>Ga0209692_10000025_pt1 | contig 682806 bp, 672 predicted proteins | sample tdDd472_FD_187129 | JGI IMG/M metagenome (GOLD analysis project Ga0209692, IMG submission 187129) | Marine sediment microbial communities from the Atlantic coast under amendment with organic carbon and nitrate - tdDd47.2 (SPAdes)... | ecosystem: Environmental > Aquatic > Marine > Coastal >... | reverse complement strand
AACGACTAATTGCGACGGTCGCAACAATGGCAATCAACAATGCGATCCACACGGCAGAAAAGCCCTCTCCTGCGACGGGTGCCGGGACATAAAGACCACGATTGTTAATGAAAAATGTTTCGGCCAGTCCCAAACTTTGGCGCGGACCGGGCAGCGGTTGCAAGACCGCAAAATACCAGAAGAAGATTTGCAGCAACAAAGGAATGTTGCGCAAAGTTTCCACATAAACTGTGGCGATTTTTGCGATTAACCAGTTCTTGGATAGGCGAGCCACGCCCATAACGAAGCCCAAAAGAGTAGCAAAAATGATCCCGATGAAGGAAACCAAAACCGTATTCAACAAGCCGACGATGAACGTCCGCCCGTAGGTATGAGACGCGTCATACGGCACGAGACTCATCAAAATTTCGAAGCCGGCAGGGTTACTTAAAAAATCAAAGCCCGTCGTAATGCCTCGGCTTTCCATGTTGTGCAGGGTGTTCTGGAAAATTGTCCAGCCCAACCAAATCAGAAAAGCGAATAGCAGCGATTGAAACACAATCGCGCGAACGCGTGGATCATACAGCGCCGAGGAACTCTTTTTGGGCTTGGTGGCGCTGTCGTTCTTTGTTTGCGACATATGCACACTCCAAACTCTTAAAAAAAGAAAAAGTGAGTGTGTTAGCCGAGGAAATCTCCGCAGAAAACACACTCACCCATATATCAACTACCGTGTGATATTAACGAACCGGCGGAGCGTACTGCAGACCACCTTTAGACCACAACGCGTTCAAACCACGAGAGATTTGCAGCGGTGTGTTCGGGCCGACGTTACGATCAAACATTTCGCCGTAGTTACCAACCTGTTTCACAGCATCAAACGCCCAGTTCGCACCAAGGCCAAGTTTTGCACCTGCATCACCGCTTGTACCAACAAGACGTTGAACGGACGGATTTTCACTTTTCAGCGCTGCATCGATATTGGCAGAGGTCAAACCCATTTCTTCCGCGTTGACTTGCGCAAACAAGGTCCATTTGACAATGTTAAACCACTGATCGTCGCCTTGGCGAACAACCGGGCCGAGCGGCTCTTTGGAAATAACTTCCGGCAGAACAACGGCTGTATCGGGGTTGTCCAGTTTGGAACGCAGCGCGTACAACTGGGATTGGTCAGAAGTCAAAATGTCACAACGACCCGCGGCAAACCCTTGAATGGTCTGATCGGCTGTATCATAAACAACCGGGCTGAACTTCATGCCGTTGAGACGGAAGTAATCCGCAAGGTTCAATTCTGTTGTTGTACCAGCCTGAATACAAACGGACGCGCCGTCCAGTTCCAGTGCAGATTTCACACCCAGTTCTTTTTGAACAAGGAAGCCTTGACCGTCATAATAGTTCACGCCTGTGAAGTTCAGACCCAAAGAGGTGTCACGTGTGTGTGTCCATGTGGTGTTACGAGACAGCATGTCAATTTCGCCAGACTGCAACGCGGTGAAACGTTCTTTCGCTGTCAGCGGAATGAATTTCGTTTTGTTGGCATCACCGAGAACGGCGGCGGCAACAGCACGGCACGTATCCACGTCAAGACCTGTCCAGTTCCCTTTTTCATCAGGCAGAGAGAAGCCCGGAAGACCGGCAGAAACACCGCACAGCAACTCACCGCGTGCTTTTACCGTATCAAGGGTGCTGGCCGCCATTGCTGCAGTGGCTGTAACAGCCGTAACAACAAATGCGCCCGTCAGGACAGACAAAGTTTTTTTCATAGTTAAATTCTCCCGTGAATTCTAAAAAATGCTCCGGCCGTCAGTTTTTTAATCGCACTTTCCAAAAAAACCGACATTCAAAGCTCCCTAACAATAGTTACTTTTTATTTAGCCAGAACATCTACAAAAAGAGCCCGAAAAATCGGCCTCTTCCATGATTTTCTTTTTGCACATGCGAAAAAACATTCGTTGTTTCTCATGCACATATCCAAGCTTTACCCTTAATTTACCTCTTTGCAAGACCAAATTCCGGAATAAGTCGTTTTTTTTACCATGTGTTCAAAATTTATGCGTAATAGTGGGTATATATTCACCATGACGCATGTTAATTGTGCATTCTGAAAGTTGGCACACATTATTTCTTGGCATTCCCGCAAAAGACATGGCAAAAGAGTCTCTGAATTTTCTTTCAGGCAGGAGTGTTTTAAACATGTCAGAGACCATCATCGGCATCATGGGCGGCAGCGGAATCTATGAGATTGACGGGCTGGAGAATACCCGTTGGACGAAAATCGAATCGCCCTTCGGCACTGTTTCAGACGAGATCCTTTTCGGTGAACTGGACGGCGTTCAAATGCGTTTCCTGCCCCGTCACGGCCGCGGTCACCGCATTTCCCCGTCCGAAGTCAATTACCGCGCCAATATCGATGCGATGAAACGTGCCGGTGTCACAGATATTGTTTCGGTTTCTGCCTGTGGCTCGCTGAAAGAAGAACTGCCGCCGGGGCATTTTGTACTGGCTGATGATTATATCGACCGTACCTTCGCCCGCGAAAAATCTTTTTTCACAACCGGCTGCGTTGCCCATGTCGCTTTTGGCGAGCCGGTATCGAAACGACTGGTCGATTGTCTGGAAGAGGCCCTGAAAGAACTGGATATCGATTATACCCGAGGCGGGACATATCTTGCGATGGAAGGCCCGCAGTTTTCCACCAAGGCAGAATCCAACCTCTATCGTAGTTGGGGCTGTTCCGTCATCGGAATGACCAATATGCCCGAAGCCAAATTGGCCCGTGAAGCTGAAATGGGATATGCCACCGTCGCGATGGTCACCGATTATGATTGTTGGCATGAAGATCACGACGATGTCACCGTTGAGCAAGTCATCAAAGTGTTGCTGGAAAACGCCGAAAAAGGTCGCAGCCTTGTCAAAGCTGCTGCCCCAAAAATCGCTGCCGCCCCACTCCCCTGCCCATCCGGTTGCCACAATGCGCTTGAATACGCCCTCATCACCGCCCCAGATGCCCGCGACCCGGAGGTGGTTGCCAAACTGGACGCGGTCGCAGGCCGGGTTTTGAAAGGATAATTCCAATGAAAGTGAACGGCACCCCGACACGCCCGATCTGGCTGGATGATGATGGATTTGGGGTCAATATTATTGATCAAACCAAACTGCCGCACACTTATGAGATTGTGCGTATGGAAACATTAGCCGATGCGTGTCATGCGATTTTTGACATGTTGGTGCGCGGCGCGCCATTGATCGGGGCGACGGCAGCTTATGGCATGGCACTTGCCTTGCGAGCTGATGCCACTGACACAGGATTTGAACAAGCTTACAAAGAACTTTATGCCACCCGCCCAACAGCCGTAAATTTACGCTGGGCACTGGATGAAATGCGCAAACAGATTTTGCCTTTACCGGTTGCTGAACGTGTAAAAGCAGCTTACGCACTGTCGGCCCAAATCTGTGATGACGATGTCGCACAAAATTCCGCCATTGGTGATCATGGCCTCAAAATCATTGAAGAGATTTGGGAGAAAAAAGGCAAAACAGGTGTGATCAACATCCTGACCCACTGCAACGCCGGATGGCTGGCCACAGTGGATTGGGGGACAGCAACCGCCCCGATTTATAAGGCCTTTGATGCAGGTATTCCGGTTCATGTCTGGGTGGATGAAACCCGTCCGCGCAATCAAGGTGCATCCCTGACCGCGTGGGAACTGGGCAATCACGGTGTACCCCATACCCTGATCGTTGATAATGCCGGTGGACATTTGATGCAGCATGGCGAGGTTGATTTATGTATTGTCGGCACAGACCGCACCACCGCCAGCGGAGATGTCTGCAACAAGATCGGCACCTATCTGAAAGCCTTGGCCGCCCATGACAATGGTGTGCCCTTTTATGTGGGCCTGCCGTCCCCGACCATCGACTGGACGGTGGATGACGGCGTAAAGGAAATCCCGATTGAACAGCGCGATGCCACCGAAGTCACCGAAATGACCGGACGTTTAAAAGACGGCAACACCGCCACCGTGACCATCACCCCACAAGGCTGTAAGGCGGCAAATTACGCCTTTGATGTCACCCCGGCCAAGTATGTCACCGGATTAATCACTGAACGCGGTGTGGCACACCCCAGCAAAGACGGCTTGGCGAAGCTGTTCCCAGAGTTCACCTAACGGATACTCAGGAGAGGTCTTATGGCATTTGAAACATGGTTGATGTATTTATTGGCGGTTCTTGCGGTCTGTATAACGCCAGGTCCAAACATATTGCTCGCTATGACTCACAGCGTTCAATATGGGTTGAAGCGCACCAGCATCACCGCCCTTGGCTGTATTACAGCGACCTCCAGCATGGCCCTGATCTCTGCAACCGGATTGGGGGCACTTTTGCTCGCATCGGAAAATGCCTTTCATCTTTTAAAATGGATGGGAGGCGCGTATCTCTTTTACATGGGGATCAGCCTGTGGCTTAAAAAAGAAAGTGCTTTCTTTGATGCGACCTGTAACGCACGCCCTGCCATACGATTGCGCCGTCTTTACGCCCGTGGCGTTATGGTCTCAGCCAGTAATCCAAAGGCGATCATCTTTTTTGGGGCACTCTTCCCCCTGTTTATCAATCCAGATGCTCCCTTGGCCCCACAATTTGCAATTATGCTGACAACTTTTTTGGTCTTTTCTTACGGCTTCATCATGGGGTACGCCGCCCTGACAGCAAAAATCACCCCTTACCTACGCACCCGCCGCGCAAGTAAATGGTTTAACCGGATGAGCGGCAGCCTGTTCATGGGGATTGGACTGGCCTTGGCAACATCGGAAAAATAAATTTATGAAACATCAAAGCGTCATTGATACGGCCTTAAAAATGAATGCCCTTGGTATCAATCAAGGCGCCAGTGGTAATGTCTCAACAAGATCGGATAATGGCTTTTTAATCACGCCATCGGGGCTGGATTACGACATGCTTCGTCCCGAGGACATCGTGAACGTTCATATGGATGGCACCTACACGGGATCACTTAAACCATCCAGCGAGTGGCTGTTTCATCGTGATATCTATTTGGCAAAACCGGATGTCAATGCTGTCATCCATACCCATTCCAAATTTGCAACCACCTTGGCCTGCCTGCGTCGCGACTTGCCGCCTTTTCATTATATGATTGCAGTTTGTGGCGGCAAAGACGTCCGTTGCGCGCCTTATGCCACGTTCGGCACACAAGAGTTATCCGATGTTGCCCTCAGCGCCCTTCAGGACCGTCATGCCTGTTTGCTGGCCAATCATGGCATGATTGTCACGGGCCCAAATCTGGAAAAGGCCCTAAAAATCGCACAAGAGCTGGAACTCCTTTGTGAACAATACTTGAATGCTCTACAAATCGGTGAACCTTACATTTTAAGCGATAGCGAAATGGACGAGGTTCTTGAAAAGTTTAAAACCTACGGCAAGCAGGATAAGCACGAGTCATAGATGCCCAAAATCATCGATCTGATCAATATGGGGCCAAAAACAGAAATCTGGTTGCACGAAATCGGTATTGAAACAGAAGCTGATTTACGTGAACGTGGCGTGATTCAAGCTTATATTGAACTCAAAGCCCGCAACCCACACACAATCAATCTGATGATGCTTTGGGCGATGCAAGGGGCTTTGATGGGAATCAATTGCTTACACTTGCCAGACGAGATCAAGCAAAGTTTAAAAGATGAATTAAATCAGGCTTAACGTAATAAAGCGCGCGCTGTACGGATAAGCTCATCCGGTAAAAAGGGCTTTTCCAATATAGCATCCGCCCCGCTGAGCATAGCAGCCTCCAGCAAATCACCACCATCTTGATCCGGGCCCCCCCCTGAAATGGCCAAAACGGAAATATCCTGATTGCTCGCAATTGCTTTATCAATAATGGCAAGCCCGTCTATTTCCGGCATTAAAATATCTGTAATCAATAAATCGAAACGAGTATTTCGTATTTGTTCCAGCGCCTGCTCGCCGTTTACAGCACTTTCCACATCAAATTCTGCATTTCGCAATGCCTCTGCCATAACCGCTAAAACGGCTTCATCGTCGTCGACGATCAAAAGTCTTGCCACGCATTTTCTCCATTGCGACTAGAATAAGTCACAAGGATAATCGCATAAAAGTGTAAAAAAAGTACAAACATTTAATCAAACTCAAACATTGTATGTTGCACTTACAGTTCACAAACCTTACATTTTAGCCTTGCGTCACCATCAGGACAATGAACGTGTCTCTTTCCGCTTTTAAGTTTATGCGCCATACCGTCGAAAACCTTCCCCATTGCAAAAAACTGGGGCTGAAGTTCACACAGCTTGACGAAGGGGTCGGCGCCATGCAACTGGACCCCCGACCCGAATTTGTCGGCAATATCGCCCAAAATTTCATGCATAGCGCAATTGTCACCACCCTTCTGGATACCCTGTGCGGGACGGTTGCCTCTTCGGCTTACAGCGAAGGCCGTACCGTTGCAACATTGGATTTACGGCTGGACCATCTGGACCGACTGCATGGTGATCGCACCCTTTACGCCAAGGCAGAATGCTTTCATCATAATGATGACGTTGCTTACGTGCGCGGCTGGGCTTGGCAGGATAGCGAAGACAAGATGGTTGCCAAAGCAACTGGAACCTTTATGGCCAGCGGCACATTTAAACTGCAAAAGGAAGATATGTGATGAAAACCCTTTTTGGAACAAGCAGTTTACAAGATATCAACGCCATGATCCCTTATGCTCAATTGGTCGGGTTGGACATTTCAAGTGACGAACAAGGTTTGTTAACGATCTTGCGTGCGCACGATGACAATATCGGCAATGAAATCATCGGGGCAGTTCATGGCGGAGTGGTTGCCGGCCTTATGGAACATGCGGCTTCTTTTCATCTACTGGACGAACTTGTCAACCCGGTGCGCATTCCCCGTATCATAAATGTCTCGATCGATTACCTGCGCCCTGCCCTCAATAAGAATACATTTGCCCGTGGGCAAGTGGTCAAGCAAGGCAAACGCGTTGCAAACGTGCGCGTTACGGCTTGGCAGGACGATGAAAGTCGCCCCGTTGCCGCAGCTCATGCTCATTTCCTTATTGCGTAAAACATCCGGCCTCCCCATCTTTAGAAACTGAACTTATAAAAGCAGGGCCTTAAGAATGGAATTTTCAGCGACAACCCGGATGGTGCATATAACCGTCCAATCTTTTTTTCTGGAACAAGAATCCGATCCGCAAAAAAATACCTTTATGTGGGCCTATCATATCCGCATTCACAATAGTGGGTTTGAACCGATCCAGCTGCTCTCACGTTACTGGAAAATCACCGATGCTTTAGGGCGTGTACAGGAAGTTCGCGGCGAAGGCGTGGTCGGTGAACAACCCCTCATCAGTCCGGGTGGTTTTTACGAATATACCAGCGGTGTTCCCTTGCAAACTCCAAGCGGTTTTATGGGGGGATCCTACGAAATGGTCAGTGGAAACGGCGAGCGACTGGATGTGACCGTTCCGACATTTTCACTCGACAGCCCCTTTGATGTCCATTCTGTCAATTAAAGCTCCTTTTTTCCACACATAGAAACGTTTATTAAAAACATTCTATTCATCATTTCATGCTGGCTTATTTTTAAGCGGCCTCATATTGTACAGCCTATTTCAGGATACAGCCCCGCATAAGGATATACATGAGAATTGTATCGATACTGGTTCTGGTCGCCTTGTTCTGCCTGACCATCCCTGCTTATGCAACCACTCCACAATGTCCACAAACCCTCGGTATGTATGCGGAAAACAAGCTGACGTTAAAGGCGCGCCATATATTTGAAGGGATGTACGCAAAACTTGGTTGCAAGCTATCGGTTCGTCTGTTGCCACCCAAACGCAGTGTTATATATTTCAACCGCGCTCTCATTGACGGAGAACTCTACAGACTGGAAGATATCGAGAAAAGTTACACAAAAACCTTTGTGCGCTCTCAAGCTCCTCTCCTTTCCATTCCCGCATCCCTTTGGGCTTCCACAGACCCAGAAATATACAGCACACGGCCGCTGGGCTACATCAAAGGCTATGCATGGCAAGAGCGTTTTATCGGACAGAAACCTCTACTGACGCCCGTTGCCTATATGAACGAAGACGATTTATACGTTGCGTTCAACAAGGGTGTTATCGGGTCCTTTCTTGGCAACGACCCCTACGTTGATTTTCTTCAAAAAGAAGGACTGCTGAGCGCACCACTCAAGAAAATTATGACCATTGAAACCCGTCATTTTTACCATTACCTCAACGCAAAATACGCCCCCTTTATGCAACGATTTTCAGAGCTTCTGGCAAAAGAAGATAATTTCGCAGCCCTTTATCAAGACTAGCCCGTGTCCTGAAACATATTTTGCCCTTGCATTCCCTCGATCTTGAGTCTATAACCCGCTACCTCGTCGCTGAAATTTTAGTCAGCGGCGCATATTTTGTTAAAGGCATTGAAAGATGACGAACTGAGGCTAAGGCATGCCGAAGCGTCGGTTTCAATGTAGATACATAAAGGATAATGAAATGCCTAAAATGAAGACGAAATCTGGCGCGAAAAAACGCTTCAAGATCACGGCTACTGGCAAAGTACGCGGTGCTTACGCATTCAAATCCCACAACCTGCGCAAACGTTCTCAGAAAATGAAACGTCAGGCACGTGGCACAATGGTTCTGAGTGCACCTGATGCACGTATGGCCAAATCTTTGATGCCGTACGCTTAAGTACACGATTACAAGCCCAGAATAAGGATTAAGACACATGCGTTCAACAGTAGCAGTTGCTTCCCGCGCTCGTCGCAAGAAGATCATCAAGGCGGCCAAAGGTTATCGCGGCCGTAATAAAAACGTCCTGCGCGTCGCTATGGAGAAGGTCGATAAAGGCCTTCAGTATCAGTACCGCGACCGTCGCAACAAAAAACGTAACTTCCGTGCACTGTGGATCCAGCGTATCAATGCTGGTTCTCGTCAGTATGGCGTAAGCTACTCTCAATTCATGAACGGCCTGAAACTGGCTGGTATCGAGCTGGACCGTAAAGTTCTGGCTGATCTGGCAGCTCGTGAGCCGGACGCGTTTAAATCTTTGGTAGAACAGGCCCAGGCCGCTCTTGCCAAGTAACAAAACGCTCACGTAAAGCTGATTGTTTTACGTTGAAAATTCTTGGAAAAGGGGACTGGGGCCTTCGGGCCTTGGTCTCCTTTTTTGTTTGCTCTAAACACTTCCATAGGGAACGGATATGGAAAACCTCGATCAGATTAAAACAGAAGTCCTGGAAGCTGTCGTTGCCGCGACCGACTCCAAGGCTTTAGATGACATTCGCGTCAGTGCGCTGGGTAAAAAAGGTTCCATCACCTCGTTGATGAAGAACATGAAAGACCTGACACCGGAAGAACGCAAAGAAACCGGACAAAAGCTCAACCTCATTAAAGGCGAAGTCGCCCAAGCTATTGATGCGCGCAAAACAGAATTGGCCGATGCCGAACTGAACGCCCGTCTCATGGCGGAAAAAATTGATGTGACATTGTCTGTACGCCCGGAACACACTGGCACAGTTCATCCTGTCAGCCAAACCATTGACGAAGCCATTGCTATCTTTGGCGAGATGGGTTTCAGCGTTGCCGAAGGACCGAATATCGAGGACGATTGGCGCAATTTCGGTGCCCTGAACATTGGCCCGGAACATCCCGCCCGTCAGGATCACGACACATTTTACCTGCCACGCGAACAAGACGGCAACCGTATGGTCTTGCGTACGCATACCTCCCCTGTACAAATCCGTTCCATGCAGGAAAAGGGCGCACCGATCCGTATTATCTGTCCGGGGCGCACGTATCGTTGTGATTATGATGCGACCCACACACCGATGTTCCACCAAATCGAGGGGCTGGTCATCGATGAAAAAACACATTTTGGGCACCTGAAAGGCTGCCTGATTGATTTCTGCAAAGCCTACTTTGGTGTGGATGATCTGCCCGTTCGTTTCCGTCCCAGCTATTTCCCGTTCACAGAACCAAGCGCGGAAGTCGATATCGGCTGTACCCGTAAAGACGGTGAATTCAAAATCGGTGCCGGTGATGACTGGCTGGAAATTTTGGGCTGCGGCATGGTTCACCCCAAAGTTTTGGAAAACTGTGGCATCGATTCCAGTAAATATCAGGGCTTTGCCTTTGGCATGGGGATCGAACGGATCGCAATGCTGAAATACGGTATTCCCGATCTGCGGACATTCTATGAATCTGATCTGCGTTGGCTGCGCCATTACGGCTTCAAGGCCTTGGACATTCCCAGCATGGTAGGAGGGCTGACCCGATGAAATTCACTTTAAGCTGGCTCTTGGAGCATCTCGAAACAGATAAGACCTGTGACGAAATCGTTGAAAAACTCTCCATGATTGGATTGGAAGTTGAAGGCGTGGAAGATCGTTCCAAAGGTCTGGAAACGTTTAAGGTTGCTGAAATTCTGACCGCAGAAAGACACCCGGATGCAGATAAGCTGCAACTGCTGAAAGTCTCTGATGGTGAGAAAGAATATCAGGTCGTTTGCGGTGCCCCGAACGCACGCGCCGGTCTAAAAGGTGTGTTTGCCACATCCGGTTCCTACATTCCCGGCTTGGATGTCACCCTGAAACCGACAAAAATTCGCGGCGTCGATAGCCAAGGCATGATGATGTCCGAAGCAGAAATGAATTTATCTGATTCCCATGACGGCATCGTCGACCTGCCAGCCGACGTCAAAGTTGGCGCACGCGCGGTCGACATTATGGGCCTGACCGATCCGATCATTGAAATTGCCATTACCCCGAACCGTGGCGATTGCGCAGGCGTGCGCGGCATTGCCCGCGATTTGGCAGCAACCGGTTTCGGCACTTTAAAACCGGTCAATACTGATCCGGTAAAAGGAACGTTTGAAAGCCCGATTAAAGTCCATCTGCACAATCCTGCAGACGGCGTAAAAGCCTGTCCGCAATTTGCCGGGCGTTATATTCGCGGTGTAAAAAACGGCCCCAGCCCGAAATGGCTGCAAGACAAGCTGCTTGCGGTTGGCCTGCGTCCGATTTCCGCACTCGTTGATGTCACCAACTACTTCAGCCAAGGCCTGTGCCGCCCGCTGCACGTCTTTGATGCCGACAAACTCAACGGTGATGTGCATGTCCGTCTCGCCAAAGAAGGTGAAACACTGAAAGCACTGGACGAAAAAGAATACACGCTGGATGCGGACATGACCGTTGTGTGTGACGACGCAACCCCGCATGCCCTTGGTGGTATTATGGGGGGCGAAGCTTCCGGCTGTCAGGACGACACAACCAATGTCTTTTTGGAATGTGCGTTGTTCGACCCGATCCGCACCGCTATGACCGGACGTAAACTGGATATCCTGTCCGATGCCCGTTATCGTTTCGAACGCGGCGTTGATGAGGCAGGCGTTGTTGACATGACGGAAATGGCAACCCGCCTCATCCTTGAGTTGTGTGGTGGCGAAGCCTCTGATTTGGTTGTTGCCGGTGAAGAACCCCAATGGCAACGCACAATCACTTTGCGCAAAGCCCGTGTCAAACAATTGACCGGTGTTGACGTGCCGGAAAGTGATATGGTCCGCATCCTCGACGTTTTAGGCTGCAAATTGGAAGACAAAGGCGATACCTTTGACGTTCAGCCGCCGTCATGGCGTTCAGACATTGAGCTGGAAGCTTGCCTCGTTGAAGAAATCATCCGCGTTTATGGTTATGAGCATATCGAGGAAGTGTCTTTGGTTCGTGAAACCAACCTGCCGGGGATTGCCTATACCCCCATGCAGATCAAGCGCGATATTTCACGTCGCACACTGGTCACACGCGGCCTATCCGAAGCCGTCACCTATGCTTTCTTGCCGGAAAAACAGGCCAAACTGTTTGGTTGGTCTGATGAAAACCTGCGTCTAACCAACCCGATTTCCAAAGATTTGGAAATTATGCGTCCAAGCCTGTTGCCCAATCTGTTGGCGGCTTGCCAGCGCAACAATGATCGTGGCCTACCCAATGGCTGCCTGTTCGAAGTTGGTCCGCAGTTTGACGGTGATACAGCCGACAAGCAACCCGTTGTGGTTTGCGGCGTACGTACAGGTCAAACCGGCCCGCGTAACTGGGCGCAAGCCCCGCGCCGCTTTGATGTGTTTGACGCCAAGGCAGATGCAATGGCTGTTTTAGAAGCTGCTGGCGCCAAAGTTGAAAGCCTGCAAGTGGACCCCGAAGGCGCCCCCGCCCATTATCATCCGGGCCGAAGTGGTGCCTTGAAACTGGGTCCGAAAAACACATTGGCCTATTTCGGGGAATTGCATCCCGGTACGCTCAAGAAAATGGGCTACAAGGGGATTGCCGTTGGTTTTGAGATTTATCTTGATGCTATTCCGGCAACAAAATCCAAGAAAACAGGCGCGTTACGCCCTGTGTTGGAACTTTCCGCCTTCCAAAGCGTGGAACGTGACTTTGCCTTTGTGGTCGATAGCGATGTTCCCGCAGCCAAGATCATTCAATCGGCGAAAACAGCCGATAAGAAACTGATCAGTGACGTTGCTGTTTTTGACGTTTACGAAGGCGAGAATGTGGAAGCGGGTAAAAAATCCGTTGCCATCAGCATCACCTTACAACCCACCACGGACACCTTGACGGATGAACAGATTCAAACCGTCAGCGACAACGTGGTTGCCAGTGTTGCCAAAAACACCGGCGGCGAGTTACGTGGGTAAAATCTAACGTCAGTACTGATAAAGAAAAAGGGCCGGAAAAATTATCTTCCGGCCCTTTCTTATAGGTTCCTACTTATATTGAGTGCGGTGGTAGAGAGTGCAAAAAACACCACTATTCAATCGAGTTAAGAACCTATCCCCCTCTTAGGCAACCTTTTGTTTTTGGTCATTTGTTTGCGTTTCCTCCAGAATTTGCTGGATTTCCGACTGACAGGATCCGCAATTGGTTCCCGCTTTCAACGCAACGCCGATGGCCTCGACACTCATTCGGCCTTCTTCGACGATCGCGCGTTGAATTTCCAACAGGCCGATATTGAAACACGAACAAACAATCGCGCCTTTTTCGGCCACTTTACCCGCAGGTTTTGCACTTAATAACGACAAGCGATCCTGTGCATTCAATTCGTCCTGTGCAAACAGGCCTGTGATCCAGTTGCGCGATGGAATACCTTCAGGTGTACGCGCCATAATCATCACGCCAACCGGTTTATCATCACGTAAAACCGCATAACGACGCGCGCCACGGCGTTCATCACTCATCGCCAGCATCTCACCTTGTCCCAGCAAAACGCCAGCATAATCATCCCAGTTGGATGGGTCACCGACACCTGCCACATCATAGATATAACACCCGTTTGAAAGACTACGTGTCCAATAGGCAAAACCCGATGGTTCCAACGTCTCCCGTACAATCAACAACGCATGCCAATCCGCGGCAAAAGGTTTCAAACTGACTGGTGTATGTTTGCTTTCCGGCTGACCGGAATAAGGATCACAAACCGGGTTGACGAGACGACCAACAACGGCTTCCGCACTGTTTTCATCACTCCAATGCATCGGCATGAAGACTTCGCCACGTTTAACATTCTCGCTGACTTTTACCCGCAAAATCGCACGCCCCCAGTTTGATGTAACTTCCACCAAACCACCATCTTGCAATTCTTCGCGCAAGGCGGCGTCGGGGTGAACTTCCAAATAAGGTTCAATCACATGTGTCGATAAGCGCGGAGACATCCCCGTGCGCGTCATAGTATGCCATTGATCACGGATACGCCCGCTGTTCAACACATAGGGATAATCCGCCGTGACAGGATAAACCGGGCTTTTGGGTTGAACGGGGACCATATTGCCCTTGCCCGAAGCGGTATAAAAACGACCATCCTCGAAAAAACGATCTTTCGCATATGTGCCGACAGGCCATTGCGTGGGTTCAATCCCATCAAATCCAGCACGCGATAAGCCGATCCAGCCGGATAAATCAAAATCACGCCCGCCTTGATTTTCAAACGCAGATAAGGCGACATGCTCGCGAAATACATCGTAGGAACTTTCATAAGGGAAAGCCTCTTCAAACCCCATTTTACGGGCAACGTGCGTGATGATTTTCCAATCGGGCAGTGCCTCGCCCGCAAGATCACAAAAGGCGCGTTGTCTTGAAATGCGACGTTCCGTATTTGTCACCGTCCCATTACGTTCCCCCCACGCAGCGGCTGGCAGAACGACATCGGCATAAGCCATCGTATCGGTATGGTCCACACAATCAGACACCACCACAAAATCACATTTTTCCAAGGCTTCGCGCACCCGTCCCGCATCGGGTAGGGAAACACATGGGTTGGTCGCCATAATCCAAACCGCCTTGATTTGACCCTGGTGAATGGCTTCAAACATATCCAGTGCTTTTTTGCCCGGTTCCTTTGCAATATTCGGCGCCTGCCAAAAACGCGACACCCGGTCAATCCCATCCGGTGTAAAATCCATATGGGCCGCCAGCATGTTGGCCAATCCGCCAACTTCGCGCCCGCCCATTGCATTGGGCTGTCCCGTCACAGATAAAGGACCGCAACCTTCGCGCCCAATGCGACCGGTAAAAAGATGACAATTGATAATGCTGTTGACTTTATCTGTTCCTTGGGATGATTGATTGACCCCTTGGCTATAAACACTCAAGGTTCGATCCGTCTTTAAGAACCAGTCATAAAAGGCAAGCACATCTGCAACAGACACATCACAGCCTTTTGCAACACTCAGGATATCCACAGCCGTTGCCTGCAATGTTTCTTCAAGACCTTCGACAAATTCTGTCACATAGGATTGGTCTTTTGCACCATTTTGATCCAGATAAGTCAGTAGACCATTAAACAGCAGAACATCCGACCCCGGTTTGATTGCCAAATGAAGATCGGCAATTTCACAGGTCGCCGTTTTGCGCGGGTCAATAACCACAACCTTGGTTCCCCGCTTCTTTTTCGCGGCTTTCAGGCGTTGAAACAGGATAGGATGACACCATGCGAGATTTGATCCGACCAGAACAACCAGATCGGACGTTTCCAAATCTTCATAGGTTTGGGGCACGGTGTCAGAACCAAATGCACGTTTATGCCCTGCGACGGAAGAACTCATACATAGGCGTGAATTGGTATCTATATTGGCAGTTCCGATAAAACCTTTAATCAGCTTATTCGCCACATAATAATCTTCGCTCAGCAACTGGCCCGATACATAAAAGGCCACACTATCGGGTCCATAGCGCTCAACCGTTTCCTTAAAACGGGTGGCCACCAAATCACTGGCTTGCTCCCATGTTGCAACTTGATGATTGATTTTCGGTGTCAGCAAACGGTTATCTTGGCCCAACGTATCGCCAAGAGCCGCCCCTTTGGAACAGAGCTTACCGAAATTTGCCGGATGGTCGGGGTCGCCTTTAACGACAATCCCACCCGCATTATCTTTTGAAACCAGTACCCCGCAACCGACGCCGCAATAAGGGCAGGTGGTGCGAATGCTGTCAGCCATGCGTTCCTGTTGCCTCCGCCTCAACGTAGATACGGACAATTCCGTCTTTACTGGAAACCGGGATCACGCGCGCGCAGCCATGATCAGGGTCCAAAACATCACCTGTTTCCAGATCGATATTCCAGTTATGCAGCGGGCAGGCCACAGCCTTGCCATGCACAATTCCTTGTGACAGCGGGCCGCCGGAATGGGGACAGCTATCGACGATGGCGAAAATTTCATCATCGGCTGTTCGAAAGACCGCGATATCACCGCGCATACTTTTGACCACACGTGCCCCCAGCTTGGGGATATCGTTAACGGTGCCGACTTCAATCCAGTTACTCATTTTCCAATCTCCCTTTACTCAGCCGCAACAGCGGATAATGGTTTAAATTCACGCGCAGCCGCTTCTTCGTTGACCGCTTTGGCCCACGGGTCGTCCTGCCAGAATTTTTGTGAATAGATAAAGCGTGCGTTCAACTCTTTACGCTTGGCTTCATCTTCAACAACGATTTGTTTGATGTAATCCAGACCGACACGTTCAACCCAAGGGGCTGTGCGTTCCAGATAGCGGGCTTCTTCACGATAAAGCTGAACAAAGGCACCGCAATATTCCAGAACCTCTTGTTCCGATGCAACTTTGCACAACAAATCCGTTGCGCGGACATGGATGCCGCCATTACCTGCGATGTGCAGTTCATACCCGCTATCCACACAAATCACGCCGAAATCCTTGATGGTGGCTTCTGCACAATTTCGCGGACAGCCAGAAACCGCCATTTTGAATTTGTGCGGCATGTAGGATCCCCAGCTGAGTTTTTCCAACTGCACACCAAGGTCCATCGACATTTGTGTTCCAAAACGGCACCATTCCTTACCCACACAGGTCTTCACCGTGCGCAATGACTTACCATAAGCATGACCGGACACCATCCCTGCTGCGTTCAGGTCCGCCCATACTGCTGGCAGATCTTCTTTCTTGATCCCGAACAAATCAATGCGTTGACCACCAGTCACTTTGAGCGTTTTCACATCAAATTTTTCCGCCACATCGGCAATGGCGCGTAATTCTTTCGGGTTGGTTAAACCACCCCACATGCGCGGCACAACAGAATAGGTTCCGTCTTTTTGAATGTTGGCATGTGCGCGTTCATTAATATATCGCGATTGGGTATCATCGACATATTCACCAGACCATGCGCACAACAGATAATAATTCATCGCCGGACGACATGATGAACATCCATCCGGTGTTTTCCATTCCAGCGCTTGATAGGCTTCTGGGATAGATTTCAACCCTTGTTCCACAATCGCAGCACGGACTTCATCATGGGTATGTTCGGTGCAACCGCACATGGGTTTAACGGTTTGTGCCTGATAACTATCACCCAACGTCACCTTCAGCAGGTTTTCCACCAGACCGGAACATGTCCCGCAAGAAGCCGATGCCTTGGTATGGGCCTTGACCTCATCCAAAGTTGTCAGGCCTTTTTCATTTACCGCCGTCACGATATCGCCCTTGCATACGCCGTTACAGCCACAAATTTCGGCGTCCATCGCCAAAGCTGCAACGGCTTCAAGAGGGTCCGCAGTGGCTCCTCCCCCAGACGCAAACGCCTGACCAAAGATCAACAGATCACGGATATCGCTGATGTCCTGCCCGTCTTTCAACATCTGGAAATACCATGCGCCATCGGTGGTATCGCCATAAAGAACGGCCCCTTGAACTTTATTGTCTTTTAAGACCACGCGTTTGTAGATACCACGGGCCGCATCACGCAGGACAATATCTTCGCAGGCCTCACCACCTGAAAAATCACCGGCAGAAAAAACATCAACGCCACTGACTTTCAACTTGGTCGATGTCACAGACCCCTGATAAGCGTTGTCCGTTCCCGTAATATGATCAGCCAGCACCTTCCCCATTTCATAAAGCGGAGCAACCAGACCGTAACAATTTCCACGGTGTTGTACACATTCCCCAATGCTGTAAATATCCGCATCAGACGTTACCAATTGATCATTCACCAGAATGCCGCGCTCGACTTCCAATCCCGCTGATTGCCCAAGGCTGACATTGGGGCGGATCCCCACAGCCATCACCACAAGGTCAGCTGCGATTTCACGCCCGTCCGCCAAGCAGACTTTTTTAACCCGGCCATTTTCACCAATGATTTCTTTGGTATTTGCCCCGGTTAAAACATCAATACCGCGCCCTTCCAATTCCTGCTTCAACAGGAAACCGGCGGCTTCATCCAACTGACGTTCCATCAAGGTATCCATCAGGTGAATGACGGTTGCTTTCATACCGCGACGTTGCAGACCATAAGCCGCTTCCAGTCCCAACAGCCCGCCACCGATAACAACGGCGTTTTTATACTGTGAAATCGCTTCTTCCATGACATTTACATCATTCATGTCACGAAACGAAATCACTCCGTCCAAATCTTTACCCGGTACCGGAATAATAAAAGGTTCAGACCCGGTGGCTATTAACAATTTGTCATAAGCCGCTTCAATGCCATTTGCAGATTTCACAACCTTTGCCGCTCGGTCAATTTCCGTAACCTCAGCATCGGTGTGCAATGTAATTTTATTTTCAGCATACCATTCAGGTGAATTAATCACGATTTCATCAAAAGTCTTTTCCCCGGACAAAACCGGCGACAACATGATGCGGTTATAGTTTCCGTAAGGCTCTGCGCCAAAAACAGTGATTTCAAATTGATCGGCGTCGCGTTTGAGAATTTCTTCCACACAGCGCATGCCCGCCATACCATTACCAATAACAACCAGCTTTTTCATAATTTTTGTTCCTTTCACGCGGCTTCTTGATCGTCAGCTTCACAAACGTCTTTATCATCGGTTTGCGGTTCCGGATCGCCATGTTCATATTCAGCAAGGAAGGAGAGAAGTTCTTCGCGCAGTTCGTAATAGCGCGGATGTTCCAACAATTGTTTGCGGGTCCGTGGGCGTGGCAGATCCACTTCCATGATCTTACCCACAGTTGCATGTGGCCCGTTTGTCATCATAATGACGCGGTCTGCCAATAAAATGGCTTCATCAACATCGTGGGTGACACACATGGCTGTGACTTGTGTACGTTTCCACACATCCATCAACACTTCTTGTAATTCCCAACGCGTCAAACTATCCAGCATGCCGAACGGTTCATCCAGCAGCAGGAATTTAGGGGACAAGGCAAAGGCGCGGGCAATCCCAACCCGTTGACGCATCCCGTTGGACATTTCAGAAGCCGCTTTATCCATGCTGTCGGCCAAACCGACACGTTGCAGGTAATATTCAACGATATCGTTGCGTTCCTGTTGATTGGCATGGGGATATACCCGTTCCACACCGATCATCACATTGTCACGCGCTGTTAGCCACGGAAACAGGCTGGGGGCCTGAAAAACCACGCCCCGGTCCGGGCCTGCCCCATCAACTTCGCGTCCATCCAGAATGATCCCGCCTTTGGAAATCTCGTTTAACCCGGCAGCCATTGTCAAAACTGTAGACTTGCCACAGCCTGAATGCCCGATAACCGAGATAAACTCCCCTTTCTTGAGCTGCAGATTAAAATCATCAACCACTGTCAACGGGCCTTTGGGAGTGGGATAGACCTTGTGAACATGGGAGAAATCGACAAAACGATGGGTATCGCCACTGCGGGCTTGCGCTGCCTCTTTCGCCTTTTTCGGCATCCGTGATCCCGGCATAATCGGACTGACGGAGGGCAGCGGCGCAAATTCGCCGGTTTCAGCATTCTTTTCAATCCCCACATCGATCAGATACTGAGTGACGTCTTTGCGCAGCTTCTTGAATTTTTCATCATGGTTCATGGCCGTACGATCACGCGGACGATCCAGATCCACCACAAAATCCGGTCCAAAGGTCGCGTTCGGCCCCGGTGTCAGCGGAATGATACGGTCGGCCAGCAAAATTGCCTCATCCACATCATTGGTAATCAGGATGACGGTTTTCTTTTCCTGTTCCCAAATCCGTTCGATCTCGTCCTGCAGGTTCGCCCGCGTCAATGCATCCAATGCAGACAGCGGTTCATCCAGCAACAGGATTTGCGGGCTCATGGCCAAGGCACGCGCAACAGCTACCCGCTGACGCATCCCACCAGACAATTCTGCCGGTTTACGATCCTTGGCGTGGCCCAAACCGACCATTTCCACATAACGGTGAACACGTTCTTCTTTTTCCTTGCGGCTGGCTTTTTTGAAAACACTGTCAACCGCCAGCATCACATTGGAAAAAACAGACATCCACGGGAAAAGGGAATAGCTTTGAAAAACCAGTCCACGATCCGGGCCTGCACCTTCAATTTTCTTGCCGTTCAGGGTAATTTCGCCACTGTCCGGTTCGATCAGTCCGGCGATTGCCGAAATCAATGTGGTTTTACCGGAACCGGAAAACCCGACGATGGCAACAAACTCACCTTCTTTAATCGAAAGATTGATGTTGTTCAGGACTTCGGTGCGTTCCGCACCTTTGCCATAGCCCTTGTTTACATTTTTTAGCTCTAAGAATGACATGGGGGTAATCCTTTTTGCGTTTGGGTTAGCGTTTGTCACTGAATGTGAAGAGGTCTTGCAGCGTGTACATGACACGATCAAGGGCGAAACCGATGATCCCGATGGTGAAAACCGCCACCATAATGCGTGCAAGAGAATGGGAGCTGCCGTTCTGGAATTCATCCCAGACAAACTTGCCAAGTCCCGGGTTCTGCGCCAACATTTCTGCGGCAATAAGAACCATCCACCCCACACCGAGTGACAGACGTAAGCCTGTAAAGATCAACGGCAGGGAAGACGGTAAAATCATCTTGAAAATCGTGGTTCTGGCATCCAGTCGCAAAACGCGTGAGACGTTCAATAAATCCTTGTCAATCGAAGCAACCCCAAGCGTGGTATTGATCAACGTCGGCCACAAGGAACACAGCGTCACCGTAATCGCAGATGTCAGGAAGGATTTATCAAACATGGGATCATCACTGACATAAAGGGCAGAAACTACCATTGTCACAATCGGCAACCATGCCAGTGGTGAAACCGGTTTAAAAATCTGGATCAGCGGGTTAAAGGCTGCGTTCATGGCTTTTGACAAGCCGCAGGCAATCCCAAGGGGAACAGCCACCAACGTTGCCAACACAAATCCCATAAACACCGTTTTCAAGCTGGTAAGGATCTGATCGATATAAGTCGGCTTGCCAGTGAACTGACGGATTTTGACTTCCGCATCCGGGTTCTTTTTCAGTTTGGCGGCGTTGCGTTTTTCTTGGCGTTCATAGAATTTATCTGCCTTTTCACGCATCTCCACATGATCCTGCCATAACAAGACCGTTTCTTCCGCAACCTGTACCGGGCCGGGAATATTGCCCAGACTGGTTTCGATTGAGGTTGATGCCTGCTGCCAGGCAAACAGGAAAATAAGGATGGAAAGAAGCGGAATACCGACATTTTGCCAGATTTTTTTCATCGCATCCGAGGAAGACGTCGCACCGGGAACAATTCGTCCCAGAAAGCCGACATCAGCAGTTTGAACAGAAGTTTCGGACATATGGCACCTGTAAAAAATAAATGGATTCAAAAGTTAAAAATGAAAGAGGTCTTATTTTGGGGTGGCTTGGGGGTATCAAGATCAACGAGATGATTTGACACCCCCTCGCCGAGGGCAAACTTGTTATTTGGCAGCGACTTCCGTGCCTTTGATGACTTGTGCGCCCTTCAAGCCAATACCGAATTTTTCGAGATAGGCGTTCGGTTGGTGGCCGTCATAACTCACATTGTCGATAAAGTGCGTTTGCGGATCACGGAAACCATCTGTATCCCACGGGAAATCCTCCTTCGCGACCTGACCTTCATCGACCAGCATTTTCGCAGCTTTCAGGTAGATATCCGGGCGATAGACTTTCTTCGCGGTTTCAAAGAACCACTCGTCTGTTTTGCCTTCGGGGATTTGGCCCCAACGGCGCATTTGCGTCAGATACCAAATCGCATCGGAATAATAGGGATACGTCGCGAAATAACGATAAAATACGTTGAAGTCCGGCACATCGCGCTTATCGCCTTTTTCATATTCAAACGTCCCAGTCATCGAGTTTGCAATCACTTCGGCATCCGCCCCGACATATGCAGCCTTCGCCAAAATTTTCACAGCTTCCGGACGGTTGGCGTTGTTATTTTCATCCAACCATTTCGCTGCACGGATCAAGGCTTTGACAACGGCGGTATGTGTATTTGGATATTTTTCAGCCCATTCATTGGACACGCCGAACACTTTTTCGGGGTTGTTTTTCCAAATTTCGTAATCGGTCACAACCGGTACACCAATCCCTTTAAACACAGCTTGCTGGTTCCACGGTTCGCCCACACAATACCCAGAGATCGTCCCGGCTTCCAACGTCGCGGGCATTTGCGGCGGCGGTGTTACAGACAACAACGCATCACCCTGAATTTGACCGGAAATATCGGTTTTGGAATAAAACCCCGGGTGAATGCCACCGGCGGCCAGCCAATACCGCAGCTCATAGTTATGGGTGGATACAGGGAAAACCATCCCCATGTTGAAAGGCTTACCTTCTGCCTTAAATTTTTCCACAACCGGTTTCAGATAATCAGCCTTGATCGGGTGCACGGGCTTACCGTCTGCGTCTGTCGGGATATGTTTTTTCATCTCCGCCCAAACGTCATTGGAAACCGTAATTCCGTTTCCATTCAAGTCCATCGAAAAAGCCGTAATAATATGGGCCTGTGTACCAAATCCAATCGTTGCTCCCAACGGTTGCCCGGCCAGCATATGCGCACCATCCAGTTCGCCATCAATCACGCGGTCCAGCAGAACTTTCCAGTTTGCTTGCGGTTCCAGCGTGACATAAAGGCCTTCATCTTCGAAAAAACCTTTTTCATAAGCAATGGCCAGCGGGGCCATATCTGTCAATTTGATGAAACCGAATTTCAGTTCCTCTTTCTCCAGATCCAGCATGTCCGCCAAGGCAGAACCGCTCATGGCACTCAGGGCGACAACAGCACCTGCCAGAACGGATTTGAATGACTTAAACGTTTTCATATCGGCTTGCTCTCCTTAAAAGTTTGCCTTGTTTTTTCAAACCAGATCGCCAGAACCGATCTAAAAAAACAAAAACGCCGCTAACAAAGCGCACCCGGGGAGGACGATGGGGGATGCGATTGTCAGCGGCGTTGCTGATTGTCCTAAAGGACGATATAGGTCCGGCATCTTTGCCGGACATCTGCTTTTTACCTTACAAGGTTCGTGCCAACTTTTACTCACCCACAACAAACATCAATAAAATCATATAGTTATATATTGTGCAGTGCGGTATTTTATTCAGTACGGCTTCTTTTTAACCTTGTGCAATGCAAAATATTAGAGCAGTTCGAAAATATTGTGCATAATTTTTAATCATTATTTTTATTTGTTTATTTTTTATGCAATATCAAAAAGGGCAGCTTCATTGATGTCGGAAAATTCCCCACCAATACAATCCAGATAAGTTTGCGTTGAGAAGGCATCTTTCAGGGCGGTTTCCACAATCATGTCCGACTGAATTTGCCCCCAGCGTTCCATTTGTCGCGTCAACCAAAAGGCCGCGCTTAGGTGGGGACAGCTATCCCCATGTAAAGACATAAAACCATCAACATGGCGCGACGGCTCCCCCTTCTTTAGGGACAAATCCCCGCTTAATGCTTTAAGGATAATCTCTTTCGGGACATCCAGATATTGATGGTCTGATAAAACATGCGCCAATTCATCGAAGTTTTCCGCATTCCCGGCCCAATCAGCCGCTTCCTTCATTGCGCACAACAAAGCTTTTAAGGCTTCCGGGTTAGCCTCACACCAGTTTTTACGAACACCCAATAGTTTTTCGGGGCTCTGCGGCCAAATTTGCGATGTCGAGGCGATAATCACGCCAATATCCTGTGCAACCGCCAAAGAATTCCACGGTTCCCCCACACAAAAACCATCAAGGCGCCCTTGTTCAAGGTATTGATCCATAAACGGCGGGGGGACAACCTGCAAATGAACATCAACATCCGGGTCAATCCCACAGGCCGCCAACCAATAACGCAAATGATAGTTATGACAGGAAAACGGAAAGACCATCCCAAAGCGCAGAACAGGTTGCCCTGCATTTTTGCGCGCCTCAATCACAGCCTTCAACGCCTGCCCGGTCACAGATAAGTCCCAGCTTTCCAGTAACCCCTGTGTATGAGCACTCATGGCATCATATAAATCATGTGACACCGTAATCGCATTACCATTGCGCCCCAAAACAAAGGGCGCAACAATATCGCAACTATTGGGCATCAAGGACAAATTACCCGCCAAGGCCATCGGGGCCAACATATGGGCACCATCCAGATATCCTAAAAACACCTTATCGCGAATATTGGCCCAGGAAACTTCTTTTGACAAAGACAAGTCCAGACCGTGTGCCTGTGCAATCCCCTTTTCACGGGCAACCGCCAAGACCGCGCAATCCACAAGCGGGACAAATCCGATATTCACATTTTGCAGTTTTGATTTCATAACTACCCCAAGATCTCTGATGCGGTCACAATACTGCTGGCGATATCACTGATTTTCTGACCTTTGTTCATAGCTGTCTTACGCAACAACGCATAGGCTTCGGCCTCCCCAATGCCGCGCTGTGTCATAAGTATTCCTTTGGCCCGTTCTAAAACCTTACGATCCTGAAGGGCGTTTTTGGCCTCTGCCAATTCTTTATGAAGTTTAGAGAATGCGTTAAACCGACTCACCGTCATTTCAACAATAGAGCGGACCCGTTCACTTTTTAAACCGTCAACAATATAGGCGCTGACCCCGGCATCGACCGCCTGCGATATGGACTGACTGTCCGAACTATCGACAAACATTGCAATCGGGCGGCGCACTTCCCGGCTGACCTGGAACATCTGTTCCAGCACATCGCGGTTCGGGTCTTCCAGATCAATTAAAATCACATCGGGATCAAGCATAAAAATACGCTCAGACAAACCACGCGTATCTTTCAACCATTCCACACATGTCAGACCACTGGCGCGCAATCCTTCAAGCAAAATAGCAGCGCGTGTTTCATTTTCGTCAATGACTAATATTTTAAGTTCAGCGTCCACGGCTGAGCACTTTCAAAAAAATTTAAACTTATTGAGCACTACTTTGCAAAAGCCATGCCGGAACTAAAGGATGAGGTTTTCCAATACTTTCATTCCAATTACCTATATTGCAATGCACAATATTAGGCGGCATGCGCCCATTTTTTAGGCAAACAGACCTGGATACATTCCTAATGGCTTGCTTTCTATAACTTTTCCAAGTGGCATGGAAAGTGCTTGATAGAAACCAAAGGCCCGATCGCCAGACCGCTCACACGGTAGGGTCCTCACCCATTTTATTGAGGAGTTTCCCATGTTGGCCAAGATTGTAGACTTTCAGCCCAAAAATAAAATTCAGAGCCAGAACACAGGCTTAACTGAGGCCTTGAGCTTTCTAAATCGTGTGTCAGCGATTGTTGATCGCCATGACGATTTTAAAACAGCAACCCAGCAAATCTTTGCCGAAGTCTGTAGTTACACCCAATGGCCCATTGCCCATCTTTACATCAACACAACAGAAAAACCGGATACTTATATTTCCAACGGCATTTGGTTTTTAGAAAACGGGTTTGACAAAAACGCCATTGATGAATTCGTCACCATCAGCGAAGAAAGTATCTTTGAAACGGGCAAAGGCCTCATCGGCCTGATCGCACAGGAAAAAGAAGCCAAAGCCATCGAAGACGTTACCGTCCTGACACAGTTTCTCCGAGCCGAGGCGGCAGCGCGTAACGGCGTGCGTGGTTTTTTCGGTTTTCCCATTCTGGTTAATCAAAAATGTGTCGCCGTTGCCGAATTTTACAGCCGTCAAACCGGACTGCTTGACCCAACAGCCTTGGAAATCATGCAATATGTCAGCTCACAACTGGCACGTCTTTATGAACGGGCAACCCATCTTGATCATCAGGAACAATTGATCAAACAGTTTCAATCCAATGTGCAAACATCCATCCAAAAACTGGCCGAAGGTTCCCGTGAACTGGAAAATGTGGCCAGCGGTGTTCAGCAGCAAGCCAACTTAACCAACCGTCAAAGCGATCAGGTCACACGCGGCAGCAATTCCATTGCCGGTAATATGGAAACCTTGCAACAGGCAATGGAAGACCTCGTCCATATTGAAGGTCAAACGTTGCAGTCCAGCACGACCGTCAATTCAACGGTTGAAGAGCTGGCAAAAAATGTCATGGCGACCTTACAGGAATTACGCCAGTTGGGCACACTCAGCGCCCAGATTGAAAGTATTGCCCAGAACGTTTCTGAAATATCGTCCCAAGTGCGCATGCTCGGTCTCAATGCCTCCATTGAGGCGGCACGGGCTGGTATTGCAGGTAAAGGTTTTGCCATTGTCGCTGGTGAAATTAAGTCACTGGCTCAACAATCAGAAAAATCATCGCAGGACATCTCCACCCAACTCAGTGAAATTCGCACAATTGCTGATTCCAGCATCACCTGCATGCAAACCGTTCGTCAGTCTATGGATATGCTGGAAAACTGTACGGGAAATCTGAGCAACGTTGTCGATCAACAACATCAAGCCACCAAAACCATTCGCCAGAATCTAACAGATGCCCAAGGCACCTTTACCCATATCGGGCAGGACATTGCAGGCATGGGCAACGCATCGGCAGACTTGCTGAACTTAGCACAAAATGCCAGTACACAAGTACAAACGATCAAAGGATTAAGTGAAACGATTTCAAGTTCCAGCCATGATTTTATCGCCGCGCTTAAAAATTAGGCGATACCTCAATTCAACTGTTTTTCGTGACCTCTGCGCCAAGCTGACATGGTTTGGTGTTTGAGTTTCACGAAACACAGGGCCGTCATCAAGGCATCATGAACCGCGTTATGCGCTGGCAACGCAGGTAAATCGAGTGTTTTTCGAATATTTTCGAAACTCAAATCAACATAGCGGTCGATATCCCCGCGCGTTTGCCAATCATAATATTGGGCGGAAACTTCAATTTGACGATTAGGCAGGCCAATGCCGATCATATCCTTCAAATATCGATTGACCACCGCAACATCGAATTCCAGATAATAGCCAACGACAGGACGAGAGCCGATAAATTCCACCAATTGCTTAACCGCATCCTGTACACAATGGCCTTTTTTTGCATCTGTTTTACGAATACGATGCACCTTGATCGCCTCTTCATCAAAATTGCCTTCGGCGCGGACTTCCAGATAAAATTTTTGGCTGCTCAACACACGGTGATCGCGGATACGCACCGCCCCGATTGATAAAATTTGTGCCATGCGCGGATCCAGATTGGTGGTCTCCAGATCAAAGCAGACATATTCATTTTCCGGCTCTTCTTCAAACAGGAAACCATAAGACGGGTCTTGCAACCGCTTTTTCATCCATGCCCGTTTTAACCTCTGCCACATGATTAAAAATGTCCCAGATTGAAATGATGACTGACCACGTTTTTAAATTCTTTCACCAACTGCAAGGAATCTTTGAGAAGGTCTTTTTCCAGCTTATGCAAACTCTTGATCCGCACAAAATTAGTCGCCCCTTTAAATTCCCCATCCGCGTTGAACGAGGCTTTTAATTTTAGTCCCCGCAAAAATTCAAAGGCATCAATTAAGTCTTCGCCAAACCGCTTATCAAGGACACCTGCCTCTGCCAAGGCCGAAATGCGACGCAAGGTGTTGGTGGTATGGATTTTATGCTTGATCGCCAAAACGCGCGCACCGTGAACGATGGTGAAAATTCCACCTTTTTTCAAATCCATCTCGCCTTCATGCTCGCCCTTTTCGACTTTCAAACGGTGAAACATGCCCAATGGTGTATCAAACGACACAATTGGGGCGGCAAACATGGCATAAAATCCATCATGGTCGCTAAGCACCTGATGAAAATATTCTTTGGCCTCGCGCAATAAATTCTTATCCCCACAGGCAGATACCGCATCGACAAAGGCCGACAAGCCAATCATGCTGTTTTCATCCGGTTGATTGATCCATTGGAAAATTTTGCGCTTATACTCACTCAGGCTCATGCACCAGTCCGGGTTGGACACCATCATATGACCGGGACAAGGTGGAAAGCCAAAACTGTCCAACACTTCTGAAAACTTTTGACCAAAGGCACGCACAGTGTCCACATCATATCCATCGCGAATAATCAGCGCATTATCCTGATCGGTACGCAAAACCTGCTCGCGCCGCCCTTCACTGCCCATAATAATCAGGCACGTATTTTCCATCATCCCCTTTGGGGCAATGAAGTGCGTCAACTTGGTAAAGACACGCTGATTTACCTCGGACACCAAACGCGTAATAATCGCAATACTGGTTCCGCTATCATGCAGCAAGCAAACCAGATCGTTAATCCCACTGACCACATCTTTTAATTCTGACAGATTTTGTGCGCGTTCCACCTGCAAAAACAACAAATAGGAATGGTTGGACAAAAAACTAAGCAAATCGGTCAGTTCCAACACCCCTGTAATATGGTCGCCATCTCGAACTACAACCCGGTTGATCTTATGCTTCACCATTGTAATCATGGCATGGCTCATGGGGTCTTGCTGGTTCACCCCGATTAAATCAATCAGGCACACATCCCCGACCGGGGTTTGCGCCGGGATCCCGTCAATCAAGGCACTGTCACGCAGTTTTGAGGATGTAATCAAACCGCATACCTCGTTTTGGCGATCCGTCACCAAAATAGATGTCGTCGCATGATCACGCATCAAACGGGCCGCATCCGACATCGGTGCACTGGCTGCAATTGATAAAGGGTGCGGGACAACTTTTTGCACGGGCGTTGCCAACAAGGGGCTGGCTGTGTAACTGGAGGCCCGCGCCGGGGTCATGTTCACTTTGTCACGGATGGATTTAAAAAAGAAACTATGAAAATCTTCATTCTGTTTCAAAATATCTTCAAACAGGGCCGCAGGCAGCAAATAGATCAAGGCCTCTTCCACCACCGTAAAGGTACTGGAACGTTTTCCTTCAATCAGCCATCGTGCACCAAATACATCATGTTCGCCATGCACATTCAGAGTTTCCCCATCCTGTGTTTCATGGACAATGCCTTTAATTAAAATGAAAAGGGACTGGATATCCTTGTTTGGCTCAATCAGGACCTCGCCTTCCTGAAAATAGCCAATATCCAGCGCCTCGCTGAACTTATCGCGTTCAGACGGCCTCAACAGGTTGAAAGGCGGAAAATCAAAATTAAAAAACTCGGTCATCGTGTGATCACTTTCACAAGAAAAATCCCGAAAAGGAAGGGCCGAAATTTCCCTCCCCTTTCAGGACTTCAAGTTTGACAAGTCTAGAGATCGAAAGGCATGGGTCGCATCCCTTTCGATCTATTGAACCCATTTTAGTGGGCAGAGGCACCTTCCGCACCCACACCTGTTTGCGAACGAACAGATTGTGAGTCAAACAGTTCCGCTTCTTTACGTGCTTGTTCAGAATTATCCAGTTTCGAGAAAACATAGATCGCAAGGAATGCCGTTGTCATAGAGAACAAGGCCGGGTGTTTGTACGGGAAAATCGCTTCTTCGAAACCGAAGATGCTGACCCAGATGGTCGGTGACAGGATCACCAATGCCAACGCAGTCAACAAACCGATAAAGCCACCGATGAAAGCACCGCGCGTGGTCAAACCTTTCCAGTACATAGACAGGATCAGAACCGGGAAGTTGGCAGAACCGGCAATACCGAAGGCCAAACCAACCATGAAGGCAATGTTCTGTTTCTCAAAAGCAATCCCCAAAACGATAGCCAATAGACCAAGGCAGATGGTTGCAATACGAGATACGCGGATTTCCTGTTGTTCTGTTGCTTTGCCCTTTTTGAAGACAGAAGCATACAGATCATGTGAAATCGCAGACGCACCCGCCAAAGCCAGACCGGACACAACCGCAAGGATCGTCGCGAAGGCAACGGCTGAAATAAAGCCGAAGAACAAGTCACCGCCAACCGCTTTTGCAAGGTGCATCGCCGCCATGTTGCCGCCACCAAGCAATTTACCGGCCGCATCATAGAAGCTTGAATCTGTACCAACGATAACAATCGCACACAGGCCCATCGTACAAACAACCATGAAGAAATAACCGATAAACCCGGTTGCGTAGAACACAGATTTACGGGCTTCTTTCGCATCGGTCACTGTAAAGAAGCGCATCAGGATATGCGGCAAACCGGCTGTCCCGAACATCAGGGCCAAGCCCAATGAAATCGCAGAAACAGGATCCGCCAACAGACCACCCGGTGCCATCAAGGAAATACCGGATTTGTGAACTTCTGTTGCCTTGGTTGCAAGTGCTTCGAAATTGAAGCCGAACTGAGACAATGCCATAATAACCATGAACGTACCACCGAACAGCAGCAGGCAGGCTTTGATGATCTGTACCCATGTGGTTGCAATCATGCCACCAAACGTCACATAGACCATCATCATGATACCGACGAGAACAACGGCATAAGCATAGTCCAGACCAAACAGCAATTGGATCAGTTTACCTGCACCAACCATCTGCGCAATGAGATACAGGACAACAACTGACAACGCACCGGAAGCCGCCAAAGAACGGATCGGTGTTTGTTGCAAACGGAAAGAACAGATATCGGCAAACGTAAATTTACCAAGGTTACGCAAACGTTCCGCCATCATAAACAGGATGATCGGCCAACCGACCAAAAAACCGATGGAATAGACAAAACCGTCGTAACCTTTTGCAAATACCAAACCGGATAAACCCAGCAAAGTTGCCGCAGACATATAGTCCCCTGCAATCGCAAGACCGTTCTGGAAGCCTGTGATCCCGCCACCAGCAGTATAGAAATCTTTTGCTGATTTGGTACGGCGCGCCGCCCAATATGTAATCCCCAAGGTAATACAAACAAAAACCACAAACATGGAAATCGCAGAAAGGTTAACCGGCTGTTTCGTAACTTCCCCTTCAATTGCACCAGCAGCCCATACAGGATCGCCCGCAAACAACATAAGGGCAAAAAGACCGGATACGGTCAAAATACGGTTCAAACTCATTTGCTTGCATCCTCCACAATCTGTTTGTTGAGGGTGTCAAACTCACTGTTGGCACGGCGCACATAAATCCCTGTGCTTAGCCATGCAAGAACGATAATCGCCGCCCCGATCGGTATACCAACGCTTGTCGTCATACCTTCAGCCAACGGTGTCGCCAGCTTTTCAGGTGCAAAGGCAACAACCATGATAAAACCGTAATAAACGGTTAAAACAATGATAGACAAAATAAGAGCAAAACGTCCCCGACGCTTTTGCAAGTCACTAAATCGCGGATCTTTTTTGATCCGCTCATAAATATGTTCAGACATTTTTTTCTCCCCGCCCAATATGAAATTGGGTCATTAAATCTGCCCCCTTGCCATATACCGATTTAATCTAATAATCCAGTATCAAAATACCGATTTGCGTATTTTATCGCAGGTTTCTGCTGGTCTTACCGATTTTTATCAAAATATAAAAACTTAAAAGAAAGAGAAAATTGCCTGAAACGGTTGAGTTTTCTTGCAGTGCAATGCCGCAGATGCACAATTTACATTACAAAAATATAATTCAGTTATTTTACTGCCCGGCCTTTCTTTTTGCAGATCAATTCTCAAAATATCTTTTGCGGGGATATTAAATAGCCGGATTCGTCATAACTTCGACTGTTCGGTCAAGTTTTGAGGTGTACATACGCTTATTCCCCCCTTAAAACCCGCACAAACTGTAAATTTTCACTCAACAGAGAAAATAAAAATTGTAATGTGGCATGATTAAATTAACTTAGTACCAACTCTGGCCTTTTAGGACAGAATACTAGGGGTTCCCCCTAATCATCCACTTCGTTTCAAACTGAAAAGCAGGGACTGCTATGTTCAACAAAAAAATTCTCGGCGCTTTTGCAACTGCCGCTTACATCGGTGTCAGCGCTCTTTTCCCCGCTGTTGCCCAAGCTGACAGCAAAACCGTTAAAATCACCGCAATCGTCGAACACCCCGCCTTGGACGCTGTGCGCAAAGGCGTCAAAGACGTTTTAGGTGAAAATGGCTATAAAGTGGGTGAGAACCTGAACTGGGAATTCCAAAGTGCGCAAGGCGATGTCGGCATTGCGGGTCAAATCGCCAAAAAATTCGTCGGCGAAAACCCTGACGTGATCGTTGCTATCGCCACCCCGTCTGCACAAGCTGCTGTGGCTTCTGCGCGCGGCACGATCCCTATTGTCTTTTCTGCCGTAACCGACCCGGTTGCCGCCAAACTCGTTAAATCATGGAAAGCGTCCGGCGGTTCTGTCACCGGGGTCAGTGATATGCTGCCGCTGGAAAAACACCTGCAACTCATCACAGATGCCCTGCCGAACGCAAAAACCATTGGCGTTCCCTACAATCCGGGTGAAACCAACGCTGTTGTATTGGTCGAAAACTTCAAAAAAATCGCCGAAAGCAAAGGCATCAATGTTGTCACGGCCTCCGCACCATCTAGTGGTGACGTTTTGATGGCCGTTCGCAGCCTCGTCGGCAAAGTCGATGCGATCTATGTCACAACCGACAACACCATCGTCAGCGCGTTTGAATCGGTTGTTAAAGTCGGTATCGATGCTCAAATCCCGGTCTTTGCCGGGGACACGGGTTCGGTTGAACGCGGCGCAGCCGCTGCCCTTGGTTTTGACTACTACGACATTGGTCGCCAAACAGGTCAGGTTGTTCTGGACGTCTTGAATGGCAAAACAGCTGGGGATATCGACGTTCAAGGTGTGGAAAAAACCAATTTGCACATCAATCTGGGGACAGCCAAACAAATGGGGCTGACTTTCGACGAACAAATGGTTAAAAAGGCCGCAAAAGTCGTTGAATAATCTTTCTTGATTTCACGACCTATTCTGATTGATCCGCTGCCTTCATCCATGAGGGCGGCGGATCATACTATATAGATGTAAGGTTCTGGTATGAGTTTAATCGCCTTTCTCGGTGCAATAGAAACCGGCCTCCTGTTCGGTATTGTCGCACTTGGGGTATTTATTAGTTTCCGCGTTCTTGATTTTCCCGATTTGACCGTTGACGGCAGCCTGCCGATGGGGGCTGCTACAAGCGCAACCCTGATCGTTGCGGGCGTCAATCCATTTCTGTCCCTTCTTGGGGCGATTATTGCCGGAGCATTGGCCGGACTGGTCACAGCATGGTTGAACGTAAGACTCGGCATTTTGCACCTTCTTGCCAGTATCCTGACCATGATCGCGCTTTATTCGGTGAATTTGCGCATTATGGGCAAACCCAACCAAGCCTTACTCGGGGAAGAAACCGTCTTTACCCCGTTCGAAAAACTGATCGACCTGCCTTATTATTGGGTCACCCCCATTGTTTTATTCGCTGTTATCGTTATCTTGTTGGTTTTGTTAAACTTATTCCTGTCTTCGGAAACCGGGCTTGGTATGCGGGCCACAGGTGTCAATGGACGCATGGCAGCCGCACAAGGCATCAATACCGGTAAAATGAAACTGGTCGGTATTGCACTGAGCAACGCAATGGTCGCCTTGGCCGGTGCCTTGTTTGCCCAAATTCAAGGCGGCGCCGATATCACAATGGGTGTCGGTGTCATTGTCGTCGGTCTGGCCGCCGTTATTCTGGGCGAAGCAACCTTTTCGACCCGCACCATCATTTTAGCAACAATCGGCTGCGTGGTCGGATCAATCCTGTATCGCGTTGTTGTTGCAGTTGCCCTGAACGCCGACTTTATCGGTTTGCAAGCCCAAGACCTGAAACTCGTCACCGCCGTTCTCGTGGTTCTCGCCATGACATTACCCGGCGCACGCCAAAAATGGGCAAAACGTAAATCCGTGAAAGGAGCCGGCCAATGATCGAAGCAAAAGACATCCAAGTCGTCTTCAATCCGGGTACCGCCATTGAAAACAAAGCTCTGCGCGGCATGAACCTGCAAATCCCCGAAAGCCAGTTTGTCACCGTGATCGGATCAAACGGGGCCGGTAAATCCACTTTCCTGAATGTGTTAGCTGGTGAGATTAAAGCGGACGCAGGCTCGGTTAAAATCGATGAACAAGATGTTACCAATTGGTCAACAGCACGACGTTCCGGTCTGGTTGCCCGCGTTTTCCAAGACCCGATGGCCGGAACATGTGAAAGCCTGACCATCGAAGAAAACCTTGCGCTGGCTTCCGGGCGCGGTCAAAAACGTGGTTTTTCCCACGCGGTCACGGCAGAACGTCGTGACTTGTTCCGTGAAAAAATCTCTGTTCTTGGTCTCGGCCTTGAAAACCGCCTTGAAGACAAAATGGGTCTGTTGTCCGGTGGGCAACGCCAAGCTGTCAGTCTGGTTATGGCAACATTAAACCCGATGAAAATCCTTTTGCTGGATGAACATACCGCCGCCCTTGACCCGAAAACAGCTGCGTTCGTGCTTGAATTGACTGAAAAACTGGTCAACGAAGGCCAACTGACGACCATGATGGTTACCCATTCCATGCGACAAGCCCTTGATCACGGTCAACGGACCGTCATGTTGCACGAAGGCCGCGTGGTTCTTGATGTGGAAGGCGATCAACGTAAAAATATGAAAGTCGAAGACCTGCTGCATATGTTTGAAAAAGTACGCGGCGAAGAAATCGACGACGACAAGTTGTTGCTCAGCTAAATCAAAATGCCCTGCCCTTTCTTCTATGCGAATAAGGTGCAGGGCATTAGCTTATTATCCGCAAGGTACGGTTTACCTTGACACACCGCACAATCTCGCTAATTTGCCCCTCTTAATGTTAATTTCTTATTTTAAAGAGTGAGTGCGAGATCAATGGTCGCGATTACTTTGCCTGACGGCTCTAAACGTGAATTCGACGGTTCTGTCACCGGCGCCCAAGTGGCTGCCGACATTGGTGCGGGCTTGGCCAAGGCTGCCTTGGCTGTGCGTATCAATGGCGAAATGAAAGACCTGTCTTTGACGATCACGCAAGATTGCGAGATGTCTATTGTCACGGCCAAAGACGAAGACGCACTGGAGCTTTTGCGCCACGATGCCGCACATATCATGGCACAGGCCGTACAAGAACTGTTCGAAAATGTTCAGGTCACCATCGGCCCGGCTATTGAAAACGGCTATTACTATGACTTTGCCACTGAAAAACCGTTCAGCCCGGAAGATCTGGAAAAGATCGAAAAACGCATGGAAGACATCGTGGACCGCGACCTTCCGATCGAACGTGAAGTTTGGGACCGCAACGAATTGATCGCCAAGTTCAAAGAAATGGGCGAGCATTACAAGGCCGAGATTATCGAAAGCATCCCCGAAGGTGAAGACGTCACTGTCTATCGCCAAGGCGACTGGTTTGATATGTGTCGTGGCCCGCACCTGCCCTCAACTGGCAAGCTGGGCAAAGCGTTCAAACTGATGAAAGTGGCTGGTGCCTATTGGCGTGGCGATTCCAATAACGAGATGTTGCAACGTATCTACGGGACAGCCTGGACAGATAAAAAAGCGCTGCGCCAATACCTGCATATGCTGGAAGAAGCCGAAAAACGCGATCACCGCAAGCTCGGCAAGGAAATGAGCCTGTTCCATTTTCAAGAAGAGGCCGTCGGTTCCGTCTTTTGGCACCCGCACGGCTGGAAAATCTATCGTACCGTTCAAGGCTACATGCGTGACCGCCTAGAAAACGCCGGCTACGTTGAGGTCAACACACCGCAAATGGTGGACCGTAAACTGTGGGAAGATTCCGGTCACTGGGAAAAGTTCCGTGAAAATATGTTCATCACCGGGGCTGAAGACAAAGTTCTCGCCATCAAGCCGATGAACTGTCCCTGTCACGTCCAGATTTTTAACCAAGGTTTGAAATCATACCGTGACCTGCCCTTGCGTATGGCTGAATTTGGTTCTTGCTTCCGGAACGAACCATCTGGTGCCTTGCACGGTTTGATGCGCGTGCGTTCCTTTACACAGGATGACGCGCATATTTTCTGTAGCCCGGATCAGATTATTTCTGAAACCAAAATTTTCTGCGACCTTCTCAAATCCGTATATAAAGATTTCGGTTTTGAAGAAGTCAAAGTTAAATTCTCTGACCGACCAGACGTGCGGGCCGGTTCCGACGAAACATGGGACAAGGCCGAAGGCGCTTTGAAAGAAGCAACCGAAGCCGCTGGTCTGGAATGGACATTGAATCCGGGTGAAGGCGCGTTCTACGGTCCTAAACTGGAATTCGTTCTGCGCGATGCCATTGGCCGGGATTGGCAGTGTGGTACCCTGCAGGTTGATTTCGTTTTGCCGGAACGACTGGATGCAGATTACATCGGTGAAGACGGACAAAAACACCGTCCCGTGATGTTGCACCGTGCGATTCTCGGTTCCTTTGAGCGTTTCATCGGTATTTTGATCGAAAACTTCGCCGGACGCTTCCCGTTATGGCTGGCACCGCAGCAAGTTGTCGTTGCCTCAATCACAAGTGATCATAACGAGTATGCTCAGGATGTGTGCGACACGCTTAAACAGCACGGTTTGTCTTGTGAAACGGACTTCCGTAATGAAAGTATCAACTATAAAATCCGCGAACATTCCCATGCAAAAGTACCAGTTATTCTGGTCGTCGGTGGCAAAGAAGTCGAGAATCGCAGCGTTGCCATGCGTCGTTTGGGTGGAAAAACGCAAGAAATTCTTGCACTTGACGAAGCGGTAGATAAACTAGTGAGCGAAGCAGCCCGCCCGACCGGTAAGTAGGGCGGCACTTCTTCGTTTTTTTGGCGTAGCAAGATATAGGAGAATTTCAATAGCTCGTCGTCCGATGAAGGCGCAACCGGCCCAAGATGGTCCACGCGTCAATAAAGAAATCCGCGCTCCGCAAGTTCGGCTCGTAGATGAGAATGGTGAAATGGTTGGCGTTGTCTCTATTGACGAGGCACTGAAACGCGCACAAAAGGCAGGTATCGACCTGATCGAAGTGTCGCCCAATGCCGAGCCGCCTGTTTGTAAAATTCTGGATTCCGGAAAATACAAATATGAAGCTCAGAAACGAAAAGCTGAAGCCAAGAAAAAACAGAAAGTCGTTCAGGTCAAAGAGATCAAAATGCGACCTGGCATTGATCAACACGACTATGAAGTCAAAATGCGCAATGTCTTCAAATTCCTTGAAAATGGCGATAAGGTAAAGATTACCCTACGCTATCGTGGTCGTGAAATGGCGCACCAGGAATTGGGGATGGAAGTTCTCAAGCGCGTGAAAGCCGACACAACAGAAGTCGCAAAAGTTGAACATCAGCCGAAGATGGAAGGCCGCCAGATGATTATGATCCTCGGCCCGATACCGACTGGCGTAAAATAATTCATCGCACTTGCGATACAAAAAAACGGCGCTGTTTTCAGTGCCGTTTTTTTTGTTTACTTCATTTCACACGTGCCCGAAAGACTTCTGTAAGCTTCTCGTGCAACTGCGCCCAGTTCAAGGGCTTGGTTACCACATCATTGGCACCGGCTTCCAGATATTTGCCCCGATGTTCGGGGAACGCATCGGCCGTAAATGCAAAAATGACCGTCATGCAATTAAGGCCCTGCTCTTGTCGAATATGAGAAATGGCCTCAACCCCATCCATTACCGGCATTTGCATGTCCATAAGAATGACATCAAACCTCTTTTGTCGCGCAATATCCACGGCTTCCTGACCATTTGAAACAATATCAACCGTATGCCCTTTTTGGCGCAGAAGAGTCGAAACAACTTTCTGATTAACCACATTGTCTTCGGCCAATAACATTTGTAGCGACCCGATATCCACATCCTGAGACACGCCCCCATGAGAGGCATGTACCTGATCAACCGGGATATCCACGGCAAAGGTGGAACCGGAATTCTGCACACTGTTGATTTTTAAACGCCCGCCAAGGAGTTGACATAACTGTTTCGTAATCGTCAACCCAAGCCCCGTTCCACCATACTTGCGCGTTGTCGATGCATCGGCCTGCGTAAAGGGCTCAAACACAGTATTTACTTGTTCCGGGGTCATACCGATACCGGTATCTTCCACCACAATCTTCAGAGAAATCTTGCCCGCCACCAAGGGGGTGACGCGTAGATTAACACGCACATGGCCCATTTCCGTAAACTTAACCGCATTACTCACCAGATTAGACACAACTTGGCGCAATCGCAAACCGTCCGATTTGACCCAGATATCGCGATACTCTTGCGCATTTGATGTCAGTTCCACTCCTTTGGCCTCTGCTGTTTCTCTAAACAAATGCAGCACATTTTCAATAATCGCACTGGGATTACAGGGTAAAAATTCAATTTGCAGTTTACCCGCTTCGATTTTTGACAGATCAAGAATGTCATTTAAAAGCATCATCAAGGCGTTAGAAGAACTGCCCAAATCATCCAAAAGATCGGAAGCTTGTTCTGGGGTGCATTGATTTGACTTCAAAAGTTCAATAATCCCGTTGATCCCGGTCATCGGGGTACGCAACTCGTGGCTCATGGTCGCAAGGAAATGCGATTTGGCTTCACTGGCCAATTGCGCTTCACGAGATGCCGCCAAGGCTTTTTCCTGTAATTCTTTTTGCACAGAAATGTCCATCAGCGCACCGACCAGATAATCGAAATTACCGTCATCATCAACAACAGGTGAAATGGCCGAGGATGTGGGGATCAACTGGCCATCCTTCGTTTTATTAATAAACTCTCCTTGCCATGTCTCTCCACGATTCACACTCGCCCATAAGTTTTTATATACCTCTTCAGGTGCCATTCCACTTTTGATAATGGACGGGTACTGACCAATATATTCTTCCCTTGAATACCCGTAGAGCTTTTCAAAAGCAGGGTTGGCATAATGAATAACCCCTTGCTTGTCCGTAATTAAAAACGATACCGGGGATTGCTGCACAGCCGAGGACAACAGGCGAATTTCTTTGCGTAAAATTTTCGAACGCTGCAAATCTAAATAAAGCCAGAACGCAATGACCAAAACCCCAAACGTGGCGAGAAAAAGGGTCAAAATCAAAATTTTATTTTCATCCAGCCAATTGCTAAATGTCGCACCATGATCAACACTGACAACAATACCCAAGGGATATTTTCCGGAAAAACGGATTGTCGATTGGCTTTTTTGCAACCAGCCATCTTGCTCTCTCAGATGACTTTCATCACGACCTTCTTTGAAGCTGGAAATCGCTTGTTGAATAACATTTATACCCGTACTTTCGCGCCCTTTTGATAAAAGAACAGTCCCATCTGCACGCAATAAAGCATAGCTATCACGATCGCCCAGATCGGTTGTCTTAAAAAGACGATCCACATAATGTGCGTTCATCCCCACCAAAACCCGATAGCTTGCCGCCGGAGGATTATTTCTGAGACTTAAGAGTAACGGGATCAGCTTGCGCGGTGAGTTTTTCGACGTGACATCACCAACTTCCGGTAAAAAACGACCATGAACGGTATCACCGATTTGTATGCCCAATGACAATGCATTAAACAATTTGTCAGGAAAACTCAGGCGCTTGAGATCGACCTTCGCATGACTGCGCATATTGCTGTTAAACAGAACGTCATCGCCACGTAAAAGAATAATCTGCCGGATATGAGGCGCAAATCGAATAAGGTTGCCTATGCGCCGCTCATAAATGGTGAAATCAAGATCACCTTCTTCCAGTTCCAAATCCTGCAAAATTCCAAACAGGTTATTTTCAACGGCCTCCACCATACGCGTAATACTGCTTTCGATCATGCGCGCATAAAGCTTACTGAGATTGTCCCGTTCTGAAACCGAGGCCTGAAAACTGATCCAAAGCATCGAGATTACTAACCCCAAAACCCCTAACGAAATAATCGTATAGCGCATAAAAGGTGGACGATGTCTTTTAAATATACGGTACTTCTTCGACGCCAAGAGACCCACTTTCCCGAAAACATATTCTTGTATTTATTTTATAAACAAATATCTAAAGGAAGACCACGATATCAGTAAGTATAAAAGTTACAACTTGCTTCATATTAAACCCTGAATTACTAATAGCCAGCTAATTTCGAGGGGGGAATTACAGAATGTTACGTATAATTGCCAGTGCAATTCTATTTACACTTTTTATGTTGCCTACGAGCTCCCATGCCGCAGATCGACTGGAAAAAATTCAAAAAAACAATGAGCTTCGCGTTTGTATTTGGCCGGGATACTTTGCCATTTCCTATCGCAATCCCAGAACGGGAGAACTGGAAGGCATCGACATTGATATGGCCCATGAATTTGCAAAATATCTGAAGGTAAATCTTAAATTCGTTGATAGCTCTTTTGGTAAAATCAAAGAGAATATGACCAATGACGCCTGTGACATTTCCATGCATGGTGTTGGCGTGCGTGAGGATCGCAAACCCTTTATGGACTTTTCCGAACCACATCTAATCAGCGGGATTTATGCGGTTTCTATGCGATCTAATCCGACAATCAAACATTGGGAAGATATTGATCAAGACGGTCACATTGTTGTGGTTCAAAAAGGAACCTATATGGAACCGGTCATGCGTGATTATCTGAAAAAGGCCGAACTCTCCGTTGTAGACAGCTTCAAAGCCCGTGAACAGGAAGTCGAAGCCGGACGCGCCGATGTCTTTATGACTGATTTTCCCTATGGTCGGCGCATGGCATCCCTCACCACCTGGGCACATTTGATGGAACCAAATAAAACATTGGCCCCGACACCGTACGCTTATGCCGTTCCTAAAGGGGAACCCGCTTGGCTGGCAAAGGTCAACGAATTCCTTCAAGCCGTTAAGAAAGATGGGCGACTGGCGGCTTCTGCCAAAAAACACGGCCTCAGTCCGATAGTCGCTAAGTAATAAAAAAGCCTCAGAGCAAACAATCTCCAAGCCCGCAAAACCGTGTGTTTCTGCGGGCTTTTTCATGTCTTAATCCATTCGTTAACAAAAGGTAAATTTTTATTTAAAATCAATAAGTTATTAATAAAAAACTTTGTAGCCGTTAAGACTTTTTTTACCCGATTCGCCGTAGATTCCTTCTCATGAAAACGCTACAAACTTTACCGCTGAATCAAATCTTGCAAGGTGATTGTATTGAGATGATGAACAGCCTTCCGGAAAAATCTGTTGATCTGATTTTTGCGGATCCGCCCTATAACCTGCAACTCGGTGGTGACCTGCACCGCCCCAACAACACCAAAGTCGACGCCTGCGATGATCACTGGGACCAGTTCGACAGCTTCAAGGCTTACGATGATTTTTCAAAAGCCTGGTTGAAAGCCGCACGTCGTATTTTAAAAGATGACGGCACGATCTGGGTGATCGGGTCTTATCACAATATTTTCCGTGTAGGTGTGACCTTGCAGGATTTGGGCTATTGGATGCTCAACGACGTTATCTGGCGCAAAACAAACCCGATGCCAAATTTCCGGGGTCGTCGCTTTACCAACGCGCATGAAACCATGATCTGGTGCTCCAAATCGGAAAAAGCCAAATACAACTTCAATTACGAAGCCATGAAAGCCTTTAACGACGACGTGCAAATGCGTTCGGACTGGCTGCTGCCCATCTGTAATGGGGGCGAGCGCCTGAAAGATGATGCCGGACAAAAAGCACATCCGACTCAAAAACCGGAAAGCTTGCTCTATCGTGTGATTATGGCCTCCAGTAAACCCGGCGATGTGGTTCTGGATCCTTTCTTCGGTACAGGCACAACAGGGGCTGTCGCCAAAAAACTGGGGCGCAACTTCATTGGTCTGGAACGTGAAACCGATTATATCAAAGTTGCTGAAAAACGTATCAAAGCCATCAAAGGCACGGTTGATACGTCTTTGCTCACGACGCCTGCCAAACGCCAAGCCCCGCGCATTCCGTTCGGGACACTGCTGGAACGTGGCCTACTGGAACCGGGTACAACCTTGACCGACGTAAAGGGACGTTACCAAGCCAAGGTCCGTGCAGACGGAACACTCAGTGCGGCCAATTTCCGGGGTTCTATCCATCAGGTCGGCGCCCGTGTTCAAAATGCACAAGCCTGCAACGGCTGGACCTTCTGGCATATGGAAAAAGCGGGAAATCGCGTCTGTATCGACGAACTTCGTGAACAGGTCCGCGCTGAAATGGCCAGCTAATCTATTTTCTCTATATACGCGGCTTTCGTCTTGAACGCTGAAAGACGGCTGCCCTTGATTTCGGACATATCCCACAGCGTTTTCATCATCGGGATATATCCAAAAAAATACCCTCGCTCTGATCAAGCGAGGGTATTTTTTGTGGGTTTGCCGATTTACATAACCGACTTCAAGGATCTTGTGCCGTAATCGTAACGGTTGGTGGTTGCGGGAAAGTGACTGTACAGGCACCACCACCATGTCCAAAAGCCTGGGAGGTATCGAACTTCACATCAATACGCGGGAGTTCACCTTTGCAGGTGTAAGGCGATGCAAGTGCGATGGTCATTGTAAATTGGCTGGCCCCATCTGTTTGCGTAATACCGTAGGTCGAATAGTTAAATCCAGCCAACCCCGGCACCGCTTGAATTGTTGCCTGATTGGGAAGCTGCATGGTTGCCGGCAACACCGCCCCACCAGAGGCCGCACCGGCTAAAAACGCAGCACGCGTTCCACTGCCGCCATTGGTTTTGCATGTGCCGTCATCCCCGCTGATCACAAAGGACGTGGACATGGTTACCCGGACATGGGACCAGGTTTGAAAAAGCGGGATCCCTTGCAGGTCAATAAATTTACCGACCTCTTCCCCAGCGCTGGCAGAGGCAATATCAAAAACTTTGGACGAACTTCCCAAAACGAATGGCGCGGTACATGTTGCACTTTGGCAGAGCTCAACCTTGGTAATCGTCACATCATAACGTGTTGCCTGACCTGATAACGTCCCTGTGATTGGACTCGCATCGACCGATGATGCAAAAAACAACACAGACAAAACAAAAAACATGTTCCCGAATTTTAACATTTTTTTCTCCGATCCAGCTTAGTTGCTGCGACTAATCACAACGCCGCTGGAACGACGTTCAACAATAATACGATTTTCGCGGCGCACTTTATCCAGATTATGTTCGCTCATATCGCGCATATCCCATGCCTGATCGGCAATAAAGGAGGAACTGAAGGCCGCAGGCCGATTGGGTTGCCCCCCACCGGGGCCGAAATTGAAGCTCAGTTTCATAAAGACTTCATCGTCGCTGAAATTATCATCGCGCCAACCCGCTTCAACCGTCAGGTTTTGATGAATGTCGGCTTCCAGACTGGCTGTCCAGCCTTTGATATCTTCAGTATTGAGAACGGATTCCCAAAAATAACGTTTGCCATAGACCCGTGCCCACGGCATGTAAGGGATTTGCAAACCAAGCTCGACATCGTAGCCGTCCAGAACTTCTTCGCGGGTATCACCGCTCAGGCCGTGTGAGGTTGCCCCGCCGAGCCCCCAATAAGCATTGCTGGCGAAATCCAGACCGGACCATTTGGCCTCAACCCCCATACCCAACCGTTTATGACGACGTTTCCATTCCCAATCAAAGAAGGTGTTCGCCCCTAACATAATCGTATTGTCGTTCAATAACTGACGATAACCCAAACCGATGTTTGTCACATCGCGGTCCGTTCCCAGATATTCATACCGATTTTGGCTAAGCTGCGTAAAAACCGTCTGCTCTTTACCTTCACTCTCGTAAAGCGGTTGCACAGTCAGCAAAGACCAATACGGTTTGCCATCATCCTGTATTTCAGCCTCAAATTCGATACGCTGCGCCCATTGCGGCAACTCTTCACCGATTGCCGGTAAAAAATATTCAATTGCAGCTTGCCCCAGATTGACAGCTGCCCCTTCAACATTGTTGCTGGCCGCCATTTGGACGGATTGCGCCACTTTCTGATATGTTTTCTGATATGTTTTTTGTGCATTTTGATCTTCCGCATATGATGGTAGGACACAACCTACGGACATGCCTGCGATCGTTGCAGCACCAAACACAACCTTCAAACCAAGTTTGGACATTCTATTAGACCCACATTTCCCCTGAGAGCGAAAACTTGCTCTTTCTTTAAAATCTTGGCTAAAATACCGGGGGAAGACGACAACCTCAATTGCTACACATGTACCAGCGCCCGCCCTAAAAGCGCCAAAATCTAACTCTGGATTGAAAAATGACATCTGTGCAAACTGAACAAATCCGGCTTTTTGCCAAAGCCCCTAAAACCATTGTGATCGGGCATATCAGTTCGTTTGCCGTTTTATTGTATTTGGCAACGAAATCCTCAGCCCTCCCATCGGGTCTTCTGATCGCATGGGCGATTCTGGAACTTGTCCTCACACCCGGACTTCTGTTGTACATGAAAATATGGGCAAAAGACCTACCGGAAGAAATACCGCAACAAGCACGCTGGATTGGTTTTCTCAATGCCTTGGTCTGTCTGGTCGGCACCAGTTGGGGGATGATGCTTTATCTTTCCCTTGCAACAGATGATCCGGCGTCATTTGCCATGCAAATGGCAATTGCAGCCGGATCAACGGCGGCGTCTGTCAAATCCCTTGGTTTATTTCGCTGGACCTTTATGTGTTACGGCATCCCCTATCTGGGCCTGTTATCCCTCAAACTCATTCTGTTGGGCGGAGACTTTGTTGCATTGGCCGTTCTCGTGCTGATTTTCCTGCTGATGATGTTATTACTGGCCAAGGACGTTTTGGCCTCTTTCATGGACTACGTCGCCATCAAAAATGAAAACCTCGATCTGATTGCCCAGCTTCAAAATGCCAATGCACAGGCCCGTTTGGCCAATCGGGAAAAGACCCGGCTGCTTGCCTCTGCCAGTCACGATCTACGCCAGCCGGTTCATGCAATGGGGTTGCATCTGGAAACACTATCTGACAACACCTTACCTGAAGCTGCGCAAAAAACCGTTGCCCATTTGCGTCAATCCATTCGCAACCTCAGCAATATGTTCACCTCTTTACTGGATGTCAGCTTGTTGGAAACCGGGAATTTCACGGTCCAGACCCAAGCGATCGACCTTGCGGCCTTTCTCAAGAACATTGCTGAAGAATTTAAGCCACTAGCTGATATTTGCGAGGCCACCATTCACATTGAATGTGCCCCTTACTGGATTGAAAGTGACCCGGTTCTATTGCGCCGGATTGTACAAAACTTGCTGTCCAATGCCTTGAAATATGGTGGCAAAGGTACTGTCACACTCGAAGTTACACAGACACCCAATACCCTGAGCCTGCATGTGAAAGACCAAGGTAGCGGAATTGCACCCAAAGAACGCACCCAGATTTTCGAAGAATTCAAACGTGCTGCGACCACCACCGACACTGCACAGACAGAAGACAGCATTGGGCTGGGGCTTGCTATCGTTAAAAAGCTCTGCACCCCTTTGCACTTGGACCTTGATCTGCACAGTTCCCCCAACGGGTCCACTTTCACCATTTCCGGTCTTAAGGTGGGGCATGCTGCAAAACCTGCAACATCACCGGAAATCACATCAAACAATTCATTAAACGGTTTACATATCCTCATCGTTGATGACGACCCTGACAGCCTGCGTGCCAGTGAAACCTTGCTTGCCCATTGGGGGGCACGTGTCAGTTATGCGCAATCCCTTTATGAAATTAAGCCCTCGGATGCCCCTGATCTGGTCTTGAGCGATTTTTCATTGGGGAACGGCGTGACCGCCTTTGATGTGCAAGAAGAAATTAATCGACATAGTCCCCATTCCATCCCCTTTATTATCCTGTCCGGTGAAACCGATCCAAAGATTATTGATGAAATTCACACACGCGGCCTTTTACTGATCCCAAAACCGGTTCAACCGGCCCGCCTGCGCGCCGCAATTGAAAGCCAGTTGGCCCGGATCAGGCACTAATCTCCTGATCCATTTTATGCGCCCATGATGCCGCAGCGGTGCGTGAATTGACATTTAACGCCCGCATCAGGGCTGAAATATGACTGCGCACCGTAAAAGGTGATAAATCCAGAACACGGGCGATTTCTTTATTGCTCATGCCTTGGCTCAACAGATCAAGAACTTCACGTTGGCGGGGTGGTAAATTCGACAGAATTTTGCGTTCCTCTGTATCGACATCAATCAGAAAATCCCCCATCGCCAAGACCCGTTCCCCGGCCCAGACATCCTGAATATGAGTACTGATGTCTTGCGGGTCCAAACTTTTTGAGACAAACCCGTTTACCCCCATATCCATAATCTGCTGAATGTCCCCTTTACGATCCAGCATGGACACAATCACCAAAGGAACCAACGGACAGGATTGTCGAATATCGGGAAGATCTTTCTTGTAATCAAAATTAGGGAGGAACAGGTCCAAAATCGCAAGGTCATACGGTTGCTCCAAGGCCTTCATAAGGGCTGTCCCCTCACCAACCTGCGTACACTGTACCCCGTCAAACGCTCGTTCTATCAACCCGCATATTCCGCTACGAAACATCGGATGATCATCTGCAATTAAAACCCGCATCGTTCCCTCAACCTAATATACCCGGTTATTTTCATAACGCAGACACGGTCTTTTTGCCAAGGAAAGATTGGCTTTTTCACCAAATGACTTTAGCTATAGCCTCTATTACCCCCTTTCTTTCTTTGACATCGATGCCTAAATCCCCTAAGCCAAAAAACGTTCTTTCTGTTCCCCTTTTCGATCAAGTGAGCCTTACCGATGAAAGCTTTTGAACGTATATATGTCGCCTTGGATACAACCGATGTGTCCTACGCTGTTGAACTGGCCCAAAAGCTGAAAGGGCTTGTCGGGGGAATGAAGGTCGGCAAAGAGTTTTTTACCGCCAATGGCCCGCAAGGGGTAGCTGCCATTCGCGATGTCGGCATGCCGGTTTTTCTGGATTTGAAATTCCATGATATCCCCAATACCGTTGCCGGGGCCATTCGTGCGGCAAAACCAATTGCGCCACAGATTATCAACGTGCATGCCCAAGGCGGACCGGAAATGTTGAAACAGGCCGCAAACGCCGGGCGCGACGCAGGCATTCCCCTGACCATCGCCGTTACCATCCTGACCGCATTGGATCAAGAGGACCTCAACGCCATCGGCGTCAATGACAATATCGAAGACCAAGTCGTGCGCCTTGCCAAACTGACCCAAGACAACGGGTTGGACGGTGTGGTCTGTTCTGCCAAAGAAATTGCCCCGATCCGCGCGGCTTGTGGTCCCGATTTTAGATTAATCGTCCCTGGCATTCGCCCGGCATGGGCAGCCAAAGGCGACCAAAAACGTGTGATGACCCCGCGTGACGCCGTTATTGCAGGCGCAGATATTCTGGTCATCGGGCGCCCGATCACCCAAGCCGATGATCCGGTGGAAGCCGCCCAAAAAATTGCACACGAGCTGGAAGGGCTGTAAGCCGACATGGAAATGCAAATTATGACCATCGTTTTTGACGCATTGGCCTTTATGCGCGCAAATGCGAAGGTCTTTCGCAAATATATTTTCCTACCCCTATGCTTGTCCATTGCCTCGTTGTTTCTGGTCAAAATTCCTGTCGTCGGTTTAACGCTGTCGACAATTTCCAATTCATTTGCGCTTGCTTTATTGGGGGTGTCTTCCACCCGCTTTTATCTGCTGCGCGATGCCGATGCTGTTGCTGACGGGGCCAATCGTCCTTTCGCCCGTTTCTTTTTCCTGACCTTCTGCCTGACATTTTTGGGGCATATGGCGGAGATTTTCGAATACCTCCCGCCGGAATATATGGGTGGCATGTTTATCTGGATGTTGCTCGGCTTCTGGGTCAATCTGAAAATCTGCCTTGCCTTTCCGGCCCTTGCAATGGACCATCCGGGTTCGGTCTGGGACAATGTCAAAGCCAGCTTCAACTGGACGACGGGCTACGGGTTTCGCATTATTGCAGCATTCCTGTTCTGTTATTTTCCAGTCATTTTCTTTACGCTTGCCTTGATGCAGGTGCCGGACCTGACACCATCGCTGGATAATTTCTGGGCCAGCCTGCCCCAATTGATTTTTTCAGATGTCCTGATTGTTTTCTCAATGCTCTGGTCGTCGCTGGTGCTGGCTAAATTCTATGAAAATATTGTCCTGAAAAGGTCTTAAAACATGCTGGATATCCCAAAACTAGACGACAAACTGCCGGTTTTCGCCCTTGTAAACGGGGTTTATGCCGTCTTATTTCGCAATCCCATGATCTTTGTCAGGGCGGGATTATTTCCCTTTTTGCTTTTGCTTGCCATCAATCTGTGGCACACGCCGCAAAGCTGGGGACAGGAAGCTTTTTACGGGATACGCGTTATAGAATGGCTGATGATCCTCGCCCTTTGGACCTTTTATGCGGTACAATTGCAACGCTTTGTCCTCAAAGGATCCTTTGAAGGTGCGACGTCTTTTTTACCGAAATTGAATCTGCGCGAATGGCGTTTTTTCAAGGCCTCCGTGTTGGTATTGATGCCACTGACGATCTTTGCCTTCTGGTTTGACCAACCCTTGTTTTTCCATCAGCCCGATGTGTTGGTGATGGGCGGCATTACGGCCTTGGACGGGGTCAGCCTGCATTTATACGCCAGTTTGTTTTTAGGCTGGATCATGCAGGTTTTTGCCTTTGTTCTGCCTGCAATTGCGGAAGACACCCCCCGTCCGGCCCGTGACCTGTTCGCCATGTCATTTAATGCCTTACGCCAAGATTTCACCCGCCTGTTTGCCGCCAGTGTGCTGGTCGCCTTGCCTTTATGGGTCGCTGTGTTTATCCTGCGCCTTGTCCTGCATATGCCGATTTTCACTCAATTGGCAATGGGGGATGAGGCATCTGCCCTTGTCTGGAATTTACTCTTTTTAACTTTGGAAACCGCCAAAACCTTTATCGGGGGCGGATTACTCGCTATGTTATGGGCACTCGCCTATGGAAGAACGAGAGGACGCCATGTCGATAGCCGTTAAAATCTGCGGATTAAAAACACCCGAGGATGCCCATATTGCCATACAGGCCGGGGCTGACCTGTTGGGGTGTGTCTTTTTCCCGCCCAGTCCGCGCCACGTCAGCGCAGAACAGGCCGCAGAAGTTTTCGATATGGTCGGTGATGCCGATGTTTTAAAAGTGGGCCTGTTTGTTAACCCAAGCGATGACGAGTTGATGAGCGTGCTTAATCAGGTCCGCCTTGATTTGATCCAGCTTCATGGTGACGAAAGCCCGGAACGTGTGGAAGAGGTTCGCCAGACCTTTGGCCTGCCGGTTATGAAAGCCCTGCCCATCGAAACAACTGAGGATGTGGAAAAAGCACGGACCTATGACGGTGTGGCCGATCGTTTGTTATTTGATGCCAAACCACCCAAAGGGGCGACACGTCCGGGCGGAAACGCCATTGCCTTTGACTGGTCCTTACTGCGCGATACCCAATGGACGGTGCCGTGGATGCTGGCGGGCGGTTTAACCGTGGATAACGTTCTTGATGCTGTGAAACAAAGCGGGTGCAAAGCAGTCGATGTTTCCAGCGGGGTTGAGGCCGAAAAAGGCGTCAAAAGCCCCGAGTTGATAGAAGCTTTCCTCAAAGCCGTAAAAGGCTGAGCAAAAAACGCCATTTTTCTTTGCCAGTCCTTTTCCACATGCGCTATAAGACAAGCAAATATTTATAGGTCACGTTTAACGATGAACACACCCAATACATTTATGGCAGGCCCGGACGAAGACGGGCGCTTTGGTATTTTCGGCGGACGCTTTGTTGCCGAAACGCTTATGCCCTTGATCCTTGATGTTGAAAAACATTTTAACGAGGCCAAAGACGACCCGGAATTTCAGGCCCAAGTCCAAGGGTACCTGAAACAATACGTCGGTCGCCCCAGCCCACTTTATTTCGCAGAACGTTTCACCGAACATTGCGGTGGGGCAAAGGTTTATTTCAAACGCGAAGACCTGAACCATACAGGTGCGCATAAAATCAACAGCTGCATCGGTCAAATCCTGCTGGCAAAACGCATGGGTAAAAAACGCATCATTGCAGAAACCGGTGCAGGTCAACACGGTGTGGCAACCGCAACTGTTTGCGCCCTGTTCGGGTTGGACTGTACCGTCTTTATGGGCGCCACCGATATTGAACGCCAGCAACCCAACGTCTTTCGCATGAAATTGCTGGGCGCAGAAGTTCGCCCGGTAACCGCCGGGTCCGGCACCTTAAAAGACGCGATGAACGAAGCTTTGCGCGATTGGGTCGCCAACGTACACGATACCTATTATTTGATCGGCACGGTCGCAGGACCGCACCCTTACCCGGTTATGGTGCGCGAATTTCAGAAAATCATTGGTGAAGAAGTCCGCGAACAGATTATGGAACAAGAAGGCCGCCTGCCTGACACACTTGTGGCCTGTGTCGGTGGCGGGTCCAACGCAATGGGTCTGTTCTATCCGTTCCTTGATGATACGGACGTGCGCATTATCGGCGTCGAAGCCGCCGGACATGGTGTCGATACAGATGAACATGCGGCATCCCTGACAGGGGGGCGTCCCGGTGTGTTACACGGCAACCGGACCTATTTGCTGCAAGATGACGATGGGCAGATTACCGAAGCTCATTCCATCTCTGCCGGGTTGGATTATCCGGGCATTGGGCCGGAACATAGTTTTCTGTTTGATGCGGGACGGGTGGAATATCATTCGATCAAAGATGACGAAGCGGTCGCGGCGTTCCAGCTTTGCACCAAACTGGAAGGGATTATTCCCGCCCTTGAATCCTCGCACGCATTAGCTGAGGCTGAAAAGCTTGCCAAACAAATGTCCAAGGATGAAATCCTCGTGGTCAATATGTCCGGGCGCGGTGATAAAGATGTCAACACGATTGCCAAGGCAATGGGGACCGTATTATGAGCCAGACCCGATTAAAAACACGTTTTGACCAGCTCAAGGCCGAAGGGCGTTCCGCGCTTGTCACCTTTATTACAGCCGGTGACCCGGATCTTGCCACATCGAAAAAACTACTGATGGGCATGCCCGGTGCAGGCGCCGATGTCATCGAATTAGGTATGCCGTTTTCCGACCCGATGGCCGATGGCCCAGCCATTCAATTGGGATCACAACGCGCCTTGGCAGCAGGTATGAACCTGAAAAATGTTTTGGCGATGGTGCGTGAATTCCGCAACGCTGATAACGACACACCGATTGTTCTGATGGGATATTTCAACCCGATTTATTCTTATGGTGTGGACGACTTCCTTAAAGACGCCGCAGAAGCCGGGGTTGACGGGTTTATTATTGTGGACCTGCCACCGGAAGAAGAACGCGAATTTGCCATTCCCGCCCAAAAGGCCGGTTTGGATTTTATTTATCTCTGCACACCGACCGCAGATGATGCCCGCCTGCAATTAATCGCAGACCGGGCCAGCGGCTTTATTTATTATGTATCCATCACCGGGGTAACCGGCACGGCATCCGCCGTCACATCCGATGTGGATGCGGCTGTAAAACGCATTCGTCAACATAGTGACTTGCCTGTTGCCATCGGTTTCGGTATCAACACGCCCGATCAGGCAAAAACAATGGCGGGCCTCAGTGATGCGGCTGTTGTCGGTTCTGCCATTGTTAAGCGGATCGCAGATAATTTGGACGAAAACGGCAAGGCCAAAGAGGGCTTGTCCGAGGCCGTTCTCTCTTATGTACAAGAATTGGCTGACGGCGTACGCGCCGCCAAAGCTTAAAGGGGTTTAATCGATGAACTGGTTAACAAACTACGTAAAACCGAAACTGCGCGACCTTGTGCGCCCCAAGGAAATCCCCGATAACCTTTGGCACAAATGCACCAAATGCGGTCAGATGATTTTCCACCGTGATCTGGCAAAAAACCATCATGTCTGCCAACATTGTGGTCATCATATGCGCCTGTCTGTAACAGAGCGCCTGGAATTGTTATTTGACGATGGTAAATATACCCGCGCTGAACTGCCCAAGGTCAAACAAGACCCGTTGAAATTTACCGATCGCCGTAAATATAAAGACCGCATCAAAGAATCGAATGCAAAAACCAAGGAAGAAGACGCGCTTGTTGTCGCACATGGTAAAATGGGCGCTCAGAACGTGGTTATCGCTGCCTTTAACTTTGCCTATATGGGCGGTTCTATGGGAACTGGCGTCGGCGAAGGATTGGTTGCGGCCTCCAAACTGGCGATTGTACAAGATGCAGCCCTGATTGTTGTCCCAGCCTCAGGTGGCGCACGTATGCAAGAAGGGATTCTGTCCCTGATGCAAATGGCGCGGACCACAATCGGTGTGGAACGTGTCAAAGAAGCCGGCTTGCCCTATATCGTCGTTCTGACCGATCCAACAACGGGTGGGGTTTCTGCCTCTTTTGCAATGTTGGGTGATATTGCCATTGCTGAAAGCGGCGCTGTTATCGGTTTTGCCGGTCGCCGTGTGATCGAACAAACCATTCGCGAACAATTACCCGATGACTTCCAAACCGCCGAATACCTGTATGAACACGGTATGGTCGATATGGTTGTGCGCCGTCACGAGTTGCGCCCGACCCTGATCAACGTTCTCAGCCTGTTGCGCAACACAAAACCGGCAGGGGATCTGGTTGAACTGGCGCACGGTGATAAACCGATTGAGCCGGAAGTCGAAGATAACATCAACGACATCCCGCCACCGCCGGATATCCGCCGCCCTGACAGTGAACCGCTTCCGGGCACAGAAGAAAAAGACGAAAAGGACGAGGACCATAAAGCTGACTAGCGATCTCCTTCTCTCAGAAATTGCCAAGCTCCATGACAAAGATATTGATCTGGGGCTTGAGCGATTTTTGACCCTGCTGGAACGATTGGGCAATCCGCAACAACAACTGCCGCCCACCATTCATGTTGCAGGCACCAACGGTAAAGGATCCACCGTCGCTTTTTTACGCGCCTTTTTTGAATCCGTTGGATACAAGGTGCATAGTTTTACCTCGCCTCATTTTTTCAATGCCCGCGAAACCGTTAACTTAGCAGGCAATGAAATAGACGAAGACACCTATTGCGCCCTTCTTCAAGAAGTCATAGATGCCAACGCAGGTGCGCCCCTCACGGTATTTGAAGCCATGACCGCCGCTGCCTTTCTGGCGTTTAGCCGCACAAAAGGCCATGTCCTGTTACTGGAAACCGGAATGGGCGGATTGGGCGACACCACCAATGTGATTGAAGCCCCGATCGCCTGTGCCATTACGCCGATCTCACTGGATCATAAAGAATTTCTGGGGGAAAGCGTTGCTGAAATCGCCCGCCACAAAGCTGGGATTTTAAAAAAGGGCGTTCCCGTTGTCATTGCCAAACAAGAAGACGAAGCCTATCACGCCATTCGGGAACGGGCCAAACAGCTGAATGTCCTCATGTACCGTGAACGGCGCGAGTGGTTCATTAAAAAAGCCGGCGAACGGATTATTTTTGAAGGATGGCAAGGCGTTGATCGCGCATGGCCCCGTCCCGCCCTGATCGGATCTCATCAAGTTCAAAACGCCGGTGTGGCCTTGGCCTGTCTGGAACTGGTGAAAGACCGCTTCAATTTCCCTGATGAAGCCTTAAACAACGCCATGCGTTCCGTTCACTGGCCGGGGCGACTGGAACGTGCCGCCCTGCCCAGCTTTGATCCAAAATGGGAAATTTGGCTGGACGGTGCCCATAACCAAGCCGCCGGACAAGCCCTGCGTCGGCAGCTTAAAAAATGGGATGATCGCCCGCTTTATCTTGTGCTTGGCATGCTGAAACGAAAAGACAGTAAACCTTTTATTCGTGAAATTGCCGATGTGGTTGATCATGTCTACACCGTTCCCATTCCGAACCAGCCCTGTAAAAAACCGGAAAAACTGGCCCATAGCGTCATGTCTATCGGGGCAACGGCGACCGTCTGCGAAGACTTGCCCCTGGCCTTGGACTTGATTAAACGCAAACATACAAAGACCGGGCGGATCGTGATTTGCGGCTCCCTCAGTCTTGTGGCTAATTTTTATGAACTACAATCGCGCGCTTGATCTGATTTTTGAAAGCTACATTGCTGTCAAACCGCTGTTAAAAGGGCGTTTGGACCGCGATGTTCGCAATCCACATATTATCCTGAATATCGCCCGGCAACTGGATTTAATTCCGCCCGCCGATAAAATCCTGAAAGTCACCGGGTCAAAGGGCAAAGGCACGGTTGCCCGGCTTTGTGCCAGCAGCCTTGAACCGTTTGGCAAAGTGGGTCTGGTGATTTCCCCGGAAGAAATCGACCATACCGATCGCATGCGCATTAACGGACAACCTATGTCCGAAGACCGTTTTATTGCTTGTTTTGAGAAAATATGGGCACAAATCACAATCCCATCGGCGCCTGATTATCTCTCGCCCTATGGTCTATTTTTATTAATTGCCCTGCAATGGTTCAAAGAAGAAAACGTCGATCTGTTTGTTATTGAAACCGGGCGCGGTGTGCGTTTTGACGAAGGAGGTCAAATCCCGGCCCATACCGGTGTCGTAACCTCTATCTTTTTTGAACATGCCGATTATCTCGGACCAACACTGGATGATATACGCGCCGATAAACTTTCCATTTCAGAAACCTGTGACCATCTGGTCATAGGTGCACGTGACACAAAGACACCCAACCTTGTCTATCCACATTGGTATGATCTCGCCCGCCAAAGTGCCACCGAAGCCTTACGCGCCTTTCGTGGGCGCGCCATTGATATTATCGATGTCCCTTGTGCCTCTTTCGCCACACGACAGGATGCCAACCGAACTTTGATGTACGAAGGTATGATCGCGCGCGATAGTGCCGACGAACCCTTTCTGCGTCAACTTATGCAAGATCATAACGGACAGGTGCATTTTTATCTGTCGCTGCCCGATGATAAAGATTTCGATGGTATTATGGACCTGTTGCAAAAAACGGGTGCAACAATCTCCCAAATCATCCTGACCGGGGAACGTGGCTTTCTGTCATATGAAAAGGCAAAACAACATCAGATCGCCTATCAAGGGGATTTCAACGATGTTTGTGCCCTAAAATCCGGCCTTGATTTACCCCAAACGGGATTGATCTATTTTATCGGTACGCAAACCTATCTGCGCTTGATTAAACGGGCTTATTTCACATGACGGCTATAGATCGCCTGCTTCAACATCCCCGTTTCGGTCCACCCGGTGTCAATGAACGCATGGCCCAGCTTTGCCAAGGGCTGAACATGGTGCCCAGCATCAAAGTTGTCGGATCAAACGGCAAAGGCACCACCGCACACCTGATGGCCCGAATGGCACAGGGATTGGGAAAGTCTGTCGGGCTTTATACCTCCCCCCATTTATTGCATGTCAACGAACGCATCCAGATCAATGGGCGTATGATCACAGATGAAGACCTCGATGCTTGCCTGACACAGGCCTTAAACCGGGCCGCCCCTCTTCCACAAAGTGGGCGATTTGAAATTCTGACCCTTGCCGCCCTAATTTTTTTTGCCGAACAAAACGTCGATCTCGCCATTATGGAAATCGGATTGGGCGGGCGGTTTGATCCGGTTCGCATTGCACCGGGCACCATTTCGGTTTTGACTTCAATCGATCTGGAACATACCGCCATTCTGGGAAAAACCCTTCACGCCATTGCAAGCGAAAAAGCCGCTGTTTGTAAAGCAGGTGACACACTCCTCAGCGCCGTTGGTGGCCTAGAAGACTGCATACCCGACGGTGTGACCTATATTGATCTCTCCTGCCCGCCCCTTGATCCCTTGCACAGCAATGCCCGGCTTGCCGCCCATGCCTTAAAACAGCATTTTGCGCTGGATACGTTACCCGAAACATATGGTGTTCAGGTGCCGGGACGGTTGCAAAAACTGTCCGCCCATCCACCGATCTATGTAGATGTGGCCCATAACGCCCAAAGCGTTGCAACGGCGGTTTCAGCTTTTCCTGAGCGTCCCCTCAGTCTGATTTGTGCTTTTAAAAATGATAAAGACCTCGCTGCAATAAAAGGGACATTTCATCATGTGATTGCCCTTCAATTTGATGCCGATATGCACACACCAGATCATATCCTCACCCACTTGAACGCCACATATAAAGACACCGCACACGATATCGATAGTGCCCTTACGTTCGCAAAAGACAAACGACCTGAGGATGGCGTTATTCTCTGCCTCGGCGGCTTTGGTATGGCAGGACGGGTCTTGGCTTATATGCAGGGTGCTCACTATGATGTGATTGGCTTGTGAAGGGCGCAATACCTATTCTTGAGGGGTGATCCATAATGAAAGCCCCTACAGATGAAAAAAGCAACATTTCTGACCCTCAGCCTTCTTCTCGGTTTCAGCTTTCCGGTGAATGCCAGCCAGCCGGTGGCTCTTGTTGAACTTTTTACCTCACAAGGGTGTTCAAGCTGTCCACCTGCCGACGCATTTTTAGGGAAGCTTGCCATGCGCCCGGATGTGCTTGCCTTGGCCTATCATGTGGATTATTGGGATTATATTGGCTGGAAAGATGTCCATGCCAAAGCAGCCTTTACCCAGCGCCAGCGCGATTATGCGCACAGCTTTAACTTACGTTATGTCTACACACCTCAAATGGTGGTCTCCGGTCGATATCAAGAAAGCGGCAATCAACAAGATCGTATCTTAAAAGCGATCACACGTGAGCTTGCCAACCAAACGGATATTACCCTTGAATACAAATCAGACGGTTTATCCCTCAGCGGCCCGAAGCAAGAAAGTCCACTCAATGCATATCTGATCAATTACCTGAAAGAAAAGACAACCGAAGTCCGCCGTGGGGAAAATCGCGGGCGCAGCCTGACCAATTATCACATTGTCCAATCCTTGCAAAAAGTTGGCTCCTGGTCGGGTGGACAAAGCCACTTTGGCCTATCCGATCAAAAGAACAAGAACATCGGACAAGGATTTTTCTTACAACATCCTGAAACTCTTGAGATCGTCGCTGCCTTTAAACTGGATTAGCCTCTTTCAACCAAAGCATTCCTTGAAATCAACCTCCTGCAAACTATATCGGTTCTAGTCACATCGTGAAGGAGGAAGCTATGCTATTAGGCCTGAATATCCTGAAATCCCCGAAGGAAAAGGTCGAGCTTCCCGTTATCGGACCCTACGGTAGCGGTGGGCAAGAACCCAAATTAAAAGAACTTCTGGACGACCCGATTATCCATTTAATCGCAAAATCCGACAAAATTGCACCTCACGAACTCGCCGGTTGCGTCGAACAAATGCGCAAAAAAATCGGTTCCAAACATTAAGGCACATAGACTTCTAGGCGCTTAGAAGATATCGATAAATAAACAAAAAACGGGCCGCGAAAGAAATCCCCTTTCGCGACCCGTTTTCACTTTTATCCCGGTATTAAACCAAGCCTTTTTCCATTGCCGATGTCATACGACGGGCAAAAGCCGTCATATCGGGAATGGTTTCGCCTTCAATAATACGGGCCTGATCCAGCAAAAGATGGGCTGCATCATCAATTGTCGGCGTGGTGCCGTCTGCAGACAGGTCAACCAGCTTTTTAATCAGGCTGTGTGTTGGATTCAACTCCAGAATTGGGGCATCGTCCGGTACGGCCTGACCATGTTGTTTCAACATGCGTTGCAAGTTGCGATCCATCGCCCCTTCGCCAGCAACCAGACAAACGGCGCTATCGGTCAAACGGTCCGTGGAACGAACTTCTTGAACAGTGTCGCCCAAGACGACTTTGAAGGCAGCACATAAACGGTCCACGCCGTCTTTATCTGCACTCTCTTCTTTGGCGTCCTCGTCGCTTTCCCCGTCCTTTTTAATCTTGGACAGGTCAGCCCCACCTTTGGTGATCGACTGGAATTGCTTTTCTTCAAAAGCACCGACACCGGGGATCCAGAATTCATCGATCGGGTCGGTCATAAACAGAACCTCAACCCCTTTGGCCTTAAAGCCTTCCAGTTGCGGAGATTTCTTCAAGGCATCGATGTCATCACCGGAAATATAGAAAATCTGGTCCTGACCTTCCTTCATGCGTTCGACATATTGCGCCAAGGAAACCCAATCATCACCCTGTGTTGATTTGAAACGAGCCAACGCCAGACAGTCTTGTTTATGGGCAAAATCTTCGTAGATGCCTTCTTTCATCACCGCGCCAAAGTTTTCCCAAAATGTGACATAGCCTTCGGTGTCTTTTTCAGCCTTTTTCTTCAGCTCGCCCAAAATTTTCTTGGTGAGACCGGCTTTGATTTTCGCCAGAACCGGATTGTGTTGCAGCATTTCGCGTGACACATTCAACGGCAAATCCCCACTATCGACAACACCGCGTACAAAACGCAGGTATTGTGGGATAACTTCATCACAATCATCGGTGATAAACACACGATTGACGTATAGCTTCAGGTGGTTTTTACGTTCCGGTGTGAACAAATCCATCGGACGCGAACCGGGAATGAACAGCAAGTTGGTATATTCAATCACCCCTTCAACCCGGTTATGTAAAGTCAGCCACGGATCATCAAAGGCATGGGCCACATGGTGATAGAACTCTTTATACTGTTCTTCACTGACATCGCTTTGCGAACGTGTCCAGATAGCAGAGGCAGAATTCAGCGTTTCGTCTTCTTCGCCTTTGAGCTCAATCGGAATACTGATGTGGTCGGAATAGGTTTTAACGATATGGCGCAGGCGATGATCTTCCAAAAATTCGCTTTGATCTTCGCGCATCTTCAATTGAATGGTGGTACCGTGGCCGTCGCGTGTCGCATCCCCGATCACATAATCGCCTTCACCATTGCTGGTCCAGGACCAGGCCTTGTCTTCGCCCGCCTTACGGGTGGTCACCACCACTTCTTCGGCCACCATGAAGGAGGAATAGAACCCGACCCCAAATTGACCGATCAAGTTGACATCCGACTTACCGGATTCTTCTGCGGCCTTTAAAAAGGCCTCGGTGCCGGATTTGGCAATCGTACCCAGATTATTAATCAGGTCGTCATGGTTCATACCGATACCGTTATCGGCAATCGTTAAGATTTTGGCCTCTTTATCAAGCGACAACGAGATTTTAAAATCTGAATCACCATCAAGAAGAGACGAATCGGTTTGCGCTTCATAACGCAATTTATCGCACGCATCCGATGCGTTAGAGATCAGTTCCCTGAGGAAAATCTCTTTATTGCTGTACAACGAGTGGGTGACAATATGCAGAAGTTTGCTGACTTCTGCCTGAAACGATAGTTTTTCTTCGGTCATGGCTAAAATTAAATATCCCTATATTGAAAATGGATGTGGTGGATATGTCTAAAAAAACACCCGTATGCAACCCTTCTTGTATAAAGAATCTGCAAAACTTGCATCTCTTATGTTGCGTAATTAAAAATAAGCAGGTAAGAGAGTGAGAAATTCACTGATCATTGCGCCGTTTTCCGGCACGCAAGGTCGCAATCTGTAAAGTTTTTTTTAGGGCACGAGATAAATGCAGTCTCCTTTGCAAATCGTTTTTCGCGATGTTGACCACTCCGACGCTGTCGAAGCGCGTATCCGCGAAAAAGTAGAAATGTTGGAAAAACATTCTGACAAAATCGTTAGCTGCCGCGTCACCGTGAGCGCGCCGCACAAAAGCCAGACTAAAGGCAAACTGTATGACATCCGTCTCGACATCAGCATGCCGGGCGAAGAAATCGTTGTGAACAAAAACCACAAAGATGACCACGCACACGAAGACGTCTATGTCACAATCCGTGATGCGTTTGATGCTGCACGTCGCCAAATCAAAGAATGGGTTCAACGTAACCGTGGCGAAGTAAAACAGCACGAAGACGAAGAAGCTGTTGCTGGCTAAACGCTGATACAATCAATAAAAAAAGCCCGCTGATCCTGAACAGGACAGCGGGCTTTTTTTTATACCGCCTCGTTTGTTTGTAACGCGTCCCTTTTTGGGGGATAGATACAGAACAACAAGACAATCCCCAATGCCGCCACAAACCCAACCAAGGGAGAAAGGGCGCCAAAGACCACCACGACACCTGCACAGAAAACCAAGTTAACCAGATAATATCGTCCAACCGGGCGCAAGGCCGTTGAACGGATACGACCGATCATGGACACATACATAAATGTGGAACTGGCAAAGGTCAGAAGATAATTCACAACAATAATTTCCATACCTGCCAAGGCTTCTTCCATAATCATACTGGCAATAATATTAAATGCCATGACCGCTACAAAACGAACAACGAATTCCCCTCGTGAAATCACGTTTTGAAATTTCACGTCATATAAAAAGGCTAAAATAGGGGGCGCGATAATCGAGAAAATTAAAACGGCTTGCATAAATAATCCTGTTAATTGGGACGAGCACTAAACTCCAGATGCCTCAGATACTATATCATTATTATCTTGCAATATTTGATCTTGGTTTTGACCGGGTTTAAACAGAAGAAACAAGCTGAAAATAATATTGGCAATCGGAATAAGTGCGATCCACACCATGTTTTTCGACCAACCGATATTTCGAATACGTTGTAAAGCCCAACGATACCCAAAAATTGACAAAGGAAAGCTAATCACGGCGAGAAGAATATCGGACATTATTACATCCATGCCAGAAAGACCTAAAATAAAGCCAACCAATAAAGAGACCGCAAAAATTCCAAGACTACGCCAAAAAAACGGCAATCTCAAAAGTTCCACATCACTTTCACGTTCCAAATACATCGCAATTAAAATTGGCACTACCGTCAAAAAAACCGCAGCGACAAGGAGCCCTACCACAAAATCCACAATTACCTCACAAGACTTAATAGATACAAATATTTTAAGAAATGTAATTTAGGGCATTTACAACCTCTGGCAAGCTTTAAACAACTCCTGTCCAGCCAAAGACAAATATTTTACTCCAGCACTCCCCCTTCCAATTAGTCAGAACCGTTCTTATATTCACTTTACTTAACCCAACTAAAATAGTAGGAATAGGCGAAATTCGCCGTTCACACGTTGATGTGGGTGCGAATTTTATACATTTTCTATTTAACTAAAATTATTTGTAATTGACAAATAATTAACACTGCGTATTGTGCATTTAATTTCAGGACACAACATTCGACCGTTCCTGTAATATTGAGATTAGACCCCCTATGTATGGACAGGCGTGGTTTGCCCACGACCCCGACCATCGCGAACACGAAGAGAGTAAAAATGGCTTTTTACCAAGAGGACGTATTAGAAGTAAAACACTGGAACGACAGCCTGTTCAGCTTTAAAACCTCGCGTCCAGATGCATTGAGATTCCATAATGGCCACTTTGTTATGATCGGTCTGGAAGTTAACGGTAAACCACTGACGCGTGCCTACAGCATCGCCAGCGCCAACTACGAAGAACATCTGGAATTTTTGAGCATTAAAGTGCAAGATGGGCCGTTGACCTCACGCCTGCAACATCTGAAAAAAGATGACAAAATCCTGATCAGCAAAAAACCAGTGGGTACATTGGTTGTTGATGATCTGACACCCGCGAAAAACCTATTCCTGTTTGCCACCGGAACCGGCCTCGCCCCATTTATGAGCATCATTCGTGATTTTGAAACCTATGACCGTTTTGACAAAGTTATTCTGGTTCATGGTGTGCGCCATGTCAGCGAATTGGCCTATCAGGATTACATCCACAAAGAACTGCCCAATCACGAGTACCTCGGCGAAATGATCGCAGAAAAACTGGTTTATTATCCAACCGTGACACGCGAACCTTTCCGTAATCAGGGCCGTCTGACCGATTTGATCCTCAACGGTAAACTGTGTCAGGACCTTGGCTTGCCGCAATTAAATCCGGAAACGGACCGCGCCATGATCTGCGGCAGCCCGAGCATGCTGGAAGATACCTGCAAAATTTTGGATGATCTCGGTTTCCGTGCCTCTGCCCACACAGGCGATGCAGCCGATTACGTGATTGAACGCGCGTTCGTCGAACGCTAAATCTGGATTGAAGGATCCCGAACTTTTGCCCCCCACCCCTGTTCGGGGTACTTTTAAAACGCCCTGCCTTGACCAAAGGCAGGGCGTTTTTATTTGTAATTTAGGAAAATTGATATATAAGAAAAGTCTCAAGATTACACTTGCTAGAATGTTTCTAAATGATTGATTTATTAAGACGTTTCCAGAAGGCAGGAAGGGCTGATATTTCAGCCTTGCTTCTGATCGCGTTTCTTTTTCAATTGTTTACGCCTATTCTCCTCTTTGCTGCGGAACACAGCGAACAGGGCGAATACGAAGCCGCCCTTCGCAATAGCATCTGTCAGGTCATGCTGGCAGAACAGCAGGACGATTCCCTCCCAACCGAACAAACAGACGGTTTTGTTTGTGACTGGTGTTTGCGCGGCACATTTTTACCTGTTGTACAACTCAAAGACCCTGCCCTTAACGTTATCCTTACAAACCCACGCATAACAAAGATTACCTACAAGGATACGCCACTCGTCCTGGATACCCAAGTTTGGGGTAATATTGCATCCTCACGGGCCCCTCCCTTTTCTTCTTAAAGATCCGTTTCACATATCCATTTATCTTTAAGAAGAGACTTAATTATGAAACAGCAATTATTGCTGAGCGCCGCTTTATGTGCGTTCCTGCCTTTGTCCGCCCACGCCGGTGATCCTGTTAAACTTCCGGAAGTTCTGGCCGAAGACCAAATCGAAACACCACAGCGTATTATCCTGAATTTTGAAGAAGACAGCACCTTCCCAGCGGCTGACGGCGGTGATTATTTACAATCTGTCCCCGGTGTTTCTGGTAGCCGTATGGGCAGTCACGGGATTGATCCCTTTATCCGTGGTCAAAAACAAACCCAGTTAAATATCGTGGATGATGGCGTGTTTGTTCAAGGCGGCTGTCCCAACCGTATGGATCCGCCTGCCTCCTTCCTATCCATTGATGGCAACGACGAATTGATCGTGGAAAAAGGTTATACTTCGGTCCAACATGGCAGCGGTGGTTCCGGCGGGACGGTCAAAACCAAACGCAACGCCCCGACCTTTACAGAAGGCAAATCGGCAAACATCAATATTTCAGGTGGCATCGACAGCAACGGCAACACCCGTGACGTTGCAATCAAAGGATCCTTTGATCTTGGCGATGGTCACTATGTACGTGCCAATATCGAAAAATCTGCTGCCAACAGCTACGAAGATGGTAATGGTAAAAAAATCCGTTCCGGCTTTGACCAACATGGCGGGCGACTGGATGTCGGTGTTCAAGCTACTGCAGATACAAAAATCACTTTTGGTGCACAATTAGATGATACCAGCGATGCCCTTTATGCTGGTGCCGGTATGGATGCGCCAGAAGCCAAAATGATGGCTTTGCGCAGTTCCTTGACCCATAAAGGCGACTTTGGCCTGTTCAATCAAATTAATGCCTCGGCCTATATCAGTCAGGTCGATCACATCATGGATAACTTCAGCCTGCGCAGCCGTGCCGGTATGGGGATGTTGACCGAATCGGATACTCAAATTTATGGCGGGACGCTCTCGTTGGAAAATAACGATCTCGTCGTTGGGGCCGATTTAAAAGTTTCCTATCAGGATGCGTTACGTTACATGGGCGCACAAACCAACATTTATGCCAGCGGGAATGAACAGGCATATATGTGGCCCGGCATGAGCACCGATCAAATCGGTCTGTTTGGCGAAAAAACTTATCAAGTTTCCTCAGCCGGCAAAGTTAAAGTTGGCCTGCGTTATGACTACGTCGGTGTGGATGCGAACAAAGTAAACACCGTTTCTGCACGTACCGGGCGGACAGCCAATCAGCTGTACCAGATGTATTACGGCAAACAGTGGGACGACCAAAGCGAACATAACATCGGTGGTCTGTTACGTTATGATCACGAACTGGATCAAAACATCGCCTTCTACGGCAGCTTGTCACGCGTTGTGCGCACCGCAGATGCCACAGAACGCGGTATGGCCGGTGATCATGCAACAGCCGGTTTGCGTTGGATCGGCAATCCGGATATCGACCCGGAACAACATCATCAAGTTGAACTGGGCGCCAGTGCCGCCTATGACGGCTGGAACGTAGGCGGTTCTGTGTATTACAACAAAGTCAGCGATTATATCCTGCGCGATAACGCCACAGGTCAGGATGGTATTCTGCTGGCTGACAACGCCGATATTTATCGCAACATTGATGCAACCTTGATGGGCTTTGAACTGTCTGGTGGAATCGATTTGATGGAAGGTTTGAACCTCGCCTTGAACGTGGCGTACACCTACGGTGAAAACGACGAAGATAACCGTCCTCTGGCTCAAATTGCACCGCTGGAAGTCGGCGCAGCACTTGAATACAGCACCGCCGACTGGATGAGCGGTTTGCGTATGCGCGCAGCCGCCAAACAAAACCGTGCCGACATCGGGGCTGTAACCAGTGGTCAGGACATCGAAAAAACCGGCGGTTATGCTGTCTTTGATGTTTATGGAAAAATCTGGGCATTTAAACCGTTTGATCTGGCCCTCGGCGTGACAAACGTGTTGGACAAAACCTATTCCAACCATTTGAACCGCGGCAGTTCTTTTGACAACACGGTTGCAAAGGTGAATGAACCGGGACGTTCATTCTTCCTGCGAGTCAATGCTGATTTCTAATCAATATAGGCTGGACGAAAGCACCGGGCGGGTTGTCGTTGACACCCCGCTCGGGGCACGCCTGTTGCCCATCGGGGCCGCGGGTTTTTTGCATGTCCTGCTGTTTACCGGCTTGTTCCTGATCGGGCATGCCAGCGGGGAGTTACATATCCCCAAAGACGATGCTCCCCAAGAAGTCGCTTTTATGGTGGAAACTTACGTCGAACCTGTTATCGAACCGGAAGAGGTCATCGAAGAAACACCTCTTGAAGAAATCATTGAAGAAGAACCGGTGATCGAAGAAGAAGAAATCGCCGAAATCATCGAAGAAGCGATTGAACCACCCAAAGAAGAAGAAAAGATAGAAAAACCCAAACCGCGAATCCTCCCCAAACAGGTTGAGGTAAAACCGCCTGTCAAACCCGTATCGCCACCAAAAAAAGTACAGCCTCGACCAAAAGTTCAGACTGTCTCCCAAGCTTTTACAACCGCGCCCGTTAAAAAGACTCGCCCCAAAACGGGTTTTATTAAACCGGTTTATCCGGCCTATTTGCGCAATCCCGCCCCGCCTTATCCCAAATCGGCCAAACGTCGCCGTCTGGAAGGGGTTGTGGAATTAAAAGTTTTGGTAAGTGCTGAAGGCAAAGTCCTTGATCTGAGTATCTTTAAATCCTGTGGTCATAGCGCATTGGATCGATCTGCCTTACAAACCGTGAGAAACTGGCGTTTTCTACCCGCTAAACGCAACGGGACAGCCGTCAACAGTGATGTCATCGTTCCCATACGTTTTCAACTGCGGACCTGATTTTTTACTCTTTGCCCTATTTCAGCCGTAATGGTTTGAATAATACGAATTGTATTCGTCCTATTTTTTTGATAGGTATATTAAAGTTTATAGTAGCTGGAATGTTTAGTCTATGAGTCGCAAGCTGACAAAACTGATGAACGCGCTGCGTGTCGATATCTCGGCACTGCTGCTGATTGCGTTCGTCTTTCAGTTTGTCACGCCTGTTGTTGTTCTTGCCAGTGAATCGCCTGCAATGGCAGAATTCGAATCGGCAATGCGAACCAGTATTTGCCGTGTTAACCTGAACAACGACCCGGACTCGCCCAGCCATACAGACAGTTTTGTCTGCGATTATTGCGTCCTATGCCACCAGGATGCCACCCGGGATTTTGACCTCATTCTTCCCGAAGTCGTACACTTCGACTTCCATATAGGTCCCCCCCAACTCAGCGAAGCAGTCGCATTCGGGCACCAAGCACTTTCGCATTACGCCCGCACGAAATCGCCACGCGCCCCTCCGCAAATATAAGGTTTTTCGCCCTCCCATAGGTGGGAGGCCCTTATTTTTGCCACCTCAAAGGTACTTTCACCTATGTGATTTGTAAGAGAGAGGGGTCTGATACCAACATTCCCCTCTTTTCTTGCCTCTTTTTGCAAACTGGTCCATTGTGCGCCCGTTATGCAAATTGATACTTCTTCAAACGCCCGTATTTCTGCGGTGCTCGGCCCTACAAATACCGGAAAAACCTATCTCGCCCTGGAACGTATGATGGCCCACGGCACCGGTATGATCGGCTTCCCCTTACGCCTTCTGGCGCGTGAAAACTATGATCGGGTCGTCAAAATAAAAGGGCCTGATCAAGTCGCCCTGATTACCGGCGAAGAAAAGATCGTCCCCACGCATGCCCGTTATTTTTTATGCACCGTCGAATCCATGCCTGTGGACCGTACGGTTGATTTCCTCGCCATTGATGAAATTCAATTATGTGCAGACCCGGAACGCGGTCACATTTTCACCGATCGCCTGATTAATGCCCGTGGTCAAGCCGAAACCATGTTTATGGGCTCACAATCCATCGCCCCCTTGATCCGTCGTTTAATCCCGGATGTACAGTTTGACCAACGCCCCCGTTTTTCAAAACTGACCTATACCGGGTCAAAGAAAATTACCCGCCTGCCCAATCGTTCTGCCATTGTGGCGTTTTCTGCCTCCGAAGTGTACGCCATTGCCGAATTGATCAAACGCCAAAAAGGCGGGGCGGCTGTTGTCCTTGGCGCCCTCAGTCCGCGCACCCGCAACGCACAAGTCGGGCTATATCAGGCTGGCGAGGTTGATTATATAATCGCCACAGACGCCATCGGTATGGGGTTGAACATGGATGTGGACCATGTCGCCTTTGCAGCCCTGTCCAAATTTGACGGACACCAGATGCGTAGACTGCAGGCCCCCGAACTGGCCCAAATCGCAGGACGGGCCGGACGTTACATGACAGACGGTACCTTCGGGGTGACAGCAGACTGCCCGCCCCTTGATCCTGAAATCATTGATCGACTCGAATCCCATGAATTCGACAATATCGAACAGATTTACTGGCGAAATTCCCGCCTGCGTTTTACCTCGGTTGACACCTTGCAGATGGATTTGCGCCGCGCCCCACAAACACACGGATTAATCCGTCCGCGCATTCCCGAAGATGAAATCACATTAGATTTTCTGTCCAAAAACCCGGATGTCATCAAATACGCCAACCATCCCAAGGCCGTTAAACTTCTTTGGGATGTCTGCCAGATCCCGGATTTTGCCAAGACGATGTCCGATAGCCATCCCCGCCTGTTGGGACAGATTTATCAACATCTATCCACCCACAAGAATATGTTGCCAACCGATTGGGTTGCCGGACATGTCCAACGTTTGGACCGCACAGACGGTGACATCGATACATTGACGCAACGTCTCGCCGGGATTCGAACCTGGACATATATTTCTCAGCGCAGCAAATGGCTGGTGGATCCACTTCATTGGCAAGATATCACCCGCCAAATTGAAGATAAAATCTCGGATGCGCTGCATGAACAGCTGACCAAACGGTTTGTTGATCGTCGAACCTCGGCCTTAATGAAGAAACTGAAAGACAAAGACGACCTGTTGGCAGCGGTGACCAAATCCGGCGACGTACTGGTCGAAGGTCATTTCGTGGGTCGCCTTGAAGGGTTTCATTTCGCCGCCGATGAAACAGATAACCCACATGCCAAACGCGCCGTTAATGCCGCCGCCCTCAAAGCCTTACGTCAGGAAATGGACCGCCGGGTTGCGGCATTTGAAGATGAAAAGGACGAGGCCTTCAACCTGCGCGATGACGCTTATATTCTGTGGCGGGGCACACCTTGTGCCCGTCTTTATAAAGGCAACGATGCCTTAAGCCCGCGTTTGGAAACCTTGGCATTCGATCTGATCGAAGACGGTTTGCGCGATCGTGTAAAGGCCCGTCTGAGCAAATGGCTGGATCACTATATCCGGCACACCTTGAAACCGCTATTCGATTTGGAAACAGCCAAGCTGAACGGACCGGCACGCGGTGTTATCTTCCAACTGCGCGAAGGTCTGGGCACCTTGGCACGTAAACAGGCCCTTGACCTGATCCGCGACATCGAAAGCAAAGACCGGAAAACCCTGCGCAAATACGGTGTTATTATCGCCCGGCACAGTATCTATTGCCCAAAACTGTTAAAGGCCGCTGCTGTGCGATTACGCGCAGATTTATGGACACTCTATCACCAACCCGACATTGCCCCGGTTTATCCCGCCAGCGGCCTGATGTCCTTTGTGGCCCAACCCGATACCCCGCGCCTGTTTTATGAACAGATCGGTTATCAAATGTATGGCAATCGGTGCCTGCGCGTCGATATGGCCGAACGCATTGCCGAACTGGCATGGGAGAAAACAAAAAAACGACCCGCGGATATCAATGCGGATTTCACCAGTTTGGCCGGCTGTTCCGTCACTGTTATGGCCGATATTTTACGGCGTATGGGATATCATATTGAAAAATCCGCTGACACCCTTAAAGTCCAGCGAAAGAAAGCCCATATAAAGAAAAAGAAAAAGGCAAACCCCACACGTCAAAGACCCGTTCGGATTGACCCGGATTCGCCTTTTGCTCAACTCAAAGACTGGAAGAAATGACCGAAACGCTACGTGTTGATAAATGGCTTTGGCAGGCGCGTTTTTTCAAAAGCCGCACCTTGGCCGCGAAATTTGTGTCCGGCAATAAATTGCGCGTCAACGGCACCGCAATTTCCAAAGCTCACTATATGTTAAAACCCGATGATGTGCTTACGTTCCCGCTGGGCCCTTATATTCGGTTGATTAAAGTCATCAAAATGGGGGAACGACGGGGCCCGGCACCCGAGGCCCGCACCCTTTACGAAGACCTGGACCCGCCCCAACCCAAACCAAAAATCGACAAACCCGCCAAAGTTGGTGAACGCGAGGCAGGCGCCGGTCGTCCAACCAAACGCGAACGTCGCCAGATGGATAAGTGGTTAACCGAAGCGGAATAGTCCTATAACGCGAGGCTGGCGCTATTTCCTGTCTTCTTCTTCATTCTTTGTTTTAATGCGAAAATAAATCGCCCCGACAATCACAAGCACCCACAGGCTTATGCCGAACAGGCCAAGGCGCGCGTCGGGGTCTTTTTCCAATACAAACATGGAAAAAACCACACCTAACAAAAAGATGATCAGCGCAAAAACCGCCAAATCTGCTTTAAAATTCGGATTTCGTCTCATGGGTCCGGTATAACTTTACTGACGCTGAAAAACCAATGAAAAATTATTTGCAGGCATCTCAACGACCTCTTGCAACGCAAGACCGTTTTTACGGGCCTCGGCGTCAACCTCGCTAATATCGCGCACTGCGAAACGGGGGTCTTTTTCTTTCAACCAATATTCAAATTCAATATTGCTCGGTGCCGTATGTTCCCCATTTTGCCGATAAGGGCCATACAGATACAGAAAGCCGTCTTGTCCGATTAACTGCCCGGCTTTTTTCATTAAACCGGTTGTCGCCTCCCACGGACTGATATGCACCATATTGATACATATCAGTGCATCCAATTCATTTTGGGGCCAATTGTCCTCTATTGTGGTATCCAACGACAAAGGGGGAAGAATATTTTCAAGTGCGTGATGATCCACCCAGCCCTGAATGCTTTTCAGACAAGCAGGATCAAGATCACTGGGTTGCCAAACCAGCCCCGGATAATGTTGTGCAAAATGAACAACATGCTCGCCACTGCCGCTTGCAATCTCCAAAACACGTCCCTTGTCGGGTAAAAACCGTTTTAGGACGGCTAAGATCGGATCACGATTACGTGCAGTTGCGGGATAATTCAAACGGTGTGGCATTGGGGGAAGCTCCTTCTTTTTCAATAAGGTAGGGTCTTTTACTTGGAGATGCAATGTTGTGATTGATTTTCACTCACACTCCCGATGTAAAAAAACGGGTATCCACAATATTCATATGGTTGCTGTCTCCAAAGGATTGTGCTACCTCAATTCAACTATTTTGGGGTATGAGCCGATCATGTCCTTTGGGGAAGAAGATATTAACGATTCGCTTTGTCCGCACAATTCGACGAACGGTTAAACCGGCCAAGCGATCAAAAAACGGAGATTCAAATGACCTACGTTGTCGTGGAAAACTGTATTAAATGTAAATACACCGACTGTGTCGAGGTCTGCCCGGTTGACTGTTTCTACGAAGGTGAAAACACCTTGGTAATCAACCCGGACGAATGTATTGATTGCGGCGTATGCGAACCGGAATGTCCGGCAGAAGCTATCCTGCCCGATACCGAAGACGGCATTGAAGAATGGCTGGAAATTAACCAGAAATTCTCCGAAACCTGGCCGAACATCACAGCCAAAAAAGATCCGATGGAAAATGCGGATGCCGAAAACGGTCGCGCCGGTAAGAAAGCTGAGCTTAGCGAAAAACCGGGTGCAGGCGACTGAGCCAAGCCTCTGTAATATTTTACAGTTTCAGATTTCAAAGACCTGCTTCTTCAAACAAGAAGCGGGTTTTTGTCATGTTTTTGTAACTTAGGTCTGTTTTTTTGGCCAATCTTGTGGTATAACCATTGCTAACAGCCGGTTCCGTGCGGAGCCGGTTTTTGACCGTCCAGAGTCTTATATCCCTGTCAAACTTTATGATGCTCAGGGCGGCCAGCCAACCAAATATAGACAACCCGTTGTCATGTCGGCCCCTTCTGCTTAACCAAGCGGACGGTTTTTTTTGTCGCCGAATTTGGGCTCCCCCACCTGACGGGCTGTCTGTGTAAAGAGTAAGAGAGATAAGAAATGGCTCAAAACCTACCGTTCGATTCTGGCGATTTTGTCGTATATCCGACTCATGGCGTTGGCCGCGTTGTGGGCGTTGAAACTCAGGAAATCGGTGGTCACGAACTCCAGTTATTTGTGATTACATTTGAACATGAACGCATGACATTACGCGTCCCTGTCGGCAAAATCAAAGCAGCGGGCTTACGTAAACTCAGCTCCGGCAAAATCATGGAAACGGCAATGACTACGCTGAAAGGCAAAGCCAAAGTCAAACGCACCATGTGGAGCCGCCGTGCACAGGAATATGAAGCGAAAATCAACTCTGGCGATCCGGTTTTGATTGCAGAAGTGGTTCGCGATCTGTATCGCAACGTCGGTCAACCTGACCAGTCTTTCTCCGAGCGCCAAATTTATGAAGCTGCGTTGGAGCGATTGGCCCACGAAGTTGCAGCCGTTGAAAACATCGACAAAGATGCGGCAACCGAAAAATTGGAAGACGTTCTTCAAAAAGAAAAAGCCGCTTAAGCTTTACTTGCATATGACTTTATGAAAAGGCAGGATAGATTTTAAATCTTCCTGCCTTTTCCTATAGATAAAAGGGACGTGTATGTCGCAAGACGGTAAATTTGCGAAGCTGACAGGTAAAAAACGGATTTGGGCTGTTGGCGCCATTCATGGCGAAGCCGACAAACTGAAAGCGCTTCATGGTCAATTGGCCAACCATTTCCTGCCCGGCGATGCCCTGATTTATTGCGGTAACATATTGGGCCGCGGCCCTGACGTTGCCGGAACGCTGAATGAAGTTTTAAATTTTCGCCGTCTTGTTATTTTACAAGAAGGTGCTGAAACCGATGACGTTATTTTCCTGCGCGGTTGTCAGGAAGAAATGCTTTATAAAATGCGCCAGCTTCCCTTTGCACGGGAGCCGGAAGAAGTCTTGCAGTGGATGTACAATCAGGGCGTGGAAAGCACACTTCAGGCCTATCACACCTCCTGTGCAGAAGGAATGAAGGCCGCACAGGGCGGCATGAGCGCCTTATCGGCCTGGACCAATGCCTTAAAAGAAACCATGCGCACGATGGATGGGCATGAACAATATATGGATGCCTTGAAACGAGCCGCCTATAGCGATGATAAAAAGCTGTTGTTCGTCAGTGCCAATGTTGTCCCCGATATGCCACTGGACGCACAAACCGATGCGTTTTGGTGGGGCACGCAGGAATTTCGCGAACTTGACCACCCCTACAACGGGTTTGAACGCACAATCCGTGGCTATGACCACCGTCAAGGCGGTTTTCATATGGCCAAACACCAGCTTTGCATTGATAGCGGTTGCGGGTTTGGTGGCAAGCTGAGCTGTGTTTGTTTTGAAGAAAACGGCGCCCTCGTTGAACGTATTGACGTTTAGCCGGCCGATAATTCTTCCTGCAACATTTCCAGTTCCAGCCAGCGTTCTTCACACGCATCCAGTTCGGCTTGAACCGCGCTTAGATCATCACTGGTTTTTTGGAATTTATCCGGGCTTTTGGCAAATAAATCCGGGTCCGCCATTGCGCGTTCCAGCTTTTCTTTCTCAGCGGTCAGTTTTTCCATCTTCTGCGGCAACATATCCAGTTCGCGCTGATCTTTATAACTGAGTTTAGCTTTCGTCTTTTTCGGCTGGTCTTTTGGTTTTTCTGCTGATTTCGCCTTTGCCTCTGTCACCGCTTTGTCATCGGGGCGTTGGCGCAAATAATCTTCATACCCACCGGGGTATTCCTGCACATTTCCATTGCCTTCCACTGCAATGGTCGATGTCACAACCCGATCCAGAAAATCCCGATCGTGACTGACCAGCAACAAAGTGCCATCATATTCTGATAGTACTTCCTGCAACAGATCCAGCGTTTCCATATCCAGATCGTTGGTCGGTTCATCCAAGACAAGAAAATTGGTCGGACTTGCCAAAAGCTTCGCCAGCATCAGGCGGTTTTTCTCCCCACCGGATAAGGCATGGATGGGTTGGCGGGCTTGGCGTTCTTCAAACAGAAAATCGCGCATATAAGTCACGACATGCTTGGGTTGGTCATGCACAATGATCTGATCCCCGCCCATGTCCGCCAAATAATCCCACGGTGTCACATCTTTAGGCAAATTGTCGCGTTTTTGGTCAAAATAAGCCGCTGTCAAATTGGTCCCGATACGAATATCACCACTGTCAGGCTGCAATTGTCCCGTCAGCATTTTCAACAAGGTGGTTTTACCCGTCCCGTTCGGGCCAATTAAACCGATCTTGTCACCGCGCATCACACGAATAGAAAAATCTTTTGCAATGACCTTGTTATCAAAGGCCTTGGAAATTCCCTTGGCTTCAATCACCAACTTACCGGAACTTTCCCCACTATCGACTTTTAAATTCACCGTCCCTTGCACTTGAACCCGGGTGGCTTTTTGTTCACGCAGATCAGCCAGTTTGCGCACGCGTCGCATATTACGTTTGCGTCGCGCTGTAACGCCTTTCAACATATAACGTTCTTCTTCGGCAATCTGGATATTGATACGGGTCAGTTCTTTTTCCTCGTCAGCGAGAACTTGTTCAACCCATTCATCAAAAAATTCATATCCCTGATCGGTCCGGCGTATTTTTGAACGATCCAGCCACAATAATTGACGGGACAGCTTACGTAAAAACGTCCGGTCGTGACTGATCATCATCATCGCGCCCCGGAAAGACTGCAATTCTTCTTCCAGCCATTCAATCGTTGGCAAATCAAGGTGGTTTGTCGGCTCGTCCAGCAACAAAATGTCCGGTTCGGACACCAGCGCGCGTGCAATGGCGGCGCGGCGCCCCTCTCCACCCGATAACGTGGAGGTATCCCGCGCCCCGTCCAGTTTCATGGCTTCCAGACAAATATCCACCCGGTGATATTCATCTTCATGACGCAAGCCTGCATGGACATAATCATGGACACTGACGCCTTCGGGCATGACAGGGTCTTGCGGCAGATAGGAAACCGTTACACCGGGTTGAACAAACCGTTCGCCGTCATCGATTTCAATCAAGCCAGCGATGACTTTCATCAAAGTTGACTTCCCCGAACCATTGCGCCCGACCAGACAGATACGATCCCCCGGTTGAACAGCACATTCCACCCCTTCAAAGACGGGACGACCGCCAAAGGTTACATGTACATCGCGAAGTGTGAGAAGCGGAGGGAGCGCCATCGGGAATCCTTAAAATGCAAGCAAGAATGCGGATATTCGAAAGCGTCGTTTTACAGTATTCGTCCAAATTACGAAATGGAGAATTGCATGTTATATGGAAATTATAAGGCCATCAAAGGCGGTCTGGTCTTCCATTTGCTTTTTTTGCGCCAGCGCATCGGGGCCAAGATGCGTTAAAACCAGATTGCGGGTGTTGAAACGATGTTTATTTTCCTGCAACGTCATATAGTCCATATGGAATTCACATTGCTGATCATATAGATAACATTCACATATAAACAGGTCGGAAAATTGCGCCGCAGTGACCAGATGATCCGTCCATCCCGTATCACCACTATAGACGATGGTTTTGCCTTCTACCTCGAAACGGAGAATGAAATCATTTTCGTCCAGAAGGTGTCTCGCCTGAAACGCCTGCACCTTGATCCCGTTCAATCCTTGCGGCTGTCCTAATTTCAGTTCAACAAAAAAGACATCAAAATCAATCCCTTTGTCCCAACAACCGGGATAAAGGGCGTTCATGGCCTCAATCACGCGTTTCTTAACCCCGCGCGGGCCTGCAATAATCAAAGGGCGGGTTCGTTTGGAAACATAACGCGCATCCATCAGAAAAAACACCACACCGGCAAAGTGGTCACCATGAAGATGCGTTAGAAAAATAGCTTCAATGGAATCGGGATCCACGTTGAATTTTCGCATCGCAATCAAAGACGACGCACCGCAATCAATCAGGAAAGAGTTTTTCTGACCCAGCACATGAAAACATGTGTTGAACCGTCCCCCTGTACCAAAAGCGTCCCCGCTTCCGAGAAACTGTACATCAACCAAGCTCATATAAGCGACTTCCTATACCCATGATTTTTAAATCCAACACGACCCAACTTTTAAGTCAAGTCTCATACGCACTTTTGCCCTATTGTTCTTTGACTTCAAGATGCTTAGTATCGTTTCAACTGAAATTGACAACGAATGGTTAGCCATGACCTCTTCATACGGAACGATCGATCAGACCTTTTTAAACCAACTTTGCACCCTAACAGACAAGGACCGGGTTTCCACGTCGAAAGCCTTGTGTGAACAACATGGAACAGATGAGTCATACCATAAGGCGCAAGCCCCGGATGTGGTCGTCTTCACACTTTCCACAAAAGAAGTCTCAGATGTTGTCAAACTTTGTGCGACACACAAGGTCCCGGTCATTCCTTATGGAACGGGCACATCGCTGGAAGGCCATATTGCCGCCCTGCATGGCGGTGTGTGCATCGACCTTTCCCAAATGGATAAAGTTATTGAAGCCCGCCCGGAAGATATGGATGTCACCGTTGAAGCCGGTGTCACACGCAAAGCCTTAAACGAATATCTACGCGATACGGGTCTCTTCTTCCCCATCGACCCCGGTGCGGATGCCTCTCTCGGCGGTATGGCTTCTACACGGGCATCAGGCACCAATGCGGTGCGTTACGGCACTATGCGTGAAAACGTACTGGCCCTGACCGTGGTCACCCCCAATGGCGATATCGTTAAAACCGCATCCCGTGCCAAAAAATCTGCCGCCGGCTATGATCTGACCCGCCTTTATGTCGGGGCGGAAGGCACGCTCGGTATTGTCACCGAAGTCACCTTACGTTTGTATGGTATCCCGGAAACGATCAGTGCCGCCGTCTGTCCTTTCCCCGGTCTGGAAGAAGCGGTCAATACGGTCATTTCCATCATCCAATGCGGTATTCCCGTTGCACGGATGGAATTGCTGGATGACCGCCAAATGTATGCGGTCAACCAATATTCCAAACTGGATTACGAAGTTGCCCCAACCCTGTTTTTTGAATTTCACGGCTCCCCATCATCCGTAGAAGAACAAATTGAAATGGTCAAAAGCCTTGCTGAAGACTTTGGCGGAAAAAACTTCCAATGGGCCAGCAAACTGGAAGACCGTGACCGCCTGTGGAATGCACGCCACAATGCCTATTATGCCGCGCTGGCCTTACGACCGGGATGTAAAGGCGTTTCGTCCGATGCCTGTGTCCCGATCTCACGTCTCGCCGAGGCGATCATGGCAACCAAACAGGATATTGAAGACTCATTTCTGGATGGCACAATTGTTGGCCATGTCGGCGACGGAAATTTCCATACCCTGTTTGCCTTTATGCCCGATGATGAAAAAGAACTGGCAGAGGCCAAACGCCTGAATGCCCGTATTGTGGAGCGTGCCATTGCAATGGACGGGACCTGCACAGGTGAACATGGCATCGGGCACGGTAAAATGAAATATCTGGAAAGCGAATTCGGTGAAGCCGGTCTTGAAATCATGCGCAGTTTGAAAAAAGCGCTGGATCCCGATAACATTATGAACCCTGGGAAAATTGTCGCTCTATAGCCTTTTCCGCCAAGACTTTTTTGTAATGGTTCAGATATAAGTCAGCAATTTTCCGGCTCAGATTCATAATTGCTTCATTGGTCCGCGAAATCACAATGAAATCAGACGTCTTTGCGCGCATGCTGTTGGCAATCGCCATCATCACGCGCTTAGGCGCACTCCATTCCCGTTTTAAATCATTTAACGCTTGTACAAACGCAGCTTCTGGCGGGGCAATAATGTTGAAAGCCTCATTGCCAACTGTCAAATCCTCCAAAATTTGATCAAATTCCTGAATGGAACGGGCCAACGCATTGCGGTTGATATTTGCCGATATCCCGTAGGAGGTCATGCAAAATTCCTTTGCCGCCCTTTGCGACAAAGTTGCCAGTTTGCCCGTTAAACGGACCATTTCCACCGCTTCCGCTTCATCGGTTATCTGACTGCGATAATAGTCGCCCAATTCCTCGGTCAGCTTCAAAGTCGGTAAATTAAAATCTTCGATCATATTCACATCCAACCCCGGATGTTGCGGTGTCTCCGCCAACAGGTCTGAGGCAAACTTCAACCGACCCCAGATCGGTTCCAAACGTTGCAACTGATCCAAAACGGCGGCGTCGTTTGCCGGGGAAATGCCGTATGCGCCATGCCCCTCTTTTAAAATTAACAGATTGGCCTCAAACATTTCACGGCTTTGAACAAGGACATCACGGTATTGTTCGGTTTCTGTAAACGTCCCGATAAAACAGGCTGCCTTTGCCAAGCGTTGCGTCAACATATTTTGAATCGCGACCAGATTTGTCTTGCGCAGCAATTCACCGGCATCCGCCAGTCCAGGGCGCGCAAAAGCGCAACACAGCAATATCATGCCTATGGCAGAAATTTTTTTCACCCGGTCCTCACCCTGTCGTCTGACGCGTTTTGCCCATCGTCTCTCACAAATTACCGAAGAGGGAAATAGGAAAAGAAAATATTATTTTTAGTATGTATATCATTCCTGTGGCGTGGCGGCATCTTTATAATATTCAACCAGCATCTGAACGACCTGATTGGCCCCGCGAAGTAAGTTTTCATTTGATTTTGCAATTTTTTCAAAATCAGATGTCCGCGCTTGAAAACCGCTGGCAACCGCTAATAAAACACCGCGTGGTGACTGCCAGTCCACTTTGATCTGTGATAACTCATTGCGAATTTCCAATGTCGGCACCGCCGAAATACCTTGGCGCGGGTTTCCACTACGTAAATCTTCAATCGCCACATCAAACGTATGCACCGTCTTGGCAAGGCTGGCTCTGTTTTGATCCACATCCACACCATATGTGATCAAACAAAATTCCTTGGCCGCTTTTTGGATCAACATACGTTGGCGCCCCGCAATATTTAAAACGCGAGCCTGCCCGTTTGTGACTTGCTGGTCGGAGGCATACTCCATTTCCATAATCTTTACGACCCGTTCAAACTGAGCCAAGGCCTTAAGATTATACTGCGCGATTAAATCAACACCCAGCCCCGGCAATGCTGCACTCTCCCCTAATAAACGGGCACCGAAATCCAGCATTTCAAGCACACTATCCAGTTTATCCAATTCTTCGCGAATCGCGTTATTATTTTCAGGGAGAAAGCCCTCTTGCGAACTGCCGTTTTTTAACGCGTCATGACTGACCTTTAACAAATCCGCTGTTTGCAGCAGGATTTGACGATGTTCTTCCACATCACTGAAAGTCGCAATAAAACAAGCGGCTTTGGCAAGGCGCTGGCTCAACATCCGTTGGCGTCCGGCCAGATCAACCTTCTGGGCTTGCATGCGCTCTGTTGTCTCTGCAAAGACCGGTACATAAGCAAAGGTCGATAACAAAGAAAAAAGACTTCCGATCAGGATAAATCTACGCATTAAATGGCCCCCGCCTTCTATAGGTTTAAAGGTAAAAATATCCTATTTAAAAACCATAAGCTACTTCTGTGGTCCCATTTCTGCGTACAGGAACGAGAAAAAGCCTGCACAAAGTACAGGCTTCTCGTAAGTGGATACATTCAGACAGACTATTACGCTTTTTAAACGTACAGGTCGATTACATCATCCCCATACTATGCGCTTCTCTTGACAAATCTTCGCGGAAATCAGGATGCGCAATATCGATTAAGGCTTTAGCGCGTTGTTGTAACGAACGCCCCTTCATATCGGCCACACCATACTCCGTCACCACAAATTGAACATCCATACGCGGGTCCGTCACTGCCCCACCAGTCAAATGCGGGACAATCCGTGAAATGGTGCCTTTCTTGGCTGTGGAATGTAGTGCGATAAAGGATTTCCCCCCCGGTGATGCATAAGCGCCACGGACAAAATCCAACTGCCCCCCCGTGCCGGAGAATTGATGCCCACCAAGGCTTTCCGAATTCACCTGACCGGTAAAATCAACCTCAATGGCTGCATTTACCGAAATCATATTTTCATTCTTTCGAATGACGGACGGGTTGTTCACATAAGACACCGGATAGCCGACAATCGAGGGATTATCATCCATAAAATCAAACATATCGCGATCACCAAGCGCCAATGTAAAGACATGCTTATAAGGCAATAATGTCTTGCGACGACCGTTTAAAACACCGCGCTTGATCAAGTCCACCATCGGCGGTGAAAACAGCTCGGAATGCAGACCCAAATCCTTATGACTGACCAATTGGCTCATAACCGAGTTTGGAACCGCACCGATACCCATTTGCAGAGTCGCCCCGTCAGGGATGCGTTCCGCAATAAAATGACCAATTTTTTCATCTTCAACGCTGCCGCCCCCGATAATGGTTTCCATCAAAGGCGGGCTATTTTCAACGATCATATCCACATCGGAAATATGCAACAGACATTCACCAAACGATCGCGGCATGTTTTCATTGACTTCAACGATGATCCGTTTGGCTTTGCGTACAACCGTTGCGCCGTAATCCGGGTTTGTTCCTAAACTGAAATGCCCGGACTTATCCATCGGGGATACTGTCACGACAAAACAATCCGGGGAAATCGACTCCGTCAACAAGCGACCTGCCTGATGGAACAGGCATGGGACGAAATGCACCCATTCTTCCCCGACATCATAACCTTGTTTTGCCAAGTGACGATCATGACTGCTCATAAACAAAGGATGGGGTTTAATGACAGGCATTAATTCCGGCACCAGCAACGATTCGGTCGCAGCCGCACTGGCATGCATATAATAGACATTCAAATTGGTAAACCAGCCCTGCTTTGCGCGGCTGGCGACGGCCTCCATCAAGGCAGGCGGCATCGCAGCCCCCATCCCCAAAATCAGATTAGAGCGGTCTGCAATACTGGCGACCGCATCATGCGCCGTTGTTTTCTTGGCCTCATACATTTCCTGATAAAACGACACGAATATACCCCCTCATGGCATAAGAATAACGATAGTTGGCTTGGATCATACACCAGCTTTTCGCAAGTGCAAAAAGAAAGTCTTTTTACATTCCATGATCTTATAGATACGGATACATAGATTCCCTAGAAACAAGATGTTATATTTATCAACGAAACAGACAGGTTTTCTTTTTCTTTCAACCTGATGTTTCTGTAGGGTAGCCGAAGGGGGGCATAAGGCAAGACTGTGACAACATTTCCATCCACACAAAATACAGGCGGAGTTCCTCAAAAAACCAAGAGCACACATATCCTTCTTGGCGGTCTCTTGCTGTGTTTATCGCTCTGGATCATCGGAAGTGTGTTCACGTGGCACAGCTATCAATCCGTTCTGACGCGTGCTGAAAAAGATATTGCCAGTCTAGGAACGCGATTGGCACACCATACGTCCACATCCATTAAAACCGTTGACCTCGCCATCATGCGCACCGTCGGTCATTTTTCAAAAAATTGGGACAAGCTCAAAAAAGCCCCGCCACAGGCACATGAATTTCTCACAACCGCGTTTAGCGGCATGCCCCAATTGCGTGACATTATTATTCTTTCTGCTGATGGGAAGACCCTTTTTAATCATCGATACGATTACACATATACCGGTTCTAACCCAAACGATACCTTCCGCATTCAAATGCTGCGTAACCCAGATCGCCGCTTACTCATTGATCGTTTGAACAGTAAAAAAACCATCGGACTGAGCCGTCCTGTTTACGACTCTGTCGGGACATTGCAGGGATACGTCGTTGCCAAAATTCGCACCAGCTACCTAAAAGAAATTTATCAAGTCGGCATGGATAACAACGAACATGATATAGCGCTCTATAACAAAAGTTCCCGGCTCTTATCCATCCCCGAGGTCATGGCTTTTCATCATGATATCAGTGATTTGTTTTCCAGCACCAAAAAACAATTCCTTCAAACCGAACGCAATCTGATAACCGGGCAAAAAAATATAAATACGCGTACGAAAGTACCCAATTACGACTTAATTTTGACCGTCGATATCGATGTACAAAATATTATAAAGGAATGGAAACAACAAACCATCACCTACACTATTATCGGCGTGATTTTTTCCACTCTGATCCTGATCTATGCCTTTTTGGTTCAGCGCGCTTTCAGTGCGGTTCAGCTTGAAAACCTTAGGCGGCAAAAAACAGAAAACAGCCTGAAGAAGTTGTCCCGAGCCATAGAGCAAAGCCCGACCAGCGTTGTCATTACTGATGCAAAAGCCCGCATTGAATATGTCAATCCAAAATTCACCGAGGTTTCCGGCTACGCCCTTTCCGAAGTTATCGGCAAAAATCCAAAAATCCTCTCCGCAACCACGGACACAAAAACCGATTACGCGGCAATGTGGGACACATTGAACAGGGGAAAGGATTGGCGAGGCGAATTTTGCAACCAGCGCAAAGATGGCAGAATTTACTGGGAAAGTGCTGCCATCAGTTCTATTAAAGATGAACAAGGGGACATTACGCATTTTCTCGCCGTCAAAGAAGATATTACAGAGCGCAAAAAAGCCGAGGACCAATTACAATTGGCGGCCGCTGTTTTCGAAGCCGCATCGGAAGCCATTATGGTCTGTGATGCCAATAATGTGATCGAACTCGTCAATAGCGCCTTTAGCGAAATCACCGGATATTCTGTCGAAGAAGCCACAGGACAAACACCTTCCATCCTGAAATCAGGACGCCATCAAGCCGAATTTTATCGCAGTATGATTGAAAAGCTCAATAAAATTGGCCGTTGGGAAGGGGAGATCTGGAACCGACGCAAAAACGGTGAGGTTTATCCGCAATGGCTTTCCATCAAGACCATTCGCGATGAAACCGGAAAAATTCAGCGCTTTATTAGTCTCTTTAGCGATATTACACTACGCAAGCGCAATGAAGAACGCATCCTTTATCAGGCCAATTACGATGCCCTGACCGGCCTGCCCAACCGCAGCCTGTTTCTGGATCGCCTGCAACGTGCCATCATTCAGGCCGAACGCAGCGACACACAAATTGCCCTGTTATTTATCGATCTGGATCGATTTAAAAACGTCAACGACACATTGGGCCACGCTTGCGGGGATTTGCTGCTACAAGAAGCCGCCGCCCGCCTCAACGCCTTGGTGCGCCGTTCCGATACCGTGGCGCGACTGGGCGGGGATGAATTCACCGTTATTCTCAGTGATCTGAGTGATTTTACTCAAATTGAACGTTTGGTCGAAAAACTCCTGAAAAGCTTATCTGCCCCTTACGATCTGGAACAACATGTTGCCTTTGTTTCCGCCAGTATCGGGATTACAATTTTCCCCAATGATGGCGGGAACGTTGAAGACCTGCTTAAAAATGCAGATACGGCCATGTATCAGGCAAAAGAAAACGGGCGCAATCTCAGCCAGTTCTTCACCACACAAATGAACGACGAGGCCAACGAACGTCGCGCCTTGGAAACAGCATTGCATCAAGCCTTGGAACGCGAAGAATTTGTCCTTCACTACCAACCGATTGTCGATGCCCGCACCAGCGAATTGGTCAGTTGCGAGACCTTGTTGAGATGGCATCAACCGGAACATGGCAACGTCTACCCCGACAAATTCATCCCCTTGGCAGAAGACACCGGCCTGATCCTTCCGATCGGGGCATGGGTTCTGGAAAAAGCCTGTTTTGAAGCCGTCAATTGGGCAAAAAAAATCAAAAACCCACCCAATATTTCCGTCAATATGTCCTCGCGTCAATTCCAGCGCACCGATGTGGTGGCTCTGGTCCGCGACACACTGCAAAAAACGGGTTTGGACCCTCAACGCCTAACGTTGGAAATTACCGAAAGCCTTTTGATTGTCGATGACAAAAAAATCGTGCAACAGCTCCATGACGTGCGCAAGCTTGGAGTCGGCCTTTCCATTGATGATTTTGGCACGGGGTATTCCTCCCTCAGTTATTTACGCCGCTTCCCGATCACCACCTTAAAAATTGATCGCGCCTTTATTCTTGATCTGACCACCGATGATGAAGCGGCGGCCGTCGTCTCAGCCATTCTTTCTATGGCAAATAGCCTGCATATGAAAGTTGTGGCCGAAGGGGTTGAAGAACTTGAACAACTGAATGTCTTACGCGAAGGCGGGTGTGATTATATTCAGGGCTATTACTACAGCCCCCCCGTCCCCATTGAGGCATTCCGCCTGATGGTGCAAAAAGAAGGACCATTGGAACCCGATGAATAATGTCATCCAGAAATGGAACGAAAAATACGCAGGCGACGATCTGGTTTTCGGCACCACGCCCAATGGTTTCCTTGTGGAAAACAGCCACCTTTTTCCAAAGGGCGGACATATTCTCGCCGTCGGGGATGGTGAGGGACGAAACGGTTTATGGCTGGCTGAGCAAGGATTTAATGTCACCTCGATCGATGGTGCGCCCAATGCGGTACGCAAAGCCCGACAGCAGGCCGAGCAACGTCACCTAAGCCCGAATTTTCAGGCTTTATGCACCGATTTGGAAAAATGGAACTGGCCGATTGGTAAATTTGACGCGGTTGCCTGCCTTCATCTTTATTTCATGCCGGATCAACGCCCCAAAATGCATCAAGCCATGATGAATGCCTTGATCGAAGACGGTATTCTCGTTTTAGAGGTTTTCCACCCCGGCCATGTCGGACGCGGCCTTGGCGGACCGTCCTTGCGCGAACTGTGTTATACTGCCGTCGATCTCGCCAGCGATTTCAACCGATATAAGATTTTACATTTAGAAGAGTGTGAACGTGAAATTGCCCCATCCACCTTTCATAAAGGCGGACAGGGCAAAGTCAGTCGGATCATTGTCCAAAAAACAAAAGTGTCATCTTAATTACAAGCCGCCAAAACCTGTATTATCCCAACATTTGAATAGACCAAGTACCGGAACGTGCACGCATGTCGTGAACGGGGGCTAACTCGGCATCTTGACGCCAATTTAAAGCCGACTGCGCATCGGGAAACGTCACCAAAGCAATGCTTTCATACCCTGTCGGTTCCCCCTCAACCTGAATAATATTGGCACTGGAAGTAACCAATGCACCGTCATATTTAGATAAGGCATCTTTGGCATGAGCCCGATATTCTTCCAACGCATCCGGATTAATATTTTTAGCTTGGGCAATACAATAAACAGTCATCATCATATCCTTTCGAGTTTCAATTGACCTGTACACGAAAAGTAATCGCAAACCGCCTGTGCGAAAATTCTATAAATAGTCACAATAGATGTGTAATAATGCACAGATGGAAAATTGGGATGATCTCAAATATGCCTTGGCAATTTATCGGCATGGCACCCTAAGCGGTGCCGCGCGCACCCTTGGCGTTAATCACGCAACCGTTTCCAGGCGCCTCAGCACATTGGAAACACAAATGGGTGCCCGTCTTTTTGACCGTATGTCTGACGGTCTGCATCCAACTGAACATGGCGAAAAAGCCATAGAAAGTGCCATTGAGATCGAACGCCATATTTTGAGCCTTGAAGTGTCCATTGCAGCCAAAGACACCGTTTTGGCTGGCCCCTTAAAAATTTCCGCACCACAATTGATCGTACAATTAAAATTTGCGGACATTCTTGCCGAGTTTAAAGCCCTTTATCCACAAATCGATCTCCAGATTATTGCGACCTTAGATGCCGTCAACCTGCATCGACGCGAGGCCGATGTGTCCATCCGTGTTGTGAATGAACCGGAAAACACTTTGTGGGGACAACGTGTCTTGCAGCAAAACTGTATGTATTACGCCAGCCGTTCATATCTGGAACAACGCCAAGAACAGGATCCTTTGAATTGCCTGAATTTCATGTGGCGCGGGGATCAACCCGCCCCTGAAGTTCTAAAAGCCTATCCGAACGCTCGTGTCATTGCCAGATTTGACGATATGGTTGCTGTTTATGGCGCAGTTAGTGCCGGTATGGGCATCGCCCGCATGCCTTGTTTCATTGGTGATAGCAATCCAACCTTTCAACGTGTGCCTCATATCGACAGCGCGCCTTACCATGATTTATGGATTTTAACGCACCCAGATTTAAGAAAAGTACCCCGTATCCAGACTTTTATCCGTTTTGCAGCAACGCGCCTGCGTAAACTCCAACCCTTCTTTTTGGGTGAATTATCGACCTAAAAAAAGCCCTCAATAATGAAATTGAGGGCTTTTCGGATAGGGTTCAAACCTTATTATTCAGCGTCTGTGGGCGCATTTACGTGATGCACAACTTGCTGCGGAAAAGGAATGGAAATACCGTTTTTGTCAAACGCTTCCTTGATGCTTTTGGTCAAGCCCCAACGGACCCCCCAATAGTCGGAAGAATTAACCCAAACACGCACAATGATATTGACAGAACTGTCCGCCAATTCCCCAACCGCCAACACGGGCGCCGGGTCTTTCTTGATACGATCATCCGCTTTGGCCATTTCTTCAATCACGGCCATTGCCTTGTTGATATCATCTTCATAAGCGATCCCCATCAACAGGTCGACTCGGCGGGTGGAATGCGCGCTGTAATTTAAAATAGCGCTGCCCCAAACTTGCGAGTTCGGCAGCAGGATTTGTACATTATCCCCGGTTGCCAATTCCGTTGTGAATAAAGAGACGCCTTTCACGGTTCCACTCACCCCGCCGATATCGACAAACTGACCAACCTTAAAGGGGCGTAAAAACAGGATCATAACACCTGCCGCAACATTGCTGAGTGTCCCCTGCAGGGCCAAACCAATGGCAAGACCTGCCGCGCCCAACACAGCAATTAAGCTGGTTGTTTCAATGCCAAATTTGTTCAAAACCGCCAAAACGGTAACGGCAACAACAATATATTTAACGATCGTTGCCAGAAAACCCGCCAACATTTCATCCACGTTCGGGCTTTTCATCAACAAGTCATGACATTTCCGTTTGGAAAAAGCCGCAAACCAGAAACCGACAATCAAAATGACGATTGCAGCAATAACCTGCAACCCATACATTGCGATAAAATCAATAACGGTTTGGACGGTTTGCTCTACAGATTCGGACATCTTTTTATGCTCCAGATATGATCCATTTAGGCAAATATGCACAAATCTTGAGAAAATAGAAAGGCTAAAAAAAACCCTTTTCGTAAGATCATCACGTAAAGGGCTTTTTTATTAAAACAGAGTGTTACTGATGTTTCTTAATGTCATTCTCATCAGGTTGAACTGTGGAATTCCCTTCACTTAACCAAACATTTATGCCTTTACGCACGTTGTAAACTTTGGAATAACCAAATCGTTGGGTCAATAACTGCGCCGCCGCACTGGAACGGTTTCCTGATCGACAAATCAAAATCACATCTTCATTGGGTTGTGCCAGTTTTTTCAATTCAGTCGGGAAGTCCCGGTTAATTTTACCGTTTGCCATTCTAAAAGGCAGGAGGCGGCTTCCTTCAACCACACCCGTTTGTTTCCATTCCGCCGGTGTACGAATATCAATTAACGTCACCCCTTTTTTCAACAGTGCTTTTAGCTCCGCATTATCAATATTTTTTAGCGGAGCTTCTTTGACACCAAGAAGCTCAATTTCAAAACGCAATGTGGAATCAGGTGGAATGACATCACCAACTCCACGCGATCCATAAGCCATTTCTGATGGAATAATCAGTTCACGTTTTCCGCCAACCTTCATCCCCAGAACGCCTTCCTCCCATCCCGGGATAACTTGTCGGGCACCAACCGTAAAAGTAAAGGGGCGGTTGCGGTCATGGCTGGAGTCGAATTTTTTGCCGTTCAAAAGCCATCCCGTATAATGAACAACCACTTGTTTTTCATTTTCAACCAGCTCACCCGTCCCTACTGTCAGGTCTTTTATTTTCAACTCCGAAGCGTAAGCCGTTGCACTGGCAATAAGTGTGACTATCAAAAAGCTGACACATTTTATAACACTGCGCATATTTTTCATCCTATCCTATGTAAACCCTTGGGCAATTAATACATTATTACCCTCTGATATAAAAGGCATCTTTATCATTTTCATTCTTAATGCTTTTTTCCTCGCCTTCTTTTCTATATAAAAAAAGAAAGAGGGAAAGCGATGATCGCTTTAAAAATCAATCTATAGTTTCAAACGAAACCGATCATAAGGAAAGCCCCATCATGGCGACGGGCACCAGCACAGATATCTTCCATGCGATTAGATCGCATGTAAAACAAACATTAAAAATGGCAGACGCTCAAAGCAAAATTGCGAATGAGACCAGAGACCTGTTATCCCAGCTTCTTTTAACCAGACGAGGCGATGGTGAAATTGTTCTGGATATGAGCGCCTGGCAACGTTTAAAAGCCACAGACAATCAGTGGATGGATAAAGAACGCCACCAACAAGACCGCTTCGTCAATCCGACACGCCTGCCTCAATTGGTTCCCGGTCTTCAAGGCTTATCCCCCACACAGTATCTCAGTTTTGTCCAACGCCCCCTGGAACGCAATGGCGACAATGGCGTACACCTGTGTGCGCAAACGCTGCGCTATTTTGAAAAATACAGTGATCGTGAAATGGCAAGCGAGCGTAATAAACTGTTTGGGCGTTCCCAACGCTATATTGCCAAACTGTTACTCAACGAATTGCTTGCCAAGGAACATGGGGTTACAGAGGAAAAAGAACTGGACACTTTACGAAATGCAACCCCGCCACAGGCTCAATTCGAATTGGCCGCTAAAGTATTGGGCATTTCGACCGCACAAGTTATGAACCGGCTATTCAAATATGCCGTTGCCTTGACCTTTGTTGAGGCCATTCAAAACAAAGCAAACCAAATTCAACGAGCAAAAACAAAGTTCGAAGGACTGTTGCGAAAATTGGCGGCCAGCGAACCCGGCCCAACCGCCAAAACGCGTATAAAAGAGATATATCTCGGCTTTCAAAAAGATCTAAAGCTGATGGCACAGGAAATTGACGAAATAAATCAATTCCTTCACTCTTTAACCGTGAAAATGAAGAAAGAAGATTTTGACGAACATTTTGTCAGCTTTCATCGTATAGGCGCCCGCCTTGATGCCATCGCTTCACGTTGGGTCATTATTATGAATGAAGCCAATAACAACGATGCCCGCACGCCGGTGGAAAAAATCAAAGGAATGCACACGGTCTACACACATTGATGCCGTGTCAAACCTGTTCATATCCACAAAATGCAGCCGAACACCAGAACCAGATAGTTGCAAAACTTATACGTGTAACCACTATCGCAGTGATCCCTAAGGGATGATACGTATCTTTTTTTTGTAGAAAAATCATATAGTTCGGTTAATATAATAGTCATCTATTCCGCCGATCTCATCGGTCTGAAAATTGAAATCTCCGATTGATATTTTTAAGATCGATACCTTTTCGGGTTTATCCCGATCAGAGCGCCTAGAAGCTAGGGATAGCTTCTAACAAACTAAAAAGCCGGTCTTCGTGACCGGCTTCTTTTTTTGCGTTCTACACTTTTCGTCCCAACCCGCGGATGGTTTCCTCAATATTCTGCCACGCCTCACGAATGGCTTCATCCGCTTCATTAGAATAACCATCCTCAAAATAAGCTTTTAAGGCTTCGGACAATTCCAGCAGCTTGTCTTTTTGATCGGCATTTTCCGGCTCGCCATCAATGGCACGGTACATAAAATGACAAAGTTCCTCTCGAATATCTTCGGAAGACTTTTCGCGGCTGGCGATTTCAAACACATGGCAAAGCGTCGCAAAACGGGTTGCTGCACGGCGTTGCAAAGAATAGGCATCATGCAACCCGACGCGCCCTTGTAAGTGAAGCTTTTCTTCATAAAGACGCGCATGATCTATTTCATCAGCTTTTTGTATCGCTTGGCTGAATTCTTTTTCCAGACGTAAGACTTCAGATTCCGTCCGTTTGACTTCTTCTGCGGCCCAATCCAATTCTCTTTTAATTTCTGCAATCAAATGCTGATCTGTTGACATTCTGGCCATCCGTTCGTTATTTGCCCTCGTTTTTGCCATTCTACCAAACTTCCGATAGAAAATCATTACGATTGCCCTGTTCTGTCCAATCAATTAATCTGCAAAAATAAATATCAAATGAAACAAAGGGTTCCCATGTCACGATTAGCAGGAAAAACAATCATTATTACAGGTGCCAGCAGCGGTTTAGGCGAAGCAATGGCCCGTAAATTCGCACCTTTGGGCGCAAACCTCGTTTTGGGCGCACGTAGAGAAGATAAGCTCGACACTCTCTGTCGTGAATTGGGTGAAAACGCCCGTTTTATGAAGTGTGATGTCACCTCTTTTGACGATGTTCAGGCGCTTGCCCAATTGGCCTTGGATGAATTTTCCACTATCGATATTTTGATCAATAACGCAGGGCTGATGCCACTGTCCTTCTTCAGCGAGAAAAAACTCGATGAATGGAACCAGATGATTGATGTAAATATCAAAGGTGTTTTACATGGTATCGCCGCAGTAATCGATACCATGCAGGCACAAAAGTCCGGTCATATCATCAATGTTGCCTCTGTTGCCGGTCATGTTGTCACACCTTCATCCGGTGTTTATGCCGCAACTAAATTTGCCGTGCGCGCCATTTCAGAAGGATTGCGTCAGGAATCTCGCGGTTTCTTGCGCACCACCATCTTATCCCCCGGTGCCGTTGAATCTGAACTGACGCAAACAATCAGTAATGATAAAATTGCACAAGGTATTGATAAGCTCTATGAAGACGCCATTCGCGCAGAAGATATCGCCAATGCCTGCCTGTACGCGATCGAACAACCAGACGAAGTCGATGTCAACGAAATCATTATTCGTCCGACCAAGCAAAAATTATAAATCCTGTCCATAATAAAAAAGCCGCCTGTTCAACAACAGGCGGCTTTTTTTGCGTTACGTTCATTACTGAGTTGAAAGTTTCAGGACCTGCGCTTTCATGCTACGGCCCAGATCATCCTGCAACGGGATCAAACCATTATCGGTTAAATAGCCCTCTTCCCCGATCGCTGCATCACTCATAAATTCTTTCAAATACTCACCGATTTGAGGCAAAACCTTCATATGTTCCGTTTTCACATATAAAAACAAAGGTCGGGCCAACGGATACATCCCATCGCGGATGGTTTCAAAGGTCGGCACCACACCATCAATATTTAATGCTGAAATTAAACCACTGCGTCGTTCCAGCGCATTATATCCCATAATCCCCAAGGCCTTTGGATTATTTGATAACCTACGCACGATCAAATCATCATCTTCGCCCGCCTCAATATAAACGCCGTCTTCGCGCATCTCACCACATACCGTTTTGCGGGTTGGTGCATCAAGTTTTTCGATATAGTCCGATCCACGGCAGCCGTTATTCATAACTTCATCGACGAAAACATCACGTGTACCCGATGTCGGCGGCGGACCAAAAAATTGAATGGGAATATCCGGTAAAGCAGGGTCGATATGCGACCATAATTTATGCGGGTTCGCGACAAGCTGACCATCAACAGGTAAGCGCTTTGCCAAGGCCTTCCATAAATGACGCCGTGTCAAATTAAACTCAACGCTTTCTCGTGATTTCGCAACAATAATACCATCCCAACCGATCATAATTTCAGAAATATGATCAACCTTGTTATGTGCACATTGTCGAATTTCACTAATCTTCATGCGTCGGGATGCATTAACAATATCCGGTGTCTCCACGCCAATACCAGCGCAAAACATTTTGATCCCGCCACCGGACCCGGTCGATTCAACAACTGGCGATTCTGCACCCATTTTTCTATAGTATTTTTCAGCAACAAACGCCGCAAAAGGAAAAACCGTTGAGGACCCCACAATACGGACCGTATTGCGAAACTCGCTATTGGCGTTCCCTTGCCCGGCACTCAAAAGAAGAACAAAGCCGACCAGCAATGCAGAAACACGTTTCATCATATCCAACTGCCTTATCATAATGATATTTGCAAAAGTAAATCTGGCGTGGATCTTACTCTTCTTCATCCGGGTATTCCACCCGCAATGATGTGACATCTGGAATTATTTCGATAAACTGTTCCACCAATGCAGGATCAAAGTGACTGCCGGCATTATCTTTTAAAAAGGAAATCGCCTTCTCCAGCGGCCAAGCCTCCTTATAGGGGCGTGTCGATGTCAATGCATCAAAGACATCGCAGATGGCTGCAATACGTCCCTCAATCGGTATATCGGTACCGGAAACCCCATTCGGATAACCAGAGCCATCCCATTTTTCATGGTGAGTCGCCGCAATAGATCGGGCCATTATAAGCATGACGGAATCAAAGTTCCCGATAATATCCATCCCGATTTCCACATGGCTTTCCATGATAACACGTTCTTCCGGGGTCAATCGTCCGGGTTTTAGCAAAATACGATCCGGGATACCTATTTTGCCCACATCATGCATGGTGCTCGCTTGCAAAATCAAATCTGCAAATTGCTCCCCCAAACCTGCCTTCAGGGCCAACAAGTGACAACTTTTACTCATACGCACAACATGCGCACCCGTTTCATTATCGCGGTATTCACCCGCACGCCCCAGACGACGCACCACTTCCAACTGTGTACGATGGATCTCTTTCGTTCTGTTCTGAACCTCAATTTCCAAATCATCGGCACGCAGACGCTGGTTATAATAGAAAAAACGGGTTTCCAAGAGATTATGAATACGTTGAAACACTTCCCACGGTTGAAATGGTTTTGTCAAAAAATCACGAGCCCCGGCAGACAGTGCAGCCTGGCGGGTTTCCATATCCGTTTGCGCTGTCAGAACCAGAATTGGAAGATAGTCATCATTGCCAACAATTTTTTTCAAAGCCTGCATGACTTCAATGCCGTTCATAAATGGCATTCGTATATCCAGCAAGATCATGTCAACCGTTTGGTTTTGATAAATTTCCACAACTTCGCGGGAATCTGTTGTCGAAAGAACGTTGTCATAACCTTCTTCTTCCAACAATTGTTCCAACAACAGAACATTGGCCGGTTTATCATCCACAACCAAAATGCAACTGTCTTTAATTTTATCTGTCATATCATTCATGGTTTTTTCCCTGCCTTGCGATTGGCAACTGCACCCAGAAAGTTGTTCCTTCACCGACAACACTATCAAAACCAATGGTGCCCCCCATCGCTTCAACAAGTTGCTTGGTCAAGGTTAAACCGATCCCCGTCCCTTCAACCCCGGTGGTTTCCGCGCCCAAACGCTCAAACGGTTTAAAAAGGTGTCTTTGCTTTTCAATAGGAATGCCATTTCCGTGATCACTGATGCGAAATTCCGCCATTTCACCATCGATTTCAAAAACCCTGACATCAACAAAACTGTCTGGACGGTTATACTTAATGGCATTCGAAAACAGATTTAATAAAACTTGCTTACAACGCGTACGGTCAACATTCACCGTTAAATCAACCGGGCAGTCGACATGAAACGATACATCGTATTCTTCTGCCGTATTCTCACTCAGTTCCAGACAATCATCCAACACACCCTGCACATCGACCGCTTCTATGGTCAAATGCAGACGTCCGGCTTCGATACGGGCGAGATCCAATATTTCGTTAATCAAATCCATCAAATGATGACCGGCGCCGACAATTTGGTTGACTTGGCGTTTCTGACGGTCCCCCAAAGGATGTTTGGTGCTCATACCCAAAAGCTGCGCAAAACCGAGAATAGCATTTAAAGGTGTGCGCAATTCATGGCTCATCCGTGATAAAAATTCAGACTTGGCTTTATTGGCTGTATCAGCTGCAATACGCGCTGCTTTCAACTCTTCAGCATAATGTTTTTCCGCACTGATATCCTGTGTAACCCCCAGCATTCGCGTTGCATGTCCGGTGTTATCACGGACCACATTTCCCTGCTCGCGCACCCAACGTATCTCACCTGAGGGCATGCGAACACGGTATTCACATTTTAGATCTTCCCCTTCACGTAAACATTTTCGCAAAGCATCTTCAAACAAGGGAATATCTTCTTCAAATGTCCAATCTTGACAGCGTTCTTTACGTTCTTCGCGTCCATCATTTTCCAACCCGTAGAGACCAAACATTTGTTCCGACCAAAACAGCCGGTCATCATCAATATGCCAATCCCAGGTTCCCATTTTGGCGAACTGCTGGCTCATTTTTAGGCGTTCTTTGCTAAGCCGCAACGCACGCTCCGCCCGGATGCGCTGCGACACGTCACGCACTGCGCCTACAAAAAACATGCCTTCCGGTAATTTTAACAAGGAAACAGACAAATTCATTTCAAACGTCTGACCGTCGGCCCGTTTACCCATGACAGTACGCCCCACTCCCATGATATGGGCTTCTCCGGTTTCCAGATAGCGGGCAAGATATCCATCATGGTGGGAGGCATAAGGTTCCGGCATCAACATGGAAACATTCCGGTCGACCACCATTTCCTTGCTATATCCGAACATTTTTTCCGCAGCCGGATTCATATCTTTGACGATCCCGCCAGAATCGATCGTAATAATCCCTTCCAGGACCGTTTCGAAAATGGCACGGTGACGCAATTCGCTTCTACGCAAAGATTGTTCAGCAACCTTTAATTCGGTTACATCGGTTAAATACCCAACAAGTCCGTCATAGTCACCAGCTTCGGTGGTCAGGGCACGCATATCATCCAGAACCCAAAGGTAGGTCCCGTCTTTCTTGCGCATCCGGTATTCGTGCTTTTGTTGCCCCGTCTCAAATAACTCCGGGATTTTGGGCAAAACACGCTGGAGATCATCTGGGTGGATAATCTCCAGTCGAAACATCGGGTTGTCGCTAAATTCCGCAACCTCCCAGCCCAGCAATTGCGTAATATTCGGCGTAATATAATCCACCCCGTAATCCCAATATTGGGCGCAGTGATACATTACAGCGGGACCACGTTCCATTACGGAACGAATATTACGATCGTTTTGCTTTTCCATACCGGGTTGAGTTCACGACTTTTCTATTTCTTACCTTTTTCAACCCTGATTATAGAACCATACATTAGAAACTTTCAATCAAACAATCGTAAATCATGTACTATTTGAGATGTTCATTCAGACGCGGCATCAACTCAACAAAGTTACATGGATGGGTGCGTGCATCCAATTGATGAACCAAAATATCGTCCCAGGCGTCTTTCACCGCGCCACTTGACCCCGGCAAGGCAAACATATAAGTGGCATTCAACAAGCCCGCCATTGCACGAGATTGGATGGTTGATGTTTTGATTTTCTGGTAGGAAATCCAGCGGAAGACTTCCCCAAAACCCGGAATTTCTTTTTCAATTACCATACGAAAGGCTTCTGGTGTCACATCGCGCCCCGTCACACCGGTTCCGCCTGTTGTAATCACCACATCAATGTCAGGATTATCCGCCCAGACTTTAAGCTGAGCCGCAATATCTTCTGCCTCATCCTTCAAAATCAGACGTTCATAGACTTTATGCCCTGCGCTTTCAATACGTGCCGCCAGCGTATCACCTGACTTATCATTTTCAAACGTACGCGTATCAGACACGGTGATAATGGCAATATTCAAGGGCAGGAACGCGCGGTCCCCATCGATTTTTGACATGGTGGGATTTCCCTTCGTTAATTACGCGCCACCTCAATTGATGACGGATCCTGACCTTTATAAATCGGCCATGTCCCGGATGCAATGGCATCCAGCGTATTGGACTGCTGCCCCATACGGTCACGATAGACCCACAAGTTGGTCAAAACACGTTCAATGAAGATGCGCGTTTCACGAGATGGAATGCTTTCAATGAAAAGAAGCGGATCATCATTATGTTTTACACCGCGTTTCCATTTATTCAGATTACCCGGCCCACCATTCCATGCAGCTGTCATATGAAAAAGATCACCGCTGACAACATCTTCTTCCAGCAACATTTTTATATATTTCTGTCCCAAGTGAATGTTGGTTTCCGGTTCAAATATCTTTTTGCTCCAACGCATGCGCCGGTCACCGGCGACAAAGCTGGCCGTTCCCGGCATCAATTGCATCAGACCTTTGGCCCCGGCATAGGATTTTGCCTTGGGATTGAACCCCGATTCCTGACGCATAAGGGCAAAGATCAAAGCACGATCAACTTCATAGCCATTTTTGGGTTGCCATTTGGGCATGGGATACAAGGCCGCATCCGGTATTTTCACCCCGTTGCGCACCAATTGCGCACCCAAACGCATCGAAAAGGATGGCATATTGCTATAAAGGGCAACGCTCAACATCGCTTGGCGTGCCTGTGTATCGGCTTTTGAATAAGCTTTGCGGAATTCTTTTTCCGCCATTTCATCTTGCCCAACCTGCAACAAAGCCAAGGCCCGACGACTTGGCCCCTGCATTTTTAAGGACGATAGAACATCATCGTTTAAAACGGGTAAGGTCCAATCAAAAACAGCTTCATACCCCAAGGCCCGATTGGCCAACAGCCCATAAAATGTGCGGGGATATCCAGCAGCTTTATCCAGCCAGACATTGACCTTTTCCGGCTTACGCTGCAACAAATAAGACCGCGCAGCCCAATAGGCCCCGGCAGAAACCATCCAGTCTGATGAATAGCCCGATGCACTCACCTTTTCAAAATGTGCAGCGGCCTGTTCCAGCTTGCCCATCCGCCATGAGGCTAAACCTGCAATCCAATGGGCACGCGGGATATATTTACCGGATCGTTTTACCGCCTTGGTGGCCCAGCTATAGGCCCAGTCATCCAGACCGTCCGCATAATAGCCTGCCGCCAGCCATGTGCGCGCTTGGTCCACTTGCCCCGGATGCAACAATTCATGCACTTCGCGGGTCTTCAACAGGTTTTTGACCGATTTGGTCCAGCCTTTACGCGTATAATAACGCATCTTGCGTGTATAGCCTGCCGCCTTGGCCGCCTTTGCCCGCGACAACCGTTTACGCGGCGCATAAACCTTCTCCGCCACACCGGTTGAATCATAGCCTGATCCACTGAGATACTGCCCTGTCGGGCGTTTCGGGTTCAGCGCATTTTTCGGGCGTCGTTTCACGGCTAATTCATAGATACGCTTGGCTTGCGGATGATCGCTGTATTTTATAAGCCAACGGCGTAATTCTTTATATCGCGAACGGTATTTCGTTGGATGGAGATAACGTTGCGCTTCCACATGCCCCATCAAGGTCCGGTCCGTCACCTTGGCAATCAATGTGTCAGCTTTTTTCCAATGACCATCTTCTTGTACCTGGAAAATCTCTTGATACAACTTCAGATTTTTATCATCCAAAAGACGGATGTGGTCCCGAATATGATCGCCGTCCTCAACTAAAGAGGCAAGTTGCACGTCCTCGGCCTGTGCCGTTTGTACACATACCGCCCCTAAAAACAATGCAACCGCAAACAGACCACCTGCAAGCTTAGATACCATATCTACCAATCATCAAGAAAAAAGCCACTACATACAGTTGAAATCACGCACTTCACATAACCACCTGATCTCTATGAAGAATCCGAACAAAAGCAACCACAGCGCAATAACCTAATACATTTCACAGAAAACCGCAAGAAACGGCTGGTTTTATAATCCTGACAGCTTTTCCATTATCGTCAGCAAGTCCCCCCACGCCCTGCGTTTCTGCGCAGGTGAACGCAATAAATAGGCCGGATGAAATAAGGCCGTTGCCTGAATGGGGTGGGATAATCCCGGTGTTGAATGGGTAAACCAACGCCCGCGCAAGCGTGAAATTCCTTCGTGGTGTCCCAAAACAGCCTTGGCCGCCGCCCCGCCCAACAAAACAATCATTTTCGGATCAACCAATTCGATATGGCGTTCCACAAACGGCAGACACACCGCAATCTCGCTGAGCGTTGGATTGCGGTTGCCCGGGGGGCGCCAGAACAAAACGTTGCTGATATAAATTTTAGACCGATCCCCGATCTCATCCTGCAAGCCACACGAATGCAGCATATGATCCAGCAATTTCCCACTTGCCCCGACAAACGGCGTGCCTTGTCGATCCTCGTCCGCGCCCGGCGCTTCGCCAATAAACATGATGTCCGCCTTTGGGTTCCCATCGGCAAAGACCGTATTCATGGCTGTTTTTTTCAAGGCGCACCCGTCAAACGCCAATACGGCCTCACGCAATTCATCAACGGTTTGTGCCTTACGCGCCATTTCCACCGCGGTATGCACCATTTCATCCGTTGCCTGTACGGTTTGCGGTGCAGGCGACACAGAAGGACGCCCCCCTTGTGCAGGACGTGGTGCAAGAGATGCGGCTTGCATCTGTGTATTTTTACGGCGCTCGATCAAATCGGCACTGAGGGCATAACGGTCGATGGATTCGTCGCCGATACATTCATCAACCCCCATTTCCATATACCATTTCAGCAAGGCTGCCGGGTCAAAAGGGTCCATATTTGTGCTGTCAGACTGTTGGTTCATACTGGATTACTATCAAAGTTAGGATTATTTGAACAGAAAGGTTCACAAGTTCGTGCATTTTTTCTATGTTGCAATGCATAAAAGTGATAAGAATGTTCGCCAGAAGAACAGTTCACACAGGAAACATCTTAGGAAGGAAGCCGGACTATGGAACGTGAATCCATGGAATTTGACGTTGTAATCGTTGGCGGTGGCCCTGCGGGTCTGTCAGCGGCGATTAAACTCAGCCAACTTGCACAGGAACAGGAAAAAGAACTTACGGTCTGTGTTGTGGAAAAAGGGTCCGAGATCGGGGCTCATATTCTGTCCGGCGCCGTGATTGAGACCGGTCCGCTGGAAACGCTTTTCCCCGATTGGAAAGAAAAAGGCGCGCCCCTGACGGTTGAAGCCAAAGAAGATGCCTTCCTGCATCTGTCGGAAAAAGGCGCAACTAAATTGCCGACCCCGCCGCAAATGCACAACCACGGCAACTATATTGTCTCCTTGGGCAATGTGGCACGTTGGATGGGTGAACAGGCCGAAGAAATGGGCGTGGAAGTCTACCCCGGTTTTGCAGCCTGCGAAGTGCTTTATAACGACGATGGTTCCGTTAAAGGGATTGCCACGGGCGACATGGGCCGTGAAAAAGACGGCTCCGAAGGGCCGAACTTCGAACCCGGTGTCGAACTGCACGCCCGCTACACTATTTTTGCAGAAGGGGTGCGCGGTTCCCTCGCCAAAGAAATCATGGCGAAATACGACTTGCGCAAAGACTGCGACCCGCAAACCTTTGGTATCGGCATCAAAGAACTGTGGGAAATTAAACCGGAAAATCATTCCGAAGGTCGTATCGTTCATACAACAGGCTGGCCACTGGATAGCAAAACCTACGGCGGGTCTTTCCTTTATCATATCGAAGACAATCAAGTCGCTGTTGGTTTCGTTGTTGGTCTGGATTATGCCAACCCGCACCTGTCCCCGTTTGACGAATTCCAGCGTTTTAAAACGCACCCGGAAATCCGCAAAACATTCGAAGGTGGTCGCCGTATTTCTTATGGTGCACGCGCCTTGAACGAAGGTGGCTTCCAATCCATCCCGAAACTGACCTTCCCGGGCGGCTGTCTGGTCGGCTGTTCCGCAGGCTTCCTGAACGTGCCGAAGATCAAAGGCACCCACAATGCCATGCAATCCGGGATCGAAGCTGCCAAAGTGATTTTCGATCTCTGTACCAGCGAAGACGAAGTGGTAAGCAACGAACCGGTTCAATATACCGCCAACATGAAAGCGTCTTACGTTTGGGATGAGTTGTACAAAGTACGCAACATCCGCCCAAGCTTTGCCAAATGGGGCTTCTTTGGTGGATTGGTCTATTCCGGTTTCACAACTTATCTGACCGGTGGGCGCGAGCCTTGGACCCTGCGTCACCCGCACAGTGACCATGACACCCTGAAACCGGCCGCCAGCATGCCGCGTATCGACTATCCGAAACCCGATGGTGTCATCAGCTTTGACAAGCTTTCTTCAGTCTTTATTTCCAACACGGCCCATGAAGAAAATCAGCCGTGTCACTTGAAACTGAAAGACGAAAGCATCCCGGTTTCTGTGAACTGGGCAAAATACGAAGGCCCGGAAGCACGCTTCTGTCCGGCCGGGGTTTATGAATATCTGGATGACGAAGAAAACGCAGGCCAGAAACGCCTGCAAATCAACTTCGCCAACTGCCTGCATTGCAAAACCTGCGATATCAAAGACCCGACCCAAAACATCAATTGGACCACCCCGGAAGGCACCGGCGGCCCCAATTACCCCAACATGTAAGTCTCGCACTTACGAAACCACAAAAAATCCCTCAAGCTGGAAGGCTTGGGGGATTTTTTATGTGTAAAAAAATTTAGAAAATGACGATCTTTACGCCTTATTTGTCTCACGTATGTACAGGTAAAGCGGTAAGGCCAGTGACAAACCAACACTGCAACAAGCGGGTATAACCAGCCACCAATTGCGAATATTGTGCCCCTGAGAATCTTTGTAAGACCAAACTAAAAAAACGACGATCGACAATAAGACATCGATTGTAAACCCTGTAGCCGGCTGAGTACTGAATACCCCACTTAAAAAACCGACAATATTTAATCCATTCTCAAAAAAATAAGAACCAAAGAAATACCAAGGTAATATGGTTCCTAAGAACATAGCAAATACATAAAAAACTTTCATACCCGGTCCTAAAATCAATTATACGCTTTTGCAATATATAATTCTGAGCTTCTTATCCTGTCCAATTGATTCAGAGCAAAATTCATATAACAAACAGGCGAAATTCCTAAAAATATAAGGTCAGCGTATTAATCCAGTGTCCGGCGATAACGCAAAATCGCGATAATGGTTATGGCTACCATAAAAACAAGCAAGGGCCAGAGGTGAGGCCAGATATCGCTGAACGCGCTGCCTTTCAGTAAGATCCCGCGCGATATGGCAATAAAATGCGTTGCCGGAATGATATTGCCGAGATATTGCGCCCATGTCGGCATTCCTAAAAAGGGAAACATAAAACCCGACAATAAAATCGATGGTAACAAGATCATAATGGAAAGCTGCAAGGCTTGTGTTTGATTTTTTGCCGCGGCCGAAATTGTAAAACCCAGCGCCATATTGCAGGTGATAAAAACCGTCAACGCCGCAAACAACAGCCACAACGACCCAACAATGGGCACACCGAACATCAGTTTTGCTGCGATAATAATCAAGGCCGATTGGAAAAAACCGATCAAGACATAAGGCGTGATCTTGCCCATCATCACTTCCAACGGAGAAACGGGCATGGCGAGCAGATTTTCCATCGTGCCGCGTTCACGTTCGCGCGTCATCGCCAAGGCCGTCATCATAATTCCGGTCATGGTTAAAATAATAGCGATCAAGCCGGGCACGATATTATAGCGGGTAAAACCTTCCGGGTTATAAAGACGATGCGACTTCACATTAAAAGCAGGCGGGGACTGTTTTAATTTTGCCAACGGCCCGCTAAGTTCCTCATTTAAAAGTCGCTGCATCATCCCGTTCGCCGCATTCAAGGCCCCCACGGCGGCAACGGGATCGCTGGCGTCTGCCTCGATCAAAATATCAGGATGGGCGCCGCGCACAATATCACGTTCAAAATTTGCCGGAATACTCAGGACAAACAAAACATCCCCGCGTTGCAGAAGGGCACGGCCTTCTTTGTCCGAATGAACTTCATAATCTATGGAAAAATATTGCGTATTTTTCAATCCCGCAACCACCGCTCGCGCCATCGCACCGTTGTCATAAGATATCACCGCTGTCGGCAGATGTTTCGGGTCTGTATTCAGCGCATAGCCAAACAGTAAAAGCTGCACAATCGGTATCATAATGATCATGCGCAACGTCACCGTATCGCGCCTGAGTTGGATAAATTCCTTCACAAGGACAGCGCCTGTGCGACGAAATGAAAAAAACATCAACCGCCCTCCCCCTTATGTTGAAAGTTATCTTCCGCATCCGCCATATAGCGAATAAAGACATCCTCAAAAGATGGATTTTCTTGATGCCATTTATAGTCGGGATGTTCAAAATAAGGCGATAAAGCTGCTTTTAAACTGTCCGGGTCCGTGCCGCTGACGTGCAGACTATCCCCAAATGGGGCCACCGTTTTCACCGCTGCAATCTTTTGCAGAACGGCGGCTAAATCCATCAGGCGTTCGCCTTGGACCACCCATGTATAAAGCCCGGCCCCCTTGATTACATCCTGCACCGATCCTTGTGTCACCAGTTTTCCGTAAGACATATAAATAATCGCATGGCAACGTTCGGCCTCGTCCATATAATGTGTACTGACCAGAACTGTCAGACCATTTGCCGCGAGTTTATGAATTTCATCCCAAAATTCCCGCCGGGCTTTCGGGTCCACACCTGCCGTAGGTTCATCCAGCAACAAAAGTTTCGGTTCATGCAGAATACAGGCCGCCAGTGCAAGGCGTTGCTTCCATCCCCCCGACAAGGCCCCGGCCAATTGATTTTGGCGCGTTTCAAGGTTTAGCTTAATTAGGGCTTCATCCACGCGTTTCTTTTTATGATCAAGCCCATAGATCGTTGCGACAAATTCCAGATTTTCCCGAATGCTGAGGTCTTCCCAGAAACTGAACTTTTGCGTCATATAACCAATGCGTTTTTTGATCTCCAAGGCTTGCGTACGAATATTATAGCCCAAGGCTTCGCCTTCCCCTTCATCCGGGGTTAGCAATCCACAAATCATGCGCAATGTTGTCGTCTTGCCCGAACCATTTGGCCCCAAAAAACCATAGATTTTCCCCTTGGGGACCTTCACATCAAAATGATCCACAACCACTTTATCGCCAAACCGCTTGGTGAGGTTCCTGACATCAATGGCATATGACGGTGCGCTCACGACCCCGGCCCCACTTCAACGGTAACTGGCAATCCAACACGCAAAGCCTCATGGAATTCTGTCGGGTGAGCTTCCACCATGAAAACAAGTTTATCGCGTGATTCAACACTGAAAATCACCGGCGGCGTATATTCGCTTTCTTCAGCGATATGAGTGATACGCGCCGCATAAGATTGATCACATCCATCACAAGAAACAAATACATTCTGCCCGATCTTCAAAGTGGCGACTTTTTCCTGCGAAACAAAAAATTTAATTTTGATATTGGCGGGAGGTAAAAGCTTCACAACAGATTGGCCCGCCCCGACATATTCACCGGGACGAAAGAAAACATCCATTACCGTTGCTTCAACACCTGCCATGGGGGCGGCCTCTTGAAGCCGTTTTTCGATTTGCTTGCTTTTCTGTTTCTCAATTTCCACACCAGCACGCGCCGCTTCGATCCGGTCAATCCGCGCCCCAAGATTGGCAGCGGTGATTTGTGCGTTGACTTCTTCAACACGTGCTTTGGCGGTATCCAATGCGGCGATAACATCATCACGCCGAGATAAGCTGACCGCACCTGTTTTGCTGAGCGGTATCGTGCGATTATAGTCTTTTTGCGCATTTTCCAGATTTGCGCGTGCTTGTGCCGATTGTTTAAAAAGAACCTCCAATTCCTCCGGACGTTCTCCTTTCAACAGGTCATTCAGTTCGGCCTGTGCACGATGTTTGGCCGCGACTGCACCGTCGTATTGTGCTTGTAAATCAACCAAATCCAGCGAAAACAAAATGTCCCCAGGCTTTACCGTTTGCCCTTCCACGACCCGCACCTTTTCCAGCACCCCGCTGCTGGTTGGGGCAATGGCAACAAAATCCCCTTCCACATAACCGGGAATGATTTCTTTTTCAGGCGTACAGCCCACCAAAGCAAGGAAACACAGGAAAATCAAAAACGGAGGTTTCATGGTTCGTTTTTCCTATTCGCATCAAGAATGGCGTCCACATTGCGCAACACCATCATTTTAATCGCGTCCATTTCACGCAACCCATATTGTTGCCATCCGGCGCGGCGCAACATTAATTCCTGATGGGTTTTGAATATGACAAATTGTCCCAAGATCGTATGGGTACACAAAATCGCCTCCTCACATTCCGGTTTCCGACCAATCAAAAAGGCGGTCAGGTGCGTGAGAATTTCATGGGTCGGTTTCAGCATCTCGTCATAAAACCGATCAAAAACAGAAGACGGATGAATTTGTTCACGGATCATAATCTCAACCATGCTGGGCGAGGTCCGTTGACTGAGCAGAATATCAATAAAGCTGGTGACAAAATCATGCAAAAGGGCGCGGGCCTGCCCTTTCGTCAAATCAGTTTTATTCAACGCCTGAAAAATCTCTTTTGATTTTTCTTCCTGACGGGCCAACACCGTAGTGATGATATGTTCGATCACCGCTTCATAAAGGCCTTCCTTACTCCCAAAATAATACGGGATTGCGGATATATTGACCCCGGCCTCGTTGACCAGCATCCGGGTTGAGGCGCCATCAAAGCCATATTTGGCAAAGACCTCAATCGCAGCTTCCAATAAACGGCTTGCGGTTGCTTTTGTTTTCTTATCTGACATCACATTCTCATTTCTTTCTGTCCCATAAGAATGCCACCAACACCACAATTAAGTCAATCGATTGATTTATTTTTCTATTAAACTCAATTTTGTTCTATTTTTTCTTTAAAGACCTCTATTAACTTTCTGAAATTTCAGGGAAAACGTGCCCTTGTTTTACAACGCTATAGGCGAAGCTTGTATCGATTGAGGCGATCCCCGGTACATTATGTAAGGTTTCGCGTACAAAAAATTCATACGCATCCAGATCCTGACAGACCACCCGCAACAGATAATCCGACCCACCCGTCGTGATATAACAATCCATAATTTCCGGGATCATTTTCACACGTTGTTCAAAGGTACGCACGGCTTCTGTATTGTGGCGTTCCAATCGGACTTGAATAAAAACAGTCAAGGGCAAGCCATAGGCCTTTTGATCGATAAGTGCCGTATAGCCCTTAATCACACCTTGCTTTTCCAACAAACGCAGACGACGCAGGCAAGGCGAAGGAGACAGATTGACCTTTTCCGAAAGTTCCTGATTGCTCAGTCGTCCATTTTCCTGAAGTTCCCTGATGATTTGAACGTCTTTGGCATCCATTCGTCATTTCCTTTGGCAGAAACTGCTAATTTAAAGATTCATATTAGATGTATTTGGCAGATAAAACCACCATATAAAGAATATTATATCATCCAATACGTTACATAAAATGAGTTGGAGGAAATCACCATGACCAAACAGGATGCAGGCTTCGCCACACGGGCCATTCACAATTTTTACGACCCTCTTCAAAATGAAGGGGCTTTAACGCCGCCGATCCATTTGACCTCCACCTTTGCCTTTGAAACCGCAGAAAGCGGCGGGCGACGATTTGCAGGCGAAGAAGCCGGTCATATTTATTCGCGCATTTCCAATCCGACATTAGATATTCTGGAAAAACGCATGGCCGATCTGGAAGGTGGTGAAGCGGCCATTGCCACCGCATCCGGCATGGGGGCGATTACCTCTGTTCTCTGGTCTTTTTTACAGCCCGGTGATGAACTGATCGTCGATAAAACCTTATATGGCTGCACTTTTTCCTTCATGCGTCACGGTCTATCGCGCTTTGGTATTGACGTTTCCTATGTTGATCTGACAGACCCTGCCAATCTGATTGAGGCCATCTCCGAAAAAACCAAAATTGTCTACTTCGAAACGCCTGCGAACCCAAACATGCGCTTAATCGACATTGCAAAAATTGTTGATATTGCCAAGCCGTTTGAAACCCGCGTGGTTGTTGACAACACATACGCAACACCATATCTGACCCGCCCAATTGAACTGGGCGCTGATATTGTTGTGCATTCTGCCACAAAATATCTCGGCGGGCATGGTGATGTGGTCGCGGGCATCGCAATCGGATCAAAAGAAGACATGGAAGTCACCCGTCTGGTCGGCATGAAAGACATGACCGGGGCCGTCATGGCGCCCTTTAACGCGATGTTGGTCATGCGGGGGTTAAAGACGCTTTCCCTGCGCATGGATCGCCATTGTGAAAACGCCTATCACATTGCGCAAATGCTGGTGCAATCTTGCGCCGTTAAGTCGGTTTATTATCCGGGATTGGAAACCGACCCGCATCACGAGCTCGCCAAAAAACAAATGGCAAACTTTGGCGGAATGATCGCCTTTGAACTGGTCGGTGGCTATGAAGCCGGTATCGCCTTGATGAACAAACTTAAGATGATCCATCGTGCTGTTTCGCTTGGCGATGCAGAAACCTTGATCCAGCATCCGGCCTCCATGACCCATTCAACCTACACGCCTGAAGAACGCGAAGCGCACGGCATTTCGGAAGGTCTGGTTCGTCTTTCTGTCGGCCTTGAAGATATTGAAGATATCCGCGCTGATCTTGAACAAGCCATGAGTGGTTTATAAATAACGCAAAAGAACAGGAGGGCCTCATGCCGACAGACATTCAACATCTCAAAACCATCGAACAACGTCTTTTGTGGTTATCACATTGGATGATCCATAATGCCAACAACCTGCGTCTCAAGGAAGATGGTCTAAAAGTCGGTGGGCATCAGGCATCCTCGGCTTCTTGTGTATCCATCCTGACCGCCCTTTATTTCGCCACCTTAAAACCCGAAGACCGTGTGGCTGTAAAACCCCATGCCTCCCCCATTTTTCATGCCATGCAATATCTGATGGGCAATCAGGATTTGGAACGCATGAAAAACTTTCGCGGTTTTGGTGGTGTGCAATCTTACCCGTCCCGGATCAAAGATATCGATGATGTCGATTTTTCCACAGGTTCCGTTGGCTTAGGGGTTGCCATCACCACCTTTGCCTCCCTCGTTCAAGATTATATTCAGGCTAAAAAATGGGGCAAAGACCTGCCTTTGGGTCGCATGATTTCGTTGGTGGGTGATGCGGAAATGGACGAAGGTAACATTTACGAAGCCCTGCAAGAAGGTTGGAAACACGATCTGCGCAATTGCTGGTGGATTGTGGATTATAACCGTCAATCACTGGACGGCGTGGTTTCCGAAGGACTATGGGAACGCATCATCGGTGTGTTTACTTCTTTTGGCTGGGATGTGGTTAAAGTCAAATATGGCATCTTGCAGGAAGCTGCCTTCCAAAAACCGGGCGGGGAGCAACTGAAAGACTGGATTGATGCCTGTCCCAATCAGCTTTATTGCGCGCTGACCTATCAAGGCGGTGCGGTTTGGCGCAAACGCCTGCTCGACGATTTGGGTGATCAAGGCGATGTATCGGCCCTGATTGACAGTTACAGCGACAAAGAACTTGCCGAACTGATGGAAAACCTCGGCGGAAACTGCGTTGAAACCATAACAAACGTCTTTGCGGCCATCGACCATGACCGCCCGGTGTGTTTTCTGGCCTATACGGTTAAGGGATGGGGAACGCCGCTGGCCGGACATAAGGACAATCACGGCGGCTTTATGAACAAGACGCAAATGGCGGCTTGGCAAAAAGACATGGGCGTACCTGAAGGCCAAGAATGGGATAAGTTTGCCACGGTTGAAAACAGCACGGATTTACAAGCCTTTCTCGATCAGGTTCCTTTCTTTGCCAAAGGTCTGCGCCGTTACAGCGATAAAATAATCGATGCCCCCATGATCACGGTTTCAACAGATCGTGAAATCTCCACCCAAATGGCTTTTGGTAAAATTCTAGATGAAATTTCCAAAAGCGATACGGAACTGGCAGAGCGCATTTTGACCACCTCCCCCGATGTCACAGGGACGACAAACTTGGGGCCGTGGGTCAATCGCCGCGGATTGTTTCATCGTCATGCCTTGGAAGATACTTTCCAGACGGAAAAAATCCCCTCTACCCAGAAATGGGCGTTCAACAAAGAAGGGCAACATATTGAACTCGGCATTGCAGAAATGAACCTGTTTCTGCTGTTAGGCGCTGCGGGGCTGTCCCATTCCTTATTCGGCAAACGCCTGTTGCCAATCGGGACAGTCTATGACCCGTTTGTTTGCCGGGGACTGGATGCGTTAAATTACGCTTGTTACCAAGATGCCCGTTTTATGATTGTCGGCACCCCATCCGGGATCACACTGGCCCCGGAAGGCGGGGCACATCAATCCATCGGCACACCGTTAATCGGCATGAGCCAAGATGGCTTGGCAGCATTTGAGCCAGCCTATATGGATGAACTGTCCATCATTATGAACTGGGCCTTTACCTATATGCAAAAAGACGGCGAAGGCGACCCGGATGAACGGACATGGTTGCGCGACGAAACGGGAGGCTCTGTCTATCTGCGCCTAACTACTCGTTCGATTGAACAACCGGCCAAGCGTCTGGACGATGATTTCAAACAAGGCACCATTGACGGGGCCTATTGGTGGCGCAAACCCGGTCCCAATTGTGAATTGGTCATCGCCTATCAGGGGGCAGTTGCCCCCGAAGCCCTAGAGGCCGCGGGTTTCCTTGCCGCCCAACGCCGCGATATCGGAGTATTAGCCGTCACTTCTGCCGACCGGCTCAATGCAGGTTGGACAGTGGCACAAAGAGATCGCGCGCGTGGCAATCAAAACGCCACCTGCCATGTGGAACGTTTGCTGGGCGATTTACCCAAACATTGTGCGATCTTAACCGTTATCGACGGACATCCGGCAACTCTGTCATGGTTGGGCGCTGTTGCCGGTCATCGCACCATCCCGTTAGGTGTCGAACATTTCGGACAAACCGGAACCTTGCAAGATCTGTACAAACATTATGGCATTGATCGGGAAGGCATTATTCAACAAGCCCTCGGTGCCTTGCCACGTTAACGCAAAAAACGGGCTTCTGCATTGAAACAGAAGCCCGTTTTTTTGGACGTTTCCTTAAATAAGAAAAAAGGAAACCTATTATTTTTAGTGAGACATCAAAACCGGGACAGTCATATGTTTGAGGATTTCACGCGTATTGCCGCCTTTTAACATATGTGACACACCGTAATGACCATGTGCCCCCATGACGATCAGGTTCGATCCTTCATCTGCGGCATGAGAAAGAAGCAAATCAGTTACACTGGCCCCTTCCTGTTTGTCACGAACCGCCACCGCATTGATGTTGTATTTTTCCAAATGTGTTACCAGATCATCCGCATCCGGACGTTTCACGCCTTCCTTCTGAATGGCATAAATTTCGACAACTTCAGACCCCACCATCATCGGAATCGCATCATTTAACGCACGCGCAGACTCGCGTCCGCCATTCCAAGCCACCAGACAACGCGACCCAACTTTGGGAAATTCCCCGGCAAACGGAATAACCAGCGCCGGACGACCACTGTGAATGATCACATTTTCAGCCAGATCGGACGGAATGCCCTTATAATTTTTCGACCAGTCATATTGACCGAGAATGGCAAGATCACTGGTGCGCGCCGCCCATGTAATCGCCTGAATAACTTGTGCATGGGACGTACAAAGCACATTCTTCGTTGTACAAGACACACTGGCGGCGTCTGCTTCTGCCAAAAAGGCTTTTTCAGCATCATCAGCCAAAGCGCGCAATTTATCCCCCACCGGGTGACGCCCGACAATCGCGGACATTTCCGGGTCGGTTTGACAGAATAAGGCTGTCACATGTGCTTTTCCATCTTTCGCCAAATCCAAAGCGATCTTGACACGTTTTGCGCATTGCTCCGTTGCATCGAGGTGCAATAAAATATGCTTGAATGGCATGAGTTCTAAACCTTCCCTGAATTGCCTTATAAATTTCGTTCATTCTGCCTACCATAGCTCTGTATGAGAGTGGCGGATTTTTTCATTTTTTCCAAGCTTTTACTAAAATTTAACAAGACCTTCACATTTCTTTGCAATTGCGTATCGACAATAACTCTTTGAATGTGGCAATACTGGATATCAACACTTAAACACACGGGGTAAATGATGTGACGGCTTTTGTAAATGACGCAGCCCTTTTTACGGTGAGCCAAAAAGCGATTCTTAAAGATAAAAAAGGTCGCATTCTGATGATGGAGAAAACCGGCAAAGGCCATTGGGACCTGCCCGGGGGCAAACTGGACGAAGGCGAAGATATGGTCGCCGGTCTGGAGCGTGAAATCATTGAAGAAACCCACCTGCACAAAGTCCACGTCGGTCAAATCATTTACGCCGGACGTCGCAGTTTTGAAGAAGTCGGCAAACCGGAACGGGTTATGTTGTTCTATCTCTGTGAATGCGATCAAAAATTTGAAAAGATCAAGCTGTCCGACGAACATAATGAATGGCGTTTATTAAGTGCCGACGACATCAAGGATCAAAAGAAATACGAAATCAATCCGGTTGTTCGCGCTGCGCTGAAAGTCGCTTTCGCTCTTAAATAAAAGTCCTAACTCACTTCGGGGGAAGGTTGTTATGTCCAATATGATGGAAATCGAACGCAAGTTTCTGGTTACCGGGAACGGTTGGAAAAATGAAACTCGTGCCAAAAAAATCTCGCAAGGCTATATCAGCAAAGACAATCAGTGTGTGGTGCGTGTGCGCAGCAAAGGCAATAAATCTTTCCTGACCATCAAGGCAGACCGTGGTGATATCCAGCGCCTTGAATTTGAATATGAAATTCCACACGAAGACTGTGCCATGATGCTGGACCAGTTGTGCGGCGATGCCATTTCCAAAACCCGCTACACCTTCGATTATGCAGGCAACACGTGGGAGATAGACGAGTTTCACGGAGTTAATGACGGTCTGATCATGGCCGAGATTGAACTGGATACACCGGATCAAGTGTTTGAAAAACCCGACTGGGTGGGACCGGAAGTCAGTGCCGATGAACGATTTTTCAATTCCTATATTGCCGAACATCCCTTTTCCACATGGGGGGTGAGCTTTGGCGACCTTGTCAGCGAATTTCAAGCCAAGGAATAACACCCGCCATATTGTCATCGTAAACCATCCCTTAACTCTCTTGATCTAGACTCCATCACAACTCCGACTCTATCTATGGACCAAGAGAGACACGAGATGGCCCGAACCATGACAAAATCGCAACGCACACCCTTATTGCCCGCAGGTGCCAAAGAATTTTTGGTAAAACGCATTATCGAATTATGCGGCCTCCTTTTAGGGGCTTGTGCGATTATGCTTGCGCTGATCCTTGCCAGCTACACACCGGGTGATCCGTCGTGGAACAGTGCCTCTCCCCATGAAGTACAAAACATAATGGGACCGATTGGCGCCTATATGGCTGACATCATGGTGCAATCTTTTGGGCTGGCCTGTGTGGTCCCCGTTCTGGTTCTATTTTCATGGGCGTGGCGCATCACATCCAAACAGATGGTTTCAAACCTGTGGATGCGTTTAATTATACTCTGTAGTGCCGCCTTTTTACTGGCCATTTCCCTAAACGCCGTTCCAACACCTGATACATGGCCGCTGCGCAGCGGTCTGGGCGGGGTTGCCGGCATGATCTTAACTCATCGTCTTATCTCGTTTTTGGCATGGATCGGCGTGCCTGATTTTGCTCTCATTCAATTGGGGATCGCTGCATTTTGCGGAATTTCCGGCATTCTGTCACTGCTGTATGGCCTCGCCTTATCACGCTCTGAATGGACACAAGTCGGTCAAGGTGTCGGCAATGTCGCCAAGGGGACACTGCAAGGATCCGTTGTTGCCGTTCGCAAAGGCGTCGGTGTCCTGCAACGCACCAAACTGGAAGACATGATTGAAGAGGAAAGCGGGATTGAAGACGAGGAACCCGTTTTAAAACGCAAACGCAGTGCCAAAAAAATTAAAGCACCGGAAGAAGAAGTCTCCCTGCCCAAAAAATCACAAAAAGCCAAACAACAAACGCTTGTCCTGTCCCCGGACAGTTACAATTTTCCACCTCTGGATCTCTTAACCGAAGCTACTCCGGCCCAAAAGGCTGCAGGCAAAATCGACCGCGCCGCCCTTGAACATAATGCCGAACTGCTGGAACAGGTTTTAGAAGACTTTGGCGTAAAAGGGGAGATTGTCGAGGTCCGCCCCGGTCCTGTGGTTACCCTTTACGAACTGGAACCAGCCGCCGGAACCAAAACATCCCGCGTTATTTCACTGGCTGACGATATCGCCCGGTCCATGAGTGCGATTTCCGTTCGCATCGCGGTTGTCCCGGGGCGCAGCGTCATCGGTATTGAACTGCCCAACGCCAAACGCGAAACCGTTTATCTACGCACCCTTTTGGAATCTCCCAGCTTCGATAACCCGAAAGCCTCCCTCAACATGGCCTTAGGTGTGGATATCGGCGGATCACCCGTCATGGCGGATCTAGCACGCATGCCGCACCTTTTGGTCGCCGGGACAACCGGTTCCGGTAAGTCCGTTGGGGTCAATACCATGATCCTGTCGATGCTTTATCGCATGACACCGGAACAGTGTAAGTTCATTATGATTGATCCGAAAATGCTGGAATTGTCCGTTTATGATGGTATCCCGCATCTGTTGTCCCCGGTTGTCACCGAACCGGGCAAAGCCGTCATGGCGTTGAAATGGTGTGTGCAAGAAATGAACGAACGTTACCGCCTGATGTCAAACCTTGGGGTGCGTAACATTTCCGGCTATAATGCAAAGTTGGAAGAAAGCCGCAAAAAAGGCGAAGTCCTCACCCGGCGTGTTCAAACCGGATTTGACCCGGAAACCGGCAAGCCGATTTTTGAAGAACAGCCGCTGGATATGGACGCCCTGCCGTTCCTTGTCATTATCGTCGATGAATTCGCCGATTTGATGTTGATGGTCGGAAAAGAAATTGATGCCTGCATTCAATCGCTTGCCCAAAAAGCTCGTGCCGCCGGTATTCATTTGATCATGGCAACCCAGCGTCCGTCTGTTGACGTGATGACCGGCACGATCAAAGCCAACTTCCCGTCGCGGATCAGTTTCACCGTCACCACCAAGATCGACAGCCGCACCATTCTGGAAAGTCAAGGAGCGGAACAACTGCTTGGGATGGGGGACATGCTGTTTAAACCGGGTGGCGGACAAATTTCGCGGGTTCACGGCCCCTTTGCCTCGGATGAAGAGGTAGAAGAAGTCGTCAATCACCTGAAAAGACAAGGCGAACCCAAATATCTCGATGCGGTCACCGAAGAGAGTGACGAACCCATTGATGGCCTTATCATGCCCGCCGGCAGTGTCGGTGGCAATACCTCCAGCGGGGATGCGTTGTATGATCAGGCGGTTCAAATCTGTATTCAGGACGGCAAAGCCTCGACCAGCCACATTCAACGCCGTCTCAGCATCGGTTATAACCGGGCGGCCCGCATCGTTGATCAAATGGAAGAAGACGGCATCGTCTCCGCCCCCGACCGGGTTGGACGCCGTAAAATCCTCGCCGGGAAAGATGGTGTTGAATAAAAAGGCGGGTTCTTGCCGATCTTATGATGTTTCAAGATTGACTCAACGGGTCGTTTCCTGTACTACCCGCCCACTTACGTCGCTGGCACCCCTGGAGGCCAGATGACACTCAATGTAACAAAATTTTAAGGAATAAGTTTATGAGCTATGTTCTGAACGCACAAAAGCGCGAGACAGCCGGCAAGGGGGCAGCCCGCGCAATCCGTCGTGAAGGCCTCGTACCGGCCGTTATCTACGGTGACAAAAAAGACCCTGTCAGCATTTCCCTGAGCCCGAAAGAACTGTGGCTACAACTGCACACAGGTCAAACATTCTTCGCTTCCACTGGTGAAATCCAGATCGGTAAAACCAAAGAAACTGTCATCTGCCGTGATGTTCAATTCCACCCGGTCACAGATGCACCGATGCACGCCGACTTCCTGCGTTTGGCAAAAGACGCGTCTATCGTTGTTGCGATCCCGGTTACCTTCGTAAACGAAGAAAAATCCGACGGCATCAAACGTGGCGGCGTTCTCAACGTTGTACGTCACGAGATCGAATGTGAAGTTCCGGCAAACGCTATTCCGGAAAGCATCGAAGTTGACTTGACGGGTACTTCTGTTGGGGACTCTATCCACATTTCCGCAGTTTCCCTGCCCAAAGGTGTTGAGCCGACCATTACAGACCGTGACTTCACTATCTGCTCCATCGCGGCACCGTCTTCCGGTGAGAAAGCGGCAGTAGAAAGCGAAGAAGAGTCTGAAGAAGAAGCTGAAGCATAAGGCAACTTCCTATGATTTTGTTGGTCGGACTAGGCAACCCAGGTGGGAAATACGCCAAAAATCGACACAACATCGGATTTATGGCGCTGGACGAAATCGTTCGGCGCCATTCCTTTGGGCCGTGGCGTTCGAAATTCCAAGGTCAAATGTGCGAAGGTACTATTGAGGGCACCAAAGTCCTCGCCCTGATGCCTGAAACATTTATGAATGAGTCGGGCCGTTCTGTCAGCGCAGCCGCACGCTTTTACAAAATTGCTCCCGAACAAATCGTTGTGATGCACGACGAACTTGATCTCGCCTTCACAAAAATCAAAGTTAAAATTGGTGGTGGTCACGGCGGCCATAACGGCCTGCGTTCCATTGATGCCCATATGGGCAAAAATTATAAACGCGTGCGCTTAGGGATCGGTCATCCCGGTTCCAAAGAAAAAGTCCACGGATATGTTCTCGGTGATTTTGCGAAGGCAGAAGAAGACGCCCGCGATAAAATGCTGGATGGGGTTGCCCATCATATCGGTCATGTCATCAACGATGCAGATACGGAATTTATGAACCGTTATGCCCTTGATATGCGTCCACAGCGCCCCAACAAACCAAAAACGCCCGCACAAGACGGTGCACAACCGTCTTCGGTCAAAAGTGCAAATAAAGACAACGACAACGCCTCCCCTTTTGCTGTTTTAAAGAAGCTGATAGACTAATTTAGATTCTTTTTGACCAGCTTTCCCTGCAAAATAGACGTTTGGCTTGACCTTTCTTGCGTGGCGCGCTATCCGCATTGCCAACGGTTTTCTATTTTTTCTTAGGATGAACTCCAATGGGTTTTAACTGCGGTATCGTCGGCCTGCCTAACGTCGGCAAATCAACCTTGTTTAACGCGCTGACATCAACAGCAGCAGCCGAAGCGGCCAACTTTCCGTTTTGTACAATCGAACCAAACTCCGGGCGGGTCGGTGTGCCTGATGAACGTCTAGACAAACTGGCCGCGATTGCCGGGTCCGGTAAAATCATCCCGACACAACTGGAATTCGTCGATATCGCAGGCTTGGTGCGCGGGGCCTCCAAAGGCGAAGGACTGGGCAACCAGTTCCTTGGCAATATCCGCGAAGTTGATGCCATCATCCACGTCCTGCGCTGTTTCGAAGATGAAAACATCACCCATGTCGACAATACAATCGATCCTTTGCGCGATGCGGAAACCGTTGAAACTGAATTGATGCTGTCGGACTTGGAAAGTCTGGAAAAACGCGAACAAGCTCTGATCAAAAAAGCCCGTGGTCAGGACAAAGACGCCAAAGCAACATTGGAATTGGTTGGACGCTGCCTTGAAGTCTTGCGCGAAGGTCAGCCGGCCCGCATTGTGGAGCGCCGCGATGACGAAGAGGAAAAACTCTTCCAGATGCTGCAATTGCTGACCTCCAAACCTGTTCTTTACGTCTGCAACGTCGAAGAAGACAGCGCAGCAGAAGGCAATTCCATCTCGGCCAAAGTTTTTGAAAAAGCTGCCGCCGAAGGCGCGCGCGCCGTTGTGATTTCTGCCCAAATCGAAGAAGAAGTTTCTAAACTGGATAGCGACGAAGAAAAGGCGGAATTTCTGGAAAGTCTCGGCCTTGAAGAAACCGGCCTCGCCCGCGTCATTCGTGAAGGCTACAAACTTCTGGAACTGCTGACCTTCTTCACCGTTGGCCCGAAAGAAGCCCGCGCCTGGACCGTACAAACAGGAGCCAAAGCGCCGCAAGCCGCAGGCGTCATCCACACTGACTTTGAACGCGGCTTCATCAAGGCCGAAACCATCGCCTATGATGACTATATCGCCTGTAACGGTGAAACCGGGGCCAAAGAAAATGGTAAAATGCGTCAAGAAGGTAAGGAATATGTGGTGAAAGACGGCGACGTCTTCCACTTCCGCTTCAACGTGTAAATCCACATCATCCCACAAAAGGCTCCCGCTTCACCGGGAGCCTTTTTTGTTTCTACGAATCCACAAGAAACTCGTATAAATTTCTATCAGACACACTGTTCCTGTAAAGAAAACCCTTTCAAAGTGGCGCAAAGAACCTCCCATCCCGAAAAAAGTTTCATACACCAGACTTACGTTGAATATAGGCTAAGCACCTGAGGGGACAGACTCTTTATTTAACAGCTCTAAAAAGACAACTTAAAAGTCGTCCTTGGTAATACCAGAGACAAGGTTTTCTGCGCGTTTTCAAGGGTTTAGAGACTGGACAAACGATCGCGTTTGTGGTGTAAATAGGCCACGTTTTTTATGAGGAACTCCGCTTTATGCGGGCTTTCTCCTTATTCACTCTTGCATAAGCGGAGGTAGTTTAGTGCTAGAAGAATATCGCAAACATGTCGAGGAGCGTGCGGCTCTTGGCATTCCACCCCTGCCGTTGTCGGTTGAACAAACTGAAGCGCTCGTTGAATTGTTGAAAAACCCGCCGGCAGGTGAAGAAGACACACTGGTTGATCTTCTGACACACCGCGTCCCGGCTGGCGTTGACGATGCAGCGCGCATCAAAGCCGGTTTTCTGGCACAAGTCGCCAAAGGCGAAATTTCCTGTTCTTTGGTTTCCAACGTCAAGGCGACAGAATTGCTGGGTACCATGCTCGGCGGGTTCAACATTGAACCGATGATCGCCCTTCTGGACGATGCCGAAGTCGGTGAAACCGCTGCAGAAGGTCTGAAAAAGACCCTGCTGGTTTTCGATTACTTCTTCGACGTTAAAGAAAAAGCGGATGCGGGTTCTGCAAATGCAAAAGCCGTTCTTCAGTCCTGGGCCGATGCGGAATGGTTTACATCCAAGCCGGAAGTCGCTGAAAGCATGAAACTGACTGTGTTTAAAGTCACAGGCGAAACAAACACGGACGATCTGTCCCCGGCACCGGATGCGTGGTCACGCCCCGATATTCCGTTGCACGCCCTTGCCATGTTGAAAAACCCGCGCGACGGGATTGAACCGGAAGAAGCAGGCGTTCGTGGTCCGATCCAATTCATCGAAGACCTGAAAGCTAAAGGCAATCTGGTTGCTTACGTTGGTGATGTTGTCGGGACTGGTTCTTCGCGTAAATCTGCAACAAACTCCGTTCTGTGGTGGACAGGTGAAGACATTCCGTTCGTGCCAAACAAACGTTTCGGCGGTGTGTGTCTGGGCAGCAAAATTGCACCGATCTTCTACAACACAATGGAAGATGCCGGCGCATTGCCGATCGAGCTTGACGTCAACGAAATGAACATGGGCGACGAGATTGAATTGCGCCCGCTTGAAGGTAAAGCTTTGAAAGACGGTAAAGTAATTGCCGAATTTAAAGTAAAATCCGAAGTGATCTTCGACGAAGTTCGCGCCGGTGGCCGTATTCCGTTGATCATTGGTCGCGGCCTGACCGCACGTGCACGCGAAGCCTTGGGTCTGGAACCGTCTACCCTGTTCCGCACACCGGTTGAGCCGGAAGACACAGGCAAAGGTTACACACTGGCTCAAAAAATGGTCGGTAAAGCTTGTGGCTTGGAAGAAGGCAAAGGCATTCGTCCGGGTACCTATTGCGAACCGAAAATGACCACTGTGGGTTCACAGGATACAACAGGTCCGATGACCCGTGATGAATTGAAAGACCTGGCTTGCCTCGGCTTCTCTGCCGATCTGGTTATGCAGTCTTTCTGTCACACATCTGCTTATCCGAAGCTGGTTGACGTGAACACACACCAAACGCTGCCCGATTTTATCGAGACACGCGGTGGTGTGGCACTTCGCCCACAAGATGGGGTTATTCACAGCTGGCTGAACCGCCTTCTGTTGCCTGATACAGTTGGGACAGGTGGCGACAGCCACACCCGTTTCCCGTTGGGTATTTCTTTCCCGGCTGGTTCCGGTCTGGTTGCTTTTGCGGCTGCGACAGGCGTTATGCCGTTGGATATGCCGGAATCTGTACTGGTTAAGTTCACAGGTAAACTGCAAGAAGGCATTACACTGCGCGATATGGTTAACGCCATTCCGTTCTATGCCATCAAAGAAGGCCTGCTGACGGTTGAGAAAAAAGGCAAGAAGAACATCTTCTCTGGCCGTATTCTCGAAATCGAAGGCTTGCCGGACCTGAAAGTCGAACAAGCATTCGAACTGTCTGATGCCTCTGCTGAACGTAGTGCTGCGGGTTGTACCGTTCACCTGAACGAAGAGCCGATCATCGAATATATGCGTTCCAACATCACCCTGATGAAGTGGATGATCGCGGAAGGCTACCATGATGAGCGCACTCTGAAGCGTCGTATCGAAGCAATGGAAGCTTTCATTGCCGATCCGAAGCTGATGAAGCGTGACGAAGATGCAGAATATGCAGCCGTTATCGAAATCAACATGGACGACATTAAAGAACCGATCGTGGCTTGCCCGAACGACCCGGATGATGTGAAAACATTGTCTGACGTTGCCGGTCAGAACATCGATGAAGTCTTTATCGGGTCCTGTATGACCAACATCGGTCACTTCCGCGCTGCCGGTAAGGTTCTGGACGGTTTGTCTGATCTGCCGACCCGCCTGTGGATTGCACCGCCGACCAAGATGGACGCCGCAATTCTGACCGAAGAAGGCTACTATTCCATCCTTGGTAAAACAGGCGCGCGTATGGAAACACCGGGTTGCTCCCTCTGTATGGGTAACCAGGCACAAATCCGCAAAGGGTCTACGGCGATGTCTACATCCACCCGTAACTTCCCGAACCGTCTGGGCATTGATACCAACGTTTATCTGGGTTCTGCCGAATTGGCCGCTGTTTGCGCACAAATCGGTAAAATCCCGTCAAACGAAGAATATCAAGCCAAGGTGAAGGCTGTGAACGAAAAAGCGGATGACGTTTATCGTTACATGAACTTCGACCAGATCCCGGCTTTTGTTGAAAAAGCGGCAACGGTTGATGCCTAAGCTTTTGCTTTAAGCATGAAAAAATCCCCGTCAGAGCAATCCGACGGGGATTTTTTTTATATGTGTTATTGTGTTAACTCTTTTAAGACCTCAAGAGATGGGGCAAACCCCGCTTCAGCCGCCTTTTCCAGCCAGTAAAACCCTTGTTGCTTATCCACAGCAATCCCGATCCCGCGCAAGTAGGCCAGCCCCAGAATATGCATGGCCTTTGGGTATCCGGTTTTTGCCGCCTGTTTAACATAACGAATACCGATGTTCGGATTGGCTTTGATCCCGATACCGGAAATATAAATCTCGCCCATTCGCAACATGGCGTAATGGTCCCCGGCTTTGGCCGCTTTATCAAACCAGCCGCGTGCAAGGTTCAGGTTGGTTTTACCGTTCAGGCCATTCGCATGAATACGCCCCAGCACCACCATCGCCGGGGCATGGTCTTGTCGAGCAGACTTGTGAAACCAGCGCATCGCCGTTTCAATATCTTTTGGCACACCACGGCCCTGCATATGCATGGTGCCGATCCAGTAATCCGCCACCGGATTTCCCGCCCGCGCATATTGATGAAATTCACGCAAGGCATCCTCGTTGCGTCCTTCCTGCACCGCACGGATCGCATCTTCCATGCTAGCGTCGGCGGGAAACGAGAAAACGATTAAAATCAGTAAAAAAACAAAGCGCATTTTGGATCAACCCCTTGCGCAAAGCTTACATCCCCGCCAATATCAAGTAAATGTCGCATTCACAGAAAAAACAGGGTTCTCAAATGGGTTTGAAAACAGCCGCTTTCGCAGGAATAATTGGACTGGCCGTCACGTTTAACACATGGGCGGCAGAACCAAAACATGCCGTTGCCATGCACGGTGATATTAAATACGGTCCCGATTTCACCCATTTCGATTATGCCAACCCTGATGCACCCAAAGGGGGCAATTTGCGTCTTGCCGCACTGGGATCAACATTTGATACCTTCAACCCCTTTACCTTAAAAGGCAACAGTGCTGCCGGGATCGGTATGGTCTATGACTCGTTAACCCAGCGCTCCCTTGATGAACCATTCAGCGAATATGGCCTTTTGGCGGAAACAATTGACATCCCCGAAGACCGATCTTCCGTCACGTTCCATCTGCGAGCTGAAGCCCAATGGCACGATGGTAAACCTGTCACAGCTGAAGATGTCGTGTTCAGTTTCAACACCCTGTTTGAAAAAGGACACCCGCAATATCGATTTTATTACGGCGATGTGGCCAAAGTTGAAGCCTTATCTGAGCGCACCGTCAAATTCACCTTTAAATCGACAAAAAATCGCGAACTGGCCATGATTGTCGGGCAACTTCCTGTTATACCGAAACATTACTGGCAGGGTAAGGACTTCGAAAAAACTACATTGGAACCGCCCTTAAGCAGTGGTCCCTACCGTGTCAAATCGTTTGAAGCTGGTCGCAACGTTGTCTATGAACGCGTCAAAGATTACTGGGGCAAAGATCTCGCCGTCAATGCCGGGCAAAACAACTTTGACGAAATCCGTTATGATTATTACCGCGATGCAACCGTTGCGGTTGAAGCCTTTAAAGGCGGCGCGTTTGATTACAGATACGAAAACATCGCAAAGAACTGGGCAACCGCCTATGATATCCCCGAAGTCAAAAATGGTCAGATTGAAAAATTGCGGTTCAAACATAGCGTCGGCGCAGGCATGCAAGCCTTTGTGTTCAATATTCGCCGTGATAAATTCAAAGATCCCTTAGTCCGTGAAGCCTTGGCCTATGCCTTTGATTTTGATTGGACCAATAAAAACCTATTTCATGGTGAATACAGCCGGACCAAAAGCTATTTTGCAAACTCCGAACTGGCCTCCAGTGGATTACCGACAGGGCGCGAGTTGGAAATTTTGGAAAAATACCGCGGGCGCGTACCCGATGAAGTGTTCACAAAAACGTACGAACCACCCAAAACCGATGGCTCTGGCAATATTCGAGGAAACCTGAAACAAGCCGTCACTTTGTTGAAAAAAGCTGGTTACGTCATTAAAAATCGCAAACTGATCAATGCTAAAACGGGCAAACAACTTAGTTTTGAATTCCTGTTACAGGCGGGTCCCACATGGGAACGCGTCGTCCTGCCGTTTAAGAAAAATCTCGAACGCCTCGGCATTGGCGTCACTTTGCGTATGGTCGATACGGCCCAATACAAACAACGCATGGATACCTTCGATTATGACATCGTAGTCGACGTCTTTGGACAAAGCCAGTCACCGGGCAACGAACAATATAGTTTCTGGTCCAGCAAGACCGCAAATCAACCCGGCGCGCGTAATTCTATTGGAATCAGCAATGATATTGTAGACGAATTGGTTGAATTGGTCGTCAACGCCCCCAACCGCGAAGAATTGGTCATGCGCACACGTGCCTTGGACCGAGTTCTTTTATGGGGGCATTATGTCATTCCCAACTGGCATCTAAAAAGTGCGCGTATCCTGGCATGGAACAAGTTTAGCCGCCCGGATATCTACCCGAAATACAGCCCCGGCTATGACGCTTGGTCCTTCTGGTGGCTGGATAAAGAGAAAGAAAAAGCCCTTGCAAATAAGCGCAAACAATAGGGATTATTCCCTAAAAATGTAACATGACTTTGCTACCATACCCGCTAAGATGTTACACTCTTGTGACACGCAGAGGGGAAAGGCGGGATAATGATCGTAGAAACCAGATACTACGCACTTGGAAATGAACATAGCGCGCAGGAATGGGGTAGCATCGTCGCAACCTTGGCCCAAGGCCAAAAATCAGGGGAACAGGTGGTTGAACAAACCTATCTGGATACCTTTGACTGGGCCTTGTGCCGTAACGATATCTCATTCATCTACGAACAAACCGATGCAAACCATTTACGGATCATGACTGATCAGCGAGGGGTAAAGATGCCAGCCCCTCAAACCGTCGAAAACCTTCCTGTCTTTCCCAACGACATTCCCGACGGAAAAATGCAAAAGATGGTCGCCAAGCTCGTCGGTTTACGCGCCCTTCTTGTGTTAGCGCAGATCAAATCCGAACAGATCATTATCCATGTCGAAGACAAAAAGGGACGTGTGCGCATCCGTCTTGTTGTTGAAGTCAACTTCCAACGCACGGCACCCCGGCGTAAAATGCTGGAATTGGGATGTCGCCTGCGCATTGAATGCCTGAAAGGTTATGAAAAAGATTTCGCCAAAACCTTGCCCCGTTTTGCAGGACTTACACCGTCCAGTCAGAAAGTCTTTTTTGGACAAATCATGGAAAATATCGGAAAAACCCCGATGGATTATTCCAGTAAATTAAAGATCAAGCTGGACCGTGATATGCGCGCGGATGAAGCCTTGAAGGCCATTCTAAAAGACCAGCTTACACAAATTGAAACCAATATCGACGGCACCATTGCCAACACCGATACGGAATTTTTACATGATTTGCGCGTTGCCGTTCGCCGTTCACGCAGTGCTCTCAGCCGTTTGAAAGGGGTTCTGCCCCCTAGCATTCAAGACCGTTTTTCACAGGAACTGGCATGGATCGGTTCCATCACGACCCCGGTACGTGATCTGGATGTTTATCTTCTGGATTATCCGAAATACCGGGATCAACTTTCAATCCAACAACAAGAAAACCTGCAGCCTTTATATTACTTCCTGTTAAAGCAACATGAAATGGCCCGTCAGGAATTGGTCCACAACCTCAACAGTCGGCGCTTTCGCGATTTTCTGGTCAAATGGCGCGCCTTTTTAGACAAACCTGTTCCCCAACGCCCCAGCGCGCCGGTCGCGGTACAGGAAATCGGTACCATTGCCGACAAGCGCATCTGGAAAACCTATACCCGCGTCATTGCAGAAGGCAGCGCCATTCACACAGACACCCCGGCGGAAGCCTTACATGATTTACGCAAAACCTGCAAAAAACTGCGTTACCTCTTGGAGTTTTTTGCCAGCCTTTACCCTACAAACCAGGTCAGTGAACTGGTCAAAACATTAAAAGGCTTGCAGGAAAACCTCGGTGATTTTCAGGATTTGGATGTGCAGGCGGAAAAATTACATAATTTCTCGGCTCAAATGATGCAGGACGGCGAAGACCGACCACAAGTCTTCATGTCAATGGGGGTCTTGGTCGAAGGTTTTATGAGCAAAAAAGAAATTGTGCGCACTGAATTTGCCGAACGCTTTGCCTCTTTTTCCTCAAAAGCCGTTGAAAAAGACTTCCGCCAATTGGTGAATAAAGACAAAGCAGGCAAAAAGAAACTCGCCCTGAAGGCCCATATCGAAAATGACGAGACGGTTTCTTAAGAATACTCCTCTCTCAAGGTCGTTTGAACCGTCTTTAAAACCTGTTTCCAATTGCCAAATTCCTGCTGACGGAACAAACGGATACTGTCATACCAATAACTGTGCGTTGTCTCTTCCTGCCAGCGCCAATCCGCACATTGGTCCAACAATAACCACACCGGCTTGCCCATTGCCGCCGCCAAATGGGCAATGGCTGTATCCACACTAATGACCAAATCCAACTGGGCAATTAACGCTGCCGTATCCCCAAAATCCTGAAGACGATCCGTCACATCAATCAAATGGTCAACCTTGGGCAAAGGTGCATTTGCATCCACCTGTAAAGAAACCCAATCCAGATGTATCAATGTAAACAGATCGGCAAACTGGCCCAAATCAATGGATCGCAAATGATCTCGCAAATGCGCTGCCCCCCCGTGCCATGCAAAACCGATCTTGGGTTTCTTGTTTTTGGGCAGATCCTGAAATCCGTCATAAGGCGCGCGTAAATACCCTTCACGGTGTGGCATCCGTTGCACGCTGATATCCATAAAGATTGCCAAATCCATCAGATAAGACTGGTAATCAAATGCATCCGGATTTTCTACCGTTTCGCAGACCGTAATTTGCGGGATAGCGTGTGCAATCAACCGGCATAAACTTTTACGGCACAAAAAAGTGACCTTCGCCCCGCGTGCCGCCAGTTCAATAAGAAAACGCGAAAACTGAATAACATCGCCTGCGCCCTGCTCGCAATAAACAAGAATATCTTTGTCTGTAATTTCTTCTCCGTTCCATACAGGAACCCGGCATTCAGGACGTGAATTTGAAATTTTCACACCGTCATAACGCACGCGATATTTTTGAAAGCCTTCTTTCAAACGGCCCTGTTTCAACAAAACATGCGCATCGCGCAAGGCAAGCTGCTGATTTTTAATCCCATAGGATTTGGCTAAATTCAGGAAATGAGCTGCCTTGTCAAATTCGCCAATCTCTTCAAAGAAAACATGTAAATGCAGGTAACTTTCCCCATGCATGGGATCAAGTGACAAGGCACGAAAATAAGATGAAATGGCCGCCCGCGGATTGCCGCTATCACGTTGTGCAGCCCCTTGAACCCGCCAGATTTCAACCCGGTCCGGATCGCCCTTTAAAGAACGTTGCGCACATTGAAGGGCCGCCACATAATTTTTTCCCATGTAAAAGACAACGGCCAAATCCCCCCAGTACTGTGGGCTTGAAGACGTTTTTTCTTCCAGCCGCGCCAAGATCGGACGCACCTTTGCCGTTTCGCCCGTTTTTGCCAACAGATAACACACAAACGCCATTGCTTCACAAGGTGCTTCCTTTGTCGACAAAAGTTGGTTTGTCATCTCAAATGCACGTTGATTATCCCCTTCGATATAAATCAATCGGGCTTGTGCCAACAAAACATGTACATTGTCTTGTGGCAACTTCATCAATAAATTACGTGCATCCTGTACTTGTCCGCGACTCAGACAGCACAAGACATAGGCAACCGCTTCGGTCAATGTCAGTTCTTTTTTCATAAGGGCCAGCTTAGCCGATTTCAATCAAAAGAAAAGGCCCCTGCAGCAACAGGAGCCTTTTTAAATCAGATATATAAAGCGATTTAAGCGCCAGCTTCCATCTTCACAATTGCTTCAGCCTGTGCAACCACTTGTTTTGCCGTGACCACATGCAGGTTTTCAATCAGTTTGCCGTCAACGACAACAACGCCTTTGCCTTCTTTTTCCGCATCTGCATGGGCGGCAATAATCTTTTTGGACCATTCGACTTCCGCATCGGACGGGCCAAAGATTTCATTGGCTTTTCCAACCGTTTTCGGATGGATCAACGTCTTCCCGTCAAAGCCAAGTTCCTGTCCCTGCTTGCAATGTTCCACAAAACCTTCATCGTCGGACAGATCCAGATAAACACCGTCCAAAATTGCAATACCGGCTGCACGGGCGGCCAAAATACAAACGTTTAACGACATCATAAAGGGCAGGCGCATCGGGGTATGGGCACAGCGCAATTCTTTCGCCAAATCTGAGGTTCCCATGACGAAACCGCCCATACGATCAGTCGAATCGGCAATTTCTTCGGCATGTAACATACCGCGTGGGGTTTCCATCATACACCAGATTTTCATCTCGGCAGGCGCACCGGCGCCATCCATGATCGCTTCGACCTGACGAACCGTGTCTGCGCTTTCCACCTTCGGCAATAAAATCGCATCGGCACCGGATGTAGAAGCCGCAACGATATCGTCATAGCCCCACGGCGTGTTTAAACCGTTTGTCCGGATAAGAATTTCACGCATGCCGTAACCGCCTTCTTTGACGGCATCAACAATTTGTTGGCGCGCGACTTCTTTGGCATCCGGGGCGACGGCATCTTCAAGATCGAGGATCAAACCATCCGCGGGAAGGGTACGCCCCTTTTCCAGTGCGCGGGCGTTGGACCCCGGCATATAGAGGACACTACGACGAGGACGTGCTGTTGCAGCCATTGGACTATTTCCTTTGCAATTAAGTTTTCTGTTATTTCGCAATTGCGGAAAAATATAAACAAAAGTTTCTCATTGGCAAGCCCGCATGATGGGGTATAACTGCAAGAAAACAGCCTAAAAGAATGTAAGCGTATGAGCATCTTATCAATTCAATCCTCTGTCGCCGTTGGTCATGTCGGAAATTCGGCTGCCGTCTTTCCCTTGCAACGCCTTGGTTTTGAAGTCTGGGCCGTGCCGACTGTTCTGTTCTCAAACCATCCGGGTTACGATTCTCATGCCGGTGCTGCGGTTCCCATTGAAACCATGCGGGCGATGGTCGACGGGATCGATAATCTGGATCATTTCGCCCATTGCGAGGCAATCTTATCGGGCTACCTTGGCAACGTAAAAGCCGGGCGATTCGTCCTTGAAACGGTTGAGCGCATCAAAGGCATTCACAAAGACACCCTTTATTTTTGTGATCCTGTCGTTGGCGATATGACACGCCGCCTCTATGTCAAAGATGAAGTCGCCGCCTTTGTTCGCGATGAATTAGTCCAGCATGCGGATATTCTCGCCCCTAATGCTTTTGAACTGAAATACCTCAGCGGGCGTTCGCAAGAGACGTTAAGCGATGCCATGTTTGCGGCAGATGCCCTGCGCGCGCGCGGGCCAAAAACCATTTTAATCACCTCTTTGCGCGGGCGAAAAGGCAACACCCCGACCCTGTCCAATGTCATTGTCAGTGACCAGGGTGCCTGGCGTGTCACCGTTCCACAACGGGCCTTGCGGGCAAAAGGCACCGGCGACACCTTCGCCGCCCTGTTTCTCGCCCACCACTTGCGCGGTGAAACAGCGCAGCAGGCATTGGAACTGGCGACCTCGACCCTATATGGTATTATCGATGACACACTGCGCCATGACAGTGACGAACTCCGCCTGATTGACGCCCAAGCCGAATATCTTCATCCAAGTTTTTATATAGATGCCGTTAGGATTGGATAAATGATTACCCTCGTTCTAGGTGGCGCACGATCTGGGAAATCGGCTTATGCAGAAAAAATAATCGAGGATTTAGGCGGTGGGATCTATCTTGCCACCTCGCGCGTTTGGGATGCGGAAATGGCGGAACGGGTACAAATTCATCAGGCCCGGCGCAACGATCTATGGCGAACCGTTGAAGAACCAGTCGCAATTCACGATATCATTGCTAACACAGACAAACCCATGCTTGTCGATTGTCTGACCTTATGGCTGTCCAATCTGATGGAGATGGAAGCCGATATCGATCAGGAAACCGAACAGCTTTGTCGTGCCCTGAAAATGGCAAAACAAGACGTTGTACTGGTGTCTAACGAAGTTGGACTGGGCATTGTGCCCGATAATGCCTTGGCCCGAAAATTTCGTGATTTGGCAGGCAAAATTAATCAAACGGTAGCGCAAACCGCCGATCGTGTGATATTTGTCGCAGCCGGACTTCCCCTCACAATGAAAGAATAATCCATGAAGATACCTGCAACTGTCATTACCGGTTTTTTAGGCGCCGGTAAAACCACTTTGATCCGCCATCTATTGGAAAATGCCAATGGTAAAAAAATTGCGTTGGTGATTAACGAATTCGGTGATTTGGGCGTTGATCGCGAAATGGTCAAAGGGTGCGGCATTGCAGGCTGTGAAGACGAAGATGGCAACGACAATGTAATTGAACTGGCAAATGGGTGTATCTGCTGCACTGTCGCGGATGAATTTCTACCAACGATGGAAGCCCTTTTGGAACGCGACAATCTGCCCGACCATATTGTCATTGAAACCTCTGGCCTTGCCCTGCCCAAACCATTGGTCAAAGCCTTTAATTGGCCGGAGATCAAAACACGTGTAACCGTGGATGGTGTGGTCACGGTTATCGATACCCATGCCGTTGACATGGGGCGTTTTGCCGATGATGAAGCCACGATACAAAAGGTTCGTGAAAGCGATGAAAGTCTGGATCACGACAACCCGCTGGAAGAACTGTTCGAAGATCAGTTGCAATGCGCCGATATGGTCTTGCTGAACAAAACCGATCTTGTCGAAGCTATACGCCTGACAGAAATTAAATCCGATTTGCAGGCCCGTGTACGTGATCATGTCAAATTTATTGAAACAGATCACGGTCAGGTTGACCCGACCATCCTGTTGGGGTTGGACGCAGCGGCTGAAGACGATTTGCATCATCGCCATTCCCATCACGAACACGACGACCACGATGATGATGACGACCATGACCATCATCACGACCACAGCCATGATGAATTTGAAAGTTTCTCTGTCTCGCTTGGTCCGATTGCAGACCCGGTCGATCTGGAAAACAAATTGCTAGCGCTTGTCGATGCCCATGATATTTTACGGATTAAAGGCTTCCTTGATGTCCCCGGTAAACCCATGCGCCATGTCGTACAGGGTGTGGGACCGCGTTTCCAACGCTATTTCGACCGTCCGTGGGCTAATGATGAACCACGCACCAGTCAACTTGTGATTATCGGAAAGCATGGGCTGGACAAAGCAGCTATTGAAAAAGCCCTTGCATCGTAAGCAAAAATAGCCACCTTATCCTATTAGATAAATTACAAGAAATGTAACAAATGGTAGAAATATCTATCGTATAAAACCCATCTAAACAGGTTATAGGTCATATATTTGCGCTTAAAAGGTATCTTCGTTTCTGCAATTTTTTTGTTTTTTTCCGCTGGAACATATGCAAATGAAATCACATCCATTCATTTGCCGGAAGGCGTTCTGGCGGAAAAAACGGCGGTTGGCTATGTCGGTGCCTTCCCGGATATCTTAAATGAAGCCGCGCACAGGCTGAAACGTCCGATCGCCCTTTATGCCGGACCGTGGGTGCGTTCACAAAAAAATGCCCAACGCATCCCCGGGGCCGCGATTGCCCCGCTGACCCGTATCCCGGAACGCGAAGATCAATATGTCTGGGTGGAAGAAATTCTTCCGCTGAACCTCACCTTCCTGATTATGAGCGGCACAAACGCCCAATATCAGAACATGGATGAGCTGAAAGGAAAACGTATTGGTGTCCTGCGCGGATCTGTTGCCGATGCCATGACGCGCACCTTGCCGGAGCTGCGCAAATATGTTGTGTTATCTTCAACCGGTGAATCGTTGAGCAAACTCTTACAACATGGTCGGATCGACGGTTGGTTAATTTGGGATATCGTTGGTCTGGAAAATATGCGTAAGTTTAACCTTATGCCTTTTGTTAAAACAACTTTTTCCTATACCATCGGCCCCCTTTATCTAGCAACAAACCCAAGCGTCAGCATAAAGGAAGTCCAACTCTGGCAACATGCCCTTCGCGAGATGAAACAGGATGGTACAATTGCCACAATTATCCGCCAGCATTACGGCAACAAAATTGTTGCCGCCCTCAAAACAACACCGCCTTATTCGCCGGGAACCCCGACAGAAGTCGAATATTCAAAATGAAGTTCTTCATCGGGGTGCGCATAAGCATGGGCAGAACGCGCTGCCATTGCCGCTTCGGAAAAACCGCATAAAATTAATTTAAGCTTATTTTCATAAGTCACAATATCGCCCACGGCATACACCCCGGCCAAACTGGTCGTCATAGAGGTTGGGTGTACACTGAGATGTTTTTTATCCAGTTCCAGTTCCCATTCTGCAATCGGGCCCAGATTTTGCGACAAACCGAAGAACGCCAGCATGACATCAGCTTCGAGGTCGCGTGTATTGCCATCAAAATCTTTAACAACAACCGCCCTTAACTGATCCCCATCCCCTTTCAGTCCGTCCAACTGATAAGGAACAACCAATTCGATTTTGCCGTCTGCGGCCAATTGCTGCATCTGGGAAACACTTTCCGGCGCCGCGCGGAATTTCGGGCGGCGATGAACCACCTGCACAGACTTCGCAACATCAGCCAAAGACAGTGCCCAATCAACCGCACTGTCACCACCACCAGCAATCACGATGCGTTTATCGCGGAACTCTTCACGTTTGCGTACCATATAAAAGACGGATTTGCCTTCATATTGCGCCAACCCGTCCAGCGGCGGACGGTTGGGGCCAAACGCCCCGACACCGGCGGCGACGATAACCGCCTTGGCGTTGATTTGTGTCCCTTTGTCGGTTTCCAGATTAAAACTGCCATCTTCCTGTTTTTCAAGTTTCGTGACTTGTTGCGAAAGATGATAAACCGGATTGAAAGGAGCCGCCTGTTCTTCGAGCTTGTTAATCAGATCACCGCCTGTAATGGACGGATGGGCGGGAATATCGTAAATTGGTTTTTCTGGATACATGGCCGTACATTGCCCACCGATCATGTCCAGCGCATCAATAACATGGCAGTTCATTTTCAGCATACCACATTCAAACACGGCAAACAGTCCGGTCGGGCCTGCGCCGATGATGGCAACGTCAGTTTTCTGCATCTCAGTCATTGATTTTAACCTTTTAAGAATTTACGAACCAATTGGCCCTAAAATGCGATGAAAAAGAGGCCGAAGTCTAGTATTAAGTTGCCATGAAAATAGAAATCAAAAACCAAAACGAAACCGAAGAAATTGCCCAGCGCCTTGCCACCATCGCCGAACCCGGTGATGTCATCGCGCTGCATGGGGATTTAGGGGTTGGGAAATCCGTCTTTTCGCGCGCCTTTATCCGCGCCATGACCACCCCGGATGAAGAAGTCCCCAGCCCGACATTTACCCTCGTTCAAATCTATGAGACCGAAGCATGTGAGCTTTATCATTTCGATATGTATCGCCTTGATGCCCCCGAAGACGGTTTAGAACTGGGGATCGAGGAAGCCTTTAACGATGGGATCTCGTTGATCGAATGGCCCTCCAAACTGGGCGCGTATCTGCCGTGGGATTGCCTGAACATCAAAATTTCCCATAACCCGGCAGACCAAAACGCCCGGCATTTTGAATTTTCGTCACAAGGTCGCTGGCTCGACCGCCTCAAGGAGATTGCCCTTGTCTGATCGCCAAAAATTACGCCAACGTTTTTTAGAAGAAAACGGATGGGGCGGCGTGGATTGTCCCTTGCTGGCCGGGGATGCTTCTTTTCGCAAATATTACCGTTTAAACCGCAATGACCAACAAGTCGTTTTAATGGATGCGCCTCCGCCACAAGAAAATGTGCGCCCCTTTGTTAAGATCGCCAAATTTTTGGTCAAACACGGTTTCAGTGCACCGCGCATTTTGGCGCAAGATGCCAAAAACGGCTTTTTGTTGATCGAGGATCTCGGCGACGATACCTATACTCGGCTCTTGCAAAACGGCGCGGATGAACGACAGCTTTATAAACTGGCCACCGACGTTCTGGTCGAACTGCACAAAGATGTCGCAGAACTGCCAGACGATACGCCCGAATATGATCACGAATTACTGACGACTGAAGCTCTGCTTTTACCTGACTGGTGGATGAAAGCCGCCTTTGGCGACACTTACGTCAACGATAATATGCGCGAAAGTTATATTAAGGCTTGGCAACCCTGTTTTGATTATCTTCAAGATCAAAAACAGGTTCTTGTGCTGCGCGATTATCATGTCGACAATCTGTTGCTGCTTCCGGGTCGTCATGAATGGGCGGCTTGCGGATTACTGGATTTTCAGGATGCGGTTTTAGGGTCCGGTATTTATGACCTGATGAGCCTGCTCGAAGATGCCCGGCGCGACATAAAACCGTCACTCATTGAAGAAATGAAAATGCGCTATACTCGGGCCTTCCCGGAACTGGAACCGGAAGAATTCGATACCGTCTTCGCAATTTTGGGGGCGCAACGCCATGCCAAAGTTATCGGTATTTTCGCCCGCCTGTGCATGCGTGACGGCAAACCGATTTATCTGCAACATATGCCGCGCGTCTGGCGTTTGTTGGAAAGGTCGCTCAGGCACCCAATGCTGAAAGATGTCAAAACGTGGATCGACCAACATATCACCAAAGAAGCCCGAGGGATTCCCGCATGTCTGAACATATAACCTCCGGCATGGTTCTGGCGGCGGGACTGGGCACCCGAATGCGTCCCTTAACCCTGCATACGCCCAAACCCCTTATCAAGGTCGCCGGGCGGACAATGGCAGACCGGGCCTTGGATCGATTGAAAGAAGCCGGTGTGAGCGATGTTGTCCTGAACATCAGCTATCTGGGCGAACAAATCGCCCGCCATTTCAAAAATCGCACAGACATAAATATCCAGCTTTCAAACGAAGACGAACCGTTGGAAACAGGGGGCGGTGTGCAAAAAGCCCTGCCCTTGTTAAAAGGAAAGGCCTTTTTTGTCCTGAATGGGGATGCCGTTCTCTTAAACGGACCAACACCGACCCTGTGCCGAATGAAAGATTTCTGGAACGCAGCGGATATGGATGTGTTGTTGCTCTTGCTCCCCAGTGCCAAGGCCATCGGGTACAATGGTCCCGGTGACTTTACGCTGGACAACCGTTCCATCCCGGCCTTTCGCGAAGAACGCAACACAGCCCCTTACGTCTTTAGCGGGGTACAGATTTTGGCACATAACACGTTTGAAAACCGCCCAAGAGGCAAATGGTCCTTGCGCGAAATTTATCAGGATGCGATTACCAAAGGCCGCGCACGTGCACTTGTGCATGATGGCGATTGGTTACATGTCGGAACACCGGAAGGGCTGGAAGTTGCCGAAGATTACTTTGCAAAGCTTGCTTGACGTTCAAAACCGCTGGAAAAAAGCGGGACTATTGATCACGCTTGGCCTCTGTGTTGTTGCAGCCCTGCCACCGATTTATATTTTGCCGTTGGCTTTCATCGGTTTTTCCGGACTGTTTCTTTTGCTGGATCGCTGCACAACGGCAAAACAAGCCTTTTTCACCGGTTGGTTCTTTGGTGTCGGTTTTTTTGGCGGTGGTCTTTACTGGCTCACCAATGCCTTTCTCGTCAATGCGGGCAAACATGGCTGGCTTATTCCCATTGCCATTCCCGCCCTTGCCTTTGCGATGGGGCTGTTTATCGGCCTGACAACCCTGAGCGCCCATTTCATGTGGCGCAATCAAAAACATCCGTCTCAAGCCTTCGCCCGGATTATACTTTTTGCGGTTGCATGGACCCTATGGGAATGGGTACGAAGCTGGATTTTTACCGGTTTTCCGTGGAACCTCGCCGGAACAGTTTGGGCCTTCAGCGATGTTATGATGCAACCGGCAGCCTATGTCGGTGCTTTCGGTTTCAGCCTGTTGAGCGTCTTGGCCCTCAGCCTACCTGCATGCTTTTACTATTTGGAAGGGAACAAAAGGGTTCTTCCCCTTCTCGCCTGCCTTCTCATTCCCATCCTATTTGGGGTTACGGGCAGTCTGCGTTTACAAAATGCCAATGTCACCTTTTATGATAATATAACGCTCCGCCTTGTGCAGCCTAATATCGATCAGGCCCATAAATGGGACAGAAATCTGAAAATCGCCAATTTTAATCAGCATCTTGAATTAAGCCTTGCAGAAAGCACAAACGGCAAAAGGCCCAGCCACATTATCTGGCCCGAAACGGCCGTGACCTATGCTTTAAATCGCGAACCCAATGTGCTGCGGGCTGTGGCCTCTGTTGTGCCACCCGGCGGTGCTGTTCTCACCGGCACACCGCGTATGACACCCCGGGGGCAAGAACCTTTTCAGGTATGGAACAGTCTGCTTGTCGTGAATGAAAAGGCAGAAGTCACTGCCGTCTATGACAAATCCCATCTCGTCCCCTTTGGTGAATACATCCCCTTTCGCCGCTTTAACCCTATCCCCAAATTAACAGCGGGTATGGTCGACTTTAGCGCGGGTGATGGAATACAGACCCTACAGGTAAAAGGGCTACCTTCCTTCAGTCCCCTGATCTGTTACGAGGTTATCTTCCCAGGCTCGGTTGCAAATGAAGAAAACCGCCCTCATTGGTTGTTAAACCTAACAAACGATGGATGGTATGCTGACAGCCCCGGCCCTTATCAACACTTAATAAGTGCACGTATGCGCAGTATTGAAGAAGGCCTCCCCTTGATCCGCGTTGCCAATACAGGGATCACCGTAGCGACCGATGCCTATGGTCGAGTGCTGTCTCACCTGAATTATGGACAGCGCGGTTTCATTGACGTTCCGCTGGCAAAGCGATTGGAACACCCCCCTTTCGCAAGTAGCGCCGCAAATACTATCTTAATGGGTCTAATCGGCTTTTTATTTCTTATCGCTCAGGTCAGTTTTGCTATATATCGTAAAAGATAATATTCAATCGTTGGTTATTTTTGGACAAAACCCTTCTACTCTGGTTGAATTCCCGTCCAGATGTTTGCTATAGTCCGCCCAACTGCAGAGTCGGGATAATCCTGAACTGGTGTGCGAATTGGGGAAATTAAGGAACATGGACGAACTTGCGAAACCTGCAGGCTTGCCGAAAAAAAAGCCCGGAGAGACGAGTCCCATCGACATTCATGTTGGTGCACGCTTAAGACAACGACGAACTTTATTGGGGATGAGCCAAGGTAAGCTGGGCGATACCGTCGGACTGACCTTTCAACAAATTCAAAAGTACGAACGTGGCGCCAACAGAATCGGCGCAAGTCGACTTTATGATCTCAGTCGCGTTCTGGATGTCTCTATTGCCTATTTTTTCGAAGAGATGCCCGACGAAATCAGCGAACAACGCTATAAATCCGTCAACAAACACCTGAGTAATGATGTCAGCGCGTTTGAAACCGATGATATCACCCGGCGTGAAACACTCGAACTGGTCAGAAATTATTACAAAGTTTCAAACCCCTTGGTGCGCAAGCGTCTTTTTGAACTCGCCAAAGTACTCGCGACGCAGAATATTTCAACAAACGAAAACACTTGACCTGATAACCATTTCTGATACAAATCCTTCCAATATTTCTGTGGAAAACCCGCAGAAACATGGGGGGATTTGGATCGCTTGCGCACCCATGTCAAAAAATGTCGCTAAGTGGGCTTACAGATAATCGTGCCCTTGATCCATTGGTTTAACTTTTGATCGAAAGGCGCTTATCATGGCTCTCGACAAATATCTTTTTACGTCTGAATCTGTTTCAGAAGGTCACCCGGACAAAGTCTGTGACCGTATCTCCGATTCCATTATTGATGCATTTTTGGCTCTCGACCCGCATTCTCGCGTTGCCGTTGAAACCATGTGTACGACAAACTTTGTCGCACTCGCTGGTGAAGTTCGCGGCCCGGACGAGATGAACCACGAAAAATTCAAAGAAATCACACGCCAAGCGATTAAAGACATCGGTTACGAACAACGCGGCTTCCATTGGAAAGATTGCGAAATCACATCGCAAATCCATTCTCAATCTGCCGATATCGCCCAAGGTGTCGACGAAGGCACAGGCACCGATACAGAAGAAGGTGCCGGTGACCAGGGGATTATGTTTGGTTACGCTTGTAACGAAACACCGGAACTGATGCCCGCCCCGATTATGTATTCCCACCAAATCCTGCGCCGCATGGCTGAAGATCGCCATTCCGGCAAAGTCGTCGGTTTTGGCCCGGATAGCAAATCACAGGTCACATTGGCTTATGAAAACGGCAAGCCGGTTCGTGCGACGTCTTTGGTTGTATCGACACAACATGACGAAAGCCTGTCTTTGGGCGATGTTCGCGAACTGGTTCTGCCTTATTTCGAAGAAGTTCTGCCCGAAGGCTGGTTGCCGGCAGACAGCGAAATTTACGTTAACCCGACAGGTCGTTTCGTAATCGGTGGTCCCGATGGCGATGCGGGTCTGACAGGTCGTAAAATCATTGTTGATACTTACGGTGGGGCGGCCCCGCATGGCGGCGGTGCGTTCTCCGGTAAAGATCCGACCAAGGTTGACCGTTCTGCAGCTTATGCCGCACGTTATCTCGCGAAAAACATTGTGGCAGCCGGTCTGGCTGACAAATGTACCATTCAGCTTTCTTACGCAATCGGTATTTCCAAACCGTTGTCCGTATATTGTGACACAGCCGGTACAGCACAGGTTGACGAACAGAAACTGGCAAAAATCGCAGCCGAAATCATGAACCTGTCGCCGCGCGGCATTCGTGAACACCTGCAACTGAACCGTCCGATTTATAAAGAAACATCAGCTTACGGTCACTTCGGTCGCACACCGACAGCAGAAGGTCACTTCTCTTGGGAGAAAACCGATCTGGTTGACGAACTGAAACGCCAGTTCTAATTCTGGTTTAAAACAGTTGAGATTACCTGCAAACGCGGGTATGCATGGCCCCTGTCTCGTACAGGGGCCATTTGCTATGTGGAAAGAAAATGTCAGATAACCCGGAACTTTATACCACACGTCTGCGCACGTTTGGTCGCCGCCAAGGCTACAAACTGAAACCCCGTCAACAAGAACTGGTCGATACACTTCTACCGTCCTTACGCTTGAGTGCCCCGCAAGACGGTCACCAAATCGATCCAAACACTGTGTTTCAAAAACCCGTCAAGCAAGTCTGGTTTGAAATTGGCTTCGGCGGCGGGGAACATGCCGCTGCACAAATTGCCAACAATCCTGACATCGGCATGATTGCCTGTGAACCCTTTATGAACGGTGTGGCCAGCCTTCTGGTCCATATTGACAATCAAAACTTACAGGAACGGGTTCGCATTCTGGATGATGATGCGCGTTCTTTACTTGATAGCCTGCCAGATTCCAGTCTGGATCGAATGTTTCTGCTGTTTCCTGATCCCTGGCGCAAAAAACGCCATGCCAAGCGACGTTTTATTGGTCACGAAAATTTGGAACTGGTTGCCCGTGTTCTCAAATCCGGTGGCGAATTCCGTATTGCCAGTGATCACATGCCCTACATCGACTGGACGCTGGAACATCTGTCAAATCATAGTGATTTCGAATGGATCTGCGACGGCCCGCAAGATTGGCGCATCCGCCCCAATGATTGGCCCCCAACCCGTTATGAACAAAAAGCGTTGAAACAGGGCAAACCCTGCATCTATCTGAGGTTTAGACGCAAGTAGACAGATACTCAACTCTATGTTATTTTTCTTACCAACATTACGGCTAGGTCCTTGCAATAAATAACATATAAGAGTATGACGCTGCCATGAAGCACTTACGCACACATTCAGGCCTTTTATCGCTCTTTGCGTTATTCATGCTCGTGGCAGGCATGGCGCAAGCCCAAACAAAAGTTCGTGTTCTTGCGTACCCTTTCCCGCCTTTCTTTAATGAAGATAACCGGACAGGGTTAACAACTGATCTGATTGCCCTGCTGAACAATCTTCAAACAGATTATCACTTTGAATTAAAGGTGACATCCCCGACCCGACGCTATCAACAGTTTGCCACAGCCCGTGCCGACATCATTTTCTTTGAAATGCCCACATGGGGCTGGCAAAAAACAGCACTGACCTTTGAACAGACGCGAGAGATAATGAAGGGCGGTGAGAAATATGTGACCGCTAATCAGAAGGGCCGGGATCAAAGCTTTTTTGATGATTTAACATCAAAAAGTATCAGCGCTTATATTGGCTATCATTACGGGTTTGCCAACTTTAATGCCAACCAAGATTGGCTGAGACAAAACTTTCACATTGTTTTACATAACTCACATGAGCGCATATTGGATCTCACTCTCAAAAATAAAGTCGACATCGGTGTTGTAACGCTGTCTTACTTAAAAAAATATTTTTACGCAAATCCGCAAAGCCGTTCCAAACTCCTGATTTCAGACCGTTTTGATCAACGTTACAGCTTGCGCACACTGGTCCGCACAGGCGCGCCCATCAATGTCTTACAACTTGAACAACTTTTGGATCAGCTTAAACAAAACAAACAACTGCGCGGATTGTTCATCGCCAATGGGTTGGAAGATCAATTAACCTACTAACGCCCCTCTCCTACGCGCGTATTATTTTTCCTTGCATTTCAACAAAAGAAGCGTATAAAGAGGGCGAACTCAATACATAGCCACTTTAGTGGATTTGATTGAAGTGGGCCCAACGGTCCGCTTTTTTTGTTATCGGGACATAATTTTCAATCTGAAAGAAAGGGGTTTCTTGCATATGTCTTTAGCGCTTAAACGCATTGAAGAAATTATTGCGCCCACCCTGACGGATCTGGGATATGCGATTGTCCGCCTGCAAATGCAGGGTGAACGCCATCCGACATTACAGATCATGGCAGAACGTCTGGACCGCAAGATTATGGACGTAGAAGATTGTGCCGCAATCAGCCGCGCGATTTCGCCGTTGCTGGATGTCGATGACCCGATTGAAGACGCCTATTCTCTGGAAGTGAGTTCACCTGGAGTAGATCGTCCGCTGGTGCGGGCAGAAGATTTTGAACGGTTTGCCGGTTTTGAAGCCAAGGTCGAAGTGGCCTATCTGATCGATGGCCGCAAACGTTTCACGGGCCGCCTTGTCGGCCTCGTGGATGGAAATGTACAAATTCTCGTGGACGGCGAAGCCCAAGATCTTCCCTTCGAAGATATTGTCAAAGCCAAGCTTGTCCTCACCGACGACCTGCTGGCCGCAGCGTCTAAAGAACAAGGATTGTAAGGAAAGATGGAACAATCTAGCGGAATGCCTCGCCCCGAATTGCTTCAAGTCGCAGACGTTGTAGCACGTGATAAAGGGATCGAACGCGACCAAGTTTTCGAAGCAATGGAACAGGCTATTCAAAAAGCCGGTCGTTCCAAGTACGGGCAAGAACATGATATTCGCGCCCACATCGACCGTAAAACAGGTGAGATCAAACTCGCCCGTTATATCGAAGTCGTTGCAGAAGTCGAAGACGAACACATGCAAATGACCGTCGATCAAGCCCGCACGCGCAAAGCAGATGCGGAACTGGGTGAGTTTCTGGTTGATCCGCTCCCTCCGATCGATTTTGGTCGTATTGCCGCACAAACTGCCAAACAGGTAATTGTGCAAAAAGTACGTGATGCAGAACGTGATCGTCAATTCGAAGAATACCGCGACCGCATCGGCGAAGTTGTCAATGGTCTGGTTAAACGCGTTGAATTCGGTAACGTCATTGTCGATCTTGGCCGCACAGAAGCCCTGCTGCGCCGCGACGAATGTATCCCGCGTGAACATGTAAAGAACGGCGACCGTATTCGGGCTTACATCTTTGATGTGCGTCGCGAAAACCGCGGTCCGCAGATCTTCCTGTCCCGCTCCCACCCGCAATTCATGGCAAAACTGTTCACACAGGAAGTGCCGGAAATCTACGACGGGATCATCGATATCAAAGCCGTGGCCCGCGATGCCGGTTCACGTGCAAAAATTGCCGTGCAATCCAGCGACCATTCTATCGACCCGGTCGGTGCCTGCGTCGGTATGCGTGGTTCACGTGTTCAAGCCGTTGTGTCTGAATTACAAGGCGAAAAAATTGACATCATCCAATGGTCTGCCGATCCTGCGACCTTTATCGTAAACGCCCTTGCCCCGGCTGAAGTCGCCAAAGTCGTTTTGGATGAAGAAACCAACCGCATCGAAGTCGTCGTTCCCGATGATCAGCTGTCACTGGCAATCGGTCGTCGTGGTCAGAACGTCCGTTTGGCGTCGCAATTGACGTCATGGGATATCGACATTCTGACAGAAGCTGATGAGTCTGAACGCCGTCAGGAAGAATTTAAGGCCCGCTCCGCCAACTTTATTGAAGCTCTTGACGTTGATGATGTCATTGCACATCTGTTGGTCACAGAAGGTTTCTCTTCTATCGAGGAAGTGGCCTATGTCCCGCGTGCGGAACTGGCAGAAATCGAAGGCTTCGACATGGATGTTGCCGAAGAACTGCGCTCTCGTGCCCTGACTTATCTGGAAGAACAGGATAAAGTTCTGGATGCGCGCCGCAAAGAATTGGGTGTGTCTGACGATCTCGTTAATATTGAAGGCCTCTCTGCTGCAATGGTGGTTGCCCTTGGTGAAAATGACGTCAAGACCCTCGACGATCTCGCCGATCTCGCTGGTGATGAGCTGCGCGAATATGTCGGCGAAAAGAACCTGAGTGAATCGGCTGCCAATGAAATCATCATGGCGGCACGGGCACACTGGTTCGAAGATGAAGAATAAGGGGGACACCCCTGAACGTCGCTGCATCGTCAGCGGAGAAGTTCGACCTAAGGAAGAACTCATCCGCTGCGTTGTTTCCCCGGATGGCATTGTCGTGCCGGATGTGGATGCAAAATTGCCGGGACGCGGTTTATGGTTGAGTGCTGCGCGAGATGTGGTAAATACTGCATGTGCGAAAAACGCGTTTTCACGTGCAGCACGCCAAAACGTCAAGCCAATGGATGGTTTGGCGGACAGAATTGAAGCCTTGCTGGTGCAACGTTGCCTCTCACTCATTGGGATGATGCGACGCAACGGCACGGTAATATACGGGTTTGAAAAAACCCGGAACTGGTTGAAAGACGGTAGAATCGCCGTCCTGTTGGCGGCCAAAAACGGCGCTGACGATGGCCGGGCAAAATTAAAAGCCCTTGCAGGCGACCGACCTTTGATCGACGTGTTCGATTCTGAAGAGTTGGGTCAGGCTGTTGGGCGGGACCATTTGGTCCATATGGGATTCGCTCCCGGTCCTTTGACCGAACGTTTCCAAGTGGAGGCTTTGCGCTTGCAAGGTTTTCGCGAGTAACGCATGAAACTGAAAGAGGCATCTTGTTTTTGATTGGCAAGAATACGATGCGAACGTACGAAAGACAGGCACAGCTCGGATATGACAGATAAAAAAGGCGACGACAGCAACAAGCTCAGCCTCAATCGACCCGGCAAACTTGAACTGAAGAAGACTGTAGACGCAGGATTGGTCAAACAGAGCTTCTCTCACGGACGCAGTAAGTCTGTGGCTGTCGAGGTTCGCAAGAAAAGAACGTTTGTTCAAGGCTCCAGCGGACGTATGTCCGAACTGCGCAAGGATCAGGCACAAGCACAAGAACAGGCGGAAAATGCATTTCATGCAGAACCCGACTTTGATACGGCTGACAAGCATTTGACACAAGGCGAAATGGCCAAACGGGCCGAAGTGCTTCAAAATGCGAAGAAAGCGGAAGAAGAAGCCGCCCTCGCCGCATTGCAGGATGCTCAAGCCCGTGCCAAGCGCGAACAGGCTGACGCAGAACGCCGCGAACAGGAAAAGGCCGAAAAAGAAGCACGGGCCAAAAAGGACCGTGAAGAAAAAGAACGTGCGGAAGAAGCTGCAAAGAAAAAAGCAGAAGAAGACGCACGCCGTCTGGCCGAAGAAGCCGCTATCGCGGCACAACGCGCGGAAAAATCACCGACTGCTGTTGCGAAACCGGAAAATAAAGCGGCTGTAAAACCGAAGAAAAAAGAGGTTAAGAAACCAGAAGTCGCCAAACGCGAAGGCGACCGCCGTCGCGGTAAAGGCAAACTGTCTGTGGACAGCTTCGGTGATGAACAACGTCAACGGTCTTTGGCTTCCGTCAAACGCGCACGCCAAAAACAAAAGGCGAAAGCAAGCGGTCAGGACGCCGATAAATCTAAACAAGCACGCGAAGTCGTCTTGCCGGATCACATTACCGTTCAGGAATTGGCCAACCGTATGGCAGAACGCGCCGCTGTTGTTGTCAAAACATTGATGACAATGGGCACGATGGTCACCATCAACCAAACGATTGATGCCGATACGGCGCAAGTTGTCGTGGAAGAACTGGGCCATACTGTGAAACGTGTTTCCGATGCCGATGTTGAAACAGATCTGACCGGGCCGGAAGATCAAGCTGACGATCTGCAACCCCGTGCACCGATTGTGACCGTAATGGGTCACGTTGACCACGGTAAAACATCCTTGCTGGATGCATTGCGTGAAACAGATGTCGTTGATAAAGAAGCCGGTGGCATTACACAGCATATCGGTGCCTATCAGGTGACAATGGCGAGTGGGGCGAAAATCTCCTTCGTCGATACCCCCGGTCACGAGGCCTTTACCGCCATGCGTGCACGTGGGGCGGAATTGACCGATATCGTCGTTCTTGTTGTCGCCGCCGATGACGGTGTTATGCCGCAAACTATCGAAGCGATCCGTCACGCCAAAGCGGCCAATGTGCCGATTATCGTGGCGATTAACAAAATTGACAAACCGGGTGCTGACCCCAGCCGTGTTCGCCAGGAATTGCTGAACCACGAAATTCAAGTAGAGAGTTTCGGCGGGGATGTCATGGATGTGGAAGTTTCTGCCAAGAAACGCATCAATCTGGAAGGCCTGGAAGAAACCATTCTGCTGCAAGCGGAAATTCTGGAACTGAAAGCCAACCCGGACCGCGCCGCAGAAGGTGTTGTTGTCGAAGCCAAACAGGAACGTGGTCGTGGTAACATCGCAACCGTCATGGTTCAACGCGGGACGATCAATATCGGTGACATCTTTGTCGTCGGTAGCGAATGGGGCCGTGTCCGTGCCTTGGTTGATGATCACGGTCATCACGTGAAATCCGCAGGCCCGGCAACCCCGGTTGAAGTTCTCGGCCTGCAAGGCACGCCGTCTGCCGGTGACCAAATGGTCGTGGTGGAAAGCGAAGCCAAAGCCCGCGAAGTGTCTGAATATCGGACCAACAAGTCCAAGGCTGCCAAAGCAGCGGCTTCTGGGCGCGGAACACTGGAAGAATTGTTCAGCCAAATCGCTGCTGGCGAAGTCAAGGAACTGCCCGTCGTTATCAAAGCTGACGTTCAAGGTTCCATCGAGGCTCTGCAAGGTACATTTGACAAGCTGACACGTGACGATGTGAAAGTTAAGGTCCTGCACGGTGCCGTCGGTGCGATCAACGAGTCAGATATCACACTGGCACGTGCATCCAACGCCCTGATCATCGGCTTTAACGTTCGTGCCAACCCGCAAGCCCGCGAACTGGCAAAACGCGACGGTGTGGATATTCGTTATTATTCCATCATCTACGATGCAGCTGACGATGTGAAACGCATGATGACCGGTCTGCTTGACCCGGTTTATCAAGAGAAATTCATCGGTTACGCGGAAATTCGCGAAACCTTCAATATCTCTCGCGTCGGTACGATTGCCGGCTGTATGGTCACCGAAGGCGTTGTCAAACGTGGTGCCAAGGTTCGCCTGCTGCGTGACAACGTTGTCGTCCACAACGGGGCGTTGGGCCAGCTCAAACGCTTTAAGGATGATGTAAAAGAGGTTAAATCCGGTTTCGAATGCGGTATGTCATTTGAAAATTACAACGACCTCAAAGTCGGCGATGTGATCGAATGCTTCGAAATGGAGCAAATCGAGCAAGAAATCTAAGAAACAAGCGCCCCTGCCTCTGCAGGGGCCTTTTTCCACCGATCCCCCGTATTGTTTTGCGGGTCACACAGTGTGGAGGACTATTCCATTATGACAAGACGTTCCGGTAAAGCACCGACGCAACGCCAATTGCGCGTTGGCGAAGAAATCCGCCATGCATTGGCTGAAATTATCGCCCGTGCCGATTTTCGCGACCCTGATTTGATCGACGCCTCCATTTCCGTTTCCGAAGTGCGCGTCAGCCCCGATCTGCGCAATGCCACTGTTTTTGTCTCTGATCTAGGCGGCGACAATACGGATGCGGTTGTCGATGGCTTAAATCGGGCCAGCGGTCATGTGCGCCACGAATATTCGCGCGTTTCAACCACCAAATATATCCCGAAATTTAATTTCAAACGGGATGAATCTTTGGATGAAGCCTTGAAAATCAATCGCTTATTGCAGGATCCTAAAGTTCAAGCTGACCTTGCACATGACGATGATGAAGACGAAGAAGACCTATCATAAGCCACTTGCGGCTTAAGGGGATTTCATGGGCAGAAAGAAAAAAGGTATTCCCATTCACGGTTGGTTGATTATCGACAAACCGCTGGAAATATCGTCCAACAACGTTGTCGGCAAGGCGCGTTGGTTGACCAAAGCACAGAAAGTCGGCCACGGCGGCACGCTTGATCCCCTCGCCAGTGGTGTGTTGCCGCTGGCCTTTGGAGAAGCAACCAAGACCGTCTCCTTTGTGATGGATGGCACTAAAACCTATCGTTTTGAAGTCACATGGGGCGAAACCCGCACCACCGATGACGCAGAAGGTGAAATCAGCGCAACTTGTGAAAAACGTCCAAGCAAAGCCGAGATTGAAGCCATCCTGCCAACGTTTTTAGGGGTCATAGAGCAAATTCCCCCCAAATTCAGTGCTATCAAGATTAATGGTCAACGGGCTTATAAGCTTGCACGCGCCGATGAAGACATCGAAATGACCGCCCGCACCGTTCAAATTGATCGTCTGGAACTGATTGATATGCCGGATGCGAATCGGGCTGTTTTTGAAGTTGATTGCGGCAAAGGGACCTATGTACGTAGTCTGGGGCGCGATATCGCCGCAAAATTAGACACCCTTGGATATATATCTGTCTTGCGCCGCACAAAAGTCGGCCCATTCGACGAAAAAAGCGCGATTTCTCTGGATTTTTTAGAGGAGATTGTGCATAGTGACGCGCTTTCTGAAAGCCTCCTTGCGATCGAAACCGTGCTGGACGACATCTCGGCATTGGCTTTGAGTGAGGAAGAAGCTCGGAAGATCCGTCAAGGCATGCCCCTTCATCGGGACTTGGATAATACAGCAATCCTACGGTTGATGTATGAAGACAAGCTTTTGGCCTTGGCAAAAATCGAGGATGGTTTTGTCCGTCCGTTCCGTGTCTTCAATTATTAACATTTACATATGGAGTATACGATGTCGATTACTGCTGAAGAAAAAGCACAGGTTATCAAAGAATATGCAACTAAAGAAGGTGACACTGGTTCACCGGAAGTACAGGTTGCTATCCTTTCTAAGCGTATTGCAAACCTGACAGAGCACCTGAAGACTCATAAAAAAGACTTCCACTCTCGTCGCGGTCTGTTGCAAATGGTTGGTCAGCGTCGTCGTCTCTTGGACTATACCAAGAAAAAAGACGTTGCACGTTACCAAAGCATCATCGAACGCTTGGGTCTGCGTCGCTAAGACGAAGATTTGCAAAGAAAGGCGTAGCCAATGGGTTGCGCCTTTTTTGCTTTCGACCAATATGTTCTTCTGACACCTCAGAAGTCTTTTCAATTGAAAAGATCGTTGTTTTCACAGCGAAACACATGTGGCAATGTCACACATTCGTCAAACCGCAATCGGTCGATGTGGTGTAGATTGGCGAAAAGGCTGAAGTTTGAGGGAGGGTCCCTTAACCAGCCCAAAATGTACGTATGTAAGGAAGATATATGTTTAAAGAATTCCGTAAAGAAATCGAATGGGGCGGTCGCCCGCTGGTATTCGAGACAGGTAAAATCGCACGTCAAGCTGACGGTGCTGTTTTGGTCACGTATGGCGAAACAAAAGTTTTGTGTACAGCCGTCGGCCAGAAACAGGCACGTACCGACATTGATTTCTTTCCGTTAACGGTCAACTATCAGGAAAAAGCTTTTGCTGCCGGTAAAATTCCGGGTGGCTTTTTCAAACGCGAAGGTCGCCCTTCTGAAAAAGAAACACTGACATCTCGCCTGATTGACCGTCCGATCCGCCCGCTGTTCGCACCGGGTTATAAAAACGAAACACAAGTTATCTGTACGGTTCTTGCTCACGATCTGGAAAATGATCCTGATATCGTTGCCATGATCGGTGCCTCTGCGGCCCTGACCATTTCCGGTATGCCTTTCATGGGCCCCATCGGTGCGGCCCGCGTTGGTTACATCGAAGGCGAATATGTGCTGAACCCAACTTTGGACGAGATGGAAGACTCCATCCTTGACCTCACCCTTGCCGGTACAACTGACGGCGTGCTGATGGTTGAATCCGAAGCACAGGAACTGTCTGAAGAAATTATGCTGGGTGCCGTTGATTTCGGTCACGCCGCTTTCCAAGATGTGATCAATGCCATCATTGATCTGGCCGAAGTTTGCGCGAAAGAGCCGTGGGCACTGCCGGAAGCCCCGGCGTATTTGGAAGATGTAAAAGCAAAAGCAGCAGAATTGGCTGAAGCCGACCTGCGTGCCGCTTACAAAATCCAAAACAAACAAGAACGCGTTGCTGCTGTTTCTGCAGCAAAAGAAAAAGTCACCTCTTTCTACGCCGATGCGGTTGAAGCAGGCGAGATTTCAAGTGTCGTTCTTGGCGGTGCGTTGAAAAATCTTGAAAAAGACATCGTTCGCCGTGACATCATCGCAACCCAGTCCCGTATTGACGGACGCGACACGAAAACCGTTCGTTCCATCGTGGCTGAAGTTGGTTTGTTGCCACGTGCACATGGTTCTGCCCTGTTCACCCGTGGTGAAACGCAGGCAATGGCCGTTTGTACATTGGGAACGGGTCAGGATGAACAGATCGTCGACCAACTGGCTGGCGAATATCGTGAAAACTTCATGCTGCACTACAACTTCCCGCCGTACTCTGTCGGTGAAGCTTCCTTCCTTAAATCACCGGGTCGTCGTGAAATCGGTCACGGGAAACTGGCATGGCGCGCTATTCGCCCGCTGATGCCGTCCAAGGAAGAATTCCCTTACACGGTTCGTGTGGTATCTGAAGTGACAGAATCAAACGGTTCGTCTTCTATGGCGACGGTTTGTGGCACATCCTTGTCCCTGATGGATGCCGGTGTTCCGCTGGCACGTCCGGTTGCGGGTATCGCAATGGGCCTGATCAAAGAAGACGACGGCTTTGCCGTTCTGTCCGACATTCTGGGTGATGAAGATCACCTCGGCGACATGGACTTTAAAGTTGCCGGTACAGAAGAAGGCATCACGTCTTTGCAGATGGATATCAAAATCACATCCATCACCAAAGAGATCATGGAAATCGCATTGGGTCAGGCCAAAGACGGTCGCGTTCACATTCTGAATGAAATGGCACAAGCTATTACATCTGGTCGTGACGAAATCTCGTCCAATGCGCCGAAGATTACCCAGTTCCAGATCAACAAAGACAAGATCCGTGAAGTTATCGGTACAGGCGGTAAAGTGATCCGCGAAATTACCGAAGTCACCGGTGCAAAAATCGATATCGAAGACGACGGTACGATCCGCGTCGCCGCTGTTGACGGTGAGTCCGGTCAAAAAGCAATTGACTGGATCCAAGGCATTGTGGCGGAACCGGAACTTAACAAAATTTACCGTGGTAAAGTTGTTAAGGTCATGGATTTCGGCGCATTCGTCAACTACATGGGCACACGCGACGGTCTGGTTCATATCTCTGAACTGAAAAACGAACGTGTTGCACAAGTTTCCGACGTTCTCAGCGAAGGTGATGAAGTTTGGGCTAAACTGATCGGCATTGATGACCGTGGTAAGGTCAAACTGTCCATGCGTGTTGTTAATCAGGAAACAGGCGAAGACATCTCCGACGAAGTGGGCGCAAAACGCCCCCGTGCAGAAGGCGATGGCGAACAGTCAGACAAATCCGACAAACCACGCGGCCGTCGTCCGCGTAGAAAAGCGGACTAAGTCCTCACTGTTAAGTGACTGACACAAAAGCCCCTTGGTAACGTTCGTTCCAAGGGGCTTTTTTTTAGAAAAAGGTCTCAGCTGTTTAGCCCCCTATCTGGTTTCCACATAAAATCCTCCCAACCCTTTCATAAACCTCTCACACACCATAGAGAGGTTTACAATGACCGCACGTATCACCACCGTCACGTTCCAAGGCATCGACGTTATTGAAGTCGAGGTTCAGGTTTCCATAACCACGGGGCTTCCCGCCCTCAATATCGTTGGGCTTGCCGATAAAGCCGTATCAGAAGCACGCGAGCGGGTGCGCGCGGCCCTGAGTGCTTTGGGGTTATCGCTGCCGCCCAAACGCATCACGGTTAATTTGTCGCCTGCTGATCTTGCCAAGGAAGGTTCCCATTTTGATCTGCCTATCGCGCTTGGTTTACTGGCGGCAATGGATGTTCTCAGTGAAGAAGACCTCAGCCCTTTTATTGTCTTGGGGGAACTCGCATTGGACGGCCGACTGTCCCCTGTCACCGGTGTTTTACCCGCGGCCATTCATGCCCAAGTAAATGATCGCAATATCCTGTGTCCCAAACCACAAGGGGGCGAAGCCGTTTGGGCGGGGGATCTGGATGTGGTGGCACCCAACAATCTCTTGGAATTGGTCAACCATTTTAAAGGGCGGCAATTGCTGAGCCGTCCCAAACCTGTGCGTGTTGACAAACAAGAAGGCCCAGCCCATCTGGATTTGCGCGATATTCGTGGACAGGAAAGTGCCAAGCGTGCCTTGGAAGTTGCCGCAGCCGGAAATCACAACTTGCTGTTTTGCGGTCCCCCCGGTGCCGGAAAATCCATGCTGGCCCGCCGCCTGCCCGGTATTCTCCCCCCGTTGGACGCACAAGAAGCCTTGGAAGTTTCCATGATCCATTCCATCGCCGGAACACTGCCCGAAGGGGGATTGATGATCCAACGCCCCTTTCGCGACCCACATCATTCGGCTTCCATGCCGGCATTGATCGGCGGTGGCCACCGTGTGCGCCCCGGTGAAGTCTCTCTTGCACATTTGGGGGTTCTGTTTCTGGATGAATTACCGGAATATAACCGCACCGCCCTGGAGGCCTTGCGACAGCCGTTGGAAAGTGGGCGTGCTGAAATTGCCCGCGCAAACGCCCATATATCTTATCCTGCGCAGGTCCAATTAATTGCCGCCATGAACCCTTGTCGGTGCGGTCATCTCGATGATGCGGCATTGGCTTGTTCCCGTGCACCAAAATGTGCGGAAAGTTATCGTGATAAAATATCCGGCCCCCTGCTGGATCGTATCGACATTCATTTGGATGTACCGGCGGTCAACCCGACCGATTTACATTTGCCACCCCCCCAAGAAGGAACCCTGGATGTGCGCCAACGTGTATTGCAGGCCCGCACCATACAGAAACATCGTTATAAGAATCACGGCATTCGCACCAATGCCGAAGCCGATGGCGAATTCTTGCTGAAGATTGCCACACCGGACAAAGCCGGACAAAATCTGTTATTGGAAGCCACAAAAAAGCTGCGTCTTTCAGCCCGCGGGTATCATCGCGTTTTGCGGGTTGCCCGAACTTTGGCCGATTTATCCGGCAGTGAACAGGTTCAGGTCGAACATATCGGGGAAAGCTTATCTTATCGGCCCAACATGACCCGCAAAAAAGCAGCCGCCCTTTTGCCATAAAAAAAGGGCCACATGAAAGCGACCCTTTTTTCAAATATATTGTTCGCTTTAAAAAGCTTAAGCGGCGCGACGACCTGCAAGGTTCGGTGTCTTGCGTTGGACTTTTTTCGGTCCACGCTTTTTAAATCCACCTTCGGTCTTTTTCTTGAAACCGCCATCGGATTTCTTTTTAAAACCACCTTCAGTCTTTTTCTTAAAGCCGCCATCAGATTTCTTTTTGAAACCCTCTTCTTGGTTTTTCGGTCCCTTGGTAAAGGTGCGTTTTTTGCCTGTACCGCCGCCACCAAAACGGCGACGTTTTTGATCGCCATTTGCCTTAAACGGCAATGGGTCCTGATGATAAGGATGTTCGGCTTCAACATCAACACGTTGCTGAATGGTCCGTTCAATGGCTTGCAACAGGTCACCTTCCCCATCGGTACAGAAAGACAGAGCAACACCGCTTTGACCGGCACGGCCTGTCCGACCGATACGGTGGACATACGCATCGCCTTCCAACGGCATGTCATAGTTAATGACGTGGGAAATATCAGCAACATCAATGCCGCGTGCAGCAACATCGGTCGCCACCAACAATTCGATATCACCATTGCGGAAAGCGCGCAGAACACGTTGACGTGCAGCCTGTTGACGATCCCCATGTATGGTATCGGTTTTATGACCGCGTTCTTTTAAATTATCGCACAAACGATCCGCCATCGCTTTTGTACGCGTGAAGATCAGCACCTTTTTCAAAGTCGGATCGTCCAACAGATGATCAAGCAATTTCGGCTTATCTTTCTGCTTCATATGCATGACGCGGTGGTCAATTGTGTTGGCAACAGAATTTTCACGTGCGGCTTCAACCATTTTTGGTGAAACCAGAACACCGCTTGCCAACCCGCGAACCTGTTTAGACATGGTCGCTGAAAACATAACGGTTTGTTTTTCTGCCGGCATGGAGGCCGCGACTTTTCTGACATCATGGATAAAGCCCATATCAAGCATGCGATCGGCTTCGTCCAAAATGAAGGTATGAACATCATCACATTTAATGGAACCACGTTCCATATGGTCCATCAATCGGCCCGGTGTCGCCACAACGATGTGAACACCGCGCTGCAATTGCTGCAATTGCTGGCGATAGGGTGATCCGCCATAAATAACCGTATGGAAAACTTTCTGGCCTTTGGTGAAGGAGCGGATTGCCACCCCGATCTGTTGAGCCAGTTCCCGCGTTGGCGCCAAAATAATACAGCGCGGTTTTCCTGCGACTGTTTTTTCGTTTTCTTCCAGCAGGCGATGAACCAAAGGCAGCACAAAGGCCGCTGTTTTACCACCACCTGTTTGGGCAACGCCCATCAGGTCATGGCCGTTCATTAAATGCGGAATAGCTTTGTCTTGAATATGCGTCGGCGTATCGAAGCCTTGTTTGGAAATGGCGTCGAGCAAAGGTTGGGCAAGACCCAACATATCAAATGTGGTCACAGTTTTACGTTCCTGTATCATCTGCGGTTTCGTCACCCTAAAATGCGTCCTGGCGACATGTAAAAATTCCGCACATGATGCCCAAATCGGGGCAAGGGAACGCGACCGGCACCGCTAAAAAGCGATACTCCTGCTGCACACAGGACTGACAGGTTTCTGCCACGGGCACGTGCATTAACTTTGCACGCACGGAAATAACGTGAGGCGGCTTATCCGCCTTTTTCCCTAAAATGTCAAGAAAAGCTTGCACTTTTCATCAGACAAAAAAAGGGGCTGCCTCTCGATGAACGATGCGACAGCCCCAATTCTAACCTTACAGGGGGGAAGGTTAATTATTTTTTCAGCTTAAGAACTTGCTCTTTAACTTCGTCAAGAGACTCAGTGAAACGAGCGTGGATTGTTTCAAAAGCTTCTGAGTTGGATTTACCAGCCATTTCGGCCAGTTCACGCATGTTGGACAAAGCTTTTTCAATCGCTTCTTTCACCAGATCCGTTTGTTGGGCCACTTTATCTTGCGGCTCACCTGCAACGGACAGGTCTTTGAAAGTGGCTTGCATTTCTTCCATCGCTTGACCAAGGATTTCAGCTTGGCGTTTGAAAACAGCCTGCATGCCTTCCAAGGCAACTTTGTTGGCTTGTGCAAGCGCTTCTACGTTTTTGCGCTGGCTTTCCAGAATGACGTTACCGTCAACACCGGGGATTTTGTATTCAGAGAACGCTTTGGAAAAATCGCCCATGAATTTTTGCGGGTCGAATTCGCTCATCAGTTTTGTCGGGTCGAAATCACCGAACATTTTAGAAGCGTCGAAAGCAAATGGATTAGCTTGTTTGGTCATTGGGTTTGCTCCAATAAAGAATGATAAGGTTGCTGCACTGCAATATTTCTAAGCTCAATATGGTATAATGCTACCTAAGAGTCAACATCTTTTTGTGCACTGCACAAAAAATATTTACACCCCCTCAAAGTGTCGCTTTCGCTCACCTTATAAGGCTTTGATTTATTGAGTTTTACAGAAAAATGACCCTTCCATGACATTCATGAAAAAGGGGGGATCATCCCGCCAGTTCTTTGGAACGTTGCGTCGCAGCATCAACGGCACGCGCCATCGGTTGTGCGATTCCCTCTTCCCCCATCAAAACTTCAAGGGCCGCTTGTGTCGTTCCACCCGGTGAGGTCACGTTTTTGCGTAATTGTGCCGCATCGATCCCGCTTTGACGCATCAACTCGCCAGCCCCGGCAACCGTTGCCCGTGCCAATTGTGTGGCAAGGTCTTGGGATAGTCCCGCCTGAATGCCAGCTTGGGTTAAACATTCTGTCATATAAAACACATAAGCCGGACCAGAACCGGATACGGCGGTTACCGGGTCCATAAGGGCTTCGTCATCAACCCACGCCACTTCGCCAATCGCTTCCAGAAGTGTGCAGCATTCGGTCTTTGTTGCATCGCTTACATGGGGATTGGCGCATGCGACACTGATCCCGCGACGCACGGCTGCCGGCGTGTTCGGCATCACACGGACAATGGCGGCATCCTGTCCCAGAATATTTTCAAAATAAGATAGGGTTTTACCTGCGGCAATAGACAGAAACGTCGTGCTTGCCCCAAATCGTTTGCAGGCTTGGGCCGCTGCATCCATGCCTTGGGGTTTCACCGCCAACAACACAATATCGGCCGAAAAATCTTCTTCAATTTTGGCAATGTCATCATAGACAACCACACCATGACGTTCCCGCAGGGCTTGGGCATTTTCAGCAGAATGTTCCACGATACGGATATCGTCAGCCGCAATCCCTTGATCGAGCCAACCTTCCAGCATCGCACCGCCCATCTTACCGCAACCGACCAAAACGATACCCATTTTATTGTTCTCCTGCTTTCAGTCCTTCGGCTTCCAGTTCCGAAGTTTTTGTTTCGATGCGTTCCTGCAAGGTTGCCATAAATTCACGGCGTTTCAAGCCCGGTTCAATCGGTGGCATAATTTCCATGATAATTTTACCCGGCTTTTTCAGGAAACTACGCCGTCCCCAATACAGGCCGGAGTTCAATCCCACCGGAATAACAGGCATGCCCGTTTGGGTATAAATGGCGGCAACACCGGGATGATACGTCCCCGGTTCCCCCGGCGCAGAGCGCGTCCCTTCCGGGAAAATCACAACATTGCGATCTTCTTTCAACGCCTTCTTTACATCGGCGACCATGTTTTTCAGGGCACTTGCCCCCGCAGAACGGTTCACAGCAATATGTCCGCTGCGTTTTACATACCAGCCATAAAAGGGGATTTTCAGCAATTCTTCTTTCAAAATATATGCCGTTCGAAGACGCAACAGAACGAAAATTGCCGTATCCCAAGCAGATTGATGCTTACAGGCAATAATCCCGCCCGCTTTAGGTAAGTTTTCAAGTCCCCGAATTTCATAATCAATCCCGGTGATATGACGCATCCCCCACATGACATAACGCGTCCAAAACTGGGAACCCTTGCGCATTTCCTGTGAAGAAAAAGGCAACAACACAAGCAAAATTAAAGCAATGATCCCTGTGCCGCCAAAAAGATAAATGTTAAATAATACAGATCGAATAAATGTCATTTCAATATCTCAAGATCAGTTTGTCGCGCCAGTTCCTGACGCAGCCAGACCAGTAAAAATTTGTTATATTCGCCAACCATCAGGGCTGCCGTTCCCGGCCAACGCCACCATTGATCCACTTTCACATGTTCAGGAAAAACCGGATGTGCAATCAGCCGGACCTGAGGCATGTAAAAAGAAAACTCCAACAGACTTCGCGGCATATGATAGTTCGCCGTCACCAATCGTAAAGACTTAAATCCGGTTTTTTCGATCCAGCGCGCTGTTTCTTTCGCATTGCCTCGCGTGCTGTCGGCTTCGTGACCGATATCAATACAACACTCGAGTTCTTGCGGGGCACTTTTGGACAAGGCAAGCAATTCTTCTAGCTCTACCCCCCGATAAACACCAGAGATCAGAAGCTTTTGGGCTTTCTTTTGCATCAAAAGGGTCATGCCTGTGTTCAAACGTTCCGTCCCGCCGGTCAGTACAACAATGCCATCCGTTGTGGTATAGTCATCTTCAACCAATCGCGGCACATGATCCATAAAAACAATAAAACCGCCAGACCAGACGAAACAGGCCAAAATACAAAAAATTGCCAACGGACCGAAAAGACGGCGTTTTTTCTGGGGTAACATCCGTACCATAATTAAACCATTTTATGAAGTGTACGCAAGACGGCAACGCGGGCCGTCAGGTATCCCATAGCTGCAGCAACAATGGGCAATCCCATAACCGCCACCCATTGCCAAAGGCCAATATCAATATCAGGCAATAAAGCACTGTCGATTTGACGATATAAATAGCCAAAACCGGCAAACGTCGGACCGGCAGCCGCCAACCCCAACAACCCGCCACGCAAGCCCAAATTCAACGCATGTTCGGCAAATTGACGGGCGATATAAGTATCCTGTGCCCCAATAAGGTGAAGAACCTCAATCACATCCTGATGAATGGCAAGGCCGGTCTTGGTCACAAAAAAGACCGTCCCGATAGACGCGAACCCAATAAGCGATAAAACAATATAAGCCCCCCATTCCAAGGTTTGGCTCATGCGGATCAGACGGTCCAGCCAAACACGGTGATCATCCATTGTCGCACCAGGTGCCACCTTATTCATGGCATCAACCAACTGTTGCCCATCCACATCCATCCCACTGCGCAGCGAAACATCAATCAAATGCGGAAGCGGCATATTATCCAACGCCCGACTATTGCCCAACCACGGTTCCAACAACGAAACCACATGGGACCGCGCAATCGGTTCAGCCAGCACCACAGCCGGATGGGCTCGCAAAATTTTCAGGACCCCTGCGATCTGGGTTTGATCCTGTTTCACGCTGTCCCCCGGTGGCACCTGAACCGTCAAGGTATCGGAAACACCACGTTCCCAACGTGCACTCACGGACTGCATAATCGCTGTCGCCACCACAGACAAGGCCGCCAAATACACCATAAAGGCAATCAACCACGGCAGAAACCGCGTGCCCGGATCTTTATCCAACGGCACATCTTTATGGTGATTGAAGGACAGAAAACTCATGTGACCTTCCCCTCCATGCGCACATTGGAGCGACGCGCTGCCGGGCGCAACGGCCCCATTTGTTCAACACGACCATCTTCAATACAAATACGCGGGTGACCGAACTGACGTACCAGTCCTTCGTTGTGCGTCGCCATCACAATCGTCGTGCCCAGTTTATTCAATTCTTCCAAAAGATGAAGCAAACGCACAGCCAGTTTATCATCCACATTGCCTGTCGGTTCATCGGCCAGCAACAAGCGGGGGCGGGTAATGACGGCACGCGCCAAGGCAACACGTTGCTGTTGGCCACCGGATAATGTACTGGGGCGCGCACTCATATGATCTTTCAATCCAACCCAGGTTAAAAGTTCCGTCACATGCTTGCGAATATCTTTTTCATGTACATTGGCAACGCGCATCGGTAAGGCGACATTATCAAATGTCGACATATGATCCAGCAGACGAAATTCCTGAAAAACAACCCCGACTTGGCGGCGCAGGGCAGGTAACGTGTCGCGTTCGGTGGTCGCAATATCACTGCCGAACAGGGAAATAAGACCACGGGTTGGGCGATGCGCCAGATACATCAATTTTAGCAAGGATGATTTCCCCGCCCCGCTCGGCCCTGTCAGAAAATGAAAGGCACCTTCTTCCAATGTCAGGGAGACATCGCGCAAAACCTCCGGCCCTACACCGTAGCGTAAACCTACATTTTCCAGCTTTACAATTACCAAAATCAACCGCCTCTTACTTTTAATGCGATACCCTTTGTACGCATTCTTATCGCGTTCGTTAAGACCTTATTCACACATAATATATTAAAGTCAAAACTAACGCGATTTTTTAAGCAACGGGCAGTCTTGCCTAGACGCAAAGAAACGCCTATAAAGAATAAGGACTTAGGTAAAAGCTGGTGGCTCCATGATTATTAGTTGTCCAAATTGCTCGGCACATTATTCCGTTCCTATCGCTGCACTCGGCGAAGAGGGGCGCACACTGCGTTGTGCGAAATGCGCACATACATGGGAGCAACCGCCCTATGAAGATAGCATCCTAGAGTTGGATGAACACGAGGTAACGACGGCCCCGCCGCCGCCGCCGCCAGCACCGGAACCTATGCCGGAACCGGAACCCGAACCCATGTTCGAACCGGAGCCAGAGCCGGAACCGGAGCCAATGTTTGAACCGGAGCCGGAACCAGAACCGGAACCGAAGGCCGCGAGTGATCGTTTTGATACAGACGACATGCCCAGCGACGAGGAATTAAACGATATCTTTGGCGATGATGATATCGAACCCGTTCAATCTATGGCCGAGTCGATGTATAGCAAGGATGATATCCTTGACGATATGGACGATCTCGATGACCCGGAACCAATCCCGGAAGTCTTTACCGCCCCCGTGCGCCAAAAAGAGAAGAAGAAAAAGAAAGGCGGTTTCTTTAAATTCCTTTTCTGGCTGATCATAATTATTGCGCTGCTGGGCAGTGCGGTCCATTTTGGTCGGGGCATGATTATGCAATTCGTTCCGCAAGCCGCCCCGGTTTACAAAATTTACGATGACTATTTCGGGATGGTTCAGGGCATGCTTGGCATGAAACCTGAATTACGTGATTTGATGGAAATCCGCGACGTTCATTCATCGCGGCGTACAGAAGGCAACGACAATATTTTGATCGTTGCCGGCGATGTCGGCAATATTTCTGAAACCACACAAAGTGTCCCACAAATCCGGGTATCCCTGTTTGATGCAACCGATGCGGAAGTCCAGTTCCTGATTGTCGATACCAAAGACAAAGAAGTTGCAGCGGGCGGGACAACACCGTTTGAAGCCCAGATCAAAAACCCGGCGGCCAGTGCACGCCGTCTGGAAGTCACATTTGTTGACCCGGAAACAAAACAATAAAAAAGATTTAAATCAAATCTGAAGAAGCCCTGCCCTGAACGGCGGGGCTTTTTTTATATCAACTCTTGACAATTAATTTAACGTCATTAATTTAATAATGTTAAATTAAATTGAGAGACCCATCATGGCTCGTCCCAAAAAATCAGACGCGATCGATATACAAGACCATGCTGTTACAGAAGTCATAGCCCTGTTGCGAGACGGCACACACACATTTTCCTTAAACACCATTGCCAAGAAAATCGGCTGTAGCGCCCCTGCCCTGTACGCCTATTTTTCTAGTAAGGATGATTTGCTGGACCATGTCCGCCAACGGGCCTTTCAAGACTTATTGGCCCAAAAACAAAGTAGATACGAGACAGAAGCCCCCTCAGAGCCTATTCAAAGTTTGCGAAACGGCGGACATTATTTCATTTCCTTTGCGCAAGAAAATCCAAATCTCTATCGATTGATTTTCACACCGGATCATAACAGCAAGGCAACCGATATAAATGTCGCAGAAACGTTGTTAAAGCCCCTGATAAACGGTGTTCGTAATGCCCAACCGCATGCTTTAAAACAAGGCATAGAAGCCGAGTCGCTCGCTTATCTTATGTGGAATGCCGTGCACGGTGCCATTCTCATGGCAATGGAAAACAACGGGACCTTTTCGTGGGGCCAAGCTTATGAAGTGGTCGATACCGTTATGACGCTTCTGTTCCCTGCTGTACCAAAATAGGATGAGAATATGAAAATTTTACGCCCCCTCACAATTGGCCTGCTCAGCCTATCTATCGCAATCAGCTTATTTATTGGTTATAGCGACCATTCGATAAAGCAAACCATTCAAGGTTTTGAACAGCGTATCATCTCGTCGGCAAAAAGCTTTTCACTCCCTGATGCAGTAGAAATTCAGGCTTTGCCCCAACCTGTTCAACGTTATTTTGCTTTCACCTTCCCAAATGGTTTTCCCGAGCAAAAACAATATGTCGTTGTCAAAATGCGAGGCATGTTTCGCCGCCCTTTAACACAAAGTTTTGAACCCACAACCGCCCGTCAAGTTGCCAGTTTTACCCGGCCCGATATGGTGTTCAGCGCCAGCACGCCTATCTTTGGTCCAATCTGGGCAGACGTTTATGATCGTTTTATTGAAGGCGAGATGCAAATGGAGGCCAAGCTTTTATCCGCATTTTCCGTCGTGCACGAAGACAAGAATCCCAGCCTTAATCAAATCTCACTTCGGCGTTGGTTATTGGAAAGTCCGACCTATCCTATGGCGCTTTTGCCCGGTGGTATTGTGACATGGCATGCGATTGATGATACCCACGCTTTAGCGGTTGCTTCTGCCTATGGGATCAAGGCCGAACTCATGGCCACGTTTGGCCCAAATGGTGAATTGCTTTCCTTTGACGCAACAAAACCCGGTGACTTAACCACCCCGTATCACGGATCGGGCGAACGCGTCAGCCGATCAGATTTCCAACTGGTCAACAATATACGCCTACCCATGTCGTTTGAAATATCACGTGTCGGCAAAGACGCAATCGCCCATCCTTTTTGGCGCGCAAAGATTACAGATATTCACTTTGCCCCTTAAACATAAAAAACGCCCCGGCAACATCTCGCTGCCGGGGCGTTTTTTAAGAATACGCTTTTAAGATAAAAGCTTATTTCTTCAAGTGGTCACGAACCAGAACTTCTGCGATTTGGACGGTGTTCAACGCAGCACCTTTGCGCAGGTTGTCGGACACACACCAGAAAGACAGACCGTTTTCAACAGTATCGTCTTTGCGGATACGAGAGACATAAGTCGCATCTTCACCCGCACATTCGACCTGAGTGACATAACCTTCGTCTTCGTGATGATCGACAACCACCAAGCCATCTTGGGCCTGCATCACTTCACGTGCACGGGCAACATCAATCGGCTTTTTGGTTTCGATGTTGATATATTCAGCATGACCAATGAACGCAGGAACACGACAGCAGTTGGCGTGGACCTTGATATTCGGGTCGAGAATTTTTGCAGTCTCTACCTTCATTTTCCATTCTTCTTTGGTCGCGCCGTCATCCATAAAGACATCGATATGCGGAATGCAGTTAAACGCGATTTGCTTGGTGAATTTCTTTTTGGTTTCAGACGCAGGCTTATTCATAAAGATGCCTTTTGTCTGTTCAAACAGTTCATCCATCGCATCTTTACCACCGCCGGAAACAGACTGGTAAGTGGAAACGATCACGCGCTCGATACCGAATTCTTCATGCAACGGCTTCAACGCAACCATCATCTGAATGGTCGAGCAGTTCGGGTTCGCGATAATGCCTTTTTTCTTGTAATCCGCAATTGCTTCCGGGTTTACTTCAGGAACGATCAACGGAACATCCGGGTCCATACGGAAATGGGATGTATTATCCACAACAACTGCACCGGCTTCGGCAGCGCGCGGGGAATATTTCGCAGAAATTGCACCACCCGGTGAAGACAGAACAATGTCGGTCCCGGTGAAGTCAAACGTATCCAGATCCTGAACTTTCAGGATTTGGTCTTCCCCGTAAGAAATTTCACGACCGACCGAACGACGAGACGCCAGCGCGACAACTTCGTCTGCCGGAAAATTACGTTCTGCCATAATCTGGAGCATTTCACGGCCTACATTGCCGGTGGCGCCCATAACTGCAACTTTATAACCCATCTTGCTTTCCTTTGTATTGTGGCCCAGTGGTGTCTTCCGCCTGTTCCATTTCCCGATTGATGTTGCACATACGAAAAAAGGCCCGAAGCGGTCATTCCCCGCGAGGGCCTTTTTTCGAATATACGATCCGTTTTCAGTCCCCGCAGGCTACGCTTTAGTCGTCGTAGTCGTCTTGGTTTTCGTGAAGCCGGTGAAGAGCGTGCATGCAACATCACCCGCAAAACCTTTTGCGGTGGTCTTTTTAACAGACATGATGTTTTGTGCGTTCAACATTTAAAGACACTCTTCAAAAAAATCGTGGCCCTTTCATACTGAAATTTACACCATTTGTCTAGGGTCAGTTTTCGCAAATGCACAAAAGGGCCTAAACGTTTTGATCGTTTGTTCGCATTTCAGCAAGCGCGCGCGTCACAATTTGTGCAGCCCCCCACAAGCCGAGACCTGCAATTCCCAAACCAACAACGATATCCGGCCAACCTGTCTGAGAGGCCCAAACACCAGCACCGGCCAGCATAACCGCAATATTACCAATGGCATCGTTGCGCGAACAAATCCAGATAGACTGGCGGTTGGCATCACCGCTGCGATGTCGAAACAACAGCAAAGCCACAACAACATTGGTGATTAACGCCATAAAGCCGATAATGCCCATGACCTCAGCCCGCGGGACAGTGCCGTTTATGATATGGGAAACCGATACAAACAAAACATAAGCCCCGACCATGCCCATGCAAACACCTTTAAACAATGCGGCTTTGGACCTGGCTTGCAAGCTCATGCCCAACACAATCAAGGTAATGGCATAATTCGCCCCGTCAGAGAAAAAGTCCACCGCATCCGCTGTCAACGCCAGAGAATTTCCCATTGCCCCGGCGATGATTTCAATAAAGAACATCCCCAAATTAACCACCAGCGAAAACCATAGAATCCGGCGATATGTTTTATCAACAACGGGCGCATCCTGAGAAGAACAACAACTGGAACATCCGGCACTCATAACTCATCTTCCTCATGGACGTGATCAATCATATCTTTCAAGGTGCAACTGATATGGGCATCATGGGCCTTGTAAAAGACTTGCCGACCTGCACGACGCGGGCGCACCAAACGCGCGCCACGCAACAGGCGCAAATGGTGAGACACCAAAGATTGCGACGCTTGGGTAATTGCCACAATATCACCAACCGACTTTTCTTCTTCCATACAGGAAATCAAAATTGCCAAACGGGTTGGATCACCCAGCAGTTTAAAAACTTCGGACAGTTCAATAAGCTGGTCTTGTTCAATTTTCATATCAATAACTCAAATTAATGAATATGTATTCATATGTTTGAGCTATGTCAAGACTGACCTGCAAACTGGATTGGAAAACAGTTTCGTTTCCTTAAGAAGATTCGATTCTGTCTGTCGGCGGAGCAAGGTCTTCAGCCGGACTTTCATCGCCGATCTGAATTTCCTCAATCTTCTCGCCTCGTCTGGTGATTTTGCCGGTCGTGATTTGGATATCGCGGATATCTTTTGCCGTCTGGCCGAAATGGCGATCCAGATTCTCGACCCGTTTGTCCAGACGTTCCACATCTTCCAACAAGGTCATCACTTCTTTTTGGATGCGCCCGGCTTCTTCGCGCATACGCGCATCTTTCAAGACAGCCCGCACCGTATTCAAGGTCGCCATTAAGGTTGTCGGGGACACAATCCAGACTTTTGCTTTATAGGATTTTTCAACCACATCCACGAAATTAGAATGCAATTCCCCATAAATACTTTCACTGGGTAAAAACATCAGCGCGCTTTCTGCCGTTTCCCCGGGGATAATATATTTTTCGGAAATATCTTTAATGTGTTTCAGTAAATCCGTCTTAAACGTGCGCGTCGCCAAAAGTTTATCCTGATCGTTTTCCGCATTTTGTAAGGCCTGATAACTTTCCAACGGAAATTTGGAGTCAATACAGATAGATCCCGGCGGATTGGGCAAATGCAGAACACAATCGGCCCGTTTGGTATTGGATAAGGTCACCTGAAAAGCATAAGCCGAAGGCGGCAAAGCATTGGTCACCAACATTTCCAACTGCACTTCCCCAAACGCCCCACGAGTTTGTTTATTGGACAGAATATCCTGCAACCCGACCATTTGTTGGGACAAATCCATGATATTTTTCTGAGCAGTGTCAATAACCGCCAAGCGTTCCGTTAAATTTGACATATGCTTGGCTGTTGATTTTGTTTGTTCCAACAAGCCTTCCCCCATCCGGTGCGTCAAATTTGCCAAACGCTCATCCAAAGTCTTGGTTATGGCCCGTTCCTGTGCCTGCAAACGTTCGTTCACCGCCTGCTGGGCACGGTCTTGGGTTTCATGCAACTGAGCAAGGCGGCCTGTCAATTCGCTGTTGGCCCGGCTCAGTTCCATCATATGTCGGCTCAGCACATCGGCTTGTGACTCGCCCTCTTCCTTTGCCGGTTTGCGTAAAATCGCCCAACCCGCAAGAATAAGGCAAAAGGCTGAAAATCCGGCAAGTACCGCAATCAACAAATCGTTATTTTGCAAAAAATCCAAGTGAATATTCCTTATCGACTATCAATGTCAGACATCCATAGCATGTTTTTTTCGATGCGCAAGCTTGCCCCTTTTCCCGAGAAGAGGCAACATGCAGAAAAAGAGATTTCATACTGGAGTTGTCAGACATGTCCTTTTCACGCCCCTTTTTGTTAAGTGCCGCTGTTCTTGCCCTTGGTGCCGGCGCCCTGCATGCCGAAACCGTCCTTGATCAACGACAGCGCAATGACCTTTCCTTGACCCTTTATCAAAACGGTCTGGGCTTTGTGCGCGATGTCCGCAAGGCCAACTTGACAGGCGCTGAACAGACTTTTGTGTTTGAAGATATCAGCACCCAGCTTACACCGGACAGCCTGCTCATTTCCGGGAAGGGCTTTCGCGTGTTGGAGCGCCGTTTCGATTTTGATTTGCTGACCCCCAATGCCCTTTTGGAAAAATCTGTCGGTCAAACCGTTCATTTTCGCCGATTTAACAGCGTCAGCGGGAAAGATGATCTTATTGAAGCCAAAATCCTATCTGCACAAGGCCAAACGATTATCGAACGCGATGGTCGCATCGAAGTGGGGCAACCCGGACAATTGGTTATTGAAAGCCTGCCCGAAGGATTACGCGCCAAACCCGCTCTAACCGCCAAGGTTGATGCAGCAAAAAAAGGCGAAACCACAATGGCTTTGGCCTATCTGTCATCCGGTCTGAAATGGCATACTTCTTATAGTGCTGAGTTGGCAGGCGATGGCAAAAGCCTCGTTCTGCAAAGTTGGGCCAACCTGACCAATACAAGTGGGGTCAGTTACCGTGCCGCCAATCTCAGTTTGGCTGCAGGCCAGATCAATCGTCAAACCGTTGCGCGTAATTTTAACCGTATGGTACGGGCCGAAGCGGCCCCGATGATGGACATGGGCGCCGCCGTCGCAAAAACGGCCCAGCCCCCTCAGGCCTTGGGTGCCATCCATTTATACAATCTGCCGGATAAAGTCGATCTCAACGACAATGAAACAAAACAAGTCGCCTTAATGCATCCGCTCAACTTTAAAAGCACACGCGAACTTGTCCAACGTTTTGGCCCGACATATGGCGAAATGAATTTCGATAGCCAGCCTGTACATCCCAAAGTCGAGCTGACCTTCAACAACACCTCAAATAACCCGTTACCAGATGGTATTTTGCGTCTCTATCGACGGGATACGCAAGGTCAGCTTCAATTTGTCGGTGAAGACAATTTAACTCGCACCCCAAAAGAAGGGGATGCCAAATTACATCCCGGTGAAAGTTTCGATGTGACAATTGAACGCAATCAGACGTCTTTTGAACGCAAAGGCAAAGACAGTTTCAATGCGGCTTACAAAATCGTCATCAAAAATGCCAAAGACAGTGCTGAAACGGTACGTATTGAAGAAGCCTTCCCCGGTCAATGGTCCTTAAGTGACACAAGCACAAAACCGGACAGCCAGAAAAACAACACAGCAATCTGGAAAATTAACGTCCCGGCTGGAAAGGAAAAAATCCTGACTTATCAAGTCAGTGTTCGATTACGTTAAACTGCCATATTATTAAAGAAATCGATCTGCCACTGCATTTCATCATCTGACAGAGCGTAATTTCCATCGTTGGCGCGCAAAATATCATCCGCTGCAATATGGGCAACCTTCGCCTGAATAAATGCGGCGGTTTGCGCATCCATACCCGCTTTCCAACACAGCGCAACAACCCCGCGCGCGCTGCGCATGGCAATCATACGCAAAGCAACAGAAAGATGGATATGTGCACATTCCGATAAACCGGCAACGACAAAATCATTATCGCCTTCCATCAGGGCATTAATGATCACCTGCGGGGTCAACCTGTGCATCCGTTTCAGGTTTTTTGCAATGACGTGGGGTGGCTGTTGGAACAGCCATGCGTATTCGCGTCTTAAATCCGCGTTACCACCTTCATCGGGTTTCGGCTGTGCCGGTTTGTTATTATTGGCATTATGGGTTTGCTTGATCCGGCGATTGACTTCTTCGCGAACGATCGACAAGGTCTTGGCGCTTAAATCTTTACGATGTTTAAGGCTATCCAAAAGATTACCCGCAACAAATTCCGCCAATCGTTGCGCGGCATATTCGCTCAGGACCGGGCGATGAACCAGCGGGCCTTGCCAATCTTCGACATTGCGCGATTGTTCAACCAATTGATCCAGCGTTTCTTCGCGGATCTGGGCACTTTCGTTACAAAGCAGTGTCGTAATGGCCGCGACATCGTGGGTATCCACAATCGCATCAGACACCTTGACACTAACGGTTTTCCGGTTGGAAATCGCGCCAAGCGCCCCTGAAGAAATTCCATTGGAAATAATATCGAGAAGGTCTTCATCCCTTAAAACCGGTGAATGTTCCAACACCGGGCAGGCAACCGATAATTCAGAATCGCGCGCCAATCGGTTGATCAACTCTTCCGGAGCCTGTGCAACGTCTTTTAACGTTTCGGCCAAAATGGTTCGCACGTTGGACAACTGATCGGAGGCAAGAATCTCCAAAGCTTGAAAGGCATAACTTTGCACCCGGTCCACTTCATAAGCGGTTAATTTAGGGGCAAGGCGTGCAATTTTCTCTGCAAGGTCTGAGCGGATTTCATCACTGCTGTCTTTGGCAAGCTCGATATAGGCCCGTGCCGGTGTCGCCTTGTTATGGGCAATGGCTTTGCGGACTTCCGGTGCGGGATCACCGGCAAGGTAAAACAGAATTTCCGGGCGAATATCCTCACGCTCAGCCAAAGATTTGCGCACAGACACATCTTGATGGCGCGCAAGCTCTTTTGCCTCCTCGTATGTTAAAGGAGCGTCATGCACCGGGTCTCTTGTCATCTGTTCAGGGCACCTTGTTTATTTATTCTCATTACTCGGCATCCGTGGGTGTATAATCTTCGGCGACGCAAAACTTACCCCTACCGGAACGCTTGGCCTCATACATAGCCGCATCTGCGCGCCCGATCAACATTTCAACAGATTCATTTGTATCCGGACGGTAGATTGCCAACCCTAAAGAAACGCCCAATGGTTTATTCGGTGCCCCTGAATATTCCTTTAAAAACTGGCTTGCTTCCAACAGTCGCTCACAACGACGAGAAGCTGCATCCGTATCAATATCATTCAACCAAATTGCAAATTCATCGCCCCCCAATCGGGCAACCACATCACCTGGTCGCACCTGATTGAGCAAAAAGTCGCGAATCAGCAACAGGACATCATCGCCTTTTTGGTGACCAAAGACATCGTTTACCTGCTTGAAATGGTCCAAATCGACATAAATCAGGGCCGCAGGGCTGTTGTTAAAGTGCAAGCGATCAATATGGCGGGGCAGTTCATCTTCAAAAAAGGCCCGGCGATTTAACAACCCGGTTAACGCATCGGTGCGCGACAGCTCAACAATCCGTTCATGCCCGGAAATTTGCTCATTCGCGATCCCCAGTTGGTTGGCAACGTCGATGGCAAGAATTTTGTCATCGTCATTCCAAGATCCACGCACATTTTCGCGCCACAGGCATATGGCCCCATTCACCGTGCGCCGATACCGGGTGGCAGAATAAATCGCCAGCCAATCCTTAATTTCAAAGACGCCGACTTCATTTTCGCCCAATTGTTCAAGCCGCCCAAACAGGTCAGGAATTTCATCGGGAATTTCCCCAAAGGCCGCACTGACGATCATGCCGCTTTCCGGCTTACTTCTAAAAATCTGACATCCATTTGCGCTGAGTGCACGGGCTGTCGCATTGGCTGCCGCACTCAACATATTGCTGGGTTCGACCTCGTCGCGAATGGTTTTCACAATATAGGCCAACAACTGATCGCGGTGATAGGCCCGCGCCAACGCCGCATCGCGTTCTCGTTCTTCGGTGATATCACGGCATACGCCGCGTGCGCCCACCCAGTTATTTTTTTCATCAAACAACGGAACGCACGACACCATCAAACAGGCGGGTTCCCCATTGGGGCGCAAGACCCATGTTTCTTCACGTTCCAATTTGGTTTTGGATAAAAAGGGATTCTGTGAATGTTTCTTATCCCGCTTTAAAACAATGTCGTCACAGTGCTTGCGGATCAATTCATCCGGTTCATATCCAACCGCGCCCCGTTGAGAAACGAAAATAAAATAGCCGTCTGCACCAACTTCCCAAGCAAAATCGCTGGAAATTTCCACCAAATCCTTAAATCGTTGGCGAGAATCCATTAAAGCCGCGCGCAAATTATGTTCAAGGCTGACATCTTTTGCGAAAAGTAAAAAGCCGTTTTGACAAGGGCTCAGTGTCAAATCATAAAACACCACACCTTTGTCCGTTTCCACGCCCGCCGTTTGTATATGTGGGGCATTCTTGGCATTTACTTTATCAAACAGGTCCGAAATATTCGGAAGGTTAATATTTTTAACCAAAACTTCAGCGGCGGCACTATGAGCGGCAACACTGCGATCCTCATGCAACAATACCGCAGGAAAAGGCGCATTACTCACCCAGTCCGCAGATATTACAGCCGACGTATCAGACATGATTTTTCTTTTCGCTTTTAATGTTACACAACAAAACGTCTATCCCCCACAGAAACGTACCCTTTATCCTATTAGGGTTTTGGATGGAAATCAAATAGAGACTTTCGCCTCAAAGTTAAATAGGACAATAATCTCATACCATCCCCTCCTCCCTTAAACAGCTGATAAATCCTTCGGTTTTCCTAAGAATATTATCAACTGGATTAAAAACTCCAAATCTGTAAAATCCGGCACACAGCATGTCGATCCATAGGCTGTTAAACTGAAGATCGACACCGCGCGTGAAAATAGCCGTAAAAGCTGAAAGAAGCTTGGGCCGCGCTTTTGTTAACAGATTTTGATTTTAGTATGGCTGATATGAAGGAAAGCAAGGGCTTCCAATGGACTGTCCTCACGCTTATGGGCTTTTGTCTGGCATTACTGATTGCCTTACATATTAGTGCCCCGACCAATACAACCAGCAAAGCACCGAAAGCTGTTTTGAAGCTGCCGAACGAAGTTGCAAAACTCCCGGCAAGTAAAGAAAACCTGAAGCCTGCGCAGATGGACAAAAATCCAAAATTGTTAAGTGTCAACGATTTGACAACGGCTTTTAACAAAATTGGCTATCATCTGAAGGATGTCCGCGAGGGCGAAAGCAGTGTTCCGCGTCTTTTCCTTGCGAGCTTGCCGCACGATTTGGCAACCCTCACACAAACGGAAGAACGCAAGGCGCTTTTTTTCAAAGCCCTGCTTCCTTTGATCCTTAAAACCAACGAAGAAATCCTTGCAGAACGCGCTCGTATTCTTCGCCTGCGTCACCGTTTGAATTTAGGCCTTGATATCATTGCCCAAGATCAAATCTGGCTGAAGGCAACATTTGAGCGTTATAAAGTGCGCGGACAAAAATTCGACCAACTGCTGCAAAAGGTTGATATCGTACCGCCCTCACTGGCCTTGGCACAGGCGGCAGAAGAAAGCGGATGGGGGACATCACGCTTTGTGCGCGAAGGCAACGCCCTTTTTGGTCAATGGACATTCAATCAAAATGACGATGGCATTGTACCCGCCCAACGTGGTGACGACCAAACCCATCGCATCAAAGCATTTGACAGCATCAAGGACAGCTTACGGGCCTATGTTCATAATCTGAACACCCATGCGGCTTATAAGGCATTACGTGCCAAACGTGCCTTTATGCGCACAACGCGCCAGCCAATCCAAGGAAGTCTCCTTGCAATGGCCTTGGATAAATATTCCGAACGGGGCGAACAATATATCGTATCGCTGAAAGCCATTATGGATAAGAACAACTTGCCGCTTTATGACACAGTCACATTATCTGACAAGATGATGCTCGCCAGTGCGGAACCTTCCATTTAAGCTTAAGCAAGCAACCACACCTTAAAGCGCTGAAAGGTCAACCTCTCAGCGCTTTTAATTTATAAAGGGCTTCCAACGCTTCGCGCGGGCTCAGATCATCGGGTTGAATATCATCCAATGCCAGTTCCACATCGCACGGCCCACTTGGTTCTGAAACAGGCTCGGGATTGCTGGCGAGGGCGGCAAACAAGGGTAAATCATCTGCCAGTTTGGTGACGGCACTGCTCTGTTCCCCTTTTTCCAAAGTTTCCAGAACTTGTTCCGCCCGTTTAATAACGGCCTTGGGCAATCCTGCCAGACGGGCGACATGGATCCCATATGATCGATCCGCCGCCCCGGCGCCGACTTCATGCAGGAAAATCACCTCGCCTTTCCATTCCTTTACCCGCATGGAATGGCAAGACAAACAACCGAGTTTCGACGTCAATGCCGTCAATTCATGGTAATGTGTCGCGAATAATGCACGGCATTTGTTTAGCTCGTGCAAATGTTCCACTACCGCCCAGGCAATAGACAAGCCATCAAATGTTGCTGTCCCGCGCCCAATTTCATCCAAAATCACCAGTGATCGATCACTGGATTGATTGAGGATCGCTGCGGCCTCAACCATTTCCACCATAAATGTTGACCGCCCACGCGCCAGATCATCCGCCGCCCCCACGCGGGAAAACAAACGATCCACCACCCCGATATGGGCAGAAGCCGCCGGGACAAACCCGCCCATTTGCGCCAAAATGGTAATCAGGGCATTTTGGCGCAGGAACGTCGATTTACCGGCCATGTTCGGGCCGGTGATTAACCACAACCGTTGATCTTGCGTGAGATCACAATCATTGGCGACAAAAGCCGCTTCATTGGCGGCTTCAAGGGCGGCTTCCACGACCGGGTGACGTCCCCCTTTGATATCAAATTCATAACCATCACTTAAAACCGGACGATTGTAATGACGTTCCACCGCAACTTGTGCCAAGGCACTCAAGACATCTAGGCGTGCAAGGCTGTTGGCCGCCAAGGCAATGACATCCGCATCCTGTTTGACATCTTCGATCAATTCATCAAACAGGCGGGTTTCCAATGCAAGCGCCCGGTCTGCTGCGGAACTGATCTTGCCTTCCAGTTCTGACAATTCCACTGTTGAATAACGGATAACGTTTTTCATGGTTTGACGGTGAATAAAATCCCCGTCTGCCGGCATCCGTTCGGCCTGCTTTGCCGTCACTTCAACAAAATAGCCCAAAACATTATTATGCTTGATCTTCAAAGTTTGAATGTCGGTAATATCTGCATATTTGGCTTGCAGGTTCAGGATCAGACGTTTGCTTTCCGAACGCAGGCTACGCAACTCATCCAGTTCCGGGGCATATCCGGCAGCAATAAAATCACCATCACGCGCCATTAAGGGCAAATCTTCGCCTAAGGCCCGGCGCAGTTTATCCACCAGTTGTCCATGATTGCCCAGATCACGGATACAGGTTTCCAAAATCGGTGGCGGTGTTAAGGAAATCAAATGTTCGCGCAAATCAAAGCTGGCGGCCAATCCATCGCGAATAGCCGCCAAATCACGCGGCCCACCCCGGCCCAATGTGATACGCGAAAGGGCACGTTCCATATCCGGGCATTTTTTTAAAGCCTGTCGGATATCTTCACGTGCGCCCAAATCTTCGCTAAAGAACTGCACCCCATCCAAACGGCGATTAATATCGTCAACATTGGTTAAAGGGGAAGAAAGCCAAACGGACAAAAGACGCGCACCTGCACCGCTGACGGTCCGGTCAATCACATCCAGTAAACTGCCCTTGCGTTGACCATTTAGGGTGACGCTCAGTTCCAGATTACGCCGCGTTGCCGCGTCAACTTCAAGGGTCGCCCCCTGTGCCAGTTGTTTCGGAATTTCAAGACGCGGTAATTTGCCTTTCTGCGTTAATTCCACATAATCAACCAACGCGCCTGCCGCCGATGTTTCGGCGCGTGAAAAATTGGCAAAGGCATCCAGCGTTTTCACCGCAAACAATTTTTCCAACCGTTTGGCCGCATTGGCACTATCAAACCGACTGTTGGGTTGCGGTGTCAGGATCGATTTAAAGTCGCTGAACGTATCAAAATGTTCCGGTGCTTGTAATAACTTATCACCAACCAGCAATTCCCCCGGATTTAAACGGGCCAGAACAGCAGGTAACATCACCGATGGACAGGCTTGTGTATAAAAGGCACCGGTGGAAATATCCAGCCAGGCCACTCCGGTTTCAGTGCGATTTTGCGCTACAGCCGCCAAAAAATTGTTTCGCCGCGAATCCAGCAACGTGTCTTCGGTAATGGTTCCGGCGGTAAACAGGCGTACGACTTCGCGCTTAACAACAGACTTTGCCCCCCGTTTTTTAGCTTCTGCCGGATCTTCCATTTGTTCGCATAAGGCCACGCGAAAGCCCTTATCCACCAGCTTGGGTAAATAGCTTTCATAGGCCTTAACCGGCACACCGCACATGGGAATGTCATCCCCATTATGATGCCCCCGCTTGGTCAGGGTAATTTGCAAGGCTTCGGACGCCGCCACCGCATCGTCAAAAAACAATTCGTAAAAATCACCCATCCGGTAAAACAGAAGATAGTCGGGGTGACGTTCTTTGATCGCCATAAACTGCGCCATCATCGGGGTCGCCCCGTCGCGCATACGGGTTTCGATCTCTTCCTGTGTGACGTCTGCGGGCAGATGTTCTGTGGCGGTGACGAGGGTGGTCATGGGTAAAGTTCGATTGCTGATGTAATTTTAAGAGAAGGGCAATACTGATAACACATCCCCTAGGTCCGAATGAAGCCCCTCAAGTGACTCTTTCCCCTGATTTCTATAATTTCAGGAAATTGCCTTAGATTTGACACGGTAGCCTTGCTATACATGCATGGCACCGATGCACAGATTAGTCTGTTCTTTTTCCATAATTGAGGCTAGTAATCTGTCCCCTTTTGGTGCATATTGCGCAATATAAATACTCAACTCACCATACTGGTTAAAATAAATGAACTCAAATACCGTAAATACAGAAGTCGTCGGCCTGCTGAACAGCCGTGAAACTTTCGAAAAAACAATCGAAGCCCTTTTGAAAGAAGGATTTGGGCGTACGGATTTGAGTGTCCTGAGCTCGCATGAATCCATTGACGCCGCCGGAAAGCCTGCAAAACCGTTGAAAGACGTGTTAAGCGCACTGGTCGGTGAAATTAAATTCGAAGGGCCAATGGTTGCCAGTGGCGCCATTTTTCTAGCGGGCGGACCGATTGGGGAGTTGATCGGTGCTGTTGTGGGAGCAACAGTCGGCGGTGTTGCCGTGAAAGAAGTCCTCGATGAAGTGACCGCAACACCCCATACCGAGGATTTTGCCCGTGCGGTTGACGCCGGCAGTATTATCCTGTGGGTTCGTGCCGATGGTATAGAGAGAGAAGCCAAAGCCAAAGAAGTTTTGCAAAACCAAGGTGCAGAAAACGTCCATATCCATAAAAACACGTCAGAATAAATCTGGCTTCGCCATAAATGTATATAAGACCAAGCAAGAGACATAGATAGCATGGACGATCAATCTATTCGGGTTACCGAGCGCGAAGCGCTTTTGATGCACGCCTCGGGACGACCGGGCAAACTGGAAATTCATCCGACAAAACCGCTGACAACACAGCGCGACCTGTCGCTGGCCTATTCGCCGGGTGTGGCTGCACCCTGTGAACAAATCGCACGCGACCCCAATCTGGCCTACGACTATACAGCCAAAGGCAACATGGTTGCCGTCATTTCAAACGGGACAGCCGTTCTCGGCCTCGGCAATCTCGGGGCATTGGCGTCCAAGCCTGTCATGGAAGGGAAAGCCGTTCTTTTCAAACGGTTTGCCGATGTGGACGGCATTGACCTTGAAGTCGATACCGAGGACGAAGAAGAATTCATCAACTGCGTACGTTTTCTTGGAAAAACCTTCGGCGGGATCAATCTGGAAGATATCAAAGCACCGGAATGTTTCACCATTGAAACACGCCTGCGCGAAATGATGGATATTCCGGTTTTCCACGATGACCAACACGGCACCGCGATTATTTCTGCGGCCGGTCTGATCAACGCCTGTGATTTAACCGGACGTGACTTGAAAGACGTCAAACTTGTCGTCAATGGCGCCGGTGCGGCGGCCATCGCCTGCTGCGAACTTGCCAAAGCGCTGGGTGTTAAACACGACAACGTTATCATGTGCGATTCCAAAGGCGTCATCTATAAAGGACGTAAAGAAGGCATGAACCAGTGGAAATCCGCCCATGCCTCCGATACAGATGCCCGCACATTGGCCGAAGCACTGGACGGGGCTGATGCATTCTTTGGGCTGAGCGTCAAAGGCGCCGTCACACAGGAAATGGTCGAAAAAATGGCACCCAAGCCGATTATTTTCGCAATGGCCAACCCGGACCCGGAAATTACACCGGAAGATGTTAAAGCTGTACGTTCCGATGCCATTACAGCAACTGGTCGTTCAGATTATTCCAACCAGATTAACAACGTTCTGGGCTTCCCCTATATTTTCCGTGGGGCTTTGGACGTTCGTGCCAGCACGATCAACGAAGATATGAAAGTTGCTTGCGCCCATGCTTTGGCAGAACTCGCCCGTGAAGACGTGCCGGATGAAGTGGCGGCTGCTTATTCCGGTCGCCGTCTGCGCTATGGTCCTGACTATATTATTCCGGCCCCGTTTGACCCGCGTTTAATCTCATCCATTCCACCGGCAGTTGCCGAAGCCGCAATGGCATCCGGTGTTGCGCGTCGCCCCATTATTGATATGGACGAATACCGCAACGAACTGTCTGCCCGTCTGGACCCGACGGCCTCCAGCCTGCAGGTCATTTGCGATAAAGTCCGTGGTAATCCGCGCCGCATCGTCTTTGCTGAAGGCGAAGAAGAAAAAACCATCCGCGCGGCTTATGCCTTCTTGAATGCTGGATACGGCACACCGATTTTGGTCGGGCGTGAAGAAAAAATTCAGGCCAGTATGAAACATCTCGGCCTGACCGATGCCAAAGGGATTGAGATTAATAATTCCAGCATCGGTCCACGCACACGCGAATATAGTGAATATCTCTATCGTCGCCTGCAACGCAATGGCGCGTTGATGCGTGACTGCAACCGTTGGGTCAACCAGAACCGCAATATCTTTGCCGCGGCTATGGTTGCATGTGGGGATGCCGACGGCATGGTCTCCGGCCTAACCCGCAGTTTCTATTCGACCTACGATGACGTTGCTCGCGTTCTGGACCCGGCAAAAGAACAATTGCCGATGGGGGTTTCCATCGTGGTTTCCGGGGGCGGACATCAAACCGTTTTCCTCGCCGATACCCGAATTCACGAAACACCGGACGCCTTGGAAATGGCAGATATTGCCGTTGCCGCCGCGGCCAAAGCACGTAAGTTGGGCCACGAACCCCGCGTTGCCTTCTTGTCTTATTCATCCTTTAGCGGACGCGAAGGCGGACGGTGCGAAGAAGTTCGCAAGGCCGTTGAGATTTTGGCCGAACGCAATGTGGATTTCGAATTTGACGGCGAAGTCACGGTCAATACCGCACTGGATAAAGAAATGATGAAGGATTATCCCTTTACCCGTTTGTCCGGCCCGGCCAACGTCTTGGTTATGCCCGGCCTGCACACGGCGGACATTTCTTCGAAACTCCTGCAAAAACTCGGTGGTGGCACAGTCATCGGTCCCATCCTGATGGGATTGGAAAAGCCGGTTCAAATCGTTCCGCGCGACACCACTGTTTCTGAAATGGTCAACATGGCTATTCTTGCCGCGCACGACGCCATCGTCGGTCGTTAAGAAACAGATACAAACCCGAAAAAGGCGGATCGTTCAACACGGTCTGCCTTTTTTATGTCTATCTTATAAAGACCGCACCCGGCTGAGGAATTGATCAACCTCGCACTGAATTTCCTGTGTTTCTTTTGCCAAACTATCTGCCGCCTTGATCATGGCATCCACCGCATCGGATGTTTCTTCGGCAGAGGCATCGACCTCCCCCAAACGCCCGGATAAATGTGTGCTGTCATCGGCAACCGTTTCAATGCGCGTCGCCACATCACGGATGGTATGGCCCTGTTTTTCAACGGCCCCGACGACATCATGCGAGATATTGCTTAAATCACCGATCGTCTGTGCAATTTCATTCATCGCCTGTACAGCTTCAGCCGTTGCCGTACGAATGGTCTGCACCTGCGAAGAAATTTCACGCGTTGCTTCACTTGTTTGATTGGCGAGCGTTTTGACCTCGCCTGCCACAACGGCAAAGCCTTTGCCCGCTTCACCCGCACGCGCGGCCTCAATCGTTGCATTCAAGGCCAGCATGTTTGTTTGATCGGCAATGCTATCAATCAGTCCGACAATTTCACCAACCTTATTAGACGCATTAACCAACGAGTTTACGGTCTCATTTGCACGTTCCACATTCTCATTCGATGATCGCGCAATCGCGGCACTTTCCGACACCCGCGCATTCACATCGGACAGGGACGATGATAATCCGCGCGCCACTTCGGCAACATCTTGCATGCGATTTCGCATACCACCGGCCCCTTGCGTTACTTCCCGCGTGCCATCCACGGATGACTGAACCGCACCGTTGGCATGGTCGGCTTGAAACCGCATGGCTTGCGCCACTTGATCCGCACGCGACAAAATCGCGGAAATGGTATTTTCAAATTCTTTTGTCAAACCTTGAAGAACTTCCGTTCGTTCGACTTGGGCATGCTTATCGGCTTCAATTTCTTGCGTGGTACGTTCCATATTCTGAAGCAAAGCATCATTTTGAAAACGCAAGGTTAAAGCTTCTTCCATCTGGTTGCGGCTGGCTTTTGCCAACCTCATTTGCACACCAAGGACCAACAAAAACCCAAACCCAAAAATAATTCCGCTTAACGTCAAGCTGGAGGCAAAAAAGCCCCCTAACGTCAACAGGATCGGCGGGACAAACAACATAAAGGCCTTGCGATCAACCGACAGGGAAACCGTCCCCGCCGATGTCAGAATCAGTAAAAGCATGCCGTGTAAAGTCTGGGTTGCAATATCGGCGTGGATAAAGAACAACGGCAAAGTCGCAATCCAACCGAGACTGGCCGCTCCGGTTAAGGCCTGCGTGATAAAACCTGCCTTTTTCTGTATCCCCAACCCCTTGGCCGCCTTTAATCCGCGTTTCACCACAACCAGGCGCGCCACACCGATGATAACCGTCACAACACCCCATGAAAATAACAGGGTGTGATTGGCCACGTCCCAATAAAAAACGGTAAATAAAATAGCCGCGATAACAGTCGGCAGGGTTGTCGTACTGACATTGGATAAAAAGATATTGTTAACGGCGTGACGAACCTCACGCGTAAAGTCTTGTTCTATTCGCACCTCTTGCGTTTCCACGCTCAACGGTTGCGACACAGCAAGGCTGGTAGCAGACATGTTCTTGGATCTCCCTGGGTGAGATTCGTTGATCTCGCTTGTACGTTTTTACGTATAGGTGTTTTTACTGACGTAAAGGTAATCAAAAATAAAGAGACGTCAAGCAAAGATTCTTTGCCCCAAAAACGATTTAAAATTCAGTGACTTCTTAAATAAAATGGACTTTAATAGAACCTATAACACACAACTTGTTTCTTGGATTCTATGTGTAACTTGCTTTACGATATCATCAATGTACAAAAATCTCAGAAGCCAATTTAGTTAACGTGATTACCTATATTTCACTCTATTTATTTTCGGATGATTCATGCCTGCAAATCAAAATCCATTAAACGAAATTATTCAATTATACCAACAAGGCGAATTGAAATTAGCGCTTAAAAAAATTAAAACTTTAATGAAAAAGGCACCTAAAAACCCTGATTTGTATAACATTGCAGGCGCAATTTTAATGAACCAAGGGCAACTTAACGATGCATTGAAATACTGCAAAAAAGCGATCCAGTTAGCCCCCTCACATGCGGATGCTCATAATAATCTCGGAGCTATTTATAAAGAAAAGGGGTTATTTGACAGGACAATTCAATATTGCACCAAAGCTATCCAGTTAAATCCCAACCACTTTCACGCCTACAATAACATTGCAAACGCTTTAAAGCTTCAAGGTCAGTTCAATGAGGCAATAGAAAAATATCAAAAAGCGATAAGTATTAATCCAAATTTTGTAGAAGGTTTCTATAACCTAGGGAATGCCTTTCGTGAAATCGGTGCCTATAATGAAGCACTCACCTATTATAAGAAAGCCTTGTCACTCAATCCAAACCTTGCCCCCGCATATAATAATATCGCCGGTATATATTTAGAATTAGGTGACGATGAAAATGCTTTCAATTCCTACCTAAAACTAATAGGTACAGGACACGAAAACACCCCGGCTTTACAAGCTGTTGCCGATATTTCACAACGCATGAATATTCAAGAATATTCAGAAGGGCTGAACAATATTTTGGTCCATCTGCTTGCCACAACTGGTACTATCCGTCCAAATCTATTAGCCGCGAACTGTCTTTCACTCCTTAAGCATCATCCTAAAATGATTGAGATGCTAAATCATCCACACGATTGCGATCTCAATAGTGTAGTAAAAGACTTAACCCACTTCCCTTTGCTCTTGAGCCTGTTTAGAAAAGCCTTAATTCCAGATATTGATTTTGAGAAATTTCTCACCATTCTTCGCAAAAGAATATTACTTGAGCGTCATAGCTTAACAATAAACGCATCAAATTTCCCATTTCTAGAAAATTTTGCATTACTCTGCTTCAATAATGAATATGTTTTTTATGAAACACTGAAAGAAACGGCAGAGATTGAAAAGCTCCTAAATGAAAACCTAACAGAACAAGACATACTCTTTATTTCACTCTATCGTCCTCTGCACACAATAAAACACGCTAAGGAAAAAATGCAGGCTTTCAGCGAGGAGCTATATAAGCGACATTTCAGTGAGCGAGATCACGAACAACAGCTCAAATCTGATATTCCCTCACTTTCCCAAATTGAAAATGAAACCTCTGCCAAAGTACAAGCACAATACGAACAAAACCCATACCCGCGTTGGGTAGACGCTGAAGTATTTCATATTCCCGAAACATATTTAAGCATTGCAAAACGTAAACAACTCCTCCCACAAGACAATGTTGATAGCTCACGTATCTTAATTGCCGGCTGCGGGACGGGACAACATTCCCTGACAACAGCCACCCGCTTTCACAACACTCAGATAACAGCAATTGACCTGAGTCGAGAAAGTCTTGCATATGCGCTGCGAAAAACAAAGGAATTCGGCTTAAAAAATATAACCTACTTGCATGGAGATATTTTAAATATATCAAAGCTAGGGCAAACCTTCCCACACATCGAAAGCGTCGGCGTTTTACATCATATGAAAGACCCTATCGCCGGATGGCAAAGCTTAGTCAATGTATTGGAACCTAACGGCATTATGTTCATCGGACTATACAGTGAATACGCACGCCAAGAAATATCACGCATAAAAAAGCATATTGGTGAAAAAGGGTTGGATTCAACACCTATGTCCATTCGGAAATTACGAAAGGAAATTATGGAGGACCCAAATTCAGAATATGGCGACATCAGCACCAGCAAAGATTTTTACAGCATGAGCAATTGCCGCGATCTTCTGTTCCATGTTCAGGAACATCTCTTCACCATCCCCGCTATTGAACAGGCACTAAATAAATTTGGCTTAGCTTTCCTCGGTTTTGAGATTGATAAAAGAATAATCCATGCATTCATGTCAGAATATGGGCAAGACGCCTTATACGATCTGTCAAAATGGCACCAGTTTGAAGAAAAATATCCAAATACATTTGGTGGAATGTATCAATTCTGGACAAGAAAGTTATAAATCACTTTCAAACTCATAATCAGATTTCACTTAACATGACCTATTGGCAGACAAAACCTCTCGTCCCCAAACACAAGAGAAAACCTAGAAAAAGGCAAAGAAACATGCTAGGTTACAGCGATATCTGAACAGAGGTTTTCACTGAATGCAAAAACGCTTATCTTTCATTGCGTTACTCATAGTCTTGGCTGTACCTGTTTTAGGTGAAGCGGCGTCGAAATCAAAATCACTGCCGGCTTTACCGTTTGAACAATATTTTGCAGGCAAGCGCGGCGACCATGACGTTTTAAAATTCAATGATTTTTCCGGCAAGATTAAAGCGCATCGCATTAAAAAGCTGTTGCGATCCGGCCCCATTCTAGGGGATCGTGTTTTGCTGCAAAACAACACCGCTATCTATTTTCCGGAAGGCTATATCGTTTCTGCAACCGCACAGTTTGAAAAATGGCGCCCCAAACGTGGCATCAAAGTTGACCATGTGGCCTCATCCCAAGATATTGAGATTAATCCAGATTACGGTTTAGTTAAGTCGATCGACAATCAATTAGGACAGGTTTGTGCAGAAATCCCGTCGCAAACCCCTGAAATGATCCTTCAGTTGCGAAAAAGAACCGACGGGCTTATCTCATTAGTGAAAAAAACCCAAGGGCGCTTTGACCATATTATCGGGCAGCCCAGTGAAACAATCGAGGTGACTAGCGCATTAAGCCCGTCTTACCTGTCAAGCGATCATAAGATTCAAGCCATCGCTTCTCGCTGTATTTAAAAAAACAAGCATTGGATTTCCCCCATGAAAAAAAATCTGACAAGAACCGTTTCGCTTTTTCTATCCGCTGCTGTTCTGGCAGGCTGTAGCAACTTCCCAAAAGCGTTTGATCATTCCGGCAACCCGATTACCCAACCGTTTAATTACGAAGAAGCCCAAGCCCTGCAAACCGATACGACGACGTTTAAAGGCGCACTGGTGAAAGAATATCAAGCCCTTGCCACCAAAGAAGGTGTCGAATGGGCCGACTGGTTTGATTCTGACTTTTTTGCAAGAAAAGCCATAAAAGTCGCTGCCTCTGAAAACGGTCTACCGCCGGAAGACCCCGCCCTGTGGCGTTTTTCAAAAGAGGAACAAACACAATTTGCAGACGGCTATAATGCCTTGAACACCGCCTTGCAAACAAGTCGTTCCAGCTTGCCTGTTCTGTCGGCAAAGGCGCAAGCCAGCTTTGATTGCTGGGTAGAAGAACAAGAAGAAGGTTGGCAGAACGACGAAATTGCCAAATGTAAAGATCAATTTGCCGAAGCCCTGAATCGTCTGACCGGGGCACAGAAAAAGCTCGCCCAACAGCCAGCCCCAAAAATGGAACTGGATCTGGCAAAACTTTATACGGTCTTCTTTGACTTTGATTCCGCCGTCATCACACCGGTCGGGCGTCAAGTTTTGCAAGCACTGGTTCAAGACTGGGGGGCTCAGACTGTGAATTACGCCCTTATTGGTCACACTGACCGTGCCGGGAGCCAAGCCTACAACAAGTCTTTATCCGAGCGTCGTGCACAATCAGTGAAGACATTTATTTCGGAACTCGGCCTACCCGGTGATAAAATGTCGACAACCGCGATGGGGGAAAGTGCTCCGGCCGTTGCGACCCAAGACGGTGTCCGCGAAGCGAAAAACCGCCGCGTTGTTATCGAAATTCAACAGTAAGCCTATACCCGTTACGCATAAAAAGCGGAGCATTTTGAAAAGTGCTCCGCTTTTTTTATATTTAAAGCAAACGTAAAAAAGAAAATCGTCTATTTGTCCAAATTGTTTTTCACAACCAATAACAGATTAAGCAAATCATCCTGTTCTTTCACGCTTAATCCAGTCAAAGCCTGACTGCGTATTTCATCAGAGACTTTTTTCAGTTCCTGCAACAAGGGGCGGGCAGCATCTTTGATAAAGACACGAAGGACTCTGCGATCATTTTCATCACACACCCGATGGATCAAATCACGCTGTTCCATCCGCGTCATAAGCCGGGCAATTGATGAATTATCAACATCCAGTTTGGACGCCAGCTCGGATTGGGAAATCCCGTTATCGCGTTCAAGGATGGCAAGGGTCAGCCATTTCATTCTTGTCAGGTTATAAGGTTGGACTTTTGCGTCAATGCGAACGCGCAAGCGGTTTGCAACTTCGTGCAAAACAATCGGAATCGTATTTTTATCTTCATCTATCATAGTAATATCAAGGTAAACGGCTATAAGGAATTTTGGTACAAATATCTTCTCTGCAAAAGAGACTATTCTCAAAATAAAAGTTATAGATTGATGTGACAAGGAACACTGCCATCAGGATTTGCAGGCCATTTCCGATAATCTTTGATATTTGATCCATTTGATATCTCCATTCCCTGCAAAGGGGTTTACACAAAAATTAGTTGATATGTCAATCATTGATATGTCATATATCTATCTTCCCCAAAAATTAGCCCTTTCGCCAACATATAAAAATAGGAGTTACAGCAAATGCCACAAAAGCCGAACTGGCACTTCTATATTCCGAAGGTCTATACCACCTTTAAAAACGGTTATACCCTTTCTATGTTGCGAGATGATTGTCTTGCGGGATTAACCGTCGCCATTGTCGCCCTCCCCCTGTCGATGGCCTTAGCCATTGCGTCCGGCGTCAGTCCAGACAAGGGACTTGTTACCGCTATCATTGCCGGTTTTTTAATCTCGTTACTTGGGGGGAGTCGCTTTCAAATCGGCGGTCCAACGGGTGCCTTTGTGGTCGTTGTTTTTAACGTTATTCAGCAATTTGGATATGAGGGCCTTGTTCTGGCAACCCTTATGGCAGGGGGCATTCTCGTTCTGGCCGGACTGTTGCGTCTGGGCACCTATATCAAATATATCCCCCACCCCGTTGTAACCGGTTTTACCTCCGGCATTGCTACTCTCATTTTCATCAGTCAGGTCAAAGATTTCCTGGGTCTGGATATCGACAACATCCCAGCAGATTTCCTTGATAAAGTAACACTCCTGTTTTTAAACCTGCAGACTTATGATCCATATGTTCTGGGGACAGCTTTGCTGAGCATTGCAATCATCCTGATAAGTCAAAAGACCTTACCGAAATATCCATCCTTTCTTATTGCGATTGCCGGTATCAGCCTTTTGACATGGATATTTGCCTTGCCGATTGAAACAATTGGCACAAAATTCGGTGGCATTCCGTCAACCCTTTCATTGCCACACCTGCCTGTTTTTTCATGGGATCAAGCCGCAAAACTCCTCCCCAGTGCTTTTACCATCGCCTTTCTGGCCGGAATTGAATCTTTACTGTCTGCTGTGGTCGCGGACGGTATGACGGGGGCAAAACATCGTTCCAATTGTGAACTGGTTGCACAAGGGATCGCTAATATCGGATCCTCCCTTTTTGCCGGTATTCCGGCAACGGGTGCCATTGCCAGAACGGCAACCAATATTCGTTCCGGTGCGCATTCCCCCGTCGCCGGGATGATCCATTCACTTGCTCTCTTGGCCTTTGTTCTGTTCTTCGCCCCCCTTGCCTCTTTTATCCCCCTGTCTTGTTTAAGCGCCGTTTTGATGATCGTTGCATGGAATATGAGTGAGTTCGACAAATTCATTCATTTATTCAAGGCCCCGATTGGTGACAGAATTGTCCTGATTGCCACATTTTTGCTGACCGTTCTTGTTGATTTGAACCTCGCGATTGAAGTCGGCTTTGTCTTATCTGCCGTTCTCTTTATGCACCGTATGGCCAATGCCGTAGAGGTGGAAACACATATCAATATCATTCAAGACGATGAAGACGACGATAGCGAAAACCTGTCCTCCGATGACGCAACACGCTTACCCGATGGCGTGCTGAGTTACCAGTTTAACGGCCCCTTTTTCTTTGGTGCTGCCGAAAGATTGATTGATACATTGGGTCGAACCGGGAAAACACCCGATATCATCATTTTACAAATGCACGATGTCCCCTTTATTGACGCAACGGGATGCAGTGCCCTTGCAACCTTTATTCAGAAATCCATGCATTCCGGTGTATGGCTGATTTTTAGTGGCGGCAACTCTAATGTCCTCAACACATTAGAAAAAATGAACTCACTGACCCGTAAGCCCAATATCAAAATATCTGACACATTCACCGAGGCCCGCATATTGGCAGCAGAGATTATGCGCAATCGCACACCGCAATTTTACGACATTTAAAACAGGACTTTATAAATATGAATTCATCACAAATTGCAGACGATATGGAGAGATGGACCGAGCTTTTTTTCATCATGTGCGAAGGGGAAGCGCCTCATAACAAAGCACACTGGAACTTGCGTCTGGCTTTATCCACCTTTGCAAAAGATGTGGGCGGTTTTACCCGTCAACAAAACGAGGATGCGCGCGTTTTAATCACCAAATTTGAAAAATTTATCGCTAAAAAAGATTATGAGTCCGCCAAGAAAATGCAAGGTGATCTCTTTTACTTCATTCTTGCTATTGCAGAGGAAAAAGCACACTGAGACAATGCGCTTTTTCCATCCTACATTATCAGCTACCGCTCAGTTCTTTCACTTTATTGCGGGCTTCAAGGGCTTTGTCTTTTTCACCCAGAACCATATAAACCTTGGCCAGACGTTTCCAGCCTTCAATATCGTTTGGGTTTTCCTTTAAACGATCAGCAAGTTTTTCCACCATCTCACGGATCATTTCGTCACGTTCTTCCGGTGTCATTTCCGATGCAGCTTCCATATCTGCCTGACTCGGCCCGGATGTTTGTGCCGCTTGTTCTTGGCGTTGCTTCTTTTCTTCTTCCCATTGTAATTCAAATTGCTTGGAAAGAGCCAAGGCTTGCTCACTTGGTTTAAAATCATCACGGTTTAGATTACCGGCCTTTGCCGCCATATCAATCTGTTCATTGACTTGCGACAACCAACCAATTTCTTTCGGGGCCATTGCCGCAAGATCGGTCCATTCCTGAATTGCGCCTGCATAATCCTGTGTTTTCACTTTCGCAAAACCAAGATAGAAACGCGCCTTCATTTGGCTTGGGTCATTGCCCACCGCCTCTTTTAATGCGGCAAATGTTTCCTCATCGACCTGACCTTCGCTGGCATAAATCTTACTTTCTGCGAAATCGGCCAAGACACTGGGATGACGTTCCGACGCTTTCACCGCACTGCGATAAGCATCAACCGCTTCACCCGGACGACCAACCAAACGCATGGTACGACCCAACAGCATCCAGCCTTCCACATCCCCCGGTTCATCTTGCAGATGTTTTTTCAATTGTGCAATTTCTGCCGCCATACCTTCAGAAGTCGCCATTTGACGCTCTTTTTCCAAATCACGTGAGGCAAAGGGCACATCCTCATACCCCGGCATACCGATTTTTAAATAAAGCGCCAATGAACCTGCAACAATGCCAAGGCCGACAACCGTGCTAATGATCAACGCCCCGGTACCGACGTTTTGTCCACGAACGGTGCTTTGCCCCCGTTTTTCATCGGCAGACAGCAAACGGCGTTGAATTTCCACACGCGCGGTTTCAGCTTCTGCCTGATTGATCAAGCCACGTTCCAAATCCCGATCCAGTTCTTTCAACTGATCTTTAAAAACGTTCAGTTCATAATCGGCACGTTCGCCTTCTTCCTTGGATTTTCGCCATAAAGGGGCTGCCAAAAGAAAAAGGGTGATTGCACTCAAAACGGCAACCGCAATCCAAAAACTCATTTATCGCTTCCTTCTTCTTTCATCAAGGCATCCAGTCGCGCCTGTTCCTGCGCAGTCAAAGGCACCGCAATCCCTTTGCCTTGCGCGGCTTGTGCGCTGCGACGACGGTAATAAAACACAATTCCCACCAATCCGATAACAACCATCAAGGCCGGGCCGAACCACAGCACCATCGTTTTGGCCTTCACTGGTGGTTTCAACAAAACGAAATCACCGTAGCGTGAAACCAGATAATCTTTTACTTCCTGATTGCTGTCGCCATGCGCAATCCGGTCACGCACCAAAATACGCATTTTCTTGGCAATGCCAGAGGCAGAGTCATCAATTGATTGGTTCTGGCAAACCACGCAACGAATATCCTGTGAAACTTCGCGCGCACGCGCTTCAAGCGCCGGGTCTTGCATAATCTCATCCGGTTCAACCGCGGACACCTGCACCGTCCAGACAAACAGGGCAGCCCATAAAATCAGCCAAAATTTCATTGTTTGCGCAGCTCCTCAATCAAAGGCAACAAGGTACCATTCCACGCTTGCGGCGAAATCGGGCCGATAAATTTGTAGCGGATCACCCCTTGTTTATCGACAACGAAGGTTTCCGGTGCCCCGGTAATACCCCAGTCAATGATGGTTTCGCCCGTGTCATCCACGCCGATTTTTGTGTAAGGATCACCATGACGCGCCAACCAGCGCACCACATCATTGGGGTTTTTCTCGTCCCAATCCACACCATAGACCGGGATCGCATTTTCGCGTTTTAATTTCAGGAGGAAAGGATGTTCCTGCAAACAGGCCACACACCATGATCCAAAGAAATTAACCAACGAAACTTTGCCTTTCACATCTTCGGCACTTAACCCCTCTTCACGACCTTTAACGGGAACCAGTTTAAATTCCCCCATCGGTTGATTAAGCAAAACATCCGTATCCAACTTGGATGGGTCTTTCGTCAAACCAATGGCAAAATAAATAACAAGGACAACAAACCCAATTAACGGGATTAAAAAGAAGATACGCGAATTCATGCTTTTGCTCCCTCGGCTATTGCTTTGTTCGCCAAAGCGGATCGTTTAGGCGCACCGACGCGGTGACGACGGTCCGACAGACTGACCAAACCACCCAGTGTCAACAATCCACAACCGCCCCATAGCCAAGCAATCAGCGGGTTCCAATACAGGCGCGTTACGTAACCATCACCGGACTTATCCCCGACCACGGCATAAAGATCCCCCAGAAACATCGGATAAATTGCAGCTTCTGTGGTCGGCATGCCGCCGGTATCATATTCGCGTTTTTCCGCCAGCAAAGTCGTAACGAGTTTACCATCCTTATGGACCGTAAACGTCCCTTCCAAGGCATCATAGTTCGGGCCACGGATATCACGCACACCTTCGAAAGTGTATGTAAAACCCGCAACTTCTATCTGGTCGCCAAAATTCATCACTTGAATTTTCTCGACTTTCCAGTTACCCGCGCCCGTCATCCCGGCAATAGTAATCGCCAGACCGAGGTGGGCAATCGTCATGCCCCACGTTGCGCGAGGTTGACGCGCCAGTCGTTTCAAGCTTTGCCCAAAGGATGTTTTCCCCAGCTTGATCCGTTCGGCCACATCCCAAAGGGTGCCAACCGCCAGCCAAGTGGCAAGACCCATACCGAAATAGCCACCCCAGCCTTCTTCCCCTTTGAGAATAAAGGTCAGGATAACAGCAGCCAATGTTGCCCCGTAAACAAGATACATACGACTGAGAATACCCTTGGCATCCCCACGTTTCCATGACATCAACGGCCCCAACGCCATCAAGATCACCAACGGGGTCATAATCGGAATAAAGACACGGTTATAAAACGGTGCACCAACCGATACCTTGCCCGCATCAATCACATCAATAAACAATGGGTAAAGGGTTCCCAGCAAAACCACGCCGGTCGCCGTTGTCAAAATCCAGTTATTGAACAGCAAGGCGCCTTCGCGCGACACGGGTTTAAATAACCCGCCGCCCACAAGGCTCGGCCCTCGCACAGCATAAAGGGCAAATGAGCCGCCGATTGCAATGATCAGCAAAATCAGGATAAAGACCCCGCGTTCCGGGTCCGTTGCAAAGGCATGAACCGATGTCAGAACACCGGACCGCACAAGGAATGTCCCCAACAAAGACAGACCGAAGGCAATAATCGCCAGGAAAATGGTCCAGCTTTTTAAGGCGTCGCGTTTTTCTACTACGATGGCGGAGTGTAACAAGGCCGTTCCAGCCAACCACGGCATAAAGGAGGCGTTTTCAACCGGATCCCAGAACCACCAGCCGCCCCAGCCAAGCTCGTAATAGGCCCACCAGGATCCCAGTGCGATCCCCACGGTCAGGAAAATCCACGCCGCCAACGTCCACGGGCGGACCCAACGCGCCCAGCTTGCATCCACGCGACCTTCAATCAGGGCTGCAATGGCAAAGCTATAGGCAATGGAAAAACCCACATACCCCAAATACAGAAACGGTGGGTGGAAAGCCAGCCCCGGGTCCTGCAACAACGGGTTCAGGCTTTGACCGTTTGCAGGCACATCAAGCAAACGTTCAAACGGGTTGGAAGTAAACAGAATAAACATCAAAAAGCCGACAGTGATCAAAGACTGTACCGCCAATGTACGGTTCTTCAACCCACTGGGCAGGTTGCGGCCAAAAACCTGAACCGCACAGCCAAATGTTGCCAAAATCAGCACCCATAACAGCATGGATCCTTCGTGGTTCCCCCAAACACCGGAAACCTTATAAAGCAAAGGTTTGTCGGTATGAGAGTTCTTCGCCACGTTCAGAACCGAGAAATCCGAGGTTACAAACGCATGCGTCAGGGCTGCAAAGGCCGCCGCAATCAAAATAAACTGTGCAATTGAGGCCGGGCCTGCAATATTCATCCAGCGCCGATTGCCCATCGGACCCGCTGCCAATGGGACGACACCTTGTACCACCGCCACAAACAGCGCGAGGATCAACGCAAAATGTCCTATTTCTGCATACATGTTATTTGTCTTTCAGTTCGTCGGGAACATGACCTTGTTTCAAGGCCTCTGTAATCGGCTGGCCTTCTTCCCATTTGCCGGATTTTTTCAACGCATCGGCAACTTCGGGCGGCATATAGTTTTCATCGTGTTTGGCCAGCACCTCATCGGCAACCAAGACATCGTTTCGGAAATATCCTTCCGCCACAACACCTTGCCCTTCACGGAACAAGTCAGGAAGTAACCCCTTGTAATGAACCGGGATTGTATTCGCCATGTCGGTCACAACGAAAATGTTGGTGACACCATCGGCTGCTTTTTCAACAGAGCCAGCTTCGACCAGTCCGCCGATTCGAATACGGCGATCTAAGTCAACCTTCCCCTGTTCAATGACTTCGGTTGGGCTAAAGAAAAAGACGATATCATCTTCCAAAGCGGCCAGAACAAGGGCGGCAATGGCGCCCAATGCACACAGGCCCACCAGCGCGATATAAAGGCGACGCGTTTTCTTTTTCATGCGCTTTTCCCTTCGCTTGTCATTTGTTCCATGATGGAGAGGTCTTTCTTACTTTTGGCCAATGCCTTAACACTGGTTATCAACAGGCCAATCAACAAAACAGCAGCCAATCCGTAACAAGGCCAGATGTATATGCCGTGACCGCCCATTTCAAAAAATTCGTTCATTTTGTCCCCTCCCCTCTATCAACCGTGAACGTGGCGCAAACGCAAGGCGCGCACTTTGGATGAGATAATTTCGCTGCGCATACGGATAAACAGGACCAGCGTGAAATATCCGGTAAAACACAAAAACATCAGCCCCAGCGGGATCAACATATCCGGGTGAATCGCCGGGCCACCGGCCTTAACCAAAGACGCCGGTTGATGCAACGTATTCCACCAGTCCACAGAAAACTTGATAATCGGGATATTAATCACGCCGACCAAGCACAGAATTCCGGCTGATTTCGTACCACGTGCCGGATCATCAAAGGCGTTTAACAGGGCCATATGCCCCATATAAAGAAACAACAGCAACAATTCAGAGGTCAGACGCGCATCCCACACCCACCATGTTCCCCACATGGGTTTTCCCCAGAAAGACCCGGTGAACAACGCCAAAAAGGTAAAAGCTGCCCCGATCGGTGACATGCATTTTGCCGCCAAGTCAGACAACGGGTGTTTCCAGATCAATCCCATTGCGGACGCCACCGCCATAGAAATGTAAATAATCATCGACATACTGGCTGCTGGCACATGGATATACATGATACGCACAGTTTCGCCCTGTTGATAATCCGTCGGCGAATCGAACAGGGCAAAATATAGCCCCGCTGCCGTCGTGATAATCGTCAAACCGATCACCCAAGGCAATAAAAGGCCGGAAAGCCACATAAAGCGTTTCGGGTTTGCAAAAGCGTTGATGTTGAAAGCCATCGTTTTCGGGTCCTGATCCCTACGTGTTTTATTCGCATTGCACGCTTTATGGCCTTTAAGTTAGGCACCATTAAGGCAAAGTTGACCACATAGAGCCATATTTCGCGCGTGTTTCGAACCATTCGCAACTTCCATAAAAAAAGCCCCTCATTCAGGCTCGAATGAGGGGCCCTATTAATAAGTGTGGATTTATCTTTTCATCATTGCGATCATTTTTTCGACCGCTTCCATATGTTCCTCGGAATTATGGCACATCCCCTGAAAACAGGCACAAAGATCGAGAAAGTCCTGTAATTCCATACGTTGTCCCATTTTCATCAAACGCTTGGTGAACCGTAGGGCTTGCGGTGGTTTTTTCGCCATTTGGTTGGCTAAATCCTGTGCGGCCTCCATTAATTTATCCGGCTCAACCACCTGAAGTACAATCCCGAGGTCCAAGGCTTCTTGCACGTCAATTACCCGTCCGGTGAAGGTCAGTTCTGCCGCTTTTTGATAACCGATTAGACGTTGCAGAAAATAAGCCCCGCCGTCCCCCGGAATAATGCCCAAATTTACAAAGGTCTCCCCAAACTTGGCTTTACTTGAAGCCACACGTAAGTCTGCCATATTGGCAAGATCAAATCCGGCCCCCACCGCCGGACCGTTGACGGCTGCGATAATCGGAACTTCACATTTATTCATCGCCACTGGAATACGTTGGATACCTTGGCGATAACGGGTTTGGACCTCTTCCACATTCCCGGCAAAATCACCGCCACGTTCCTGCATATCCTTGATATTGCCCCCTGCACTGAATGCGGCCCCATCACCCGTTATAATCAAAACACTGACGTGATCAGCCGCCTTATTCACCCAGTCCAGTGTCGTAATAATATCTTCAATCAAGGCGGTCCCTGTCAGGGCATTACGCACATCATTGCGCATGAAAGTCAGGGTCGCGATACGGTTTTCAACACGTAAATCGGCATCTTGCAGTTTGGGCATATCAAACACGGATCAATTCCTCTTTTTAAACAAAAAAAATGCGGCACACCTCGGTCTGGGGACGTTAGGGGCCGCATATAGTTTTCCTCACACCTCTAGGGAGTGCAAGAGTCTTTTCAGAAGTCATCTTATACAGAATGTTCGCTTTCCAAACATTTAAAGAATTGTAAAAGATTGTCAGCTCGGCAACATACCACCGACTTCTTTTTCAACTGCTTTTGGATCAGCACGAAAGTTGGTGTGAAATTCAACAGCCATCGGATCGGGATAAACGTCTTCGTCGCCGTTTTTCACAGCTTCCAAAACCCGCGCAATAACATCTTGTGGTGACGTTTTATCCATTTCCACATTCGCCGCCATATCCGTATCTACAGGACCCGGATAAACACCTGTGACCTGCGTACCCTGTGCGGCCAGTTCCGCGCGGACCCCTTGTGTCATCAAGTTAACAGCCGCTTTTGATGCACTGTAAGACCCCAACACAGGGAAACAGGCAAAAGAGGCTACTGAACTGGTATTTACAATCGCCCCACCCCCATTGACTTTTAAGATCGGCGCAAAGGCTTGGATAAGATTGAGAGTTCCGAAATAATTGATTTCCATTTCCTGACGGGCAATATCGCTGTCATTCACGGAAAGAAAACCCTGAAATAAAGCCACACCTGCATTATTCACGAGAAGACTTACATCCTTGCAATTTTGCGCAGCTGCGTTGACATGATCCATATTCGTCACATCCAGATGCAGGGCAACCACTTTACCATTGGAAGCTTCCACTAAATCGGCAACATCCGTCGGGTTTCGCACCCCGGCATATACCTTTTTGGCACCTGCTTTTAACAAAGCATCTACATAGACACGGCCCATTCCACGGCTGGCCCCTGTGACCAGCGCAACCTGATTTTTAATCTTACTCATAACAAAATCCTTTAGAGGGAAAGAAAAATAGTATTAAAATACCGAACGGTATTAAAATAGACACTTGTTTCTTCCTGTCAAGGTGATAAAATACCAACCGGTATTTAATTATAAGAGAGTCACCATCGTGGCACGTGGACGCCCCAGAAAAACAACACCGAAAAAAGTGCTGGAACAAGCAATGAAAATTTTCTGGGAACGCGGTTTTGACGCAACCTCAATGAATGATATTGCGCAAGAAACGGGTATGGCGAAACCCGGGCTTTATGCCGCTTTTGGCGATAAGGAAAAACTATATCAACAAGCTATTTCTCATTACTTCGAAACATTTGGAAAATCATCTTTGGATTATCTTATCCATAGTCCCGCCTCCCTTAAAACAACCTTGCGAACTCATCTTAAAGAAATTGCCGCTTTCCTCTGTGATGAAAGCAACCCCGGTGGCTGTTTTGTTGTCAACGGCGTAATCGATTGCGCCCACAAGACAGGTCCACTCGAAGAATATACGCGGTTTTTAAATCAAAAACGCAGAGAAGCCTTTTACATGCGTTTGAAACGTGCAAAAGCGGAAGGGGAATTGCCCGATGACGCCGATATTGATGCGCTTGCCGATTTTTTCGGAGCACAACCCATCAGCCTTGCCGTTATGGCACGTGCAAAAACTCCCTTCAGCGCCCTTGAGAACCTGATTGAAACCAGCTTGAAAGTCCTACCAGAGAACGATTTATAAAAAAGCGTTGACAAACCCGTCCAATTATCGCAATTAATAATCATTCGCATAAATAAACGGGTGCCAATCATGTCTTTCTTGCACAACCTCCATCAGCGTCTGGAAATTCTGGAAATGAATGATATTTCCGATCTGTGCGTTCTCGGTTTTTTGTTTGACGATGCGCGCAATCTCAATGGCTTGCTGGCTGCTATTCGCATGCTCGATATACCCACATGGCAACCAACAATCGAAGTTATTGAAACCACGCTGGAACGATTGCTGGACAGCGCCTGCGTCGTCAAACTGGAAGCCGGGAACGAGGTTTATTTTTCCATTACCGGCGTTGGCATCCGTACTTTTTTCAGCCTAATGAAACGCCCCATGCCCAACAATCAACGCATGCGTGATACCACGTTATCTTTAAAATCCACCTTTGTTGAAAATTTACCACAAACGATTTGCGCCAAAGTTGTCGAGGAACTCATCGGTTTTTATAACTGCCAACTCAACTGCCTTGAAAACCAATGCACCAACTGCCCCTTAAAATCCCAACGGGCCCAAATCAAAACCGACAGGCAGCTTTTTCATATACAACAGGAACTGGAATGGCTCGGCCGCATGACACAAAACCTCAGCCTACCTCAAGCCTACCATTTTCACAGTGTGTCTTAAAAATCCAGATCGGCGTAATGGCGGGCGGCGGGGATGCCGCTGACGTTGTCTTTGAGAATATCACGCATAGAAGGTCGGGATTTAAAACGGGCATACCAGGCTTGCGCACCGGGATGGTCCGCCCAAGGGATATCGCCTAGATAATCCACCGCCGAAATATGTGCTGCCGCGCATATATCCGCCAAAGACAGGTTTTCGCCCGCCAGCCAATTGCGTTGATCGCTGAGATAGCCGATATAATCCAAGTGATAATGGACGTTTTGTTTACCTGCCCGGATAGCCCCTGAGTTTGGCGTTGCCCCGGCAATAAAACGCTTTGTAATCTTTTCCCCAACCAGATTGCGGGTCACTTCTTGTGCAAATTTTTTATCAAACCACGCAACAAGACGGCGAACCTCAGCCCGTTGATCCGGTGTCGTCCCCAGCATATTATGTTCGGGATAGACTTCTTCAAGATATTCGCAAATGGCATGGTCATCCCAGATGGGTTTACCTTCCGGCTCAACCAGAACAGGGACTTCGCCAGCCGGGTTGAGGGCCAAGAAAGTTTCCCGGCGTTCCCAAACAGGTTCATGCACACAGGTAAACGCAAGCTTCTTTTCCGCAAGTAAAATACGGACCTTGCGCGACAAGGCATCAAAGGGAAGGTGATAAAGTCGTCTCATGCTCGTCTAGGGGGTTTATTGCACAATAGAGAACTTGGGATAGCGAATTTCGCACTGCATTAAAAGAGCAAATACAGCATACAGATCAAAAAAGGTCATTTTTCACAAGTAACTCAACCATAAATAACAACATTACCCTTGAAAGTAAAAAAAAGGCGAAGCTTCCTAAAAAGCTCCGCCAAGTTTTGGTTAGGGATGAATGTCTGAAATCAGACATTCGGTCGGATGAAACGAATTCCACCCTAGCAATCAAGTCACGAGAGAGATGTAACTTGAGCCTCTGCTCGCACATATGTGCGAATTCTAGAGCAAATCCCGAGCAGGTTGACACAACCTGCAACGACGTATTTGCGTTAAATAAAATGCTCTATATGGATCAGGCCGTCTTTTTAATGGCTGCCTCCTTGGTAACTGCAATGTCGAGCTTGTCGATCATTTCCTTAGGCACCACTTGCCAGATCTTGCCTTTCTCCATTTCCCAATCCTGCAGAATTTGTTCTGCATACTGAGAATGTGTTTCTTTCACGTATTCACGGATCAAACCTTTCAAAAGGTTTTCATAGTGATCGACTTCAATACGTTGCCAAATCACGTTATCCGGGTTCACACGATGTTCAAATGTACCGTCTTCGTCGTAAACAAAGGCCATGCCGCCTGTGAAACCAGCGCCAAAGTTGGCCCCGACTTCCCCCAGAACAACCACGGTGCCGCCGGTCATATATTCACAACCGTTTGATCCGATACCTTCAACCACCGCCGTCGCACCAGAGTTGCGAACCGCAAAGCGTTCTCCACCTTGACCGGATGCAAACAGTTTACCGGCTGTCGCCCCATACAGGCAGGTGTTACCGACAATGGTATTTTCGTTCGATTTCAACGGGCTGGACACCATCGGGCGCACAACAATCGTCCCGCCGGACAGGCCTTTACCCACGTAATCGTTGGCATCACCAAAGATTTCCAGCTTCAGGCCCTGTACTGTGAAAGCCCCCAGCGAGTTACCGGCAGAACCACGCATACGAACGGTCAGGTGGTCCGGCTCCAACCCGGTCATGCCGTATTTACGGGTAATGATCGAGCTGGTGCGTGTTCCCACAGAACGGTGCGTGTTTTTGACCGTGTAGAAAAGCTGCATCTTCTCGCCGCCTTCCAAGGCGTTCTTGGCATCCTTGATGATTTGCGCATCCAGCGTATCCGGTACAGGGTTGCGTTCTGTCAATGTGCAGAAACGCGGTGTATCGCCTGTATCGGCCTGTGCCAGAAGCGGGTTCAAATCCAGATCGTCAAGGTTTTCACGACCACGACCGACCTGTGTTAACAGATCAGATCGACCGATAACGTCTTCCAGTTTTTCATAACCAAGTGAAGCCAGAATTTCTGTGACTTCTTCAGCAATGAATGTAAACAGGTTGACCACCTTGGCCGCAGAACCAGTAAATTTCTTACGCAGTTCAGGGTCTTGTGTACAAACGCCGACCGGGCAGGTGTTGGAATGACACTGACGAACCATAATACAGCCCATCGCAATCAACGATGTCGTACCGATACCGAATTCCTCAGCCCCCAACATGGCAGCAATCACCACGTCGCGACCTGTACGGAAACCACCGTCTGTACGCAGCTTCACACGGTGGCGCAGCTTGTTCAAGGTCAGAACCTGATTGACCTCGGACAGACCCATTTCCCACGGCAAACCGGCATATTTAATGGAAGACTGCGGCGATGCACCCGTCCCGCCATCATAACCGGAAATGTGGATCGTATCAGCACCCGCCTTGGCAACACCGGCAGCAATCGTCCCGACACCGGACCGCGCAACCAGTTTCACACAGACACGTGCAATCGGGTTGATTTGTTTCAAGTCGTAAATCAACTGCGCCAAATCTTCGATAGAATAAATATCGTGATGCGGCGGCGGTGAAATCAGGGTCACACCCGGTGTGGAATGACGCAGCTTGGCAATTTCAAGCGTTACCTTGAAGCCCGGCAGCTGTCCGCCTTCACCCGGTTTTGCCCCTTGGGCCACCTTGATTTCCAACTCCTGACAGTTGTTCAGATATTCCGCTGTCACACCGAAACGACCAGATGCCACCTGCTTCACCGCAGAGTTCGCATTGTCACCGTTTTTGCGCGGTGTGAAACGTTCGCGATCTTCCCCACCTTCACCGGAGTTGGATTTCGCACCGATCCGGTTCATGGCAATCGCCAATGTTTCGTGGGCTTCACGAGACAAAGCACCGATTGAAATCGCCGGCGCACACAGACGACGACGGATTTCCGTAATGGATTCCACTTTGTCCGTAGAAATGCTGTCCCGATCAGATTGGAAATCCAGCAAATCGCGCAACATCATCGGCTTGCGGCCATTCACGCCATTGGCATATTCGCGATAGGTCGAATAGCTTTCGGTCGCAACGGCTTCCTGCAATTTGTGGATCAACAACGGATCATGGGCGTGACGTTCACCGTCAGCGCGGTAACGGTAGAAACCGCCTTGCGGTAAAGGTGTAACTTCGGAATATGCTTTTTCATGCATTTCCAGAATTTTATCTTCCAGACCTTTGATCCCGATACCGGAAATCCGTGATGTCATACCCGGGAAGAAATCCGCCACAACAGAACGCGACAAACCGACCGATTCAAACGCATAACCACCGCGATAAGAACTGATAACACCGATACCCATTTTAGACATGGTTTTCAGCAAGCCCTTATTGATGGCTTTCTTATAATTTTCCACCGCTTTTTCAAACGGCAGGTCACCATAAATACCTTTGGCATGTTGAACAGCAATCGCTTCTTCGGTCATGTAAGCGTTAACGGTGGTTGCACCGACGCCGATTAAAACCGCAAAATACTGTACATCCAACGCTTCGGCAGAACGCACGTTCACAGAAGTAAAGGTCCGCAATTGCTGACGCACCAGATAACTATGTACACCACCGGCAGCCAAAATCATCGGGATCGGCGCTTTGTCTTTACCGGTATGTTCGTCCGTCAGGATGATATGTTTTTTCCCGCCGCGAACCGACATTTCCGCCTCATGGCGGATGCGTTCGATGGCTTCGCGCAGGGTTTCTTTGCCCGGCTTGAAGGTACAATCGATTTCAATCGCATCTTCACCCAAATAGTTTTTCAGGGCATGAAATTCTGTAGAGGTCAGGAACGGTGATTCCAACTGAACAACCTGACACTGATCCGGGCTTTCATCCAACACGTTGCCCAGATTGGACAAACGCGTGCGCAAAGACATCACGCGGGTTTCGCGCAAGCTGTCGATCGGCGGGTTCGTCACCTGAGAGAAGGCCTGACGGAAGAAGTGATGCAAACCACGGTATTTATCAGACAAAACAGCCTGTGGCGTATCATCACCCATAGAACCTGTGGCTTCCTGACCGGTTTCAACCATCGGGCGCAGGATCAATTCAAAATCTTCCTGCGTGAAGCCGTATAGTTGCTGATGTTGCATCAGGATATCTTCCGGCCACGGGCAAGGTTTGGGCGAGTCTGCCTTGATGATTTGATCAACCTTGACAATGTTATCTACCCATTTGCCATAAGGCTGGCGGCTCGCGGTCCAGTCTTTAAGCTCGCGGTCGTGGAAGAATTTACCTTCATGTAAATCGACACCGATCATACCACCGGGGCGCACATGGCCTTTTTCAACGACTTTGGACTCATCAATTTCAGACATGCCAGTTTCAGAACCAACCAGCAAAATACCATCACCTGTGATGGAATAACGCAGCGGACGCAGGCCGTTACGGTCTAGGCCCGCAACAATCCAGCGACCATCCGTTCCACAAATCGCAGCCGGGCCGTCCCACGGTTCCATAACCGAGTTACAATAGGCAAACAGGTCTTCATGTTCTTTCGGCATCAAGGCGTTTTGACCGATGGACTCAGGAACCATCAGGGCTTTTACCGCCGGCGCCGGACGGCCTGCACGAACCAGAATTTCCCAAACCGCATCAAGGGCCGCAGAGTCAGAAGACCCATTGGCAACCAACGGCTTCACATCTTCGATATGCGCGCCAAACACAGGTGACGCCATGCAGGTTTCGTGTGCTTTCGTCCAGTTTTGGTTCCCGGTAATTGTGTTGATCTCACCGTTATGCGCAATCATGCGGAACGGTTGCGCCAACCGCCATTGCGGGAACGTATTGGTCGAATAACGCTGGTGATAAATCGCAAAGTTGGAAACGAAAAGTTCGTCATTCAAATCCGGGTAGAATTCGGTAATCTCACCCGCCATGAACATGCCTTTATAAATGACACTGCGACAAGACAGGGAACAGAAATAAAATTCTGTCAGATTTTCCGACAGACATTTGTTTTCAATCCGGCGACGAATAACATACAGATCGTTTTCAAAATCATCGTTGGATTTACCAAGGGTATTGGCAATCATAATCTGTTCGATTTCCGGGCGCGTTGCGTTGGCTTTTTCACCAATAACTTCGATATTCACCGGAACCTGACGCCAGCCATAAATGCGATAGCCATATTTCAAAACTTCGGCTTCAACGATACAACGACACCGTTCCTGCGCCCCAAAATCGGTTTTCGGCAAGAAAACCTGACCGACCGCCAAGGCACCTTCTTCCGGCTCGTGACCGGTGCGGCGAATGTGGCGTTTGAAAAATTCCTGTGGGATTTGCACATGGATACCAGCACCATCACCTGTTTTGCCATCGGCATCAACAGCCCCACGGTGGTCCAGTGCGCGCGTGGCCTGAAAGGCATGACGCAGAACCTCACGGTTGGGTTTCCCGTCAATTGAAGCCACCAGACCGACACCGCAGTTTGCAGTTTCGAAAGACGGATCATACATGCCATTTTCAGCCAGAAAACGGGCGTTGCGTTGATATTCTGATACGTAATTATTGGTCATTTTCTCTCTCACGCCTCCTGCTTATTCAGCTGCGCTTACGCGCGCTTGTGTACGGAGGTATTTATGAATGGCATCGGATGCGTCACGGGCGTCTTTAATACAGCTTACGACCAAAGAAGCGCCGCGTTCGATATCACCGGCGGCAAAAACGCCGTCCAGATTGGACATCCATGTTTCTTTATTCACATCCACTGTGCCCCAACGGCTGACAGCTAAGTCAGGCTCACCAAACAAAGTGGGGATATTTTCCGGCTCGAAACCCAGTGCCTCAATCACAATATCGGCATCCAGTTCAAACTCAGACCCGGCAACTTCTTTCACGCTTTGACGACCGGATGCATCGGCAAATCCCAAATGCATGGAAACAGCTTCCACTTTTTGAACCTTACCCAAACCTTTGAAAGATTTCGGTGCAGACAACCATTGGAAGTTCACGCCTTCTTTCTCAGCATTTTCCACTTCGCGCTGCGACCCCGGCATATTGGCCCGGTCACGACGATAAAGACAGGTCACTGACTTGGCACCTTGACGAACAGATGTCCGTACACAGTCCATCGCTGTATCACCGCCACCGATGACGACAACATTTTTGCCTTCCGCGTTCAGCGTTCCTTTATCAAAGGCCTCAACCTCATCGCCAAAACCTTTCTTGTTGCTGGCGGTCAGGAAGTACATCGCCGGGAAAATATTTTCCAGATCCGCACCCGGTGCCTCCAGTTTACGACCAGCATAAACACCCACGGCAATCAAAACCGCATCATGTTTGGCGCGTAACTCTTTCAAAGAAGCATCGCGGCCCACTTCAAAATTCATATGGAAGGTGACACCGCCGTCTTCCAGCAGCTTGGCACGACGTTCCACCACATCTTTTTCCAGTTTGAAACCCGGAATACCATAAACCATCAAACCACCAACACGGTCGTGGCGATCATAGACATGAACCTCATATCCCTTGCGGCGCAAACGATCAGCTGCGGCCATACCTGCGGGACCAGCCCCGATAATACCAACGCTTTGACCCAGTTCTTTCAACGGTTGCGGCGGCTTGACCCAACCTTGTTCCCAGGCATTGTCAGTAATGAATTTTTCAATCGCACCGATGGTAACCGCATTATGGTCAGACTGTTCCAACACACAGAGGCCTTCACACAGACGGTCCTGCGGACAGATCCGTCCACAAATTTCTGGCAGGGTATTGGTTTCCTGTGACGTATGATACGCATCTTCCAAACGGCCCGCAGCCACAAGGCGCAACCAGTCCGGAATATTGTTGTTCACAGGACAAGCCACAGAACAATAGGGAATACCACATTGTTCACAGCGTGATGCTTGTTCCTGAGCTTTTTCGATGGTGAAGCGCGCATAAATCTCGTTGAAATCTTTTTTGCGTTCTTCAGCAGTGCGTTTGTCCGGGTAGTTTTGCCCGATCGTGACGAACTGCATCATTTTTTCAGCCATCAGTCTCTCCAATCCCTCGTTTTCGGGTTAGTCTTTTTCCTTAGCCGGCACAGGCTTCACCTGAGTATTCCGACGCCAAACCACCCACATTGAGCAGTTCGGATGCATGGTATGCGATAAAATAACGCAGATTTCAAGGAAAAAAATTAATATAGGTCAGTTTTGCTGTCCTATATGGCAAAAAAACAACGACGACAACCCCTTCCACCCCCAAAGCCTGAACCCCGTTTTTTATCATTTTGTACCAAAATGGTACTATTTTTTAGTTTTGGGCCTCGAATCCAGACGTGTTATACAAAATCGAACAACAAGCAAAAGCCTGTCTTGGGGGAAAACGTGACTGAACTTCATATACTCGTTCTCGCACTTGTGCAGGGAATCACAGAATTTTTGCCGATCAGCTCTTCCGGTCATCTGGTTTTGGTCCCTGTCTTTGGTGACTGGCCCGACCAGGGGTTGCTCATGGATGTTGCCGTCCATGTCGGCACATTGGGGGCTGTGATGATTTATTTCTGGCGAGACATCTGGCATATGCTGCGCGGCTTGATCCGTTTTACCAAAGGTCGACGCGACCCTGGCGCAAAACTGGCCGCCATGATCATACTTTCAACCTTACCTGTTTTGGCTGCGGGTTATTTCCTCAACGAATACATCGGGGATGAATATCGCACACTTAAAGTTATCGGCTGGGCAACCCTTGGATTCGGGTTCCTCCTTTATCTCGCAGATAAAACGGGCCTAACCATCCGTCGTGTCGAACATACGACTGCCTTCGACGCGATTTTAATTGGTTTGGCCCAATGCATTGCCTTGATACCGGGAACATCACGTTCGGGCATCACAATTACTGCTGCACGTTTTTTAGGATACGAGCGCGTTGATGCAGCACGTTTTTCCATGCTGATGTCCATTCCCGCCATTTTAGGGGCCGGCACATTAAAAGGGTTGGAACTTTATCAAAGCGGCAACACCCAACTGACAAATGACGCCCTGACGGCCGCTGGATTATCCTGTATCGCAGCCCTTATTGCCATTGCCATTATGATGGCGTGGTTGCGCAAGGCATCCTTTACACCGTTTTTCATCTATCGCATGATTTTGGGGTCTGGTTTGCTTTACTACGCCTACTACATGTAAGAGGCGATATTTCCAGTAGATTATATTGGGAAATCAAGCAAGAGGTGAGAGGTTGAATACGACCCGAGCCGAAAACTCGTTACGGCTGCTTCCTTCCGGACCTGACCGGGTTGGCGAGGAGCTCGTCCGCACCAACCTCTCAAGCGCGGTTTCTATACCCTGTTGGCATTGACTTCAAGCGAAATCTGAACCTACCATAACCAATACATCAAAAAACTAGGCCAAATAAAATGATCGACGCCGTCGAAATCTATATTTGCAAACCGGGCCAGAAGATCGAAGACGGTCAAATGGTCATGTCCAACGATATCGATTGCAAGGAAGCCGCACAGGAAGATGCGGAAAAACGCTGTAAAATCATTCCATCCATTGAACGCATTGTTTACTACGATATCAGCGGTGGCGGGTTTAAAGTGCTCCATTCCTATACAAACCCCAATGTCGTAAAATCCGGCGCAAAACGTCATCCACGCCCTTTAGGTGGTCAAGTACCTGTAAAAAAGAAGAAAAAACCAGCCCCACCACAAGGGCTCTGGGCCAAAATGAAAAAATCTCTCGGGCTGTAAACGATTTTCCAAGACAGGACACTTTATGAAACTGACCTCTGACGATCTTTTTTACACCACAGGTGAACTTGACCGCCAAGCCCACCTGCGTACCGATACGGGCTGGCTTGAGGAAACTCTTCATAAACCCGACACACGTTTTTTGATCCTGCATCAAGATCGCAATCTCTTTACACACATTAACGACGTATACCGCCCCGCCCTTCTGACAGGGGAAGCCATTACAAACTGGTGGCAAAAGAATCCCCCTTGGGCCTACCTCGGACATGCAAAGGGAAAAGATTATTTTGTTCTGGACCTTTCTTTGTTTCCTGAAAGTCAAATTCTGACGCCGCTGGGCACCCAATTTGTTTTTGAAGACCTCCGCCGGGCCGGCCCCATTGCAGAACGTGAACAAGCCGCGCGATGCGCCTATGCACGCGGTTTGATGTTTTGGCATAAACGTCATCAATTTTGCGGACATTGCGGATATCCCAGTCATATGGAACAAGCCGGACATGTCCGGCGTTGCAGTAACATAGACTGCGCCCTTGAACATTTCCCCCGCACGGATCCGGCTGTGATCATGTTGGTACATGATAAGGAGAAATGCTTGTTAGCCACCCATCAACGGATCAAAACGGGGATGTATTCCACCCTTGCGGGATTTGTCGAACCTGGCGAAACGCTGGAACAAGCCGTCAAACGTGAAGTCATGGAAGAAACCGGCATTCAAGTCGGTGCTGTTGAATATGCAGGCTCTCAACCTTGGCCGTTTCCAACGTCCCTTATGTTGGGGTTCTATGCCACGGCAGAAAGTTATGACATTCACATTGATCTGAACGAGTTAAGCGATGCCCAATGGTTCACCCGCGAAGACTTACGTGCCTTCCCCCAATCCGGTAAATTGTTACCAAGTCGGGACAGTATCGCACGCAATATGATCGAAGCCTGGTTAAAAAGTGCTTAGGTCTAAGTCTCTTTCGGGGTGGATGAAAACATCACACCGGCAATCTCGGTAATAACATCTGCCATTTCATGCGTTGCCCGTGTCAGGGAATAATCGCGTGACCAGACCAAACTGCACACCCGTTCTATATCAGGGTTGATGATGGGAATCGCAATTAAGCGACCCGCATCAATGTGATTTTTACAAGCTTCAAAGGACAAAATCGTACAGCCTAATCCACGGCAGACCAATTCCATTTGCACAGCCAGCGATTCTGCCTCGACCACCACATTCAGGCGTTTATCAATTTTCCTTGCCGCTTGTTCCAGCACATCACGCAGACCATGTTTAGGACCCGGTAAAATAAAGGGATGCGACAGACAGTCGGCATAATCAATCATTTCCACCCCCTGCCATCGTTCATGCGGCGTGGTAATAAAAAACAGTCTTTCCGACCATAAAGGCCGGCTGCGCAGGGCGGGGCTCACGTTCCCCTCAAACAAAATTCCAATATCCAGACGGCCATTCAACAAGCTTTCCTGCAACGCTCCGCTTAACAATTGTGTCACGCGTAATTTCACATTGGGATAGTCGCGATGGAAACGTTCAACCACCGGCCCCGCCAACACACTGCCCACACTCGGGGGTAAGCCAAGGCGAACCCGCCCATGCAATTCACCGGCAAACGCCGTCATATCCATGCGCAGGCGCTCCATTTCCTCGATCAACAAACGCGCGCGCGGTAACATTTTTTCACCCGCTTCGCTTAATCGGACCCCGCGCCCTGTACGAATGAACAAGGGACTGCCGCTATCTTCTTCCAACAAACGGATTTGCCGGCTCAGGGCCGGTTGGGTCACATTCAATCGTTTCGCCGCATCAGAAAATGATCCGGTTTCCGCCACATTCAAAAAGATGCGTAATTGCTTAATATCCATCACAACCCAGATATAACAAAATTTAATATCTTTTAGTATATTATTGAAATTGGATTATGTCACGACAAGGCGTATCTAAACTATATTACAGTTGCAAGCCCCCCAGTACAGGACAGTACGCTCATGCCAAACCAACAGACCGAACCCGTTGCCATCTTTTTCGTCTTTATGGCGACCATTGCACTTTCATTCAAAGGTGTTTTTGCCAAGTTCGCCTATATGGCGGGGATCTCAGTCGATTCGCTTCTGTTGCTACGATTTGCCATTGCGACACCTTTATTCTGGCTTGGTGTTTATATGCTGGCCCGCAGGTCCGCACCATTAAGCTGGGCACAATGGAAAGCCTGTAGTTTTGCCGGATTAATGTTCTTTTTTGCCACCTATTGCGATTTTACAGCCATTGAAAAAATCGGTGTCAGCGTTTCCCGGCTGATTTTGTTCACATTCCCCATGCTGGTGATGTTAATCAATGCTTTCTTAAATAAAAAAGCCCCGAGTCCACACCAATGGTTTGTTTTTGCAACGACATATTCCGGTATTGCCCTTGTTATGGCCCCAAATGGATTGGCGGGATTCGAAAATTTTGACTGGATTGGCGCCGGATGGGCAATGGGGTCGGCCTTCACATACGCCCTTTATCTGATTGCCAGTCAGCAAATTATGAAAACACTGGGTTCCGTTCGCTTCACCGCTGCATCCGGCACCATTACCTTGGGGATCATGCTGGTGGTCATTCCCCTGAGTACCGATCTCGACAATCTGACCTTCCCGCTTGAAGGTGTGTTGTGGGGATCCGTCATTGCGACCTTATGTACAGTTTTGCCCTTCTTCATGTTGTTCGAGGGCATCAAACGCTGTGGTGCAACCCAAGCCAGCCTGATTACCCTGACCGGCCCGATCTTAACCGTTATTGCCGCTTGGTTGATCTTGGGGGAGACTTTGAACGGGGTGCAAATTATCGGGGCGGCCATCACAATCGCCGGGGTTGCCAGTTTAAAAGGATCCTGGGCCATTGAATATGTGCGCAAACTTTTCATCCGCCCAAAAGCCGTCTTATAGGAAGATCAATAAGAACCGAAAAGGCCCCGTTGGTTTCTACAACGGGGCCTTTTCAAATCACGATTATTCGCTACCTTATTTTTGGCGCCATGTCCCGTCTTGTGACAGCAGCCACGTTCCTGCCGGAGCTTTCTCGATAATTTTTGCCGCATAGACCTGACCGACTTGAGCAGCAGAAATCCCTTGTTGCTTGGCCCGGTCCTGATAAATAGTGCGGCGCTTGGCGTTAATATCATCCACAATCGCTTTCACAGATTGCGCACGGGCACGCGCATAGCCATCAAAAGCTTCGCCCATTTGACCACTGGCACGCAACTCATCCAGAGACTGCGCTTGTGCCGGCCCCATGCCGACAAGCAAAAAACCACCCAACAGGATGACAAGAACGGACAGCTTCCAGAAAGGATTCGCTTTTACGATTGCAGACATTAGAAGACCTCCGGATTTTCTTTGATATCGTTGGTAGCGGTTTTTTCCAGTTTCAAACGAACATCAGCATCCAGCTTGATATTCAGATTGATGGTAATCGGTTCCGACGGTGCAGCGACTTGTACCGTCGGGGTACAGGCATTGAGCCCCAGCAGTGCAGCAAGGCAAAGCCCGCCCAAAGAATGACGATGGATCATCGCGTCGGCCTCTCGTTTAATCATTGTTCATCCCCAACGGTAGCGCGAATTGCCCGGTCTGACAAGCGATAGCCTTCCAGCACCGTTCCCAGAATACGATCCAGATTGGCTTCCAGATTAATATTGAGGTTAAAGGGCCGCGCGTTCATCACCTCAGGGTTTTTTCCTGCAATTTTTAAATTGAGGATCGCATTTTGCCCGGCGCGTTGGTTGATCCGCAGAGAAAGACGTTCATAGTGAAAATTGGTCAAGACATTCAGCAACAATTCCACCTGTTCGCCCGCACCTGCCAACGCTTGGCGGGCTTTTTGTGATTCAAAATGTAACGTCCCGCCACCACTACTTTCCAGCAAACCATCCTGCACATTGATCTCTTGGCCTTTCAACCGGATCGGCAGTTGCCCGCTCAACTGCCCTGTGCCGCTTAAACCATCCAAGGCGATCAGGCGGAAAAGCTGGCCCAGTTCAATTTTCTTCAAACCCAGGACAACATCATGGCTGTCCGTATCTGTTTCAAATACCGTGTGTCCAATATGCGCCGTACCGCCCATGATCCCGGTTTGAAAATCATCAATATGAAATTTTTGACCCTCCAACGTAAACACCAGACGGGGGTGCGCCAACTTTACCGCACTGTCAACTTCCCCAACCGTAACAACTTGTTTGGGCTTGGTTCGCAGGGGCCAGATATTATCAATCACCAAATCCGTCGTCAGATCGCGCACCTGAACCGTATCGGTTTCAAACGACATCTTCGCAACCGATATATCCGCCCAACCCGATAATTGTTCCCCGACCACATCCAAACGAGAAAAAGCAGAAAATTTACCGCTGACACGACTTAACAAAGCAAAAAGCGGGCTGATATCACTTGGCTTTAACCCGGCAGGCGAAAAATCAAGAATGGGAACACGGACATCCATTTGCCCCCGGCGGGCCGGAACATCATAATCCCCTTTCCCCGTAAGAATCCGTACAGGGGTCGATTTATCCAGCATGACCGCGCCCTCAAAAGAAAGTTGCCCATCCTCGTCTAAACGGGCCTTGCTTTGGATATACAGGGGATGAAACAGCGCCGGTGTCGCTTGATGATGCAGCGATAGTTTTGTGACATCAAGCGTCCCGCTTTGCGTTAAGGGAAACAAGGTAAAACCGATCCCGCCTGCGATTTCCACCGTGCGTTCTTTTTGCGGTGGGATGGCAAAACGGGCCTGTTTAATCGTCAGATCCCCCGTTAGCTTTGCCACCTCATCCTGCCAATTTAACTGCGCGGATAGTCCAAGCGTTGCATCCAGTTTTTGCGGCAAATCTGCCAAAGGGCTCAGAACATCCGGTTGTAAGCCTGTGGGGGAAAATGTGACATCAGCGACTTTGACATTTGCCTGAACAAGACGATTAACCAGATCGGCCTGCCCCTCCATATCCACCACAACAGCCTGATCCTTGTCTGATATATTCAAGGAAAATACGGCCTTTTGTTCAGCCACCTGAAAACGCCCATCCCCTGTGACCATAAAGGGGCGCAGCAACATATCTTTTTGACGATCCAGAAAACGGGCTTTTTCGACCCTGAACAAAACCGTCTCGGCATCCTTCATCAAAGAAATACCAAGGGAGATATCCTGGACCTCAAAAGCTTGATAGCCGCCTTTTCCTCTCACCAGAAGTTCACCGGATAAATCAGGAGACACCTTTCCAGAAACTTGAATATCAAGGGATATATTCTCGTGCCGCCCGGTAATTACCATATCATTAATGATAATTTCAGGCGGTGATATTCGTGTTTTTGATCCCGCCGTATTTCCCTGAAACAATGTTTGAAGCTGTCCTAAAAAACCGGTGTCCGGTGCACTTATATCCATGACAACACCGGACAAAATCACCTTGTCGATACGGCTGTTCAACAGGTTGGCAAAGGAATAATCGACCTTCACCTGTTTTAAAGACACATCAGGTCCAAGGTGAACATCATGTAATTCAAAACCAGTAAAATCCAAGCGGTCGATCTTGAGACGATGCCCTTTCAAGCCAAGTTCTTTTGCCGCTTTTTCAACCGCCCAGTAGGCCAGTTCAATGCGCTGTACATAGCCCAATACGCCAGCGCCAACCAGTGCAAGACACAAGACAACGACAAACCACAAGCCCCATCGTTTTGCGGGCGCTTTCTTCTGTTCCCCCATTATTGCCACGCATGCACGGTAAGATTTGGCCAGATATCTTTCCAGCGTTTGGTTTTTGCCTCGTAAATATCGGGGAATTCCAGCGCATGATTGGGGCGCACAATCATACGCAACAGATTTTCAAACCCAAAAGGCGCGTCATAGGAAATGCGCGACCCGCCACGCCCCTGCAACGCAATTGCCTGCACCTTGGATGGATAATAATGTAACGATTCGCAAGCATGAGTCAGTTCCGGGTACGGCTGCCCGAATTTCGGTTCATACCATAAATGCACGCGGGACTGATTTTTTACCTGAATTTTAATATCCAGATCGCTGTAAAGCGCCTGTACACGTAAGGCCACAACCTCTTCGGCCTCCCGGCTTTGATCCGGGTCGAAATAAATCAAATCATAATCCAGAATATCCGCGCACGGATTGCGCCCTTCCACCACGTTCCACACCGTCTGGAACAAACAGCCCGATACCAGCCAGCAATCAGATGCATTCAACATATGCATACGTTCAAGGATGATCTTGTTATAAGGGTTCATTTGTACAAGTTTAATCAGAGTATCGGCATTGCGCGCCACATCATATCGCGGCAGATTATCGGCAAAAAGCGGGGCATCTTTCCCTTGATTGGAAAGCTTACGGCGATAACGATTGACGATATGGCCCTTGCGACGCATCCACCTGTCCTTATGATGATGAACAAAGGATATCAAATTCATCCGATAAAATCAGCCGCTTTTACGTTTCAGGTTGCTGACAAAGATTCCGACGAAGATAATGCCAAGCGCACTCAGCATTTCCGGCGGGACAGTCTCCCCCAAAGTCAATGCTGCAATCGCGATACCAAAGACCGGCACCAGATAATTATTCAGCGCAAGAAAACTGACTCCGCTGCTGTTAATCACCTGCAACAACAAGATATTGGCCAGTGCAGTTGGAAACAGACCAAGATAGATAATCGCTGCAACCTGCATCATCTGCGGTTCCACTTGCCACGGCTGTTCCACCATTAATGCGGTTGGTGCCATCATCAAGGTCGCAATCGACATGGACCCGGCCGCCACCACCATAAACGGCATATGTGATAAACGCCGCGCCACCAATGACGCCCCGCCATAACACAGGGCAGCCAATACAATCGCACCTTGGCTGATGACATCCTCGCCCAATCCATAAAGGACACTGGGTCCAACCAGAACCAACAGGCCGCTGAACCCAATCAGAACACCCACCACCATATAAGGGGTGAGTTTCTCATCATCCGTGAAGAAATGCGCCATAATCGGCACACTAAGCGGGATAGTTGACATCAAGACCGCCGTCATACCGCTATCCACATTATGTTCGCCCCAGCTAATCAGGAAAAATGGGGCTGCATTACCCAAAATCGCCAACCAGAACAAATGAACCCAGACCGTGCGTTCGCGCGGGAATTGTTCACGTCGCCACAGGGCAAGACTGCATAAAATAACTGCCGCCAATGTGATCCGCCCAGCCGCAATCGTCAGCGGACCAAACGCCCCCAGCGCAATTTTGATAAAAGTAAAACTGGATCCCCACATCATCGCCAGAACGACAAGCATGAGAAAGGCCGTCACCGATAACGACTTTGCCATAAAGCAAACTTCCCAAATGTAAATAGCCCCTGCCTTAGACAGGGGCTATTTCTTCTTAGCTTAAAATACCTTAACCGACATCCGGCAATTTTGACAAAGCGGTCTGTAAGGCTGCTTCGTCATATTGCTTGTCTTCCAGTTTTCCGTCGAAGAAATCTGTATAGGCTTGCATATCGAAGTGACCGTGACCGGACAGGCAGAACAAGATGGTGCGTTCTTCGCCTTTTTCCTTTGCATCCAATGCTTCGGCGATTGCCGCCTTAACCGCATGGCTGGATTCCGGTGCCGGAACGATACCTTCAGCTTGGGCAAACTGAACCGCTGCGCTGAAACATTCCACCTGATTATAAGAAATCGCATCCATCAGGCCGAGTTCCTTACAATGGCTGACCAGCGGTGACATCCCGTGATAGCGCAAACCACCAGCATGGAACCCCGGCGGCATGAAAGAGGCACCCAATGTATGCATCTTGGTCAACGGGGTCAGTTGTGCCGTATCCCCAAAATCATAAGCAAAGGTCCCGCGTGTCAGGGTCGGGCAGGCCGCCGGTTCCACCGCCAGAATACGGGTGTTTTTACCTTCGCGCAGGTTCCGCCCGATATAGGGGAACGCAATCCCGCCAAAGTTGGACCCGCCACCGGCGCAACCGATGACCACATCCGGGTCCGCATCCGCCATTTCCATTTGTTCCATTGCCTCAATCCCGATAACGGTTTGATGCAATAAAACGTGGTTCAAAACAGACCCAAGTGCATATTTGGTATCGTCACGCTGCGCCGCCAGCTCGACCGCTTCGGAAATCGCAATACCGAGGGAGCCACGGCTTTCCGGGTCTTCTGCCAGAATTTTACGACCGGCTTCGGTTTCCATAGACGGGGACGGGACGCAACGCGCACCATAAGTTTCCATCAAGGCACGGCGGTATGGTTTCTGACCATAAGACACCTTCACCATATAGACATCTACATCAAGCCCGAACAAGGAAGCTGCAAATGCCAAGGAACAGCCCCATTGACCCGCCCCTGTTTCTGTCGTCAGTTTCGTAATGCCCGCTTCTTTGTTATAAAAAGCCTGCGGTACAGATGTGTTGGGTTTGTGTGACCCAGACGGGCTGACGCCCTCATATTTATAAAAAATCTTGGCTGTCGTGCCCAATGCCTTTTCCAGACGGCGTGCGCGATAAAGCGGAGCTGGACGCCATTGTTTATAAACTTCGCGGACCGGCTCGGGGATTTCGATATCACGCTCGGTCGCCACTTCCTGTTCGATAATCGACATGGGGAAGAGAGGTTCCAGATCACTCGGCCCCACCGGTTGTTTTGTCCCCGGATGCAAAACCGGCGCCGGCATTTCCGGTAAATCGGCCACAATATTGTACCACGATTTCGGAATGCGGTTTTCCGGTAGAAGATATTTTACTGTATCGTCACTCATTTTATATTCCTCTTCCCAAACAGTGCGACGAACTTAGCAACTGTTTGGGGGCTGAGCAATATTCTATATCAGAAAGACCTCACAAAATGCCTATTAGCTTCCAATGTATCGGCGTACAATACTCTTAATCAGGCCCTCTTTTTTCATTACGATCAAAGTTTGCTCAAATTTTTGTTTAATTGCGTCCGAAACCCCGTTTTTTGCAAAGGCTAAATATGTCGGGACACTTGCAATTTCAGGTGACAGTTCTTTAATTTCGTCTAACAATCCAGCTTGATGGATTAAGTCCAGCATTGTAAATCGGGGTCCGATCAATATATCAACGCGCCCAGAGACCAGTTTTTGCAGGTTTTGTTTATACTGCGTAACCTCTTCAACATTTTTGATTACACCCATCTTTCTTGCTTTGTGCCATGTTGCACCATATGTGGCCCCCCGTAAAATACCAAACCGATAAAGAGACAGTTTTGACAAATCACCATCAAAGGCGATCTTCGAACTTTTACGGACAAAAAGAACGGCTGTTTGATGTAACAAAACCTCATTCCCATAATCCATAAAAAGTTGACGCTCCGGTGTCTTGACAACCGCAAACACCCCGTGTGCTTCTTCAAATTCGACCATGCTTAAAGATCGGGCAAAAGGAAAAATTTTGATTTCCACAGATTGTCCCATGCGATTAAAAACCGCCCTGACAATGTCAGCTGTTATGCCCTTCACGACCCCTTTTTCCAGATAAACAAGAGGTGGTTGTTCTAATGATACAAGCGTTAGGGTGTTTGCGAAACTCGGTGCCGACCAAAATAAAAATACACAAACCTGCATTAAGATCAATTTGGCTTTATTCATTTCAGCCCCCTTTGAGAGGAAAGAAGCACCCTCAAATATCTCGTTCCTCAGCACGATACATTCGCATCCCAACATTCTAGAATGAGATTATATAACATTTACACATCTCAACCAAGGCGCAATAATCATCCTCTAAAACTAAAGAAAAAATATAATTTTGTTCTCTTTATCAACAGTTCCAAATCAATTTTTCACAAATTGACAAGAGTAAATGATTTACGATCTCGGTTATGTTATTTAGGTGCACAGAAAGGTTAGGTGATTTATGGACGCACTGCATTCCAATATTCATTGCCACCAATGTGGCTTTTCCGGCACCGATCAATTGCGCGATGCCTCCAGACCGGAGACATGCACCACAACGGCGCGCAAGAAAATCCATTATGTGCATGCGGGCGAACCCATTTTCCGCCAAGGGGACGACGCATCCGGGATCTATAACCTGATCTCCGGGATCGTGATGATTACGATGGTCGATTCGCGCGGTGCCATGTTTGCGCCCCGTCTGGTCGTCCCGGGCGAAGCTTTTGGCTATCGGTCTTCTTTGGAAGGCGGACGTCATACCTGCACAGCACTGGCCTTGCGCGATTGCTGTTTTTGCCAAATTACCCAGGACGATGCCGCCCGCCTGATTGAACGCGATGAAAAAGTCCGTCAAGCAATGGTCAACAGCTGCACCCGCGATATTTTCAACGCCCGCGAGGAAATGATCGCCTCTGCCAGTATGAACCTGTCCGAACGCCTGTTGAAATTTATGACCGTCAAACTCCTGCCTTTGTTTGGCAAAGAACGCGCCAATGGCAGTGCGGAATTACATCTCCCCCTGAAACGGGCGGAACTTGCACTGGCTTTGGGTGTACAAGGCGAGACCCTGTCACGCGCAATCAAACGCATTGAAAAAGCGGACCTTGCCCGTTTTGATAAACGCTGTGTCACCTTCCCCTGTCTGCGTGATGTGGAACACCATCTGGAACAAAATCTGACGTGTTAATCGTCTTGATATAAGGAAAGGTGCCCTGAATGTGTTTGTCTTTTCAATGCAGAATGGGGGCACTTTTGTTTTTATGCCTGCTTCTTCCTTTCACCACAACAGGTATGGCAGCACAGCGCCCACAAGCAGAAAAATTTCAGGAACACCTGCAACGCGCCCTTGATCTGGGGAGCCAATCCCCACCAACACCACAAACCATTTCTGAAATTCAGCTTATTTTTTCGGATTTAGAACGTCAGGTTCGCGACAAAGGCCGCAATCAGGGGTTTTTTGAATTTTTTAAGGAAGTCGTTGAGCAACCAACACCCTACGACGGCACCATCGACAACCTTGTCAAATGGTTGCGTTTTCTATCCGTTGCCGGGGATGGTCGCATCGATTTGATGACAGAAGAACTGGTCATTCCTTGCGAACGCGTTCTTAAACATCCTGATTTAAAAAATGTGTCCGAACCCGTTTTCGGCAGTAGTATGGATTTATACTTTCCTCGTACGGACTGCGCAAAATTTCGAAAACGCCTCCCTCAAAGCTTGATCCGATACGCCCAATTCATTAACCAATTCAGCGGGGATTATGGGCACGACGGTACCATCCGGTTTGCCCATGCCAGATCAAATGCCCTGACATGGGATCGCATTGCCCTCTTTCCCAATGAATTAAGCCCGGCACCACAAGCAAAAGACTGTCGTTACCCCTTGGAAAAATGGGCGTTAATGAGCCCTTGGAACTGGCAAAAATTTCAAAAATCAAAAACGCTTTTCCAGCAAGCCGAACGTGACATGACCCGCTATTACCAAGTCCATCACCATATGATGCAAGGCAAATCAGAACAGGCCGCACGTAATGCGCTTTGGGCACAAGCCTTCGAAGGACAATGGGACGAAATTACATGCCTGAACAACAGTTTGCGTCATGCTCTTTTAACAGGCCAGCCCGCCGTGCAAATTATACAGAAGATTACAGACGGCAGCTATCAACTGGATGAATGGGAAAAGGGCCTACCAACTTTTAACCCGCAACACCCAAACACATCCATCTGGTTTTATAGCGAAAAACAGGATCCTTTACTTCATTTCGCTGTCTTCCATACCGATATGCTCAGCTATTTTCTAAAACAAAATATCGTCAGCCCACAAACAAATGAAATCGGTAAAACAGCATTAATGACAGCCGCCCAATTCGACAAGAAAGAGGCGCTCCGTCTTCTTCTTGAAAAAGGGGCAAACCCCGATGTAACCACTCGGCAGACCACCGAATATTTACGCTTTAACGCACGAACTGCATTGATGTATGCGGCGGGAAATGCATCACAGGAAACGATTGATCTTCTTGTGCAATATGGGGCAAACCTCAAGGCAAAAGATAGCGAGGGACGCACTGTTCAAGATTATGCCAAACACAATCCACAGACGATTAGCCTCCCCTAACCTTTGTCCTTAACCGCCTCAAACAAAGTATTTCGTAGCAAATCAAACGAAAAAGGTTTAGGGACGGTCCCATTCATCCCGGCCTCCACACATTTTTCACGGGTCTCAGAAAACGCATCGGCTGTTAGTGCCAAAATAGGCAACGTTTTTCCATTTTCCTTTTGCCGGATTTCCCGTGTCGCCTGAATACCATCCTTAATCGGCATATTCACATCCATCAAAATAATATCCGGTTGTTGGCGTTCAAACATTTTCACCGCTTCTGCCCCATCATGAGCAACACGAACGTTGATGCCCAGATTTTCAAGAAACCCTCTGGCAACCACCGCATTCACCATATTGTCTTCGGCCACAAGAACGTCCAGACCTTGAAAAATCTCCGTCATTTCTTGTTGGTGTGGCTCCTGTAAATGCTGAATTTCATCACGCGAAGATAACAACATGGGAAGCGTAATTTTAAAGCATGTGCCTTCACCGTAAACGGAATCGACCTCAATCGTACCATTCATCAGTTCACACAGATCCTTAACGATGGCCATTCCAAGCCCCGTACCACCATACTTGCGGCTGATGCTACTATCTGCCTGTGTGAATTTTTCAAATAGGTGATTTAACCCCTCTGCATCCATACCAATCCCGGTATCCGTCATTCGGATTCGAAGCGAGCATGTCTCTCCCGCTTCCGGCTCGCTCACAATCTCGCATTCTGCTGATATGTTAATGCTTCCCACTTCGGTGAACTTAACAGAATTTGCGAGAATATTGGACAGCACTTGACGAATTTTTGTCGGATCGCCATTCAGATATAAACCTTCCGGCAAATCGCTGTGGTAATTGACGATCAGCCCCTTCTCACTGGCAATATTTTTATAAAAATCAGCCGTGGTCTGTAGCAACTTTTCCACATCAAAAGAAATTATTTCCAGACGTAACTCATGGGCTTCAATTTTACTTATGTCGAGAACATCATTCAGAATATCTAAAAGCATTTCACCCGAAGATTGGACCAGATCCAAATGATGTTGTTCTTCTTTTGTAAATTTTTTGCGATTCAAAAGCTGAACCAAACCCAGCATACCGTTTAATGGTGTGCGAATTTCATGGCTCATGGTCGATAGGAAACGCCCCTTTGCCTCGTTGGCAGAAGAAGCTTGTAATGTTTTGGCTTCAAGCCTTTTAATCAAAACCAAAAGAAAGACCGCAATCAGTGAAATCAATAGAACAAGCAAGAACCCCAGTTTAATAAAACGGTGAGCATCTTCTTGTTTAGCAATCACGTCTTTGAGCGTTTTTTCGCCCAGATCTTCCACCATATTATATAAATGGCTGATTGCTGAAATGGCTTGGCGATCATCCACCCGCACACGCTGATCATCTTCAACGATTGCTAGATTATCATCCAATTGATGCAGGTACTTTACATATTGATCCATCGTTTGTTTGATATCACGCAAAGCATCAAGATCTTCTTTTCCCACAACATGCGTTTCAAGCTTATCCAGAAGCGCCTGAATATTTTTATAATTTTCTTGTGCTTGCTGATAATAAATAGAACCCCGGCGCAAAACATAATTCTTAAAATTATGAATAAAACCGCCATAACCAATTTCTGCAGAAAGTTGACTGAGTAAACTTACCGTTTTTGTCGAGGATAATAAACGACTGGACAGGACATCTGAGACCGTTTCGAAACGACGTTCTGCTTCGTAAACGTAGCCAAACACAGATAAAATAGATAATGTAGCCAACAAAATAACCGAGCGACGAATTGTCTGGCTGTTTTTAACAATGAAATCCATCATTCACCTATTTTACGCCATGTCGTTAATTATAATAGGTTATTATCCTAACACTTCTTTCTTCTTTTGCGTAAAAAAGATCCCAAAATAAACAACTAAGACTTCTTGAATAAGGTCTTTAGGCACGACTACTTAACGCACCGTAAATACTGTTTCGCAACAGTTCGAAGGAGAAAGGTTTGGTAAGCGTTTCTGTCATGCCTGCATCTTTACATTTTTCATGGGTCTGTTCGAACGCATCGCCAGTTAACGCAATAATGGGAACCTTTTTACCGTTGGGTCTTTGGCGGATTTCGATAGAAGTCTGAATCCCGTCCTTAACGGGCATATTGATATCCATCACAATAATATCCGGTTCCATATGATCAAACAGACGTATCACTTCCGCGCCGTCATGGGCCACCCGCACCCGCGATCCCAAATGTTCAAGGAAGCCTTTTGTCACAACCGCATTCACCATATTTTCTTCTGCGACCAGAACATTTACATCCTTAAAGGCGTCCATATAGGCTTGATCTTCAGACTCTTCAGATTGTTTTTGTTCAATAGAATGAACCATCATAGGAATAAGGATTTTAATATTTGTTCCTTCACCATAAAGCGATTCTACTTCAATCGTCGCATCCATCAAATCGCATAGTTCTTTTACAAGGGTCTGTCCCGATTCCAGTTTGTGAGTACTGCGTTCTTGTAAACCAGAAGCCTGTTCAAGAAATTCGGCCTGCTCTTCTGATTTTAGTCCAAGCCCAGTATCAATGATGTGAATTTCAAGGAGACACATTTCGCCTTCTGCAAAATTATTCTCACATTCCCCATCCACAGAAATTTTTACGCTACCCACATCCGTGTTTTTAACCACATGCGCCAACAAATTGGACAAGATTTGACGTAACTTTGTTGAGTCACCATGCAGATATAAATTCTGAGGCAATGAACTGTGATAATTCATAATCAGATTCTTTTCTGCGGCCACCTTCTTATAAAAATTCGTCGTTGAACCCAAAACAAGATTTGCATCAAACGGTAAAACATCCAAATGAAGCTCTCGTGTTTCCGCCTTATTCATGTCCAAAATGTCATTCAACAAGTTAATTAAGACCTGACCGGATGATTGGATCAGATTCAAATGACGTCGTTCTTCTTTAGACAGCTTTTTCATGTTGAAAAGTTGAATAAGACCTAAAATGCCATTCAGTGGCGTTCGTATCTCTTCACTCATCGTCAGCAAATAACGCCCTTTGGCCTCATTCGCCCGATTTGCCTGTAACGTTTTAATTTCCAGTTTTTTAATTAATGAAACAAGGAACAAGGCAACCAACGCAATCAAGATAACCAAACCAAATCCATACTTAATAAATATATGGGCATTTTTCTGCTTAAGGTTAGCCTCTGCGATGGTTTGCTGGCTCAATTCATCAACCATGTTATATAACTGGTGAATGGCATTAATTGCAGCCGTATCGTCAACCTTGACCATTTTGTCATCTGCTGCGATCTGAGGCTGGCTGAAATCTACAGTCAACTCATCTAGATGACCGTTATATTCTTCAACCGTTCTTCTGATTTCACGTAAGAAAACATGATCTTTCTTGTCTTCAATCATTTGTTCCAGCTGGCGGATAAGCATTAAAATCTGCTTATAATTTTCTTCGGCCTTGTATTTATAATTTACATCACGGCGCAGCACATAGTTTTTAAAATTATGTATAAATCCACCATAACCAATTTCCGCAGAAAGGCGGCTTAAATATTCAACGGTTTGTGTCGTGGTAATCAAACGCTGCGATAATACATCTGAAACCGATTCAAAACGACGCTCAGCTTCGTAAACATAAGCAAGCACAGATAGGATCGAAATAAGCGCCACAATGACAACCGACAACCGAATTGCTCGACTATTGTTGACAATAAAACTCACATCTCACCTATTTGTTTAATTTTGGGTTATGTTTCGTTATAAATATACACCTTTAAGATGTGTGTTACAAGGGCTGTTCACTATAAAAAAGGGCTGAGTACGATTATGTACCCAGCCCTTTTTTAATTCATCACCCTAATAGGTGATTATTTTTCCAATTTTACAGCGACAAATCGCAGACCTTCTTCACCATCGATCAACAACAACAAAGATTTTTGGTCATCCTTCATCGCCTTTTTAACAGCCTGTTTAATATCGTCCGGGCTAGCCACTTCTTTTTGACTGGCTTCAACGATTAACTCGCCTGTGCGTAAACCCTTTTCAGCCGCCGGACCATCACTATCCACATCCAGAATAATGACACCATTGGCCTCTTCCGGCAGGTTAAAACGAGCGCGCATTTCGTCATTCAAGCTGCCTAACGACAAACCAAGCTCTTCAACCGTTGCCGATGTTTTGGCAAATTTCGGTTTTTCAACATCACCGTTCTTTTCAGCCACTTCCAGTTCACCGACTTTGGCCTTCAATTTGACGATTTTGCCTTTGCGCCAGACTTCCACCGGGACAGATTTTCCGACTTCGGTTTCTGCCACAATACGCGGCAGTTTGCGCATTTCCGAGACATCCTTGTTGTTAAACTTCAGGATGACATCGCCTTTTTCCATACCGGCCTTTTGTGCAGGCCCATCCTCGGCAACACTGGTAATCAAGGCGCCCGTGGCTTCTTTCAGGCCGAGACTTTCTGCAATTTCCGCAGATACGTTTTGAATACGCACGCCCAGCCAACCTCGACGGGTGTGTCCATATTCTGCCAGATCGGCAATCACATTTTTCGCAATATTGGATGGAACGGAAAAACCAATCCCGACAGACCCGCCACTGGGCGAGTAAATCGCTGTGTTAATCCCGATCACATCCCCATCCAGATCAAACAACGGACCACCAGAGTTCCCCTTGTTAATGGCGGCATCGGTCTGAATGAAATCATCATAAGGGCCTGCCTGAATATTACGACCGCGCGCCGATACAATACCTGCTGTCACAGAACCGCCCAGACCAAACGGGTTACCGATTGCAACCACCCAGTCTCCGACGCGGATCTTATCGGAATCACCCAATTTGACAGCCGATAGTTTGACGCCTTTTTTCAGATCAACCTGAACCAATGCCACATCGGTTTTGGGATCACTTCCTAACAGCTTCGCGTTTAGCTCAGTATTATCCTGCAAGATCACTTTGATTTCTTCGGCATCTTTGATCACATGGTTATTGGTCACCACGTAACCTTTTTCCGCATCAATCACAAAACCGGACCCTAAAGACGTTGCACGACGCGGACTTGGTTGCGGCATTTGCCCGCCCCGACGTTCAAAGAAATCACGGAAGAAATCCGGTACCCCTTCCGGCATTTGCCCGTGGGCACTCACCGTTTGTGTCGTCGAAATATTCACCACGGCGGGGAGCAGCTTTTCAGCCAGATCTGCAAAACTTTCCGGCGCCGAACGCGCTTGGGATTGTGCCATCATGGCAATCAACAGCCCCAGTGCTGTCAATGTGGCCATAATCCACAAGGTTGGATTGATCGCCTTGGCTTGAGCATGAGGTCTTCTCTTTACTTGGTTCATTCTTTTAACCACCTCTGTCTTAATATAGGTTTTTTCCTAAATGTATCCTTTCGATGGAAATGTGCAAGCCACTTCCATCGTTTTGCCCAATATGACAAAGGAATGTGGACCCCTTAGGGCAATTTTGTAACGCTGTGTTTCAACCTGTTACAAATCACTACCCGCGTATCAACCAGACCAACGTGACACCGATCAACGCCGCCGTGATACCGGCGCTGCGTATATTTTGTGACGGCAGGGTCAATATCTGCATCATCATGCGTTTCATGCCATCCGGGAACACAGCATATAAGATACCTTCTAGTGCAATCGCCAAACCGACCGCCGTAAAGAAATCGGACATAGACCAAAACCCCTTTTTATTCAGGAATAATCATAAAAACAAATCACCCCGCACGGGTGCCCATGCGGGGTGATTTTCAGATTGGTATAATCGAAGACCTACCCTTACTTACGGCTACCGAAGTAAGTGAAGAACTCGCTATCAGGGGATAGAACCATCGAGGTTCCCTCGCCCAACGCTTCACGATAGGCTTCCATAGAACGATAGAAACGGAAAAATTCCGGATCCTGACCATAGGCGCTACCCAAAATGCGGTTACGCTGGGCATCACCTTCACCACGCAGAACGTTGGATTCACGACGTGCCTCGGCCAAAATAACTGTTTTCTGACGCTCAGCTTCCGCTGTGATGCGTTGCTTGATCTCTTCACCTTCCGCACGCAGACGGTTGGCAACCTGCACACGATCTGTGCGCATCCGGTCAAACACGTTTTGGGAAATCTGTGCCGGCAAGTCTGTGCGACCAATACGAACATCAACCAAAGTCACCCCGTATTGCGGGGCCGCTTGGCGGACTTTTTCAACGATTTCGTTCATCACATCGATGCGTTTGTCAGAGAGCAGATCGATCATTTCAACCTTCGCGACCGAGTCACGAACAGCCGCGTTCAGAACACTACCGAATCGTTGAACGAACGCGCGTTCAAAACGAACCGACTGGAAAAACTTCAGCGGATCGACAATGCGATAACGGGCATAGGTATCGACCAAAATACGTTTCTGATCCGCCAACAGAATTTCTTCGGGTTGCGGATCAAGGTTGAGAATACGTTTGTCGAAATATTCGACTTCCTGAATGAACGGAATTTTCCACGCCAAACCCGGCTCGGTAATCACACGACGCGGATCACCAAACTGGAACACAATCGCCTGAACAGGTTCCGCCACTTTAAACAAGGTTCCGCTCAGCAAACCGCCGAAGCCAACCAGCAAGACTAATGTTGCGATAAGTTTCTTAGACATTACTGGCCTCCCTTACGCTTTTGGATTTCAGGCAAAGGTAAGTAGGGCACAACACCGGAACTGCCTTTTTCATTATCAATAAGCACCTTATCGGACTTGCTTAAGACATCTTGCATGGTTTCAAGATACAGACGTTCGCGCGTCACATCCTTGTTGACCACATAAGAATCATAAACCGATTTAAATCGATCAGCTTCACCTTCCGCATCCTTGATCACACGTTCTTTATAGGCTTCAGCTTCCTGAATAAGCTTCTGCGCCTCACCACGTGCGGTCGGAACAATACGGTTACGATAGGCTTCGGCCTCGTTTTGTTTACGTTCTTTATCCTGACGAGCCGCCTGTACATCGTTAAAGGCTTCAATGACGGCCTGAGGCGGATCAATCTTCGCCATGTTAACCTGCTGGATAGAAATACCCGCGTCATATTCGTTTAGAATGGCCTGAATAAGATCACGCGTTTCTGTCGCAACCCGATCCCGGTCTTTTGTATTTACATCCGCAAGGCTGCGTTGACCGATCACTTCACGCATCGCACTTTGTGCGGCTGCGCGAACCGTGGTTTCCGGGTCACGAATGTTAAACAGGAATTTTGCCGCGTCGTTAATCACCCACAGAACTTTATATTCCACATCGACGATATTTTGATCACCGGTCAAAATCATACCTTCACTGGTGCCGCCTTTCAGGCTGGACACACCGGTTCCGATGGCGACTTCACGCACGGTCGTTACTTCGGGGATAAAGACATCACCGATCGGTGCCGGGAAATTCCAATGCAATCCCGGAGGGGACGTTTTGACAAATTTGCCGAAAACAAGCTGCACCCCTTGGGATTTTGAATCTACCTTGTAGAATCCGGTTGCCATCCAAATCGCAAATAAAGCGATTAAGCCGAAAACAATAAGTTTTCCGCCACCTGCACCGCCGGGCATAAATTTCTTCATGCTTTCTTGGCCTTTGCGCAGCATTTCTTCCAGATCGGGCGGGGTCGGGCCACCGCCACCGTTGCCACCATTGGGTCGTTTTGGTCCCTGACCCCAAGGGCCTTGGTCTTTTCCACCACCGCCCCACGGGCCGCCGCCCTGATTGTTCCATGACATATTGGGTTTTTCCCTTTAATACTCTGTTCGTCAAAGGTCGATTTGATCAATGCACTTGGCAATTGACCGTTGCACTTGGCAAAACATACCTAACAGTCTTATATGACAGCTACGGCTTTTGCAATGTGCGAACTGCTAAAGATTACATTTATCCGATGTGAAGGAGATTTCAAGGATGTCCGCCCAATTAGAACAAAAAGTTCTCGAGACCCTTAAGACAATCAAAGACCCGGCCAATGGCACTGATATCGTATCTGCTGGAATGGTTGTCGGCCTGCAAAGTAAAGATGGACATATCGCCTTCACAATCGATATCGGTGATCCAAAGCGTGCCAAGGATTTTGAACCGGTTCGTAAAGCCGCCGAACAAGCTGTTCATGCCCTGGACGGTGTTCTCAGCGTGACAGCGGTTTTAACGGCGGAACGCCCGGCCCAGCCGCAACAACAGGCCCCGCGCAACAACCCACAAGCTGGCCTGCCCCTCATGCCCGGCGTAAAGTCCATTGTTGCCGTTTCTTCTGCCAAAGGCGGTGTAGGGAAATCCACCACATCAGTTAATATCGCCTTGGCCCTGGCAGGCAAGGGATTAAAAGTCGGCCTGCTGGACGCCGATATCTACGGCCCCAGTATCCCGCGTATGTTAGGGATCACAGGTCAACCGGTCAGCCACGATGGCAAACGACTGGAACCGATGGAAAATCATGGGATCAAATGTATGTCCATTGGCTTTCTTGTCGAAGAAGATACTGCCATGATCTGGCGTGGCCCGATGGTGATGGGGGCGCTTGAACAATTGATGCGCGACGTAAACTGGGGTGAATTGGACATTTTGGTTGTCGATATGCCGCCGGGCACAGGCGACATTCAATTGACAATGGCACAAAAAGTCCCGCTGACAGGCTCCGTCATCGTATCCACCCCGCAGGATGTCGCCTTGCTTGATACCCGCAAAGGGCTGAGCATGTTCCGCAAAGTCGAAATTCCGGTCTTCGGCATCGTTGAAAATATGAGCTATTTTGCCTGCCCGCATTGTGGGGAGCGCACAGATGTCTTCAGCCACGGCGGGGCACGTAAAACAGCCGAAGCCCAAGGCGCAGACTTCCTGGGCGAAATTCCGCTGGATATCAAAATCCGCGTAACCTCGGATGAAGGTCACCCGATTGTGACACAGGAACCGGACAGCGAACATGCCAAGGCCTATCGTGATATTGCCGACAAAGTCTGGTTCAAGGTCATGGCACAAATGAACGGCAACAAAGGCCCGAACATTGTCTTTGACTGACCTCTAAAGACTTAGCGATACCGGCTCAGGATGTTGGACAATGTCCCGTCCTGAGCCAACTTATTGAGAACACGGCGTAATTCCCAAGATAAGTCTTCGGGGAAATTTTTAGATGCCGCCACATAAAAAAACGACTGTTCAATCACCGGACCAAACTGCAAATTGGTTTCACCCGTCTGTTTAATGAGATATTGCGCAAATCCCTTGGCGGTAAACCACGCATCCACCCGACCGCGCATCAGCAGCTTGATATTGGTTGTCGCCGCTTTGGGAAAAGCGATCATATTCGTAAAACCCTGCTGCGCCAGATAGGCTTCCGCCGGTGTACTTTTTTGAACGGCAATACGCCCCAGCTTTCGCGCTTCGATCAGGTTAATGGGTTTATCTTGCGCACTGACAAAAACAAGCTCCATTGGCGCGACAGGCATGAGCCACTGATACAGCTCTTCACGCGGGGCTGTGCGTGTCAGCGGAAAAAGTATGACATTATCCTGCTGTTCAGCAATCTTTTGGGCGCGTGTCCAAGGGTAAAATTCCACTTTTACCTCATGCCCCAAACGGCGCATGGCTTCTTGTACAAGTTCTACAAAAATGCCCGGTAGGGTTCCTTTTTCAATACTGTAAGGAGTCAAATCAGATGTGACCAGCCGGATCGCTGGTTGCTCAGAAAAAGCCTGTCCAAATGTACCAAAAAACAATACTGTGGCACATAAGAAACGATGTGAGAAAAGGGAAAAGCCTTTTTTATATCTAAGCAAAAATGACATCATGGTCGTGACATCATTCCATTTTTTTGAAAGTAAATCCAGATGGCTGTAACAAATTTCCAAAGATTTTCATGGGCTTTGTTCGATTTTGCCAATTCGGCCTTTCCTACGGTTGTCACCACCTTTGTCTTTGCCGCTTATTTTACCAAGGGAATTGCCGTTGATGAAATCAGCGGCACCGCATTGTGGGGGTATGCCACCGGGGCAGCCGCCTTTCTCATCGCCTTATGCGCACCGATATTTGGTGCCATTGCCGATCATAGTGGGCGACGCAAACCGTGGATTTTTCTTTTCTCCATGCTTTGTATTCTTCCCTCAGCCGCGCTTTGGTATGCCACACCGAACGAAAGCGTTATTTTATGGGTTTTAATCTGTGTCGGGCTGGCCACTTTCGGGTTTGAAATGGCAATGGTGTTTTACAATGCCATGATGCACGGACTGGCCCGACCGGGCGCAGAGGGTCGTCTTTCCGGTTATGCATGGGGGTTCGGGTATCTTGGGGGGCTTCTCGGCTTGGCCTTGGTGCTTGTCCTGTTTGTTCAAGCCAACCCGCCCTTGTTTGGACTGGATAAAGAACAGGCCGAACATCTGCGCATATCCGGGCCTTTTGTTGCCTTATGGTATTTTATTTTTGCCTTGCCGCTTTTTCTATTCGTGCCGGACAAACCAGCACAAGCCAGTTTGGGGCAAGCGACCAGAACCGGTTTGCGCACATTATGGGCCACCTTGCGACAATGGCGCGATTACAAAGACATTTTCCGTTTTCTCATCGCGCGTATGATTTACACGGATGGGCTGAACACCTTATTTGCCTTTGGCGGCATTTACGCAGCCGGAACCTTTCATATGTCGTTTAATGAACTGATTATTTTCGGCATTGGCATCAATGTAACGGCCGGGATCGGCGCCGCCCTTTTTGGTCAATTGGACGATAAATGGGGACCAAAACAGGTTATCTTGATCAGCGTGAGCGCCCTTGTCTTCCTTGGCTTTGCAACTTTAATCGTGGTCGACAAAAATCATTTCCTGATTTTGGGACTAAGCCTCGGCCTGTTTGTCGGCCCCGCCCAAGCCGCCAGCCGGACCTATTTAAGCCAAGCGGCCCCACCGCATATTCGCACCGAACTCTTCGGCCTTTACGCCTTGTCGGGAAAGGCAACAGCCTTCATGGGACCATTGATGGTCGGATTACTCAGCGATGTTTTCAACTCCCAACGCGCAGGCATGGCAATTATCGTCGTGTTTTTACTAATCGGACTTGCCCTGTCACGAAACTTGCCCGATATAAGAGGGCAAAATTGATTGCATAAAAGGTTATCGACATGGTGAATTCTTCTTTATCCCTGCTGAGCGACTATCCATTCCAGCGCTTGCGCGATCTGTTGGATCATCACGACACACCGGCCGATCTTGCCCCCCTCACCATGTCGATCGGGGAACCGCAACACCAACCGCCGGCCTTGTTGCAAGAGGCTGTGAACGCACACGCGCATCTCTGGAATAAATATCCCCCTATTGCGGGTACACCGGAACTCAATCAAGCCATCGTCGCTTTTTTAAACCGTCGCTATGATCTGAAAGATAACTTTCTTGGCCTTGAAAACGTATTGCCCGTCTGCGGCACACGCGAAGCCTTGTTCATGATTGGCAATCTGATGATTGAACGCGCCGCCAAGGGGGAAGAAAAGCCCCTCGTACTGGTCCCGAACCCGTTCTATCAAGTCTATGTCGGGGCCGCTGTGATGAACGAAGCCACCCCCGTCTATCTTCCTGCCGGACCGGAAAATGGGTTTATGCCTGATCTGGATGCAGTTTCGGATGAAACATGGGCCAAAACCACTTTGCTGTTCCTCTGTTCACCGGGTAACCCGCAAGGCATGGTCGCTGATATCGATTATCTGCGTCACGCCCTGAGCTTGGCGCGCAAACATGATTTCACGCTGTTGATGGATGAATGTTACGCCGAACTTTATGATGGAGAAAAACCACGCGGGGCCTTGGAAGTGGCACAGGAAACTGGATCCCTTAAGAACTTGCTGGTTTTTCATTCCCTTTCCAAACGATCCAGCGCAGCCGGTCTAAGATCAGGTTTTGTTGCAGGCGATCCGTCCCTAATTAAGGCCTTCATTAGCTTGCGTAATTATGGCGGTGCCTCACTGCCCCTGCCCTTACAAGCTGCCAGCACCGCCTTGTGGAACGATGATGACCATGTGATTGAAAACCGCCGTCTTTATAAAATGAAAATTGATGCTGCCGAACACCATCTTGGCAATCGTCTGGGTTTTTATCGTCCTGCCGGCGGATTTTTCTTATGGCTGGATGTCCGCGAACGTTGGGCCAATGGCGAAGAAGCCGCGCTTGAAATTTGGCAAAAATGCGCGGTTCGTATCCTGCCCGGTGAATATCTCGCCAAAACAGATGACAGCGGTGAAAATCCCGGTACGGCCTATATCCGCGTGGCTCTTGTACATGAACAAGACATTGTGGACGAAGCTTTCAAACGCATAGCCGCTATTCTCTAATCTAAGCAATAACCACAGTTGCTTTTTATCCGCTCAGCTCATAGCGTAAGGGGCCTGAGTACAGTCTTTTTTCTATTTATAATCCGTAGGCCCATCGTGTTAAAAACCCTTACCCATCCCTACGTTTTACTGAGCCTCGCCGTCCTGTTCTGGGCGGGCAATTCAGTTGTCGGGCGGGCTTATGCAACCGATTTGCCGCCCGTTGCGATGGTCTTTTGGCGTTGGGTCATTGCGGCCCTTGTTCTTATGCCGATCTGCCTGAAACATTTTTTGCGCGATTTCCATATTATCCGGGCCAATCTGCCCTATATCGCCATTCAAGGACTTCTGAGTATTTCGGCTTTCAACACGTTGCTATACTGGGGTTTACATTACACCACGGTGGTCAATACCTCGCTTATTCAGGCCGGGATGCCGGTTGCAACCCTGTTCTTTTCCATCCTGATTTTGAAAAAAGGCATCAGCAAGCTTGCCGGTATCGGTATTGCCTTGTCTATGATCGGGGTAAGCTGGGTCATTACACAAGGTGACCTTGCCACCTTGGCCCAATTGGAATTGAACCCCGGTGATTTGTTAATTCTCATCGCGGTTTTTGTCTGGTCAATCTATTCGGTTTTATTGGCCAAGGCGCCAACCGGACTTTCCCGCCTTGCCTTTACATTGGCGATGGTCTTGTGCGGTGTCATTGTCCTTTTGCCCGTCTATGGCTGGGAACTATCCACAGGGGCCACGTTTGAGCTAAACCAACATACCCTCATCGCCTTTGCCTATATTGGCCTTTTCCCCTCTGTTCTCTCTTTTTTGTGCTGGAACCGGGGGGTTGAACTGGTCGGGGCCAACACGGCCGGTGTTTTCCTTTATCTCATGCCCATATTCGGGGCAATATTAGGTATGATCATTCTGGGGGAAGGGCTACAAAACTTCCATTTCGTCGGAATTGCCCTGATTGTCTGCGGGATCTGGCTGTCCACACGGCAAAAATAACTCGACTTATCCACGATTTGCTAATATAAGAAATCTTTACAGACTGGCAAAATTTGGAGGGGCGTATGATCTGGAATCCACGCGATATCTTTGCCAAACTCTTAAGCGATGGCAATTTGCCTTTTTATGTCTTTGGCATAATTTTCCTGATTTTATTCATGGTTTTCGGACGCAGTCTTATTTTTGGCTGAGTTTTCAAACACAAAAAAGGCGGGAAACATATTTTCCCGCCTTTTTGTTAAATGAGTTTTCATCAATTACGGCTGTAGGAAACCGACAACCTCTTTGACTTCTTTCAACACAGGTTCCGCCAAGGCACGTGCACGTTCTGAACCATCACGCAAAATGGCATCAACCTCTGCCGGATCATCCATATAACGCTGCATTTCCTGACTGATCGGGGACAGTTTATCCACCGCAACCTCGGTCAATGCCTTTTTGAAATCAGCGAAAGACTGACCACCATATTGGGCACACACATCTTTGAGTTCCAGATCACTCAGGGCCGCATAGATGTTCATCAGGTTTTTCGCTTCTGCGCGATCTTCGCACGCCTCAACCGTTTCCGGCACCGGCTGCGGATCGGTTTTGGCTTTGCGGATTTTCAACGCGATTGTATCGGCATCGTCCGTCATGCCAATGCGTGAATATTCCGACGGATCGGATTTCGACATTTTCTTGGTGCCATCACGCAAAGACATTACCCGTGTCGCTGTTCCGAAAATCATCGGATCAGGTTGCGGGAAAACCTCTTTGCCAAAATCGTTATTGAATTTTTGCGCAATATCACGGGCCAGTTCAAGGTGTTGTTTTTGATCATCGCCCACCGGTACATGCGTTGCTTTATAAAGCAAGATATCAGCCGCCATCAGGTTTGGATAAACATACAAACCGCAGGATGCATTTTCTTTATGCTTGCCTGCTTTTTCCTTAAACTGCGTCATACGGTTTAGCCATCCAAGGCGCGCAACGCAATTGAAGATCCATCCCAGTTCCGCATGTCCAGAAACAGACGACTGGTTGAAAATAATATTGCTTTTCGGGTCGACACCGGATGCAAGCATCCCGGCGGCAACTTCGCGCGTCGCACGGCGCAGGCTTTCCGGGTCTTGCCAGACAGTGATGGCATGCATATCGACAACACAGAAAATGCATTCGTAATCGTTTTGCAATTTCACCCAGTTGCGAATGGCCCCAAGATAGTTGCCAAGTGTCAGGTTACCGGAAGGCTGAACGCCTGAAAAAATGCGATCCATTGGATGTGTCCCGCTTTCAAAAAAAATTTACAATGGGACGCTGTGGAGACGCCCCTGCTCAAAGAAGCAATTGTTATGCAATGCACGATGAACAGGGTCAAGATAAAGCGTTATTCAGCCGCATTTTGATAATCGGAAAAGGCAATAACATCTGAACCCCCTAGAATTTCGCTACGCAAATGATCCGCCCACATATTCATGACATAGCTCACGACATCTGCGCGTTCTTCCATATCCCCGACAAAACGGATACGGGTTTTCGGCGATTGCGTCCCACGTTTGCTGAGGATTTCGACAGTATATGTCCCTTCAATCCCCTCAATATTGGCTTCATATTCTTCTGCAATGCGAACATCTAACGCAGGAACCAAGGCAAAGCCATTGTTGGAAATATCATGCAATGTGGAACGCAAGACCCCGCGTGGACCCTTCAAGGTCACATTGACATTTTTCTTCATCACAAAGGCCTTGTCACTATCGTTCAAGGCATTTGAAGCGGTACGGATTGCCGTATTCAAGGACATTTGCAGACTTTCGACCATAGAAGACACATTTCTAGAAACCGAACCAAGGTTATCGCTTAATGCACGCACGTCCTGCATTTCAGAAGAAGCATTGTTTACTTGATGATTCAGACGTTCCGAAACTTTAAAGGATGCCTGTATGCTGGTGGTGATTTGACGGGTCGCCGCACTTTGACCGTCCACACTGTTAGAAACCTCGCTAGAGATATTGGCCATATCATTGATAATGCCATTGATTTCCTCAATCGATTTCACGCAGTCACGGGTCACATTGCGCACACCGTTAATTTGCGTGGCGATTTGTGCCGTTGCCTTAGATGTTTGCGTCGCCAATTGCTTCACTTCAGACGCCACAACAGCAAACCCTTTCCCGGCAATGCCTGCACGCTCCGCCTCGATCGTAGCATTTAAGGCCAGCATATTGGTTTGGGCGGCAATATCACTGATAATGGCAACCACATTGCCGATATCATCGGTTGCCTTGCTCAAAACCTGTACAAAACGGGTGGAATTTTGCGCCTGTGTCATCGCAGTATCGGCAATATCGCGCTGTCGGCCCACTTTGGCTGAAATATCTTCAATGGTCAGGGCCAAATTATCCGCCGCCTGCGCCACCTGTTCGGCCAGACTGTGTGATTCTTCGGCTTCACGGGCCATGTCCCCGGCTTGAGCTGAAACCCGTTCGGCTGAACCTGACATCGTTCCCACCGCACGCGACAATTCTTTGGTATGATTGGCGACTTTTTCCAGCACCACACCAGTTTCTGACTCAATCGTATCGGCCATTGCGAACAGGGACGCACTGCGTTTTTCTTCTTCTTGTTTTTGATCTTCCAGACGTTGCTGGGTCAGGCGTTCCACATCCAGTGCATTTTGTCGGAAAATGACAACGGCTTTTGCCATTGTGCCCACCTCATCACGACGTTGACGGTCCACCACTTCAATCTCTGTGTTACCTTCACCCAAAAGACGCATATCCTGCGTTACCCGGCGCAACGGTCCCAAAATACTGCGTGACGTCACCGCCCCTAACAAGACAGCAATAACCGCAACAATAATCATTGTGACCACATAGCTGGTAATTGTACTGGCTGAAGCTGCGCTCACCGCAGAAGTCGTCTGATTTTGTTCTTCAATGGCTGTGCGACGGATACTGTCAGCCATTGCCATTGTTTTTTCAATTTCACTGCGATAAGCGCTAAATGAGTTGATCAAACCTAAGTTAGATCCCTGAAATTGCACATAGCCCTGTTTCAGCAGATCATTATCCCGGCCCAAGAACTTCAACGGTTTTAAATCCCGACGCGACAGGCCCTTCATTTCAATCTTGGTTTCGCCCAAGGCGTTATCCAAAGCAGCCGTTGCATTGCGCGCATTTTGCAAGGTCTTATCCGACGGTTTAATGGCATAGGTCATGGTTTCCACCAAAGCTTTTGCCGATGTCGTCATAATTTTATGCGCCATTAAAGAAAGCCCTGCATATTCCGGCTTTTCCAGTGCAATCGTATCCAGTTTTTCCGACAGTTCCGGTGCCGATAACGTCAGCTTATTCGCCCCCATCAAAATCATATCTGCCGAAGCCCCAATATTTTCGATACGTAATAGCAAGGGACCAAGCGTTTCTTTGTAAGCTTTGGAATATTGTGCCACTTTGTCAGAGTCCGCCTGCTGACCCTTTTCCGCCAAATGGCGAATAAAACGTTCTTCCGTTGTTTTGGTTGTTTCTAAGCGACGGTCCACAGTTGCACGATCCTGTGGTTTCTGTGACTGGGCATACAACAGAATGGCGTCGGAAAGTTCCTGAAGGCGCAATGCATATTCATTAGCTTCTCCGACAAGGGTGATCTTTTCGCCAATTGTCTCTGTCGACCCGGCCATTTCGTCAAACTGGAAGGTTGCAAACGCCCCCAGTCCCAGAAGCGCGATAATTAAAAAACCGAACCCGACATAGATACGATGGGCAATTGAAATACGATCAGAACTCATTCTATTCACCTTCAGCAGAAACACGTCTTGTAACGACGATTGCCCTACCTGATGGTCTCAGAGGATTCTTTTGTCAATTCAATAAGATAACTGAAAAAATAAGTTCACAAATGTGCAAAATAATTGCAACAAATACAATGATATGCAACTTGCAGCTATGGGGCTTGAACTGTTGATCTATTGCCTGCGCATCATGGATTTTACCTCCGCCCATCGCGCTGCTCCGAATAAAAAGACACTCGCGAAATAAGACAGCAAACCAACCCCGACCAATGCACATAAAGACAGGATTCGCATGAGTTGCGATCCGACCAATTCAGCCTGTAACAACAAGGTCAATCCATACAAAGCCGCCGCCATGACCACACAGGCCAAAACAATACGCCCTGCCCGGCTCTTCAATCGGTTGTCCAAGGTCAAATAGCCGTTCTTACGCAAAACAATAGCCAATAATAACGTATTAACCCATGCCGAAATCACCGTCGCCATTGCCAGACCCACATGCAAAAACGGTCCCATCAAAAGCAGGTTAAAGACAATATTCACCACCATACACACAGCCGCAATTTTCACCGGGGTTTTCGTATTGCCCCGGGCAAAAAAGCCCGGTGTCAGTGCCTTGTTCAGCACATAGGCAGGCAAACCCAAGGCATAAACAAACAGGGCCGCTGCCGTGGCTTGCGTGTCACTGGCAACAAATTCTTTGCGTTCAAACAGGATGGAAACAATCGGGTCTGCAATCACCATATAGGCCACAGCCGCCGGCAAGGTCAGCAGCAGAGAAAATTCCAAAGCCCGGTTCAGGCTGTTCATCGCGCCGGTTTCGTCACCGCCGCGTAACTGACGCGACATCATCGGTAAAAGGGCTGTCCCCACCGCGACCCCGACCACCCCCAACGGCAATTGATTGATCCGGTCTGCGTAAAACAAAAACGAAATAGATCCCGTCGGCAATAAGGTTGCAATGATCATATCGACCAGCATATTGATCTGATAAATCCCCGCACCAACAGCCCCCGGAATAATGCGCGCAACCATTGTTTTCACATCCGCGTTCCAGCGTGGCCAGCCCAGTTTCAGGCCCATTTTATTTTTCACACCGTTCCAGAACATCCAGATAAATTGAACAATCCCGGCCCCGAACACCCCCCAGGCCAAGGCATGACCCGGTGTCTCCATATAAGGGGTCAGCCCCAAAACAGCCCCGATCAGGCAAATGTTTAATAAAACAGGCGTGGCAGCCGCAGCCGCAAATTTATTGAGAGAATTCAACACACCGGCCATTAAAGAAACCAATGAGATGAACAATAAATAAGGAAAAGTGATTCTGGTCAGATGAACAGCCAGATCAAATTTTTCCGGATCATTCATAAAACCGGGGGCAAATAACCGCATGGCCCACGGCATAGACAGTTCCATCACAATCAATAAAGCCAGCAAAACCCAAAAGAGAAAGGCGAACGCCTGTTCCCCAAACGCCTTGGCAACCTTCGCACCATTTTCCTCTTCTAGTTTTCCGGCAAATAACGGCACAAAAGCCGCATTGAACGCCCCTTCCGCAAACAGGCGGCGAAAAACATTGGGAAATTTAAACGCGATAAAAAACGCATCCGCAACCGGTCCGGCCCCCAAGATGGCCGCAACCAGAATATCACGGACAAAGCCGAGAATACGGCTCAACATCGTAAAGCCGCCGACTGTCGCTATTGATCGCATCAATGCCATAAAATATCCCGCTCTATAAATTTATCCGTTTATATGGGTAGCGTCTGGAGAGTTAAAGAATATATAACTTCTGCTGCCAATATGTTAAAAAATGCTGGCTCACGGGCTTAAAATCGTTATAAAGCCTGTACCTTTTTTAAAATGTTTAAGGCTGACGACTATGATGAAAGTTGTACGCGCCAAATTACATGGCATTCGCGTCACCGGGGCTGACCTGAACTACCACGGTTCCATTACGCTGGACCCGGAACAGTGCGAACTGGCTGGTATTTACCCGATGGAATTCGTCGATATCTGGAACAAACAGAGCGGCGCACGCATTTCCACCTATGTCATCTATGGGGAACCGGGATCCAAGTGCTGTATCCTCAATGGCGCGGCTGCCCGCACCTGTCAAAAAGGCGATGAAGTCATCATCTGTTCGGCCGATTACTGCAAACCGACTGACCTGTACGACCTGCAACCGACAATCCTGACATACCTGCCCGATAACTCGGTTGACCAGATTTTGAAATATGATGTCTATCGCAGCCAAAAAATGGCCTACGATTTCCGCATTATTGATGCCAAAACCAACCAGATCGAAGATTGTCACACCTATCCCAACGTGGATATTAATTCCATTCGCAAAGACCTGAAAAAACGCGGCATGACCCCCGATGATATCGACGCTTTCATCGAAAAATATCTCATGCGTTAATATCGAATGACAGCACAAGACAAGTCCCTTTGAAAACCGTCATCGCGCATACTGCGGGCCTTTAATAAATCTTTCAAACATTCATACCGATTATGGTATGAAAGACGATAAAAGATTTTTCTCGGCGGTTTTTAAAGGACAAAGGCGTGCCCCGTCATTCACAGCAAATCAGCTTGGCAGCAAAATTCGGTTTTTTACTGGGTTGGGGCTTTTTTGCCTTGGCTTTTCTTTTAGCCGCCGCCGAAGCCACGTTGGCCCGTCATAGCCTGTTTACCTCTGCCAACGATCTTTTGCTCACCCTTGCCCCCGGCAAATGGATTGCCTTTAAACATCATTATGATTCTGCCCTCTTAAAGTTTCTCATTGCAACGCTCCTGCAACTACCGGGCTGGTTGCTCGCAGGTTTGCCTGCTGCCCTGCTGATCTGGACCTGTCGCCCCCATCGCGAAGACATGGACCCGGATTTATATCATTCCCTCACGACATTTGATCGTCTGGCAAAAATGGCAGAAGAAGACGGCGCACAGGATGATGATCCGACGTTTCAGGAATATGATCCCCACGATTACGACGACGACCTGCAAAAAGACGACGTCGCCAACGCCCGTTCCTATATGAAAGACTGGCATCCGGAAGAAGTCGATGAACAAGATATTCCCCCCCGGCCCAAAGGCCCCCACGAACGTATGGATAGCGCACGCGACAACTTAACCATCCCCTTTGACAAACTATCCTGACCCGCTCTTCTTTCCACAGCTCAACACAGAGTTATCAATTGCGAAGCAAGTAAAGTTTCGCTACTTTAAAAGAAGACCAAATAATAATTGAGTAGACATAAAAAATGGCCGAGATCCTATTGGTAGAAGATGCGAAATTTTTTCGCAATATCATAAAATCACAGATAGAAAGCAAGTTCGGCTACAACGTGACAGCCGTTGAAACTTATGGGGAAGCTGTCGAACAACTGACCAACAGCAACAAACATTTTGATTTGGGTCTTTTGGACCTCAATCTACCGGATGCCCCGGATGGTGAAATTGTCGATATCGTAACCGGCATGGGGGTGCCGTCTCTTATTTTTTCCGGTCATTTCAGCGAAGCGGTACGCGATATGCTGGAACACCCCAGCGTGATCGACTATGTCGTCAAAGACAGTCCTGCCAGCCTGAACTACGTCCTCAACATGGTGGATCGCTATTTCAAAAACAGCGCCAATTGTGCCTTGGTTGTTGATGACTCGCGTGTTGCGCTCAAACATATGGAAACCTTGCTGAAACGCTTTAATTTTAAAGTTCTAAGTGCAAGTACAGGTCACGATGCCCTTAACGTTTTCAACGAAAACCCGGACATTCGTCTCATCATTTGCGACTATAACATGCCGGACATGCAAGGAACCGAGCTCTGCAAATTGATCCGGGCACAAAAAAGCCGCGATCAAGTTTGTATTATCGGGGTATCAGCCTATGGCAACCAGACCCTGTCGGCACAATTTTTAAAAGCCGGGGCAAGCGACTTTCTCGTTAAACCCTTTCTCACCGAAGAATTTTTCTGCCGCATCACATTAAATATGGATGCTTTGGAAAAAGTGCACAAACTGGATGAACTTGTTCACACTGATTTGGTCAGCCAACTGAAAAATCGCCGTTTTCTGGAAGAGGAATATGAGAGAACCTGCCAAAATGCCGAAACAAACGACCTGTCTCTCGCCTGCGCCTTTTTTGAACTTGATGATTTTAAAACCTTTAACGAAGCCCACGGCAATGATGCTGGTGATGCTGTCCTGTTTATGATGGCGCGGGAATTTGAACGCCATTTCAACCGAACATCCCCGCTTGTCGTGCGCTACAGCGGCAGTCAGTTCTGCTTTTTATGCGCAACCGACCAACCCAATAACTTTGTGGAAGAAATGCAAACACTGCATCGCCATATCATCAACCGTGACTTCCGGTTTGGAAAACAGCTGTTGAACGTCGACGTCAGCGCTATGCTCTGTATTGCCTCACCCGGCAAATATGCAGAGCTTCTTGATGATACAAAACGCACTCTCGAAAGCCAAACTGCCCGCAAGGGCTGCTTTGTCACAGCATAGACGCAGGCCATAACTTTATGACAGATTTCCACCAAACAATTGATATTCTCCTCGTCGAAGATGCGAAATTTTATCGCAGCGTTCTTAAAAGTCAGTTGGAAAAAGAACTCGACTGCAATGTCATTTGCGCTGAAACATTCAAACAGGCCGCGACCATTTTAAAAGAACGCGGAAATACCTTTTTTCTAGCCCTGCTTGATTTGAACTTACCAGACGCTCCCAATGGTGAAATCGTCGAATACGTCATCTCGCAGCCCATCCCGTCTATTGTTTTTTCGGGTCATTTCAATGAAGAGATTCGCGATGACCTGATGCAAAAAAATATCATTGATTATGTCGTCAAAGACAGCCCTGCCAGTATTGAATATGTCATTTCAACAGTGAAACGCATATACTTAAACCAATTTATTAAAGTTTTGCTGGTTGATGATTCCAAAACAGCGCGATATCAGATGCGAGGGCTGCTTCATCGTTATAAATTTCAGGTTTTAGAGGCTTGCGACGGGCTGGAAGCCTTAAAAGTTCTGGATGAAAACCCCGACATTATGATGGTCATTACAGATTATAACATGCCAAATCTTGATGGGTTCGAGCTGACCAAAAAAATCCGTACACATTATTCAAAGCGCGAATTGTCAATCGTTGGCGTTTCAACTTACGGCAACCACGCTCTTTCAGCAAAATTCATTAAGATCGGTGCCAATGATTTCATTACCAAACCTTTCTTAAACGAAGAGTTTTTCTGTCGCATTTCCCAGAACATTGAAATGCTGGAATATATCAATGCCCTCAAAGACTCGCTCATCACCGATTATTTAACGGGCGTTCGCAACCGACGTTATTTGTATGACCGTGGTCAGGAAATGTTCAAAGAAGCCCGAAAAGGCGACGGCTATTTAATTGCTGCCATGATCGATGTGGATCATTTCAAACAAATCAATGACAGTTTCGGCCATGATGCCGGAGATTTTATCTTAACGGCTGTTGCCAAGAAAATTGATCACTTTTTCAAGAACAAAGGGGTCGTCGCCCGCTTCGGTGGCGAAGAATTCTGTGTCTTGATGTATCGCGAGGATACCGAAGATGTTATCGAAACCTTCGAAACCCTGCGTGATGTCATTGCAGAAACAACCTTCACTTATGACAACCACGAATTAAGTGTGCAAATCAGTGTCGGCATTACGTGGCAATCCACGGAAGGTCTGGATGATTTAATCAATCTTTCTGATCGCTTCCTATACGACGCGAAGAAAAGCGGGCGCAATTGCATTCATGCGGGATAATTTTCTATTTGCCTAATTCATCACAATGATCACGGTTGCGATAATCATTCAACGCTTTCCCCGGTTCATCGCGAAAACGCTCCGCCAAAGTCTGTAAGTTCTGAATGCGATCTATACGAAAATTACGAAAATCGCTACGGAGTTCACACCAACCGCATAAAAGCCAAATTGGGCCGAGGAAAATCATCGCCAAAGGACGAACGGTGCGCACCGACGTCTGTTTGCGTTCATCCACATAGTCAATTTCAATTTTATATTTCTCCCGAATCGCCAACCGTAATGCAGAGAAATCAACCGTCCACGGGACATGAATGGCGCTTTGAAAGGCAAACAGGGCGGTGCCATGCAACCTTTCAAGAGATGGGGCAGGTAAGGCATTTTTAATCTTATCCAATGCACTGCGCGCCGAGCGCCCCATTCGATCATCTGTCCAGTTGCACACCATCGCCATCCCCAGAACCAAACTTTCGATCTCCTCAATATCAAAACTTAACGGTGGTAAATGATAGCCCGCGTCCAAAATATAACCAACACCGGCCTCACCTGAAATTGGCACGCCGCTGTTCATCAATTCCTGAATATCGCGATAAATCGTGCGCACACTGACTTCACATTCCTGCGCAATATAGTCAGCCGTCACCGCCCCACGGCGTCCTTGTAACAAGGTGGTGATTTTTATCAGACGTTCTGTTCGTTTCATCATTTTTCCATTTTGACACAAGTCTCCTGACAGCTAGATGTCAGGAGTATGGCAGTAAGGTAAGGACAGTTCAACTCGTACAGAAGGAGTTCAAAATGTACGTCAACTCTAAGTCTCTCACGGTGAATGTCAGTGCGGAAAAACTGTTTAACTTTGTTTCAACACCGGAAAACCTGCCCAAATGGGCGGTCAATTATTGCCACTCCATTCAAAAAGATGGCGATATTTATCGCATTCAAGGGCCGATGGGGGAAAGCTATTTTGATATCAAAGCCGATGCACAAAGCGGAGTCATCGATATGTATGGTGGATCAAGCAAGGATATGCTGCATCCCTTTCCATCCCGTGTGGTCTCGCTGCCTGATGGCTCCGCTCACTTGACCATGACCTGTGTGATGATGGAAGACCTGAGCGAAGAAGACATAAAAAAACTGGAACAATCTTTCGCTGAAGAATTTGACATGCTGCGCCAACAGGTCATGTCGTAAAAACAAAAACGGCGTACCGTCCAAAAGAGGGTACGCCGTTTCTCGTATTGCTAAGCTGGTGACTTAGGCATGCAAAGCGCGTTTATCACACGCCAAAGCTGCTTCTTTCACCGCTTCAGGTAAGCCCGGATGACCGTGGCATGTACGTGCAATATCTTCGCTGGATCCGCCGAATTCCATTGCCTGTACAACTTCTTGAATCAGATCACCACCTGACGGGCCAATGATATGGGCGCCCAGAACACGATCCGTTTTCTTGTCTGCCAGAATTTTGACAAAGCCTTCACTGTCGCCATTGGCCAACGCACGACCATTGGCCTGGAAGGGAAACTTGCCAACTTTATATTCGATCCCGTCTGCTTTCAGACCTTCTTCCGTACGGCCCACGCTTGCAATTTCGGGGTGCGTGTAAACAATACCCGGAATAACATCGTAGTTTACATGACCGGATTGACCTGCCAGCATTTCAGCAACCGCGACGCCTTCTTCTTCGGCTTTGTGCGCCAGCATCAAACCGCCAATCACGTCACCAACCGCAAAGATCCCGGCGACATTGGTTTGCAAATCGTGATCTACTTTGACAAAGCCGCGCTCGTCCATTTCAACACCGACTTCGGCCAAACCGAGGTTATCGGTATAAGGGCGACGACCGATGGAAACAAGGCAGGCATCGACCTTAAGTTCTTCTGCATCTCCGCCTTTGGCCGGTTCCATTGTCAGGGTAACAGATGTTTTGGTTTTCTTCGCAGCCGTTACCTTAGTTGCCAGTTTGAAATTCAAACCTTGTTTTTTCAAGATACGTTGGGCTTGCTTGCGCACTTCACCATCCATACCGGGCAGGATTTGATCCATAAATTCAATAACCGTGACCTCTGCGCCCAGGCGGTTCCAGACGGAACCCAGTTCGAGACCGATCACCCCACCGCCGATAACAGCAAGCTTTTTCGGGACTTTGCGCAATTCCATTGCCCCAGTTGATGACATCATAACTTTTTCGTCAATTTCCAAAAACGGCAAGGATGCCACATCAGACCCGGTTGCAATCACGATGTTTTCTGTCTTTAGAACTTCTTCACCGCCGGCATTCAAAGAAACCGTTACTTCATCAGCTGCCGTAACTTTTCCTTCGCCCACAAGGTATTTGACCTTGTTCTTTTTCATCAAGAACTCAACGCCTTGCGTCAATTGCTTCACGACCGCTTCTTTACGGTCGATCATTTTGTCCAGATCAAGTTTCGGCGTGACGTTAATGCCGTGTTCCGCCATTTCATGGGCGGCCATTTCATAAAGATGGGTGGATTGCAGCAAGGCCTTGGCCGGAATACAGCCCACATTCAAACAAGTTCCGCCCAGACTGCCGCGTTTTTCCACAACAGCTGTTTTCAAACCCAGTTGTGCAGCACGAATGGCGCAGACATATCCACCGGGGCCACCGCCGATGACAACAACGTCAAAATTATCGCTCATATCGATCTCATTCCTTTGTCTTGTAATACAGTAAAAAACGGGAGCCGACACACTGCCGACCCCCGCTTTATTTCTTTAACGCTTAGGCGTCCAGCAGGATGCGCTGCGGATCTTCCAGACATTCCTTGACACGTACAAGGAAGCTGACTGCCTCGCGACCATCAATGATACGGTGGTCATAAGACAAGGCCAGATACATCATCGGGCGTGCCTGAATGGAACCATCCGGCATCACCATCGGGCGCATTTGCGTTTTGTGCATACCCAAAATCGCAGATTGCGGACGGTTCAGGATCGGTGCAGACAACAAGGAACCAAACACACCACCGTTAGAAATGGTAAAGGTTCCCCCCATCATTTCGTCCATTGTCAATGAACCGGCACGGGCGCGTTTGCCGTAGTCCACGATATCGCCTTCGATTTGTGCCAGTGATTTTTCATCACAATCACGCACAACCGGCACCACCAGACCTGTCGGAGAGCCAACGGCAATACCGACATCGTAATGGTTTTTATAAACGATTTCCTCACCGTCGATTTCCGCATTCACGGCAGGCCATTCACGCAGAGCTGTCACACAGGCTTTTGTGAAAATACCCATGAAGCCAAGCTTCACACCGTGTTTTTTCTCAAAACCGTCTTTATATTGCTTGCGCATTTCCAAGACACCGGTCATGTCCACTTCGTTCCAAGTGGTCAAGATCGCCGCTGTGTTTTGTGCTTCTTTCAAGCGAGATGCAATCACCTTGCGAAGACGGGTCATTTTGACACGTTCTTCACGCGGACCTTGCGGACGCGGCGGGATCATCGCCCCGTTTGGTGTCGAAGACGCAGCCGGTGCAGCCGCCGGGGCCGGAGCCGCCGCAGGTGCTGCAGCAGGAGCCGGTTTCGCCGCCGCCGCTTTGTCTTTTTCAGCCTGACCGCTTTCGATATAGGCGAGAACATCGCCCTTCACCAAGCGACCGTCTTTCCCTGTTGCTGGAATTTTCGCAGCATCAAGGCCGTTTTCTTCAACCAGCTTGCGAACCGCAGGAGCCAGAGGCAGGGACGTATTTGCCGCAGCTGCCGGAGCCGAAGCCGCAGGCGCGCTTTTCGCCGGGGCTGCACTGGATGCCGGGGCCGCCGCACCAGCCGTTGCACCAACAGCAATACGACCAACAACCGTACCGACTTCAACGTCTGTCTCTTCGCCCGCGATAATCTCAACCAGCACACCGGCTGCCGGTGACGGCAGTTCAGCAGTTACTTTATCGGTTTCGACTTCACACAGGGCTTCATCAACAGCAACTTCTTCACCGACTTTTTTCAGCCAGCTGGAAATTGTGCCTTCGGTAACCGATTCACCCATTGCCGGGATAACGATATCCACCGTTTCACCCGTACCGGCAGAAGCCTCTTGTGCAGGAGCCTCGCTGGCAGCAGGAGCAGCAGCGGCCGGAGCAGCCGCAACGGTTTCACCCGCTTCACCCACCATACACAGGACCGCACCCACTTCCACGTCGGAGTCTTCTGCGGCAACGATTTCAACCAAAGTACCCGCAACAGGCGACGGTACTTCGACAGTGACTTTGTCTGTTTCCAGCTCAACAAGCGGTTCGTCAACAGCGACTGTGTCGCCGATATTTTTGAGCCACTTTGAAACCGTACCTTCCGATACGGATTCACCCAAAGCAGGAACAGTAATTTCTGTGGCCATTTGTTTCCTCACAACTCTTATAGTTTAGATGCAGCCATTTTGGTTTCACGCGCAAATGGTGTCGGCAGGCTTTCCAGCTTGCCAGCCAATGCTTCGTCAACCAGGAACTGTTGTTCGGCAACGTGAACCTTGTTCAGGCCCGTTGCAGGCGATGCAGATGCACGACGACCGGAATAACCCGGGAAGCCGCCCTTCATACCCAATTCTTGACAGATATAAAGCAAACGCGGGAAGACAAACGTCCAATAGCCCATGTTTGCGGGTTCTTCCTGACACCAGACCATGTCGGCATTGGGATATTTCGCCAACTCTTCCTTAATGGACTCTTTCGGCCAAGGATAAAGCTGTTCGACACGAACGATGACAACATCGTCGATCCCTTTGTCACGGCGCGTTTGCAACAGGTCATAGTAAACCTTACCTGTACACAGAACGACCCGCTTGATCTTGTCATTCGCCACCAGCTTGTCGGTTTCACCAATAACACGCTGGAAGGCAGAACCTGTCATAAATTCAGACAGTGTGCTTTGACACAGTTTGTGACGCAACAAAGACTTCGGCGTAAAGATCACCAAAGGTTTGCGGAAGTTGCGGCACAACTGACGACGCAGGGCGTGGAAATAGTTCGCCGGTGTGGACACGTTCAGAACTTGCCAGTTGTCTTCGGCACACAGTTGCAGATAACGTTCCGGGCGTGCGGATGAGTGTTCCGGACCTTGACCTTCGTAGCCATGCGGCAACAACATGGTCAAACCGGACAGACGCAACCATTTGGATTCACCACTTGAGATGAACTGGTCGATAATCATCTGGGCACCGTTGGCAAAATCGCCAAACTGGGCTTCCCACATGACCAAAGCATTGGGTTCTGCCAATGAATAACCGTATTCAAAACCAAGAACAGACAATTCGATCAGCGGGCTGTCGATAACTTCATAGTCACCTTGTTCTTCACGAATACTGTTCAGCGGACGGTAGCGTTCTTCGCTTTCCTGATCGACGATCACGCTATGACGTTGGGAGAATGTCCCACGACCGCAATCCTGACCAGACAGGCGAACCTTGTGCCCTTCCACCAAAAGAGAACCAAAGGCCAAGGCTTCAGCAGTTGCCCAATCGATCCCTTCGCCGGTCTCGATCATTTTGGACTTGGCTTTCAGCTGGCGTTCAACCTTCTTATTCACATTAAAGTTATCGGGCGCCGTGGAAATGGCTTTACCGACTTCTTTCAACAATTCTTCGGAAACAGAGGTATCTTCATTACGGAATTCCTCTTCGCCCTTGGCATTGGCAAACCCTTGCCATTTACCTTCGAACCAATCGGCCTTGTTCGGCTTATAGGCCGTACCCGCCTGAAATTCCTCTTCCAGACGACCTTTGAAATCGTCGTAGATATCTTGAACCTGTTGTTCGCTCAGAACTTTTTCAGCAACCAGACGCTCTGCATAAAGTTCGCGCGTGGTTTTCTGCGCCTTGATCACTTTATACATATGCGGGTTGGTGAACATCGGTTCATCCGACTCGTTATGACCGTGACGGCGATAACAGAACATGTCGATGACCACGTCTTTACCAAATTCCTGACGGTATTCGGTTGCAATACGGGCCACGTGAACCACAGCTTCCGGATCATCCCCGTTTACGTGGAAAATCGGTGCCTGTACCATCTTGGCAACATCAGACGGATATTGGCTGGAACGCGAATAATGCGGGGCCGTTGTAAAACCGATCTGGTTGTTGACGATGATATGAATGGTCCCGCCAACTTTATAACCGCGCAGACCCGACATGGCATGGCCTTCCGGCACAATCCCCTGACCGGAATAAGCCGCATCACCGTGTAACAACAACGGCATAACCTGACGGCGGTCTGTATCACCGAGTTGTTCCTGTTTAGCACGTACCTTCCCGTGGACAACCGGGTTGACCAGTTCAAGGTGAGACGGGTTTGCAGTCAAAGACAAGTGAACGGTGTTGCCATCAAATTCACGGTCCGCAGACGTCCCGAGGTGATATTTCACATCCCCTGAACCTTCGACATCATCCGGGTTGGATGAATTACCCTGAAATTCCGAGAACAGCGCCCGAAACGGCTTGTGCATCACATTGGTCAAAACGTTCAAACGACCCCGGTGTGGCATCCCCAGAACAACTTCTTTCAAGCCCAGTTGCGCCCCGCGTTTCAGGATCTGTTCCATCGCGGGAATAAGGGCTTCGCCGCCTTCCAGACCGAAACGTTTTGTCCCTGTGTATTTTTTATCAAGGAATTGTTCAAAGCCTTCGGCTTCGGTCAAACGTTCCAAAATTGCCTGTTTGCCTTTTACGGTAAATGCAGACTGGTTTTCAGTGGATTCGATGCGACGCTGGATCCAGGCTTTCTCTTCCGGTTCCTGAATGTGCATAAATTCCACACCGATATGACGGCAGTATGTGGATTGAACTTTTTCCACGATCTCGCGCAATGAAGCCGTTTCCAGCCCCAGCACAAAATCGATAAAGATCGGACGGTCCATATCTGCATCGGTGAAACCGTATGATTTCGGATCCAGTTCCGGGTGATAGTCGTTACCCTCGATCCCCAGTGGGTCAAATCGAGCGATAAGGTGACCGCGTACGCGGTAAGAACGGATCAGCATCAACGCGCGGATGGAGTCCATCGTTGCGGCGCGGATCGCGTCTTCATCAGCCTGTGCATAAACCGCACCCGCCTGTGGCTGTGCAGATGCAACCGGTGCCGTGACGGATGTTGCACCCGTATTGACGACGCCGTGGCTCGGTTTGTTCCAACTCGGACCGCTCAGGTCGTGCAGTGCTTCCAGACCTTCAGCGCGCAATCCGGAGAAAAAGGACACCCAACTCTGATCAACAGAGGACGGGTCCCTCATATAACGGGCGTAAAGTTCTGCCAGATAGACAGTATTTTGGCCATTCAGGATTGTTTCGGGGGTATCAACCATATTTTTTCTTCCCTAGAGGGGTGCGGTTCACTTCTTAACGGTGATCCCGCACCCTAACTCCCAAGACTAGGATTTGGAGCGGCAAGAGCCGCTCCCAACAACGATTAACCGTTTAACAGTTTAACCATTGTGCTACCGATAGAAGCCGGTGAGTCAGCAACGGCAACGCCGGCAGACTTCATTGCTTCCATTTTGGCATCAGCCGTACCTTGACCGCCGGAAATGATGGCGCCAGCATGGCCCATACGTTTGCCCGGAGGTGCAGTCACGCCTGCGATAAAGCCAACAACCGGTTTCTTGATTTTGGACTGCTTGAGGAATTCACAAGCTTCTTCCTCAGCCGTGCCGCCAATTTCACCGATCATAACGATGGATTCTGTTTCATCATCACCCAGGAACATTTCCAGACAATCAATGAAGTTTGTGCCGTTAACCGGATCACCACCGATACCGATACAAGTAGATTGACCCATGCCCGCTGCCGTTGTTTGTGCAACAGCTTCGTAAGTCAATGTACCGGAACGTGAAACGATACCAACAGAACCGCGTTTGTGAATGTGACCCGGCATAATACCGATTTTACATTCACCCGGTGTGATGACACCCGGGCAGTTCGGGCCGACAAGACGTGTTTTGGAATTTGCCAACGCACGTTTTACCTTCACCATATCCATCACCGGAATACCTTCCGTGATACAAACAGCCAGTTCGATTTCAGCATCGATCGCTTCCAAAATCGCATCGGCTGCGAACGGCGGCGGAACGTAAATCACAGATGCGTTTGCACCTGTTTTTTCACGTGCATCAGCAACCGTGTCGAAAACCGGCAGATCAAGGTGAGTGGAACCGCCTTTGCCCGGTGTAACACCACCGACCATTTGTGTCCCGTAAGCAATCGCTTGTTCAGAGTGGAAAGTACCTTGTGCGCCAGTAAAACCCTGACAGATGACTTTGGTATCTTTATTAATCAGAACGGCCATGTTATGCAGCCTCCTTCACAGCTTTCACGACTTTTTCTGCCGCGTCAGCAAGGTTATCAGCAGTGATGATCGGCAGACCGGATTCAGAAAGAATTTTCTTACCTTGGTCTACGTTTGTCCCTTCAAGACGTACAACGAGCGGCACGTTCAAAGAAACTTCGCGTGCAGCAGCAACAACGCCGTCTGCAATCACGTCACAACGCATGATACCACCGAAGATATTGACAAGAATGCCTTCAACGTTCGGGTCGGACAGGATCAATTTAAAGGCTTCTGTCACGCGCTCTTTCGTCGCCCCGCCACCAACGTCGAGGAAGTTTGCCGGCTCACCGCCGTACAGTTTAATGATGTCCATTGTACCCATCGCAAGACCGGCACCGTTCACCATACAACCGATTGTTCCATCAAGTTTGATGTAGTTAAGGTCATGCTTGGAAGCTTCCAGTTCCATCGCATCTTCTTCGTCTTCGTCGCGCATTTCTTCAACCGCTTTTTGACGGTAAAGAGCGTTTGAATCGAAGTTCATTTTCGCATCCAGTGCAACCAGATCGTCTGCACCGGTCACAACCAGCGGGTTGATCTCAACCATAGACGCATCCAGCTCGATGAACGCTTTATACATACCGGCAAGGAACTTGGCACAAGACTTGATTTGTGCGCCTTTCAGGCCCAGACCAAAAGCAACCTGACGAGTGTGGAACGGCATAATGCCTGTTGCCGGGTCGATCGCAACGGTCAGAATTTTTTCGGGTGTGGAAGCTGCAACTTCTTCAATATCCATACCGCCTTCTGTGGAGGCCATGATGGTCACACGAGAGGTTGCACGGTCGATCAAGAACGCGAGATAAAGTTCGGAAGCGATGTCACAACCGTCTTCGATGTAAACGCGCTTAACTTCTTTACCTTCTGCACCAGACTGGTGTGTCACCAGTGTGTTGCCAAGCATTTGTTTTGCGTTTGCTTCAACTTCGTCAACAGATTTGACAACGCGAACACCACCGGCTTCGCCAGCTTCTGCTTCTTTAAATTTACCTTTACCACGGCCACCGGCGTGGATTTGGGATTTTACGACAAAAACCGGACCACCCAGTTTTTCCGCTTCTGCGCGCGCTTCTTCAGCTGTGTAAGCCACACCGCCATTCAGTACAGTCACACCATACTGTTTCAGAAGCTGCTTAGCTTGATATTCATGAATATTCATCTTTGCTTTGCCTCAATTTTGAGAAAACTCTCTTTTTTTATGGGAGTTCTTAAACTTTTTCCCCACAAAGGAACGGGGCGACTGTAAGGGTCGCCCCGAATGCATGCTGATTAGTCAGCTTTTGCCATTTGCTCTTTTGTCGCTTCAATCAGGCCTTTCACGGCGTTGATTGAATTGTCAAACATAGCTTGTTCATCGTCGTTCAGTTTGATCTCGACAACTTCTTCGATACCGTTGGCACCGATGATTGTCGGAACACCGACGTAGATACCGTCTTGACCGTACTTGCCACCGTCAACCCAAGCCGCACACGGCAGCAGGCGACGCTGATCTTTCAGGTAAGCTTCCGCCATTTGGATGGCAGAAGAAGCCGGAGCGTAGAACGCAGAACCGGTTTTCAGCAGGCCAACGATTTCGGCACCGCCATCACGTGTGCGCTGAACGATTTCGTCCATTTTCTCACGTGTGGTCCAACCCATTTCGATCAGATCAGGAACCGGGATACCGGCAACGGCAGAGTAACGCTCCAGCGGTACCATTGTATCGCCGTGACCACCCAGAACGAACGCTGTCACATCTTCAACAGAGACGTTGAATTCTTCAGCCAGGAAGTAGCGGAAGCGTGCAGAGTCCAGAACACCAGCCATACCGACAACTTTGTTGTGCGGCAAACCGGAAACTTCGCGCAGCGCCCAAACCATCGCGTCGAGCGGGTTGGTGATGCAGATAACGAAAGCATTCGGTGCATATTGTTTGATGCCTTCACCAACAGACTTCATTACGGAAGCGTTGATGCCGATCAGGTCGTCGCGGCTCATGCCCGGCTTGCGCGGAACGCCTGCCGTTACGATGACAACGTCTGCACCTTCGATGTCTTTGTAGTCAGTTGTGCCTGAGAATGATGCGTTGAAACAATCAACAGGTGATGATTCAGCAATGTCCAGTGCTTTACCCTGGGGGATGCCGTCTGCAATGTCAAAAAGGACAACGTCGCCCAATTCTTTCAGACCTGCCAGGTGAGCCAGTGTACCGCCGATATTACCAGCGCCGATTAACGCAATCTTGTTCCGTGCCATGGAGAATTTTCCCTCGATCCGGTTAAATAAATAAAGCTGAACTTTACCCCGATGGAATTCGAGATCAAAGTCCAAAAACCCGTCCGAGGTTAGTACCGTGTTTCTTGACTTAGAGCAAGGATTGTTTCCAAAAAGATCGTTGCTTAACCCCGCAGAAACCCTAGACTTTATGCCTGAGTGGTCTTACCAAGAGCACAAGGCAATGGTAAGACCATGTCTGAAATTTTCGAAAAGCGAGAGAACCTCTAGGGTTTAATAATATTTCGTGCGTTTATGCTGTGGTGCAACATAAACCGATGGTGGTGATACCATGCATGGCACGCATGCACTGCCCCCTATTTGCGCATGCGCGAATCCTGTTGTTATGCCTTTCACGCGGCCAACATTGAAACAACCGATTCTATTGGGCTTCCACTGACCTTTAAGTCAAATGTTCGGCGCTTAAATAATCTTCGGACTGCATCTCCATCAGGCGCGAAACCGTGCGCTGAAATTCAAAGGCGCCATCGCCTTCGGGATAAAGTTTATCCGGCAACGCTGCTGCAGAGCACACAAGTTTTACTTTATGTTCGTAAAGCGCATCAATTAAATGGACAAAACGTTCAGCTTCATTGCGGTTTTTAGGGCTGAGAACGGGAATGCCCTCAACAAAAATCACATCAAACAAGCTGGCAAGCTCCAGATAAACATTTGCGCCATAAGGTTTGACGCACAGATCATTGAAGGTAAAAAATGCAATCCGTTCATATCGTTTCGGTACATCAACCTGACGTGATTTCACAATCACATAATCATTTTTGGATTGCCCTTGCGTCATGTCCTCAAATTGAGCATGCAATTGGTCGCGCGCATCCATATCCAAGGGGTAGAAGTAGGTATGCTCGCCGCTTTCACGCCCCAACCGATAATCCGTCGGGCTTGCCAGTTCCATGACATCAAGTTTTTGTTTCAACATATCGATGGAAGGTAAAAAGCGGTCACGTTGCAAGCCGTTTTTATACAAATCGTCCGGCACACGGTTTGAAGTTGCCACAACCACCACGCCTTTTTCAAAAAGGGTTCGGAACAAACGCCCCAAAATCATCGCATCCGCAATATTGGTGACTTGCAATTCATCAAAACACAATAACCACGCTTCATCGGTCAACTGTCCGGCGAGAACGACAATTGCATCCTCTTTTTTGTCCAGCTTGTCTTCGCGGATCTGTTTCAACCGGTCATGGACTTCGCGCATAAATTCATGGAAATGCACACGACGTTTCAGTTTTACGGGGGCCGTATCGTAGAATAAATCCATCAACATGGATTTACCCCGGCCCACTTCACCATACATATACAAGCCTTGCGGCGGTGTAGCGGCTTCTTTGCGACGCCCTAGACCAAATCGGGCGCGCCAACCACTTTCCCCGCTATTTGGTTCATAGGATTTCAAAGCATGGTGAAGAAGCTGCAGCTTTTCCACGGCCAGTTCCTGTGCCGTATCGGGATGAATATCGCCTTTCTGAATATGTTCGCGATATGTGTGCATCGGTCCATCAACCATCCGCATTCCCTCAGTTATTGCATCTTTGTTTCATTCTTAAAGGGATCACATAAAAAAAACAAGGAGGGTCTTTCTCCCTCCTTGTCAGACTGCTGACAAAATATTTTGGATAAATCGCCAATCAAAAGCTGTCATCACGCACCTGATGCGGGATCCATTTGAAATCAATGAATTATATATTTCTCATGCGATAAATATGGATCCCCGATCAGGGTCGGGGATGACAGTTTAGGGGCTTTGCCAGTCCCTAAGCGTTCAATCATTTATAATTTATAGCCTGTACGCATGCCGCCCCAATGTTTACCTTTAACAAAAATCGGTGCGCTTACATCTTTCATCATCACATAATTGCCCCCGCCCATATCACGGCGATAGGCTTGCACAAGAAACGGTTTTTCGTTTTCGCCTGCCGCCAACCCAACACGATCATTAAAGATCATCCGATTGCGGCAATTGGCTGTATTCCAGTCGATATCGCCGGGGCGTTGAGCTTGCGAGAAATTCAAATTATGAACAGGCAGATAACCATTTACGTCCACACAGGCCGAGAACACAATTTTGTTATCCGAAGCTTGAATGGGTTCTTGGATATCCGGCAAATGCTTATCCAGAAAGTCCAGACTTTGAATGCTATATTGCGGTGGGTTGGTGCCTTCAATCTGGCGATATTCCCGATCAAACAGGCTCTCCATGCGCAACTCGCCACGTTCCACCGCATCCTCAAGCAACTGCGAAACTTTTTGCGCGCCACTCACCACCTGATTGATGTAGAAGGTATCAACGGTTTCCACCCCAAGCTGGTTGGTCAACTGGATCAAGTCCGCCCCAAAATCGCGCAACTTACTGATCCGTTCGTTACACCCACTTAGATCCGTACGGTTACCTTCGGCCTGCAGGCTCATTTCTTCAAGCTGCGTCACGACCCCATCCACATGCGCATCAATGGCTGAGGCAGCCTGATTGATATTGGCCAGTTCCCCATCGACTTTCGCAATCGCATTGCCGACTAAATTAATCGCGTCTCCGATATCTTTTGTTCCGGCTTGTGCCTGTGCGGCACTTTCCACACCGTGGGCGCTTTCCCCCATTAAAAGCTCGACTTGTGATCCAAGCTCTTCCAATGTCTGGTCAATCTGTTCGGTTGCCTTGGCGGTTTGTTCCGCCAGATTTTTTACTTCGCCCGCAACAACCGCAAACCCTTTACCCGCGTCACCGGCCCGCGCCGCTTCAATTGTTGCATTTAAGGCCAACAAGTTGGTTTGTGATGCGATTTTCTGAATGACACCGGAAACGTCACGCACTTCTTCCAAGGCGCCGTTCAGTCCAATGAGACGTTCTTCAACCTGACGCACAAAATCGACCAATGTCTGAATATTCCCAAGGGAAACTTCGACGTTTTGTCGCGATTGGGAAACATCGGCATTGGCTTGTTCTGCCACTTCCAATGATGTTTGTGTCGCCATTGCGATATCATTTTTCACTTGCGCCATCGCCGCAGAGGCGTCGCGAACAAGATTAAAACTATCGGTCTGTTTATTAATTCGTGCGGTGATGTCTTCGATATTACCTGCAACATCTGCAATCTCGATCACAATATCGCCCGCATCAATGGCAATCTTTTGAATGACATCTTCGACCTGAATGCCGGATGTCTTATTTTCGCGCATGGCCGTTTGCGACTCTACCGCTGTTTCGTCGTTCACCTTCCATCTCCCTAGGCTATATTTTCTTTATTTAGCTTATTTTATGTCACGAAAGATGCGCTATTTGCAATATGATTGCAACACCAGAAAGCTGTACAAGGATGACCATCTCCCAAATACATTATGGTAAACCTGTTTCTTATGCTGATAAAACATAACCAGTTTATTGATTTCAAAGCCGATTTAGACAATTACGGTTTAAGCGCGTGATTTTGTTGCGTCAAAGCCAACAAAGCCTTATACCAAGCTCGAGTTTTTATCATTTTTTGAAGCGATACATCCATGACCGACCTGTCTCATATTCGCAACTTTTCCATCATTGCCCATATCGATCACGGCAAATCCACGCTGGCGGATCGTCTCATCCATTTATGCGGTGGCCTGAGCGATCGGGAAATGCAGGAACAGGTACTCGATAGCATGGATATTGAACGCGAACGCGGCATTACCATCAAATCGCAAACGGTTCGTCTTGATTATACCGCGAAAGATGGCAAAACCTATCAGCTCAATCTGATGGACACCCCCGGTCACGTGGATTTTGCTTATGAAGTCAGCCGTTCATTAGCCGCCTGTGAAGGATCCCTACTGGTCGTTGACTCCACCCAAGGGGTTGAAGCGCAAACCTTGGCTAACGTCTATCAGGCGATTGAGAACAATCACGAAATTATCCCCGTTCTCAATAAAGCAGACCTGCCGGCGTCTGAACCGGAACGCATCCAGCAACAGATCGAAGACGTGATCGGCATTGATGCCAGCGGTGCGGTGCTGGTTTCTGCCAAAACCGGGTTAAACTGTGACGAGGTTCTGGAATCTATCGTCACCACCCTTCCGGCCCCGACAGGTGACCGGGATGCACCTTTAAAAGCACTTATTGTTGATAGCTGGTATGATCCCTATCTCGGCGTTATGATCCTTGTGCGTATTGTGGATGGCACCATGAAACGGGGCATGAAGGTCACCTTCATGAATACCCAAACCGAACACCAGATTGATCAGGTCGGTTGTTTCCGCCCGAAAATGGAAAAACTGGCGGAACTTGCCCCCGGTGAAGTCGGTTATTTCACCGCAGCGATTAAATCCGTAGCCGATGCCGCCGTCGGTGATACCGTGACAGAAACCAAAAAACCGGCAGCCACGGCCCTCGCAGGCTTCAAACCCTCCACCCCTGTGGTTTGGTGTGGTTTGTTCCCGGTTGATGCAGCCGATTTTGAAGATTTACGCGATGCCCTTGGCAAACTTCACCTCAACGATGCCTCTTTCCATTTCGAACCGGAAAGCTCAGCTGCGCTTGGTTTTGGTTTCCGCTGTGGTTTCCTGGGTCTTCTGCACCTTGAAATTATTCAGGAACGTCTGGAACGTGAATATAACCTTGACCTGATTACAACGTCGCCGTCCGTGGTTTATAAACTGCATATGAACAGCGGAGAACTGCAAGAACTGCATAATCCTGCCGATATGCCGGACGTAACCAAAATCGACTTCATTGAAGAACCGTGGATCAAAGCCACTATCATGGTCCCGGACGAATATCTCGGCCCCGTTTTACAGCTTTGTACCGAACGGCGCGGTGAACAAATCGAACTGACCTACGTTGGGGCGCGCGCAATGGCGGTTTATCGCTTGCCGTTGAACGAAATCGTCTTTGATTTTTATGACCGATTGAAGTCCTGCTCGCGCGGGTACGCCAGCTTTGATTACGAAGTGGATGAATACCGCGAAAGCGATCTGGTTAAAGTCTCCATTCTCGTCAATGCTGAACCCGTTGACGCCTTGGCCTTTATCGCCCACCGCGGTCAATCAGAATCACGTGCCCGTCAGGTTTGTTCCCGTTTGAAAGACCTGATCCCGCGCCAATTGTTCAAAATTCCGATTCAAGGCGCCATCGGTGGCAAAGTCATCGCACGTGAAACCATTTCCGCCATGCGCAAAGACGTAACAGCCAAATGTTACGGCGGGGACATCACGCGTAAGAAAAAACTGCTGGAAAAACAAAAAGCCGGTAAGAAGAAAATGCGTCAATTCGGTAAAGTGGAAATCCCGCAAAGCGCCTTCATCGCCGCCCTTAAAATGGGCGACGATTAATCCTTCGTTTCCGTTCTTTTTTCAAAACAAACACCCGCTTTTCCTGAATGATGAAAAGCGGGTGTTTTTGATATTTCACTGATGAGAACGCGCCGGTTTATTCGCCATAACCGGCTTTTGCCTGCGTGGAGGCAAAGCTGCACAAGGGTGCTGTCCCTGCCTGTCATCCTCACGAAGTTCTTCCAAAATATCGACAACATTTTTCCAGAACAATTCATCCTGCCCGCACCCAATGTTGGTTGAGACTTGCTGCAAGGCATAATCGTATCCATATTGTGCAAAAAAATGTGCCGCGACAACACGCGGGGAACGAGACTGATATTCCATAATCCGGCCCTCCCTATAGATTAAGAATACATATCGTTATTTATTTTTAGTGTATAACCATACGACAAAATGACGGTTTATTTGAGCCCTTTTATACGTTGCGCAACGCAACATCATCTAGCCTTATGAAAGCACATCACAAGTCACAGATTTTTTTTGCCCATCATGCACTGCACTATCAGGGAAATTTAGTATTTCAATAAACTCGGCTGTCCGTTTGCTGCACGCTTATGAAGAGAATACGCCGATTCCAATGAATAAGCGTCGCTGCACATGTCCAATTGTTCCAGAACATCCAGCCAAAATTCCATATCCACTTTCTGTGGATTTGATTTCAGACGCATTGAAATAACAGATATTGCGTCATGGTATCCGTATTCCCTCAAAAGATCTTTTGCAACTCCACCCGGCACCCTATCGCTTTGGGTCATTTTTTTGCCTCAGAAAAGTCGATCTTTAATCGTTAAATTATAATTGAAATGATTATAAAATCAATATTTTAAGAAAAAAAAGACCCGGTACACGCCGAGTCTTTCTTACCCTTATGTATAATAAGGTTTTTTTATGTTGCATCTGCTTCCTGATGGTAGCCAACAATGCGTTCAACTTCTTTTTTCGACCCTAAAATAACCGGAACACGTTGATGTAATTCAGACGGTTGAACCTCCAAAATGCGTTGGCGACCCGTTGAAGATGCCCCACCTGCTTGTTCAATAATAAACGACATGGGGTTGGCTTCATACATCAGGCGCAGTTTACCGCCTTTATCGCGAATTTTTTCATCAATCGGGTACATAAAGACACCACCGCGACTGATAATGCGGTGCACGTCCGCCACCATAGAAGCCACCCAGCGCATATTGAAATCTTTTTCACGCGGGCCTGTGGAACCCGCCAGACATTCTTCAATATATCGGCGCACAGGTTCTTCCCAATGACGCATGTTCGACATATTAATGGCAAATTCCTTGGTTTCTTCCGGCACTTTCATATCCGGGTGGGTCAGGAAGAATTCACCCACATTACGATCCATCGTGAACCCGTGTACGCCATTGCCTGTGGTCAAAACCAGCATGGTCGAGGGACCGTAGACCGTGTAACCGGCACAAACCTGCTCTGTTCCCGGTTGCAGGAAATCTTCCGCTGTCGGCTGGTCAATACCGTCCGGGCAACGCAGGATCGAGAAAATAGACCCGACAGAAACATTGACATCAATATTGGAGGACCCATCCAACGGATCAAATAACAACAGGTAGCGACCGCGATATTCCGCTGGAACCGTGACGATATCATCTTCTTCTTCCGAAGCCATGCCCGCCAGATGTCCACCGATTGTATTACAAAATTTAAAAAGCTCGTTGGACTGTACATCCAGTTTCTTCTGCACTTCGCCCTGTACGTTTTCCGTCCCCAATGAGCCCAGTGCGCCAGCCAGTTCCCCATGATCCACCAAATCAGAGATGGTTTTACAGGCTGTCATAACGTCTGCCAGCAAAAGGGTCAGCACCCCTTCGCCCTGTCGGCGTCGCTGTTCTTCAATAAGAAAATGAGTCAAAGTAGTGCGATAGCCCGACATAACGTCCTCCCGATAAAAAATGTCTGCGGGCGAAATAACAAATTGCCGGGAATTAGGCAACTGTTCAATCAACCCAACAGGCATGCATTATGCACGTTTCTCCTGAAAAAACGACCTGAGAAGCAACGCACACTCATTTTCACGCAAACCGCCGTAAACATCAGGGCGATGATGACAGGTCGGTTGGTTGTAAAATTGCGCCCCATGATCCACGCCGCCGCCTTTGGGGTCGTAGGCCCCAAAATAAAGCCGACGGATGCGCGCAAAAGAAATGGCTGTTGCACACATCGTACAAGGTTCAAGCGTGACATAGAGATCACAATAGGGTAAACGGGGCGAACCTAAATGATGGGCGGCAAGACGCAAGGCCACAATTTCAGCATGGGCCGTCGGATCGTTCTCTTCTTCGGTTTGATTGCCTGCACGTGCCAATATTTCGCCGTTTCGGCTATCAACCACAACGGCACCGATCGGGACTTCCCCCCGTAAGGCGGCCTTTTCGGCCTCGATTATCGCTAAATCCATATAGTCCATAGACAGGACTATAATACCATGTTTATACAGAAGCTATGAAAACACCACTAATCGGCATTACTATGGACAGCGAAGCGGGTGGCGAAAGCGCCTATTCCAAGTTCGACTGGTATGCATTGCGTGAAAATTACTGTGGCGCGGTGGCCCAAAGCGGCGGCCTGCCTATTCCCCTGCCCCACGAACCGGAATTGGCACAACACTATCTTGACCTGATCGACGGTTTATTGATTACCGGCGGTGCCTTTGATGTCGACCCGTCCATGTATGGGGCATCTGATATTCACGACACCGTGGTGACAAAAGGCAAACGCACGCAATTTGAATGGGCCATGACCGAAGGCGCCTTAAAGCGCGACATGCCGATTTTGGGTATTTGCGGAGGCCAACAATTGCTGCATGTGGTCATGGGCGGTAAGTTGATCCAGCATATCCCGGATAGCTATAGCGATTGCCTTGCCCACGAACAACCCAATCCACGCAACGAAGCCGGTCACGCTGTACGTATTAAAGCCGGGACCTTATTGCATGATATCGTTGGTGTAGACGAAATGCATGTCAACAGCGCCCATCATCAGGCCGTTGCCGACAAACCCGAAGGCGTTATTATCAACGCCCTTGCACCCGATAGCGTTCTGGAAGGGATTGAAGCCCCTGAAAAACGGTTCTGTCTGGGCGTGCAATGGCATCCTGAATTTCATATCGACGAAGGTGACAAAAAAATCTTCGACGCATTTATCGAGGCAGCACGCATATGAGCGACGACAAACTCACGTTAAAAGGCGAGCGCATCGCCAAAGTTATGGCCCGCGCTGGCGTTTGTTCGCGCCGCGAAGCCGAACGCATGATCGCTGATGGACGCGTCAGTGTGGACGGTCAGGTGATCGACAGTCCGGCCTTAAACGTTGTTACCACCAATATTATTACAGTGGACGGCAAAGCCTTGCCCGACAAACAACCGCCGCGCCTGTGGCGCTACCATAAAGCGCGCGGCATTATTACCTCACACAACGATCCGGAAGGCCGCCCGACCGTTTTTGAACAGCTCCCCAAAGGAACACCGCGCGTGATTTCTATCGGTCGGCTGGACTTCAATACCGAAGGCTTGCTGTTATTGACCAACGATGGGGAATTGGCACGTTATCTGGAAAAACCCGACAACGCAATGGTCCGGCGCTATCGCGTGCGCGTTCATGGTCGGGTCAAGGAAGACGAACTCGCCGCCTTAAAAGAAGGCCCGGTCATTGATGGTGTTCAATATGGCCCTGTCGAGGCTATGCTGGATATTCAAAAAGGGGCAAATGCCTGGATCAATATTTCCATTCGCGAAGGTAAAAATCGCGAAGTCCGTAAAATTATGGAATCACTAGGGCTTGATGTCTCCCGCCTGATCCGTACCGATTATGGGCCCGTCCAGTTGGGCAAGCTGCCGCGCGGCGAAATGGAAGAAATCCCGCGCAAAGCACTCAGCGAATGGTTTGCAGGCAAAGTACCGGGCATTGGCAAATCCGGCGGTGAAAAGAAAGAAGGTTTTGCACAAGCCAAACCGAAGCCAGCCTTTAAAGGCCCACGTAAGGATCCGCAAAAAGATCAGAACAACAAAAAGACAAAAGGCCACAGCAAAGGCCCCAACAAAGGAAAGAAACCAAATGCGGATCGTCGGCGGTAAATTTAAGGGTCGCAAACTCAGCGCCCCAGAAGGATTGGACACCCGCCCGACATCTGATCGGGCGCGCGAGTCTATCTTTAACATTTTAGAACATCAAACATGGGGCCGTCAGGCTTTGCGCGGCGGACGCGTCCTTGATGTTTTTTGCGGCACAGGCGCCTTGGGGCTGGAAGCTTTTTCACGCGGGGCCACCCATGTCACCTTCATGGATCACGCCGAAGCCGCCATGAAATGCTTGCGCACCAATGCCAAGGATATGGGCAGCCGTCACGAAATCAACGCCATGCGTGTTGACGCGACAAGCCCACAGGCCGCACCTGAGCCTTGCACCTTGGTTTTTATGGATGCGCCCTATAAATCAAGTCTTAGTAAAATCGCCCTTAATGCGTTGGTTGCCAAAGGATGGATCACAACCGGCACGTTATGCGTGGTCGAAACATCCAAAAAAGAAAACTGGCAACCGCCTGCCGGGTTTGAACAAAACGATGTGCGCAAATACGGTGCAGCCCAAGTCTTTTTCCTGACTTATACGGCCCCCTGAAGCCAAGTCACCAAATCATCCGTTTCGTAATGGACATAGGGTTCACCCGCCCCGTCTTTGCCCCATTTGGTATCGGTCTTGATCCATAGACATTGCATACCAAGGGCTGCGGCCGGTTCCAGATTACGCGCAATATCTTCCACCATTATGGATGTCTGTGGATCAATCTGAAACTTCTCCACAAACAGATCATAGATTTCCGGGTTTGGTTTGGGTTGATAGCCAGCATCCACAATATCAAAGATACCGTCAAAATGCTGTGCGATTCCCAACCGGGCCAAAATCCGTTCGGCATGTCCGGTGGAGGCATTGGTGAAAATATATTTCTTCCCGGATAACTCGCCCAAAACATCCGACAAAGCCGGTGAGGGCGGAACCATGTCCACATCAATATTATGAACGTAATCCAAAAACGGTGCCGGATCCATATTGTGATGGGTCATCATGCCACGCATGGTTGTCCCATATTCGCGGAAATAACTCTTTTGGATACGGTGGGCCTCGTCTTGATCAATTTTGAGAAATTGCGCCACATATTCACGCATTTTCACATCCACCTGCGCAAAAACATTGGCTGAAGCCGGATACAGGGTATTGTCCAAATCAAAGACCCAAGCTGAAATTTTATCGTTCATAATCATATATTAAATTCTGGTTATTTTTCTTCTGACAAATGGTTTCCTTTCATATACCATGCCGAAAAAGATAAGTGCAAAGAATAAAGGTCTACCCCAAATGAGTAATGAGATATCATTAAAACAAGAACGTGACCGTTTTGTCGCTTTCACCTTTTGTTGGAGTGATATCGTTCTGGAATTAGACCACGATTTTAACATCGTCTTTACCGGCGGCGCCATTTCCGCAATTACAGGAAAAAGCGAAGAAGAGCTCATCGGTAAGCCAATTACCGATATCATTGCACCGGATGATCATATTCTCTTTCTTCAAGTCGCATCAGCCACCGACGAAGCCAACCGGATTGAATCCATCAGCATTCGCCTGCAGGGGCGTAGTCGAGCGACCCCGCCGATCCAGATGATGGGATACCGGATCAAAGATTTGAAAAACCATCTCTTCATCGGCTTACGTCTGGGCGATAAGTTCGGCAAAACAAGCGACCTGAAAAAAGACGGTGCCAGCGGGCTTTATGATGAAAAGTCGTTCCTGAAGGCTGCACAGGCCACTATTCAGAAAAATGCGGCCAAAGGCGAACATGTCGAATTGACCATGCTGGATATGGATCAATTACAAGCCCTTGCCAATAGCTTGGGCAACGAGGACGCCAACCACCTGATGAATTCCGTCGGCAGTTACTTGCGATCCAATTCACTGGGCAGTGACAGTGCAGGCCGCATCGGTGACAACCAATTCGGTCTGGTCCATTCCGGTGATTTAAAAGTTGATGAGTTACAAAATAAACTATCTGAAATGGCGGCAAATGCCAGTGGTAGTGACGTTAAACTGGATATCAAGGCCGCCACACTTGAAGTGGATGGACAGAATATTTCCGAGGAAGACCTCGCCAACGGCTTAGCCTACACCATCAATCGTTTCAAAAACGCCCGGGGTAAAGATTTTTCTATGGAAACCCTGACCCGCAATATGAGCGACTTGGTCAATGAGGCCCATGAAAAAATTGCGACGTTTAAGCACGTGGTTGCCGAACGAGAATTTTTTATCGCTTTCCAACCTATTATCGGAACACGTAGCGGTAAAATCCACCATTACGAATGTCTGGCGCGTTTTCGCGGGGATCAAGCGGGCAAATCGCCTTACGAATATATTATTTTTGCTGAGGAAACTGGCCTGATCCCTGAATTTGATTATGTGATGGCCCAAGCCGCCCTGCAATGGCTCGGACAACAACCCAAGGGGAAAGAATATTGTCTCGCCGTCAATGTATCCGGTTATTCGGTCGGGGATCGTGGCTACATCAAAAACCTGATGACCTTGCTAAAAAATAATGCATGGGCACGCGGTAACCTGATGTTCGAAATCACAGAAAGTTCCCGTCTCGACAACCTGCAGGAAGCCAACCTCTTTATCCAAAATTTACGTAAAATGGGCTATAAAGTCTGTCTTGATGATTTTGGCGCCGGGGCCGCAAGTTTCCAATATCTGTCCACACTGGATGTCGATATCGTCAAACTGGACGGATCCGCCATTCGTAACGCACGCCAAGCCCCGAAAGGACGCTCGTTCCTCATCGCGCTTGGCAATCTATGTCGCGACCTGAAGGTGGAAACCATTGCCGAAATGATTGACGATGCCGAAGGTCTCACGTTTGTGCGCGAGTGCGGCATCTCTCATGTTCAAGGTTACTTGTTTGGCAAACCGTCGCCCAATATCAAAGACTTTGATCCGCTGCCTCAGTTGGAACTGTTTAGTAAAAAGGCCATGTCCAACAATGCCGCCACCCTATCGGTAATGACTAGGATTTGATCACACAAAAAAAAGGTGCCTGCAAACATCACAGGCACCTTTTTTAAATCTATTATTTTTCTTATACGGCTTCGCGGACTTCTAACACTTCCGGGACATAATAACGCAGCATGTTTTCAATGCCGTGTTTCAACGTCGCACTGGAACTGGGACAGCCGGAACAAGCCCCCATCATGGTCAAATAAACAACGCCGTCTTCAAATTTGTGGAAAATGATATCACCACCATCTTGGGCCACAGCCGGGCGCACACGGGTTTCCAGCAATTCTTTAATTTGTGTGACAATTTCATTATCATCACCAGATTGTTCTGCCGTATTTTCACCGTCTTGTACAATCGCTTCGCCGGAACTGAAGTGGTTCATCAGGGCTTCGAGAATCATCGGCTTTAAAACTTGCCAATCTTTGGCTTCCTGCTTGGTCACCGTAATGAAATCAGACCCCAAAAAGATACTGTCCACACCTTCAACACCGAAAAGACGCTGCGCCAACGGCGAACGGGCTGCGGCATCCTTGTCATTAAAGTTTGCTGTACCTTGCGCCATAACAGTTTGTTCGGGAATGAATTTTAACGTTGATGGGTTCGGCGTGGCTTCGGTTTGAATGAACATGGTGAAAATACCTTTCCAGTAGATACATTTTTCTTGTCCCTTAAATGGTCCGATTTTGCCAAAAGGTCAAGAGTAAAAAACCTAGTAATTTTGTCGGATATTATATCTGATCAGGTAATCCGGTCAATATCTTCATCAGAAAGTGTCCCCGGAACCACCGTAATCGGAACAGGCAGACCACCGACCATATCGCCTGTCAGCGATGAAACCAGCGGTCCCGGCCCATCCGCAGAATCGGCCGCCGCCAAAACCAGCAATGAAATACTGGGTTCTTCTTTTAACAGTTTCATCAATTCGGTCTGGCGTTCACCTTCGCGGATATAAACAACCGGCATTTCACCGGTTAATTCCTGAACGATCTTTGAAAAACCGCCTACCGCGCCCTCAGCCGCCTCGCGGGCTTCTTCGGCCATCAAGGTACCGACAAACATCCAGTGTTGAAATTCTGTCGGTTCAATCACATAAAGCAACGCGACCCGTCCGCCGGAATGTTCCGCCCGTTTTGCTGCGAATCTCAGGGCAACGTGAACTTCTTCGCTGTTATCCACAACGACCAAAAAGACCCGTTCGCGTATTTCTCTACTTTCTACCATGATCGTATGGTGCCCTGCTTTTACGCTTACTTCAACAAGATATTCGCAACCTCTTTTAATTGAGTACGTGCACGCAGCAGGTAAAACCCCTGTGATGTCAGGTGGCTGGGGCGCCAAAAACTATCCGGGTCGCCATTGATAACGACAAGAGGCTGGGCACTGGCTGCAATTTTCAAAGACTGCAACATCTGATCCCATGCCTTTGTCACATCCTTTTCGCCAATGACATCTTTGAAGTCTGTGCGCATAGCGTCGAGCAACAGGTAATAGGCATACAACCGTCCCTTATTGCGATAATAAATATCGTCTGCGTGAAAATCGATGATAGAGCCGGAATTCTCCAGAATATATGTATCAATCACGGCGGACCCGGACCCCAAATCGGCCGCGATCCGTTCCAGCGTGGTTTGCAAATTATCCGCCCGCGTATCAAACGTGGCTTCCCCCCGCGCCAATCGATCATTATAAGAAATCAGGCTGCGTCGTGCCGCCCGATACTGTGAATCCGATGGCGCCGTCGGGGCCAACGAGACACTGAAATCCCAAACCCAAACATCCCCGGCATATTTCAACAGGCCCGCCGCCTTATCCAAATCGCTGTCCACCTCGGATGATCCGCGTGTTCGTCCGATCTGGTCACTCATTTCAATCGCAAAACGTGACAAGGCATAAACAATCCCTTGTTGGAAGTTTGGCATGTTATCCAGCGCGGCCCCCGGCAAGAACCACGGATCGTTCGCCACCCACGGGTGAACGTCCGTTTCACGCTGGATCAAACGGGCAGCGATCGCCACACTGTGGCTTTGTCCCGGTTGGACATCCACATCCAACGGAATTTGATCATCCACTTTATGAACGATCATCATGCCCACTGGGTAATAGAGCAAAGCAAACACAAACAGAACCGCCAACAGGCGGAACACAAGCTTCATCTTGCTCGTGCCTCCATCGCCTTGTGAAAAGGAAAAAATGGCAAACTTCTGGCGTAACCAGAGTGGTAAACGATCGATCATATGTCTCTTCCAATATTGGCGGGTCTCTAATTACATAGTCTTACAGGTTAATTATGTGCAAGGGGGAAGATTTTCTGTATAGTGACAACAAAACTAAAAATAGAGTAAAAACAAACGCCCTATCCTTTTATGGTCGAGAATACAGATGTCACTGGGAATTCGTGGAAAACTCATTTCCATCTTTTTAGTTATTAAAATCATCCCCTTGGTTCTTCTAGGTGGTGTTGCATGGGAAGCCATTCAGTCGTTTGGGAAATCTGCGATTGAGCAAAGCCAGTCAATCAGCACGGAAATGCGTAAAACGGTGGAAGGTGCCGGTGAACTTGCCGTAGCCGATACCGTACGCGCACTTGACACAAAGGCCCGCGAAGCGATCGAACGCTTGACCACGGATACGGCCCTCAGTGTAGCACGATTTCTATATGATCGGGACAGCGAAGTTCTTTTTGCCGCCAATCTCAGCCCGGATGAAAACACCTATCGTGAGTTTCTCAATAACCGCACACGATATCAGACCACTCACGAGCCTTGGGTTTTGGATCCTGAAACAGATCAATGGCGTCCGGCAAATCAAAGCGATAATGAAAAAGCGGTTCGCACAGCTAAAGTTGAAAAAAATGCAAAGGATTTCCACTCCCGCCCATCTAATGGCCCCAATTGGACACAGCGCACTCCCCTTTACCTTGAAATGACCTTCATTGGTTTAGATGGTCAGGAAATCGTCAAAGTTACGAACGGTGATTTGCTGAATACAAACAAAACAAATGTGTCCAACCGCCAAAACACATTTTTGAAAGCGGAAACATATTTTAACAAGCTGGCTGAACTGAAACCCGGTGAAATTTATGTTTCCGACGTAATCGGTGCCTATGTACCCTCCAAAGTCATCGGCCCCTATACCAAAGCCAGTACGCAAAAAGCCGGGATTCCATTTGAGCCGGAAACATCGGCTTACGCTGGTAAGGAAAATCCACAAGGCAAACGGTTTCGCGCAATTGTACGCTGGGTAACCCCTGTTATGCGCGAAGGCCGCAAGGTCGGATATGTCAGCCTTGCCCTTGATCACGCACATATTATGGAATTTACCGACCATATCGTGCCAACGGAAGAACGCTATAGCGATATCTCCGATGCATCCAGTGGCAATTATGCCTTTATGTGGGATCACAAAGGGCGCAACATTTCCCACCCCCGCGATTATTTTATTGCAGGATATGATCCTGAAACCGGCGAACAGGCTGTCCCTTGGCTGTCACAGGATTTGTATGAAGACTGGCAAGCCAGCGGCAAATCCTTCGCAGACTTCAAAAAAACAGCCCCTCAGTTCCACAAACCCGGCGAAAGTCGTCCATCCCTTGACCTTATCAAACAAGGACATTTAAGTCTGGATTGCCGTTATCTTAACTTCGCCCCGCAATGCGCTGGTTGGTGGAATTTAACAGAAGAAGGCGGGTCCGGGTCTTTTGTTATTTTCTGGAGCAAACTTTGGAAACTGACCACCGCCGCCGCCATCCCGTACTACACGGGGCAATATGGCGAAACAAAACGTGGTTTTGGGTTTGTCACAATCGGGGCAAACGTGGATGAGTTCCATCGCGCTGCAAACGAAACCAAAGCTTCCCTTGATAAACTGATTGATGCACAGGATGCCAAAACACGGGCACAGGAAAAACGTCTGCTGGATCATTTACGCGACTCGATTGCACAGACCGCAACAGAACTGACTGTATATACCGCAATTATGGTCATTATTGTCGTCATTATCGCCATTTGGATGGCGAGTGTTTTAAGTGCACGTATTACAAAACTGATCGGCTCATTGCGCAAAATTCAAGACGGTGACCTCAGTGTGCGTGCAACCGTTGACAGCCGCGATGAGATGGGAGAACTCGCAAACTCCGTCAATAACATGACGGAAAGCCTGCAACAGTTGCTGGAAGAAAACAAACTCGCTTTGGAACGTGCAGAAACATCAAACAAAGCCAAATCCGATTTTCTGGCGAGCATGAGCCACGAATTGCGAACCCCGTTGAATGCGATTATCGGTTTTTCCGATGTCATGAAAAATGAAATGTATGGTCCCATTCAACCGGCGACTTACGCCCATTATGCTGATGACATCCATAATTCCGGTCAACATCTTCTCACCTTGATCAACGATGTGCTGGATGTCGCCCGGATTGGGTCTGGTGAATTTGATATCAACGAAGTCGACTTTAACCTGACGCAAGCCCTTGAAGACTCGCTTCGCATGCTTCATCCGATAATCGAGCAGAAAGCCATAAAAACGACGTATGATGCAACGCGCCTGCCCGTTATTTACGGCGACGAGCGTCGGATCAAACAAGTCTTTTTAAACATCTTAAGCAATGCGACCAAATTTACGCATGACAAGGGCCATATTTCCATTTCCAGTGCAATAAACGAAGCTGGAGATGTTGAAATTCGCATCAAAGACAGCGGTATTGGCATGACCCACGAAGAAATCGAGATTGCTTTAACACCTTTTGCTCAAGTTCAATCTTCCCTCGCCCGTCAATACGAAGGAACAGGTCTCGGCCTGCCATTGGCGCACAACCTGATCGAAATACATAACGGCACTTTGAATATTGAAAGTGAACCAGGTATCGGAACAGAGGTTATTATCACCTTGCCCAAAAATCGTATCCGTACATAAAAAATAAGCCACGTGCCTCAAACAGAGTCACGTGGCTTTCTTTCTTCGAAACAAAAGCGGACTTACGGATCCCGGCTGAGACCTGCGGCCTCAAGGTTCGTGACATAATTGTCCCACACCTCGTTCATATTCTCGCCCAACTCGTATAGATAGCTCCATGTATAAATGCCGCTATCATGTAAATCATCAAAAGTCAGTTTCACGGCGTAATTACCGATAGGTTCCGCACCGATAATGCCGACATGACGACGACCGGGAATAATCTTTTTTTCTGCCGGGCTATGGCCTTGGACTTCGGCAGACGGGCTTTCCACGCGCAGCAACTCGGCAGGTAATTCAAAAGACTCCCCATTCGCAAATGATACGACTAAGAGCTTTTCTTCCTTGCGAATGCGCAGTTCCGTCACCGCAGGGGTTTCGTTACCTTCGCTATACATCAAGATGCCTCGTCAAGCTGACGGGCTTCTTCAGCCAACATAATGGGAATCCCTTCACGGATCGGAAACGCCAACTGGGCTTGTTCACTGATCAGTTCCTGTGCATCCGCATCATAGCGCAACGGACCTTTGGTAATCGGACAAACCAGAACTTCCAACAATTTAGGATCAACAGCAGGATTCGACATTTTCTTTTACCTTTTATGAGTTAGGCATGACCAGACGACCCGTCCTCATTGGACAAAGCCGCCATTGACATCATTGTAATGAGGGTTTCAGCACGTTCCGTCAAGCTTACAGCTTCCAACAAGGCCTGTTTTTCACGTGCTTCAAACGGGCCAAGCATGGACAGGGCATTGACCAGATCTTCATCCGGTGCCTGTTCCAGCGCATCCCAGTTGACGTCCAGCATTTCCGTACCACCGGCCCCGTCGCTAATATCCAGAAAATGGCGCAAGCCCATCAGTAACGCATCCCGGTCTACCGGCGCCTGATTTTCCGAAAGATCGATTCCATAAGGGGCATAATCCGCTTTTGCCCGACGATAACCGCGTTCGATATCTAATTCTTCTAGCACACGGAAACGACTAATCCCCGCAAGGGTCACCAGAAAACGGCTATCTTCCAATTCCCGAAATTCAACAATGCGCCCCATACACCCGACTGTATAAAGATCAGTTGCATCCGGCACTGGATCGGGCACGTCATAACAGGGTTGGATCATGCCAATGGCCCGTCCCAGTCCCAATGCATCTTCCACCATTGTCAGATACCGCGGTTCAAATATATTAAGCGGCAATTGTCCGCGCGGCAGTAACAAGGCCCCGTTGAGGGGGAAAAGCGGCAGGATTTCCGGTAAAATAGGACCCATTAGAACAACACTGTGGTTAGTTTTTTACGTATTTTAATAACCGTCGGATCGCTCAAGCCTACAGCCTCAAATATTTTTAACATCTGTAAACGTGCGCCATCCTCATTCCACGTGCGATCTTTTCTGACGATTTCAAGAAGCTGCAACAAACCTTCTTCCGTCTGACCCGCCCCATAAAGCGCCATCCCCAGATCGAAACGCGCCTGATGATCATTAGGGTCTGCCGCCAATTTGGCTTCCAGTTCGCTGGTATCCACGTCCGCGGCACCGGCTAAATCAATCATCGCGACTGCCGAGGCGATATGTTCATTCTTTTTCAATTCATCCGGCAGGTTGTCCGCAATCTGGCGTGCGCTATCTACATTGCCCAGCGCCACATGGGTCCGCATCACACCGGCGCAGGCTTCCGGGTTGGAACGGTCATGTTCCAGAATCTGTACATAAACCTCTTGCGCGTTTGCGGCTTCGCCCGCATCCAGCAATTCCTTGGCGTGGGCCAGAGCTTGCGCAATCGGTGAACCACCACCGCCGATTTGTTTTTCAATGAATTTACGTAATTCACTTTCCGGCAAGGCCCCTTGGAATGCATCCACCGGACGTCCGCCTTTAAAACAAAAAACGGTCGGAACGGACTGCACGCGCATTTGCATGGCAATGTCTTGGGCTTCCTGTGCGTTGACCTTTACCAGCTTGATCGCCCCGTTCATGGAACGCACAAGGCTTTCCAGCACCGGCTTCAGGGTTTCACACGGCTGACAGTCCGGTCCCCAGAAATCAACCAGTACCGGCACGTCCTGCGACGCATCGACCACATCGGCCATAAAAGTTTCGGTCGTGGTATCTTTAATCAAATCGTTCGCACCGATCGGTGCATTTGCATCAACAATCATGTTTATCACTCTGTTCGTTCGCTATTCAGCATAAGCCATGCCCGCACGGAATACTATATCTGATAGGCTTTTAGCCTTTCAACGACATATAAGTCAAAGATCGACTTCCTGAAAGGGGTGACCGCAATGTTCAATAAAGCGTCGTAAGCCGTCTGGATGCAAGGCGGTTGTCATCTCGTTTGTCAAAGGGTGATAATTGACCAGATTCCCCGCCATCATTTGAGAATCCAAAACCACATTGACGCAACATTTTTCATCATTCACCAGTGCAAAGGGGGTGACGGACCCCGGTTCAACGCCCAAAACCTCTTTCAAAAGATCCGGCTTACCAAAGGACAGATGGGCCGAACCGATCTTCTGTTTCAGCTCCTTCAGGTTAATCGGCGTGTCTTCTTGCGCAACCACCAGCCACAGTTGTTTTTTCTTATCTTTCAAAAACAGGTTTTTACAATGCTGACCGGGCAAATCACCGCGCTGTGCCTTGCTTTCTTCCACTGTAAAAAGCGGAGGATGAGAATGTGTCGTTGCTTCAATTTCCAGCCTTTCAAGAAGAGTGAGCAGGTCCTGAGATGTTTTAGTCATGATGTTTTCAAACTCTTTTCACTTGCACAATCATTCTCCTCAGCATGTCAATTTCTTCACAAGAATCAACATTCGCAAAAATATTTCACTTTCTTGAATTTTTTATCTTGCAATGTCCTCAGCTTTTAATATTATGCGCCCCGCTTCCGGCGGTACTGTTCGCAGTGCCAAACCCTCCGGAAATTTTAGAAGATTAAGCGGGCGTAGCTCAGGGGTAGAGCGAAACCTTGCCAAGGTTTAGGTCGAGAGTTCGAATCTCTTCGCCCGCTCCATCTTCTAAAAACAAGTTGCATAAGGTGTTATGCGGGCGTAGCTCAGGGGTAGAGCGAAACCTTGCCAAGGTTTAGGTCGAGAGTTCGAATCTCTTCGCCCGCTCCATCTTATCACTTTAAAAAAGCTGCCGATCTCTTTGATCAGGCGGCTTTTTTTATGCCCGTTTCTTTTCAATCCCGTGATACGCCAATAAGCCAACCACTAGCCCCCAAAACGGCGCCCCGATCGTCAAAAATTGCGCCCCGGATGCTGTTATCACGAAACACAAAATGGCCGAATCCCGCGTTGAAGCCTCACTTAAAGACGTGGACAAGCTGTTAGCAATGGTGCCCAGCAAAGCCAGTCCCGCAATCGTCGCAATCATCGGTGCGGGAAAGGCAGCAAACAATCCAGCGACACTGACACCGACAACACCAGCCAGCATATAAAAAATACCGGCCCAAACTGTCGCCCAATAACGCCGCGCCGGATCTTTATCGACATCATCGCCCATACACAGGGCCGCCGTAATTGCCGCCAGATTAAAGGCATAACCGCCAAAGGGGGCAAAGATTAACCCCATCACGCCAGACCAACCAATTAAGGGGGAAGCGGCAATATGATAATTATGTGCACGTAACACCGCCAAGCCCGGCAAATTTTGTGACGCCATCGTCACGATAAACAACGGTAATCCCACACCGATCCATGTACTGAGATCAAATGACGGCATGGTGAAAACCGGTATCGTCCATTGCACATCCAAATCAGATAAAATCACATCCTGCTGAAGAACGGCAACAATCACCCCGACGGCAAAGGTAAGGGGTATCGTATATAGGCTTGCCCGCCATTTCCCCAACAGATAAGTCGCCACCATCGCCCCGACCAATATGTGTGAGTCGGCAAAGGCCGGGAAAATGGACAAACCAAAACGCAACAAAACACCCGCCAGCATAGCCGTAGCCAAACTGGTCGGGATTAACGCCATTAAACGATCCACCCATCCGGTAATGCCACAAAGCGTAATCAGGGCCGATGAAAACAAGAAAGCGCCAACAGCATGAGACGGGTCCACACCGGGCAAACTGGTAATCAACAAGGCCGCACCGGGCGTCGACCAGGCAATCATCACCGGTGTTTTATAATAGATCGACAGGCCAATCCCGCTGATCCCCATCCCCAGCCCCAACGCCCACATCCATGATCCGGCTTCAAGGGGACCGGCCCCACCCGCACGCGCGGCTTCAAACACAAGGGCGGCCGCACTGGTATAACCGATTAAAACCGCAACAAAACCAGCCGTGATATGAGAGAACGAGAAAGGAAAGCGCATGATAAGGACTTTACGAAAATCAAGAATGTGCGTTATAACGTACTAGACTATATCATTTGTGTGTTATAACGCACAAGCCCCAATTCAACGAGGCCCTTTTCCATGCTCGATCCCAAAGACCATCTTGCCGCAACGCTGAAATTGACGCGACAAACTCAAGGCTTGAGTCTGGATAAAACAGCTGAAAAAACAGGCGTCAGCAAAGCTATGCTTGGCCAGATCGAACGGGGCGAATCCAGCCCGACAGTCGCAACCTTATGGAAAATTGCAACCGGGCTTGGTGTCTCCCTCAGCACCTTCATTGAACCGGTTCCTGAAACAGAAACTCAAACCATCGTGCGTACCGCCGATCACATTCGACAGCATCCCGGCGAAGACGGGTTGATGATCGCGCCGCTTTTTCCTTTTGAACAGGCGTTTGGTTTTGAATTTCTCGAACTGACGTTTTTACCCGGTTATGAACGTATCTCGGAGGCACACGAACCCGGTGTTATGGAAATTGTCAGTGTGATAACGGGGCAATTGGATATTTTAAGCGATGGACACTGGCATAACCTTAAACAGGGACAATCCATTCGTTTTGCCGGGGACCGCACGCACGGGTACCGCAACCCGGCAAAAACAAAGGCCATTGTTCATACCTTGATCCATTATCCGCATCGGTCCTGATCAGGCAGCTTTGCGGGCCATTTTCTTACAAAAGTCCGTATGACACAGTTCATGCGCAATTTCTGATGCAGGCAAAGGGCGGGCAATGACATAGCCCTGAATTTCGTCAGCACCGAACAATTCCGCCAGTTCAAGCTGATCGCGGTCTTCAACCCCTTCACAAACAACTTTCAAGCCAAGACTATGTCCCAAGGTAATAATGGCACGTAGCAAAATGCAGGCATCCAAATCCCCCGGCACATCATCAAAAAAGCTTTTATCAATTTTGATGGTGCGTGCCTTAAATTTACGTAAAGCAAATAAGGCAGAATGCCCTGTACCAAAATCATCCACCGCAATATGAAATCCGGCCTCCACCAGATTTTCCAAAACCTGCACACAATCCGCAGACAGGAACAATCCTTCGGTCACTTCCAGTTCAATATCCGATGTCTGCAAACCATATCGCAGTAACAGGTCTTGTAATTCATTCAATAAAACAGGCCGACATTGAACCGGTGATAAATTAACCGATACGCAGATAGGTCGTCCCTGCGCTTTCCAGCTTGCGGCTTGGCGGCAACTTTCTTCCAGAACCCAACGGCCCAAATTAACAATTGCACCGCTTTCTTCCAACGCAGGAATAAACAGATCCGGCCCCACCACCCCATATTGCGGGTGATGCCAGCGAACCAAAGCTTCCACGGACGAAATGCACTGGCGATATAGATCAAAGCGCGGCTGATAAAGGAGAACGAACTCCCCTTTATCAATCGCCACCTGAACGCCGGGTACATCAAAACGAAGCGATGCATGAGGCATATTCGTCCCCTTACGCGTAACGGTCATAGAGGGCGTAAAGTTCACCTTCTTCACGCTCTAGACGTTTTTCCAACAAGGAAATGATTGTGCTGGTTTCTGTGATGAAATCAGCCGGACTTTTGGAAATAGCAAGCGGACCCGGCCATTTTTGACGATAAGCGTGAAAAAGATCACCCAACCCGCCCATTTCTTCTTGAAACTTACGCGCGGTTGAGCTGAGGGCTGCGTTGTCATTTGCGATCGCACGCGGATAAAAGGCACGGTCTTCCAATGCAAGATGTGTGCTGAACTTGCCAAATAACTGACGGATATGCACGGTGATATTCTCTGGCTGCTGTGTGACTGCATCCAAATCGAGCCCGCGCTTAATATCCGATAAAATTACTCGGATTTGTTCATGATGGGATCTGTAGTTTTCCGTTTTTTTCATTATACATAACCTTTTAATCTTTTAGAGCGTTGATGATATCCCCTCTTTATACCTGAGTAAAATAATCGGGTATTTATTTTTGTCAAGCGTCTCAAATGAAATTCAGGCAAAAAAAACGGCCCTCTTCTTAAAAAGAAAGACAGCCGTTTTTTATTGTATGTCAGATAAGCGCTCAGCCAAGGCCGACGAGCGTCACCGTCATATCAAGATTTTCACCCGCCAAGGGATGGTTGGCATCGACACGGACTGTTGTCTCGCTCACTTCGTGGATCATGGCCACACTGATATTGCCATTGGGATCTTGCATCTGCATGGACATACCCGGTTCCAGCGTATCTTCGCTTTCGATCTGATTGCGTGGAATTTCCATCATCAAATTCGGATCGGGCAGGCCAAAGGCTTCTTCCGCACTTAAGTGTTTTTTGTACGGTGTCTCTGCATCCAGTTCGACCAACGCATCATCAATCGGTTTAAATCCTGTTTGCTGACCGATCACCATTTCAAGCGGCTCACCCGGGGGTGATGCGGGAACAACCGTTCCGTCCTGCATGGTGAATGTGACTTCGACTTTGACCTTCTGGCCTTGCTCTAATTGTGCCATGAGGGGCTCCTGCTTTTTTTCGTATAAAGACATTGGCGTCTTTAGATGAAGCCCGGAAGTCTGATCCACGCCACAAAAATTAACCAATACCCCCACCTTAGCGAAATGAGATGGCAACACAACCCCTGCACTTAAATAGTTTCTAAAACTTGACAGGAACGCTCAATTTTTCCATTGTCTCGCCAAATCTCTCTCTCGTTCTCATAAAAAGGCTAAACAGATGGTGAAAGCACAATTGGAATCCGTAATTGAAAACGCGTTTGAAAACCGCGACAACGTCAATTACGACACAAAAGGCGAAATTCGCGACGCCGTTGAAACAACACTCAACATGCTGGACTGCGGTGAATTGCGCGTTGCTGAAAAACAGGGTTCCGATTGGGTTGTCAACCAGTGGGCCAAAAAGGCTGTTTTGCTGTCTTTCCGCCTGAATGATATGGAAACCATCGCAGGCGCACCGGGTGTCAACGCTAACTGGTGGGACAAGGTGCCCAGCAAGTTTGAAGGTTGGGGCGAAGAAGATTTTCGCAAAGCCGCCTTTCGCGCTGTTCCGGGTTGTGTGGTTCGCCGTTCCGCCTACGTCGCACCGAATGCGGTTTTGATGCCGTCCTTCCTGAACTTGGGCGCATATGTGGACGAAGGCGCCATGATCGATACATGGGCAACGGTTGGCTCTTGTGCGCAAATCGGTAAAAACGTTCACATCTCTGGCGGTGCGGGTATCGGCGGCGTGTTGGAACCCCTACAAGCTGGCCCGGTTATTATCGAAGACAATTGCTTCATCGGGGCGCGTTCCGAAGTTGCCGAAGGCGTCATCGTCGAAGAAGGTTCCGTTATTTCTATGGGTGTCTTCCTCGGTCAATCGACAAAGATCGTTGATCGTGAAACAGGCGACGTTTCATATGGTCGCGTTCCGGCTTATTCCGTGGTGGTACCGGGCACATTACCGGGCAAGGCATTGCCCAATGGTGAACCGGGCCCGAACCTTGCTTGTGCGGTTATTGTGAAACGTGTTGACGAAAAAACACGTTCTAAAACATCCGTAAACGAACTGCTGCGCGACTAAGCACACGCATCCTGTTCGAAAAGACAGTTTTTATCGGCTCCACCTTGTTTTAAGCGTGGGGCCGATATACGTTTATAAAACATCTATTTTTCAAGAATTGAGCCTTCCCATGATCGAGACCGTTTCCTTCGCCCAAAACCTGATCCGCTGCCCCAGCGTTACCCCCAAAGACGAAGGCGTCTTCGATCTCTTACAAACAACGCTGGAAGGCATGGGTTTCACCTGCCACCGCCTGCCCTTTCAGGAAGACGGGACCGAGCGGGTAGAGAACCTTTATGCCCGTTTCGGCACACAGGCCCCCAATTTCTGTTTTGCCGGTCATTTGGACGTCGTTCCGGTTGGCGATGAAAAAGGCTGGACCTTTGCCCCCTTCGGTGCAGAAATCCACGAGGGCCGCCTTTATGGACGCGGGGCCGCCGATATGAAAGGCGCGGTTGCCGCCTTTGTCGAAGCCGCCCAGAATTTCATTGAAGAACAAGGTGATCATTTTAAAGGATCGATTTCTTTCCTGATTACCGGCGATGAAGAAGGACCGGCCATTAACGGGACGAAAAAAGTCCTTGAATGGATGGAAGAACAAGGCGAAGTCATGGATCATTGCCTTGTCGGGGAACCCACCAACCCGCAATGCATGGGGGAAATGATGAAAGTGGGGCGTCGCGGCTCCATCAATTCCGTTTTAACGGTGCATGGCACACAAGGCCATGTCGCTTACCCGCACCGCGCCGACAACCCCCTGCCCCGTCTGGTCAAGATGCTGGAGGCGCTGATTGCGGACCCGCTGGATAACGGCAATGAATTTTTCGATCCGTCCAGCCTGTCACTGACGACCATCGATTGCGGCAACGAAGTTGAAAACGTCATTCCCGGCGAAGTGACCGCCAAATTCAATATCCGCTACAACAATATCCATACCGGTGCGTCACTGGAAAAATGGATTCGCGCAACGCTGGACAAAGTCGATACCAACTACAGCTTAAAGACCCGCATTTCCGGGGAAAGTTTTATGAGTGATCAGGACATTCTCACGGACTTGATCGAAAAAGCGACCCAGAAAGTCACCGGGGTTCAACCTGAACGCTCCACCAGCGGTGGCACCTCCGATGCACGCTTTATCACCCATTCCTGCACCGTGGCTGAATTTGGTCTGGTCGGTCAAACCATGCACAAAGTTGACGAAAATGTTCTGGTCGAAGATTTGCAAAACCTGACCAAAATCTATCAAACCATTCTCACTGATTATTTTAACGAGACAACATGATCGATCTGCGCGCCCTTTTTTATGGATTAGCCGGGGCCGGACGCCTCGTCCGTCTGGATATCAGCGGCGCGCATATGATGGTTGGCGGTGTACGGGGGTTTTGGTCTTCGCTTTATTGGGGGGCCGCCCTTGTCGCCCCACTGTATCTGTTATTGATCGCCATCCGTTTTGATCCTCAAAAATTCGACGGCGTACGCTACCTTGTTGCCCATACAGAAATGTATATTCTGGCTTGGCTGGCCTTTCCCATTTTGATGGAACGCATTTGCACTTTTATTGATCGTCCGGGAAACTTTTTGCCTTTTATTATCGCCTATAACTGGCTGAGCTGCCTGTACAATATGATGTACCTGTTAATCGGTCTGGCCCAAGCCAGCGGCATGATCGGATGGGAAGCGGCCTCGTCCCTATCCGTTGGATTTCTTTTTGCCAGCTTAATCTGGATCGGACATTTGGCGAAAAAAATCCTTCACATCCCACTGAGTGCCGCGGTTGGTATCGTTGTACTGGAACTTTTTCTCGGGATCATCATCAGCATGATGACGTCCTTAATCATTATTTCCGGCGGCTTGCAAAACGCGGGATAAGACCAACACCAGCATCCTCCAACATGGATTTATTCCGGCCAATGGACGATATAGTCTTCCAGATCCCCATCGACTTTATCTTCGGATATAAATTTACCGACCACAGATTTACCCGCCTTAACCGCACTTTGCGGATCACCTGTGTTTAAAGGATGCCAGTCCGGCAAGTCTTTGCCATCACGCAACAAGCGGTACGCACAAGTGGATGGGAGCCAGTGCAGATTATCCAGATTTTGCGGCAAAAGCTCGACACAATCAGGAACCAGAAAGGTTCGCATTTGATACTGACTGCATCGACAGGTATCAATATCCATCAATCGGCACGCCACATTGGTATAGCAAACTTCGCCCGTATCCTCGTCTTCCAGCTTGTGTAAACAGCATTTGCCACAGCTATCACACAGGGATTCCCACTCATCCAAAGACATTTCGGAGAGTTTTTTTGTTTTCCAGAAGGGTTGTTCGCTCATTTGCCGTCTCAAATTTATAAGTAAAGGGGCGTTCGCATAAACGCGACGCCCCCGTCCTTTATCACAGTCTATATATGAAGAAAATTTACTTCTTCAATTCTTTATCATGCTGACGGATAAATTCTGCCACCATCGGTTTAATCTCGGTACGCCAGCGACGCCCGTTGAAAATACCGTAATGCCCCACATTGGGATGCAACGTGTGTTTTTTCATGTCTTGCGGGATATGGGTGCAGATGGTCTGTGCGGCTTCCGTCTGTCCATTTCCGGTAATATCGTCCTTTTCCCCTTCCAGAGTGAAAAGGGCGGTTTTCTTAATCGCAGACGGATGAACCTTACGATCGCGCCAGTTCATATCATCCAGCGGCAAAGCATGGTCCATAAAGACCGTTTTCAGCGTCTGCAAATAAAATTCCGCAGGCAAATCCATCACTGACAGATATTCGTCATAAAACAGATGGTGTTGATCCGCCGAATCGCCATCGCCTTCGATCAAATGATTATACAGATCCAAATGGGCCCCGACGTGGCGGTCCAAATTCATGGACATAAAGCCGGTTAACTGCATAAAGCCCGGATAAACATTGCGCATAAAGCCCGGATAGTTGACCGGAACCTGTGCAATAACGCTTTTTTCAAACCATTCGATATCTTTTTCTTCCGCCAGTTTATTAACTTCTGTCGGATTAACACGCGTATCAATCGGACCGCCCATCAATGTCATGGAAGACGGCACACAATAATCGTCATCTTCCGACATCAGCGAAACCGCCGCCAAAACCGGAACGGACGGCTGGCAGACCGCAATCACATGGGTATTGGGACCCAAATGATGCAGGAAGTACATAATATATTCGATATAATCATCCAGATTGAAACTGCCGTGCGATGTACAGACGTCACGCGCATTGATCCAGTCGGTGATATAAACATCATGGTCGGGCAACAGGGCCTCGACCGTACCGCGCAACAAAGTTGCATAATGGCCTGACATCGGCGCAACAAGCAGCACACGGGGATCGTTTCGTTTTGCATCTCGTTTAAAATGAAGCAATTCGCAAAATGGTTTATGGAGAACAACCTCTTCCTCAACCGCGACGTCTTTGTCATCGATTGTGGTTTTGTGTAAGCCAAACTCCGGTTTGATATAACGTCGTGTTACACGCTCAAACAAATGGCAGCTTGCGGCAATCGCACGCCCCATCGGCGTATAGGACACGGGCATAAAAGGAGAACGAAAGACTTCTTCCATCTTTTCTGCTGCATGGCGAAACGGCGACCAGACAGAATGTTGGAATTCATAGAACTGATATAGCATTCGACCTCAACACCCCTCAATACGGGACTACTCAATAAACAAAGCTGGAACAGGTTAGTCTATTTTTTTTAAATATTCCAACTTATCTGAATAGAGAAGATATTATTAAAATATTTCAACCGTCAACCAATTTACGCACAAAAAATACAAAACAAACTAAACTTTTACTTTATATGTTCGGACGCAACCCGATTTCAGATTAAAATTGTGACACTTTCATTGCAGCGCGTCATTTATTGCTGCAATGCAACATAGCATTATTTTGTATAGGAAATCCACTCTTTTATTATTCTTCCAAGTACCTCCGTAACGTCCGATTACATTTTTCTTGCCCTTCAACGCAATGAGTCCGTTGACTAATGCGACACATGGCCTTATACAGCGGGCTCGTTCACTTTCTTTTTAAACTGATTTTCGGAGTTGAACCGTGAAACGCACGTATCAGCCCAGCAAGCTTGTTCGCAAACGCCGTCATGGATTCCGTAGCCGTATGGCTACTGTTGCCGGCCGTCGCATTCTTGCCGCTCGCCGCGCCAAAGGCCGCAAGCGTCTGTCTGCATAAGACTTATGTTAGGCATGTCCTGTTAAGGTTGGTTGGGTATGACCCTTATTCCACGTCTCAAAAAACGACGTGAATTTCTTTCAGTCGCTGCGACTCGGAAGAAATGGGTAACGCCCGGCCTGATCTTGCAAATCCGCAAACGCAATCAGCCTTTGTCTTCTATAAGCAAACGCTATGCGGAACGTGGAATTCCGGACGGGCAACCGGATATTCGGATCGGATTTACGGTCAGCAAAAAAGTCGGAAACGCCCCACAGCGCAATCGCGCAAGAAGGCGTCTTCGGGCTATTGCTGACCTTGTCTTGTTTAAAAAGGCCCGATCCGGCTACGATCTTGTCCTGATCGGTCGCAAGGAAACCATCACGCGGCCCTTTGCTGATCTGGAAAAAGATCTTAAGACCGCGCTTTGGCGGACAGGTGTTCATATCGACGCCCCCACCACCGCGCAAAAGGCGAAAGGGAAGCAATGACCTTTTTGGCTTACATCGTAAAAATTCCGGTCTGGATCTATAAATATGGCATTTCACCCATATTGCCCGGCACCTGCCGCTATAGCCCCACCTGTTCGGATTATACCTTGCAAGCCATTCAACGTTTCGGACCTTTTAAAGGAATGAAACTGGGGTTGCTGCGGATTTTGCGCTGTCATCCGTGGGGCGGGTCTGGCTATGACCCGATTCCGCACAAGTCCGAATCGCGTTCTTGCGGGTGCGATTCGCACCATTCATAAGAGTTCAAAATCGACTTTTTCGTGTAACACTTATCTTGTACAAAAAGGTCGGTTTCAATTAGCAGGGGTCCCTTGGTGGGTAAAGCCATAAGATGAATGACCAGAAAAATATGATTTTAGCGATTGCGTTGTCAGTCGCGATCCTTTTCGGCTTCCAGTTCTTGTTCCCGACAGCAGAACAACCGGTTCAACAAGAGGCACAATCCACCGAGCAAGCAGCAAACGCCCCGTCTGTCGGCGATGCACAATCCTCGGACAACTCATTTGCCCCGCAAATTCCGGGGGGTGCGGTTGAAGCAGCGAAAAAAGCAGCCAACACGCGCGTTGAAAAACTTGATGCCTCCGCCCGTATCAAAATTGACGCCCCGCATCTTCAGGGGTCGATCTCTGTTCAAGGGGGTCGTATCGACGATTTGACCCTGACCGAGTATCGCGAAGAGCTTTCAGACGAAAGCCCTTACATTACGCTGCTAAATCCCAAAGGTCTCGACACCGCTTACTATGCCGAATTCGGCTGGTCTGCCCCCAATGTCAACGTCCCGACAGCCGATACAGTTTGGGCCACTGACAGCCAAAGCCTGAAAGCAGGCGGCAGTGTCAATCTGACATGGGATAATGGCGAAGGCTTGCTGTTCACCCGCAAAATTTCGTTGGATCACGATTATCTGTTTTCCGTTGAAGATTCTGTCGCCAATACGGGTACGGCCAACGTTGACCTTTATCCCTACGGTTTGATTTCACGTTCCGGTACACCGAAAACCAGCGGTTTTTACATTCTGCATGAAGGTCTCCTTGGTGTATTTGATGGCGTTCTTGAAGAAGTCGATTATTCCGACCTGCAAGAAAGCGGTAGCAAAAAAATCGACCCTGTCAAAGGCGGTTGGATCGGCATTACAGATAAATACTGGCTGGCGGCCCTGATCCCCGACCAAACCGCAAACGTCAACAACCGTTTCAGCCATTATCGCACCGACAATATCGATAAATATCAGGCCGATTATCTTGGCCCGAAACTGAGTGCGCAGCCCGGTCAAACCGTTACGTTCAAAAGCAACCTGTTTGCCGGTGCCAAAGAATTGAACCTGTTGACGGAATATGAAGAAAAACTGGGTGTTGCTGAATTTGATCTTGCCATTGATTTCGGCTGGTTCTTCTTCATCACCAAGCCATTCTTCCTGGCCATTTCCTGGCTTTACGGCCACTTGGGCAACTTTGGTTTGGCCATTCTGGCTTTGACCATCGGTGTGAAAGCCGCATTCTTCCCATTGGCCAGCACGTCTTATCGTTCTATGGCGAAAATGAAGACACTGTCGCCGAAGATCAAAGAACTGCAAAAGAAATTTGGCGACGACAAACAACGTCTCAATCAGGAAATGATGGCCCTTTACAAGCGTGAAAAAGCCAATCCGGCGTCGGGTTGTTTACCCATCTTGATCCAGATCCCGGTTTTCTTCTCACTTTATAAGGTGTTGTTCGTCTCCATCGAAATGCGTCATGCGCCATTTTATGGCTGGATTCAGGATTTATCCGCACCGGACCCGACCACCATCTTCAATATGTTTGGTCTGATCCCGTGGGATCCGCCGCAAATGCTGATGATTGGTGTTTGGCCGCTGTTGATGGGAATTTCCATGTTCCTGCAACAAAAACTGAACCCGCAACCGGCTGATCCGATGCAGGCAAAAATGATGATGTTCCTGCCTGTAATCTTCACCTTCATGCTGGCAAGGTTCCCCGCTGGTCTGGTGATCTACTGGGTCTGGAACAACGTTCTGTCCATCACCCAGCAATGGCTGATTACGAGAAGCATGGAAAAACAGAAAAAATCATAACAAACCGGTACCCCTGCCTCGTGCAGGGGTCCAGTTTTTTGCACCCCGGTGATGTCATACGCGCCCGGAAGATGGATGGAAGATATGGACACCACAGAAGAATTCACACCGGAAGAAATCGAGTTTGGACGCTGGCTCTTTGCCCAGCACGCCGACTTTATGCTTGGGGTTGCCCAACTTGCCCAGCTTCCCTCCACACATGCGGTTGAGGTTTGTTTTGCCGGTCGCTCCAACGTCGGTAAATCCAGCCTGATCAACGCGCTTTGCGGGCGCCGTGACTTGGCGCGTACCTCCAGCACACCGGGGCGTACACAGCAGCTTAACTTCTTCAATATCAAAGATCGTTTGGTCTTTTGCGATCAACCGGGTTATGGCTATGCAAAGGCCCCTGTCGGCGAAGTCAAAAAATGGCAGGAAGTGGTTTTTTCATATCTACGTGGTCGTCCGCAACTGCGTCGTGCCTTTATTCTGATCGATGGGCGCCACGGGATTAAAAACACTGACCGCCCCGTTATGGAGATGATGGACACTGCGGCCATGTCCTATCAAGTCATTGTCACCAAGGCGGATAAGGTCAAGAAATCCGAGCTCGACAAACATTTAAGCGATATTGAGAAAGAATTAGCTAAACATCCGGCAGCACATCCTGATATTCTGGTAACCAGTTCCGAAAAAGGAACCGGAATTGCAGAAGTCCGTGCTACGATCGGACGACTGGTTTCTCAGTTCGAAGTTTAAGTGTTTACGATCCAGGATTACAATCCATTATGACCACACTCGACACATCCAATCTGACAGAACAAGATTATTTGACACGCGCTGTTACCTTGTCCGAAGCGCTGCCTTATATGCAGCGCTATGCCGGGGAAACGGTTGTGGTCAAATATGGCGGGCACGCAATGGGCGACCCGGAACTGGCAAAACTGTTTGCCAAAGACATCGTTCTCTTAAAGCAAGTCGGTATTAACCCGGTTGTTGTGCACGGGGGCGGCCCGCAAATTGGCAAAATGCTCAGCCGACTGGCTGTTGAAAGCGAATTTGTCGACGGCTTACGTGTAACAGATCAAGCCACCGTTGATGTGGTTGAAATGGTTCTATCCGGGTCCATCAACAAAGAAATCGTCGGCAATATCAATGCCGCAGGTGGCTTTGCTGTGGGTTTATCCGGTAAAGATGGTCATTTGATCGAAGCGCGCAAACTGCATCGCACGAAAAAAGACCCCGACAGCAATATTGAAAAAGTCCTCGATCTCGGTTTCGTCGGCGAACCTGCTGTCATTACCCCGCATATTCTGGACAGCTTCCTTGAATCGGACATCATTCCGGTGATTGCACCGATCGGGGCTGGTCCCAACGGGGAAACCTACAACATAAATGCCGACACGGCTGCCGGTGCCATTGCCGCCGCCATTGATGCCAAACGGTTATTGATGCTGACCGATATTGCCGGTGTTCTCGACAAAAATGGCAAGCTCATTCAGGAAATGAATGCGACTGAGGCCCGGGCCATGATCGAAGACGGCACCATCAGCGGCGGTATGATCCCGAAAATTGAAACCTGTCTGGAAGCCGTTGAAAGCACATTGGAAAACCCCGGTGTCAATGCTGCTGTCATTCTGGATGGTCGTGTTCCCCACGCCGTTCTGCTGGAAATTTTCACAGAACACGGCGCAGGGACGATGATTCGCAAAGTACAAGGTTGATTAAAGCGGCTGTGTGGTTTGTGCCAGCCATGCCGCATCTTGCGGATCCAACAAGGGTGTGAGTTCGTCTCGCACCCTTTTGTGATAGCTGTTCAACCAGTGAATTTCACCTTCGGATAAAAGCGAGACGTCAATTCCGTTTACATCAAACGGACACAAGGTCAGATTTTCAAATTCCAGCATTTCGCGTTCGCTTTCCATCTCACACCGGCGCACGCAAACCAGATTTTCCAGACGAATCCCATAGGCACCGGTTTTGTAATAGCCCGGTTCATTTGACACCACCATGCCCACATCCAACGCTGTCTTACTGGGCATTTTGGAAATCCGTTGTGGGCCTTCGTGGACATTCAGGAAACTGCCGACCCCATGCCCGGTGCCGTGATCATAGTCCAAACCGGCCTGCCAAAGCGCGTGACGGGCCAATACATCCAACTGTGACCCATTCGTCCCTTTAGGGAAGCGTGTAGACCCCAGCGCGATATGGCCTTTTAACACACGGGTAAAACGGTCTTTCATTTCTGCACTGGCAACACCTCGCACGACCGTACGGGTAATATCCGTCGTTCCATCGCGGTACTGTCCCCCGCTATCGACCAGATAAAACCCGTTTTCAGGCAGGGAAATTGAACTTTCTTCCGAAACACGATAATGCACAATCGCCCCGTTTTCCCCCGCACCGGAAATTGTCGGGAAGCTGTAATCAAAAAACAGGTCGTCTTCGGCGCGCAATCCATCCAGTTTTTGCGAAACGCTCAATTCATTAATGTCATCCCCCGCAGGCTGTTGTGACAGCCAGTGAAGGAAGCGCACCATTGCGACCCCATCGCGACGATGGGCCGCGCGCATGCCTTTGACCTCCACATCATTTTTACAGGCCTTCGGCAAGGCACATAAATCATCCCCCAGCACCACATCCGCTTTGGCATTTTTCAGGCGTTCGCTAATCCACAAAGGCGTGCTTACCCCCTCAAGTCGAACAGTCTTTGTGCTTAAGTCATCCAGTTTTTGTGCCAGGGCTTTGGGGTCAAGAATGTGAATATCCTTCCCCAGATGCGTACGTACCGCATCATCAACTTTTCGATGATCCATAAACAAATCTGCCGTTGCATCACGATAAAGAATCGCAAAACCCAATGCCACCGGTGTACAGGGAATATCCCCGCCGCGAATATTGAAAAGCCATGCAATCGAATCGGGCAGGCTTAAAACCATTGCGTCCTGATTGTCCTGATCCAGTTGTGCGGCAAGCTGCGCCCTTTTATCCTCATGGTTACGCCCGGCAAATTCAATCCCATGCGGTGTTATGGGATGGAGCGGCGGTTCCGGTCGGTCCGTCCAGATCGCATCGATAAAATTATGCGGCGCAGGGGCCAGTTTTGCACCGACCTTTTCACAGGCCTGCTTTAAACGATGCAGACTTGGCCCGGTATGCAGCCACGGGTCATAGGATAAAACCATCCCCTTGCTTAAATGATTTTCCAGCCAACTTGCCGCCGGTTTATCTGTCATATGGCAGCGTTCAAAACAATCGCCGTCCACTTCCTTTTCCGCCTGAAGGGTATAACGTCCATCCACAAAAACCGCAGCATGATCCTTCAAGACAAGGGCCAATCCCGCCGATCCGGTAAATCCGGTCAGCCACGCCAATCGTTCTGAACAGGGGGCGACATATTCGCCTTGATGTTCATCGCTGCGCGGGACAATAAAGCCATCCATCGAAAAGATATCCATTTCACGACGCAAGGCAGCAAGGCGGGAGGCACGGTCTTTCATAAAGGTTTCCTATAGAGTCCTAAAAACGATCCAACAATCGATCAATATATTCCAATTCTTCGCGTTCGCGACCCTTTTGTCCGGCGCGACGGTATAATTCCTGTAAAATTTCACGCGAACGATGGATGGTGCGTTCACTGGGCAGGGTGTGCCCGTTTGGGGTGACAATACGCCCGCCACGCCCGCGACCCAAAGGGTCCGTTCCCGGCAGTTGTTGCCCCATCGGCATCATCCCCATTTGACGAGCCATTCTTTGCGCGGCTTCTTTCAATCCTGAACTTAATTTATCCACCGCCCGCATCTGGGCCTGCAAGGCATCTTCATCCAAGCCGCGTTGCAAGGATTGCGCGGCACGTTCCATATTTTGCAAAGCATCTCGCAGATCTCTTGACGGCTTCATCGACATTTTTCTCATGGCCTGAATTTTTTCATGCAAGCGTTGCAGCAATTTTTCCTGATCTTCGCTTTCTACAATGGCTTGACGCGTCGCCTCCAGACTCGGCCCCTCTTGATTGCGCACACGTTTAAACGTACGGTCCATCAGGTCTTGCTGATCCGCCGTCAACTGACGCAGCCCCTCCATCGTTTCCTTCGCCTGTTGCATCTGATCCGGGTCGGGCCTGGGCTGTTGGGCCAAACGCGATAAAATGGACTGAAACTGTTCCATCAAGGCGCGTGCACCGGCCAATTCCCCCTGGCGCATCAACTCACGCGCTTTATTCAACATCTCCTGCATCTGATCGCGGCCAATCATTTCAGCATCCGCTGGCGATGTCGCTTCTTTAAATTCCTGCATTTGGGCATTCGACTCGATCATTCTTTGCAGATATTGATCCAGACTTTGATTCATTTGCTCAAATAACGCTTCCATCGCCGCATTATCGGACCCTTGCGCCATCATATCCTGCATTTTCTGGCTCAGATCTTCCAAAAGGTTGCGTTGTGTTCCCGCAGCCCCTTCATCAAGACGCAAGGCCACCTCCCATAAGATGGCGCGAATGCGGCTCATTTCTTCATCCTGCGTATAATGGCGCAAACGTTGTGAAGCCACTTTCAAGGCCAGATAAACCGTCACATCCCCATCAAACAATTGCGGCGCTGTCAGAATTTTCCTCAGCTCAAACTGACCAAAAATCCGGTCTTCCGCACTCTGTCGATAAAGATCACGGCGAATAGCGATTAAACGAACAGCAACGGGATGACGAAAATGGCGTTGCGGCAACACGGTTTCCAACGCATCCCCCAAGGCCGTTTGGCCAAAATTATCAACTGCTTTCGGCGTTATAATCACCTTTTGTCCCGCCCAAGGGTGATCGGCCAAATTTCGGCTGAACATCCCCGTTGCCTTTTTACCGGAAACCACCCGTGTTAATTCAAGTGGGATAGACGATGCCCCTTCTGCCTTGCGGATGGATAACGCGACCTCGTTTAATCCAAAATCATCTTCTGCAGCAAAGGAGACGCGCAATTGCCCCCGACCCAAACGATCATCCTGAATTTTAGCCGAGACCTGAGGCGCCAGATCAGGCAACAGATCAACGGATTGTCGAAACAAGACATCATTGTCATTTTTTACAATCAGTTTTGTTCCTTGATCAAAAACGGTTTCATAACTGTAGGCCCCTTGGGATAAGTCCTGAAAAGACTCTTCAAATATCCCGGTGGAAAAGGACAGATCCGCCCCTGTTTTATATCCCGCAAGCCGGATCATAATCTCGCTATGTTGGGCAAAACGCAGAAGGCCAGCGTCCTCATGTGTTTGTATGTCCGTGGCATTCAGACTGATATAACGGCTGCCCAATCCGGTATGGGGCGGCGGCGTGATCCATATATCAAGGGTCCAGTCCCCGGTCACACCTTGATCTTGTGTAATATGGAACGCATGCCCAAATCGATCCTGCCAGTCAAAACGTGCTTCTATGACGCCAAGAACCAGTAATAAAATTAATAAGGCACGCAAAGAATAAGGATCTTTTTTGTATAACGTTGAACGGGGCCAAGGGCGTTTAAGGCAACGAACCGACCGTATCATGCGGTTTTGATGGGTCAGCCAAATAATTTCGGCTTGCTCTGAAAGTTTTTTTCGGGCCGGTTGGTCCAACAAGGCCAACAACGGGTGATGATGTAATCCATTGTCAGTTTCAAGACGGATCAGGGCGGCCCGTTGGCTGGGCCAGAACACCGATTGAAACGCACGATACAAGAAGAACAGAAGCAATAGCCCCGCGACCACCAACACCATACCATGCATAAACGGTGGCAACATTTGAAAGACATCAAATAAAACAGCCAACAGGAACAGGCCGGAAACGATCAATGTTCCCCAAAGACGAGGCCATATCTGTTCCCAAAACAACACACAGCGCGTCCAGATCACCATGCGTATCAAGCGCCGGATCAGGGCGGGATCATAATCCTCTGTGTTGTGTCGTTTGTCCATGTTCTGCCTTTTGGCGATTGCGACAGAGTCTAGACTAAACTGTGAATGCTATGGACGCCATACAAGTCTTTGTGAAATTTACACACGCGCCTTTTTAAACATGTCCAGTGATCCCATGACGGCCCCTGAGGTGATCAACAAACAGGCCGCCACCAACTGAATTGTGACCTCTGCCTGTCCCGCCATTGTCAGAAACAGCGTGCTAAACAGCGGTGCCCCGTAGGAACACACCCCAAGAAAATGAATATTGCCGTGTTTGGTGCCGTAATCCCACGCATAAAAGGATGCTCCAACCGGTCCGGCCCCCAGTGCAATAATCGCCACCCACTGCGAAAACGTCGGATCCACCCAGTTTTCAAACATCATATGCGAAAATGCGCCCAATATGGCTGTCAATAAACAAAATCCGGCCACGGTTTCCGTTGGGACATGGCCTTGTGTGCGGTTCAGCACTGAATAAAGCGACCAGATCAACGCACACGCACAAGCCGCCATATACCCCCACGCAAATTGGGAAGAAAAGGAAAACTCCCCCTTACTGGCAACCAACAAGGTCGCCCCGCCCAATCCCATAAAGGCACCAACCATATGAAACCAGCGCAACCGTTCACCGGGCAAAAAGGCTGAAAACACCACGATTAACAAGGGCCACAAATAAGCGATCAAGCTGGCGTCAGCAACCGGGGCATTGGATAAAGCAGTAAAATAGAAGAAATGATAGCCAAACAAACCACCCACACCCAAAACCCAAGCCCGAGGTGGTTGTTTGAGTTTCGCCCAGCCCGCTTTGCCACGATACGCAATGAAAGCAAATCCGATCAATGCCCCAACAAAAAACGTCAAAGCCAACATCTGAAATGGCTTGATCCCGGTTGTTGCAGACGTAAATAATGCCAGTAACGACCACATCGCAATGGCACTGATCCCGGAAAAGTTGGCCTTGGCATTCATATAAAAAATCTCCTGAGTGATATTTTTAAAAGAATGCCATAAACTGAGAGAAAACTCTCAACCCGGCCTATGATTTTTTGGTTTGAAACTCTTGTTTACGCCATTTTGCCGGCGACAGACCAAAAGCTTTGTTAAAAGCACGTCCAAAACTGCTTTGATCACTAAATCCCACCTGATCGGCGACATCGACAAGGCTGTGACCATGTGTGATCAAACGTTTTGCCATATCCAGCCGACATTTTGTCAGATATTGCTGCGGCGTCATCCCTGTTGTCTGACGAAACAAGTCATAAAATCGTGCCGGGGACAAAGAAACCAAATCTGCAAGTTCGCGGTTTTCAATAGCTCGGCTTAAATTGGCTTGCATATAAGCAACCGCGCGCTGAATACGAGCCGGCAGGTCTGGAAATTCCCCCGCCAAATCACAGGCCAACGTTTGCATGAACAGATTCTGCCACATCTGTAGATCCTGAGACGACGACCCCCAATTCTTACGATAAAGGGCGTAATCGCTCAAACTGGTTAAAGCCTGGGACATCCCTAAGAAAGGCTGATCAATGGCTTGTGACCAAACGGTTTCCCAATCGCGGCCTGTTTCTTCGTCAATATCCAGCACCAAAAACCGGTTATCACCATCCGATCGAAAGGCATGGGTCTCCCCCATTGCAATCGCCCCGACAGTGCGCGTCTGCACCCATCCTTGACGACCACGCACATCCAGCTCCAACGCCCCAACCAAGGGGACGATGACTTGATGGAACGCTCCATGACGATGAGTCGTCTGCGCGCTTTCATATTTGCGAATGGAACTGGTCATAATCCAAACATTAACAAACAATCAGGGCGCAGGGATATGAAAAAATTAATCCTGCCAAGATGCAAGATCTTCAAAATCCATTTGTTCTTCAATCTCAAGGCGACGGCGAATAATGGCGTATTCTTCACCTTTCACCATAAGCTCAGGTATTAATGCGCGCGAATTATAAGTATTTGACATGGTCGCACCATAGGCCCCAGCCGTTCTAAAGGCTATCAGATCACCCGTTTTCAGCTTGTTCAGCATACGGTCCTTGGCGAAGGTGTCACCGGTTTCACAAATCGGCCCAACCACATCATAAAGCTGCTTGGCCTCTTCTGCATCAGCTTCGATCACCGGAACAATCGCGTGATAGGCATCATACAATGAAGGGCGCATCAGATCGTTCATTGCCGCATCAATAATGGCAAAAGTCTTACTGAGGCCTTCTTTCACATAGATAACTTCGCTGACCAGAATACCGGCATTGCCAACAATCATGCGACCGGGTTCAAATTCGAACTCCACATCCAGATCACCCAGTTCTTCGACAACCAGTTTGCCATATTCAACAGGAAGCGGTGTATCCCCTTCATCATAAGGGATCCCCAGACCACCGCCCAAATCAACCCGGCTGACATCCAGACCCAAGCCGCGCAATTCACTGACCATTTCTTTCATTCGACGAAAAGCTGCGCGAAACGGTTCAAGATCTGTGAGTTGCGAACCGATATGACAAGCCAAACCCTTGGGTTCCACACCCGCCATATTGCTGGCACGTTGATAAACTTCGACCGCACGTTTCCAGTCGATACCAAACTTGTTGCCGGATTTCCCGGTTGAAATTTTGGCGTGCGTTTTGGCATCCACATCCGGGTTGACGCGTAAAACGATCGGCATACGCGCGCCCATTTCCTGTGCGACCTCATTCAGGACTGCCAATTCTTCTTCCGATTCCACATTGATCTGTCGAATGCCCGTTTCAACGGCGGCCTTCAACTCACGGCGGCTTTTACCAACACCGGAATAAACAATTTTATCTGCGGGAACGCCTGCTTTTAACGCACGCTTCATTTCCCCAACAGAAACAACATCCGCACCGGCCCCCAGATCGGATAAAGCCTTGATCACGGAAATGTTGGAATTGGCCTTCACCGCAAAACAGATCGTTGCATCGATATCTTTAACCGCATCGGCAAAAACTTGGTAATGACGTTCTAAAGTTGCCTGAGAATAGACATAAAAAGGCGTGCCGACTTCCTGTGCGATTTTGCTCAGGGCGACGTTTTCGGCGTACAATTCACCGTTTTTGTACTGAAAATGATCCATTTGATTTCCAATGTTATTTTGTGCTGCTGGGAACAGATTGTGGTGCCGGATATTGACGGGGATATTTCGGATCCACATCATCGGGTGCTTGCGGTTTCCCCGCACGCCCACATGCATTGAGCGAGACAGCAAATGCCGCCAGTAACAAGACCATGAGAATCCGACGCCGCATCATTTTGCACAAACTCCTTACAGGAAACGCTGACGCGCTTCTTTAATCTGTTCACGTACGTTACTCGGTGCCGTTCCCCCATAAGAGGTCCGCGAGGCAACAGAGGCTTCAAGCGTGAGAACGTTAAAGACATCATCGGTAATTGCCGCATCAACCGTTTGCATTTCTGCCAACGACAAATCGGACAGGTCACAGCCTTTGTCTTCCGCCAGTTTCACAATCGCACCAGTGACATGGTGGGCATTACGAAACGGCATCCCCAGTTCACGCACCAGCCAGTCGGCCAGATCGGTTGCCGTGGTGAAACCCCAGCCCGCGCTTTCACGCATTTTTTCTTTATTCACCGTCATTTCCGCAATCATTCCCGTCATAACCGCAACGCTGAGTTCGATGGTATCAGCGGCATCAAAGACAGGTTCTTTATCTTCCTGCATATCCTTGGAATAAGCCAGCGGCAATCCTTTCATGGACATCATCAGGCTGTTCAAATCACCAACCACGCGCCCGATTTTAGAACGGATCAGTTCCGCCGCATCCGGGTTCTTTTTCTGCGGCATAATGCTGGATCCGGTTGAAAAACTGTCCGACATACGCACAAAACCGAATTGTGCCGACGACCAGATCACCAATTCTTCAGACAGGCGCGATAAATGCAGCGCACAAATGGAGGCCGCACTCAGATATTCCAGCGCGAAATCACGATCTGACACACCGTCCAGTGAATTACGCATCGGACCATTAAAGCCCAGCAGTTCTGCCGTATGATGACGATCAATCGGATAAGGCGTGCCTGCCAATGCCGCCGAACCGAGCGGAGATTCATTCAAACGTGTCCGGGCATCTTTCAGGCGCGAACGGTCCCGGCCCACCATTTCCACATAAGCCAACATATGATGACCAAAAGAAACCGGCTGGGCCGCCTGTAAATGTGTAAAGCCGGGCAAGATCGTATCAACCTGTTCTTCTGCCCGCTCAATCAACGCCTGTTGCAAAACTTGCAGGCCGTCATCGAGACGGTCAATGGCATCACGCACCCATAAACGGAAATCCGTTGCCACCTGATCGTTACGAGAACGTGCCGTATGCAAACGACCAGCGGCATCGCCGATCAATTCGCGCAAACGGTTTTCCACGTTCATATGAATATCTTCCAAGGCCGGTGAGAATTTAAATTCACCAGCTTCAATTTCCGCCAGAACCTTATCCAACCCATCGGTAATGGATTGACCGTCTTCTGCCGCGAGAATGCCTTGTTTAACGAGCATAGCACAATGGGCCTTGGAGCCAGCAATATCCTGTGCATAGAAACGTTTGTCAAAATCAATCGACGCGTTGATTTTTTCCATAATTGCACTGGGTCCACCGGAAAAACGGCCACCCCACATTGTGTTCGTATCGGAAGATTTACTCATATCGGTCCATCATTTGAATAAGAGGCAAGGCTTCAGTGTTTGCCCCATTCTGACATATCCGTCAATCATCGAGGCATGAAAAAACCACCGAAACGTCTAATTTTCGGTGGTTTTTATTCATTTCTTTATGGATTAATCGAACAAAGCGTCGATATCGGCCTGAGAAATACCACCGCCATGTTCAGCCGGACCATGCAATTCCTCACCTTGTGGTGCACGCCCAGCTTCCATTGCTTTGACTTCGTCAGGGTGATCAACCGTATCGAAGTTTTCTTCACCCCAAATTTCCATCATGCGTTCAACACGTTCTTCAATGAATTTCAGGGTATTTACCACCTTGGTTGTGCGTTGCCCGCACAAATCCTGAAAGTTACAGGCTTCAAACATACCAATAGTGTTTTCCAGAATTTCATCGGTCAATTGCGTCACAAACTGATCAGGGGAATGTTGGCGTAATTGCTGCGCCAAATCATCGATTTTCTCTGCGCCTGTCAAAATGGTTTCGGTTGCCCGTTCGGTTGCCCCGACGATTTCATCCAATTCATTCGTCACAACGGAGAATTTATCTTCTTCATTCATACCCAACGCCTTGATTTCGCGTTTGGTGTCGTGAATGCTGCGCGACAAAGCCCGAACTTCGGTACGCAGAAGATTTACTTCATCCAGTTTATCTTCCAAGTCATGTTTCGCTTCTTTCAGCTCCTCTTTTTTCTCAGATTCGCTAAGCTCTTTGACTTGTGCTTTTTGCATCAATAATTCGGACTGCAACGCCTTAATCGCTGTCATCAAGTCCTGATTGGTAATTCCTGATGGATCTACAGCCCCTGCAGAAACACCTGAAGTTTCCATAATTCTTTCTTTTATTTTGCGTTCCGCACTAAAGAGACGCTTCGTAGCTCCCGACGTCATATTAGCTTTCTCCTGTCTACCCCTTTGCGGGGCATGTCATTCCCTCAATCATATCTTGAACGATACTATAGCGGAATTTTTCCATATTTGAAAAGCTATTAGCATAATACGCCGATGTCTCCCCCTTTTTTTAAGATGAAAAAATAAATTCACACAATTTTATAAGTATATATACTTATGATAAACAAGATAAACACCCTTCATCATTGTATACACTGTTCACTTTTGAATGGTTCCAATATTTTTCAAGGGATGATATGGTCGAACATAAAATGTTTGATCCCCTATCATTCCAACCAAGAGAAGGCAGCTTATGTCCGTTACCATCTATCATAATCCACGCTGTAGCAAATCCCGCCAAACACTTCAACTTATTGAAGATAAAGGCATTAGTCCGACAATTATTACCTATCTGGACAATCCCCCCAGCATTGATGAGCTTAAAGCTATTTTATCCAAACTGGGGATTACGCCACGCGAACTGCTGCGTAAAAAAGAAGCGGACGAATGTGGCCTGAATGACGATTCGCTCAACGAAGATGCCCTAATCGCCGGCATGGTTGCCAACCCACGCGCCATTGAGCGCCCGATTGTGGTTAAAGGTGACAAGGCCGTTCTGGGGCGTCCCCCTGAAAATGTACTGGATCTGCTCTAATTTTTGGCCTTAACGCATATGCGTCGTCGCAGGTTTAAGGCAACCTGCTCGGGATTACTTTAGAGGACTTCATTTATTTCATTGGTAAATCCTTTGTCATTAAACCATAACATGACTCTTCGTATATTCACGAAATATAAAAATGATATGAAAACAGAGAATGCCATACAGTTATTTGCCGCCCTTGCCCATGAAACAAGGCTTGGGGCTTTTCGAACCCTTCTCAACAAAGGGGCGATGAGCGCCGGCGACTTGTCTGAATGTCTGCATGCAACGCCATCAACACTTTCAGCCCATTTGCGGGAATTACGATCCGCCGGATTGATAAGCAGTTATAAACAAGGGCGTTTCATGTTTTATGAAGCCAACGTTTCAGCAATCGGTGTATTGGTAAACTATCTGCTGATGGATTGCTGCAATGGCAGACCGGAAGCCTGTGCGGATTCTCTGGGAGTTTTGAAATCCATATCAGAGAGTCTTTCCATGACGGCCAACATCACAGAAGACAAAGTATTCAACGTTCTCTTTCTTTGTACTGGCAATTCCGCCAGAAGCATCATGGCAGAAGCGATTTTAAACCGTGAAGGAATAGGACGTTTCAACGCTTATAGTGCGGGTTCCACCCCTCGCGGTGAAGTCCACCCGGAAACAATCAAATTGCTGCGCCGAAGCAACCTTCCTGTTGAACATCTACGATCCAAAAAATGGGAAGAGTTTATAGGGGAAGATGCCCCGAAACTGGATTTTGTTTTCACGGTTTGTGACAATGCCGCCCATGAAGTCTGCCCTGTTTGGCCTGGTCAACCCTTAACAGCCAATTGGGGGGTGCCTGATCCTGCACTGGCAGCGGGTACACCGTCAGAAGTTGCTCTTGCTTTTGCCGATACTTATCGAATGCTGAATAATCGAATTTCTATTTTCACGGCTTTGCCGTTACAAGCGCTCGATAAACTGTCGTTGCAAAAACGACTAGATGAAATCGGGCAATCCTGACTTATCGAAATGACATGAATGAAACAGGCAGATAACGGATATTTAAGATGGGACTATTTGAAAGATATTTAACGCTTTGGGTCGGCCTCTGCATTGTCGCAGGTGTTGTCTTGGGAAATCTGTATCCTGCACTCTTTGCCTTTATTGCCGGATTGGAACTTGCACATGTCAATCTGATCGTTGCGGTTTTAGTCTGGGTGATGATTTATCCGATGATGGTGCAAATTGATTTCTCCGCTATCAAAGATATAGGTAAAAAGCCCCAAGGTATCCTTCTGACTGTTCTTGTAAACTGGTTCATCAAACCCTTTTCAATGGCCTTTCTGGGTTGGTTGTTCTTCAAAGTTATCTTTGCCGGATGGATCGACCCCCAAACGGCAGAACAGTATATTGCCGGTATGATTTTGTTAGGGGTCGCCCCCTGTACAGCTATGGTATTTGTCTGGAGCCAGCTTACAAAAGGCGACCCCAACTATACATTGGTGCAGGTCTCGGTAAATGACATCATTATGGTGTTCGCCTTTGCCCCAATCGCCGCTTTTTTGCTGGGTATTTCAGAAATACATGTCCCGTGGGAAACCCTGCTTCTTTCCGTCGTTCTTTACGTTCTCTTTCCCTTGATTCTAGGTGTGCTGACTCGTAAACGACTGGAACGAAAAAATGATGACAGCAAACTCATGGCTTTTTTGGAGAAAGTCAAACCGTGGTCGGTTGTCGGCTTACTCTCAACCGTCATTCTTCTCTTTGGGTTTCAGGCCGAAAAGATCATCGCACAGCCTCAAGACATTGTGTTGATCGCAATCCCTTTGCTCATCCAGACGTATGGTATTTTTATCATTGCCTATCTGGCGGCAAAAGCCATGAAATTGGCACATAATATTGCAGGTCCGGCATCCTTGATCGGGACATCCAATTTTTTTGAACTGGCCGTCGCCGTTGCCATTTCACTTTTTGGCCTGCATTCCGGTGCCGCCCTTGCCACTGTTGTCGGCGTCCTCGTCGAGGTTCCGGTAATGCTGTCACTGGTGGCAGTCGTCAATAACACCCGCCATTGGTTCACAGAAAAGCCCGCAGACTGATTGCTGCGGGCCTCCTCTCAACTTTTAAATCAGGTTGAGGACTTCTTTGACGCAAGCTTCTGCACCATCGGCAATCTGGGCAATATTGGCGTCCAGCATATAACAAGGGGTTGTGACCACTTTGGCTGCTGCATCAATGATGATGTCACCATGATCGGTGCAAGTATGCGTACAGCCCAATGTTTCAATCGCACCCGCAACGCCTTCGTCCTGACCGATGGTCACGTTCACATCCCCGAATACCTTGGCAAGAACAGCGGGGCTAATGCATAAGGCACCGATTGGTTTGCCTGCGCTGCGTGTTGTTTTCAAGGCCGCTTCCACATCCGCATTCACCGTGCAATCCGGCCCGTCAATCGCAAATGTGGACAGGTTTTTCGCCGCACCGAAACCACCGGGCAAGATCAATGCATCATAATCGGCAGCCTTATAATCAGACAGCGCTTTGATATCGCCGCGAGCAATCCGCGACGCTTCCACCATCACATTACGTTTTTCGTCCATTTCATCACCCGTCATATGATTGATGACGTGATATTGGTCCATGTCCGGTGCAAAACATTGATATGTGGACCCGGCACGCTGAATGGCTAGCATGGTCAAAACGGCTTCGTGAATTTCTGCACCGTCAAAAACACCACAGCCTGATAAAAGAACTGCAATTTTCGCCATCTTCAATTCTCCCCAAATAAAATAAACGTATTAGAAGAAGTATAGACAGAAAAACGCCCCCCTGTCATGCGACACACCATAAAAAAAACCGGAAGTCTCCGTTCAGGACTTCCGGCTTTTTCATAGATATTCACAAGCGGTTTAATCAAGGCCTTCACAAAAGTCTTTATAACCCGCTTCATCCATCAAACCATCCAGTTGCGCCGCATCGCCAATGGTCATTTTAAAGAACCAGCCATCGCCTTCCGGGGAACTGTTGACAAGGGCGGGATCGTCTTCCAAGGCTTCGTTGCCTTCAATGATTTCGCCGGTGATCGGAGCGTAAACTTCGGAAGCTGCCTTTACAGATTCAACAACGGCACAGTCTTCGCCCTGTTCAACTTCGCGGCCGGCTTCCGGCAATTCAACAAAAACGATATCGCCAAGGGCGTTTTGGGCATAATCGGTAATGCCGACCGTTGCGTTCTCGCCTTCAATCAATACCCATTCATGGTCTTCAGTATATTTCACAGTCATTCTCTTAGCCCTTGTAGTAACGTTGTGGAACAAATGGTAATTTGGCAATCTCCGCCGGCATCTCTTTGCCGCGTACAATTAAATTGACGGATGTGCCGATTTTCGAAAATTCTTGTTTGACGTAACCCATCGCAACCGGCCCTTGAAAAGTCGGACCGAAGCCACCGGATGTGATTTCACCGATGATGTTACCGTCTTGATCTGCAATCTCGGTATGGGCCCGCGCAGGCGCACGACCCAAAGGTTTAATCCCCACCCGTTTGCGTGCAATGCCGTCATTTAAATGCGACATCACGACACCATGACCGGGAAAACCACCTTCTTCGCGGCGACGTTTCCCCACCGCCCAATTCAAGGAAGCTTCAATCGGGGAAGTGGTTTCATTAATATCAGCCCCATAAAGACACAAGCCGACTTCCAGACGCAGGGAGTCACGTGCGCCCAAGCCAATGGCTTCGACCTCGTCTTCACCCAGAAGCTTACGGGCCAAGTCTTCAGCTTTATCCGCCGGAACGGAAATTTCATAGCCATCTTCCCCGGTATAGCCGGAACGAGACACCAAACAAGGAATACCCGCAATATTGTATTCCCCCATATTCATAAAGATCAGTTGATCAATACCGGGGGCAAAACGGTTCAAAACCACAGGCGCCATCGGGCCTTGTAAGGCCAACAGCGCGCGATCATTCAATAATTCCAGCTCATAATCCGGTAAAGATTGGGCGATATAATCAAAATCGGCCTCTTTACACGCCGCATTTACCACCAGATAGAGATGATCCCCCCGGTTGGTAACCATGAAATCATCCCGGATACCGCCTTGTTCATTCATCAATAAAGAATATCGAATACCGTTTTGAGGAAGGCCTTTAACATCACTTGGCGTCAGGCTTTCAATCGCAGCGTGAACATCGGCACCCTTTAAAAGGGCTTGTCCCATATGGGACACGTCAAACAGACCGCAGGCCTCACGTGTATGTGTATGCTCTTTCATAATGCCCAGTTTATATTGCACTGGCATATCATAACCGGCAAAGGGCACCATCTTGCCGCCCAACTCCAAATGCAAGGCATGAAGCGGGGTGGTTTTTAAATCTTCACTCATGGAAAATTCCTTTTGTGATGAGTCCAGACCTACAAAAAACGACCCTTTTCAGGTCGAAACGGGCCCCCCTCTGTCATGGAACCTGAAAGATTCCCCCAACCCATACGGTTTGGGGTTTCATCGTCGGTGGGATTCGTCATGGCAGTCATGCTAAAAAAATCCACTTTCCAGAGTCTCATCACCCAGCGGTCCTATATGCCTGAGAGTTTGCAGGGGCGCTTGCTCCTTCGGCGGATGATCCATTTAACAGTACAGATCATCGCTCTCCCGCATGGGGTCATATGATTTAGCCGCATTTTACAGAGGGTCGTTTTTACGGTCAAAAGGATTTTACGCAATCTGAAAAATATCTCGCCCCACACAGAAATATAAAATGCGTAATGATACTTATAGGAGAAATATTTATTTTAGAATGATTTGTATTATACTAAATAAAAAATGAGGGATATGGCAGGAATTTATATTTGCGGGGGCAGACCTTATGACATTTGAAGTCACACATAAAACCTTTCCTGACGGAACTGAATATATATACTCTAAATATGCATCCGACATTGACGCCCTTGATGTTATTCAACGCCTTGTTGACAATCTCGTTAAGGGAAGTCAGCAATCCATTACCCTTGTTTTCAGTGATTGGGAAGACGTCACAAACGTAAGTTTTGACCCCGAAGATGTCCTAACAGTCACATCTTTAACATCGGTTGTGGAGTTTAATCACGAGAAAATTTATATCGCTTTATATGCGCCGCAAGACAACGAAATGACCCAACATATCGAGACTTTTGTGCGGGAAAACTTGAATCAAAACATTATTGCCAAGCGATTTAAAGATAAACAAGATGCATTAATTTGGCTTGAAAGCCATCAAGATTAGCGACCGAGTTCTTTAAATGCAGCAAGGGCACGTTCCCGTGTCGATTTCAGATCCACAATTGGCCGGGGATATTGAACACCAAGAACAATCGAATATTGCTTTAAAATATCCGTCGGTGCCATCCACGGTTTGTGAATATATTTATCCGGCAAATCGGCCAGTTCTGGCACGTAACGGCGAATATAATCACCGCTTGGATCAAACTTTTCCGATTGGGTCACCGGGTTAAATATCCGAAAATAAGGCGCGGCATCTGCCCCGCAACCAGCCACCCACTGCCAGCTTGCACTGTTATTGGCAAGATCGGCATCAAACAAACAATCCCAAAACCAGGCCTCCCCGTCTTGCCACGGGATCATTAAATTTTTAATCAGGAAAGACGCGACAATCATACGGACCCGATTGTGCATATATCCGGTTTGCCACAACTCGCGCATCCCGGCATCAATAATGGGATATCCCGTTTTTCCATTTTGCCATGCACTCACATGCTGTGCATTTTTCAACCAAGGAAAATCATTAAATTTTTCCTGAAGTGGTTTTTCCGGTAGGTGCGAATTATAATAAAGCAGGGAATGGGAAAATTCACGCCAAGCCAGTTCCGAACAGAAGTGATCCAGATCACGATCCAGATGATGCACCTGCCCATAACTGCGTGCCGCTGCCCATACCTGATGCGGTGAAATCTGTCCAAAATGCAGATAAGGCGCTAATCTTGAAGTGTTATCCTGCGCGGGGCAGTCTCGTCCCGTTTTATAATGGGACAGGCCATCACACAAAAATACATCCAGTCGGTTATGAGCCCCTTCCTCGCTAATATCCCAATGGGCGACCATATCGCTATACCAATCGATCTTGCGTGGTAATAACGACAAATCATCCAGTACAAGCCCCTCGCGTTTTTGCACCAATGATAGTGTGTCCGGTGCAGGCAACGGCAACCGCGGCGGAGATGCGTTTAGGCACCCTTTACGAAAATAGGGCGTAAAGACCTTGTAAGGTGTGCCATCTTTCTTTTGGATCTCCCACGGTTCCCATAACAGAGAATGGTTGAAACTGCGCACATCCACGCCTTGTTGCCGAAAACGTTCCTTAATGGTGCAATCGCGTGCCATACGCCACGGCTCATAACAACGTCCCCAATAAAGCCCTTTGACGTCATAATCCGCAATTAGTTGCGCCAAAATCTCAGCCGCATTCCCCTGAAAAACCTGTAAACACCCGTCAAGCTGGTCATTCAAATCCTGCAAAGCTGAATGGAGCCAAACCCGCGACGCTGCCCCCATCTTCCACGGGGCCGCCGCCTCGTCATCCAGAATATAAATGGGTAAAACTGTCCCGCGTTGCGCGGCATATTGCAAAGCCGGATGGTCCGCCAAACGCAAATCCTGTCGAAACCAGACGATATTTACTTCGTTCATATCTTATCTCGTTGAGATTTATGGATCATATATTGAACAAGCAACCATTCTGACAACAGATTTTCTGCGTCCAATTAACGTTGGCGCAGGCGTTCGTTATAGGCCATCTCTTCTTCGCTCAGTTGAAAACCGACGTAGATTTCATAGGCTGTACCGTCTTTACTGCCATCCGTTGTAATAGTCAGATCGATCGGTTCATCACGCACTTCATTTTGAACCAAATTGCCGGGGAAAGCGAGTTTCAGGGGAAAGACATTTTTTTGCAGAATTTTTTTCTGTTCATCCACCATTGCAACAAAATATTCAATTTCTGCCAAACGGCTGGTATCTGCCGGGCCGCGTTTACCTAAAATCACCGGTGCGATCTGTGCATGAATGGAACCCGCACGCGTGTCATAATCCACGTCATACTCACAAGCGCTATAAACATTTGTCACCTTGGCTTCAAACAGTACATCGATCAGATCACGCCCCGGTCCGGGTTTGAATTTGGTTAATTCCGCCGCATTGCGCAAAACTGTAACACGCGGGCATGGTTCCGGTTTTGCCTTGCGCCAGAGTTTCAAACTATCCACAGTATCACAAGCACTTAACCCAACACCAAGGGCCAAAGCGAGCAAAGTGAATTTAGCGATTTTCATTGAAAACTCCATAGCTTGAAAGGCAGTGACAGCACCTTACCCCATAAGCAAGGCGACAATCAATCAAAGCGATACGCCAAAGCTGCAAATTTTGCCAAGGCCCGTGAACGTGCCCACGGATTTTTAAGTTCCTCAACCGTTGCAAGCCCCAGTTCAAAGGCGTGTTTTGCCCGTTCCGGCTCATTTTCCGTCTGATAATATTCCACCAGATCACCTAGGACCCAAACCCGGGAAAATTTACTTTTTATCGCCCCGACCGCCATTTGAGCGACAGCGTCCAAATCCGTACCAGCCACGGATAAATGATTCCGATTGGTAGCATGGGCCAGATCCCAGAGGCCACGCGCTTTCAAGCGGTCATCACTTATATCTTGTAAAATGGCATAAGCCCGCACCGCATGGACACTATCTTGCGAATTTTCCGCAATCTTCATCAGGGTTTGCGCGATATTGGACAAAGAAAAATTGCGCGCAAAGGGCAATTTCACCCCTTTGGCAATGACAACGGCTTTTTCCAACACATTCAAAGCATCTTGATGTTCCCCCGCACGCCACATATGTCCGGCCATATCGGCCAAGATAACACTGCGATAACGTTTCGCTGAAATCCGTTCAATGGTTTGACGGGCCGCATTAAAACGTTGTGCCCTTAAAAAAGCCCGCGCCGCCGCCATCAAGACCGGAATGCGGGTTTCATCATCCGGCATTTTTTCAAGCACTTTTAAGGCCCATTCCGGGTAGCCGATCTTTGCAATCGCCCCGGCCGCCTGACGCATCAAGGTCACTTTTGATCCGTTTAACGCTTTTGTTCGGGCACGTTCAGACATGGCATCCAATAACTTAAGCGCCCGTTTACTCTCAACATCACCCAGCAATTCTGCCGCTTCAATCTGAAGGGATAAGCCTTCCTCAAAAGACTCCAGCCCCGCCGCTGTTGCCAAAATATTATCAACGATACGTTTAAGGTCCCTTTTACGATTTTCAGTGCGATAGGCTTTGGCAATTTCCAATAAAACAGAGAGTCGACGTTCAATCACCGGGATCAAATCCAAACTGCTCAAGGCTTCTTCAATCTTTCCTTCCCGCGCATGGGTTTTCGCAATATTGGTCAAGGCCGCAATAATCAAACGGCTGTCTTTAATCCGCGCCGCCGTTTTCAAGGCATCCTCTTCCTGACCGACAGCGACTTGCGCGGCCAAAATCTCGCCCAGTGCCCAATCGCGCATATCGTCTTCATAAACCGCTTTTGAAGCCTCAACCGCAGCCTTGAGCAAACATCCGCTGGTCGGTTGTGCAAAACAATGCGACATATCGCGGGTCGGGTCTGCGGTTTTATGGTCTTTTTGTTCCAGCAATTTCCGGGTGCGCGGATCTGACAGCAAAGCCTGACGCGCCTTTTCCCGACGTTGACGGCGCACGTCTTCCAATCGTGTGATCAGCGCCCGGATACGCCCAACATTTTCCAGATGCGCAATTAATTCCCCCGATATCTTGCCGGTTTGCGGTAATCCCTGTTCTTTTTGATACAACCGGATTGCGCGTTCCAGATCGGACCCCATAAAACCATCAATTGTCCCTTCATAGCGCCCTTGCGCTTTCAGAAGTTCCTGAACACGGGCAACCGGATTCTTCAAACGATACAGTTCGGGGCGGGTCTGCGGGTCCGCCAATCCATCAGGTTTGGCAGCAAAGGCGGGCAATCCCATCCCGATCAACAAAAATATGAGTATCATGCGCAACATGGAAAAAATTTTATCACGAAAGAACAGGATTGGCTTTACTCTTTGTTTCGGGTTTCTATATTGGGCTTATGAAACCAACCTTGACCATATTACTGGCCGGACCGCGCGGCTTTTGCGCCGGTGTGGACCGGGCCATCCATATCGTAGAACGCGCACTGGAAAAATTCGGTGCGCCTGTTTATGTTCGCCATGAAATTGTCCACAACAAATTTGTTGTCGATAGCTTGCGCGATAAAGGCGCCATATTCGTCGATGAACTGGACGAAGTACCCGACGACAGGCCGGTGATTTTTTCTGCCCACGGTGTTGCCAAGTCCGTCCCCGCCGAAGCAAACCGCCGCGACATGACGTATGTAGATGCCACATGCCCGTTGGTCAGCAAAGTCCATCGTGCGGCAGAAAAACATTATGACAAGGAACATCCCGTTATCCTGATCGGCCACGAGGGCCACCCCGAAGTCATCGGTACGATGGGGCAATTACCGGACGGGGCCGTCGTTCTGGTTGAAAATGTTACACAGGCCCAAACGGTTGAACTTCCCCGTAACGTCCCGTTAGGATTGGTCACACAAACCACCTTGTCGGTTGATGACACCAAAGAAGTTCTGGCGGTTTTAAAAGAACGTTATCCCAATCTGGAAATGCCGCGCAAAGAAGATATCTGTTATGCCACCACCAATCGTCAGGCTGCGGTTAAGCAGATTGCACAAAAGGCCGATATGATCATGGTCATCGGTGCGCCAAATTCATCCAATTCCAAACGATTGGTCGAAGTTGCCCGACTGAACGGTTGCCCCAAATCCATGCTGGTTCAACGCGCCGATGAAATTGATTTCGATCTGTTTGACGGGGTAAGCACACTCGGTATCACAGCAGGGGCATCCGCCCCGGAAATTCTGGTCGAAGAAGTGGTCAACGCCTGCAAAAATCATTTTGACGTTAGCGTTAAATTTGAAACATTCACCGAAGAAGACGTGGTCTTCAAACTGCCTGCAAGTCTGAGTGCATAAATCATGGCTGTTTATACCGAAGTCAGCGATACCGAGCTGAGCACCTTTGTTGAACGTTTCAATATCGGATCGTTACTGTCCTATAAAGGCATTGCCGAAGGGGTGGAAAATTCCAACTACATTATCCAGACGGAACAAGGTCCGTTTATTCTGACGCTTTACGAAAAACGCGTGAACGAAGACGATCTGCCGTTTTTTCTGGATTTATTAGACTATTTAAGTGAACGCAACATCACCTGCCCAACCCCGTTAAAAGATGAGGCAGGCCATGCATTGGGGGTGCTAGCTGGCCGGCCCGCTGCCATTTTTACCTTTCTGGCCGGGATGTGGCCGCGCAAGATCAAGCCGGTTCATTGTGCCCAGCTGGGGAAAGCCTTGGGTGAACTGCATGTTGCCGGAACCGATTTCCCCCATCACCGCAAAAATGATCTGGGGGTTGGCGATTGGCGTGCCTTGTTAAATAAATGCCGGGACCACGCAGATGATGTTATGCCCGGTTTGGGTGATAAGTTATCAGCAGAACTGGATTATCTGGAAGCCTGCTGGCCAACAAATTTGCCCAAAGGCATCATTCATGCCGATGCCTTTCCCGACAATGTCTTTTTTCGGGATGAAAAATGCAGCGGTCTGATCGATTTCTATTTCGCCTGTTATGATATTTTTGCCTACGATCTCGCCATTTGCATGAATGCATGGTGTTTTGAAAAGGACGGTGATTTTAATGTCACCAAGGCCCGTTTACTGTTATCCAACTATCGCAAGGTACGTGATTTCAGCAAGGAGGAAGTCGAGGCCCTGCCCCTGATTGCACGCGGCGCCGCGCTGCGGTTCTTGCTGACGCGCTTGTATGATTGGGTCAATACACCCAAAGAGGCGCTGGTTAAACCCAAAGATCCGCTGGAATACTATCAAATTCTTAAATTCCATCAGTCCATCCGCACCGCCGGTGCCTACGGGTTAGAATAATGAGCAAAGATATCGTAGAAATTTACACAGACGGTGCCTGTAGCGGCAATCCCGGCCCCGGCGGCTGGGGCGTTTTATTGCGCTGGAAAGGGACCGAACGTGAATTATGTGGTGGCGAAGAAAACACCACCAACAACCGCATGGAACTGATGGCCGCTATCCGCGCGCTGGAAAGCCTGAAACGTCCTGTTAAAATTGCCCTTTATACCGACAGTACGTACGTCAAAGACGGCATCACCAAATGGATTTTTAACTGGAAGAAAAACGGTTGGAAAACGGCTGCCAAAAAACCTGTTAAAAATGCCGATCTGTGGCAACAACTGGAAAGCGCGCTCGCCAAACATGAAATCGAATGGCATTGGGTCAAAGGTCACGCCGGACATGAAGAAAATGAACGTGCCGATGCTTTGGCGCGTGAAGGTGTTGAAAAAATCAAAAACAGTATGATCTTGTAAGCACACAATAAAAAAGCCCTCTTTTGAGGGCTTTTTGTTTGCTCATGTCGGCGTTTTCACCACAACATGGCTTTCTTTCATTACATGTGGGTTCCTGTTTATCGGTTTTCAACCCTTGGCCTTTTCAATGGCGTTCAAGACCGTCTCTTCATCCAATAATTCCGGCAAGACAATCCCCTTTGGGGCCCCCGGTCCATAAACCGCATTAAACGGAATGGCATAACGCCCGAAACTTGCCAAATACGCCGCAATTGTTTCATCCGGGTTGGTCCAGTCCGCTTTCATCGGGGTAACTTGGGCATCTGATAAAGCCGCAAAGGCATCCCCACGATACAGAACAAGGTTCTTATTGACCTGACAGGTAATGCACCATTGGGCCGTGACATCCACAAACACAACTTGTCCCCGGGCAACTTCTTCCTCAATTTTCTGCAAGTCAAACGGAGTCCAAAGCTTTTCCGCCTGCGCCTTGTCAATTTCATCTTTTTGCGCAAAAGTCGGAACCGCAAAGGCGGCCAAGAACAAGGCAATCACCACTGGGCCCACCAGCGTTTTCAACTGCTTGTTCATCGCCAGTACCAAAATAACCCCTGCCATTAAGGCTGACAGGGCAATCACGCCATTCAAGCCGATTTGCACCCAAAGCACACTTAACAACCAACCCGCAGTGCCGAGCAACAGCAACGCCAAAACCTTGCGCAAAGTGACCATCCACGCCCCCGGTTTGGGGAGACGGGTGGCAAAGCCGGGGAAAAGGGCAATCAGAATATAAGGCAGAGCCAGACCAACCCCAAGGGCGCTAAACACCATGAAAATATCAATTGGTCCACGCGCTAGGGCAAAACCAACCGCGGTTCCCAAAAACGGGGCAGAACACGGGGTCGCCAGCAATGTCGCAAAGGCACCAGTAAGAAAATGCCCCCCCAGCCCATGCACATGAGAAGATCGTTCACCCAAATTCGACAACCAGCCCGGTAGGTGAATTTCAAAAAATCCCCACATGTTGCAGGCAAAGAGAATCACGATCAAAGCCAGCGCAATCAAAAACAAGGGTTGTTGGAACTGAATGCCCCAGCCAATAGAAGCCCCCCCCATTTTCATCGCAACCAGAATCCCCGCCAAGACCCAGAACGAGAATAAAATCCCGGCGCTGGAGGCTAAAAAGCTGAGGCGCACGGTTCCTTTTGCCGCCCCGCCATGACTGACCAGTCCAATGACTTTTAAGGAAAGAACCGGCAAGACACAGGGCATCAAGTTTAAAATTAAGCCCCCCAGAACAGCCAAGGCCAAAATCGTCACAAACGGCAAGTTATTCAAGCCGGTTTCACCGGGTGTACTAAACCCTTCCACAAAAGGAGGCATACCCGCTGGGCCTGCCATCACTTTGGTCTTAAGTTCAACAGCCTGATTCCCATCCATCAGGGTGATGATAAAATCGTGATCCTCAAACCCGTTTTCGAGGAACTTCAACCCATCTAGCGGCACATCCACCAACACCGCTTTCTTGTCTTCTGAAAGCTGAAACCCCGGCTTGAAAAAGGCCAGTTCAATCGGCCCTTCAACCAGAACATCAGGATTTTGATAGGCATTGTTTGAAGCAACCTTCAAACGCAACGTTCCTTTGTTGCCTTCGCGATCAGGATAAAGGGTCGCTGTTTCAATTGTGCGCGCCAAGGGGTCGTTCTGGGACGGCACAAGGCTTTCATACTTGTTCACCAACTGGGCATCTACACCGGGTTGGGCCGGGCCTGCAGGCAGATGTAAGGATAAATCCGCTTCCACCGGGACGCAAATTTCCGCACAGGTCAAATAACGGACTTTGGCCTGAATATTCAAATCCTGTGACGGATCGTTCACTTTGACGCGGATCGGATAGACAACTTCTTTTTTATATCCAACCGTTTCCAGCCCCAGAACAACAAAGCGTTCCGGTCGGGGCCAACGCATTTCTGATGATTTGATATTGGGATTATTCTGCCAGTCGATTTCCGGGGGATATCCGGCATCACCGGGACTGCGCCAGTAAACTTTCCAACCGTCCTGCATTTTAAAATGCAGGCCCAGCGTCACTTCCTCGCGGTCCCCAATGGCGGTGGTCTGCGCAATCAAACGGACTTTGGCCTGATCGGCACCATCCCATCCTTCTGTCTGACTATGGGCCGATGTCGACCACGCCAACAGAAAAACAGATAAAACCAGAGCAATATTTTTAAATCGATGCTTCATTATACGACCTCTCGCCCTCTGTATCAGGCAGAATTATGTCAGAATTAGGGTGAAACACAGCCATATTTCAGGTCATAAACTCATAAAATAGACCGGAAAAGCTTGCACTTGCGGGTAATCAGCCATATTTGTAAGTCATGGAAGAACAAGAAGACATAAACACCAGCTTAACCGGACAGCTTTTGGTCGCCATGCCCGGCATGCCGGATCCGCGTTTTGCAAAAACGGTTATTTACGTGTGCTCCCATAGTGAAGAAGGCGCAATGGGGCTTGTGGTGAACCGTCTTGTCCAATCGCTTAGTTTTCCTGAACTGATGAAACAGTTAGGCATTGATGCACGGACACCGGAAAACCAAATCCGCGTTCATCTGGGCGGCCCCGTTGATGAAGAACGGGGATTTGTCCTGCACAGTCCCGATTATATGAAAGAATCCACCGTGGTTATCGGGGCGCATTTCGCCCTGACGGCAACCATTGATATTTTACGTGATATCGCCGTTGGGACAGGCCCGCGCAACAGCATGCTGGCCTTGGGTTATGCCGGATGGGGACCAGGACAACTGGATCAGGAACTCATGGAAAACGGCTGGCTGAACGTGCCCGCCAAAAGCGAAATTGTCTTTGACAACCATCTGGAAAGCAAATGGGAACGCGCCTTGGGCCAACTCGGTATTGACCCGCGTCTGTTGGTTGATGATGCCGGACACGCCTGATTGCTTTTTTCTTTACTGGGACAATTCAAGCGCCCGGTTATAAACATCCTTTTTCTTTAAGCCGGTCATCGCCACAACTTCAGCCACCGCATCACGAACCGATAACCGCGCCAAGGCATTTTGAAGCAAGCTATCCAAATCTTCCGCGCTGGTTTCATTGACCGTCTCATCGGGTGGGCCAATTACCAAAACGACTTCGCCGCGCACTTCCGCATCCACATACATATCCGCTAATTCCGGTAACGGGGCGCGACGCACTTCTTCAAATTTTTTGGTTAATTCACGGGTCACAGCCGCCTCCCGCGTACCAAGAACCTCGGCCATATCCGCCAGACAAGCGGCCACCCGACGTGGGGATTCCAAAACGATCAATGTGGCCTTCACCGATTTAATTTCATCCAAGGCTTTTTTACGGGCCGTTGTTTTATTGGGCAAAAAGCCCAAATACAGGAACCGATCACTGGGTAATCCCGATAAAACCATCGCCGTAATGACCGAACTTGCCCCCGGTGCAGTCGTATAAGGCAGGCCGACTTCCGCACATTCGCGCACCAGCTTATAACCCGGATCATTGATCAACGGTGTGCCCGCATCACTGACCAACACAACCACTTCGCCTGCCTGTAATTTTTCCAGAACTTTCGGGCGCATTTTTTCCGCATTATGTTCATGGTAAGCGATGCATTTTTTTCTGGAAATACCATGTATCGCCAATAATTTAGATGTTACACGGGTATCTTCACACAAGATGGTATCAGCTTGTTTCAACAGATCAAGCGCACGCAAAGTTATATCCTGTGCGTTCCCGATCGGTGTCGCCACAATATAGAGACCAGCGCGCCCTTTACTCCCTTGTCTACTCAGAGTAATCTCTTGCGCACCTTCTTCTTTGTCTTGGGGACCCAATGTTTCTAAATCTGCGTTATTTTGTTTTACCATTGATGCTCTGTATCACTTTGTTGTTGAGCGCATGTGAAACCACAACTGCACCCTCTAAATGGTGGGAAGTCCCCGGTACAACACCACAAGCACGTGGTCCTGCCCCTGAAACCTATGATCCCACTGCCCTACCGCGCAGCGGAAGCGAGATCCCGCCTTGGGACCCTTCCCAGCCCGTGACGGTGCAACAGCCAGACGCGCAGGTCAAGGCCGAAGAATGGATGACCCAATATGATGCCCGCGGTGGCCTGCGCGCCGCCCGTGTCGGTTTGCTTGTCCCCCTTAGTGGCAGTGCCGCAAATGTGGGACGCGAAATTCTCAACGCGGCCCAGCTTGCCTTGTTCGATTTCGCGGGACCGCATTATGAATTGCTGCCTTACGATACCAAAGGAACACCCGAAGGGGCTGTACGCGCCGCACAATACGCGCTTGCGGATGGCGTTTCCATCATTATCGGCCCGCTTCTGTCACAATCGGCACAAGCCATTGCCCCTTATCTGGAAGCCGCCAACGTCAATGCTCTGGCCTTCAGCAACGATTCGAACGCAGCCAGCCAGAATGTGTTTGTCATGGGAATACGCCCGGAAGAAGAAGTCGAACGCATCATCAATTTTGCCGCCCTGCAAGGCAGCCAGCGTTTTGCCCTGCTTGCACCCGCCGATGAATATGGCATACGTATCCGCACCGCTTTTGAACAAGCTGTTCAAGCCAATGGCGCCCAAGTTTCCAAAGTCGTTCAATTTTTATCCAGCAGTGATGACCTGCCCGCTTTGATCCGCGATATGGCAGATTACGATCAACGCCGTCAGGATTTACTGAAACAAAAACGTGAACTGGCCGGGAAATCAGATGAATTATCCAGAAAAGCACTGGATCGCCTTGAATTGCTGCAAACAGTCGGGGATGTGGATTTTGATGCCTTATTGGTTGCTGCGGGCGGAAAAACATTACAAGCCATTGCTGCCAACCTGCCTTATTACGATGTTGATCCCAAAAAGGTCCGGATTCTAGGCACCAGTTTGTGGGAAGCCAAATGGGTCCATGCCGAACCGGCTTTATTAGGGGGCTGGTTTGCCGCCCCCAGCCCAAAAAATCGAAGTGAATTTGTTGAACAATATCGTTCTGTTTACAAGGACACGCCTCACCGCCTTGCCACCTTGGCCTACGATGCCATTGCGTTGTCTGCGGTTTTGGCCGATGACAAGGGCGAGGCCGATTATAGCCGGACAACCCTGACCGATCCTGCCGGCTTTTTAGGGCGCACAGGTATTTTCCGTCTCCATCAATGGGGACTTGCCGAAAGGGGTTTAGCTGTTTTACAAGTTCAGTCAAAAGGGTTTCGCGAAATATCTCCTGCCCCCCGGAGCTTCGCCCCCATAACAAATTAGTCTCTTTTGGGTAACATTGATTATGGCTGAATATAAAAATCAGGAATTTAAGAACGGGGAATATATTATACGCGAAGGGGATGATCCCACTTGTGCCTATATTTTAAAAAATGGCAGTGTCGAGGTTATAAAAAGCCGTAACGACGGGGAAGAAGCCATTTTGGATGTGCTAAAAGCCGGGGACCTGTTCGGTGAAATGGCCTTGGTTGATCTGGAACCGCGTTCGGCAAGTGTGCGCGCGCTGGAAGATGTGACGGTCATCGTGGTTGATGGGCCGACCTTCAATCAAAAACAAGAAAAACTCGATGTTTTCAGCAAAAAGCTTGTGAAAACCCTGATTGACCGGGTTCGCTTGCAAAACCAAAAATTAGCCGATCTATCCGACCCTTCCAGCTTGTTAAAAGCCGTGAGGAAAGGCCAGGTGAATGCAACCAAACCCGCCCACACCAATGTTCTGATCCGTGATGATTATCGCGACAAAATTGATTTTGGCAAAATACGCCTGTTGATGGGCGACAGTAACCCGCAGTCACGTCAAGGCATTAAGGGTGGTTTGCATATGCAAGGGTTTCGTGAAATCGAGGATGTCAATAATGCCAAAGATTTCCGCAATTTAGTTGCCTCCACCGACTATGATCTGATTGTTGTGGATAGCAGCCTCAACGTGGCCGATATATCCGATGTGATCAACGACATCCGCCACGGTAAAATGGCAACCAGTCCGTTTGCTGTCATCTTCGCCGTTATCGAACAACCCGACCCCAAAACATTGGAAATGTTGGCCGAAGCCGGGCTTGATGATGTTTTGGTCAAACCGATTGCATTGGCCAATATTATCGATCGGGTGGAACGGCGCATTAAAAAACGCAAAGACTTTGTCGTGACCCTTGATTATGTCGGACCGGACCGGCGCAGCAGTGCCCGACCCGGCGGCGAACAAATCCCGTTGGTTGCTGTTCCCAATCCACTCAGCTTCAAGGCGTTGGACCTGATTGATGAACGGACTTATATCAGCCTGAGCAAAAAAGCACGCGGACGTATCGAAGATTTAAAGATCGAACGTTTCGCCGTCCAAATTGATTGGTTGCGTGGAAAAATCGCCACACAAATCGGTGAAAAGCAAGACCCTGCCTTTTTCTTGGAACGTATATTTGAGGTCACGCAAACCCTTATTGAAAAACTGGACCGGCGCAAAGATGAAGATCACGTCACCACATGTCGCCTCATTTTATCCAGCTTGGATGATTTTGAAGTCGGGACAGCCGATATGGCAGGACAGGATTGGGAAAATTTTGCCAACCTGACCCGTCAGCTCCGCAGTGAACTTGGACCGCAAAAAGCCGCTTAAAGGCGAATCAGCTTTTCCAGCACACCATCCAGACATTTGCGTCCTTCATAAGTCGGGCGCAAATGTTGTTGATCCCATTCAATCAAATCATGGGTTAATAGAAGGTCTAACCCGTCCGGGTCCAGACAGCTTTGCAGGCTTTTGCCACTAACTTGTTGGAACTTCTTGCAATTAATACCATTTTTCAGTCGCAATCCCATCATAAGCAGCTCAACCGCGCGCTCATCCGGGGCAAGTTTTTTTCTTTTTTGCTCCCCCGTGCCGTTTTCCAGAACACCGTTCAGCCACAGGTCTGGCTTATATATTTGATGAATAGCAAAATTGTTCAGGCGGCTATGGGCACCGGGGCCAATACCGATATAGTCATCGCCTTGCCAATAAACCAAATTATGGCGGCTTTCTTCACCCGGTTTGGCATGATTGGATATTTCATAAGCCGACATCCCGGCCTGTTCCATCATGGTTTGCGTCAAATCAAACAGATCAGCCCCCAGATTTTCCTCCGCTGCGGGGACATTGTCTTTATAAAAGGCCGTCCCCGGTTCGATCGTCAATTGATAGAGCGACAAATGCCCGGCACTCAGGCTTAAGGCCTGTGTCAATTCATCCTGCCAATCTGCAAGGCTTTGGTTAGGGCGGGCATAAATCAGATCGAAGCTATAGCGATCAAACGTTTTTGCTGCCAGTTCAAGGGCCCGATACCCTTCCTCAACACTATGGGCACGACCAAGAAACTTTAACACATCGGGGCGTAAAGATTGGATACCGATGGACAGGCGATTGATACCGGCGTGTTTAAAATTGGCAAAGGTATCGCTTTCAACCGTCGTCGGGTTGGCTTCCAACGTAATCTCGACGTCATCGCGCACCCCCCACAAGGACGCAGTTGTTTCAAGAATCCGGTTAACGGTTTGCGGAGCCATTAAAGAAGGCGTCCCCCCACCAAAGAAAATACTGGAAACCTGTTGCCCCTTGCTTTCCTGAAAGACCCGATGCAATTCGGCCTCAAAAGCCTGTGCCCATTGGGCGTGGTCAATGGTTTGCGCCACATGTGAATTAAAATCACAATACGGGCATTTGGACACACAATAAGGCCAATGAATATAAAGGCCAAAAGGGGGCTTTTTAATTTGGGTCATGGCCAAGGCTTATACCTGCAAATGCAAAGAAAGACAGCGTCACCCAAGCAGGTAACCCTCTAATCATCAAGAACGCTTAAATTCTGGATGCGCAAACGATGAATGCGACGGGGATCGGCTTCAAGAATTTCAAATTCCAATCCACTTGGCGCATGACGGATAATTTCACCACGAATAGGCACATGTCCGGTGATGGAAAACACCAAACCGCCGAGCGTATCAATATCTTCACGCTCGGTTTCTTCGAGGAAGATGCCGATTTTTTCTTCAACATCTTCAATTTCCCAACGGGCATCCGCATCAATTTTACCATCGGCGCGTTCGACAAACATCGGCCCTTCCGGTCGGTCATGTTCGTCTTCGATCTCGCCAACAATTTCCTCAACCAAGTCTTCAATGGTTACCAGACCGTCTGTGCCACCATATTCATCGACCATCAAGGCCATATGGACGCGCTTGGTCCGCATTTCCAACAATAATTCCAGCACACGCGCACTGGGGGAAACAAACAGAACCTTGCGACAAAGCTTTGCCAGATTAAACGGGGTGGATTGGTTTTGCCACGCAATAACATCCTTGATATGCACCATCCCGACTGGATCGTCCAAATCTTCCCCATAAACTGGAATGCGCGAATGCCCTTCCTTGGTCATCAGTCCGACCACTTCCTCCAAGGAGGCATCCACCCCAATGGCACAAATATCAGAGCGCGGCACGCACACATCTTCGATTGTACGTTCACGCAACCCTAAAATATTCTTGAGAAGTTGAGCCTCTTCGGCTTCCAGCGGAATTTCCTGTTCTTCGCGCTCTTCCAACAGTTCTTCCAGCGTGTCACGCACACTGTTATCGCCATTAGATTTTTTTCGGAACGGGTTTAAACGTTCGAGTAATCCGGGCTCATTCGTCCCGTTTTCCGGCCCCGCTTCACGGGGCATGCAACTGTCGCCTGACTGGTCGTTCATTCGTTTCTGTTTCGGTTAACCAATTTATCTTTTTACTCTGCCTCAGAATCATAGGGGTTCGCAATGCCAAAATCTTTTAATATGGCAATTTCCAGCGCTTCCATTTCCTCGGCTTCTTCATCTTCGATATGATCAAACCCAAGAAGATGCAAAACCCCATGCACAATCAAATGGCTGAGATGATCTTCAAATGCAATCTTTTGATCTGATGCTTCCTGTGCCACAACACCATAGGCCAGAATAATATCCCCGAGATGCAAGGGGCCGGGTTCCAAAATCAGGTGGCCCGGTTCATCACATTCAAGGGCAGGAAAAGACAAAACGTTAGTCGGTTTGTCTTTTCCACGATATTCACGATTTAAGTCCTGAACCTGATCATTATCACTCAGCAAAATACTGAGCTCAAACGGACGGCCATGTTGCGTATCGGTTTGACAATGGGCCAACGCGGCTTTGACACAGTTTTCGATTAAAACATCACAATCAGGCCATGACTCGTCCACATGGGTGATATCCAGATCGCCCAACATTATACTTTTGGCCTTCTGCGCGGTGGTTTGACATAAATTTCAGCGTCTTCACGGTTCTTTTCTGCCGTGTCATAGGCTTCAACAATGCGTTTCACCAAGGCATGACGCACCACGTCTTTTTCAGTAAACTGAATGCCTGCAATCCCTTGAACACCGCTGAGAGTTTCCCACGCATCGCGTAAACCCGAACGCACCCCATGCGGCAGATCCACCTGTGATAAGTCGCCCGTTACCACCATGTGAGAGCCTTCGCCCAAACGGGTCAGGAACATTTTCATCTGAACAGCTGTGGTGTTTTGCGCTTCATCCAAAATAACAAAGGCATTGGACAGGGTCCGTCCGCGCATGAAAGCCAGTGGCGCGATTTCAATCTCGCCCTTTTCCATACGTTTTTCCACTTGATCCTGAGGCAGCATATCATAAAGCGCATCATAGATCGGACGTAGATAGGGATCGACTTTTTCCTGCATATCACCGGGTAGAAAACCCAGCTGTTCGCCCGCTTCCACCGCAGGGCGTGACAAAATAATCCGGTCCACTTCGCCTGTGGTCAAGGCTTCCACCGCTTTTGCAACCGCCAGATAAGTTTTGCCCGTTCCCGCCGGACCGATACCAAAAACCAACTCACAGGTATCAATAGCCCGCAAATATTCGGCCTGAAGATGGGAACGCGGCGAAATATGTTTTTTGCGGGTTTTCACCACCATTGCCGTATCGGGCAAAGCCGCGCGTGCTTTCTTTTCGCTTTCTTTGACATGAGGGGGCTGGTCGCCGTCAATCGCCATACGAATGGCACCATCAACCTCGGCAGAGCCAACGATCATGTCTTTTTTCAAACGGTTATAAAGACTGGAAAGTACATCGCGCGTGCGATTAACATTTTCAGGGTCCCCGACAACAATCAGTTGATTGCCGCGTTCGTGGATGGTGACATCCAACATTTGTTCCAAACGAGCCAGATTGCGATTGTGTTCGCCAAACAAGTCCGGCAGCAAGGCATTATCTTCAAAATCCAGATTCAGATTAATCTCGTCGCTCACGCACGTTTCCTTTCGCCATCAACCAATTGTGCCCCCAACGAATTCGGGCGGGCACTCACAATCTTAAGATCATGGATTTGGCCGACGAAATCAAGTGGCGCATCCACATGAACGGGTTGCATATAAGGACTGCGTCCAACAAGCTGCCCCGGATTACGACCTTCACGTTCCAGTAAAATCGGGAATTCCTTGCCGATGCAGGACTGGTTGAAATCGGTTTGAATATCGCCCAGTAATTTTTGCAAAATCTGCAAACGCTCGTTCGCAATCGCTTTGTCCACCTGCAAATCCATCGTGGCCGCCGGTGTACCAGGGCGCGCACTATAAACGAAGGAGAACGCCTGAATGAAACCGACCTGACGGATAATATCCAGTGTATCTTCAAAATCACGATCATTTTCACCGGGGAAACCAACGATAAAATCAGACGACAAAGCCAAATCCGGGCGTGCGGCCTTCAGTTTTGCGATAATTTCCAGATATTGTTCGCGCGTATGATTACGGTTCATCGCCGCCAACACACGGTTAGACCCGGCCTGAACTGGTAAATGCAGATACGGCATCAGTTGTGGCACTTCGGCATGGGCGCTGATCAAATCATCATCAACTTCTGCCGGATAAGATGTGGTGTAACGGATACGTTCCAGCCCGTCGATTTCAGCCAGCTCGCGGATCAAACGGCCCAAAGACCATTCCCCGCCCTGCCCATCATCCCCATGATAGGCATTGACGTTTTGACCCAGCAAAGTGATCTCCAGCGCGCCTTGCTCAACCAATTGACGGGCTTCTTTCAACACATGAGCTGCGGGCCGCGAATATTCAGCCCCGCGCGTATAAGGCACAACGCAATAAGTACAAAATTTGTCACAGCCTTCCTGAATAGACAGAAACGCGCTGTAACCTTCTGGCTTAACCGGATCAGGCAAATGATCAAATTTGTCTTCGGCGGGGAATTCGGTCATCAAAATGCCCCGACCTTTATCATCACCCGCCCGATGGGCCTTGGCGATCATTTCCGGCAAATTGTGATAACTTTGTGGGCCGAACACCATATCCACATAAGGGGCCCGACGTGAAATTTCTTCCCCTTCGGCCTGCGCGACACAACCTGCCACCGCAATAATCATTTCGTTATTTTCATCACGGACTTTTTTGATATTTTTCAAACGCCCCAGTTCGGAATACACTTTTTCCGAGGCTTTTTCCCGAATATGGCAGGTATTCAAAATCACCATATTGGCCTGATCCGGCCCATCGGTCATTTCATATCCCAAGGGTTTAAGAACGTCTTCCATACGTGCAGAGTCATAGACATTCATCTGACATCCGTATGTTTTGATAAATACCTTCTTCGGCGTAGCCATGATTGATCCGTACTTTATAATATGAACATTGCAAAACTGTTGTGGGGTGCAGATAAGCCGAGACGCCCGCAGAGTCAAGCGATTCACGGCGACAGAAACCATGCCCCGTCTTTAGGAACAAGCGTCATTATTAAAAAATCAGAAGTTATAGAACTGAAACTTAGTCTTTTTTCAGCGGTACACCGAATAATTCCATTCGATGATCAACCAGCTCGTATCCAAGTTTTTCTGCAATCTTGCGCTGAAGCTCTTCAATTTCATCATCATGAAATTCAATGATCTTGCCGCTTTGCACATCAATTAAATGATCGTGATGATCTTCAGAAGCTTCTTCATAACGTGCGCGCCCATCACCGAAATCAAGGCGTTCAACGATCCCGGCTTCTTCAAACAAACGGACCGTGCGGTAAACCGTTGCGATAGAAATTTTCGGGTCAACTTCACTGGAGCGGCGATAGACTTCTTCAACATCAGGGTGATCGTTCGCATCGGAAAGAACTTTGGCAATCACACGTCGTTGCCCAGTCATTTTCATGCCTTTTTCAATGCACATTTCTTCGATACGAGAATCAGTCATTTTCCCTAAGCCCTATATCTGAAAATTATAAATTTCAGCAATTGCGAATGCGAATCACCGCTTCAATAATAATGCCTACTGAGGCATTTATGTCAATGTAAAGGAGCACTATTTTAGAATTTATTATGCTTCTAAACTAAAGATTATGGCTTTCAAGAAATAGAAATCCTTGAAAGCCAATACCCTAAAGCCAAGATCAAATCTGTTGAAAACAATTATTTGGCGCGTGCGCGCGTTCCCAAACCGATTTTTTTCGCCAAACTACTACGATGTTCCGCATAATTGGGCGCAACCATCGGATAATCAGACGGTAAATTCCATTTCTCACGATATTCTTCGGGTGTCATGTTGTAAGCGGTTTTCAAATGGCGCTTCAACATTTTCAATTTTTTACCATCTTCCAGACAGATAATGTAATCCTGTTGAATGGATTTTTTCACAGGTACGGCTGGAAGAAGTTTCTCTTTCATGTCGGATTTTTCACCAACTGAATTCAGAGATCTATAAACGTCTTCAATCAATTGCGGCAAATCGGCCGGACTGACAGAATTATTGCCGACGTGGGCAGAAACAATTTTGGATGTCAGCTCCAAAAGTTCTAGTTTGCTCGGTTGTTCGCTCATGCTAAAACCAACTCCAATTATTATGTTTGGTCGTTTTTATATAGGTCTTATATTCAAATCATAAAAGGGGTTACAAGTATAAAATGCTAATAAACAGTAATAATGACCAAGAAATTCAGGTTGATGAGTCTATAGACATTACTTCAGATACATGTCCCATGACATTCGTGAAGACAAAATTAAAAATCGAAAAAATGAAATCCGGGCAAATTCTCGAAGTTTTATTAAACGAGGGCGAACCTTTGAAAAACGTTCCTCTATCCGCCGAAGAATTGGGCCATAAGGTTTTAAATATTACACCTCAAAGCGACCAAAAAACATATAAACTCCTTATTCAGAAGAAGTAAATCGCTTGCCTTCTGTTCAACATTCATTCTATTTGCTATATTTCTCGTAGAAAAACAAAATATAAAGCGCTTAATCAATGGACGCTCAAAAAACGGATAACCATAACAAAGGACGCACGATCCTCCCCCTGATCGTTCTGTTTGCTGTTTTATGGACTGTTGTCGTTGCCGCTTCTTTAGCCTGGAATACGCACAAGGCCGAAGAAGAAGTCATGAACCTCGCCCGTAAAGAAGCCCTTGCCATGTATAACAAAGACATGGGCTTTCGACTGTGGGGTACACGTCATGGCGGTGTCTACGTCCCCATCAGCGAACATACGCCGCCCTCTCCTTATCTGGCCCATATCCCGGAGCGTGATATTGAAACACCATCGGGGAAAAAGCTGACCTTGATGAACCCGGCCTATATGGTCCGACAGCTTATGGATAATTATAACGAGTTGTATGGAACCCGCGGTCACATTACCGGACTGGTCCTGCTGAGACCTGAAAATGCACCGGACACATGGGAAACCAAAGCCTTAAAATCCTTTATTGATGACGGCGTGAAAGAAGCCAACGAATTAACGGAGATAGATGGCGAGCCTTTCTTGCGCCTGATGCGCCCGATGATTATGACCAAGGGCTGTGAAAAATGCCACGGTCATCTTGGATTTCGCGAAGGCGATATTCGCGGTGGCGTCAGTGTCGCCATCCCTATGAAATCCTATCTTCAGCATCAAGCCGCACAAGAACAGGTTCTTTATGCAACACACGGCAGTGTCTGGCTTATCGGCCTGTTTTTAATTGGTTTTGGTGGACGTAAAATCCATACCGGATTGCAGGAAACCCTGAACGCCGAACAAGAGGTACGCAAATTAAACCGCGACCTTGAACAGCGGGTTGCAGAACGGACAAAAGAGCTGAAAGAAAAAGAAGAACGACTGCGCATGACCGTGGAAAATGCCGCCGATGGCATTATCGTTATCGACGAAAACGGCATCATCGATACCTTTAACGAGTCCGCGCAACATATCTTCGGTTATAGTCCCAACGAAGTCATCGGTGAAGATATCGCCCTGCTCATGCCGGATGACGATGGAAAAAAACATGACAACTATGTCAGCACCCTCTTAAGGACAGGCCGTTCAACCGTTTTAGGGGTCGGACGTGAAGTGACGGCAAAACGTAAAAACGGCGATCTATTCCCGCTTCATCTGGCGGTCAGCCAAACCCATATGGAAGATCGCATCCTTTTCAGCGCCATCTGTCGCGATTTAACCCATGAAAAGAAAATCGCACAGGAACTTTTGCAGGCCAAAAAAGAAGCCGAACAGGCCAACCATGCAAAGTCCGAGTTCCTGTCTTCTATGAGTCACGAATTACGCACACCCCTGAATAGCATTATCGGGTTTTCCCAATTGCTGAATTTGGGAAATAATGATCCTTTAAGCGCAAGCCAAAGCGAAAAAGTCAAACAAATCCATAACGCTGGACAACACCTTCTCTCCCTCATCAATGATATTCTGGATCTTTCGCGCATTGAAACACAGGGATTTTCCCTATCACTGGAACCCATCGACGTTAAAAAAGCCGTTCAGGATTGTCTTGTCCTCATTACACCACAGGCCCAAAAACGTAAAATTCGCATTTGTGACAATATCACCACAAAAGACCTTCCCTTGGCCTTTGCTGACTTTGTACGTTTCAAACAAGTGTTGATGAACTTATTATCCAACGCCTTGAAATATAATGTTAAAGGTGGACAAGTCACCTTAAGTGCTGAAATCAATGGCCCTTATATCAAACTGTCCATAGCCGATACCGGTGCCGGTATTGCACAAAGCCAGCTTGATCAGGTCTTCCTACCGTTTAACCGCCTCGGACATGAAAATGGGGATATTGAAGGGACCGGCATCGGGCTTTCCATCACAAAAAAATTGATTGAAACCATGAACGGGCAAATTTCCGTCGAAAGTATCCTTAATCAAGGGTCCGTCTTCCGCATTGAAATCCCGGTCTGCATCTCGGTTGAAGATTCTGAAAACGGGATACAGGTTTTGCCAATCCTGCCTGCCGGGTCGTGGCGTATCCTTTATATCGACGATAATGAAAACAATTGTAGTCTGTTAAATGATACATTCAGCCATTACGATACGGTTGAATTTATAAGTGTGCAGACAGGCGAGGAAGGTATAAATCTCGCCTATGAAGAACTCCCCGATATTATATTGATGGACCTCAACCTGCCGGGCATGGATGGATTCAGCAGCCTGCACGTTTTGAAAAACGATGACGCAACCTGCGACATTCCCGTGATTGCGCTTTCCGCCAATCGGGCCAAAAACCAAAAACAACTTGCCTTGCAAGCCGGGTTCCAGTCCTATATCGCAAAGCCGTTTGATATTGATAATTTACTCACAACGATTGCGACCATCCTGAGCCGTCAAATCAGACCGTAAATTCATAAACCAAGGCATCCACAACCGCGCCGTTGGGGCGTTTATAATAATTTTTGCGCACCCCGATTTTAGCAAAGCCGTGTTTTTCATAAAAAGAAATCGCCGATAGGTTATCTGTCGCCACTTCTAAAAACATACGTGCGGTTTGCGTACAAGCGGCCTTCAGCAATGTAGCGGCCACCCCTTTTCGACGAACACTGGGCCGGGTTGCAATCGTGATGATTTCAGCTTCGATATCATCGCCTTGGCACAAAACAAACCCGAAGGGATCATCGCTATCACGATCAAAGGCCAAAAAGCCAAACGTTGCCGGTAAACTGATTAAATCTGCAAATGCCTGTGTTGACCAGTTTTCTGTAAAGCTTTCCGCGTGTAAATCTGCAATTACCGCACAATGGCCTAGTCCCAATTCACATATATTCATGGGCGCAAGCGCCCACCGTTTTTAGGTAAAGCCGCATCCGGGGGGCGAATATAAAAAGCAGACGGACGGGCTTGATCCGCATCCGGCAAACCTTTGGCCGCCGCAATTTGCACGACATAACGGGCTTCAGGCAAAGTGACATCGCTACAGACAGCTTCCACCCCACGGTCTTTCAACAGGTCTTTGACCCGGTGAAAAGAATCGCCACAGACAACGACCTTTGTACAGTCATCGGGCAGAATTTTAACCACATTTTCCGGCAATAAGGCCTGCGCCGGTGTACAAGCTTGCCCCATCCCATCAAACAATTGGCAATAGAGATCAGCGCGTTTGGCATCCAAGGCACACAAAATCGGGCAATCCTGTTTTCCAACACCGAAAGCCAAGGCTTCCAACGTCGTGACACCAATGACCGGCAAACCGCTGGCAACGCCAAACCCACGCGCCGCCGCCAAGCCAATGCGCAATCCGGTAAACGCCCCCGGCCCAACCGTAACCGCCAAGGCATCCATTTCCTTGACGCTTAATCCTGCCTCATCCAACATGTCAGAAATCATAGGTAAAAGTTCGCTGGCATGCCCGCGTGTCATTTCTTGCAAAATAGAATGCGTAACATTATTATCCTGCCAAATCGCAACCGAACAAGACGCCGCTGCCGTATCCATGGCTAAAATTTTCATGGGTGCTTTCACCTTTTTCAAAGATCTCCGGCTTCTTATACTGTGAAAACCGTTTAACCTTCAAGGTTGGCAATATGGCCCTTATCGAAATTACCGAAGAAACCCACGACGTCATTCTGGATTTAAAATACGCCACAACCGATAATTTCACCGACGCGCCTGTTTACACAAATCCCCATTGCTACTTGCATGAAGAAGCCGAAAAACTGCTACGCAACGCGATTGTCCTTGCCCAACCGTTTGGTTATCGCTTTCGCATTTTCGATGCCTTTCGTCCGTCTGAAGCCCAATGGGCCTTGTGGAACCACACACCGGACCCGGAATTTTTGGCAGACCCACGACGCGGTTCCCCCCATTCACGGGGCGCTGCAATTGACGTAACCCTGACCGACGAACATGGAAATGATCTGGATATGGGCACAGGCTTTGATGCCTTCACACCCCTTTCCCATCACGGCAATATGGAAATTTCCGTCGAAGCACAGAAAAACCGCTGTCTGTTGATGGGGATTATGACCACGGCTGGTTGGGATTTTTTCCGCAATGAATGGTGGCACTATCAACTGTTTAATGCCCGCCGCCTGCCTGTTTTCAGCGATACCACTTTGCCAAATCCAATGATGAAAAATATTTAAAATTTTATCAACATAAGTATTTACATCTTTTGATAAACGCCTCTAAACTCTGCAGGAAAGTCTTACGGCAAAACAGGGAAAGATAGATGCTGCGTATTTCATTGGGTTTATTGGGAATGGTTCTGCTTTTAACAGGCTGTATGCGCGCTCATCTGGTTGCTGAAAACCGGGACGGTCTCATCGTTTTTCACCGAACCAATTATCAAAGCCGTGATATTTCCAATGTAACCGCCGAAGAATACTGTCAAAAACTTCAAAAGCCCACCACCTGGATTTCCACCAAAGTTGCAAAACAGGGCGGCTATTTAGATACATATAAATGTGGTGCTGTCCCCCCTGCGGCCTTGTCACATCAAAATAATCCTAAGGCTGAATATTCACCCAGACGCCCGCAAGCATCCCAAAACCGTTACGACCGCGAAGATAGCGAAGCTATCTCCGGTGACTATTTCGGATCACGTCGCCAATCTCGCGATGACAGCAACTGGTAAGGGCTCCTAAGCCGCATCGGCATTATCACAATGCGTTGCCAGTTCCAGCAAGGTTTTCATCGGTTTTGTCTGAATGGTGGATTTATTGCAGATCAGATAGGTCTGCACCAATGCGATATCATCGGGAATAAGTGAGATTGAGATATCGCTCGATAAATTGCGCGCGACTTCTTCAGGCAGAAGTGTAATGCCCAAACCGGCAGAAACGCAGCCGATAATCCCTTCCTGTGTGCCAAACTCCATAACCTTATAGGGCAAACGCCCTTCACGTCGCAGCCATTCTTCGGCACGTGCGCGATAGGCACAACCTTGTCGATAAACCAAAAGCGTATTATCCGGGGCACTGCCTGAGGCACTAACCAGGACCAAACGCTCTGTAAAAAATGGATATTGCACAATTTCATCGCTTTGCACCGCACTTCCCACAATCGCACAATCCAGTTGATGATTAAGAACCTGTGCAATCATCTCATCCGTTGTCCCGGTGCAAACTGACAATTGTGTGCGGGGCTGGCGTTTATGAAATTCCTTTAACAGACGGGGCAGGCGAACCGCCATTGCCGTTTCCATCGACCCCAGCGACAAAGTGCCACCATCTTCCACACTGGCCCGCACGGCACGGCTGGCTTGGCGTTCCATATCCAGTAAACGATAGGCATGATCCAGCAGAACACGGCCCTGACTGCTGAGTTCCATCCCCCTGCTTTTACGTAAAAACAGACTGACCCCAAGTTCTTCTTCTAATTTTTTAATACGAGCCGTCACATTGGATTGCACACAGTTCAATTGCAGTGCTGCGCCCGAGACACTGGCATTTTCTGCAACGGCAACAAAGACTTTCAAGGCTGAAATTTCCATAGGAATATCCTATTATCACTTTTTATGAACGATAACATCAAAACAAATCATTTGTAATGATTTTTTATTTCCCCTACACTTTGTTCGTCAATCAAACAAAAAATAAATAGGGTGGTAACACATCATGTCCCAACGTCTGGCAACCTGGAAATTGCTTTGTGCCGGTATCTCGTCGTTAATCCTTGTTATGGGGATTGCCCGCTTTGCCATGACCCCGTTACTGCCCGCCATGCAGGCAGCCACAGGGTTGGGGGATGACGGGGCAGGATTTCTTGCTGCCTCCAACTATGCCGGATATCTCAGTGGCGCTTTATTTGCCAGCCGTTTGCGCGATCCTTTAAAAAAGCTGTTTTATTTCCGCCTTGGTATTGTTTTTGCCGTCCTGACCACCGCTGCAATGGCCCTTAGTGATCATGTTATCATCTGGTCTGTCTTGCGCTATTTCGGCGGATTGACCAGTGCAGCGGGTATGGTCATTGGGACAGCAATTATCTTGGACCACCTGAAACAACGCCATCGTCCCGATTTCATCGGTATTCATTTCAGCGGTGTCGGGTTGGGGGTTGTCCTTAGCGGAACGGTCCTCACCCTGATCGAACCGATTATGACTTGGGATCAAGGTTGGTTACTGGTCGGTGGCATCGGTTTACTGCTCGCCCTGCCCTGCCTGTTCTGGATGAATGTTCATAATCTGAATACCGCACCAGCCGCACATGCCGATGCCGTCAGTATGCGTTCCAAACCCATCTTGTTTTTACTCATTTCCTACGGTTTTGCCGGGGCGACTTTCTCAATTGGCACTACCTTTATCATTTCGATTATGGCACAAAGCCCTTCCTTGTCAGACAGTCGAAACCTCGCCTGGATTTTACTCGGCGTTGCCTTGGCACCGTCTTGTTATTTCTGGATGCGCAGTGCGGTTAAACTTGGTGATTTCCGTGCCCTGACACTGGCCTATCTGTTGCAGGCTGTCGGTTGTGCCCTGCCTGTGATTTGGCCGTCAACCGCCAGCGCATTGATCGGTGGCTTCCTGTTTGGCGCCTGTTTCATGGGGATCGTCACAGTGGTTCTGGCCCTTGGTGGTAAATTATCACCACACAATCCATCCGCCTTGATCGGCATTTTGGTGGTTTCCTATGGTGTTGGACAGATCGTCGGCCCTGTCCTAGCCGGAATTGCGATGGAAAAAACCGGCTACAGTGAAATCGGATTATGGAGTGCGGCGGCCTGTAGCCTCTTATCCATCGTCACCTTAGCCGGTAGCCGTTGCCCAAGCGATAAACCAGTTGAAGAAAACTGTGGCTGTTTAACCTGACAATAACCCTTCTTTCACTTTTTTATCCTACCCTTACCCTGTAAATATGAAAGACAGGGTAAGGGTATGACTGACTTTGACAGACGAGAAGGGCCGGATCGACGCAAATCCCCCGTTCAGGATCGAAATAAATCTGTCGGACGACGCGAAAACGATATCTTAGATGCCGTTGCCCCTCTGGAACCCAGCTTTCAAGCACAAGGCCACAACCAAACCAGACGCAATCGCATTTTTGAGATTATGGAAGTCGGCAGTCAAAAGGATGTCATTTCCCGCGCATTTGATATTTTTATTATCTGTTTAATTTCACTCAATGTCCTTGCCGTTATTCTGGAATCCGTCGTCAGCATTCACAAAGAATGGTTTCTGGAATTTGAATATTTTGATCGCTTCAGCGTTTTCATTTTTACAATTGAACTTTTGATGCGTATCTGGACCGTTATTGAAAGCCCGGACCCTAAATTCTCACATCCTATTTGGGGGCGTGTGCGTTATCTTTTTACCTTGAATGCACTGGTTGATATTTTGGCAATTTTGCCATTTTATCTGAGTTTCCTTATGACATTGGACCTGCGCTTTATGCGTGTCCTCCGGTTATTGCGGGTCTTTAAACTGACGCGTTATTCATCTGCCATGTCCATTATGCTCACCGTCTTACGCCAAGAAGCTCGCGCCTTTGGCGCAGCTCTGTTCGTCCTGCTTTTATTGATGATTTTTTCTGCTTCCATGATTTTCCTGTTTGAACACAAGGCCCAGCCGGACGTCTTTTCAAATATCCCCAATTCCATGTGGTGGGCGGTAATTACATTAACCACGGTGGGATTTGGTGATGCTTATCCCATTACCCCTATGGGCAAACTGTTTGGCGCGATGATTTCCATCATCGGGATCGGTATGGTGGCCTTGCCTGCTGGTATCTTGGCCTCGGCCTTTTCCGAGCAATTACATATTCGGCGTGAAAAATATCGTGATCAGGTCAATGATGCCCTGTCCGACGGTATCTTGACCCACGGCGAAGCCGAACAGCTACGCAAAATTCAAGAAGATCTGGGTATATCTGTGGAAGAAGCTCGCAATATTTTACATCATAGCGTAAAAGGCAAACTTCATTTTTATGCCCACTGCCCACATTGTGGCGAAAACCTGCAAAAAGACCCATCCAAACCATGAGCAGCACTCCTTTCGACCTGATAATCTTTGACTGCGACGGCGTCCTTGTTGACAGCGAGCTTCTCGCATCAGACGTTTTGTCCGAAGAACTTGCCCGTCATAATATCGACATTCCGCCGCGCGAATGCCGGGACCGTTTTACCGGGTCCAGTCTGAAACGGGTCAAAGAACTGGTCTTTCAAAGTACGGGGATTGAACTTCCCGATGATTTTGAAGAAAACGTACGTAAACAGGATCGTGATATTTTTGAAAAACGCCTGCGCCCCGTTTCCGGCATCGAAGAAACACTGGAACTTTTAAACATTCCGGTCTGTGTGGCCTCCAGCGGGTCTATGGAAAAAATCACCCATTCATTAAAATTGGCAACAATCTATGATCATTTTGCGCCGAACATTTTTTCTGCTGAAATGGTCGCACGCGGTAAACCTGCCCCTGATTTATTCCTGTTTGCCGCAGAAAAAATGGGTGTTGCCCCGGAACGCTGCCTCGTCATTGAAGACAGCCCTGTCGGCGTCAAAGGGGCCTTGAAAGCCGGCATGACCGTTTTTGGTTTCGCCGGGGCATCCCACGCCGGACCGGGACATGCGGAAATGCTGGATTTAGCCGGGGTTAAAATCTCGTTTCGCGAGATGTTCGCCCTGCCCAACCTGATCAATTTTTATCAATAGAACCATATCGTTCCAGAACTTCATATTCCGCCCCATGTTGTGTCAAATGAGACTGAAACAGGGAAAAATGGGAAATTTCAAAAGTGTCCGTTTTAAAACGGTTGTTCTCGCAGATGTAATCCAGGAGTTTCTCTTTAGGAAAACGATTAAGATAAGACAACGTGACATGGGGTTTAAATTTACGTCGTTCCGGTTCCAGCCCTGCGCGTTCTAATGCTGTCATGATTTTATGCTGCAAATGACAGAGGGCCACCCGATCTCCATCAACACCCGTCCATAACACCCGGACCTTGCCCCGGCTTTCAAAACAATCGACGCCTGCCAATTGCAAATCAAACGGGTCAAAACGCAATGTGTTCAGGGCTTCGTGCAGGTCAGCTGCCTGCACACTGTCCAGTTCCCCCAAAAAGGCCAAGGTTAAATGCATATTGCGCGGGGCCACCCAGCGCACATCTTTTAATCCTGTGCACAGGGTGACAACCGCATCACAAACATCTGAAGGCAGTTCCAGTGCGATAAATAATCTCATGTCCTGCCCCTTCTTCCTACTTACGGAGCCGGATTAGGGAAACTTCTGTGAACCGCATCAATATCGGCCAGTACATCGTCAGACAAGGTCAGTTCATAGGCATCAATATTGCTTTTCAACTGTTCCATCGTTGTCGCCCCAATAATCGACGCCGTGACAAAATTCTTGGATTTCAAAAAGGCCAGCGACATTTGGCTAAAATCCAAACCGTGTTTTTGGGCCACCTCTGCATATCCTTGCGTCGCCTCCAAACCGCGCGATTTGGTGTAGCGTGAATACCGATCCGGCCAAAGGGTCAGACGGGCACCTTGTGGTTCTGCACCATTTAGGTACTTGCCACTCAGCGTTCCACATCCCAAGGGCGAATACCCCAGCAAGCCAACCTGTTCACGCACCGCAAATTCGGACAAGCCAATTTCAAAAGAACGGTTGAGCAGGTTATAGGGGTTTTGGATAGATGCTATCCTTGGCCAGCCGTTTTTCTCCGCCAGTGCCAGATATTGTGCCACACCCCACGGTGTTTCGTTGGATACACCGATATGGCGTACCTTGCCTTGTTCCACCAATTTCGCAAGGGCGGACAAGGTTTCCTCAATCGCAACCGCATCCGAATGGTCCGCATTGTTGGGGAAATCCAACTGCCCGAAACAATTGACCGGACGCGACGGCCAATGGATTTGGTAAAGATCGATATAATCCGTTTTCAATCGCTGCAAACTTTGATCACAGGCCGCTAAAATTTCAGCCTCGGTCAAACGTTTGGCATCGTCGCGGATATATTTAAACCCACCCGGTCCAATCACTTTGGTTGCCAGCACGATCTCGTCACGCTTGCCACTTTTTTCAAACCATGTCCCGATCACCCGTTCGGTATCGGCGTAGGTTTCCTTGCGCGGGCTGATGGGATACATTTCCGCCACGTCAAAGAAGTTTACCCCGCGTGAAACGGCGTAATCCATCTGTTCATGGCCTTCAGCTTCGCTGTTTTGTTCGCCCCACGTCATTGTGCCCAGACAAACAAGGCTGACGTCAATATCGGTGCGTCCCAGTTTTCTATATTCCATTAATTCATTACCTTTTTGATATGGGGTAGGAGACGTTCTACAATAATCGCAACGCCGTCTGCATTTGGATGAATACCGTCTTCCTGATTCAAATCCGCAATCCCGGCAACCCCTTCAAGAAAAAAGGGATATAGGGCGACCCCATGCTTTTTGGCAAGACGGGGATAAATTGAATTGAATTCCCGACCATAATCGCCCCCCAGATTGGGCGGTGCCAACATACCTGTCAGTAAAACCTTCATCCCACGATCTTTTAAATTCTGTAAAATACCATCAAGATTTTTTTCTGTCAGTTTTGGGTCCAAACCACGCAAACCATCGTTTGCCCCCAGCTCCACAATCACCATATCGGGATTATCCACCAAGGCCCAGTTCAGACGTGCCAGACCGCCTTTGGTCGTATCCCCCGACACCCCACCATTCATCACTTTGATATCTCGGTCCGGGAAATTATGATTAAGTGATTGTTGCAGTTGAACCGTAAACCCCTGATTTTGATCCAGCCCGTATCCAGCCGTCAAACTGTCGCCCAGTGCCAGAATTTTAAAATCATCCGCCCATGCATTGACAGACACCATATTGACAAGGCCAAAGATCAGGACAAATCTGATAAGAACTGTTTTTATTGAAAATAGGCCCTGTTTCATGGACAAAACTCCCGCACTGCGTTTAACCGACATTCATCTTAAACTGGCCAGTCAGGCCGGTCACGTCAATATCCTGCGGGGAATTGATTTGGAAATCAACCAGGGTGAAACCGTTGCCATTGTCGGCCCCAGCGGGTCTGGCAAATCCTCCCTGATGATGGTGGTTGCCGGATTGGAACGCGCAACGTCCGGCAAAATTGAAATTGCCGGTCAAGATGTCACAGGCTTTGATGAAGATCGTTTTGCCCTGTTTCGACGTGATCAAATCGGCATTGTCTTTCAGGATTTTCATCTGGTTCCGACCATGACGGCCTTGGAAAATGTCGCCATTCCGTTGGAATTTGCAGATATCGCCAATCCGTTTGACGTGGCACGCCAACAGCTTGAAGCCGTCGGGCTGTCCCACCGAATAGATCATTATCCCTCGCAACTTTCTGGGGGGGAACAACAACGCGTTGCCCTTGCACGCGCCTGTGCGACAAACCCTGCTTTGTTACTTGCTGATGAACCCACCGGTAATCTGGATGGCGATACCGGAAAAAAAATTATGGACCTGTTACTGGGCCGTCATAAGGCGCAGAAGAACACACTTCTCCTGATTACCCACGATCCCAAACTGGCCGATAAATGCGACCGGATTGTCCGAGTTAAAGATGGCCTGATTGTTGAAAACATTCAGACACAAAAGGCCGTTGCGCAATGACCAATTGGACCCATGCCTTTCGCCTGGCCCGGCGCGAACTGCGCAGCGGCACCAAAGGGTTTCGCATTTTTCTGGCGTGCCTGATTTTAGGCGTCGCAACAATTGCCGCTGTTTCCTCTCTGAACCTGTCCATTTCCGATGGATTGGCGCGCGATGGTAAAATCTTGCTGGGGGGCGATGTCGACCTGCGCCTGTCCGGTCGCACCATTGATGAAGACCAACGCGACTATCTGACCAGCTTTGGCCAGCTTTCCCACGTCAGTGAACTGCGTGCAATGGCCCAAGGCGACGATAAACGCCTGTTGGTGGAACTCAAGGCCGTTGATATACTCTACCCACTGGTGGGCCAAGTCCAAACCAACGGGGCCAGCCCTTTTGACAGTGCCATGAATTCCGCACAAGCGGTAGTGGATCAGGAAGTTCTCAACCGCCTGCAAATAAACGTCGGTGACACAATAAAACTGGGGGAAGTCACCCTGTTTATTGCCGATGTGTTGAAAAAAGAACCGGACCGCATTGCTTCCGTCATCAATTTTGGGCCGCGTGTTCTCATTTCACAGCAAACTTTGGATCAAACCAAACTGTTACAGCCCGGCAGCGTTGTGCGCCATCATTACCGCCTGTTACTGGACGATCCCAATCAGGCTGTCGGTTTTGAAGAGAAACTAAAAGAGACTTTCCCCGAAGCCGGATGGCGCATTCGCACGCCCGATAATGCGGCCCCCGGTGTGGAAAACTTTATTGATCGTCTCGCCCTTTTCCTCAGTTTCGTTGGCTTTACCACTTTATTGATCGGCGGGGTTGGTGTCAGTGCGGGGGTGCGTGATTATCTGAATGGCAAAACCGCCACCATCGCGACCTTTAAATGCCTCGGGGCCTCCAGCGATATTATTTTTGGCACCTATCTCATTCAAATTACCCTGATCTCTTTAATCGGTATCTCAGTCGGTCTGATTTTGGGTGGGTCCGCCCCATTAATCGCAGCACAGATCGGATCCAGCCTATTCCCCGTTGTCCCGCATGGCGCACTTTATCCCGGTGCCCTTCTCAGTGCCGCCGCCTTTGGTATTTTAACCGTCATGGCCTTTGCCTTCTGGCCCTTGGGCCGGGTGCAAAATGTCGCGGCCAGTGCGCTTTTTCGCGATAAAGTGACACCGATCACCGCGGAACCTACTCGTAAATACAAAATATATTCTTATGGTGCAGCCGGATTATTAATTTTATTAACACTCATAACCGCGCATCGCCTTGATTTTGCGATTGTGTTTGTCGTTGTGGCTGCATTGGTTCTTTTAATCTTGAAACTTGCCGGACGCCTCACAGGTACGTTGGCGAAGAAGGCCCCACATCTGGGCCATACCGGCATGCGCCTTGCTATTGCCGCCCTGCACCGTCCCGGCACCACCGCCCCTGCTGTTATTCTCTCCCTCGGGCTTGGTCTGTCTGTTCTGGTCGCCGTCACCCAGATTGATCAGAACCTGCGCGGACAAATCAGTGACGAACTCCCCAAACAGGCACCGACCTTCTTTTTTATCGATATTCAAAGTGATCAAGCCGAAGCCTTCGATCAGGCCCTGCAAACCATCACCGGAACCGCACAGTATAAACGGGTCCCGTCTTTGCGCGGACGTATCACCCAGATTGACGGCGTGGATGTGGATAAAGTTAATATCGACAGTCAGTCCCAATGGGCGGTGCGTGGGGATCGCGCGTTGACCTATGCCCGTGAACCCGCTGAAGGATCCAAAATAATCAAAGGCGAATGGTGGCCTGCCGATTATCAGGGTGCCCCGCAAATATCGTTGGATGCAGGCCTCGCCAACGGGTTTGGTGTGGATATCGGTGACAGTCTGACCGTGAATGTCTTGGGGCGCAATGTAACAGCTAAAATTACCTCCTTGCGCGAAATTAACTGGAAATCCTTACGTTTTGATTTTGCCATTATCATGTCCCCCGGCCTGTTGGAACACGCCCCGCATTCCCATATCGCCGCCATTCATGCCAATGATCAAGCGGCCCCTGATATTGAACAAAAACTCGCACGTGGTTTTCCCAATGTTTCCATCATTCGGGTGGAAGAGGCACTTAATTCTGCACGCACGATCATGGACGGGATTTCCAGTGCCATTGGTGTCGCCGCCAGCCTGACCGTTATGGCGGGTGCCCTTGTCTTGGCCGGGGCAATGGCATCGGGTCGCCAGCAACGCATTTATGAGGCCGTTGTCTTCAAGGTCTTGGGAGCAACACGTGCAAAGATGCTACAGGCCTATTTAATCGAATATAGCGTCCTTGGCCTTGTCACCGGTGTCATCAGTGCCATTGTCGGAAGTTTGGCGGCTTGGGGTGTCATCACCTTTTTGATGGAGATGAATTGGCGCTTTCATCCTCAAGGCGTGGTTCTTACCTTGGGCATCTGCCTGATTTTAACCATCGCCGCCGGATTCATCGGTACATGGAACGCCTTAAGCGAAAAGGCCGCGCCCCACTTGCGCAATGAATAGGAAATCGGCGCAATTCTGTCCGGTTTCCCTTGCATTGCGGGAATTTCATGACATATTAAGTGGTAACAAATTCATTTTGATTGAGTCTTAATAGCTCCAACGAGGATTCAAATGCAATTCGGTAATGACCGTCAAACCATGTCGCACGCTGAAGCACGCGTTTCACAGTATGACGTGGGCCTACGCAAATATATGCTAGGTGTCTATAACTACATGGCTGCGGCCCTTGCCCTAACCGGTATTGTGGCCATGCTGGCCTCTAAATCCATGCCCTTGATGCAAACCATTCACGGTACACCGCTGAAATGGGTCATTATGCTGGCGCCGCTTGGCTTCGTCTTTTTCCTAAGCGCCCGCATCAATAAAATGTCTACTCAAGCCGCGCAAATGACCTTCTGGGCCTTTGCTGGTGTGATGGGTCTGTCCCTGTCCTACATCTTTCTGGCTTACACCGGGACAAGCATTGCGCGGACTTTCTTTGTGACTGCCGTTTCTTTCGGCTCACTCAGCCTGTACGGGTACACAACCAAACGCGATCTGTCTGGCATGGGCACGTTCCTGTTTATGGGTCTCGTCGGCTTGATCCTGGCATCATTGGTCAACCTGTTCCTGCAAAGCTCCATGATGCATATGGTGATCTCTGCCATTGGTGTTCTGTTGTTTGCCGGTCTAACCGCCTATGACACACAACGCATCAAAGATATCTACAACCAACTCGATTCGTCCGATATCGCTGGCAAAAAAGCCATTATGGGTGCTTTAACGCTCTATCTCGACTTCATCAACATGTTCATGTTCCTGCTCTCATTCCTGGGCAATCGCGAATAGTCGAACATTATCGAGAGATAAAAGAAGAAGCCCGGCAATTACCGCCGGGCTTTTTTTATATCTGTTCCATAATCCCACTTGCGCCTTTTTAAAGCACTGCCATACTTCTTTTCAGGACACTGCCTTATGAGGAATCAATCATGGTTGCGACCAAAAAAAATAAAGAAAGCCAGCCCAAACTGATTGTGCGCAATACACAACACAGCGATATCAAACGCATTCAGAAACTCTGCAAAAAAGTTTATCCCGATATCCCGGCTTACTCTGCCGCTGAAATTAAAGCCCAGATCCAGAAATTCCCCGAAGGTCAGTTCGTTGTCATATTTGAAGATGACATTGTGGGGTTTTGCGCCACTTGCCGCCTACCTGAGAATTTGGCTTTTTCCAAACACGATTGGGAAAGCATCACAGGAAACGGATATGCTTCACGCCACGATCCAAAGGGGGATTGGCTTTATGGCATTGAAATTTTGGTCGATCCTGATATGCACGGCAATCGCATCGGCCAACGCCTGTATAATGAACGTAAAAACCTATGCCTGAACCTCAGCCTGAAAGGCATTGTATTTGGCGGACGTCTGCCCAACCTTGCCAAACGCTGGAAAAAAGTCGGCAGTGCAGAAGCTTATATTGAACTGGTTCAATCCAAAAAATTGCGCGACCCTGTGCTGGGGTTTCAGCTACGCAATGGCTTTGAACCCATCGGCGTTTTGCCCAAATATTTTCCCACAGACCATGAATCGATGGGCTATGCCGCCCATATGGTTTGGCGCAATATCAAATATGTTGATGACCCCATTCGCGAAACCGATCAACAACGCGGACGTACCATCAAAACGGTTCGGGTTTCGATCGTTCAATATCAGCAACGCAAGCTGGCGTCCTTTGAAGAATTTGCCACTCAGGTCGAATATTTCGTTGATGTGGTTGCCGATTACAAGGCGGATTTCGTTCTCTTCCCCGAATTATTCACCCTGCAATTGCTGTCGATTGAAAATCAGGAAATTCCAGCTTCCAACGCCATTGAAACGCTCACCCAATATACCGAACCGCTGAAAAAACTGCTCTCAGAACTCGCCGTTTCCTACAATATCAATATTATTGGTGGCTCGCACCCCACCCGGGATGAAGACGGTAATATCCTTAATATCTGTTATGTCTGCCTGCGCGACGGGTCCATTCACCAACAGGCCAAAATCCACCCCACGCCCAATGAACGCTATTGGTGGAACATTGAAGGCGGGAACGAGCTGCAAACCATTATGACCGATTGCGGCCCGATCGGCGTTCTCATTTGCTATGACAGTGAATTTCCCGAACTGGCCCGCCATCTGGTGGATCAAGGGGCTGAAATTCTGTTTGTTCCCTTTTGTACGGACGAACGCCAAAGCTATATGCGGGTACGTTATTGTTCACAAGCGCGCGCCGTTGAAAACCAATGCTTTGTGGCTATGGCCGGGAATGTCGGCAACCTGCCCAACGTGGCCAATATGGATATCCAATATGCCCAAAGCAGCATTTTAACCCCCTGTGATTTCCCCTTTGATCGTGACGGCATTGCCGCCGATACCACACCGAATGTGGAAATGGTCGCATTTGCCGACCTCAGACTGGAAGATTTACGCCAAGCCCGCCATAGCGGAACTGTCCAGAACCTGAAAGATCGCCGCTTCGATTTATATGCAACTCATTGGAAGAAGAAATCATAGAGCAAATCCCGAGCAATCTATTTTAGATTGTGACGACGCATTTGCGTAAAATCAACAACTTAGAGCATGACACATGATTCAAATGAAAAGGGACATGCTCTAAGAAATAGCCCATAAAAAAAGCCCCTGAAAATATCCTCAGGGGCTTTTGCTTAACGCATCAGGTTTATTTATTCATAGGTACGGATATCGTCGATAACCTTCCCGTCATTGGCCAAGCTGCCCGGGGCAACAAATTCAATGCCACCGCGCAATTTACAAATTGTTTGCACAGTCTCACCAATAGCTTTTGCCAAATCGTCTGTGCCGTTTTCCACTTCGCATTGCAAGGTCATAGCGTCGCGGTTGTCTGCGTTTGTCACCACCAGGCGTCCTTTTTGAATTTCATCAAAACTTTTCACCACCTGATTGACTTGGCCCGGATGGACAAACATGCCCTTTACCTTGGTGGTTTGATCAGCACGACCCATCCAGCCTTTAATGCGCATGTTTTTACGTCCGCACGGGCTTTCGCCTGCCAGAACAGCCGACAAATCACCTGTACCGAAACGGATCAACGGGTAAGCTTGCGAGGTCAGGTTTGTAACAACCACTTCACCAACTTCGCCTTCTACGACCGGATCATTTGTACCGGGACGTACGATTTCAACCAAAACGCCTTCGTCAACAATCAGGCCCTCACGTGCCGGTGATTCATAGGCAATCGCGCCAATATCTGCCGTTGCATAAACCTGACCAACCTTAATACCGCGCGCTTCAAACCAATCGCGCACCGATGGCGGTAAAGCTTCGCCTGTCACGAGGGCCTTGTTCATAAAGCTGGTATCAATCCCTGCACCATCACATTTTTCCAGCAAAATACGCAGGAAAGACGGTGTGCCGCAGTACCCGTTCGGTTTTAAATCACGCAGGATTTCCAGCTGTTGTTCCGTATTGCCCGGGCCGGCGGGAATAACAGCACAGCCCAAGGCCCGTGCCCCACCTTCCACAATAAAACCACCCGGTGTCATGTGGTAAGATAACGTATTTAAAACCACATCACCTTCACGAAATCCAGCGGCATGAAACCCGCGTGCCGTACGCCAATAATCTGGCTGACGACCTTCCGGATCATAAATCGGTCCCGGTGATTGAAACAAACGCCCAATCAAGCCGTTTCCTTGCGCCGTCATTCCCCCAAACGGCGGCAATTCACGTTGTTTCGTGACGAGATCGGACTTGCGTGTCACCGGAATGCTCGCCAGCACCTCGCGATTAATAGATTGCGGATCAATATCTTTTAGAAGATCCGTAAAAAAAGAAGCATTGGCTTTCGCGTGGGTAAGCTGTGTGGAAAGCTGGGCGAACTGTTCCTTTTCGCGCTGCGCCTGGTCGCGTGTTTCCAGTTCGTCGTAATAGTGTTGGTCGCTCATGGTTTTACCCTGTAGTTATCTTTTTTGGCCTGAGTGCTGAGTCTGATTTACAGCCAACGCTTACGACGTTTATAGGATTTAAGGTTCTTAAAGGATTTGCGTTCTTCACCGCCACCGCCGAGATAAAACTCTTTGACATCTTCGTTGCTCAGCAGTTCTTCACGCGTTCCATCCAGAACGACTTTACCGGATTCCATAATATACCCGTAATCACAGTGTTTCAGCGCCATATTGGCGTTCTGTTCCACCAGCAACATGGTAATGCCCAGCTCTTTGTTCAAAGTCCGGATAATTTCAAACACTTCTTTCACCAACAAAGGCGACAGACCCATGCTCGGTTCATCCAGCAAAATCATATCAGGCTTGGACATAATCGCGCGTCCGATTGCCAACATTTGCTGTTCCCCACCCGACAGATAACCTGCCAGACCCGTGCGTTCTTTCAAACGCGGGAAATAATGGAAAACTTTTTCAATATCAGCCTTGATCTCGGCATTACTGTCTTTGCGGGTATAGGCACCCAGACGCAGGTTTTCAATAACGGTCATATCTTCAATGATCCGGCGGCCTTCCATCACCTGAAAGATCCCATCGCGGACAATCTGATCCGGACTGCCGTTGGCAACGTTTTTACCATTGTAAATGACTTCACCACGGGTCACTTCGCCGTCTTCCGTTCCCAAAAGACCGGAAATGGCCTTCAATGTGGTTGATTTGCCCGCACCGTTCGGACCCAACAAAGTCACCAGTGCGCCTTTCGGTACATCCAGAGAGACACCACGCAGTACCAGAATAACCTCGTTATAAACAACTTCGATGTTGTTTACACTCAGCATCAGGTCTGCATTGTCATTTGCTATAGCTGCCTCTGCCATCGTTTTTTCCTTTTTCCCTGCTTGCCCGCGAAAAATTCGAGCGATTTGTTTTTATAAAATGGATAAATATATAATTTTAATTTAGCGAGGGTATCGGAGGCCCCGGACAAATCGTCCTGTCCGGGGACACTCCAACACCTCAGGAAGGTGAACCTTAGAGGCCAAGCCACTCGGGCTTACGCTCCAATTTCGCATCGAACAATTTTGTCATGCCGATTGTACCGTCTTTCAACAGTTCAGGGACAGACTTGCTCGGGTCAACATCACCTTTTACGTTGGCTTGATAGACATAAACATCCATGTGACCACGGTGATCTTCCGCTGTCCAAGTGCCTGCCGGGCAAACGCCTTCAAGACCAGCCGGTACCCAATCTTTCTTCTGGTACATGCCTTTTTTGATGTTGTCGCCGGTGATGCCGCCATTTGCTGCAGCCCATTCCATTGCTTCTTTCATGTAGAAGAAGGAACAAACGCCACGCATATAGTGCACAGGGTGGTGTTCTTCATTTGAACCGGCTGCGTTAATTTCTTTCACCAGTTTCATGCCCGGAACGTCAGCACCATAAGCTGCTGCACCCATCGGGAAGACAACGCCGTCTGCTGCAGCACCAGCCGCTTTCATTACGTTTTCATCCATACCCCAAACATTGGTTACAAACTGAACGCCAGCACCCACAGATTTACACGCTTTCAAAAGCGCAATACCAGAACCGCCTGTGTTGGCAAGGTACGCGTAGTTTGCACCAGACTCTTTCAATGTCAGGCATTGTGCTTTGAAATCACCCGGCTTCATTGAATAAATAATGTCGTTGCCAACTTCGAAACCAAGATCTTCTGCATAACCTTTCGCCGCTTTTTTCGCAGCGTTCGGATAAGGGTGGTTGTCGCCCATGTAAACGAACTTCGGCTTGGCAATGCCTTTTTCTTTGGCATCAGCTGCCGCCCACTGAATTACAGCGCGCGCACCGTCAGAATAAGACGGACCAGCAAAGAAGTTATAAGGTGCACCTTTTTTCACATGCTCGGATTTACCTGTCGGATCCTGCAGGTGAGCAGAATAAGATGCAGAGTAGTAAGGGATTTTGTCACGGCTTACGAAACCAACCAAAGCTTCTGTATCCGCTGTTCCCCAACCTTGGATAACCTTAACGCCTGCTGATTTCCATGATTTGTACTGAGCAATCGCACGCGGTGCAGCGTATGCATAATCGACTGTGTCCAGATCGATTTCCATACCAGCAATACCGCCGTGTTTGTTCAAGTATGCAGCCGCATCCTGTTTGCCTTGTGTAAACGGCTTGGATACAGAAGCGGTCGGACCTGTCAAGTCAGCCAAGTTGGCAATCAAAACTTTGTCAGCTGCCAGTGCAGAACCGGCAAAAGCAACCGCCGTCGTTGTGGCCAACAGGCCTGAAAGTAATTTGCGCATGAAATGCGTCTCCCTTTATTAAGTTAACCTTCCTGAAGAGGTGATCCGGGGCGTTTGGTCTTGCTTTTATCGCCCCACAGTATTCACGTAACGATTTCTCGTTATCGAGCTTAGTAAGAGAAGGGATAAAGCTTCCAATAAGCTTTAATCATCCGCCAGCGGTGTGCCAGTCCGTCCGGTTCAAAGATAAGGAACAGGACGATTGCCAAACCGATGACCATCTCTTTCATAAAGTTGATACCTTCGGTAATTGCCGGAATGTTACCCCAGTCGGTGGAGGTAATCATACCCGCCGCCCCTTGCATAACTTCAGGCAATAAGACCATGAAGGCTGTTCCCATCAGGGAACCCATCACACTGCCCAATCCCCCAATAATGATCATGCCGATAAATTGGATGGAAAGGAACAGGTTGAAACTTTCTACAGATACATATTGCAGATAATGCGCGAACAAAGCGCCTGCGATCCCGGCATAGAAAGAAGAAATACCGAAAGACAAGACACGGTACCATGTCAGGTTAATGCCCATGACTTCTGCAGACAAGTAGTGGTCACGCACCGCAACAAAGGCACGGCCATCACGCGAACGCATCAGGTTTGCTGCCAGAATGTACATGGCAATCATATAGAACAGAACGACGTAATAATAACTACGGTCCCCGGACAATTGAAAACCAAACAGTTCGAAAGGATTTGCCAAAGCACCGGCAGACCCCCCTGTGAACCAATCGGCACGGGCAAAGAAATCTTCCAGAATGAACTGAGATGCCAAAGTCGCAATCGCAAGGTACAGACCTTTAATACGCGCGGCCGGCATCCCGAATAACATCCCGATTGCCATTGTCAGCACACCTGCCAACGGAATGGAGAAAAAGACCGGAATAGAGAAATCATTGTTCATCCAGGCCGAAGCAAATGCCCCGAACCCGAAGAATGCGGCATGGCCCAATGAAATTTGACCGGTAAAGCCCACCAGAATGTTCAGCCCCAAAGCCCCGATCGACAGATATCCGATTTGGATCATCAAGGTCAGGATTGTCGGGCTTACCAGTGAGAATTCACCAAATTGCAACGGCGCAACAGCGCAAAGCAACACACCCAGAAGAGCAAACTTCTTGGACATAGGGGTCGGAAAGATGGTTGTGTCTTTCTCGTAAGTCGTGCGGAATTCCCCGCAACGCATCATATTATAACCAGCCATCTAATTACACTCGCTCAATATCTTTTGTGCCAAACAAGCCGTACGGTTTAATCATCAAGATAATGACCAATACATAGAACGGCGCGATCGTGTACAGGTTACCCACATGGAACCATTGACTATCGGTAAATTCAGCGAAGTTTTCCAACAGACCGATAATGATCCCACCAACGATTGCCCCGATAATGGAGTCAAGACCACCGAGGATAACCGCCGGGAACACTTTGATCCCGATGAAGGCCAAGGTGTCGGACACCCCGTTTACAATCCCGATAACCACACCGGCAACCGCAGAAACAACCGCAGAAATTGCCCAAGCCATCGCAAATACGTTTTTAACCGAAATACCCAAAGATTGAGCAACCTGTTGGTCAAACGCTGTCGCACGCATGGCAAGACCGTGTTTGGATGTTTTAAAGAACCATGCAAAACCGATCATGATGAAGAGTGATATCACAAGGCTCATGATATAAGCCGTTTGCACTTGGAAGCCGAGGAACTCAACCGTTTGCGTATCAAATACACGCGGGAACGGCTGAACGTTTACACCAAACATCCATTTCATGCTTGCCTGGAAAAACAGGCTCAGACCGATGGTCACCATGATGACGGAGATAATCGGCTCGCCAATCATCGGGCGCAGGACAATAACCTGCAAGGCAATCCCGAATACGGTCATAAAGCCCAATGTAAAGAGGAAGCCCACGATGAACGGCAGTTCCCAAGTGGTCAAGAACCACCAGCAGACCCACGCCCCGATCAAGAGAAATTCCCCTTGGGCAAAGTTTACAATTTGTGTCGATTTATAGATTAGAACGAAGCACATCGCGACCACGCCGTATAAACAGCCGATGATCAGCCCGTTCATAAGCAGCTGGATAAGCAGATCCCAGTTCATTTATCGTCCTCCCTTATTCAGCCGCAGCTTTATTTGTTTGAATTGATGCACCGTCCATTGTTTCCACAACCAGGTCGGTGACGATGCGTGATTTGGATCCATCTTGGAACTGGATCATCGTGTCGATATGCACTTCCGGCTTATCTTCATAAATCGCATCGATAATATCTGCGTACTTTTCTGCAACCACTTTACGACGTACCTTACGGGTACGGGTCAGTTCGCCGTCATCGGCATCCAACTCTTTGTAAAGCAGAACGAATTTTTTGATTTGCTGCGCTTCGGGCAGCGTCTCATTAACTTTTTCAATCTCTTTTTTCACGGCCTGATAAATCGGCGGCAATGAAGAAAGGTTTGTATAGTTGGTAAAGGTAATCTGATTTTGTTCCGCCCATTTGGAAACAATGGAGAAACGGATACAGATCATGGCCGACAGATACGGACGGTCTTTACCCAAAATAACGGCTTCCGCCACAAACGGAGAGAACTTGAGTTTATTCTCGATAAATTGTGGGGAGAAACGAATCCCGGTTGACGTTTCCGCCAAATCCTTGATCCGGTCGATCACAACCAAATGACCGTTTTCTTTCTTGAAGTAACCGGCATCGCCAGTATGCATCCAACCGTCACGAACGTCTTCCTTGGTTGCTTCCTCGTTTTTGTAGTAACCGAGGAACATACCGGAGTTGCGCGAAACGATTTCGCCCACACCTTCTTCATCCGGGTTGATGATTTTGATTTCGGCATTATCAAATGGGAAGCCAACAGAATCGAAATCAATGTCATCGCCACGGTGGATGGTATAAGCACCCGCCATTTCTGTTTGACCGTACAACTGTTTCAACGGCACACCCATTGCGAGGAAGAAACGGAACGTATCCGGCCCCATCGCCGCACCACCGGTTGCCGCAGAACGTAAGTTGGTGAAACCAAGACGGTCACGCAACGCACGGAACAAGATAAAATCAGCCAATTTGGAACGACGGCCCTGATCCAGCGCTTCTATCCCCAGCTTCATCCCCCATTCAAACATTTTCTGTTTGAATTTAGTGGAATCCATCATACGGGCACGCACATCAGCCGCAATATTTTCCCAAACACGCGGGGCCAGCAAAACGAAGCTCGGTCCGATTTCACGCAGATCGGCCATCATGGTTTCCGGCTCTTCCACAAAGTTTACGATCACGCGGGCAATCAAAGCCTGAGAAACCACATAAACCTGTTCCATAATCCACGGTAACGGCAAAACAGACACATAATTATCGCCCGGCATACGCCCATCGGCACGCAAATAAGCCAGCGAATGGTCCAAAAACGGACCGGACTGTAACATGGTCAGTTTCGGATTTGATGTCGTCCCGGACGTTGTACATAAAATGGCAACATCATCATCTTTGCCCTGATCGACCAGCTCGTCATAAAGCTTGGGATTCTTTTTCAAAGCATCGGTTGCGATTTCTTTGAGTTTTTCATGGTCAATCAAACGCGGATCATCGTACTTACGCATGCCGCGCGGGTCACAATAAACGATATGCTTGATGGAAGTGACGTCTTCCAGCTCCAGCAGTTTATCGACCTGTTCTTCGTCTTCTGCGATAACGACTTTTGTTTCGGCGTAATTGATCAAATAGGACGCTTCCGGTCCCAATGAATCTTCATAAATCCCCATAGACATGGACCCGATTGCCTGTGCAGCAACCTCACCCCATACCCATTCGGGACGGTTTTTACCCAGCAGGCCGACCGTATCGCCCTTGCCACAACCCAGCACATGCATACCAACAGCCAGAAGCTTCACTTCTTCCTGATAATCTGCCCATGTATATTCATTCCAGATGCCGAATTCTTTTTCGCGCATGGCGGTTTCATTCGGCCAGTTCTGTGCATTGTAACGCAAAATCTTGGGGAAAGTATTATGCGTTTTGATGTCGCAATACTGTTCGCTCATCTTATGCCACCTCGTCGGATGCATTTTCGTCAGCGTCGTCTTCTTCACCGAGGTAAGCGCGCTTAACGTAATCGTTGCTCATAATTTCATCCGGCAGACCTTCGGCGATATTCTTACCGAAATCCAACACCATGACGCGTTCGGAAATATCCATAACAACGCCCATATCGTGTTCGATCATAATAACGGTCATGCCCCATTCTTCGTTGAGATCGACGATATAGCGCGCCATATCCTCTTTCTCTTCCAGGTTCATCCCGGCCATCGGTTCGTCCAGCAAAATCAGGTCGGGACGCAAAGCAACGGCGCGCGCCAACTCAACACGTTTGCGCAGACCGTAGGACAATGTACCGGCAACAGATTTACGAATATGGGAGATTTCCAAAAAGTCGATAATGTCTTCGGCTTCGCGGCGATGGATCAATTCTTCTTTTTGCGCGCCACCAAACCAGTACATACTGCCTGACAGGAAATTATTTTTCATCAGGTGATGACGACCAACCATGATGTTATCCAGAACAGACATATGCGCAAACAGCGCCAGGTTCTGGAATGTCCGCCCCATACCCAGTTCGGCACGGTGGTTCGGTGTCATCTTGGTGACTTCCTGGCCTTTAAATTTAATAGACCCTTCCTGCGGTGAATACCGCCCGGAAATACAGTTCAATAACGATGTTTTCCCCGCTCCGTTCGGACCGATGATGGAAAACAGCTCACCTTTTTTCACATTGAAACTGACATTGCTGAGCGCACGGACACCGCCGAAACGCAAGGAAATGTCGTCGACTTCCAATATGGGCGTGGTTTGCCCTGTCATGTATTTTCTCCCCGTCACATCGGCCCCTTATTTTTGAGAAGGCCGTTCTTTCTTGCTTATTTACAGCGTCTTATTTGATATCACTAAATTAGTTTCTAGCGAAACAAAAAGCGCAACGTTCACGTAAACGTCTTATTCGACTGTGTAGAGGCTACCTGAAAACTGTGAAGGGTCAATGCAGAGACATTCAAGAAGCGGATAAACATTGTAAAGGAATGTAAAGTTCGCCCCATCAAATCCTCTTTTCGCTAGCCTAAATATAAGTTAAAAACGGATATGATTATGGCGAAAGCGAATAAAATCGTTAATAAACAGCTACTTAATAAATTAGAAGCGCCCTCTTTAGATGCGCAGCAATGGGCGTTCGTCCAAACCGGGCTTGAACATCTCGATGATGGTTTTTCTATTTATGACGCGGATTTAAAGCTGGTTGCCTGGAATTCCAAGTTTTTTGAACTGACAGATTTCCCGATGGAGGGATTCGCATATTATGGCGCACCGTTTGAAGATTTCATCCGATATAACGCTGAGCGCGGTGAATATGGTCAATTTCCCGTTAAAGATATCATCGAAGACAAAGTCGCAGAAGCCCGCAAATTCCTGCCCCATACAATGGAGCGTGAACGCCCCAACGGCATGATCCTTGAAGTCCGCGGCAATCCGATTCCCGGGGGTGGTTTCGTCACCGTTTACAAAGATATCACCGAACGCAAGATGGCCGAACGGGCCTTGCGCCAAGCCAATGACGAATTGGAAGCGCGTGTTCAAAAACGCACGGCTGAGCTTAAAAACGCCTTGGACGCCTTAAAAATTTCCGAAGAACAAATTCGCCTGATCGCCGATACGGTTCCGGCCCTGATCGGTTATGTTAACCGGGATTTGACCTATTCCTTCGCCAACCGCCAATATCAGGAATGGTTCGGACGCACCCCGGCCCAAATCGTCGGGCGCACCGCGCAAGAAGTTTTGGGTAAAAAAGTATATCGCGAACATTTGCCCTGCATTCGTGCGGCCTTGCGCGGTGAACGCGCCTCTCGTGAATTTGTGCTGAATGTTGCTGAAAATAAAGAACTGCATGTTCTTGTCTCCTTCATTCCGCATATGACCGATGACAATCAAGTTCATGGTTATTTCGTTCTCGGTCAGGATGTGACCGATGTGCGCACCGCCGAATTCAAATACCGCCAAGCCCAGAAAATGGAAGCCATCGGTCAATTAACCGGCGGCCTGTCCCATGATTTCAACAACCTGTTGACCATCATCGTTGGCAACCTGTCCGTTTTGGAAGAAGAAGAAGAAGAAAATTCCGAAACGATGGACCTTGTGTCACCTGCCTTGGATGCCGCACGGCGCGGCGCCGACCTCGTCAAACAGCTTTTGGCTTTTGCCCGGCGCCAACCTTTAAAACCCCGCATCAGTAACACAGGTGAGCTGATCAACGGAATGAAAGAACTGGTTGCGCGTGCCGTGGGTTCCCAGATCGACACACATATGCATATCAACCAGAATATCTGGCCCGTCCTGATTGATCCCTACCAATTGGAAAACGCAATCCTCAATCTCGCCATCAATGCGCGCGACGCCATGAACGGTGCGGGTAAATTAGGGATTTATGCCGAAAACGTCACCTTAAAGAATGTCTTTTCCGATCGCAGTGTCGACCTGACACCGGGCGATTATGTGGTGATTTCCGTGCGCGATAACGGCTCCGGCATGTCACCTGAAATTATTGAACGCATTTACGAGCCCTTTTTCACCACAAAAGAAAAAGGACCGAACAGCGGCTTGGGCCTTTCCACCATTTACGGGTTTGTGCGTCAATCCAACGGTCAGTTACAGGTCGAAAGCACACCGGGTGAAGGTACAACCTTCCGCCTTGTCTTGCCGCGCAGCACCAAAGTCGGGGAATATGAACCCATCGCCCAGCGCGCAACCAACCTGCCCAAGGGAACAGAACGTATCCTGTTGGTCGAAGATGATCCCGGCGTGCGCGGATTTGCCACCAACAGCCTGCGCCGTCTCGGTTACGATGTGGTTGCCGCCAGCGACGGGGTGGAGGCCCTGGGCATTCTGGAACGCGATCCGGAATTTGATCTGTTGTTTTCAGATATCGAGATGCCCGGCGGTATAAACGGCATTGAACTGGCCACACAAGCGCGTACATTAATCGCAGACCTGCCTTTGTTGTTTATGTCGGGCTATCCCGATAAGGTGATGGATCAAACCGGCCTTATTCAGGATGAACTGGACTTGGTCGCCAAACCGTTCGAACGACAGGAAATCGCCACACGGGTTCGCAAGGCATTGGACCGAAACGACTGAGTCCTCTTGTTTTTTCAGCTTTGCAGGGGGGGCAACATCGGTTAAAATCCCGCCAACCTACAAAAATGCAATAATAACGTCAGGGAAGAAATGACAGATACGGGCCATATTCTGGTTGTTGATGATGAACCGCATATTTGCTCGCTGGTTGAACGCTGTTTAACCGGTGTCGGCTTTCGTGCCTCTTCTGCCTCCAGCGGGCAGGAAATGAAGGAAAAAATCGCCAAGGGCGATGTGGATATGGTTGTTCTCGATCTGATGTTACAGGGCGAAGACGGCCTCGATCTGCTGCGTGAAATCCGTCAACAAAACCATATTCCCGTTATTATTCTGACCGGAATGGGCGAAACTGCCGATATGGTCATCGGTCTGGAACTGGGCGCTGACGATTATATTTCCAAACCCTTTGAACCACGCGAACTGCGCGCACGTGTGCGTAGCGTCCTGCGCCGGGCCAAAGGCAACGCGCAAGCCACCCCGAAAGGTGAAGATATCTCTGAAATGCGTTTTGCCGGATGGGTGCTGGACCGCATGGCGCGTAAACTCATTGATCCGCAAGGCGACGAATCACCTTTGACGGCAGCGCAGTTTGACCTGCTCTGCGCCCTTGCCAGCCACCCCAACCGGGTGCTGAGCCGTGATCAATTGCTGGATTTGGCCCGTGGACGGGAATCGTCCCCCTTTGATCGCTCCATCGACGTGCATATCGGCCACCTGCGCCAAAAAATAGAAGCCGACCCCAAAGACCCCACCATGATCAAAACCGTCTATGGCGCCGGCTATATCTTTACACCGAATGTAACAGTGCGTTAAAAGAGGTCGAGACAAGGAAAAATAGGTAGCTGTCACTGATTACAAAAAGTCAGGACATTTAATTTACGGAAAAAATCATGACATTTAAATCAATCGTTAAAAAATTAATAAATTTCGTGCTTAAACCAGTTGGTCTTAGCATCGTTTCATCTAAAAACACCAAAGATTTTTACTTGCACAAGTATTCTTCTTATGAAGAGTATGCTCGTGTACAAGTCCATTGGAACAAAGTGAAATTAAACAACATATGGGCGGACGAAGGTACTTTAAAAAGGGTAAAAGATATATTAGTTGGTGAATTTGGCGATACGAAAAAGATAAATGGAATATGCCACGGCGCCCGCAACGGATTCGAGCAAAATTTTTTACGAAGCTTATCTGAAAATTTCAACGTTATAGGTACTGATATATCAGAGACAGCAAAAGACTACGATAATTCTGTTCAATGGGATTTTCATGATGTAAATCCGGCTTGGAGTGAAAGTCAAGACTTCATATACACGAATTCATTGGATCAATCATGGCAGCCACATGTCGCTGTAGAAACTTGGCTTTCACAATTAAATGAAAACGGTTTATTGATAATAGAGCACACACATGCACACGGTCCATCTGGAGCTTCGGAAATGGATCCATTCGGTGTTAAGCCAACAGTTATGCCCTATGTGTTAACAATGTGGTTTGGTTCACAAATTTCGATTAGTCATTCGGTTGCGAAAAAATCAAACATGGATCGTGATGCCTGGTTATTTGTGATTAAAAAGAATAGAAAGTTGGTCTCACTCATGAAAAATGACGCATCACTGTAAAGAAGTAATTCATTTGTAATATCAGAGTGGTACGGCAGCCAAAAGAAGCCAAACAACAACGTCAACAAGTTGCTTCAAGATCGCTTAGCAGTCGCTAATCCACGTCAAAGGAAAATCGGTGACAGCTACCTATTTTCTCTCTGGTCTTTTCATAGTTTCCATTGAAATTTCAATGGAAACTATGCAATGCCACGAACTGCTCGATTAGTTATTCCAAATTGCCCTCACCATGGCATTCAGAGAGGGAACCGTCGTCAACGGACTTTCTTCAATGATGACAACTACCAGTATTACATCGATTTACTGGCAGAAAATTGTCAGCAATATAACGTCGAAATCTGGGCGTATTGCTTGATGTCCAATCACATTCACCTCATCGCTGTTCCAAAAGATGAAATTGGGTTCTCAAAAGCATTTGGGGAAGCTCACAAAGAATATGCGCGCTATATCAATCGACAAAAAGGCTGGACGGGCCACCTTTGGCAATCGCGTTTTTCGTCTTTCGCAATGGATGAAACCTACCTGCTCAGTTGCGCAAAGTACGTCGAATTGAACCCTGTAAAAGCTAAACTGTGTCTCAGGGCCGAAGATTGGCCTTATACCAAGTCCGTGAATTTGTGACTCTTTGGGGATTCACATAACGGTCTATTTATGATTCGATATAGAAAACGACGAGGAGTTTTCTATGAACCGAGCTATTCCCTTACGCACAGATTTTTCAAGCGAAGACCTTCGCTTGCTTTCTCGCAAAAGCCAGAACGCTGATCAAGCCCGTCGACTTTTGGCTTTAGCCTCTATTTATGACGGAGGCACTCGTCAGGAAGCGGCCCATTTGGGTCATGTGACAGTGCAGATTATTCGCGATTGGGTCATTCGTTTCAATGCAGAAGGGCCTGACGGATTGTTGTCGAAAAAACATACTGGACGACCTTCAATTTTGAATGATGAGCACCGTCGTGCATTGGAAGAGATAATCGAACAAGGCCCTATTCCAGCCATTCACACTGTTGTGCGTTGGCGAATTTGCGATTTGATCCAATGGTTATGGGAAGAGCACCGTGTCTCTATTGGAAAATCTGCCTTGAGTAATGAATTGCGAAAAATGGGATATCGCAAACTCTCTGCTCGTCCTTGCCATCGCCAACGCAATGAAGAGGCCAATGAGGCTTTCAAAAAAACTTCCCCGCCGAAGTCGCAAAAATCGAGCAACAAGAAGCACAAGGCAAAGACATAGAAGTTTGGTTTCAAGACGAAGCCCGGATTGGCCAGAAGAACAAACAGACACGACGCTGGGCCAAGCGTGGTACACGCCCTGAAGCCATACAGGATTTACGAACCCGTTCAGCCTATATCTTTGGGGCAATATGCCCGAAGGAAGGCAAAGCCGCAGCTATCGTCATGCCCAAATGCAATATGTTCGCCATGGAATTGCATCTGGAAGAAATCTCTCTGGCTGTGGCCGACAATGCCCACGCTGTTGTGATTATGGATCAAGCTGCATGGCACACGTCAAGCAAACTGAAAATACCTGACAATATCACGATCTTGCCATTGCCGCCAAAGTCCCCCGAGCTCAATCCGGTTGAAAACATATGGCAATTCATGCGGGATAACTGGCTATCAAACAGAGTGTTCAAATCATACAACGATATTGTTGATCACTGCTGCTACGCATGGAACCTACTCTGTCATCAACCGTGGAAAATTATGTCCATCGGCATAACGGATTGGGCATATAGGTCATAAATTTACGGAATTGGTATTAGAATAGTGCGCGTGCTCATTTATCCCATCAATTCGATGAATTATGCAATGCGGAACCACTCTTGAAACCTGTCACCGATTATTCAAGCTATTTCGAAACGTCTAAAGCCATCCAAGCAGATTTTTTTTCTTGGAACCCGTGTTTCTTATAAAAGCCTCTTTTATAGCTCTCTCTTTCCTTATTCGTGGAAAGGATAATTCGTTTTACCCCGATATTTTGAGCGATTTCTATAGAGTGTTTGAGCAACACTGTCCCAATACCTTGCCCTCGATATTTTTCCCCTACGCTTAATTCATCTATCTCCATAATCTCCCCTTGTATGCGTAATTGGGGTTTAAAAGAGTAAGACAAATAACCTGCAATCTCGTTGGCAGTGACAGCGGTTAATATTTCCATGGTGGAATTTGAATGAATTTTTTTCCAGACCTCTTCTAATTGCGATAGGCTAGCCATACCATAGCCCAAATCCTTCATTAAGAGTGCAATTTGAGGGATGTCTTCATAAACAGATTTTCGAACGCGTACTTTCTCATCCATAGAAAAAATTTTAAATTACTTTTCAACAAACCGGTATAATTTTTTGACTTTAACCTCTCTCCTTTCTTCGATCTCTATTCTTTTCGCAAGTTCACCATAAAAGCCGTTCGAAAACAGGTACCTGTCACCGATTGCTTACATAAACGTGCTATGATACCTTCTTGCAATCCTCTAAAAGAGACATAAAAGATTAGCCAAATAATTCAGTAACGTCCCCAAACTGAACAGCATATTATGTAAGTGAGAAATTAGATGAAATTTAAGAATATTCCGACGATTATCAGAAATATATATTATTACAAAGTAAAAGATAATTTTGAAAAAATTAAAAGTCTTTTCTCAAACAAAGGGAAAGGAGATGAATTTGATAAAATATATAAAAAATACATTAACAATAACAAACCCATTATTTTTGATGTAGGCGCTTACAATGGAAAAAGCATTGTTCGATTTAAGAAAATACTTTGCCAAAGTGAAATCCATTCATTTGAGCCTTCTTCGGAAAATTACCAGTTACTATCTTCTAATTTTGGAAATGAACCTAGCATAACACTTAATAACGTTGCCGTTGGGCCGGAAAAAGGTAAAATTGAGCTAAAAGTTAATGCAAAAAAAGATACATCTAGTGTTTTTTCCATAGATCAAAATCACAAATGGACTGAAAGACGTTGTGCAGAGACAGGGGTTTCAATTGATAAGTTCTTGATCGAGACTGAAATTGTGAATGTTGTTACATTAGATGAATATATTCAAAACAAAAACATTGAGCGAATTGATATTTTAAAGATCGACACTCAGGGGTTCGAGTTAGGTGTCCTAAATGGATCACAGGAAAGCATAAAGGCTGGTATCTTTGATTTTATTGAAATCGAAATTTTACTCCAAGGAATATACACAGGTGCTGAAAAAAACATCCTCGATATTGAAAAATTACTCATCCCAAACGACTATAAATTGATTACCATTAGCTCGAAATTCAATCTAGATATAACCAAGACAATTTGCTTTGATGCCGTCTATGTGAAAAAGAGCATCTATGATAAAATTTTGACAACATAAAACACTCAAACCTTTTATTTTGAGTCCCGAAGCCCAAGATCAGCCATATAACGCCTTAAATTCTAATCTCACCATAAAAAGCCCCCGATCCTTCCCTAATCCACCCTATGATGGACAAAAAATTAAAAGCGGTGCGTTTCGGGCGTTGGGGGGAAGAGTTGGCGGTTTGGGCTTTGCGTTTAAAGGGATATCGGATCCTTGCGCGCAATCTGCGCACACGCGGTGGTGAAATCGATATTGTTGCGCTAAAGGGGCGAACCCTTTGTTTTATTGAGGTAAAATCGCGCCCCAGTCTTGATCTGGCCTTGCAGTCTTTTTCCCTTGCTCAACAAAAGCGCCTGATTGTCGCAGCCGAGGCTTTTCTTTCTGCAAATCAGCGTTATGCTGATAGGGATATTCGGTTTGATTTTATGGCAATTTCCCCCCATAGATTGCCCAGACATTTGAAAAACGCATGGTACGACGAAAGATGATCACCCGTTTTGCTTTTTTAAGCTTCAGCTGCCTTATCCTTGTGGCCTGCACACCGTTGGGGGTTTTAACCACCGTCGGCACGACAGCGGGCACCTACGCGATGGAAGAACGCGGGCTGGAAGGCGCGACAAACGATTTGGGGTTAAAAGCCGACATCGTCGGTGCATGGGCGCAGGAAAAACTGTCTTATGCCTCTGACTTATCCGTGATTGTCTATAATTCCAAAGCGATGGTGATGGGCGCGGTTGAAAACGAAGAAGAACGCGCCAAGGCCATTGCCCTTGTCTGGAAAGTGGACGGTATTAAAGATGTTTACAACGATATTGTGCTGAAACGCGAAACCGGTATTGAAGATTTCACCCACGATACTCTGATCAACACGCGTTTATTTGCCGCCCTGACCTTTGACGGGCAGATCATGGACATCAATTATAAATATGATGCCGAAGGCGGGACAGTTTACGTCATCGGTCTCGCCCAAAGTCATGGCGAACTGCGTCGGTTTATTGCCCATGCCAAATCGATCCCTTACGTGCGCAAAGTTGTTTCACATGTCGAGGTCAAGGAAAGCAAATCCATGTATCGCCCAAGAAAAGAAAGAGTTCTGAGCGACGCATCATGACACTCCCCGGTCAAATCCAACATGGCTTTCAGTCCCTTGCGCAACAGGAGGAAGAAGCCTTCAATCTGTGTGAAGCTGGCCTTTTGGTGGGCAAAGTTCTCAAACCGTCACTTGACCTGAACCGTTATCGTGATGAAATCACGCGCCTGTCGCAAGACCTCAACACACGGTTTCAAGGCTTGTGCCTGCATAACGATCCCTTACAAGCCAAAGTCGAGGCCCTGCAAACCTTGTTCTGCAAGGAAAAAGGATTTCAGGGGGATGAAGACGCGTACGACGATCTTGATCATATGAATATGGCCTGCCTGCTGGATGAAAAATACGGCACAGCCTTGTGTCTCAGTATGTTGTTCATCCATTGTACACGCCAATGCGGTTGGGCGGTGTTCGGGCTGAACTTCCCCGGTTATAACCTGATTTGTATTGAACATGGGGCAAAACGCGCCATTCTCGATCCCTTTCAAGGCTGCATCGAACTGGATGCTTATACCCTACGCCAAATGATCAAAGTTCTGGGCGGTGCCGAAGCGGAATTACAACCGCTGTTCTACGATATGCTGCCTGCTAAAACGCTGTTTATTCGCCATTTAGGGGCAATCAAAGCGCATTTCCTGCGCTGTGATCAGGTGCCGCAAGCCCTCGAAATACTGGAAATTTGTCATATTCTGGAGCCATCATCGCCTGCCTTTTGGCGCGACAGCGGCCTGTTGCATGCCCGTATCGGTCAATTATCCGAGGCGATCCAAGACTTGAAAACGGCATTAAAATATACAACGGATATGGATGCCATTCGCCATACCGAACGGATTCTGACAGATTTGCAAAATAAGACGCAAAGTTAGTCCCCGCAGGCTTCACAACTTTTTTATCATCAACAACTGGCACCACCTTATAAGTTGGTCTATATCTGATTTCATATCATTTTAAGGTGAGGAAAACACATGTCCCTGCGCGTTGCTATTCAAATGGACCCGATCGAAACCATCGACATCAATGGGGATTCGACTTTCGTGATGGGGCTTGAGGCCCAAAAACGCGGCCATACACTTTTCCATTACCACCCCAAAGATTTAACCATGCAAGATGGTCGCGTGGTGGCGTATGCCCGGCCCATGACGTTAAAACGCGAACATGGCAATCATTTTGAATTGGGCGAGGCAAGTTGGATCGACCTGCAAGATGATGTCGATGTCATCTTGATGCGCCAGGACCCGCCATTTGATATGGCTTATATTACCGCCACACATTTGCTGGAACATATCCATCCCCAGACATTGGTCGTCAACAACCCGGCAGAGGTGCGCAACGCACCGGAAAAACTGTTTGTCACCAAATTCCCCGACCTGATGCCGCCGACCTTGATTACCAGCAACAAAGAACAAATCGAACGTTTTCGTGATAAACATAAAGACATCATCGTCAAACCCCTGTTTGGCAATGGCGGTGCCGGGGTTTTCCATATCAAACCGGGGGATGAAAACCTCAATTCCTTGATTGAAATGTTTAGCGAACTTTACCGCGAACCGATCATGGTTCAAGCCTACTTGCCTGATGTGCGCAAAGGCGACAAACGCATTATCCTGATCGATGGAGTGGCAGCCGGAGCCGTCAACCGCATTCCGGCAGAAGGCGAAGCGCGTTCCAACATGCATGTCGGCGGACAGGCCGCGAAATCCGAGCTAACCGCGCGAGAACGCGAAATTTGCGAACGCATCGGCCCGGAACTGAAGGCACGCGGCATGATTTTTGTCGGCATTGATGTTATCGGCGATTATCTGACTGAAATTAACGTCACGTCACCCACTGGCCTGCAAGAAATCAATCGTTTTGATGGATCCTGTCTGGAAAGCCAGATTTGGGATGCCATTGAAACCCATACAGCCTCTTAATTGTTCTAAAGCCCCCCAATGACCTATCACGCCGGTTTTACCACACTGCGCGCAAGCGACCGGGACGGTACCGTTCCCTGTGCCTTGTGGTATCCCACCGAAACACCCGCCCAAGATTTGCGCCAAGGTGTTTACAATTTTCATGTTGCCAAAAATGGTGATATCGCACCGGGGTGTTTCCCCCTTGTCGTCATGTCGCATGGGTCCGGCGGGACCCGTTTCGGACATTGCAAAACGGCGGAGTTTTTGGCCGAGAACGGTTATATCGTGCTGGTCCCGGAACATCCCCATAACAATTTTTTCGATGACAGCGCGGTGGGCTCAGCCCGGTCCTACAGTGGACGTTCACGCCATTTGAAATCGGCACTGGATATGGTGCTCGCAGATAATAAATGGGGTCCGGTTATTGATCCGCAAAAAATCGCTGTTTTCGGCTTTTCACTGGGTGGGTTTACGGCCCTGACCTGTGTTGGGGCTACCCCTTATGTAAAAGGATTGGCCCGACATATTCGCATGAACCGGGAATTCGACCCCATTTTCAGCGGATATGAGGTTATTGTGCGCGATGGCTTTGACGAGGACTACCTGCCTGTTACCTATGATCCGCGTTATAAGGCCTGCATTGCCCTTGCCCCGGTCAGCGGCGGTTTGTTTCCACCTGCCAGCCTGCAAAACATTAAGGTTCCCGTACAAATTTTTCGCGCTGAACATGATATGATTTTACGTCATCCCTTTCATAGTACGGAAATCCGCGAGAACCTGCCCAATGGATGCGATTATCACGTTACCAAAAAAGCCGGGCATTTTTCCTATCTATCCCCGGTTCACGAGGATGTGAAATCTCAACTTGGGGAACTGGCAAACGACAATCCCGGCTTTGATCGACAAACCGCACATGACAAAATTCATGCCTTAATTGTCGATTTCCTCAACAAAGCCCTTTCCTGAGGGCGATGATCGGGCTACATAAAACAATCAACCCTCGAATCGATATAAAGAACACGATAGAGTCTCATGATCTCCGCTTTCACAAAATCTTTCGCACAGTTACCCGACCCCACTTTCCGAAAAGTCATTTTTCTAGGCGTTCTCGGTGCTTTGGTCACGTTCTTGTTGCTTTTCAGCGCGGTAACAGGCTTTTTATTTGAAAGCGTGCTGGTTAATATTCCGTGGGTGGATACCGCAATTGACTGGCTGGGTTCCATTGCAACCATTGCCGTTGTCTGGTTACTTTTTCCTGCTGTGGCTTCTGTCATTATCGGTTTTTTATTGGAAGATATTGCCGAAGCGGTTGAAAAGAAACACTATCCTGACCTCCCTCCTGCCGATTCCATTCCGTGGGGGGAGACACTGGTTGAAGCCATTAAATTTGCAGGCGTGATGTTATTGCTCAACATTCTCGCTTTACCGATTTATTTGCTATTTCCGGCTGTCAACCTGCTGGTCTTTTATTCCCTTAACGGCTATTTAATAAGTCGAGAGTATTTTGAATTGGTTGGCCAGCGTCGTGTCGGCGTCAAGAAAGCCAAAGCCTTGCGTAAAGCCTATCAGGGACGATTGCTGATCGCGGGCGCATTGACTGCTTTCTTGTTGACGATTCCTCTGGTAAACCTATTGGCACCCGTAGTCGGCACAGCCGCTATGGTCCATCTTTTCCATCGCTGGCGACAGGAGCCGAAATTCCTGATGCTGGAACAGAGTTCTTAAGGAGTATGTGTGAGCATGTTTGGGCGTAATAAAAACGGCGACAAAGCATCCACCGAAACAAAAACTGAGCAACCGGCTGCACAGACGAACAACGAAGACAAAGTCGAGCAGTTGCCGCCTTTGAAGCCGTTTTCGTCAAAAGGTACACATACCCCGGCCCCGCCAAGTAAACCGGCTGTACCCAATGCGGCCTCTTCCGGGTCTTCCCCCGGTTATCGCCCGGATATTGCGGCGCGCCGTTTAATGGATATTCCCGGTGCCACACCGCGACGTGGCGACCAACGCAACTATCAAGACCCGCGCACGTTGACCGTTGGTCGTGAAATTTCGCTGAGTGGGGAAATCACCGCTTGCGAAACATTGGTTGTTGAAGGCAACGTGGATGCCAAAATCACCGATGCGCGTGTTCTGGATGTCTCTTCCCACGGGGTTTATACCGGCAGCGCCCATGTGGAAGAAGCCTATATCTCCGGCGTGTTTGATGGCGAACTTTATGCTTATAAAACCCTGACGGTTCGCAGTGGCGGCCGCGTTAAGGGGAACGTGCGCTATGGTCGGATCGTTATTGAAGAAGGTGGAGAAATTTCCGGTTCTATGGCCACGCTCAGCCCCGATGAAATTGCGGCAGCGCGTAACGACGACACAAAAACCTGATTTAGCAAGATCGTGATGTCATTTTCCAATCGCGCCGTTCAAGCCCTTGCCTTGTGCGGCGCGTTGCTGCTTTCCGCCTGCGCCAGTCCCACCAAACAGGACATGTATGGCGGGGAACGCCCGCAACAAACCACACCACAGGCCAAAATCCAGAAAAAACCCGAAACACCGCGCCTGTCCGCACGTCGGTTGGCAGCAATTAAGGAATACGGGCTGGAAAAGGCACACCCCGATAAACTTGTCGGATTAGATGGATTTGAGGTGGAACAAGCCCTTGGTGCCGCCGATTTCGTTCGCAAAGATAGCGGAGTTGAAATTTGGCAATATCGGGCCAAACACTGCATTCTGGATCTGTTTTTATACCAAAACGGTGCCCACCTGCGGGTCGATCATGCCGAATTGCGCGGAAGCCTCCCTAAAGAAAAAGCGACAAGCAGTTGTTTTAATCAAATCGTTATGGATTTGAGACCATGAGAAGCTGGCTGGACGCGTCAAAAATCTATTTCGATCGACGAATTCTGGCCATTCTCTTTCTTGGTTTTTCCAGCGGGCTCCCGCTTTTGCTGGTCTATGGGACCCTGTCTTACTGGTTAGGGGTTGAAGGCGTTTCGCTGGCAACCATCGGCTTTTTTTCACTCGCACGCCTGCCCTACACCTTTAAATTTCTTTGGGCACCGCTGATCGACCAGGTGCGCCTGCCTGTTCTTCATCGCTTGATCGGACATCGACGCAGTTGGGCTTTGCTTTCACAAATTTTCCTGATGCTGTCCATTTTAGGACTCGGTCATTCCGACCCGGCCCAAACACCCGAGACAACAGCCCTATTTGCCGTCTTTGTTGCTTTTTTCTCTGCCACTCAAGACATTCTAATCGATGCCTATCGTATCGAACTGCTGAAAGACGATGAACAAGGCGCAGGCGCTGCCATGTACGTCAACGGATATCGCCTGGGTATGTTAATCGCCGGGGCAGTTGCAATCGGTCTGTCAGACTGGATTTCCTGGCCGTTGGTTTATACCATCATGGCCGGATTAATCATCATTGGCATGATCACCGTCTTACTCAACCGCGAACCGGAAAACCTTGCGGCCCAGCAACAATTGGAAGAACGTAATCTCCACAGTGCCCAATTGATTGCAGACGGCAAAGCCCCGTGGCTGGCAGCCCTGATTGCCAATTTCAAAATCGCAGTTATTGAACCTTTTAAAGATTTTATGACACGCGCGGGCTGGATTTGGGTACTGGTCTTCATCGTCCTCTATAAAATGGGCGAAGCCATGCTGGGTGCAATGGCCAATCCGTTTTATTATCAGATCGGTTTCAGCGCGACCGAGATCGCTTCTGTCACCAAGGTTTTTGGGCTTGGAGCCACCATTATCGGCGGTATGATCGGCGGCATCGTCGTTTATCGTTATGGTATTCTGCGGGCGTTGCTTTATTGCGGGATCGTACAGATGCTTTCCACCTTGTTATTTGCCGTACAGGCCGAGGTCGGACACAACGTACCCATGCTTATGGCCGCCATTTCCGGTGAAAATATCACGGCCGGTATGGCAACAACCGCCTTTGTCGCTTATCTGTCCAGCCAATGTAATTCCGCCTATACGGCAACCCAATATGCCTTGCTCAGTTCTTTTATGGCGGTACCACGCGATATGTTTGCGGCCCTGTCCGGCATTATGGCAGACCAACTGGGCTGGACCTTCTTTTTCGTCGCTTGTTCTGCCATTGCCCTGCCCGCCCTGCTTCTACTTGTCTGGATGCAGCGCAGATATGATACAGCGGTTGATAATCCTGCTTGATAAAAGAGTGCCTTTTCGCTATCGTGCGCCTGCAATTTAGGGGGCGCTTTCGGGGCCCACAGTAACAGTGTGAGGAAAATCCATGGATATCAAAAAGATTCCTGTTGGCGATGCACCGGAGTCCGTCAACGTAATCATCGAAGTTTCTGCCGGCTCTACACCGGTGAAATACGAATTTGACAAAGACAGCGGCGCAATCTTCGTTGACCGCTTTGTTCATACGCCGATGCATTACCCGGCAAACTACGGCTTTATTCCGCACACATTGTCTGATGACGGTGATCCGGTTGATGTTTTGGTTCTGGCACCGGAAAGCATCATCCCCGGCGCAGTAATCGCAGCTCGTCCGATCGGTGTTTTGATGATGGAAGACGACGGCGGTATGGATGAGAAAGTTCTGGCCGTTCCGACCAACAAAATGCACCTGATGTATGCCGATGTGGCAACACACACAGACCTGCCGCAAATCATCCTTGATGAAATCGCGCATTTCTTCCAGCACTATAAAGACCTTGAAAAAGGAAAATGGGTGAAAATTGCCGGCTGGGAAGGCGCAGAAAAAGCCAAACAGTTGATTTTGGAAGGTGTTGAACGCGCCAATAAAGGCTAAGTTCAGTTCCGACCCATAAAGAATAAAAAAGCCCGATAGGTCATCCCGTCGGGCTTTTTCTTGTTTAGAATGTTCTCTTACTGACGGCCGATGGAATTCATCTGAATTTTATTTAACTCATCCGCCATTTCTTTTTCACGCTTGGCCTTTTCCTGAACCTCGCGACGGCGTTTTTCCAGATCAGTTTCTTCAACACCGGGTAACAATTGTTTCTCACCTTTTTCAATCGTCCATACCCGACGGCGCGGTTGCATTTTTTCCAAAATCTTCTGCGCATCCTTGGTGTTTTCAGGGACTTCGATTGAAATTTCAACGCGGCGGTTTTTCGCCCGTGCCTCAGGGGTTTTGTTTTCAATCAACGGACGGGAATCAGCATAGCCTTGTGATGTCAGACGTTTTTTCGGTATTTGACCGGAACGTAAGAAATAATGCACAACCGATGTTGCCCGCGCCGACGATAAATCCCAGTTTGATCGATATTGCAGGGTTGAAATCGGGATATCATCCGTATGTCCCCCTACTTTAATATCCCCGGGTGTGCGCGCCAGAACCGGAATAATTTTATCCAGTGTCGCATAAGACGATGGTGCCAATTCCGCGCCGCCGGACTGAAATGCCGTCTCAGACGGAAAGCGCACAATAATACCTGTGTTGGTTTCCTGTAACTCCACCAAATGATTAGCAATGTCTGCCTGTAGGGAACGACGAAGCTGGGCCACCATCGCTTCACGAATAGCTTCGGTTTGCGGAATATCCATTTGCACCGACCTCACGCCGGATAAAATCCCGCGCCCACCGGATAAATTGGATTGTTCGTCCGTTTGAAAATCCGCATTCTGGTTAAAAGCTTCCCGCATGGGACCAGCGTTTTTCTGGAAGCTGTTATCATTCACTTCTGAAAAAGACAGCAAAAGGACAAATAAAGCGAACAACAACGACATCAAATCGGCATAGGTCACCATCCATGCCGGGGCGTCCTTATTATGCTTGATGTTTTTTGACCCATCAATGGTGTCGTCTTTGGTGTCCTCAGATGTTGTCATCCGCGCTTAGCCCCGCTTTTTCGCATCACGACCGGCGGTATAACTGCCACCCGTCCCCATTTGGCGTTGTTTTTCAGGGAGGTGCGGTTCCAAAATTTCCAGCATCGCCGTCGGATTCTGCATTTGCTGAATTTGGAAAACACATTCAATAATCAAGGAACGCAACGCTTTGTCTTCGGCTGATTTTGACTCCAGCTTATCGGCAATCGGCAAAGCAATCAGGTTGGCAATCAGCACGCCATAAAGGGTCGTCAACAACGCAACCGCCATTGCCGGACCGATTGTGCTCGGGTCTTGCATATTGGCAAGCATTTGAATAAGGCCAACAATTGTCCCAAACATCCCGAATGCCGGGGCAGAATCGCCAATTGCGCGGAAAATTTTGCCCCCGATTTCTTCGCGCTGAATGGCCATCGCCATTTCCTGCGTCAAAATCTTGCGGATATAATCCAGATCACGCCCATCCGCACAAAGCTGAACGCCTTTTTTAAAGAACGGGTTTTTCAAATTGTTCTTTTCAATCGTTTGAATACCGTTCTTACGGGCGCGTTTGACAAGCTGAATAGCCTGACGGATGTAATCACGCGGCTTTTCTTTTTGGACGGTAAAGGCTGCACGTATCCCGATCGGAATGGAAATAAAGATACCTGACAAAGGAAATTTGATCAAAGTTGCGGCAAATGTTCCACCGAAAACAATTAGAAAACCGGGAATATTGAAAAAGATGGCGATATCAGATCCCGTCAGGATCGCTAGCGTGACAACTGTCAAACCGATTATCAGCCCGGCAATGGTTGCAAAATCAAACTGCATAGATCTCGATCCGCCTCTATTATATTTTTTCTTCTCATTCGAATATTCGATTTTGCAACCTCAAACTCTATCTTGCAAGAGGCAAAAATCATCACATTCGCTTATAATTCCGTACGTTAGATCATTCTTTCAGAAATTCTAGCTATTTTGCAACTTGTCGTTGGCAAAAATAAATAGATATAACTGTAACGCATGAAACACGTTACAAAGAAAATGATAAAAGAAATGACTGCTTCGTATCGGCTTTCTACAGACATTTTGTTTTTTCACTTTTTTTGCAATCTTCTTTCATAGATACTATCCAGACGTTAATATTTCTTTAGCTTGCAAAGATTGGGGTTGTTTTGTGCAGGGCGTTTAAGTTATCCGCTATTCTTTTTCTATTTTTAAGCCTGTTTGCCCTGCAAGCACAGGCACGCCCGTTGCAAATCTGTACCCATAGCGGTTTTGAACCCTATGTCATTCAGGGAAAAGATTCCTTAACCGGGATCGATATCGAAATTGTCCTCGCTATTTTAAACAATCTCAAACAACCTGCAGAGATTAAAGCCTATCCGTGGAAGCGCTTGATAAGCCTCATTGAAAATGGGGAATGCGATATGGGGTTTTCCTTATTCGATACGGATGACCGACGTGATTTTGCCCGTTATCTTTTTACCGTCCCCATGCATTATTCCACCTTCAGCGTTTTTGTGCGTCGATCCAATCCATTAAAATTCAATCGAATTTCAGATTTTTTTAATTTACGAATTGCACATAATCGCGGGTTTGCTCTGTCGGTCGGATTTGAACAGGCCATTGCAGACGGAAAGATAAAACGGCAGCAATTCGATGACGTAAAGAGCGCCATTAAAATGCTGGAAAACGGGCGCTTAGACGCCATTATAGATAACGAAGCCCGCTTTAGATATTACCTGAAAAAGCAAAATAAACTGGGGATAATCAAGTCCCTGAATATTCCGTTTATGCCACATCAGCCCGCTTTTCTCGTCCTGTCCCGCAAATCGAATATGACAGACATCGACAAAATCAAGCGCCGATTCGAAAGGGAACTAAAGACGCTCCATCTCAACGGCACCATTTTAGCCATTAGCAATAAATATCTAAATTAGAGCAAATCCCGCGTAATCTAAAACAGATTACGACGACATATTTACGTAAAATCAATAAGCTAGAATAACATGTCTTCTGAATCAGATTGAATGAGACATGCCCTAAGATCCCGTTTGCGCAAGATTATGTTCGTCGTCTTGAATGCCCGCTTCCAAGCGTGCTTTCAATCGTGAACAGCGTGTACGTTCACTCTCCGACTTCAATTGTCCACAGGCTGCTAGAATATCCTGACCACGCGTGACACGAATCGTCGCCGTATAGCCGGCGCGGTTCAGAATTTCTGTAAAGCGTTTCTGTGTTTTACGATCTGAACATTCATACTCACTGCCCGGCCACGGGTTAAATGGAATGAGATTGAATTTGCAGGGAATGCCCTTGACCAGTCGCGTCAATTCACGTGCGTCTGCTTCAGAATCGTTGATCCCTTTCAGCATAACGTATTCAAAGGTCACGCGACGCGCATTAATCGCTGCCGGATAATCACGCACAGCGGCCATCAGGTCTTTGAGGGGATATTTTTTATTGATCGGCATGATCTCATTTCGCACATCATCGCGGGGCGCATGTAAACTAATCGCCAACTCCACATCAGCCTGTTCGCCAAGACGGCGTATTTCAGGAACAACGCCGCTGGTTGACAATGTGATACGTCGCTTGGATAAAGAGATACCTTCTTGATCCATCAGGATTTTCAAAGCTTTCACGACATTGTCAAAGTTATAAAGCGGCTCCCCCATCCCCATCAAAACGATGTTTGACAACAAACGCTTATCACCGGGCGGAGACGGCCATTCATTATAACTGTCACGCGCAGCCATAAATTGACCGACGATTTCAGCTGCACTTAAATTTCGCACCAGCAATTGTGTGCCCGTATGACAGAACTTGCACGTCAGCGTACAACCAACCTGAGAGGAAATACAAACCGCACCGCGTTCTTCTTCCGGGATAAAGACCGTTTCCGCTTCGTTATTGTCGTCAAATTTGAACAACCATTTGCGCGTCCGATCTACAGAGGTCAGTTCCTCAGAAACATGCGGGCGGGAAATGATGAAATGATCTGCCAACTTGCCATGCAAATTTTTGGAAATATTGGTCATTTTTGAAAAATCAGTGACGCCGTAATGATAGATCCATTGCCAGATCTGTTTGGCACGAAAGCCTTTTTCACCAATACGTTCCATTTCGGCCTTCAGCTCTTCACGGCTAAGGCCGACCAAGTCGATGCGTTGGTCGCTCATTTCATTAATTTCCTGAGTATTGTGCTCGGTTATTCCAAGCGGTCGGCGCATCTATACAGGAAAATGACCTTGATTGCAAATCCCGTCATTGGAAAGACTATAAAAAGGATTGAACAAGGTTAACTCGAGCTGCGACGACGCATTTGCGCTCAACCAAAGACGTCTTATTTCCTAAATACCTTGATCTGATCGATGATATAACGCCCCATTTTCAGGCGCAAGCCATTGACTTCTTCGCGTAAATTCAACAAGGCACCGGCGACACCGGCCGTTTCTGTCATGTTCGACTCGACCAATGCGCGCAACGTGACCATATCCTGTTCCAATTTCAGGGTCCGCGCGGATTGTTCCTGTGCACCACGTTCCAGATCGCTGGTGCGTTGACGTGTATTTTCCAGATCGGTTCGTACCACGCGAACCTGACTGGCTAAATCTTTCAAGCCCCCTTCACCTTCGACGATTTCCATCAAATCGGCCATGTCTTTGCGCACGGCGTATAAGGCTTTCTGGTAACCGGAAATTTCACCGCGCATCACATCGACTTCTTTATGAACGTCGTCCGCTTTCATCGCGGCTCGTTCCATGCGTTGTGTCCGTGCGCGAATGCCTTTTAATTCGACCTGTTGGCGTTCCATCGCCAGATAAGCTTGTTTCAAAAGGGTGCGGATATTCTGAATATCACCTGCTTGGGCTGAACTGGGCTCGCGTGCCACATCGTGAATACGTTCCACCAATTCATCAACCGTCCCTTTCAGGGCTTTATAACGGGCTTTGGTGGTATCGCGCTGCAAACGCAGCTTATTCATTTCCAGTTCACGTTCTTTAAGATATTGCTCATGGCGTTTAACGGCGTCCGGGCGAATGCCAAATCGTTTTGCGGCAGATGCCAATCCCGGTGTCAGCGGCGAACGGCGCAAGGGCGTAATATTTTGCGTATGCGCTGTTTCCGTTAAAATCTGTTGTGCCTGTGCCATATTTTTCGCTCTCCCAAACACGTAACATGCTTATAAAACAAATCCATTCGACCTATCATGACGCAAAAAAATGATCAGATGGTTAACAGGAATATTTTTTATGGAGAAAGAGAAAGAACCGATAAACGAAAATCGAGGGGAGGGGAGATAGAGGGGGCTATCCAAACAAATTGGGCGGAGAATCAAAAACTCAAAGCGCTCTGAGGCAAGTCACAAGAGGGTGGGATATTGAGTGACAATGAGCTTTTAATCCTCCTATTTTGTTCGTAAATATTATTTTCGAATATCGGTTCTAACAGGGATAAACTGTGTGTTTACAAAACGAGTATCCGATAAAAAGACATCCCTGTATATCCGCACGAATACTTGCGTAATAACCCAACCCGTAAGTTTACTATTATTCAAAAGCATCAATTAAATGGATAATACCCCTATAATAAAAAACCGCCGCACTCAATCAGAGTACGGCGGCCTTCATTTTAGCAGTCAGATGATAAAACAGACTTAGTGTTTTACATCCGCCCAGATTTTACGCTTCAAAGCATAAAGCATAGCTGTCAAAACCAACAGGAACAGCATTACTTTCAAGCCCAAAGATTTACGTTCGTCCAGTTCAGGCTCAGCAGCCCAGTTCAGGAACGCAACGATATCTTCTGCATGTTGTGCAGCTGTTGCTTCGGTGCCATCTTCATACTCAACCATTTCGTCCATGATTTGCGGCGGCATGGACGTATAGTAGCCAGGGAAGTACACGTTGAAGTTTTTGTCTTCGTTCAGAATAAAGCCTTTCTGATGCATGACTTCTTCTGGCACTTCTTCCATATAACCTGTCAGGAAGCTGTAAAGATATTGCGGACCGCCCAAACGAGCTTTGGCAATCAAAGACAGATCCGGCGGCAATGCACCGTTGGCATCAATCGCAGCCGCATCGTTCGGGAACGGGCTGACAAATTTATCAGACGGCTTGGCTTCACGTGTGAAGAATTCGCCATCGTCATTCAACAAGGCACCTGCGTCGCCATGTGGCAAACGGATTGATTTTTCCGCTGCAATTTCCTTGATCTCGTCTTCTGTAAAGCCGAGCGCAGACAGGTTACGATACGAAACCAAACGCAGGGAGTGACAAGCTGAACAGACTTCGTTGTAAATCTGGAAACCGCGACGCAATTGCTTTTGATCATATTGACCGAAGAAACCTTCGAACGACCAGTTTACGTCTTTCAGTTCCGGCACATAAGCACCACCGGAAGCCTGAGCTGCACCAGCACTCAATGTCAGGGCAGCAACAGCAGCAATAAACAGTTTACGCATGTTACGCGTCCTCCGATTTCTTGAGTACGGCAGCGGAAATACTTTCCGGCAGATCGACAACTTTCTCAATCTTGCTCATCAACGGCAAGATCACGAGGAAGTGGGCGAAATAGTACAGGGTCGCAAGCTGCGCCATGATGATGTAAGACCCTTCGGCCGGTTTTTTACCAAGGTAACCAAGGAAAACACAATCAAGGAACAGGATCCAGAAGAACCATTTGTAAACCGGGCGGAACTTACAGGATTTAACCTTGGAACGATCCAGCCACGGCAATACCATCAGCAGAATGATGGACGAGAACATCGCCAAAACACCACCCAGTTTCGCCGGGATAATGAAGATGTCGAATGTAATCGCACGCAGGATCGCATAGAACGGCAGGAAGTACCATTCCGGCACGATATGCGGCGGTGTTACCATCGGGTTTGCCGGGATATAGTTGTCCGGCTCACCAAAGAAGTTCGGTGCCCAGAAAACAAAGAACAGGAAGAACATAAAGAACAGACCCATCCCGAACAGATCTTTGATCGTGAAGTACGGGTGGAAAGGAATGCTGTCTTCCGGCTGTTTCATTTCAACACCCAGCGGGTTGTTGGATTTTACAGCGTGCAAAGCCCACAGATGCAAACCAACGAATGCGAACAGAACAAACGGCAACAGGTAGTGCAAGGAGAAGAAACGGTTCAATGTCGGGTTATCAACAGAGAAACCACCCCACAGCAACGTTACGATGAAATCACCAACGATCGGGAAGGCCGAGAACAAGTTGGTAATAACGGTCGCGCCCCACAGGGACATTTGGCCCCACGGTAGAACGTAACCCATAAAGGCCGTGCCCATCATCAACAACATGATGATCACACCGAGGATCCAAAGGATCTCGCGCGGGCCCTTATAAGAACCGTAGTACAAACCGCGGAAAATGTGGACATAAACGACAATAAAGAACATCGACGCGCCGTTCATGTGGATATAGCGGATCAACCAACCATAGTTGACGTCACGCATGATGCGTTCAACAGAATCAAACGCCATATCAACGTGCGGCGTATAGCTCATGACCAGAAAAATACCGGAAACGACCATAACAATTAAAACAGTGAGCGCAAGGGAACCAAAGTTCCACCAGTAGCTCAGATTGCGCGGCGTCGGATAGCCGGCAGTGGAGTGGTGCATCAAAGAGAAGACCGGTAGACGATCATCAACCCATTTGACGACTGGGTTATTCCATTCAGGAGAACTCATTTATCGGGCCCCTTATCCAATCTTGACGTGTTCGTCGTCGAGGAATTCGTACGGCGGAACGGCGAGGTTCAACGGTGCCGGACCTTTGCGAATACGACCAGACGTATCATAGTGAGAACCGTGGCACGGACAGAACCAGCCACCGAAATCACCGCGCGGATCGCCGGGCTTCTGACCAAGCGGTACACAACCCAGGTGGGTACATACACCAATCAAAATCAGCCATTCCGGCTTTTGAACGCGATCAGCGTCTTTTTGAACGTCAACCAGGGACGCACTGTCGTCTTTAGCGGCTTGTTCGATCTCTTCCGCGTTGCGGTGGCGAACAAATACCGGTTTCCCGCGCCATACTACAGTGACGCTTTGCCCTTCCTCGATCTGGGAAATATCTACTTCTGTGGTAGACAATGCCAGAACGTCAGCAGCAGGGTTCATGCTGTCAACGAAAGGCCAGATCGCGCCTGCAACACCTGCTGCACCGACGGCAGAAGTCGCCAGCAGCAGGAAGTCGCGGCGAGATTCACCGTCTTCCGTCTTATTCTCTACGTTAGTAGCCGTATCAGCCATGTTTTACCTCATTTTTGTCCCCGAACGCGAATCGGGGTGCCCAAGTCGTTGCCTTCAATCAAGCAGAAAACCTCTGCGATATCATGGTGTCTTCCAAAATGGGAAAAGACACAATGACAAAACTCAATTAACAACGTGACCCGACCTAAAATGAAGGACGAGTCGCGCATCCGTATAATGCATTTCGCCTGACAAGAAAAGGTTTAACCTGTACAAATCCATGAAATTATGTTGCGAATTGCCCTAATTTAGGTGTAGTTAATAACGACTCTCAATTGGAAGGATTTTTTACGTGCGTTTGGCCTTGTTTCAACCCGATATTCCACAAAATACCGGAACCCTTCTTCGACTCGCCGCTTGTATGAACATCGGTGTCGACATTATCGAACCTTGTGGATTTGTTCTTGATGACAAACGTATGCGCCGCGCCGGGATGGATTATCTACATCGCGTCGATTTAATTCGCCACAACAGTTGGAACGCTTTTGTTGATGCAAAAAAAACACAAGGCGGCCGGTTGATCCTGCTGTCAACCAAAGCCGCCCATATCTATACCGAATTTGAATACCGCCCCGACGATACCTTGTTATTGGGTCGCGAAAGCCAAGGTGTTCCTACCGATGTCCATGATCACGCCGATGAACGCCTGATCATTCCAATGTCAGAAGGAATGCGCTCTATCAACGTCGCCATTAGCGGAGCAATGGTTCTGGGGGAAGCCTTGCGCCAAACCAATAGCTTTCCCCAACTGAATGAACCAGATTTAAGCCTTTAAGGGATAAAGGTTGCGATAATCCGCTGGCTTGACGATTTTCCCCAACAGGCAACAAAACGGATCATGCAACGCACAAATCAGCTTGCCGCGCCATGACCCTTTTTTTGACAGGCCCAAACGGAATTTCACTTCCGCTGTACGGTGATGAACAAAAGGAACGATCAAAGCCGTCGCCCATTTGGAACGACGCATCAACCGGACATAGGGCACCGCCCAAAAGTGATATCCCTCCATAAAAGACGGAGGTAAATATTTATGTGCAAAGACAAGACAGGCTTTTTGATCAAAAGAAGACATCAAACCCTGTGTTCCCATTTCTGTACAAATAACTTTTGCACCGCTTTCGCCACCATCACCATTGGCTTCCGAGCCGTCTGTGTCAGACGCAGAACCGACACCTTCGCCAATATTTCCGCCATCACCGCCTTCACGGTTTGCTTGAGGTTTCTCCTTCTTTTTTGGGGTTGTTTGTTTTTGCGTTTTGCTGTCAGCTTGTGCATCCGCCTTCGCTGTCTGCGAACTGCCTGAATCTGAAATTGTTTGCTCCCCACTGATCGGGTTGCTCCACGGGGTCAACTGACTGTCAGTGGTCCCCGTTGTCTGTAAACGGCCTGTATTTGCCGCCGCAGGAACCGGCACATTATTGTTTATGTTTTGTTCTTGTTTTTTTGAAGTGACCTGAACCGGTTGTGAGCGTCTGCGTTCAAATTCCGCAACCGTGATCGTTTGTGATGCATTTTTTCTATTTTTATAATACCCCTGACCTAAACGCCCCATTGCATCCGGGACATAAACCCAATCCTGCGCACTGAAAATGGTTTCCGACATCTGTTTTTGCTCCTGTTCCAAAATAATAGACCTCCTTCATTTAAGGTATTTATTCCTTTAAACAACCCTTTATGGAAAAAATTCATATTATCTATCCAATAAAACAGATGCATATCCTTTTTAAATCAGGCATCCTGATGCTGTTTTTAAAGGAGAAGAGAATATGAGTGTGGAATTTCTAATCACAGCTTTCATTGTGGTCCTTCTGCCCGGCACCGGCGTTATTTACACCGTTTCCATTGGGTTATTTCGGGGCACGACCTTTTCCTTATGGGCCGCCTTGGGCTGTACGTTCGGTATTGTGCCACATATGCTGGCTTCCATTCTCGGACTCGCCGCCCTGATGCATACCAGCGCACTTGCCTTCCAAACGGTTAAATATGCCGGTGTGGTCTATCTTTTGTATCTCGCATACGGCATGTGGAAGGAAAAGGGCACCCTGTCCGTCAAACAAGTCGATCAACATAGAAACGGCGCCCGTGTTGCGTTTCATGGCACATTGATCAATGTGTTGAATCCCAAGCTCTCCATCTTTTTCCTCGCTTTTTTGCCGCAGTTCATCACCGCGCAAAGCCAAACGCCCCTTCTGGATATGGGTATTCTCAGCCTGACCTTTATGGTCATGACCTTTGTGGTCTTCGTCATATACGGCTGCGCCGCCGCATGGATGCGCCGTTATGTTATGGAAAATGAACGCCTGCTCGGCTGGCTCCAACGCAGCTTCGCCGCTGCCTTTGTCGCCCTTGGTGTTAAACTGGCATTTGAAGAACGTTAGGGGCAGAGCCTATCTGGATTGATCCCCATAGGCTTTTAGAACGGCAATCATATCTTCTTGGCCGTATCCATTATGTTCGACGTGATGAAAAAGTTTTTCACAAACGCTTAACAACGGCGTATCCGCTTGAATGCTGGTGGCAGACCCGGTGATAAGCGTGGCATTATACAAGACATCATGGATGGAAGCCTGTCTGTCAAAATCATGGCGGATCAATTTATCCAGCTTTATCTTCATCACATCATTTGCCATAGGGCCAGACCCGAGAACCTGTTCCAGTATTTTTAAATCAATACCGGCCTGTGTTGCATAATGCATGGACTCCACCAATGCCGTCACCAATCCGATCAGGTAAGTGTTAACCGCAAGCTTGGTATGCATGGCCTTGGGCACGCTGCCGCAATCCACAATTTCCCGGGCTATCGGTTTTAAAAGTTGTGAAATGCGGGAACGAAGTACTGAATCCCCGGCAATCATAGCCACCAATTGACCCTGTTCCGCCGGAATGCGAGACCCGGATACTGGGGCTTCTATATACTGGCCGCCTGCAAGCTCGATCTCGCGGCCCAAGGCCTCGGAATAAACGGGTAAAACAGTCCCCATCTGCACAAGGGTTTTCCCCTTCACCATATCCCCAAACCCAACAGCAGACCGATTCAGAACCTGATCAAGAATATGTCCGTTTGCCAGCATGGCAAAGATAATATCGCAGTCCTGAAAAACATCCTGGACTGTTTCGGCAATGATCGCCCCTTCCTGCCCCAACGTTTTTGATTTGTCTTGCGTGCGGTTCCAAACCCTTAAGGTTTGACCGGATTTTAAAAGATTTCTGGCCATCGGAAAGCCCATTGTTCCCAATCCAATAAAACCAACGTGGTGATCCATTTGATATTCCTCTTTGTCATCTATCTCCAATCTTGCTTTGAGTCTATCAAGCTTCTATAGTTTCGATTAACGAATAGTTTTGATAATATATATTTGATTTTTTTAAGTATGAACCACACCTTCGACCTCGCCGCCTTAAGAACCATCGTGACCGCCGCCAGACTCGGCAGTTTTTCACGGGCCGCCGATTATTTGGGACGATCCCAATCGGCAGTTAGTATGCAGTTGAAAAAACTGGAAACACAGTCGGGAACCGCCCTGTTTGTACGCGACGGAAAAAAGCTTGTACCGACTGAAGCAGGTCAATTGCTCTTGGCTTATGCGGAAAAAATCCTCAAGTTAAATGACGAGGCCGCCGCGCTACTGGAAACTCAAGCCACCCGATCCAGTGTTCGTCTGGGGCTACCACAAGATTTTGCAAAGACCCTGTTGCCCGATATTTTATCGCAATTCAACGCCCTTTACCCCAATGTCGAAGTCGAAGCCCATATCGGGCGCAACTATGCCTTATGTGAAGAAGTCCAACGTGCCGAATTGGATGTTGCGTTGGTTTTTACGCCCGATATCCAACCTTCGAACACTGTCATTGCCGCTTTGGAAATGGCATGGGTGGGAACCTTAATCGCGCCGCCAACCGATCAAAACAGTCCTGTCCCTCTCGTTGCGTTTAATTTTCCCTGTGAATTCAGAAAATGTGCCTTGTCGGTACTGGAAAAAGAAAAACGCTTATGGCGCTATACCCTTACCACCCCCAGTCTAGATGGTATTTGGGCAGCGTTACAGGCTGGACTTGGTGTCACCCTGCGCACAAAATACCAAACACCAGATTATTTATCGCAGTGCCACGACTTGCCGGAAGTCCCCGTTATGTACGTAAAACAGGTTGCCCATAATTCATTAACACCCGCCGCACAGACATTATCAGATGTGGTGGCGCATGTGGCACAAACTCATTTAAGTGAATGGTCGGTTCTTTAAACAGAACCGGTGAATTCCGAAATTATTGTACTGATTTTATAATTCCACGCTCAACTTTCCAAATATGGCGAGCAAACTTAAGGCCATAAAACCCAACAAGCAAAATTATTCCCGCCTTAATGGTATAGTCAATTGGACCAGCAAAACCAAATTCCTGGGAGAAATACGTCTCCATACCAAAAAGGACAGCAAGAGCTTCGCATATCACCAGACCGGATACGCTGATCGCATTCACAAGGGCTTCAATAACCGAACTACTCATCATTTTATTTTTTCTTTCGAAAAGTAAGGAAAACTATCACGGTGTAAACACCTGTTAAACCAGAACCAGATGTGTGTTTAGACGCATCCTCGTGTGTCACTAAAAACATATTCGGATCATAACCGGAATATCAAGGATTCGCAGGAAAGCAAAGAGAAAAGAATTGCCAAAAATTCAAAATTTCTGAGATATGCTTCAGGTTTTGATCCTCTCCCTGATTCAAAGCCGTCAGAGAATATTCCCTCTGGCCTTTCCATATGCCAATATAGGATGAATTATTTTTACTTTCACGGGCAGGGCTCATAATGCCAAATATTGCGATAGGCCTCTTTCTTTTCGCTGTATCTATTTTTTCTCTACATGGTTCAGCCGCAGCTGAAACTTCTAAAAACATCGAAAGTGCCATTCGCCATGCATGGGAAACGAACGATTGTAAGCGGGCGGCATCTTTGATGGATGAAATGCGCACGACCTCGTCTCAGGCTGTCTATTCTTTCTATCAGGCTGAAGCCTTTGAATTTGGCCGCTGTAGCGAGAGAAATATTGATAAAGCGATTACGGCTTATAAAAATGCTTACAATATCTCTCAATCATTGGGAGCTATGCATATAGGCGCGTTATACTTAAATGAAAAAAACGATCCGGAAACCGCCCAAAAATGGTTCCGAGTCCTAGCGTTCTTTTATGTCTTGCCACCAGAGGAGCAAAAAGAAAACATTGAAGGGCAAGCTAATCTCATAAAAGTTTTAAAAGACATATATAGTAACACCACTTTTAATAAACGTGACTTCCCTGAGCGAAATATAAGCCAGGAAATTCAATGGGCCACCAAATTGCTAAGTGCAGATCCAAAGAAGATATTTAAATACTCCCTAATATTTGAGAAGGGGACGAATGGCTATCCCAAAAACAGGAATGCTGCTGCTAGATTACTCCATCAGGCTGTAATGTTTTCTTATCCCCCTGCCGCATGGCATCAGGCACAACACATAATCAAAAAAAACCATAACGGGAATAAACGTTCTTTATATTTACTTCTTAAGCCCTTAGAAATTGCGAGCTTAGGTGGTATTCCTGAAGCGCAAGTAGAATTGGCACAAACTTATTGGAAATTAGATAAAAAGAAGAAAGCCTATTCATGGTTCCTTTATGCCCGTAAAAATGGGATTTCTGTAGAAGATCAGATCAAGAAACTAGAGAAAATAATTGATCCGTCAACAGCACAATATTATCGCGATAATATTGAACAAAAAGGTAGAAAACCTTGATGGGGCAACATTTCCACATTGCCCTATCGTAAAAATTACTATTCACCACAATTTTCTTGATATTTTGCTTTTGCATCTGTGATTTTTGTTCTCAATGCTTGCGCAGATTTATCTAAAATCAACCACTTATCTCGAGTTTGGTTTACAGCTTTAAGTGCACGATGATATTGCCAATAAGCTTCGCTCGCATCCTCTAAACGAACAATAATATCATATAATTTTGCTGCCTTTTTTAAAAGCTTGGTAAAATAACCTAAATTTATATTTCTTTTCGATACATGAGGCGCTGTAGGAATATCTTGCAAAGACACTTTGCTGCTTATTAGAACTTCTACAAAATCTTCCCAACTATTGTCTGCCTCTTCAACATAAATTTGCAATAAACTAAGTTCAGATGCAGCATCTTCATCCGCTTTTTCCCAAGCTTTATATGCAGCATTTACTTTTTCCTTCAAAGATACACAATCTGTTCCTTCGTCTTCTTTTTCACCTTTCTCATCTTGGACTGGTTTTTCAGAAGGGTCTTTCTTCGAAATATTTTTAGACCTGCTTCGAAGCTCCCCATCAGGATCAAAAGGTTCCACATCCTCAGGCACAATAGCCGCTTGAGGCTGGTTCATTTTTCCTGTCTTGTCATATGAAACCTGTCCAGGGAAAGCTTTCTTAAATTGCGACGCAACATGATCTTTTAAACGGGTATCTTGTTTATCCTGATAGCGTTTGTCTTGCATCATGGAAACAAGACGCTGCTGAACTGTTTCTCCTTTTGGGATAATAGCTGTTTTCGGCTTTTGCTGTTGTGCAACCTTTTCCCAGATTTGCGCAGTCGGCATTTTCCTTTCCGGCAGACCTGTCAGCGAATCAATTTTAGGTACGTTGACTTTAGGCTTTGCAGCTTCCACAAGGTCTGCGTTGGTAACATCTTGCTTAACCATTGCTTCCCCGAGTTTAGCCTCAGTCGGGCCATTTGGTTTCATCACACCATCAACTTTTAAACCATTTTTCTGCTGAAAAGTTTTGAGCCCCTTGATCATCCCCATATCGGGAATTTCAGTAATGCCAAAATCAGGGACGTTATAATCACCTGTTTGCACCAAGGCGGATTTTGTTTTTAAAACATCATCCGGTTGCATATTAGCCGATGGACTAATCGTATTTCCCACACGGAAGAACCGGTTAGATTGATCAAACATTCTCATGTTCGCCTCCCTTCTCACATAAAATGAAAAAGCCGCCTTCCAAATCAATGGAAAGCGGCTTTGCTAAAACAAAAAAAGGAGAAGGGACCTAATTGGTCGCACTTCTCCTGTTGACTTTATCCTATATGGCACAGGCTCATAAAGCCGTCAAGAACATAACAAGAACGATTGTTCTGATAGAAGTGGTATCTATTTATAAACAACTAGAATTTATACGCCATGCGCACATTGCCCCAATGGCGGCCACGAATGTAGATCGGAGCATCGACTTCTTTTAACAAGACCACCTGATCCCCGACTTTACGGTCATAAGCCTGTACGAGAACGGGCTGTGTATTGCGCGCTGCGCGCAGGCCCGCCGGGTCGGCAAAAATACGACGGTTGCGGCAATTCGCATCATTCCAGATCGGATCGTCGCTTTGTTCCTTCATATAGACCTTATTGTGGGTCGGCAAATAGGCGGCACGATCCACTGCCGCACAAAAAACAATGTTGGGTGCACGTTGAATGATCTCTTCCTGAATATCCGGCAGGTATTCATCCGTAATGGCCGTGAATTTTGTCAACATTTGACGGGGGTCGGTATTGGCAATCGGCTGATAATCAATATCGAAGAAATCGTCGAAAGAAATCTGGTTTTTACGAAGGGCTGTTTCAAATGCTTCTTCTGTTCGGTTGGCCGCCTCTTGAACCAATGCCACATATGTTTGGTCATGGTTCTTTGTTTCTTCCAACAGCTGAACAATCCGTGCCTTTTCCCCCTCGGTATGGGCACCAAAGGCCGCATTCACCACATTATCCGCCACTTGGCGAATATCCATGTCAAATGCCCCGAGTTTATCCAAAACAATATGACATGCCCCCGTCTTCAAATGATCCTCTGCACGATCCACACGCAACGAGACCCCACCGAGGCTTAAGTCCGCGGTCGTTCCAACCAATTCAGTCCCATTTTGCTTCAAGGTTACTGTCATGCCCAAGGGCACCCGCTCGCTATGGCGACGGTTCCCGGCATAAGAGGTACGCAGCAACATGGTCATCGCGCCCCGCAACCCCGAAACATCCCGGATGACATTGCGCGAAATATTGGAGACTTTGCGCGCCATCGATTGTGCCGACACATTACGTTCAGACACATCTTTCATACTTTCATCCACATGGGATGTACTGTCCGACGCACTGCTTGCACTGCTGCTGATTTCGGTTGTCGCAGCCGTTTGCTGTTCCACCGCTTCGGAAATATGACCGACACTTTCGCCCATTTTCTGGATCAATTGGTTGGTGATTTCAATTTCATGGACTGCGCGTTCGGTGGCTTCGCGAATTTGACCGGATTGCATATTAACCTGATCAATGGCCTTTTCGGTTTCCGCCGCCAGATTTTTGACTTCTTGTGCCACGACGGCAAAACCTTTGCCCGCCTCGCCGGCACGCGCTGCCTCAATCGTTGCATTCAAGGCAAGCAAACGAGTTTGTGAGGCAATATTTTGCACAAGGGCAACAACCGAGGCAATTTCCTGCGCACTGCTTTCCAGACTATTAACCGTTTCCTGACTACGCCGCGATTGTTCAATGGCATTTTGAGCGATTTCTTCAGAAGATTGCACCTGCCCGGCAATACTTTGTGATGAGGCATCCAGTTCCTCTGTCGCAGCGGCCACCGTTTGAATAGAATTCAAAGTGTGATTCAAAGATTCAGTTGCAAAATCGACCTGTTTTTGCAATTCAATCTGCGCTTCACTTAAATTATCGACATTTTCCTGCATCAAGCTCGTTTGATCGGAAACGCTTTGAATGGTTTGATCCGATTCATCCAGAATTTCATCAGACATTTGTAAAAGCTGTTCACGAATTTTACGCAGTTCGCCGCTTTCAATATAAGTCATCATGGCCAGATCAATATCCAGACAGACCGAGCGTAACATCGCCCCGACGCCATCCATGACCTTGGCGTTTTTAACCCCATTTTTTCGCAGATAGGTTTGCAGCATCTGTTCGATTAACATGAAATAACCGCCCAGATACCAGCGCGGTTCCAATCCGATCACATCATGGACGCGTCCGACTGTCAGCGCGCGTTCCATATAAGAATCGGAATAATTTCCGCTGAACATGTTTTCCCAATGCTGGCGCTGCGCATCCGTTAAGGTGCGCACATCGGAATGTTGATCAATGATGGACTGGGTTTCTTGAAACCCGGACAAGTGCGCATAAAAATTTTCCACAATAGCTGGCACATCGCCATTTATGGTTGCGAAAAAATCCCGCATCGAGTTTTTCGCATTTTCGTCTATTCGTAAAAACTCAAGACGTCTTGTGAGATCATTTTTATCGCTCATGGTCGTTGCCTACCCAATTGTCAGTCCAAGTACTATGTCCCGCTAATCCTACCTCTTAAACGAGGTTTTTATAAATATAAGGGACTTTTTGTAAATTCTGCAACCATGAAGGAAAAATAAAAAATGTAAATTATACTTATGATCTAGCCAATGAGTTGACTAAAGCTTTCTTTCGTATAACCCGGTGGTAAAACTTTGACATGTTCTTTATTCACATACATATCAACTTCAGGGTTTCTGACTTCCGGTTGTAAAACATCACTTAAAAAGGCAAAAACCCCCGGTGCCATTTTCGCAGGGAAGGTCTGCCACGTGATAAAAACCCCACCACGCATGTCATAGCTCATAATCTCAGTGCTTTGTTTGGCATCTGTAATATCCATCGCCAGATCTTCCGCCATCCCGACATAGACCCAGCCCGGTTTCACCCCACCATGCCAAATGACATAGATTGCCGAAACACCGGATACATTTTCTTTTGCCAATTCAACAAAGGGGAGACGACGAAACTTGCCCGCCGCATTTTTAGACCAGGCGACTTCAAGCACACCGCTTTTGGCTTCGCTTTTCTTACCACCGCCGAAAAAGTCAAACAGTCCCATTTTTTGCATTCCTTACATAAGCGATAAACTTATTATAAGCCCCTGCCTTGGGAATGCAATAAGGTCATTGAGATCAGACAGATAAAGGCAATGAACAGTTAACGCCCAAACAGGCTTTTGGCTTTGGCTTCACGTCGTTTAATTTGCGTCTCTGTGATTTTTTCAACAGCCGCTTCGACCAACTGGCCTTCTTCGCTTGCATCGCTGATCAAACTGATAAAATGGCGAACGTGTTCTTCCTTATCCGCCGGGCAAGGAATATTAATCATACTTTTCGCTGCATTTTGCTGGCGGCGTTGCATAACGGACGGATCACCTTCCTTTTGACCCAATAAATACGGGGCATAGGCTCGGTCAACCTTTGCAATATGGTTCAACAACCAACCTTCCAGAAAAGTAACGATTTTCTCCGCATCCACATCTTGCGGACAGCGGGCATGAAAATTATGCAAGGAGATCACACTGTCGCGAAATTCATCATGTTCTTTTTTATGGGCGTCAAAATCGGGATAACCCGCGCGCAACATAAAACGTTCTTCACGATCGAAATGCTCTTCAACATAAAGACCCAACGATTTAATGGTTGCTTCAATAACGCCTGCGTTGCGATTTCCGGCGATTTGTTCCCCTAATTGACGAATCGTACGAAACAACATCTGGTGATCTTCATCAATCACACCAATTCCCAGCTCAAATTCATCAGACCATTCTTTATACTTCATTTGCTTATGCCTTATTCGCGAACGGACGATAGATACAACAAAATCTTATAGTTATAGCGTTTTGTTGCATAATTCACTTTAGCACAATTAACTTAAAAGAAAACCCTGCCACATATTTTGGGCCGATTTCTTTCGCATAATATACGAAGCGATAAACAACACGTTCTTATAGTTAATCTGCTTAACATCCGCCTGTTCACAACATTATTTCGATATCGATTTAAATGTCACAACCTCATACTTCCTCGGTTTTTTATCAGAGACCGCGGACATATCTACAATTTGCAATCTTCGCTCTAGATCAATACGTTAATTTTTTTGCGCCAGTTTTTGCGTGAAGCTTGCATTTCTTAGGTAAGCAGTGGATGATTTGCCAAAAGTGAATTTTCTCCATGATGAATGAAAACAAGCGTGTCTGATAAGCATAAAACGGGATTAACGACTGGATCTGTCACCGCAATTCTTGAAAATGCAGGTGCGGCAATTTTCATGTGTGATCAAAAAGGTCATGTCAATTTCGCGAATCCCGCTTTTTGCCAAATGGTTGGACTGACAAACGACACGCTTCTGGGCAAAAACGTCTGCTCCATCTATCCCGGTGCCGATTTCACCGATATTCAAAACACCATCGCCCGTTCAAAGGTCTGGCAGAATGAACTTGAATATCGTACGCAAAACGGAACGTCTTTATGGTTTCATACGAATATCACCCAGAATGGCGATCATTTTATCTGGATCCAAATGGACGTTACCGCACAAAAAGAAGAGTCCTTTCGCCAGATCAATAACGAGAAAAAACTGCAAAGTATTCTGGATCATATCCCCGCTTACGTATTTTCTAAAAACCGCAAAGGGGAATATACCTACGTTAACCATATGCTTGCAGCCCTGCATGCCTTAAAAAGCGACGAAGTCCTCGGTAAAACGGATTATGATCTCTTTCCTGTTCAGGCCGCAGAATCTTTTGAAAAAAATGACCGCAGTGTTTTTGAACAACACAAAACCGTACGTGCGTTGGAAGACGGCGGCATGGACGAATATGGGATCGAACGCTGTTATTTATCTGTCAAATGCCCTATGGAAAATGAACAGGGCGAAGTCCATGAGCTTCTCGGAATGTCCATTGACATTTCGGAACAACAACGACTGGAAAAAGCCTTGTGGGCCAGTCAGGAAAAGCTCAACAGCATTCTGGATAACATGAAAGCGCGTGTTTACATCAAAGACACGGATCTACGCTACACCTACGCCAACGAGGAACTCTGTCAAACCCTGAAGATGGATCGTACCAGCATAACCGGTAAAAACGATTTCGATCTTTTTGAACCGGAAACCGCTGTTGGTTTTCGCACGACGGATCAAGAGGCGCTTAAAACCCGCCAGAAAATTTCTCGAATGGAAACATCCGTCGATACGCAAACCCGCACAAAAAGTTATTACTGGTCTGTCAAAGTCCCATTACTGAGCGCTGACGGAGACGTTCATTCGATTTTAGGTATCTCAACCGACGTCACCGAGCAAAAACGGCTGGAACAGAAACTTCAAGCCAACGAACGTCAATTGACAACCATCCTTGATAACATGAAAGCCCATGTTTACATCAAGGATACAAGCTATACCTATACCTATGTAAATGCCGATATGTGCGAGTATCTGGGCAAAACATTTGATGAAATTGTCGGGAAAACAGATGCCGAGATCTTTGGCGAAAGTGTCGCCGAACGCTTCCATAAAAGTGACACTCAAGTCTTCAATTACCGGGAAAACTCTACCAGTATTGAAAAATCACGCCATTATCGCACCGGCAAAAGTTGTTATTTCCTCTCGATCAAAGCACCCCTGATCAATGATGTCGGCAATGCCCATGCCTTGATTGGCATCTCCACTGACGTTACGGAACAGCAACGAATGGAACGTGAACTCCGTAAAATGGCGTCAACCGATGTTTTGACCGGGGCCAACAATCGCCGTCATTTCCTTGAACTCTGTGAAAAGGAAATGGACCGTGCCAAACGATATGGTCATAACCTATCCTTGATTATGCTGGATGTGGATCACTTTAAACATATTAACGATACCTATGGTCATGCCACAGGTGATGAGGCCATTCGGTCCATGACCGAAATTTGCCGCGGCAGCTTGCGCAATTCCGACGTTTTAGGCCGAATCGGCGGTGAAGAGTTTGCCATTTTGCTGCCTGAAACCGATTTGATCGGTGCCTGGCAAATCGCCCAACGGATCCGACAAAATACCGAGGATTTCGCCTTTGATACCGGACAAGGCAAAATCGAAGGGTTTACAGCCAGTTTCGGCCTGACCGGCCTGTTGGAAAAAGACGAAGACCCGGACGATTTACTCAAACGCGCTGATGTTGCCCTCTATGATGCCAAAACACAGGGCCGCAACCGTGTTTGCGAGAAAATCGATTAATTCGGTTGAAAAACAGAAAAATCTGAACTCTTGGTGTAATTGTTTATGCCGAAGCGCTTGCATGAACGCGACAATCGTCTTATATAACGCCCAGTTTTTGACCCTCAGGGAGTTCTAAATGTCTGTGCCTTGTTTGAGAAGGGCGGACGACAGGGAACTCGCCGCAACAAAGAGAGAGTAAAATGAGTAAAGTCATCGGTATTGACCTCGGTACAACCAACTCCTGTATTGCCATCATGGATGGTGGTGACGCACGCGTTATCGAAAATTCCGAGGGAACACGCACAACCCCTTCTATGGTTGCTTTCACAGATTCAGGTGAACGCCTGTCCGGCCAGCCTGCCAAGCGACAAGCCGTTACCAACCCGGAAAACACACTGTTTGCCATCAAACGCCTGATCGGTCGCCGTTTCGACGACCCGCTGACCAAAAAAGATCAAGGCCTGGTTCCCTACAAAATCGTCAAAGCAGACAATGGCGATGCGTGGGTAGAAGCCAACAACGAAAAATACAGCCCGTCACAGATTTCTGCCTTCATCCTGCAAAAGATGAAAGAAACAGCGGAAAGCTTTGCCGGTGAGACCATCACACAAGCCGTTATCACAGTTCCGGCCTACTTCAATGATTCCCAGCGTCAGGCAACCAAAGACGCCGGTAAAATCGCTGGCCTTGATGTTCTGCGTATCATCAACGAGCCGACAGCCGCAGCGCTAGCTTACGGTATGGACAAAAAAGAAACCGGCACCATTGTTGTTTACGATTTGGGCGGTGGTACATTTGACGTTTCCATCCTTGAAATCGGCGACGGTGTTTTCGAAGTAAAATCCACCAACGGTGATACATTCCTCGGCGGTGAAGACTTCGACATGGCGATTATTGATTACCTCGCCGACGAATTCAAAAAAGAACAAGGCATTGACCTGCGTTCTGACCGTATGGCCCTGCAACGCCTGAAAGAAGCGGGTGAAAAAGCCAAGATCGAACTGTCTTCCTCTATGGAAACAGAAGTCAACCTGCCGTTCATCACCGCTGACCAGTCTGGCCCGAAACACCTGAACATCAAGCTGAGCCGCGCGAAACTGGAAAGCCTCGTTTCCGGCCTGATCGAACGCACCGTTAAGCCTTGCCAGGCAGCCTTGAAAGATGCCGGTCTGAAAGCCTCTGAAATCGACGACGTTATTTTGGTGGGCGGTATGACCCGTATGCCGAAAGTTGTTGAAAAAGTTAAAGAAATCTTCGGTGTAGAGCCAAGCAAAGGTGTAAACCCGGACGAAGTGGTCGCCATGGGTGCTGCCATTCAGGGTGGCGTGTTGAAAGGCGACGTGAAAGACGTTCTGCTTCTTGACGTGACGCCGTTGTCTTTGGGCATTGAAACATTGGGTGGTGTCTTCACCCGTTTGATCGATCGCAACACTACAATTCCGACACGTAAATCTCAGGTCTTCTCAACAGCCGAAGACAATCAGTCTGCTGTAACCATCCGCGTCTTCCAGGGCGAACGTGAAATGGCGGCTGACAACAAACTGCTGGGGCAATTTGATCTGGTTGGTGTTCCGCCGGCACCGCGTGGTGTTCCGCAAATCGAAGTTACCTTCGATATCGATGCCAACGGTTTGGTGAATGTGTCTGCCAAAGACAAAGCCACGGGCAAAGAACAACAAATCTCGATCAAAGCATCTGGTGGTTTGGACGATAGCGAAATCGACCAAATGGTTAAAGATGCAGAAGCGCACGCCGAAGAAGACAAAAAGCGCAAAGAGGCTGTGGAAGCCCGTAACCAAGCGGAAAGCCTGATCCACACAACCGAGAAAAACCTCACCGAACATGGGGATGCCTTGGGTGCAGATGAAAAAGGCGAAATTGAAAAAGCGATCAACGAGCTGAAATCCGCGTTGGAAGGTGACGATCTCGACCCGGAAGATATCAAGGCGAAAACCGATGCTTTGATGAACGCTTCTATGAAATTGGGTGAAGCCATGTACAAAGCCCAGCAAGAATCCGCTGGTGCTGAGGCTCCGCAACAAGAAGACGCACCTGCTGATGACGGTGTTGTCGACGCCGATTTCGAAGAAGTCGACCCGGACAAAAAAGACAAGTAACCTGTAAAAGTGTGCCCCTTGCGAAAGCAGGGGGCCTTGTTTCAAATAGTCCCCGCCACAAACGGGGACATATTTGTCTTTAAAGAGGACAAAAAATGGCAAAACAAGATTACTACGAAACGCTTGGCGTCAGCCGCGATGTAGACGATAAAGCCCTGAAAAGCGCGTTCCGTAAGCTTGCCATGCAATATCACCCTGACCGCAACCCGGATAATGCGGATGCCGAATCCAAATTCAAAGAAATTAACGAGGCTTACGAAGTCTTAAAAGACGCCGAAAAACGAGCAGCTTATGACCGTTATGGTCATGCGGCGTTTGAACAAGGTGGTCCGGGCGGCGGACATGGCGGTTTCGGCGGTGGCGGGTTCTCCGGTTTTGGCGACATTTTTGAAGAAATGTTCGGCGATATGATGGGCGGCGGACGCGGCCAGTCATCCGGGCGCGGTTCTGATCTGCGCTACAACATGGAAATCAGTCTGGAAGATGCCTTCAACGGTAAAAAAGCCCAGATTGAAGTCCCGACATCTGTTCATTGCGGATCCTGCGACGGTTCCGGTTCCAAAGGCGGTAAACCGCCGAGCATGTGCCCCAGCTGTCACGGCCGTGGTAAAGTGCGCGCACAACAAGGCTTTTTCACTATTGAGCGCACCTGTCCGACCTGTCATGGCGCAGGTTCTGTCATTTCCGATCCTTGCGATAACTGCGGGGGAACCGGGCGTGAACGCAAATCCAAGACCTTGTCCGTCAGCGTCCCGGCTGGTGTGGAAGATGGAACTCGTATTCGTCTGTCCGGCGAGGGTGAAGCCGGATTGCGCGGCGCACCCAGTGGTGATCTATATATTTTCCTAAGCATCGCACCGCATCGGATCTTCCAGCGCGAAGGGGCCAATATTTTCTGCCGCGTGCCGATCCCGATGACAAAAGCCGCCCTTGGTGGTGAAATTGAAGTCCCCACCGTTGACGGGGGACGTGCCCGTATCAAAGTGCCTGAAGGCACCCAAAGCGGTAATCAATTCCGTTTACGCGGCAAAGGTATGAGCGTCATGCGCACCGAGTCACGCGGGGATATGTTCGTTGAAGTTGCCGTGGAAACACCGGTGAAACTGACAAAAGAGCAAAAAGAAATCCTGAAACAATTTGAAGCCGCCGGCGGTGGCAATGTGGAAAACCATAGCCCGGAAAGCCAAGGTTTCTTCAGTAAAGTCAAAGATTTCTTTGAAGATTTAACAGACTAAGTCCTTCACTGTTTGAAGTTAAGAAAACCCGCCAATATAAACGGCGGGTTTTTTTATTTGTATATAAAGATAAAAATCCCCATATGCCATAGGGTTAAATAGATCATACTTGGTAAATGAGGATCCTGTTGCGTCATCGTCTTTTTTTGATCATTTTTGGATGTTTTCTCTCTCTGACTGTCATCAAAACAGCCTGGAGCGAGGACTTACTCTTCTTCACCGAACATTACCCTCCTTATAATTTTATCGGTTCAGAGGGTGAGGTAAGCGGAATCTCGACAGAAATTGTTCAAGAAATTATGAAACGAACCGGTTTTGCCTACCGTATAAAACTAACCCCCTGGAAAAGAGCCTATGAATTAACTTTATCTCAAAAAAACACCTGTCTTTTCACAACAGGTCGCACGAAAGAGCGTGATAACCTCTTTAAATGGGTTACGCCACTTACGGAAAATCCTATCGTGTTATTTGCTCAACCAACCAGCACAATTAAAATTACGCAACTCAGTGATCTATCTGAATATCGAATTGGTGGATATCTGGGTGATGCTGCCGTTGACTATTTGGTCACACGTAATATTCCGGTTGAAACCGTACGAGATGATAAATTGAATGTGCGCAAGCTTCAGGGGGGACGTATTGATTTATGGGTGACAGGCGAAATGGCAGGTCACGCCCTTGCCAATAAAACAGGTGATGAAATAAAAAAAATATTTAAACTCACCGCCATTGCCGGAGGAATTGCCTGTAATTTACATCTAAGTGATTTAATCACAACACGTTTACAACAAGAGCTCCACGCGCTTTATCAAGAAGGGTTTATTGAAAGGGTATATCATAAATACGACCCGAACTTATCCGTTCCTATCTATAAAGCAGAATAAGAATAAGCCCGTTTATTCTTTCCATGCAATCCAGCCCCCAAACAGGAACGCACCATAAAAGGGTTCAACGGTCTTAAAACCAGCGGCATGAAGCAGTTCCATAATCCGGTCTTCCCCGATAAACTGGATATCACGCACAACATGTTCGAACCCACGCTCCACAATATGTTCCGGCATACCTTGATGCAGTTGCCAGTCGCGCCACACATCCAGAAAACGCTTAAAACGCACGCCTTCGACCTCTGCATGCAAATCTGCCAAAATTAACGGGGCACCGGGATTAAGCCGCGCCGCAATGGAGCGCAATAAGGCCTCTTTCGAACCATCGTCCGGCACAAAATGCATAACTAAAATCAGTGTCGCCGCATCAAAGCGAACCTCACTGTTCATGTCCTCCACATAGCCATTGATGATTTCACAACGATCAGAAAGCTGTTGAATTTCCAAATTCGCTTGCGCAACCGCCGCCATTGCCTGTGCCGGTTCAACCCCGGTGATGGACCAATTGGGAAACTCCTGCCCCAACGTCATCAATTCAACCCCGGTTCCACAGCCCACAGACAACAAACTAGAATTTGTTCCCAATACGTAACGTTTTAAAAGAACCTTGATCATTTCATGTAAAACATCATAACCCGGCACAACTTGGCGAATAACCCGGTCGTAGGCCTCTGCCTTTTGATCATCAAAATGCTGTGTGGTATCAAAATCAGTCATGGTTTAGGTTCTTTCAAAATCACTTTCCCTTTTACAGGAATGAACGCAGGCACACGGGATTTATAAGTCGCATAATGATCGCCGTACAGTCTTATTAAATGACGTTCTTCAAATCGCGCGCCGACCCATAAATATAACGTGCCAAAAATGGCTGTCATCAAATCAAATGGTCCTGTCACCCGGCCCCATAAAATCAGCAAGCCTGCGCTGTAAAGAGGATGGCGCACCCAACAGTGAAACCCTTTGAAATGCAAGGGTTCGTCATCGTGAGCCAAAATTCCCTTCAAATGATCACGGATTTGAGTCAAGCCACTGAAAGTGCCTAGATCATATTCACGTAGCGCCAGAATCATCAACAACCAGCCGATCAAATAAACAGCCCCCTGCCCCATAACCAGCCAATCTGCACGCGCAAAAGCCACTTCATGTTCGTAAAGCCATAAACCAACAACATAAACAGCTGCGATTTGCAAAGTTGCAAAGATATTATAGGCCAAACGATAAAAGGCCCCAAACAGAGGTTTCAGCCGGGATTTCACAAATTCACGGGCCAGTAAAGAATGGACAAGCCCAAAAATCAGCCAAGCTGCCCCATATATGAGATGATGCTCAAACATCCACCCAGTTTGGGTCAGAGATACCCGTCTGTCAATAACCGGGGATCAGAGCATTTTTTCAAAGTACGCGATGGTTTTTTTCAATCCATCTTCCAAGGCAATTGTGGGATTCCAACCCAGATGATTTTGCGCCTTATCAATAATGGGTTTACGCTGCATCGGATCATCCACTGGTAGGTCTTCAAACGTCAAGGTCGACTTTGACCCAATCATTTCAATGACTTTTTCCGCCAGTTCCCGGATTGTAAATTCGCCGGGATTGCCCAAATTGATCGGTCCGGTAATCTCATCCGGTGCCGCCATTAAACGCACAAATCCGTCGATCAAATCTTCGCAATAACAGAAAGAGCGTGTCTGTGCCCCATCCCCATAAATGGTGATCGGTTCATTGCGTAACGCCTGCATGATAAAGTTGGATACCACGCGCCCGTCATTGGGATGCATGCGCGGACCATAGGTATTGAAAATACGGGCTACCCGAATGTTGACCCCGTGCTGACGGTGATAATCGAAAAATAACGTTTCCGCACATCGCTTGCCTTCGTCATAACAAGCACGCGGTCCAATGGGATTAACATTGCCACGATATTCTTCCGGTTGAGGATGAATTTCAGGATCACCGTACACTTCGCTGGTGGAAGCCTGAAAAACCTTGGCCCCCACACGTTTGGCCAACCCCAGAACATTAATCGCCCCATGCACACTGGTTTTGGTCGTCTGCACCGGGTCATGCTGATAATGGATCGGGGACGCCGGACATGCCAAGTTGTAAATTTCATCCACTTCTACATAAAGCGGAAACGTAATATCGTGGCGCATCAATTCAAAATAAGGGTTATCCAGCAAATGACGGATATTATCTTTGCTGCCAGTAAAAAAGTTATCGGCGCAAATAACGTCGTGGCCTTCTTTCAATAAACGTTCACACAGATGCGAACCCAGAAAGCCTGCCCCACCGGTAACCAAAATCCGTTTACGCATATGCACGAGCTGAATCTCCCCTTTAAAGACTGCCGAACCATGTAACATATCCAGCTTCAAAAAACATAGAGCATTTTAATTTTTTATGAAGTGTTTTATCTCTATGATACATTTAAGGATAAATTGGGTTTCTACGCTGGGACAGACGAAAGAAAATGGCAGAAAATTTAAGCGATGCACAGTTGATGCGGGCCATCCGGGCAGAAACCAACAGCCCGGAAAATAAACTGCTGGAAAATATGCAGATCTTGGAAAAAAAACCCACAGGCCTGTGCGCAGTTCATCTTCATTTGTCTCAATTACAGCGTACCAATCGAAAACCCGATTATATTCGCATTGCTGAGCGTTGTTTCGATACCATAACGATCACCCATATGTCAGATCTGTTCGTTCTGGCCAACTTTGACATTGTCCTGAGCTGTCAAAACAGCCGCGTGGAAGAGATCGACCGGGCCTTATCCTCTATTCGCAATATGTTTCGCGCCGACCCCTTAATCGAACGGCGCGATATCAGCGGAGAAGAGGCTTTTTGTACATGGTACGACCTTGAAGAAGATTTTGAATATTTTAAGGAAGCCGTTGTTTCCAGCATTTTATCGGCCAAACGTCAATCACTGGATAAAAACGTCGCTTCTATGGATGACGAAAAACTGACACCGAAAAATCTGGATAAACTGGCCCATACCTTTCGAAAACTGGATGCCCGTCCCTTAATGCGCCATCAAAGCGCCGTTCAGGTGGGAACAAACGGACAAGGTCAGCTTCTGTTTCGGGAATATTATGTTTCTATCGCCGATTTGCGTAAAATTGTTGCCCCAGATGTGGACCTGCTGGCGGATCGATGGTTGTTTCAATATCTCACCACGATTTTGGATCAACGTGTCCTGCATATGCTGCGCAGTCAAACGATGGATGATTTACCGAAAAATATCAGCCTGAACCTGAATATCCAAACCATCCATACCAAAGACTTTCAACTATTCGACCATTTTGTCGGCGAAAATGCTCATCGTTTTATTATCGAATTTCAACCCGTTGATGTTTTCAGCGATATCTTTGCTTATGAACAAGTGCGCGATATGCTGCAAACCCGTGGCTATAAGGTCTTGATTGACAGTCTACAGCCCTTGGTCTTGGATTACTTCGATCCTTCCAAACTGAAAGCCGATTTTTATAAAATTGCCTGGGGTGACCGGCTCGGTGCCTCCGCAACGCAGGAAGGGCGCGGGGAAATGCGCGAATTGATCCAGAGCATCGGAGCTGCCAACGTTATTATCTCGTTGGTTGATAGTGAAGATGCTGTCAAATTCGGTTTGCAATTGGGCGTCCAGCGCTTTCAGGGCTTCTTCGTTGATCGGCTGGTGGAAGCCATGACCCAAAAAACGGCTGCAGCCATGAGGGGGGCGTAAACCATGCAAACCCAAAATCAGGAAAACCTGTTCTACGATTATATCCGTCGCCTTGAACACCACCGTCAAGGCCGTGAAATGGTGCATTTCCACCTGTCCAAGCTGCGCCCCTTCAACCGACGCGAACATCATATTCGCGTTGCCGCCGATGCCTTTGAAGGGATGGTGAAGGATCTGCTTGGACAAATCTTCGTCTTTAAAAATGCCGATATTATCTTTGTCTTTAAAACCGAAGCAATGGGACAAGTTGAACAAGCCATTGAAAAAGTCAAATTCCTGTTCGGCGATGACCCCTTATTGGAAGAAAGCGGACCGGACGGCAAGGGTTTTAACAGCTGGTACGATGTTGAAGCCGACTATGAAGACATTGTCGCAATGGCCCGTGATCTGGTGGAAAAGGATAAAAACGCCCGCGCTGCAATGGGCGGCAGTGTCGATATCAAAACCGCCCTGCTGGCCAAACAAGAAGCCGGCGAACGCATGACACCACGTATCCTGGATCGCGTGATCGAGGCCTTGAAAGCTGCCGATCTAACCAATATGGTGCGTCGTCAATATGTCTGTAGTGTCGAAGGGCCGCAACTGGTCCCCACGGCACGTTTTAGCGAATTATTCATTTCAATCAGTGACTTGCGTGAAACTCTTCTGCCTGGTGTCAATCTGACATCCTCGCCTTGGTTGTTCCAGCATTTGACCGAAACATTGGACCGGCGCGTTCTTTCCCTGCTCAGTAAGACCGAAGATCGCGATATCACCGGTGATATCAGCATCAATTTGAACGTTGCAACCCTGCTGTCCACCGAATTTATGCGCTTTGATGAAAATGTTATTGCCGCCATGCGGGGCAATATCGTTTTGGAACTGCAACATCTTGATATTTTCAGCGACTTGAACGCCTACCTTTTTGCGCGCGAGTATGTCAAGGAACGGGGCTATCATATCTGCATTGATGGGGTGAATTACAAAACATTACCCTTTATTGACCGCGAACGTCTGGGCGCAGATATGATCAAACTGATCTGGTCACCCGACATTATCCACGGTGGGCATGATTTGTCAGATAAGGTCATTCGACAGATCATGTTAACAGGGGCCAAACAAATTATCCTTAGCCGTTGTGATAGTGAAGAAGCCGTCGAATTCGGGCGCAACAATGGAATCGAATTATTTCAAGGACGCCATGTTGAAGCCTTGATCGCAGAAGAAGCCCGTCGTAAAAACATGCGCACCCTGAAAAAACGAGCGGCTGCACACGACAAAATGAATTTGAAAAAACGCTCTCTGAGCAAACGGACCTAGATAAGGCAACTATGGAAAAGATACTGATCAGCGCCTGCCTATTTGGCGAAAAAGTCCGTTATGATGGGGGCGATACCCTGATTGATGATCCCATCATGGCACAATGGAAAAAAGAAGATCGTTTTATTGTTCTTTGTCCAGAAGTCGCCGGTGGTTTACCTGTCCCGCGTAAACCCTGCGAACGAGACCTGGAAACAGGGCAAGTTATCAGTCAGGATGGTGAAGATTTTACCGAGGCCTTTCATCAAGGCGCATCAATTGCGCTTAATTTGGCAAAAAAACACAATATTCGATATGCTTTGCTCAAAGAACGTAGCCCGTCATGTGGCGTTAACCTGATCTATGACGGAACCTTCACATCCAATAAGATCAAAGGATTGGGCGTTGTCGCCAAGCTATTGAAAGAAAACGGTATAAATATATATAGCGAATTCGATCTTGATCAACTCAAGTCCGATCTCCACGAAAAATAACATTATGTTCGCGATTTCCTCCCTTGTCCCCTTCGACAGTTACAATCCGCTATGGTTGTTGCTTTGTGCCTTGGCTTTGGATGCTTACGTCGGGGATATGAACCGATTATTTCAGGTCATCAAACATCCCGTGGTCTGGATCGGGGAATTGATCGCCTTTCTCGATCAAAAATTAAACCGGGAAAACCGTTCCGAAGTCAACCGCACCATCCGCGGGGCGGTGGTTGTTATCTTCATGGTTTCCCTTTGTTTCGTCATTGGCCTTGGCGTCACATGGTTTGGGCAAAACTATCCTTTTGGCTGGATCCTTGAATTGTTCCTGACCATTGCCCTTATCGCGCAACGCAGCCTGTTTACCTATGTACGACGGGTCGCCATTGCATTAAATGAACACGGGATTTCAGCGGGGCGCGAAGCTGTCAGCCATATTGTCGGGCGCGACCCTGATCAACTGGATCAACACGGCGTTGCACGCGCTGCGATTGAATCGTTGGCTGAAAATTTCGGCGACGGCGTTGTCGCCCCCGTGTTCTGGTACGTTCTTTTCGGATTTCCCGGTCTGTTGGTTTACAAGGCTGTAAATACAATGGATTCTATGATCGGTCATAAAACAGACCGCCACAAATCCTTTGGCTTTTGCGCCGCACGGTTGGACGATGTCCTCAACCTTATTCCTGCGCGCCTTGCCGGCTTCTGGATTTTCTTTGGCTCCTTCTTTTTACCGACCTCCAGCCCATTCAAGGGCTTGAAAACCATGTTTCGCGATGCCCGTAAACATCGTTCCCCCAACGCGGGTTGGCCAGAAGGTGCAATGGCCGGAGCGTTGGATATTTCCTTGGCTGGACCGCGCAAATATCGTGAAGGTCAAGCCAATGATCCGTGGATCGGCGATGGTCGGGCCCGTGTCCTATCCAAAGATATCAAACGCGCCTTACAGGTTTATGTCGCGGCTTGCCTTGTCAACGCCAGCGCGATTGCTTTGCTTTGCTTGCTCTAAACCTACCTTTACGATTGCGAAATCTTTGCAGACTCCTATATTGAAGGAAACCGTTTCTTAAAAAAGGGAAGGACCCCCCATGTCAGACCAAGATCTGGAAAAACACGCCAGTAAAATGGCAAAAAAGAAAGCTGCCCGCGACCGTATGATGGAAAAAAAGATCGATGAAAAAGGTCTTGTCATCGTCCATACCGGCAAAGGTAAAGGTAAATCCTCTTCTGCATTCGGCATGGCATTACGTTGTGTTGGACACGGGTTTAAAGTCGGCGTGATCCAGTTTATCAAAGGGGCATGGGATACAGCGGAACGCCGCGTCTTTGAAGGATTCCCTGATCAAGTCACCTTCAAAGCAATGGGTGAAGGTTTCACATGGGAAACGCAGGATAAAGAACGCGATATTGCCGCTGCCCAAAAAGCATGGGCCGCCGCCAAGGAAATGATTATGTCGGGCGATTACCGCATGGTTATTCTAGATGAAATCAACGTGGCTATCCGATATGAATATGTCAGCGAAGACGACGTTCTGGATTGCTTGGCAAACCGCCCCGATATGGTGCATGTCGTGCTGACGGGTCGCCATGCCTCCGATACATTGTTGGATGCAGCCGAACTGGCAACCGAGATGACGTTACTTAAACATCCGTTTCGAAGTGGCATCAAAGCGCAGCCCGGTGTGGAATTTTAGGACTTTCTTCAGACTTAATGCGCATAATCGGCAACAACGCTCTTATTTCAAAGGATAGATGCCATGAAACGCTTTCTGGCGATTGCATTTGCGGTCTTCACCCTTCTTCCCTTCCACAAGGCACAAGCCGTGGAGCAGGACGCCATTCAGATTTTGTTGGAATCCGAAGCAACGGCGCGCCATGTTCTCGGCTCTAAACAATATCCCGACCTGAACAACGCGTTTGATAAAGCAGTCGGGGTCATCATTGTGCCGCGCCTGCTCAAAGGTGGCTTTATTGTTGGCGGTGAATACGGCAATGCGGTTTTACTGTCTAAAAAACCCAATGGCAACTGGAGCTACCCGGCTTTTTATACCATCGGTGGCGGCAGTGTCGGTTTCCAGATCGGCCTAAAAGACAGCCAAATGATCCTCGTCATTCGCACACACGCCGGGATGGAAGCCATTTTGGCCGACCAGTTTAAAGTCGGTGCCGAAGCCGGTATCGTTGTCGGGACTTTTGGCGGCAGTGTCGAAGGGGCCTCAACAACAGCTGTTGGTGCAGATATTCTGGCCTTTTCCCTTGATCGCGGCCTTTTTGGCGGTGGTGCACTAGAAGGATCCATTTTCGCCAAACGTGCCGACTTGAACCAGTCCTTTTATGCACAAGCCATTGAACCACGCGATATTGTCATTGAAGGAAAAGTCAGTAATCCGGCAGCGGATAATTTACGATCCACTTTGGCGGCGCTTGCCAGTAAATAAAGAGAATATTCATGCAGAAGCCTGTCAAAGCCCTTATGTTTCAAGGGACCGGATCAGATGTGGGGAAATCCCTATTGGTTGCCGGACTGTGTCGGGCTTTTGTCAAACGGGGTATGAAAGTCGCCCCGTTTAAACCTCAAAATATGTCCAACAACGCCGCCGTCACCCCTGATGGCGGTGAAATTGGTCGCGCCCAAGCCTTGCAAGCGCGTGCCTGTGGGCTGAACCTCAGCGTCCATATGAACCCGGTTTTATTAAAACCACAAAGCGACGTCGGGTCTCAGGTCGTTGTACAGGGCAACGTTATCGGCAATGCAACAGCGCGTGACTATACTGCCTTGAAACCAAGCTTGATGCCAAAAGTCTTGGAAAGTTTTCACAAACTGGCGCAAGATTGTGATCTTATTTTGGTCGAAGGCGCCGGCAGTGCCGCCGAAGTCAATTTGCGCAAAAGCGATATTGCCAATATGGGATTTGCCGAAGCCGCCGACATCCCGGTCATTCTCATCGGGGATATTGATCGCGGCGGTGTCATTGCCTCCATCGTTGGGACACAAACCCTGTTGCAAGGCAGCGAACGCGCCCGCATCAAAGGCTATTTGATCAACAAGTTTCGCGGGGATGTCAGCCTGTTTACCTCTGCTCTTGATATCATTAAAGACAAGGTTGATCTTGATAGTTTCGGTATCGTTCCTTTCTTTGGCAAGGCCCGCCTTCTCCCCGATGAAGACGCCATGAGCCTTGATAACCGTAAAAAAGAAACAGATCAAAAATCGATTAAAATTTCTGTACCACGCTTTGCCCGCATTGCTAATTTTGATGATCTCGACCCCTTGCGGGCCGAACCCGATGTTCAGGTTGAAATCGTTGAAGCCGGAAATGCCCTGCCCGGTGATAGTGACATTATCTTACTACCCGGATCCAAGGCCACCTTGGCCGATCTTGCTTTTGTGCGCGAACAAGGCTGGGATATTGATATCAAAGCTCATGTGCGTCGGGGCGGGCGTGTGGTCGGCTTATGCGGAGGCTATCAAATGTTGGGGAACACAGTGCGTGACCCTGACGGTATCGAAGGCCATATCAAGGAATTACCCGGTCTTGGCCTGCTGGATATGGAAACGACTTTGTGCGGTCCCAAGACTTTGCGTGAAGTCACAGGTCATTGCAAAACCAACGGTCTTGCTGTTCACGGTTATGAGATGCATATGGGGGTTTCAAACGGCCCGGCCCGGCAAAACTCATGGCTGGACTTAAACGGACAAAACGAAGGCGCCATTAGCGATAACGCATTGATTATGGGCAGTTATCTGCATGGCCTGTTCAATGCAGACGAATTCCGCCACGCTTTTCTGGGGGACATTCGCAAGGGACGACAGGCCGGTTTGCGCTATGATCAACAGATTGATGATATTTTGGATGAATTGGCTGCCCATTTGGAAACCTACTGCGATCTGGACGGATTGCTGGCATTGGCCCAAAAAACATGATCCATATCCGCTTGTTTGAAACAGAGGATTGCGATGCCATGATCACCCTGTTCCAACGCAGTGTCCATGAAGTCGCCTGCCAACATTATAATCCGGACCAACTTGCCGCCTGGGCACCTAAAGAAATTGACAGGGAAAGCTGGTTAAAACGCTGTTTATCGCGCCCGACCTGGTTGGCATGGGACGGTGACATACTTGCCGGGTTCATCGATTTGGAAGCAGACGGGCATCTGGATCTTCTGTATGTTTCCCCGGATTATCAGGGACAAGGCGTTGCAAAAGCCTTGTATCACGAGGTTGAAAAGCAGGCGCGGTGCAATAAAAACAAATCCATCTTTGTGGAAGCCAGTCTCAGCGCCCGTCCTTTTTTTGAAAAACAAGGGTTTCACGTTCAAACCCGCCAAACGGTTGAACGCAATGGGGAAACGTTGATCAATTTTAAAATGAAAAAGTCCCTTTAAATCGGGCCTTGTTTACTGTTCCACCATGACGGTTTGCGGTTGACGCCCTCTAATAAATCGCGCCCGCGTTCAACATTCATAACATGACCTGGTATTTTAAAATATTTCTGTATAAAATTAGAAACATGGGCTTCACTGAGGTTTTGCAAGGTTGCCAAAACATCGTCTGACAGTTCCCCCCGATCAAAAATCGCCTGCTCCACTGTTTCGTCATCCCCATAAACACGAATAATCGTAATCATGGTATGGTCGTTGATCTTCGCTCCCTTATTTTCCAAAAGGCGCAAAACAGGCTCCTTACGACCCATTGAAACAATCCGGCGACAGACTTGGGCCGAGACATTATGGCGCTCGGCAATTGCCAGCATTTTATCCACAACGCCGGTTTTTAAAACATCTTCCAGAAAACGATCTTCCAGAACCGGAGATAATTTTAAAACCGGTAAGCTGATCGCAGAAATATCGCGTGCAAGCTTATGAGCCAGTTCAACCGGCAAATGCGGCGATGTTCCAACCGCCACAGCAATAGAAAGTCGTACGGATTCGACTTCATCATCAATCAGGTTGGCAATAATTTCCTCAGCCAGATAGCGCTCGCGTTCATTTAAACCGTTATGATCAAAGATATGCGCCATGTCATTGGCAAGCCCACACCGTTGCGCAGAATCCATATGTTCCTGCGCATTTAAAACGTAATGCTGCAAATTATGCCGGACGGTCTCAAACATAAGGACCATCTTATACCTCAAAAAACAATGTATGACGAGAGGCTTATATTATAGAGCAATAAAGCACTATAACATGTGACCAATCGCACAAGTACTCAGGTTTTATTAACCTTTAAAAGCGGTTATACCCTTTACTCAGCATAAAATGGATTGCCTGCGCCACATTATCCCAATGGCTTTGTTTGGCTTTTTCTATCGCCTGATCAAAGCCAAATGCATTGACCAACAGTTTTGCCAACTCGTTGGTACGGGTTTCATGGCCGGGGTGGGTATAGCGGTTCTTGCGCGCGATTGTGAGTGTTCTATTCATAATCATTCCCTCATCTGCAAAATGAAAACGGAACCTGCTTGTTATTTTTTATTGATATAGGAACGTTTCGATTCTGTTTCAATACCCATAAATATAACGAGTCGCAAAAAAAGCCCCATCTTGCAAATGGAGCTTTTTCATTTTAATTTTCGCCTGAGCGGTCTTAGGCAACGCCGCGATAGTCGTCTTGCATAAAGCGGAGTTCCTCTGCCACATTAAACAGTTGGAATTCCATCGCCGTGCAAATCGCATCGTTATATCCTAGGCTAAGTACCAGACGCTCGGCATAAGCGCGGACTTGGGTATCATTTTGATATTCTTGTGTCGTAGTTTCAATATGTCCGGTAATCATAGCGACCTCACTCAGGGCTTTGTTCGTTTAGATTGTGGGAGCGGTCAAAAAAAGCAGGGCGTTTCGGGTTAGGGAGCAGGAATAAAAAGTTGGGGGATTTAATCCTGATGTCGAAACGCCCTGATAAGTATGTCCGTTTCACAATTCCATATAAACACACAGATATTGCCAGCGTTTTTCTGCAATAATTTTTTTTGTTTCTGAATATTTCAAAATTATTCTCTAAAAGCCTATAGAGTAGACTTTTCAAAGGAAAGCTCGACAGGCTATAAAGAAACCTGCTTTTTCTGTGCTGAATTAATTTAAATCCATGATTTATAAAATAAATTATCTCAGCAGGAAGAAAGGATTGAAAAAACGGTTTCGCCATCTGCGCGAATATGCTTTTTCACCCTTCGCCGAAGCGTTAAAACACAAGAGGTAAGACCGGAAATATTTGTTCTTTTGAAACTTATTTTTTTCTGAAATATTTATCACATACAGACTTTTTTAGTGTAACCGCTCACCTGAAATTTAAAGAGTAAACCAAACATGTCACAGCACGCCCACCTCATCGATATGGTCAATCGGGCCGAAACAGTCGAAATTCTTTGCGTCGGCGATATCATGCTGGACCGTTTTGTTTATGGCAGCGTAGACCGTATCTCCCCAGAAGCCCCGATCCCGGTCTTGCGAATTGAACGTGAAGACGCCATGTTGGGTGGTGCGGGCAATGTGGTGCGCAATGTTCTCAGCCTCGGGGCCAATGCCCGTTTTTGCGGTTTGGTCGGTGAAGATGATGCCGGGCGACAAATTGCCAACCTGTTAAATGAAAATGATCGATGCTGTGCGGCCCTTTTACTGGATGAAACGCGCCCAACTTCGTTAAAAACACGTTTTATGGCCTCCAACCAACAAATGTTGCGCACGGATCATGAAAGCCTTGGTCCCTTATCGGAAAAACAACATGGTGATCTCATCATGGATGTGGCCCAAAGCCTCGGACAGGCCAAAGTCATGGTTTTGTCAGATTACGGCAAAGGGGTTTTACATGGGGAAAATGCAATTGATTTAATTGCTTTGGCTAAAAAAGCCCGTCTCCCCATCATTGTTGATCCCAAAGGCGATGATTACAGTAAATACCGCGGGGCAACACTGGTCACCCCGAACCGCAAGGAACTCAGCGAAGCCAGCCGTATGCCCTGTGATAGCGATCAATCCATTGTCGCCGCCGCCCGTCATATTATTGAAACCTGCGGAATTGAAAATGTTTTAGCCACCCGGTCCCAAGACGGTATGACACTTGTGACCCAAGAAGGCGATGTCATTCACCTTCCAACCGAAGCCCGCGAAGTATTCGATGTATCCGGGGCAGGCGATACGGTTGTTGCCTCCTTGGCGGTCATGTTAGGCCTCGGCACCTCCTTAAGCGATGCGGCCAAGCTTGCCAATATTGCCGCCGGGATCGTTGTCGCAAAGATCGGAACCGCCAGCGTCTATGGCGAAGAACTGATCGAAGCCCTCCATCATCAGGATCTATCCGAAGCCGAAGCTAAGGTTGTCGGGCGTGACAGTGCCAAAGACCGCGTGCTTCGCTGGCAAGCACAAGGCAAAAGCGTTGGTTTTACAAACGGCTGTTTTGATCTTTTACACCCCGGTCATATTTCCCTGTTAAAACAAGCCGCAGAACAATGCGACAAGCTTGTGATCGGGTTGAACAGCGATGCCTCCGTCCAGCGCTTAAAAGGACCGGAACGTCCCGTTCAAAACGAAATGGCCCGGGCAACCGTTCTCTCCTCCCTCGCCTGTGTTGATATGGTGGTCATTTTTGATGAAGATACCCCGATGGAGCTATTATCAACCCTACTTCCCAATGTGCTGGTCAAAGGGGCTGACTATACGATTGACCAAGTTGTTGGTGCTCAATTGATCCAGCAAAATGGTGGTCGTGTCTTCCTCGCCCAATTGAAAGACGGATTTTCAACAACGAATACAGTGAAAAAGATGAAAAAGGATTCTTAATCTTTCGGATGATAGAGAACATATTTTAGAATCATGACCGTTTTTTCCATTCAACAAGGCGATATCACCAAGTTCGATGTCGACGTGATCGTCAATGCTGCCAACGAAACCCTGCTGGGCGGAGGTGGTGTAGATGGTGCCATTCATCGGGCTGCAGGAAAAGGTCTGTTGGAAGAATGTCGTCGCCTGAACGGTTGTCAAACCGGAGAAGCCAAATTAACAGGTGGATATAATCTACCAGCCCGTCATATCATTCATACCGTCGGCCCCATTTGGCAACACCATACCCCGGAAGAGGCAGATCAACTTCTTCTCAACTGCTACTTTAACTCCCTGAGAATTTGCTTGAAGAAAGGCCTGCAATCTATTGCTTTTCCATGCATTTCTACAGAGATTTATGGCTTTCATCAAAACGGGCAGCTCAACTTGTCGTTAAAAATGTTACTGAATTTTGTAAAAATCACCCCGGATTGTCACAAGTGATTTTTTGTTGTTTCGATATCGAAAGTAAAACACTCTACGATCAGGCGTTTCACGAAATCGTCTCTTAACTTTCCTTCAAAACAATCACATCCATCGGTTTTTCAACACCACCGACTTGACGGTCGGGGCGAAGCTCCCAACGCTCTTCTGCATTCTCGTAACCATTATTCATTGCGCATTTCAAGGTTTGTGCCGTCGCAATAGCGCGCACGCCCTCAATCTTTGTCTGTTTTTCCATTTTGGCCGACACATTTGCCGCATCCCCAATCACAGTATATTCCAGCCGATGCGATTCACCGATCACACCAAACACGATGGGACCGGATGCGCACGAGACATGGATCACAACCGGGTCTTGCCCCAAGGCCAGCCGGTCCGCATTCCATTGATCAGACGCTTTGATAATGTCTTCCATCGCGTGTAAGGCTTGTGCCCCATGCTGCGCAGATTCTTTCAACACCCCGAAATAGGCCATAATGCCATCGCCCAAAAACTTATCCACATGACCGCCAAATTTGGAAATTACCGGAACGATCCGCGCATGATATTCGGTAATCAGTGCAATTTGTTCAGACGGCTTTAATCGTTTGGTCAATGGGGTAAAGCCCCGAATATCCACATTCAGGATTGATGCCTCACGCGCCACCACATCCCCGACATGGGCATCGTTTTCAGCCGATTTGATATGATCGGCTAAATCTTCCGAGAAAAAACGTGAAAGCGATTGGGCGGCCTGACCTTGGGTTACGGCACGCACCAGCAAAGCACGCGCCCGCAAAGTTGCCAAAGCCAAGATCACAGCCACCAAAACCATCGAGACGATTTTGTCAAATTCCGCCCCGATCAACACACTGTTTGAGGTCAGATAATGCACATAATCGCGCGTCACCATGTTGTTCATATCATCATGGACAACCACATACCCCACCATCACAGCCCATCCTAAAACGGCGGCCAGTCCGCTAAGCAGAATATAACGAGCTTCAAAACGAAGGGCACGTAACGCAATGAAAATAAAGATATAAAGAACCGTCGGAGCCTTTAAATAAAAACTCGGCGGTTGCATATACTGGATATGAAAGCTGAAAATTGTGCCAAACAACAATAAAATATCAGCCACAATCGATAAGGAAATCACCCAGCCAGGCAAACGCATGCGATAACTGAAATAAAGCCGGATAAGGGTAAAGCCAAAATACAGGCTTAAGACATAGGGGACCGGTTCAAACGGTGCATCCATGCGAAAAGTTTTGGGCGAAACGGCATAAAGGGTACCGAAAGTCAGCACCACCGCCAGCTGGATCCAGCCGACCAGTTGTTCCGAGACATTCTGCTGTTCAATAATCGCATCCTGAACCCGCTTGGGGATTTTGCGATCATCGTCATCACCGATAAAGCGACACAACAGCGCGCGCAACATAACTAGGGCACCAACTTATAGCCGCCCGGCTCCGTCACAAGGATCTGGGCGTTGGAAGGGTCTTTTTCGATCTTCTGGCGCAAACGATAGACATGCGTTTCCAATGTATGGGTCGTCACCCCCGCATTATAGCCCCAGACTTCATCCAATAACGTATCGCGCCCGACGACTTTACCCCCGGCACGGTATAAAAATTTGATAATATTGGTTTCTTTATCTGTCAGACGGATTTTTTGCTCTGTCTCATTTTCAACCAACAGCTTGGAAGCCGGTTGGAAAGTATAAGGCCCTACCTTAAACGTTGCATCTTCACTTTGTTCATGCTGGCGCAAATGGGCCCGCAGACGAGCCAGCAAAATCCCCAAACGAAACGGTTTCGTAATATAATCATTGGCCCCGGCATCCAAACCAAGGATGGTATCGGCATCGGTATCTGCCCCGGTCAACATGATAATCGGGCATTTCACCCCTTGTTTGCGCATCAATCGACACACATCACGACCATCCATATCGGGCAGGCCCACATCCAGAATTACCACATCAAAAGTATCATCCTTGGTCACAGCCAAGGCACTGGCCGCTCCATCGGCTTCAAGCACGTCGAAATCCTCATGTAGCGACAATTGTTCAGTCAACATTTGACGTAACGAATCATCATCATCAACAAGAAGAACACGTTTGGCGTTAGACATAGCTTCCCTCACACGGACCTGAATATTACTCATCCGTTACCATAACAACTAAAGAATATCTCGTATAGAAGACTTTAAGGGCGATAACGCTATTGTGAAATCACGTTATTCGGCCTACATATGGGGACCTTTGTTAAAAAAATGTCCGTTATTCCCATGCCGCATCGCCTGTCCATTACCTTAAGCGAAACAAAATCCGCCACCACAGCCCCATCTTTGCTGGCGGTTGACCGCGCCCTGTCCGACCTGCGACGCGCACAAATCGTTGCTATTGATAACGCAAATGGGCTTGTCACCTTGGTTTTAGCCGCAGAAGGCGCGACAAAATCAACGATCCAACGCCTTAAAGATTTAAGTAAGGGACAACCGGATTTAATCATCACGGCCGCGCGCGCCCATACATTGGGATTGGGCAGTTTCAAAAACAAAGCTGTGCGCGCAAAGATGGGCAAAGCCCTGCGCCCCGATTTGATTGAAAGTCTGGTCAATCCACTGGCTGAATTTTCAAAGAACGACTTTTTTGATATCCCATTTGAAGATATCGATCTTGAAAGCGGCGAAAGTGCCGCGATCGGCCTAACCAAGCTTTCCCGCCTGTTACCGGCAGCGATTACGGTAAACCTGCCTGTAGACGACTTTAAATCCTTTATCAGTGCAGAAAACCTAATGGGTGTGACCAACCATGATATCTTTGGTTATGAAGAGGCCGCTGCGCGTTCCCTGCGCGCTGTCAGCGACGCACAAGTGCCGCTGGCCGATGCCCCACAGACCAAAATGGTCGCTTTTCGCCCGGCAGACGGTGGCATTGAACATATCGCCATCATTATCGGTGAACCCAACCCCAATGAACCCGTCCTGATCCGTATTCATTCAGAATGTTTCACAGGCGATCTGGTTGGTAGTTTACGCTGTGATTGCGGGGATCAACTGCGCGGTGCAATCAAGGCCATTGCTGATCACGGCAGCGGCATTTTGCTCTATCTCGCACAAGAAGGGCGCGGGATCGGTTTAATCAATAAATTGCGCGCCTACAAATTACAAGATACCGGGCTGGATACGTTTGATGCCAACGAACAATTAGGTTTTGATGCAGATGAACGGGTCTATATCCCGGCGGCACAAATGCTTGACCATCTGGGTGTTAAACAAGTTCGTCTTATGACCAACAACCCGGAAAAAGTCAAAGTTCTAGGCACCTGTCATGTCGATGTGGTCGAACGGGTCGAACATGCGTTTGAAACCAACAAACACAACGAACCTTACCTTTTTGCCAAGGCGACCAAAGGTGGGCATTATCTTTAGGTCTTTAAACCGCTGAGTCGGAATTTTTTGCCCTCCCCTAGCCTGTAATATAAATATAATACTTATTTTTCAAATACTTAAAATCTGGCATAGAGTTTGCGACATATCGCTTAAAAGAAATAAACCTAAGAGCGATAATTGAGCAACCGGAGCCGGATATGGTCGATCATGTAAATACGCAGGTGGCATACAATCCACCACCCGCTGGCAACGAGGCGACAAAACCATCCAACGAGCCCGCCAAACAGGCTGATAAAGAAAAAGAATTCAGTTTCTTTGGCGATGATGGCGTTACTTTCTGGGATATGTTGGATGTCGTCAATCCCTTGCAACATATTCCCATTGTCTCCACCGCTTATCGCGCCATTACCGGCGACGAACTGGACCCCGGCGCACGATTGGCAGGGGGAACGCTTTTTGGTGGTCCCATTGGACTGGCGGCCTCTGCCTTCAATGTGATTTTAGAAAACAACACCGGAAAAGATGCCGGGGAACATGTGTTAGCCATGTTCCAGGGTGAAGAAGTGGAAGTCCCAGAACAAGACAAAACCATGATGGCACAAAACGAGGGCCTATCACGCAATATAAACGGGTTCGCCCCGATCAAATCCATCCCAGAAAGCGAGGCTGATGCGTTTGCAGCCGGGGAAGAATCCTTAAGACTGGCGCAATTACAGGAATTTATGAACCCCGCCACCACGCGTGAAGTCCCAACGCCTATCAACACCCCGGTTGGAGCCGGGTCGGCTGGCACCTGGGCCCCCCCGGCAAATCAGCCGCCCTTCCCCTTCCCAACCGAACGACCACAGGCACAAACATCTTCACCTGCGCCTGCTACATCAACAAAAACAAACCCCGTTCCCGCCAATACAATCGTTAGTGAATCGCAACAATCCGTTGGTTTTCAGGCAAAACAATCACATAACGAATCCCTTGATGCCTTGCGTGCCTTTGCCCGTGATATGCAGGCACAACGCCAACAGGATCAAGGAGAGCGCCTGAAAGCAGAAAGAAAAGCACCTGTTGCACCAACACCTGTGCCTGCCAATACGGCACAACTCAGCCAAACATCCGATAATGCCTGGTTCGCCGATATGATGTCACAAAATATGAAACGTTACGAAACCACGGCACAATCCGGGGGTTGATAAAGCATGACAATCTTGGTTCGGGCCGATAACTCCCTGATTTATAGGGGTAAAACCTATCGCTGCGCCTTGGGTAAAGGTGGGGTAAAAACAGATAAAGTCGAAGGCGATGGGGCCACACCGACCGGATTTTTTGCGTTGCGTTACATTCTTTATCGTGCTGATCGTATCAAAAAACTCGATAGCGCCCTAGATATTCACGCCATTGGTGAAACAGACGGCTGGTGTGATGATCCACAACATGCGGATTATAACCGTCCTGTTACGCTGCCCTTTCCTGCGTCACACGAAAAGCTTTATCGCGATGATCATATCTATGACATTATTGTTGTCTTAGGGCATAACGACAGCCCGCCCGTTCCCGGTAAAGGCAGTGCGGTGTTTTTTCATCTGGCACGTGATCAATATGTCCCAACAGAAGGCTGCGTTGCCGTCAATCTCACCGATATGCTTGAGGTTTTAGCCAAAATCACCCCGGGTGAAACTATGGAAATTTGCCTGTAGCCTCAATTAATGTGGGGCACGTTCCCCAAAGATGGCTGTTCCCACACGCACCGAAGTTGCGCCAAACCGAATAGCGGTTTCATAATCCCCGCTCATACCCATGCTGAGTTTTTTAAGCCCGTAACGCTGAGCCAGTTTACGCAAGAAAGCAAAATGTACGCTCGGTTCTTCCTCAGCAGGGGGAATACACATCAGGCCCAGAACCGGCAATTTCAGTTCATCGCAGCACAATTTGATAAATTCATCTGCATCCCCGGGTAAACATCCGCCTTTTTGATCTTCTTCCCCGGTGTTGATTTGCAGGTAAACCTCCACTTGTTTCCCCTGTTTTTCCATTTCCTTTGCCAGGGCACGTGCAAGTTTGGGACGATCCACCGTTTCGATCACGTCAAAAAGGGCAACCGCTTCCTTGACCTTATTGGTTTGCAATCCACCAATTAAATGCAAACAAACCCCTGAAAACTCATCCTTTAACGCGGGCCATTTTCCTTGGGCTTCCTGCACCCGGTTTTCACCAAACACGCGGTGCCCGGCCTCAAGTGCTGGACGGATTGTCTCTGCGACATGCACTTTACTGACCGCGACCAGTTCAATCTCGTCTGCTGGACGGTCCGCCTCTTGTGCGGCCTGTTGAATTGATTGCTTCACTTGATCAAGATTATCTGCAATACCCATAGGAGAATCCGTTTACATCAAAGGTGTGGAAATGGCCCTGACCGTATCAGAGGTAGCCCGTCAGCTCAATCGCCGGAATGCAAAAAAGAAAAATTTACCGGCCCTTATTTTTATGACGGATACAAAACGACTTTCTGACCCCACGTCTCTAATCCCGTACCTGCCAAAAAATTCTGCCTTGATTGTGCGTCATTTTTCAAGAAATCAAAAAGAACAAATTATAATTAAAATCAAAAGATTATGCTGCAAACATAAAGTAAAACTTCTGGTTTCTGATGATGTTCAGCTTGCCCTGAAACATCACTTGGACGGGGTTCATTTTCCAGAAAAATCTGTGAAGAAAATTGCGGCTTGCGGACGGTTTATGCGACCGAAGGCAAGCTTCCTTGTAACAGGGGCGTGTCATTCTCTAACCGCATTAAAACGGGCGGAAAAGGCCAAACTGGACGGTATTCTTCTGTCCCCCGTCTTTACCACACAAAGCCATCCCAACGCAGCCTGTCTTGGCACCATCCGATTTAATGCGTGGGCTTCACAAACCGACAGGAGCGTCTATGGACTGGGCGGGATCAATCAAAAAACGGCAATTCGCCTGTCTGGCAGTAAATCAATCGGCTTTGCCGGGATTGGCGGGTTGATTTGACCTTTTTCATCCGGGCAAGATCGTATAAATTCAAAGCAAATCAAAACACTTATATTTTGGGGCATTTATGTTAGAAAATTTTGAAACTGTCGGCGAATGGGAAAGTGACGCGGAAGGCAATAAAGTCGGATTGCGCCGCATTGATATGGAATCGGTCATGCGCCATTTCACCACCTTTGACGGACCGGTCCTGCATATCGGCAGTAAAGCTGCGGATTTAGATACCACAACACGCTGGCGCCGCGTTTTTGCCGGTAAACAAGTCATCGGGATCGATATTGAGGACGGCGATAATGTAGATTACGTCTTTGATATTACAAAAAATATTTCCGGCCTGCGTAAAAAGACCGGGATCAAGCAATATTCCACTATTGTTGCCTATCACTTGTTAGAACATGTCACCAATCCGTTTGAAGTGGCCGCCAATATCGAAAAGCTTTTAAAACCGGGCGGGCGATTGATTCTCAGTGTGCCGTGGGTACAGGCTTTTCACGCTTATCCTGACGATTTCTGGCGCATTTCATTTTCGGGCTTACGTCAGCTTTTTAAAAATTTTGATTTTGAATTTGAATTTTATGCCGATGGCCATGAAGGCTATGCCTACCAATTGACCCGCAATGGTGTTCCTGAACATAGCCCCCGCATGTGCGATTTGGAAGGACGTCTCTTCCAACTTCGTTTTGAAATGGGTGATATGCCGGAACAAAAGATCCTGAAAAAACGTGAAGACAATAAAATCCAGATTTCCAAACCGTTTTGCCAGTACATGGCTTGTAGTATCGTTGCTGTAAAACGCTGAAATTTAGAACCTCTTTGTCCTTTTCTCCATCGTCATCCCCGACCCTGATCGGGGATCCAGTCTTCCCGGATATAAGACACCTGAATCCTTTGATTTAAACTGGGTCCCGCATCAAGTGCGGGATTGACAGGTTTTAGGTGCGGGACGGTTGTTGAAATTATTCTTTTTATTAAACAAAAAGAAAGGGCGCTCCCAAAGGAACGCCCTAACTTTTGAAGTTTTATCTAAACTGATATCAGATTAGAAAGAAACTTTCAGACCAGTTACAACACCGAAACCTTCGTTGTCGGCAGTTGAGTTTGTCTCACCAGCGCCGTAAGTTGTACCGTTATCGTACTCAGCATTGAAGACAGAACCAACCAAAGTTACGCCAGCGCCCATGTCATAGGAACCACCGAGAACCCAAGTAGTATTTTGGTGTTCCAAACCTGAGTTAGCACCAGTGTCTTGTGTAAGTTCCATGTAAGTCAAAGAAACAGCATACGGACCAGTTGCGTAAGACACACCCAAGTCCCAACCATTAGCGTCAACATCTTTCACGCTACCTTCGTTGTCTGTATCACGGTAAGAACCACCAACTGTGAAGCCAGCAAAACCAACAGAAGCACCGAAGCGTACAGCATTACGGTCTTCTACCGCTGTACCAGTTGTACCTGCATTGAAGTCACGTTGGTAAGTTACGTCAGCACCAACAGAAACACCACTGAACTCGCCATTGTAAGCGATACCTGCATCCCATGCAGTGTCGTTGTTGTTGTTTGTAGTGCTAATAGTACCATCAGCGTTCAAAGTAGAAGCCTGACCACCAAGGCCACCAACATTGATCGGACCTTCAAGACCAGCATTGTTACGGTTTACACCGTAAGACAAACCAGCTTGGAAACCAGCGAAGTTCGGAGTCCAGTAAACGATTTTCTGACCGTCGTTGGATTCAGAAGCAGTGTGTGTTTGGTCAGCTGTGATGTTAGACGGACGAGAAATCCAGTCCTGTACGTCACCATCGTTGTTACCAACGGCACCTACGCTCGGAGATGTGTGAGACAGAGCATAAGCAGCACCTTTAGTTTGACCGACGCGGATTTTACCAATGGTGTCAGAAGAGATTTGCAGGAATACGTCATCCCCAGAAGAATCATCACGGTCAGAGTAACGGTCGATGTTAACACCGATAGTCAGGCCGTTGTCCAAAGTTGTAGAACCACGGAAGTACAGCTCAGTTTCAGAGTTGATGTTAACTTCAACAAAATCTTGGCTGCCGTCATCGTCTTGGTCAGTGTAACCAACGAATTGGTTCATGTAACCACCAACAGAGATTTTGATCGGGTCAGCAGCTTGTGCAGAGTTGACTGCAGCGAAAGCTACGAGAGCAGTAGAAGCTACGAGAAGCTTTTTCATCTAATTAGATCCCCTTAGAAAGGTTTTGTTTGTACAACATTTGCAATCGACATACCCACATGCCTTTTGCGTGAACGTATTAAATGCCTTTCGAATGGAGAGGTCAACAAGAAGAAATGCATTTATGTGACCTTTTATCCCCACTGTTGCAAAAAAAACACAGGCTGATTTTTGCCATAGGTACAATCAGATAAGGAAAAACCGATAAATCCTCGCTTAGACGCTTGCTTCCCCCTATCATTATAAGGCATATATCTTTCTAAGCTTTACTAATCTGTCACAGAGCCGGGAATATCCGTTCATGAAAAGATTTCTATCTTCCATCCGTACCCTCGCCTTAATTGGTGCTTTGCCCTTGTTCCTCGTGGCTTGTGACAGTCTGAATCCGCAAGCAACAGATTTACCCAATGACAGATGGCAAAAGCGCGATCAGCAGCAGTCCGTTTTTGGTGAAGGTGGTCTGACCTTCGGCGGAGATGAAGATAAGAAACGTCAAGGCCAAGGTGGAACTGGAATCGGGGTGAACGCTTATTTGTGGCGCGCAACACTGGATACGGTTTCCTTTATGCCGCTAGCCTCTGCCGATCCATTTGGCGGTGTTATCCTGACCGACTGGCATAGCGCCAGCAACACACCGAATGAGCGTTTTAAATTAAATATCTATATTCTGGGTCAGGCTTTACGCGCCGATGCGATTCGAGTCGCTGCCTTCCGCCAGATGAAAAATGGCAATAACGAATGGCAAGCCGTTGAAATAGACCCCAAGGCGGTCACCGACATTGAAAATGCCATTTTGACCAAGGCACGTCAGCTGCGCTCGGAAAGTTTAACGCAATAGAACGCACAATATAAAACCCGTTAAAATCATACATCCCGGACAGGACGTTCGGGATGACTTCTTTTAGAACAAGTTAAGACATAACGATCATGGCCCGATATAATTTTAAAGAAACCGAATCCAAATGGCAGTCCTACTGGGATCAGAATCAGACCTTTAAGGTAACGGAAGACCCGGATAAGGAAAAATATTATGTGCTGGAAATGTTTCCCTATCCCAGCGGTCGGATTCATATGGGTCATGTGCGTAACTATACACTTGGCGATGTCGTAGCCCGTTACAAAAAGGCACAAGGTTTTAATGTCTTACACCCGATGGGCTGGGATGCCTTTGGCCTGCCAGCGGAAAATGCCGCAATGGATGCCGGTGTTCATCCCGGGAAGTGGACCTATAAAAATATTGAAGACATGCGTGCCCAGCTCAAAACAATGGGCCTGTCTTATGATTGGGACCGCGAAATTGCCACATGTGATCCGCAGTACTACCGTCATGAACAGAAAATGTTCCTCGATTTTCTAGAAAATGATCTGGTTTATCGCAAAGAAAGCTGGGTCAATTGGGATCCTGTGGAAAATACTGTTCTCGCCAACGAACAGGTGGTTGATGGCTGCGGCTGGCGATCCGGTGCGCCGGTGGAACGCCGTAAACTGAACCAATGGTTCCTGAAAATTACTGATTACGCCGAAGATTTGCGCACAGCCCTTAAAGACCTTGATCGCTGGCCGGAAAAAGTCCGCATCATGCAGGAAAACTGGATTGGTCGATCTGAGGGCATGCGCCTGAAATGGCAATTGGTGGATCGCGACGATTCGCTGGAGGTTTATACCACCCGCCCCGATACTTTATATGGCGCGTCTTTCTGCGCTATTTCCGCCAACCATCCGATTGCTGTTGAATTGGCGGAAACGAATCCGGACTTACAGGCCTTTATTGAGGAATGTAATAAGACCGGCACATCCGAAGAAGCCATTGAAAAGGCGGATAAAAAAGGATTCGATACCGGTTTAAAAGTCAAACATCCGCTGGATGAAAGCTGGGAACTGCCGGTTTATGTCGCCAACTTTGTTTTGATGGAATACGGCACAGGCGCCATTTTCGGCTGCCCGAGCGGGGATCAACGCGATCTCGATTTCGCCCGCAAATACGACCTGCCCGTCGTGCCTGTCGTCGCCCCGGCCGATATGGAAAACCCCGAAAGCTTTACCATCGAAAATGATGCTTTCACCGATGATGGTGTGATGATCAATTCTGATTTTATGACGGGCATGAGTGTTGCTGAAGCCAAAAAGGCCATTTTCGCCAAATGTGCTGCGCTGAACATCGGTGAAAAAGAAGTCAATTACCGTCTGCGCGATTGGGGGGTCTCACGTCAACGTTATTGGGGATGCCCCATTCCGGTTATTCATTGTGATAGCTGCGGCATTGTTCCGGTTCCTGCTGACCAGCTTCCGGTTGAGTTGCCCGAAGATGTTGATTTCGACGAACCCGGTAACCCGTTGGACCGTCACCCCACTTGGAAGCATGTCGATTGCCCATGCTGCGGCAAACCGGCACGCCGTGAAACAGACACATTTGATACCTTCTTCGAATCAAGCTGGTATTTTGCACGTTATTGTTCCCCAAAATCGGAAAACGGTATCGATAAAGCGGCAGCTGATTACTGGATGTCGGTTGACCAATATATTGGTGGTGTTGAACATGCGGTTCTTCACCTGCTTTATTCACGTTTCTTCACACGCGCCTTGAAGAAATGCGGCTATCTATCTGCAGAAGAACCTTTTGCCGGTCTTTTAACACAAGGCATGATCTGCCACGAAACCTATAAAGACGCCGATGGCAACTGGATGTTACCCAGTGATGCGGTCCGAAATGAAGACGGTCAAGTCATTCACAAAAATGATGGCCGTACCGTCAACGTTGGCCCATCCATCAAGATGTCCAAATCCAAGAAAAACGTTGTCGATCCTGAACTGATTATCTCTTCTTACGGTGCAGATACCGCCCGTTTGTTCATGCTGTCTGACAGCCCGCCGGAACGTGATCTGGAATGGACAGATTCCGGGGTAGATGGTGCATGGCGTTACCTGAACCGTCTCTGGCGCTTAATCACCGAACCAAAGGCTGCTTATCCGGCCAAAGATACGGCACAACCTGCAAAGCTTTCTGATGAGGCACAAAAGGTCCGCGCACAAGTTCATAAAACAATCGCTGCTGTCACCGATGATTTAGGCAAATTCCACTTCAACAAGGCCGTTGCCCGTCTACGCGAATTGACCAATACATTGGGCACGCTGGATGGCGTTGAAGGTGATGATGCCTGGGTCTTGCGTGAAGGCTATGAATATCTTGTGCGTTTGATTGCCCCGATGACACCGCATATCGCCGCTGAACTTTGGGCCGAACTAGGCCATGACAGCATTTTATGCGAGGTTTCCTGGCCGGTTGCCGATGATAGCCTTCTCAAAGAAGATACCATCGTTATGCCAATTCAGGTCAACGGCAAACGTCGCGACCAACTGGAAATTCCAGTCGGTATGGATGTGAAAGAAATTGAAAAGCTGGCCTTGGCCTCTGAAAAAGTGCAAGCTATTCTGGATGGAAAACCAGCTCGTAAAGTCATCGTTGTACCAAAGCGGATTATCAATGTCGTCGCGTAACACTTTCATATTAAAAGTTTTTGTTTGTCTTTTCATTGTCGTAGGTCTTGGGGCCTGCGGCTTTCAACCCGTTCATGGCAAACGGAAAACAGCTGAAAACCAGATTATGAAAAATGAACTGGCCAAAGTCTGGATATATGAAATTGAAGACCGTGAAGGGCAAATGCTTCAGAATGAATTGTTGAATTTGTTCAATCCAAAGGGACGACCGACACACCCGGCGTACAAGCTGAAAATTATTTATAACGAAGCACAAAGCAATACGGGTATCGGGAAAAATGAATTTGCAACCCGTGCAAACCTGATTGTTTCCGCCTCTTTTGAGTTTAGTGGAAATGTCCCTTTAAAAGGATTAAGTCGTTCAACCGTTGCCTTTAATATCTTGAATTCCCCGACCGGAACAGAATTTGCCAAACGCGACGCCCGTACACGTGCTATTAAATCCGTTGCCCGCGATATCCATCGTAGAATCGCCGTCCATTTACTTAATAAATCGCCCGCATCCCAAACGGAAAAACCAATCCGTATCATGAAATAACGGGTTTTTAGGCCGTCATATGAAAATCAGTGCAGGAAAAGCAGACGGATTTATCAAATCACCCCCGCCGGATGTGCGCTGTATTTTGTTATATGGGCCGGATCAGGGATTGGTGTTTGAGCGTGGAAAAACATTAGGAAAAACGATTCTCGGCGATGAGAACGATCCGTTTAACAGTGTTGTTTTACAAGCCGGTGACATTAAATCCGATCCAGCCTTGATTGCGGACGAGGCCGCTGCCATGTCTCTGACAGGTGGGCGACGTTTTATCCGTATTCAAGATGCTGCCGACAGCCTGACAGCTGCTTTTAAGACCTACCTCAGTGATCCTATCGGTGATGCTTTGATCGTTTTGGAAGGTGGGGATTTAAGCGCACGATCCACCTTGCGGAAACTCTTTGAAAGCGAAAAATCCATCGCTGCGGTCGTTGCTTGTTATGGGGACGAAGGTCGTAATTTGTCCGATGTCGTGCGTGAAACCCTTCAAAAACATAGCTTAAATGCAGATCGCGATGCGATGGGATATTTACTCAATCATCTGGGTTCTGATCGCCAGGTCAGCCGAGGGGAGCTGGAAAAGCTCGCCATCTATATGGGGGAGGAAAAAACCGTAACACTTAATGATGCAATGGCCTGTATCGGTGATAGCGGTGCTTTTTCTTTAGATAATGTCACCATCGCTGCGGCCAATGGGGATCATGCACAGCTTGAAACGGCCTTGATGCGCTGTTTTGACGAGGGAAATCAACCCATTATGATCCTGCGTATGCTGGCACGCCATTTTCATCGCCTGCATCTGGCCAAAGGCTTCATGCAAAAAGGATATAATGGGGAAGAAGCCATAAAAAAACTTCGTCCCCCGATTATCTTCAAACAAGTTCCTGCCTTTAAAAAGCAACTGGCAAGCTGGGACTTACATCGAATTGCTCTGGCCTTGGATATTCTGACTGAGGCCGAACGTGATTGTAAAATTACCGGAAATCCACCGGAAACCGTTTGTTCACGCGCCTTGATGCGAATCGCCCAGGCCGCACGCGCCCCCCGACGTTAAAACCCTTTTGCACTAGCTAAACCAAGCGCGACGGTCCCGGTCAAACAGCACCCCGATATAATCTTTCACCGCTTGAATACGGGCCGTTTGGCTGGTTTCCTCATGCGTTACCAGATAAATCGGCATTTCAAACAGATCTGCACGTAAATCAAGTTCAATCAAATCGCTAACGGCATGGCGATAAAAACGCGGCAACATCCCCATGCCCATGCCGGCCCGCAAAGCGCTGACAAAACTCATGGCGCTATTGGTTTGAAAAACCACCTGATCGTGATTTTTCACTGTTTCCTGCCATAAGGATAAAGCCTTACTTTCCTTATAGCCGAAATAATCCACCAGTTTGTGACCTTTCAAATCGGCCCAGTTCTGCGGTTCACCATAACGATCAATGTAACTTGGCGCCGCAAAAACATGAAACGGCACAATCCCGACTTTACGGGCAATTAAGGCCGGATCATCCGGCTTGCTCAATCGAATGGCAATATCAGCTTCCCGGTTTGCCAAATTCACAAAATGACTTTCACTTGCCATCTCCAGACTAATTTGAGGATAGGATTTTTGAAAATCAGCCAAATTTGGTGTCAGCCAAAAAGACCCCAGCCCATCGGTGACTGAAATTCGAACCTGACCATTCAGTGCATCATCTGCCCCCTTAAGGGTCTGTTCCAAATTACTCGCGGATTTTTCCATTTGTTGAACATGATCCAACAAGGTTCGCCCTTGCGGAGTCAAATTCATACCATAACGATAACGATCAAATAATTTGCATTTTAAATCTTCTTCCAGCTGATCAATGCGACGACCGACTGTTGAGCCATTTACAGACAGGCTCTCAGCCGCAGCAGAGAAGCTCCCACTACGTGCGACAGCTAGAAAATAGCGTAAATCATCCCAGTTCTGCATTTTTGCATTCCGTTATTGCAATATTTCCTATTTATAGCCACTTTTTAACCTGATAATCTAGTCTTAATTGGTATTTATGATGTATTTTTGCAGATGTAAAGAAAATGAGCAAAGCACAAGACTTCAATCTCCTGACAGGTTATCAACCCGGTCTGATCGGACGAACAGCGGCCTTGCATGGGCGCGCCTATGTTGAAAAATGGAAATTCTGGAAATTTTTCGAATGCAAAGTCGCAAGCGAACTTTCCATGTTTATGGAATGTTATGATGAAGAGACATCCTGCATCTGGTCACTGGAAAAAGATGGTGAGTTTTACGGGACTATTACATTGGATGGTTCACATGCGGAAAAAGACGGTGCTCACCTGAGATGGTTTATTCTGCACGAGGAGGCCAAAGGAAAGGGCCTTGGAAAGCTTCTTCTTAAGTCCGTCGTCGATTTTGCAAAAACCAAAGGATATGAATCCATTTATCTTTGGACCTTAGCCGGACTGGAACCAGCTGGTCAGCTCTATCGTCGTTTTGGATTTACTTTGGAAGAAAGTAAGCTCGACACCCAATGGGGGGTTGAAGTTCAGGAAGAAAAGCTCCGATTAAAACTTTAGCTTCATCAAATCTGATCATATAAAAAAAGAGGCTCAGTAAAATGAGCCTCTTAATGTTTAATTAATATTTAAAGTCATCAAAGTTTATTTAACTCTTCTTCAACTTCAAATGGGCTCACTGGATCAAGTTCTTCTGATTGATCTTGGCCTGTTTTACCATGCTGACCATGACTTAAACGGTGAAGAAGATCATCCAGTTGTTCTAATGAGCTGTAATGTAACGTCAGCGCCCCGCCTTTTTGGCTCGCCTTAATATCGACTTTAACGCCTAAGAGGTCTGTTAAATCACGTTCCAGAGCAATCGTATCGGTATCTTTTTCTTTTTTCGCTTTAGGACGTGATTGGACACCCGCTGTTTTAACCAGGCTTTCGGTTTGGCGAACATTCAGTCCCTTTTTAATGACCTGCTTGGCAATTTCTGCTGGTTGTTCGCAGTTCAACAACGCCCGTGCGTGACCCGTAGATAACAAACCATCTTCAAGGAAAGATTTTACCTCACTCGGCAAGGCCAACAGACGCATCATATTGGCAACGTGTGAACGGCTTTTCCCCAAGGCTTTTGATAATGCTTCCTGTGTATGGCTAAATTCCGCCATTAAACGGTTATAACCTTCAGCTTCCTCTAACGGGGATAAATCCTGACGTTGCAGGTTTTCCACCAAGGCAATTTCAGCCGCATCACGATCATCCATTTCTTTAATGATGACCGGAACTTCGTGCAATTGCGCCCGTTGTGAAGCCTGCCAGCGGCGTTCCCCGGCGATAATTTCATATTCGCCGGGACGTTCTGGATGAGGGCGCACCAAAATCGGCTGTAAAATCCCTTTTTCTTTAATAGAAGAGGCCAAGCCTTCAATTGCTTCTTCTTCAAAGGTTGTCCGTGGCTGATATTTACCGGGCACGAGCTTGCTAATGGCGATTGTTTTTTGATTACCACTAGAAAAGGGCACCACATCGCCACCGCTGCGACCCGCAGCCGTTGTGTTTTCCTCTGCTGACAAGGTTTGATCTTCAACAACGCTGGCGGTTTCTTCACCCAAAAGGGCAGAAAGCCCTCGACCAAGACTGCGGCGTTTTGTTTCTTTTGCCATTTTTATGCTGCGCTCCTGTTTTCGCGTTTTAAGACTTCGCTGGCGAGATGCAGGTAAGCTTTCGATCCCGCGCAATTATGATCATATAAAAGAACGGGTTTACCATGACTGGGGGCTTCTGAAACCCGCACATTTCTGGGGATTACTGTCTTATAGACCTTTTCCCCGAAAAATTCGCGCACATCACTGGCGACCATATCGCTCAAATTATTGCGCTTATCGAACATGGTCAAAACGATGCCCTGTATTTCAAGTTTCTGATTGAAGTTCTTACGGACCCGTTCAATGGTTTTTACAAGGGCCGAAATTCCTTCCAAAGCGAAAAATTCGCATTGTAATGGCACCATTACCGCATCGGAGGCCACAAGCGCATTGATCGTCAACATACCCAAAGCCGGAGGACAATCAATTAATACAAAATCGTAGCCGCTAATACCTTCTATAGATTCTTTCAAGCAAAACTGCGGACGATCCAATTCGGGAATTTCAATCTCGGCGGCGGCCAGATCGGACCCACTGGGCACAATCGACAAATTGGGGATTTTACAATCCTGAACAGCCGCATCCAGCGAAATATCGCCCATCAAAACATGATAGGCATTCCGACTGCGTTGGTCATGGTCAATACCCAATCCCGTACTGGCATTGCCTTGTGGATCAAGGTCCAGAACGAGTGTGCGTTTACCAACAGCAGCCAAAGCCGTTGCCAGATTAATCGTTGTCGTGGTTTTACCTACCCCACCCTTTTGGTTGGCGACGGCAATAATACGCGGTGTAATTGATTGCGTCATTTAGGTGTCATCCTTTCGATGATGAGTATCTGCCCTTCCGGGTCTGACAAGCTTTGTTCAGTTTCGCAGTCAAAATCCCATACTTTGCGGGCGTCTTTTATTTCGTCTTCAGCCTTGCGACCCTTCAGGAAAATGCAACGTCCGTCCGGTTTTCGCAACTGTGCAGAAAAAGACAAGAGTTTCTCAAGATTCGCCAAAGCCCGCGACGTCACGACATCGGCAAAACCGCTTTCCTTTAAATCGTCGATTCGGCAATTATGAATGGTAACTTGAGTTTCCGTTACGCGTGCAGCTTCGCGGACAAAGGCCATTTTGCGGGCATCGGAGTCAACAAGATGAACATCTTCAACCCCCATAATTGCCAAAACCAAACCGGGAAACCCTGCCCCGCATCCAATATCGACCAGCGTTTTACAATTTTCAGGCAGATAGGGATAGACTTGTGCAGAATCCAAAAGATGACGGGTCCATAAATCATCCAATGTTGAATTACTGACCAGATTGATTTTAGCCTGCCATTTGACCAATAGGTCCCCATAAGCTTGGAGACGATCCAATGTTTCACGTGAAACATCGAGTGCATTCCATTGATCTTGTTGTGCCTGAAATCCCATTTTACCCCTGCAAATGTCGTTCTGTCGACAAATCTACCCTAATTTCTAAACCAAGTCTTGTTAATTATCCCTGTTTCACGTGAAACAAATGCAACAAATTAACTCTAAGCAACTCTGTTCGATTTATTGCGCTTAACATATCCCAGCAACGCGGTTAGAGCCGCCGGTGTAATGCCCGAAATTCGCGCGGCAGCCCCCAATGTCGATGGTTTATGTTCCGCCAGTTTTGAGCGCACTTCCGTCGACATCCCTTCGATCGCCATATAATCCAAATCTGCAGGCAGTTCTAAAGATTCATCCCGGCGGAAGGCCCGAATATCAGATTCTTGACGTTCCAGATATCCCGCATAGCGGCCTTCAATTTCAACCTGTTCGGCCACCGCGCCGGTGATATCACCCAATTGCGGCCAAATCCCTTTCAGACGATCCAGCGTGACATCCCGGTAAGCCAACAAGGCCATTGCACTGCGGCGTTGACCATCCATGTTGACCTTAATGCCGTGCCCTGCCAATTCCTGCGGTGTGGCATTAATCTCCATCATGCGAGCTTTTGCTTCTAAAATTGCTTTCTCTTTGGCGTCAAAGGCCCCTGCCCGTTCTGCACCCACACAGCCGATCTCCATCCCACGGCGGGTTAAGCGTTGATCGGCATTATCGGCACGCAAAATTAAACGATATTCTGCCCGCGACGTAAACATGCGGTAAGGTTCGTTCGTTCCCTTGGTCACCAAATCGTCTGCCAGCACACCGATATAAGCGGTTGCCCGATCAAAAATAAACGGATCCTCGTTACCCGATGCTTTAAGCGCGGCATTGACCCCGGCCATCAAACCTTGGGCGGCAGCTTCTTCATATCCGGTCGTGCCGTTGATTTGGCCAGCAAAATACAAATGGCTGACTTTGCAGGTTTCAAACGTTTCGCGCAATTCACGCGGATCCACAAAATCATATTCAATGGCATAAGCGGGCTTTAATGCCTCGACCTTTTCCAAACCGGGAATAGAGCGCATAAAGGCCATTTGAATATCGCGTGGCAAAGACGTTGAAATCCCATTGGGATAAACACTATCTGTATCCAATCCCTCCGGTTCCAGAAAAATTTGGTGGCTGGTCTTTTCCGCAAAACGGACCACTTTGTCTTCAATCGATGGACAATAGCGTGGCCCGCGCCCTTGAATCTGCCCGGAATAAACCGGAGCCTGATCCATATTAGATCGAATAATTTCGTGGGTTTCTTCCGTTGTACGCGTGATATAGCAGGGAATTTGCGGCGTGGTAATTTTATCGGTTAAAAAGGAAAACGGCTGCGGCGGTGTATCGCCATCCTGGCGTTGCAAAACATCCCAATCGATTGTCTTGCCATCCAGACGCGCCGGTGTCCCGGTTTTCAAACGACCGAGATTAAAGTGCAAACGTGATAGGGTATCTGCCAAACCGATAGAAGGTTCATCCCCCATGCGGCCGGCCGGCCATGTTTCTTTGCCAATGTGGATAAGTCCATGCAGGAAGGTGCCTGTGGTTAAAATCACTGCCCCTGCCCGCAAGGTTTCGCCATTACCCAACACTACACCGTTGACACGTTGATCATCATTTTCCAGTGTCAAATCTTCGGCGGTGCCTTCCATCAGTTCCAGATTATCCTGTGTGGATAACAACGCCTGAACAGCTTGTTTATAAAGCTTGCGATCAGCTTGCGCGCGCGGTCCACGCACGGCCGGGCCCTTGGATTGATTGAGCATGCGAAACTGGATACCGCCCTGATCAATCGCCCGGCCCATAATACCGTCAAGTGCATCAACTTCGCGCACGAGGTGCCCTTTCGCCAATCCACCAATCGCCGGATTGCACGACATTTCACCAATTGCGTCTAATCTTTGTGTGAGAAGAAGGGTCTTTGCCCCCATTCGCGCGCTTGCTGCTGCTGCTTCGCAACCGGCATGCCCGCCGCCAATCACTATCACGTCATATGTTTTCATAAGGCGCAATGTATGTATCACACCCTGTGAAGTCAATTTGGAAAATAGACTTATTTAAAGCCTGTGGATAAAACAGTGGAAAACACCGTTCATAACCTGCGCGTAAAGCCATGTTTGATGTTTTCATTCATCTTATTTTACGAAATACAGGGTCTGTGTTTCACGTGAAACACTTTATTTCCCGATACAGAAGTCACTAAAGACGACATCAAGGACATCTTCCACATCGATTCGCCCGGTGATGCGACCCAAAGATCGTGTCGCCATGCGCAAATCTTCAGCCGCCAGTTCCGGCAGATCAATCTCGGCAAAACGGACAAGGGCTTCAACACAATCTTCCAAGGCTTCGCGATGTCGCGCGCGTGTCAAGGCCGGCGCCCCTGTCATCATACAACGCGTCGCCACTTCTTCTTCCAGGCGTTTAAAAAAGTCAACCAGTCCCTCTTTTGATTTGGCTGACATATAAATTGGTTTCTGCCCACCGATATCAGCAACATCGGGTTTTGCCTTGTCCATTTTATTGAGAACAACCAGACTGTCATCATCAATCAGATCCAAAGTCTTTTGATCAAGATTAGGCCAGTCTGCCGCATCAAACATCACCACTTTCAAATCAGATGATTGTGCCCGGTCCTGCGCACGGCGCACGCCTTCCATCTCAATCACATCTTCACTATGGCGCAATCCGGCGGTATCGGAAACAACGACTGGATAGCCCCCAATATCCAGATGGCTTTCGATGATATCGCGCGTCGTCCCGGCGATATCAGACACAATCGCCACTTCGCGTTTTGCCAACTGGTTTAATAAACTGGACTTTCCTGCATTCGGTGGCCCGACAATTGCCAGACGTACACCATCACGCAAAAGCTCCCCACGATGACCGTCTTTTAAATGATCTTCGATTTCATGTTGTAAGTTTGCCACCTTGGCCCGCGCGCCGGCTTCGACCTCTTCGGGTAAATCTTCATCGGGGAAGTCAATCACGGCTTCAAAATGCGCAAGGATATGTAAAATCCGATCAGCCCAGTCATTATATAAAGTGCCCAATACCCCTTCCATTTGACGCAAGGCCTGCTTGGCCTGCGCGCGCGTTTCGGCATGGATCAAATCTGCAAGACCTTCGGCCGCCGTTAAATCCATCTTGTCATTTTCAAAGGCCCGACGGGTAAATTCCCCCGGTTCCGCCAAACGCAGACCGTCCATTTGGGCAAGGCTATCCAGTAACGCCTGAACAACCGCGCGCCCGCCGTGGATTTGAAATTCAACAACCTCTTCACCGGTAAAGCTATGAGGGGCAGGAAAATAAAGGGCCAATCCATCATCAATCGGATCACCCTCAACAGGATCAATCAATTGCACACGATGCGCATAACGTGCCTTAAAATCTGATTTACCGGACAGTTGGCATAAGACAGCAAAGGCCTGCGGTCCCGACAGGCGGACAACCGCAACACCGCAACGCCCGGCCCCACTGGCCAGTGCATAAATTGTTTGATCGTTCATTTTTTTCTTTATTCTTTAGAAGAGCCGCCCATTGGGCCATTGTTAAATTGTGCCCAAAACATTTTCTGCAATTGCTCCATATTGGAGATCCCAGCCGGAAGCCAGGTTTTAAACAATGTTTCAGGGTCCATTGCATTAAGATTGGATTTCATCCGCTCTTCAACTTCTTTCATCATCATTTCCTGCATGGGCTTCACATCCGGCAATCCCATAAAGGTACGGGCCTCTTCAGGCGTGCAATCAATATTTATCGTAATTTTCATCATATTCTTCCAACATTCAGCTGAGGGCCATCTCTATCTCTAATGTGACAATCTTTTGCGTGTAGGTCTATCCCTCAAAGAAAAAAGGGTTGTACTTTTTTTCGAAACACGAAAAGCTGAAAACAACCAGCAAAGAAAACGAAAGTGCAGATTATGTCCCAAAACCAGCTTGGACAATCGACGAGCCCCTATCTTTTGCAACATGCAGACAATCCCGTCCATTGGAAAATATGGAACGATGAGGTCTTTGCACAAGCAAAATCCGAAGATAAACCCATTCTGTTGTCAGTTGGATATGCTGCCTGTCACTGGTGTCATGTCATGGCCCATGAATCGTTTGAAGATATAGAAACCGCCCAATTGATGAATGAGTTATTCATCAATATTAAGGTGGACCGTGAAGAACATCCCGATGTGGACCATATTTATCAGCGCGCGTTGAGTGTCCTCGGTCAGTCTGGTGGCTGGCCTTTGACCATGTTTTTAACACCAAGCGGACAACCTTTCTGGGGGGGAACATATTTTCCGAAAACCGCCCTTTATGGTCGTCCGTCTTTTAAAGACGTTTTAAAAACCATCGCCGATATTTATCACACTAAAAAAGATGACGTCAGCCAAAATGTCACCGCCATTGCCGATGCCTTAGAAGATATGAGCAAACCGCGCGGCAATGGGGGACTTCATCTTAAAGCCATGTGTGATACCCTTCATTATATCCAGCAAAATATGGACCCCGTTCATGGTGGTTTACAAGGTGCCCCGAAATTTCCACAACCGGTTTTGCTTGATTTTTTATGGCGTACAAACTGGATAAAGAAAAACCCGCAAATTGATCACCTTCTCTGCCTCAGTCTGGAAAAAATGTGTCTGGGCGGAATTTATGATCATTTAGGCGGCGGTTTTGCCCGATATTCGACCGATGAAGAATGGTTGGCACCGCATTTTGAAAAAATGCTTTATGACAATGCCCAACTTGTTTCCCTACTCACAATGGTTTGGCGCAAACATCAAAACCCCTTATTCAAGCGCAGCGTCTTTGAAACCATCGACTGGATTTTCAATGAAATGCATGTGGAAACCGACAACGGTTTCGCCCTTGCCAGTGCATATGACGCCGATAGCGAAGGTGTGGAAGGCAAGTTCTATGTCTGGAACGAAGATGAGATTGATGCCCTTTTAAAAGAAGAGTCTCCCCTCTTTAAAGCAGCCTATGACGTTAGCTCACAGGGAAATTGGGAAGGCCACAATATCTTGCGCCGCGTGACTCCGTTTGAAAACCCGGCTCAAGAAGACAAATTAGATGAACTGCGTCAAACCCTGTATCAGGAGCGTAAAAAACGCATATGGCCTGCACGTGATGATAAAGTCCTATGCGACTGGAATGCGATGATGATTAAGGCCTTGTCTGAAGCCGCCCTCGTTTTTGATCAACCTGACTGGATCAAACAGGCACAAGACCTTTATGCCACCTTGAAAAAGACCATGATCAAAGAGGGCGTCCTTTATCATAGCTGGTTTAAAGGCCGCCATTCGACCACGGCCTATCTGGAAGATTACGCCAATATTTGTCTGGCCGCCCTCGCCTTATATGAAGCCACAGGACACACCTCATATTATCAAGACTGTCTAAAATGGGTTGATCATTTAGAGGATCATTTTTGGGATGTTGAAAATCACGGATATCATTTTGCCGATAAACAAACGGTCGAAGGCTTAAACGTCCGCCCCAAACCAATCAACGATAGTGCGACCCCTTCGGGTAATGGATTAATGGCTCATGTTTTGTGTGATCTTTATCATTTGAGTGGCAATCCCAAATATCAGGAACGCTTCAATCAATTGATGCAATTGTTTGGCAATGACGATCCCAATCAAATATTTGCCGCCCCCGGACTATGCAGCGCCCTTATTCGGTTTGAAACAATGGAAACCATCGTTGTTGTTGGAAAAACCGGAACAAATGATATCAATTCATTGATAAATAAGGCTTATTTATATCCTTCTCCCACTCGAAAAGTTCTACTAGGAGATGGTCAAAATCAGCAAAATACCCCGGAAATTCTACAAGGCAAGATTCTGCATAACCAAAAGGCAACTGCCTATGTCTGTCAGAATGCAACTTGTTCCCCACCCTTAACCGAACCTTCTATGTTGGAAGCACATTTGAATGATCTTACAAAACAAAGTCCCCTCTAATAGGCTTCATGGGTCATATATAATATAAGGTAAAAACTCCATATGCAGTTTGACAGCGTGGATTATTTTCGTAAACGTTATGTTTAAGCCGCAAACAACAAACAAGAAAGAAAAGACCTTATGGATATCCTGTGCAGCTCCCTTATGACCCCGGTTGGTACCCTTTCCCTTTTTGAAGACGAGGGAAAAATTGTGGTCGTTGAATGGGGACAAGCCCCTGCCGGTGTGGAAACACCTTTGTTAAAAGAAGCAAAGGCACAATTATCAGCCTATTTCAGTGCAAAACTGACAAAATTTGATCTTCCCCTTGATCCAATGGGAACAGAACATCAGAAAAAAGTCTGGGACCAAATGCAACAAATCCCGTTTGGCGAGACTTGGACATATGGCGACATTGCCAAAAATATTCATTCCGCAGCACAAGCTGTCGGGGGTGCATGCGGAAAAAATCCTATTCCCATCATTATCCCCTGTCATCGTGTGCTTGGTGCGGGTGGAAAAATGACAGGATATTCCGGCGGTGATGGGATTGAGACCAAAGAACAACTCTTGCGCATGGAAAAAGCCGTCTTAAGTACATTAAAATAAATAAGAACAAATGCCTTAAAAAAATAGAGAACAAAAACATACAGGAAGGATCCTTAAATGACCCACGCCGTTCGTATCCATCAAGCTGGTGGCCCGGAAGTGCTGTCTTATGACAATATCACCGTCAATGCACCTGCCCCCAATCAAGTACAAATTCGTTTCAAGGCCATTGGTCTAAACTTCATTGATTGTTATCACCGCAGTGGTCTTTATGCAGTCCCCACCCTGCCCCACGCCATCGGGATGGAAGGCGCAGGGATTATTGAAGCCGTAGGCAGTGATGTTGATCAATTTGAAATCGGTCAACGGGTCTGTATTGGGGCCGCACTTGGCTGTTACACCGAGCTTGGAAATTTCGACCAAAATGTCGTCATTCCCCTGCCCGATGAAATTGATTTCGATACGGCCGCTGCCATGATGTTAAAAGGCATGACCGCCCATTATTTATTGCGCCGGATTTATAAAGTCGGCCCACAAGATACCATTCTTTTTCATGCAGCAGCCGGCGGGGTTGGCACCATTGCCACCCAATGGGCAAAATCATTAGGTACAACGGTCATTGGTACGGTTGGCTCCCCTGAAAAAGCAGAATTGGCCAAAGCACAGGGTTGTGATCACCCCATTCTATATCGGGAAGAAAACTTTACTGATCGGGTACGTGAACTGACAAATGGCGAAGGCGTTCCCGTTGTTTATGATTCCATCGGCAAAGCCACCTTTGAAGGTTCCCTTGATTGTCTACGCCCCCTTGGAATGATGGTGACTTACGGCAATGCCACAGGTCCTGTTCCTGATTTTTCCCCAGCCTTGCTGGCACAAAAAGGTTCCCTTTTCATCACCCGCCCCACTTTAATGAGCTACGTTGCCAAACGTGATGATTTGTTATGGGCCGCCAATGACCTGTTTGATGTCGTAAAATCTGGCGCGGTTAAAATCCATATCAATCAAAAATATGACCTAAAAGACGCCGCACAGGCTCATCGGGATTTAGAAGATCGTAAGACCACAGGATCAACCATTCTTATTCCATAAAAATGTAAAAGGCCCCTGCAATCAAACAGGGGCCTTTTCTTTAGAAACTACCGTTTTTAAAATCTTCAAAGGCTTGATAAATCTCTTCACGGCTGTTCATTACAAACGGGCCATATCGGACAACCGGTTCACAAATCGGATCTGCCGCGAGCAAGATAAAACGGGTTTCCTGCGTACAGGACCGAACGCTCACTTCATCGCCATCTTCCAAAATAACCAGACGGTCGGTTTCGATATCTTCCCCATCCAAATGCATTTTTCCTTCATAAATATAAAGAAATGCTGTTTGTCCTTCTGGTACAGGAAGGCTTAATTCCTGATTTGGTTTTAAGGCAACATCGATAAATAACGGTTTTGTCGCAATATCAGAAATCGGACCGACAAGATCAAATAATTCCCCGGCAATAACTTTAACCTCAGCCCGGTCTTCGATGTGGGCCGTTGGGATCGCATCGGGTTGAATGTCTTGATAACGCGGGGGGATCATTTTTTTATCAGCCGGTAGATTGACCCAGATTTGAAACCCTTTCATCAATCCTTCGCTTTGTTCCGGCATTTCAGAATGAACCAGACCGCGCCCTGCCGTCATCCATTGTGCCCCACCGGTTTCCAGCAATCCTTCATTGCCAGCACTATCACGATGACGCATTTTACCGTTTAACATATAGGTGACGGTTTCAAATCCACGGTGGGGGTGATCAGGAAAGCCGGCGATATAATCTGTGCCTTTTTCCGATCCAAAAACATCCAGCAAAAGGAAGGGATCCAAATGATCCAATGTCGATGTTCCAATTGCCCGTTTTATTTTTACACCGGCCCCATCGGATGTAGAGACCGGAGAGATAATTTGATCAATGGTTCTTTGCATGACAGTTTCCTAATTTCCATCTTACCATTCCATGAAAATAGGATATGATAATTTAACCTTTTCGATTAGAGACTGAATCGGAAACTGATTGTTTCACGTGAAACGCCGAAAACAGGATTGATCCTTATGCGCACACTTCTTCTTCTTTCCACCGCTTTTTTCTTAACGGCAACATCTGCCCATGCTTTGGATTTTAAAGACACCTTTCAAAAAACAGTGATTGATAATCTGACCAATTCTGTCACAGGCAATTCCAGTCCTGTTTCTTCTCTCAGTGAAAATCAAATCATCCAAGGATTACAGGAAGCCTTGAAAGTTGGCACCCAACGGGTAGTTTCGCAAATTGGCGCAAAAGACGGATATAATATGGACCCTGCTATTCATATTCCCCTGCCCGCACAATTACAGCAGGTTCAAAAACTTCTTGGTAAAGTCGGTCTGTCTTCACTGGCAGACGATGTAGAGCTTAAAATCAACCGCGCCGCTGAACAGGCCGCGCCAAAAGCCAAAGAAATTGTCTGGGATGCCATTTCAAATATGAAGCTGGAAGATGCACGCGCCATTTATCAAGGGCCACAAGATGCCGCTACCCAGTATTTTAAAAAAGTATCATCGGATAAATTGCGGGCCATGATTGAACCAGTGGCAAAAAACAGTTTAAAAGACGTTGGTGCCCTGCAAGCTTATGATACCCTGATCGGCGAATATAAATCCATGCCGTTTGTCCCTGATGTCAAAGCTGATCTTGTTAATCACACAACTACCCTTGCGATGGATGGCATCTTTCATTACCTCGCACAGGAAGAAGCCGCCATTCGTAATGATCCGGCAAAACGTACAACCGAGATTTTAAAAACCGTCTTTGGCCAATGATCCCTATTTTCTTTCAAAAATACTTTCGCTTTCTCTCAATCTCCAAACTGGATTTTGTCAGCGTTTTAATCGTGCTGGGTGGCATCACATTTTTTGTGATTGCCATCTGCGGCCCCGCTCTTTACTGGGTGGAAATGGGCGACCCGAACGCCAATATCAAAAGCTGGTCGGATGCAGTTTGGCTCTGTTTTATGATCGTCACCACCATCGGTTTTGGCGATCATTATCCCGTCACCTTGATCGGTCGCTTAATTGCGGTTCCCTTGGCTGCAATGGGTATTGGTTTATTCGGTACATTTGCCGGATATTTCGGGTCCATCATTTTGGACAAAGTGGTGCGGGCCGCAACAACCGATATGTTGCATCAACAAAATCGACGTATTGAAATACTCAGTAAACAGAATAAAGAGCTCAATGAATCTATCCGTGAAATTGCGGCAGAAAATAAAGAACTCAACAGTATGATCGTTGCCTTGTCTAAAAATAACGAAGTGCTTAATCGTAAAATCGATAAAGACACAGACGATATCTTAGCAGCCTTGCGGGAAATGAAGGCAGGGTCTTAAAAATCAGCCGGCGCTTTACCCGTTTTCCCCGCTCCCGGTTTCCAATCTATTGAACGTTCGATTTTGCCATCTGGTGTGAAGGCGGCCAAACAATTTTTAATCGCGGAAACTTTGTCCTTATGAGGGCATATTTTCGTGCGAATATGATCCCATAAAAACCGATTAAACAATCCGCCATAAACTTTGCGATGGAAACGTTCAGCCCGCGAAATAGCCCGTTTATAGGCATAATCAATATGATCAGGCGTTAATAATGGCGGATTTTCCAAAATGGTAAAATACATCGCCAAGACCGATTCATAGCGCGAACGCCCTTTTTGCGCCGATAAACGATCAGGCGCTGCATGAGGCAGCAAGCCCACATCCCCATGAACACGTGCGCCCTTGGCATAGGCAAAAAGACGGAAAAACAACATTTGATCGGGCGAAACCAGACGTGGATCACAACCGCCAATTTGCTGATAAAAGCTTTTCTTAAACAACATACAGGTAGAGTTTGCCGGATTATTACGGATGAAAAATTTCAATCCGTCTTCCATAACTTCCATCTGCGGATAAGGGGCATCGCGGGTTAAGGGGTCTTCTTCACCTTGCCATTCAAAATAGGCTGACTGTCCCCAGGCATGGGGAACGTCAAATTTTTCACAGGCTTCAATTAACCATTGGCTGGATTGCGGCGTTAACAGATCATCCCCGTCACACAGCTTAATCCATTCGTGACTGGCGGCTTCAACACCTGCGTTTGTTCCCCACGAAGCTCCAAGATTTTCCTGTTCAATAATGATTGTTTTTGCATCCAGATCACGGGTGCAATCACGAATAACCTGAACAGAACGATCACTGGATCCATCATCAATAAAAATATATTCGCGGTCCTCAATCCCGATTTGTGCTTCAAGGGAACGGATCACTTCCGGCAAATATTCTTCTTTATTAAAAACGGTAATTACATAGGAAACAGCAGTCATAGCGCATGTACTTGTCTGATAAAAAACAACATAAAAAAAGAGGCCCCTGCTTTCGCGAGGGGCACCTTTTCTTGATTAACGAGAATTCATCGAATCGAAGAAATCATCGTTGTTTTTGGAATAACGCAGCTTATCCAGCAGGAATTCCATACCGTCTGCTGTGCCCATCGGGTCCAGAATACGACGCAGAACCCACATTTTGGACAGGGTGTCTTTTTCCACCAACAAGTCTTCCTTACGGGTACCGGATTTCGTGATATCGATTGCCGGGAAAGTCCGTTTGTCGGCAAGTTTGCGATCCATCACAATCTCGGAGTTACCCGTGCCTTTAAATTCTTCAAAGATCACTTCATCCATACGCGAACCTGTATCGATCAGGGCCGTGGAAATAATAGTTAAAGAACCACCTTCTTCGATATTCCGTGCCGCCCCGAAGAAACGTTTTGGACGTTGCAGGGCATTTGCATCCACACCACCTGTCAAAACCTTACCGGATGAAGGAACACAGGTGTTATAAGCGCGCGCCAGTCGTGTAATGGAGTCCAGCAGGATGACCACATCCTTTTTATGTTCCACCAGACGTTTGGCTTTGGAAATAACCATTTCAGCGACTTGAACGTGACGGGTTGCCGGTTCATCAAATGTGGAGGAAATAACCTCCCCTTTCACAGAACGGTCCATATCGGTCACTTCTTCCGGGCGTTCATCAATCAAGAGAACGATCAGATAACATTCCGGATGATTTTTCGCGATGGAATGGGCGATATTTTGCAACATCACGGTCTTACCGGTCCGCGGCGGAGCTACTAAAAGAGCGCGCTGTCCCTTCCCGATCGGGGAAACCAGATCAATAACACGCGGGGTGTAATCTTTCTTTTCCGGATCATCAATTTCCATTTTCAAACGCTCATCCGGATAAAGCGGTGTGAGGTTGTCAAAATGGACGCGGTGACGGGCTTTGGCGGCTTCTTCAAAGTTGATATTTTCAACTTTTAACAGGGCAAAATAACGTTCGCCATCTTTGGGCGCCCGGATCTGACCTTCAACCGTGTCGCCTGTGCGCAACGAAAATTTACGAACCTGATTGGGGCTGACATAAATATCGTCCGGTCCCGGCAAATAATTGGCTTCTGGTGAACGCAAAAAGCCGAAGCCATCTTGCAACACTTCCAAAACGCCACCACCATAAATCGTGATATCGTTTTCAGCCAGAGTTTTCAAAATGGCAAACATCAATTCCTGTTTGCGCATATTGCCGGCATTTTCAATTTCCAACTCTTCAGCATAAGCCAAAAGGTCAGCAGGGGATTTTTCTTTAAGTTCCTGAAGATTCATAAGTGATCTACATAAATAGTGAAATGGGAAAAATGATAAGTCTGTTGTATGTCGTCGTTTAAGGCTACGCGATTACTAACTTATTGAAATATAATGATTTTCTATTTTCTGAAGATTAAATCGAAAAAAGAATACTTTCGAAAACAGAAAATTCAAAGGAAGGAAGGACAACCAAAATTTTAATCCGATTGCTTTTATTGCTCTACCTCAAAATCAACATAAAAGTCAAGTCATCAAAATTTCTTTCAGATCTGCTGTTGCCTTTACAGCTGACATTCAGTTTACTGGAAAGAGAATAGTATGAAACAGTTAGCAAATATAAAGAGCGTGGAATCATGGTCAAAAAAATCTGCCTAATCACTGGATTATTTTTCATATTTTCCCTTTTTCTGTCTCAAAATGTCGACGCAGGGGCTGGATTCAACCGATTAAAAGCCGCGGGGCAAGGTGTGAAATCAGGAGACAGTGGTGATGAAGGCAGTTCTGATGGTAAAAATGATAAAGGCTCTTCGGGTGGTTCGGGAAGTAATAATGGTTCTATGAATAGTGATCCGGCCAGCCACGGCGATATTGTATTCCTCGGCGTTTTTGAAACTTATATCCCCTCAAAACGTTTAAATGCTCGTATGACGGTTTATGCAGAACCACGTAAATTTCTTCTTGGACATCGTGCCTGTTTAAAAACCAGTCGAATTCGCGATCAAATCAATCATTATTTCTTTGAAAACCCGCCAAAAATTGATCGACGCGGTAATGCAGAGACTGAAGGAATGGACACGGGCGTGCGCGAAGCCATTAAAAAAGCCCTGAAAACAAAATTGGAATATTTCACCAGCATTTATGTCTTTTCTGGACGCTACAGCGCAATATCACTGCCACAAGATTTAAAAGAATTACATGTAACCGATTGTGCAGGGGTAATTGCTGCGAAAAAGGAAATGGATAAAGCAGATAAATAAAAGCTTAAAACGGTTTTACGATCACCATAATAACCAGAACAATCATCAAGATTGTCGGCACTTCGTTGATCATACGATAAAATTTTTCAGTCTTCTGGTTCTTATCGGCGAGAAAATCCAACCGATATTTTGCCAGCATAAAATGAAAAATAATCATAAGCCCGACACACAAAAGTTTGACGTGAAGCCAGCCCTGTGTCCATGCCTGAATTTCAAACAGCAGTAATGTCCCGAAAATGGCTGAAGACACCATTGCCGGATACATAATGGCGCGCAAAAGGCGACGTTCCATTATTTTTAATGTTTCCGACAGTTCAGAACCGACTTCCGCATTTGTGTGATAGACATAAAGGCGCGGCAAATAAAACAAGCCTGCCATCCAGGCCATCACAGAAATCACATGAAGGGCCTTGAACCACAAATAACTGTCTTCAAACATTCTATTTATCCCTTACAGATGCAACGACCATGTTTTTGCGGACAAAGACGTACACCGCCTTCAGGTTTCACATCGTCTTTATTTGAAATATGGGAAATGACCAGGTCGCGCAATCCATCGATGAAAAACGGATGTGTTCCCACCGCAGGTGTTCGAAAATAAGCGGGAACGCCTTGTTTTTGGGCTAATTCCTTATATTCGATATCCAATTCAACCAAAGTTTCTGAATGTTCGGAAACAAAGGCGATAGGAACGACAATCAAGGGAACTTTTTCACGACCAGCACGGCTGATTTCATCTTCCGTGTCCGGTCCGATCCATTCTAAAGGACCAACACGGCTTTGATAGCTTACCCACCAGTCCAGATTGGGCATGTTCAGTTTTTCAACCACAGCCAAAGCGCTTTGTTCAACCTGCCACTGGTAAGGGTCCCCACGATCGACAATTTTTTTCGGCAAACCATGAGCTGAAAAAAGAACACGCGGTTTTCCAATATGGGAAGCTTCTTCAATTTGTTGAAGTAACAGATCAGTTATAGCACTTGCAAATCCATTATTGGTTGGATAACAGCAAATAGAAGTCGTTCTGGCCTTAATTTTTGCTTTTTTAGCCGCCTGTGCCCAATCTTTTAGAGAAGATTCAGATGTTGTTGTCGAAAACTGCGGGTAAAGCGGCAATAAAACAATATGATCAGGGTTAAATTCTTTTACTTTTTTGGCACAATCATCACTCATAGGATGCCAATAACGCATGGAAATAAAAGATTGAACCTCGACACTTTCGCCCATTTCTTTTGAAATTGATGCCGTTAAAGCATCGGCCTGATTTTGTGTCAGTTTCAAAAGCGGGGATTTCCCACCAAGATGAGAATAAATTTCTTCAGCAACCGGGGCGCGTTTCGATGAAATATAACGCGCCAACATCCATCGGATCGGCTGTGGTGCGCCAATAATTGCCTTATCGTTAAATAAATTGAAAAGAAAAGGTTCAATCGCTTCCGGGCAGTCAGGACCACCCAGATTAAATAAAACAATAGCAAGCTTCATATTTTCCCCTCTTCTTTTCTTTTATTTAGGAAGGATCACTTTTTATAATTTTGAACCATCTCAACCACACGCGCGACATTTTCCGGCGGTGTTTGGGGCACAATGCCATGACCAAGGTTGAAGATAAAGGGACCGTTGCTCAAAGTATCAAGGATTTTTTGAACCTGAACTTCCATTTGTTCGCCCCCGGCAACCACACAAAGATTGTCTAAATTCCCTTGAACGCAGCATAACGGTTGCAGTTCTTTGGCCGCCCAATCCAATGGAACGGTTTGATCAATGCTGACACCGTCAACCCCTGTTTCCAGAACAAACTTTTTGTAAAGCGGCCCGGCCCCACGCGGGAAGCCAAGAACCGGAATATCTGGGTAGGCTTCTTTGATGCGGCGGGTAATTTCTTTGTTTGGCGCAATCACCCAACGATCAAATTGATCTTCGGGAAGAACACCGGCCCAGCTGTCAAAAATCTGGACAGCTTCTGCACCCGCTTCGATTTGTTTAATCAAATATCCAGCAGTTGCTTCAACCAGCATATCAATTAAGGACTGGAAGAAATCAGGATCCTGATAGGCAATAAGACGGATCGTCTCATAATTTTTTGATCCTTCGCCTTCGACCATATAGGTTGCATTTGTCCAAGGGGCACCGGCAAAACCAATAAGCGCGGTACTGGAAGGAATACTCTTACTTAACCTGGAGACAGTTTCATAAACGGGGGCGAGATGATCATGAATCCCATCTAAGCTCAATTTTGAAAGCCCGTCCATATCGCGAATAGCTTCCAGTTTTGGACCTTCGCCTTTTACAAATTCAACCTTCTGTCCCAAAGCATCGGGAATAGTCAAGATATCTGCAAAAAGAATGGCAGCATCAAACCCGTAACGACGCAAGGGCTGTAAGGTGACTTCTTCTGCTAAATCCGGGGAATAGCAAAAATGCAGGAAGTTTTTGGATTTAGCACGGGTTTCCAGATATTCGGGAAGATAGCGTCCAGCTTGACGCATTAACCAAATCGGCGGACGTTCTGTTTTTTCGCCTTTGAGTGCGCGTAAGAATAATTTGTCTGTCGATGCCATAATACGGTCTTCCCTTCGATCCCTAAAGTTTGATGAGTTATTCACAGTTCAATAACAATAGTAAAGGTTATTTTCTTTAGTTTGTTGTTGATGTTGGTCCTGTGGATAACGGGGATCAAATTTAATCCACAAGCTGTCCCCATATGAAGGACGTTTCTGGCTAAAATATGGCTGGATTGGAGTCGGCCTTGTGGATTTTAGAATTTTACCTTCGGAGTCGCCTCAAAATCTTGGCGGAGTCGCCCGATCTGTGTTTAATTCTGTGGATAACGGGGATAAGTTTTCAAAAAAAGACCTTTGTCCACACAAGGCGGCAGAGTACAAAAGAATTATGCATAGCCTGATAAGCGGGTTGAGAATTTTTGCAAATAGCGGGATGGAATTGGCCCTTGTGATCAACTTGACCAGTTATCCCCAGGTTTGGCGGACTTATGAACAACTATCACATCCATCTTGTCTCCGACTCCACCGGGGAAACCATCGAAACACTGGCGCGTGCCTGTATTGCCCAGTTTGAGGGCATTACCGTCTGCGAAAACGTCTGGACCCTGGTGCGTACAAGCGGTCAGGTGGCCAAAATTCTCAATGGTGTCAAAAACCATCCGGGTGTGGTTATTTTTACAATGGTGGATCGAAACCTGCGTGCCCAATTGGAAAAAGGCTGTGAAAGTTTAGGCGTTCCCTGCATTGCCGTTCTTGATCCGATCATGGAAGCTTTGAAAGACACATTCAGTGCCGAAGCCAGCTTTAAGCCCGGTCTTCAACATGAAATGGATCAAAATTATTTTAAACGGATTGAGGCTATGCATTTCGCCTTGGCCCATGATGATGGGCAATCCAGCCATGAAATCCACAATGCCGATATTATTTTGCTGGGTGTGTCACGGACATCAAAAACACCGACCTGTGTTTATTTAGCCAATAAAGGATTAAAGACAGCAAATATTCCAATTGTGCCACAATGTCCGTTGCCAACTGATCTTAGTGATCCAAAATTTGCTGGATGTTTAATCGTGGGGCTGACGAAAGATCCGCGCCGTCTAATTCAGGTTCGTAAAAACCGTTTAAATCTGCTCAATGAAACCGCCCATACCGATTATGTGGATCTGGATACAGTGGTGGATGAGGTCCAATTTGCCCGTAAGTTATGTAATAAACACAGCTGGCCGATGATTGATGTGACCCGTAAATCCATTGAAGAAACGGCAACCGCTATTTTAAACCTGAAAATGAAACGCGATCAGGCTTATGAGGATAGCAATTGGGATGGTGAATAAAATTATTTTGGCCTCAGCCTCTAAATCCCGGGCTGACTTATTACAAGGTGCAGGCTTGGATATAGAATGCTGTCCCGCTGATTTGGACGAAAACCTTATTAAAAGCGAAGGATTAAGTGTTCGCGAAACCGCATTAAAACTGTCGTTTGCCAAGGCGGTAGCTGTTTCTAAAAAATATCCCGGATCTTATATTATCGGGGCCGATCAAATGATGGCATGTGAAGGTCAAAGATATGACAAACCGGTTGATCAACAAGAAGCCAAAAAACAATTGATGGATTTACGTGGAAAAATTCATCATTTGATCAGCGCGGTCTCAATCGTCAAAAACGGGGAATTGATCTGGTCCTATGCGCAGAATGCAGAATTGGAAATGCGCGATTTTAGCGATATGTTTTTAAACAGCTATTTGGACGATGTTGGCGCGGATGTTTTGACAACGGTTGGCGGTTATCGCCTGGAAAGCAAAGGTGTTCAGTTGTTCAGTCGCATTGAAGGTGATTATTTTACGATTTTGGGACTGCCGCTTTTGGCGCTTCTGGAATTTTTACGATCTCGTGATATTTTGGCGCGTTAATCAATATAAGAGGAGATGGATGAAATGATTTTATCAGGGAAAGCCAAAATTGCCGGTGTGATCGGCTGGCCTGTCGGACATTCCAAATCTCCACGTTTACATGGATATTGGCTGGAAAAATATCAGGTTGATGGAACCTATATTCCCTTACCTGTGGAACCGGACCATTTTGCCAAGGCAATACATGGCATGCAGGCAATGGGTTTTAAAGGGGCAAATGTAACCGTTCCCCATAAAGAAACCGCCCTGAAAATTGCCGATGAGGTCAGCGGGCGGGCCAAAAAAATCGGGGCCGCCAATACCTTGGTTTTTAAAGAAGATGGAACGATCTTTGCAGATAACACAGATGGTTACGGGTTTTATCAAAATCTAATTTGTGGGGCACCTGATTGGCAGGCTGATGCTGGCCCGGCTGTTGTATTAGGGGCTGGCGGGGCCGCACGTGCTGTTTTGATTGCCTTGGCAGAAGCCGGCGTTCCTGAAATCCGTTTGACCAATCGCACCAAAGAACGCGCTGATAATCTGGCTGCTGAACTGGAGGCACCCATCACGGTTGTTGATTGGCATGACCGCGAACAAGCCTTATGTGGGGCCAATCTTTTAACCAATACAACAACCTTGGGGATGAGTGGGCAAGCGTTGTTGGAAATTGATCTGTTTGATTTACCCAAAACAGCCTTGGTCAACGATATTGTCTATGCCCCGTTAATGACGAATTTACTGGAAAAAGCCCATGTTCATGGCTGTTCGGTTGTCGATGGTTTGGGCATGTTGCTTCATCAGGCCCGCCCCGGTTTTGAAGCCTGGTTTGGTGTAGACCCGGTTGTGGATGAAGCTTTACGCCAGTTTGTTCTGGAAAACTAAGAATGTTGGTTCTTGGTTTGACCGGTTCAATTGGTATGGGAAAATCGGCAACTGCGTCGATCTTTCGCCAATATGGCGTCCCTGTTTATGATGCCGATGCAACGGTTCATAAATTGATGGGTGCACATGGACGGGCAACCCCTTTGATTGAAAGGGTTTTTGGGGATTGTCTGGAGGCAAGCGGTGCGGTGGATCGCCAAAAACTAGGGGCGCAGGTTTTCGGCAATGACCCAGCCTTAAAAAAATTGGAAGCCATTTTACATCCGATGGTTCGTGAAGAAGAAAGAAAATTTTTAAGATTGGCCCGATTGCAACGACGCAAGCTTGTCGTACTGGATATTCCCTTGTTATTTGAAGCGGGCGGAGGCCGTCGTTGTGATGCGATTGCAGTGGTTTCAGCTTCAAAAACGCTACAAAAAAAACGGGTGATGGCCCGTGCGGGAATGAGTGTTGAAAAATATAGGGCAATTGTAAAAAAACAAATGCCGGATGCCTTAAAACGGCGCAAAGCAGATTATATTATTTTTACCGGATCGGGCTTTCGTGTCGCCCGTAATCAGGTTAAAAAGATAATCCACGAACTTCAGGATTGATCATGCGCGAAATCGTTCTCGATACGGAAACCACAGGCTTTGAATACAAACAAGGACATCGTCTTGTTGAAATCGGTTGTGTGGAATTGATCAATCATATGCCCACCGGGCGCACCTATCATCAATATATCAACCCGGAACGCGATATGCCGGAAGGTGCTTTTCGGGTTCATGGTCTGTCTGAAGAATTTTTGCGCGACTTTCCTTTATTTAAAGAAGTTGCACAGGAATTTCTGGATTTTATCGGGGATGCCACCTTGATTATCCATAACGCAGGCTTTGACGTGCCCTTCCTGAATTGGGAATTAAAAGGCCATCAATTTCCCGAAATGGGCAATAATGTCGTTGATACCCTAGTCATTGCCCGCAAAAAATTTCCGGGATCGCCGGCCAACCTGGATGCATTGTGTCGCAGGTTCAGTGTTGATAACTCTAACCGGGAAAAACACGGTGCGTTGCTGGATAGTGAGTTATTGGCAGAAGTTTATCTGGAATTAATCGGCGGACGCCAACCCGGTTTGGAATTGGCAAAAGAAGCGGGTTATGGTGATGATATACTTAAAAAAGAACGAATATTTAGAGAGCCACGGGCCCATCACGCAAGCGAAGAAGAACTTGCTGCCCATACTGCTTTTTTGGAAAAAATAAAAAATCCCATTTGGTTGGCGGGAGAGGAAAATAAATGAAACGTTTTATCCCATTCTTTTTTTTGGCATTGATTTTTGCCGGGTTTTCGGCACAGGCAGATTTTGAAAAAGGCGTTGCCGGAAAAGTTCACTTTGTAAATGGTTCAGCTCTGGCCGTTCAAAATGCACAGGTTCGTGTTTTGAAAGAAGGCGATCAGGTGATGATTGGTGATATTTTATCAACCGGGCCAGACTCGCGTCTGGAAATTGCAATGGCGGATGAGGGTCGTTTTAAATTGGGGGCTCAAACGTCTTTTGTTGTCAATGATTACACATTTGGAACAGAAAATGACAATGTGGTTGTGGAATTGTTGAAAGGGGCAATGGATGGCGTTTCCGGTTCCATTGCCAAAGCCAATCCCGATGGTATGAAAGTTTTAACCCAGCATGCCACAATCGGTATTCGCGGGACCAAATTTTTTGTTGGGGAAATGGAGGGTAAGTTACAGGTTGCCCATTGGTCCGGCGGTGGTGTTCATGTGAAAAACCATGCTGGCGAAGTTTTCTTAAAAGGTGAAAACACCGGAACGACTTTAGAACATGATCATGTTGCCCCCACACCGGCCCAAGACTGGGGCGATGAAAAACGGGAAAAAGCAAAAAGTCTGGTTCATTAAAGAACAGGATAAAAAACGGCTTCTGAATAAACCAGAAGCCGTTTTTTTTAATTTATATCTATGTAATCCGCTTAGGCTTGACCGGCTTCTGGTTGATTTTGAAGCGCTTCCATACGGGCACGGTACATGGATGCAAAATCGACCGGGTTCAACATCATCGGCGGGAATGAACCGTCGCGTGTTGTGCTGGCAACGATGTTGCGGGCAAACGGGAACAGCATGCGCGGGCATTCGATCAACAACATCGGTTCAAGATGTTCTGCCGGAACGTTCAGTTCAAAAATGCCGCCATAAGCCAGTTCACAAATAAAGGCGACATCTTCGCCCACTTTGCAATCGGCACGAATTTTCAATGTCACTTCAAACTGCGTTTCGGACAATTTGGCTGCATCCACATCGACATTTACAGAAACGTCGGGCTGGTTTTGCATCATTTTGCCAAAAATGCCCGGTGCATTTGGAACTTCAAAAGACAAATCTTTGATATATTGACCGTGAATGAGAAACGGTGCAGCTTCTTGTTCGCCAGCTTCGGTTGCTTGTTCGTTTTGGTCGGCCATTGCCCTACTCTCCTGATAAGAAAAAATATTGGGCAAGGTCGTAGCATAAAAGTTGTGCCAAACTCAACTTAATCCTTTTTGTCAGACCAAGGACTGTCGGGATTGGGATCAACTTCTTCAAAATCTGCATCAATAACCGTTGAATTTTCAGATTTATGAGGAGGGGAATTGCCCTCAGGGTGGCGAGGGTCCATATCGCCCCCGACAATATGTATATTGCGGGAGTTTTTAATAATGCTGCCCGCCTTTGACCGTAAAAAAGCGCGAAACGGCGGTAAAAATAACAAAAAACCGATGGTATCGGTGACAAATCCGGGGGTGAGCAACAAAGCGCCAGCGATCAGCAGGCAAGCCCCGTCAAAAAGCTCGCTTGTGGGCATGCGTCCTTCGTTCATGGATTGTTGGGCTCTCATCAAGGTGGATAGACCTTGTTGGCGCAACAATGCTGTTCCTGCAATTGCCGTTAAAATAACAATTGAGATGGTCGGCCATAAACCGATCCAGTTACCGACTTGAATAAAAACGGAAATTTCGATGATCGGAACGATGATAAAGACGAGTAGAACGATAAAACCCATAAAACCTTACTTTCGTGAAACCTTGCCCTTTTGGCGATTTAAGATTATCTAGTTTTACAACAGCTTAAGCGCAAGCTACACTACTTGCAAAAGATAACAGGTTTGAAACATCATTATGGCTAATTTCGATCTCATACTCCTTGCCCTGATCGCGGTCTTTATTTTCCTACGCCTTCGCAGTGTGCTGGGCAGTAAGGATGGAAACGAAGACAATCGCAATCATCGCGATATCTTCAATCCCGATCCTATGGATGAAGATAATGAATCCTCTCGGGACAATGTGATCCATTTGCCGGGTTCCGGTCCGGAAAATCAACAAAATCAACATCCTATCCCCGAAGTGAATGAGATTGAACCGGTTGGTCCTGTTCAACAGGCTTTGGCGGAAATCATTGCGGCGGATCCCAGTTTCGATCAACATGGTTTTGTGGAAGGCGCACGCGGGGCTTTTGAAATGATTTTGACAGCCTTTGCGGGTGATGACCGGGAAACGCTGAAAAATCTGCTGACCCCGGAAGTCTATCAAAATTTCGAATCGGCATTGGATGCCCGCAAGGCAGCCGGTGAAACACTGGAAACCACCTTGATCGGGATTGGCTCATTAGAAATTATTGATGCTGCCCTTGATAATAAAATGGCGGAAGTCACTGTTCGTATTGTCAGTGAACAGGTCAATGTTACCAGTGATGCCGATGGTGAAGTGGTTGATGGCGATAGCAATTATATTGATACCATTACCGATGTCTGGACGTTTGAACGTGATATTTCTTCAAACAGCCCGATTTGGTTCCTGAAAGCGACCCAAGCGGAATAGAAGGGCTTTTTTCATGTTCGTGGGGCGGGGGTCTTACTTAAAGATATGCAGTCTGTTGGCGCTGGTTTCGGTTATCGGTGCTTGCACGCCGTCACATGATATGGATAAACACGAAGTCATGGCGACACCGGATATGCCGGAACGCCATGATATTCGTTTGATGCCCGTTTCCTATGCTACCTTGCCGGGCTGGGAAGACGATCAAATTGCAAATTCCATCCCTGCCCTGCGTAAATCCTGCCAGACATTTGGGCGTATGGATGAAAACAAACCGATCGGTCCCAATGGGATTGGCGGTGTTGCCGGGGATTGGAAACCAATTTGTACCGAGGCCTATTCCCTGCCCGATGGTGACAGCCAAAAAGCACGCGAATTTTATCAAATGTTTTTCCAACCTTATTTGGTAAGCGATCTTGCAGAAGACCGCGCTGCCAGTGGGTTGTTTACCGGATATTATGAAGCCGCCCTTCGCGGGGCTCGCACACAAGGCGGGGTCTATCAAACACCGCTTTATAAACGACCCGATGATTTGGTTCTGGTCGGTCTGGGTGAATTTAAACAAAACTGGAAAGGCAAACGCCTTGCCGGACGTCTGGAAAATGGGCAACTGGTCCCTTATGCATCACGAAGCGAGATTGATGCGGGGAAACTGCGTGGTAAAAATCTCGAACTGGTTTGGGTGGATGATCCGGTCGATGCTTTTTTCCTGCATATTCAGGGATCAGGCCGGGTGGTTTTTGCTGATGGGTCCACCATGCGCGTTGGCTATGACGGTCACAATGGCCATGACTATACCTCAATCGGGCGTATTTTAATCGATCGTGGCGAAGTCTCCAAAGAAGAGATGTCTATGCAGGCCATCCGCAGCTGGTTGGCGGCTCATCCCGATAAGGGGCAGGAGTTAATGCGTGAAAACAGCTCTTTCATCTTTTTTCGCGAACTTAAAGATGAAGGTCCGGTCGGTGCACAAGGCGTTGCCCTGACGCCGGGGCGCTCCCTTGCCATTGACAAACGGTTCTTACCATTGGGATTACCGCTTTACCTTCATACCTTTACGGATCCGGTGACGCCAAACCCGATATCGCGGTTGGTTGTGGCACAGGATACAGGTGGGGCGATCAAAGGCGTTGTGCGCGGCGATGTCTTTTGGGGATTTGGCGAAGAGGCGGCTATGCGCGCCGGTAAGATGAAAGAAACAGGCAGTTTCTTTGCACTTCTTCCAGCAAACTCGCTAAGCCGTTGTGAAGTCTGTGATGTTGCACAAGACAGCCCAAATTCTTAATTTAACGCTTGTTTTTCAAACCTTTGCTTGATAGATAGCCGTGACCTGTTAACGGAACACGGTGTAAATCCGTGGCGGTCCCGCCGCTGTAATCGGGGATGTTTTTCCAACATTTATAAATCCACTGAACATGATTTGTTTCGGGAAGGAGGAATGGGAGAACAGACGATCCGAAAGCCAGAAGACGAACAGGGAATATCTTTTTATTGACGGGCGAAACCTGATGGCAAAAGGGATCGACAAGCATTTTGCTTGTTCGACGCCCTGGCTTTTGTCACGGGGAGTTGACGATGCCCAGCATTCATTTGAAGAAATGTAGAAATATGGCAGAAATGCTGATCGATAAAAAACTGTGGTTCGTACAGTTTTTTACGATTTCTTTTATCTGTCTGGCCGGATTGTATTTTTTAGGAGACCGGACCTATTCCAGTGCTCCGCCTCTACCGGATTATCTGAATGAAGCCGGACAGGTTATTTTATCGCAAGATCAGATTAAACGGGGGCAAAAGCTCTTTCATTTACGCGGTTTAATGAATTATGGCTCCTTTTGGGGGGATGGGGCTGAACGTGGCCCGGATTTCAGCGCCGAGGCTTTGCATCTAATGGGGCAAGCCATGCGTCGCTATTATGAACAGGGACAAACCTCACCTTTGCCGGATTTTGAAAGCGACGCCATTGCCGCCCGTGTCAAACGTGAAATTCATTTCAACAGATGGAATGAATCATCGAATGTGGTTTTGCTGAATGCGGCCCAAGTTTATGCCATTGACGAAATTGCGGCCTATTATCAGGCCATGTTTCGGGATCCGGCCCATCCCGGATATTTTCGCGCCGGATATATTCGTAACCCGCAGGATATAAAAGACTTATCTGCCTTTTTCTATTGGGGAGCATGGGTTGCGGGCACGGACAGACCCGGTGAAAACCATACCTATACCCATAACTGGCCTTATGACCCGGATATCGGAAATGAACCAAGTGCGCCCACCTATTTTTGGAGCATGGTTTCCATCTTTGTTTTATTTCTAGGCATTGGTTTGGTTCTGTATGTGTATGGCCAAATGAAATCAACCCATTATGATCCGTTTCACAGTCATGGCGAACGATCTTTAAGCACACCTGATCTGGAACATAAAACCATTCGCCCCACACAACGCGCCACTTATAAATTTTTTATGTTGGCAATGGCATTGTTTGCCTTGCAAGTCTTGTTCGGTATTTTAGCGGCAACTGATTTTGTCCGCCCTTTTGGTCTGTATCTGGGCGAAATTATCCCGTTTAATGTCGCGCGCAGTTACCATACTTTGTTTCAGATCATGTGGTTCTTTATCTGCTGGGCGGGTTATACGATTTTCTTTTTGCCCGCCCTGTCCCAACCGCCCAAGGGACAAGTTGGTTTGATTAATCTGATGTTCTGGATGTGCGCCTTTGTCGGGGTCGGCGGCATGATCGGGATTTATCTGGGGCAAACAGGCCGGATAAACGATACGCTTTCTTATTGGTTTGGCAGTCAGGGCTGGGAATTTATGGAATTGGGCCGGGCGTTTCAAATTCTGTTGTTAATCGCCTTCAGCCTGTGGATCCTGATTATTTATCGCGGGATCAAACCCCATTTAAATAGGCAAAATATCTGGTCGGTTCCTGCCTGGTTGTTATATGGCAGTGCGGTTATGGTTTTATTCTTGTTTTTCAGCCTGTTGGTTTTGCCGGATAGCAATTTTGCCGTGGCCGATTTTTGGCGCTGGATGGTTGTTCATATGTGGGTTGAAGTCACGTTTGAAGTTTTCACAACCGTGATTGTGGCTTACATGATGGTGCAAATGGGATTGATTACCCGTATCATGGCGGAACGGGTGATTTTTCTGGCTGTCATGTTGTTTTTTGCAACAGCAACATTGGGGGTAGCCCATAATTTTTATTGGATCGCCAAACCGACCAGTATTATTGCGCTGGGCAGTGTGTTTTCCACCCTTCAAGTCTTGCCGTTACTGTTATTAACGTTGGATGCGTGGCGTTTGCATCAGGAAAAACAGCGGGCAACCGGGTTGCAGGGACAAGGCAAACAAACCCGCGTGATGACTGAGGTTTGGTATTTTATCCTTGCGGTAAATTTCTGGAATGTATTTGGCGCTGGTGTGTTTGGTTCCTTGATTAACCTGCCGATCGTCAATTATTTCGAACATGCGACTTATCTGACCGGAAATCATGCACATGCAGCGATGTTTGGCGTAAAAGGCAATATTGCCATTGCCGGGATGCTGTTCTGTTGCCAGCATTTGTTATGTGAAACCCGCTGGAATGCAAAACTTTTGCGAACGGCGTTCTGGTCGTTAAATATTGGGGTGGCTTTGATGATGTTTCTCGATCTTTTTCCAGTCGGGGTCTATCAGGTCATTACTGTTTTGGAAGAAGGCTTCTGGAAAGCGCGTTCTTCGGAAATTGTATCCGGTGACGTTTTTCGCAATCTGACGATTTTCCGATCTGTCGGGGGGATTTTGTTTGTTGTGGGCGGTGTGGTGCCCTTGGTCTGGTTTGTCCTCAGTCGGAAACGTTCAATTCAATAAACGCATGCTTTCCCCGGCATAGGGGTAACGTTTGGCTTCCAGTGCGTAATAGGCTTTTAACAAGGCGGTATCAATGCCCAGCCTGTTACGCACCTCGCCTAATGTTTTATCCATAAGGGGCCCGTAATCAACCTTGTCCAGCGCGTCACTGCGGCAAAGCATGCCAAGGTGTAACCCATCGCGAAAAATTTCCAGATCGTCTTCCTTGAATTTATAGACATCAGGATAAAGATATTGCGAAATCAGGCGATAGAGCTTTTCTTCCAATGCACCGACCTGCCCGGTTGATCCCATCGTGAAGCCGATCACAAAGGCCTCATCCTTTGGTAACATACCCCGGCCCAGCAAAATATGGATGCAATCATGGTCATCCAGATCAACGGCCCCGTGAAAAAGCTCAAGGCCCGGCAGGCGAAACCGTGGGTTTTCCACCAATTGTATGATCAACGGAATCGCGCCCTGCCCATGAGAATGCAAATGCATATCTACCAAGGCATCGCCAAGGATAATATCATTTTGTGACAACGGGATATGCCAGCTTTTATAGCTGTGGCCCCATTTGGATAATTTATGTGTCTGTTTGCTCTTTTCCATAATCAATATATGGGAAACAAAAATGATATTTGGAGATTAAAAATCAATTTTTGGTTACAACACCATTAATTTGTATATAATATATATCCAAAAAGATAATAACACAAAGCTGAGATATACCAATGCGTCTTCTATTGATTGAAAATTCAAAGACGATTGTTTCGCTGATTCAAGTTCAATTGGCTGAGATGATTAATGTGCCCGTTGATTGGGCATCGACAAAAGAACAAGCGATCTCATTGATTGAAACCAACGGGATTGAAAATTATTGCTTGGCTGTGAGCGGACTTAAAATACCGGGGGCGGATGACGGCTCTATTGTTGCGACGATAACGGAATATCAAATTCCCACTATTATTTTTTCAAGTAATTATAGCGAGGAATTACGCAATAAGTTTATTCAAATGCCGGGTGTTGTCGATTATGTCCTGAAGGAAAGTCAGGCTTCCTTGCACTATCTTTGTAATACTATTTATCGTTTGATTGTGAATCGCGGGATTAAAGCCTTGGTTGTTGACGATTCACGTACGATGCGTATGTACGTTTGTGAACTTCTGCGCCAGCACCAGTTCAAAGTTTTAGAAGCTTCCAGTGGTGAAGAAGCTTTGAATATTTTGCAGGAAAACAGAGATATAAAATTGGTTGTTACTGATTTTAATATGGAAGGTATGAATGGCTTTGATCTGACAAAAAAAATCCGCGAGACTTACGATAAGGATGAATTGGCCATCATTGGTTTGTCAGGTATGGATACTGCAACTTTATCGGCCCGTTTTATAAAGACAGGCGCGAATGACTTTCTAAGAAAACCATTTGAGCCGGAAGAATTTTTCTGTCGTATTACGCAAAATATGGAACTGATTGAAAAAACTAAAAAGTTATTGGATATGGCGACGAAAGACTTCTTAACGGGTCTTTATAACCGCCGTTTCTTTTTTGAGAAGGGCAGTAAAAAAGTAACCCGTTTGTTGGCTCAAAAAAAGCCCGGCTACGTAGCTATGCTGGATATTGATCATTTTAAAAGCGTGAATGATACGTATGGACACGATGTTGGAGACGAAGTTTTGCGGAAGATCTCGTCTATTTTGTTACAGAAAATCAGACCTTGTGATTTAGTTGCGAGAATGGGCGGGGAAGAATTCTGCATTATTTTTGAAGAGGCAGATAAGGATACAGCTCAAAACTTGCTGGAAAATATGCGTCGGGGAATTGAAGAATGTATCATTCCTTCGTTGCAGGACCGGCGTCATGTCACATCCAGTTTCGGGGCAGTGCCCATTCAAACGGGTGAAAAATTGGATTTAGCCGTTAAACGGGCGGATGAACTTTTATATAGGTCCAAACAAACGGGACGAAATCGTCTGACAATTGAAGAGTTTAATTAACACCTTTTACCATAAGCATTTTAGATTAAATCTTGCTCTTTTGAATCCTTCTTGGGATAGTACGGGTTTAAATCATAAACTCATAAAAAAGAAATGCTGCGGAAGTTAATCTGATGAAACTCGGTCATTCATTCTCCAATTGGAAAAAGGTCTTAACCGCCTTTGGATTTGTTGCTTGTAGTGCCCTGCCCGCTTTTGCGCAGTCTTCGGCAAGTGTTGTGATGTATCACCGTTTTGGGGAAGAGAACTTTCCATCGACAAACATTACAATCGAACAGTTTGAATCACACCTGCAAGAGATCAAAACAGGCGGTTATAATGTTTTGGCCTTAGGGGATCTGGTTGATAAAATCCGCGCGGGCGAGGAATTGCCCGACAAAGCCCTAAGCATTACCATTGATGACGGTTACGCCAGTATTTATGAGAAAGCCTATCCGCGATTTAAAAAGGCTGGTATTCCTTTTACCATCTTTATTTCAACCGATCCTATTGATCGGGGGTATGCCGGACATTTAACCTGGGATCAAATCCGCGAGATGGACAAAGATCCCTTGGTCAGTATTGGGGCGCATACAGCCAGCCATCTTCATATGGCGGCGGCGTCACAGTCACGCATGGGCGATGAAATGTCACGATCGCTTGAACGTCTTGAAAAAGAATTGGGCTATCGTCCGGATTTATTTGCTTATCCATATGGGGAAGCCAGTTTGACAGCCGTGTCTGTGGTGCGTGGTTTTGGAATGCGTGCGGCCTTTGGACAGCATAGCGGGGCCATTGGCATTGGGGATGATATTTATTATCTTGCCCGCTTTGCCTTAAATGAAAAATATGGGGATTTGAAACGTTTTCAAATGGTGGCACAGGCTAAATCCCTGCATGTTAAAGACATCGGGCCGCGTGATATGATGGTGGGCAGTCGCAATCCGCCGATCATCGGCTTCACCGTTGGTGAAAAAGTCGGGGATCTTGATACCTTGGCCTGTTTTTCTTCCCATGAAGGAAAGGTCCGCTTGGAACGCTTTGATCGCCGCGTAGAAGCGCGTCTTGAAAAAGCGATGCCGGTGGGCCGCACGCGGTTGAATTGTACGCTACCGGCCGGGGACGGACGCTGGCGCTGGTTTGGACGCCAGTTTTATGTTTCCCCCTGAATTTGAATATAGTGCATTTAGAAAAGTGTTAAAAAAAGAATGGCCAAAATCCTAGAACAACGCAAAATCATTGACCGCAAAGCTTTGTGGGCGGAGTTGGAAAATATGGCCGGATGGTCCGGCTATTCGTCCAAAATGCAAAATGATGTTTTGAAGTTGTTCAAAGGGGCCTTGAAAGACGGGCGTCAGGAAATCAAGGATCGGTTTGAACGCAAAGAAGCCAACGGGATTGTTACGTTTCATAATTATGCTTTTTTGATCGATCAAATTATCCGTACCCTTTATGATTTCACCACCAAATACGTTTATGCCATTCATACACCGACCAAGGCCGAACAGTTTTGTGTGTCGGCTGTCGGCGGGTATGGGCGTGCGGAAATGGCGCCGCAATCCGATATCGATTTACTTTTTCTATTACCCTACAAACAAACGCCCAAAGTCGAACAGGCTGTGGAATATATGCTGTACCTGTTGTGGGACCTGGGGCTGAAAGTCGGTCATTCCACCCGCAGTATTGATGAATGTATTAAATTGGCAAAAGATGATTTAACCATTCAGACCGCCCTGCTGGACGGGCGATATTTGTGGGGGAACAAAGACCTTTTTGATGAATTTCAGCAACGTTTCAAAGAAAAGGTTATTGATGTTTCGGGGCGTCAATTTGTTGATGCCAAGTTGGAAGAACGTGATGAACGCCACCAACGTATGGGCGATACCCGTTATGTGGTCGAACCAAATTTGAAAGAAGGCAAAGGCGGTTTGCGCGATCTGCAAACGCTTTATTGGATCGGTAAATATATTTACGGTGTGGAACGTTGGCGCGAACTGGTCAAATACGATGTGATTACGGCAGATGATGCCGCTGCTTTTAAAAAGGCGGTCAACTTTTTATTTTCTGTGCGTTGTGCCTTGCACTATCTGACCAATCGTGCGCAGGAAAGTTTGACATTTGATGTGCAAAACCAATTGGCCCTGACCCTGGGATATAAAGATCGGGGCAATTTGCGCGCGGTTGAACGTTTTATGAAACATTATTATCTGACGGCAAAAACGGTCGGGGATTTGACGCGCAATTTATGTGCGGTTCTGGACGAACAACACAAAAAACAGCAACAGCGTTTTACCATGCTGACCAACCTGTTTAAACGCAATGTGGAAGGGTTTGGGGTTGATTCCGGGCGTTTAACACTGGGGGATAAGGACGCGTTGATCCAAAATCCGCTTTTGATGTTTGAACTGTTCAGCGTGGCGCAGGAACATGATCTGGATATTCATCCCTTTGCCCTAAAACAGGTGCGTGCCAATTTGCGTTTGGTTGACCATGATCTGCGTGAAGACCCGGAAGCCAACCGTCTGTTTATGGATATGTTGACCTCGCTTAAAAAACCGCAGCGCATTTTGCGGATGATGGGTGAAGTCGGTCTTTTGGGTAAATTTATCCCAGATTTTGCCCGTGTCACCGCCCAGATGCAGTACGACATGTATCATACCTATACGGTCGATGAACATACCATCAAGGCGATTGGGGAACTCAACAGTATTGAGTTAGGCGAAAATGCAGAAGAATTACCGGCAAGTTCGGTTGCCATACATGAAATTATTTCACGGCGTGCCCTTTATGTGGCGGTGATGTTGCATGATATTGCCAAGGGTCGTGGTGGGGATCATTCTGAATTGGGTGCAGAAGTCGCACTGGAACTTGGCCCGCGTCTGGGGTTGGATGACGAAGAAACCGAAACAGTTGCATGGTTGGTACGCCATCATTTGACCATGTCCAATGTGGCGTTTAAGCGCGATCTGGAAGACCCCAATCTGATCAAGCAATTTTGCGATATTGTCCAGTCACCGGAACGTTTACGTCTGTTGTTGGTTTTAACAGCGTGTGATATCCGTGCGGTTGGGCCGGATGTCTGGAATGGCTGGAAAGGTAACTTGCTGCGCGTTCTGTATATGCGGGCGCTGGAGGTTTTAAGCGGTGGGGAATTGGCTGCCGGTGGTGTTCAGGCGCGTGTGACAGCCAAGCAAAATGCTTTGCGTGATGCGTTACAGGATTGGTCTGAAGACGAGATTGAAGAATTTATTGAACAAGGTAACCCCGGTTATTGGCTGAGTTTTGAAACAGACGTTCAAGCCAGACATGCTGCCCTTGTCCGGCGGGCGACACAAGAAGATGGCCCCGTCCATATTAATGTGGAACATGATACCTTCAACAATGTCAGTGAGATTTCCATTTATACGGCGGATCACCCGGGGCTATTCTCGATCATTGCCGGGGCGATGGCATTGACCAATGGGTCAATTGTCGATGCAAAAATTGCAACGTTATCGAACGGTATGGCACTTGATACGTTTTCTGTACAGGATCACAGTGCGGAAGCCTTTGATTCAGAAACAAAAATCAAACGTTTGGCAGAACGGATTGATAAGGCCTTAAAAGGTGAGCTTTATCCCGCCAGCGAATTGGAAAAAGTCACCCAGAATACCTTAAAATCGCGTCGCGATGTCTTTACGGTTCCCCCGCGTGTTTTGATCGATAATAAAGTATCCAATGCCTTTACTGTAGTGGAAGTCAATGGACGTGACCGATTGGGTTTTCTTTATGATGTAACACGCACGTTGACCGATTTGGGTTTGCAGATTAATTCAGCCCATATTGCGACGTTTGGGGAACGCGCGGTTGATGTGTTTTATGTCAAAGACGTTTTTGGTTTGAAGGTAAATTCAGAAAGTAAACTGGCGACCATCAAGACACGATTGTTACAAACCATTACCGAAGCAAACTTTCATAAGCCGGAAAAACGACGCGAACGTTCAGGTGTCTAAAGACCAAGGTGGTGATGAACAAGGCGTCGTAAGTCAGGAAGCAGCTCATCTTCAAACCACGGATTTTTTTTGATTAAATTCGTCACCCGCCAACTGGGATGAGGCAAAGGCAGGTATCCGTCTTTGAGATATTCTGACCAATGACGCACGGTTTCAGTCATGGTTTTCTTTTGCACGCCCTTTAAATAACGGTTTTGGGCATACGACCCAACCAGCAAGGTCAGCTGCAAATTTTCAAGTTCCTGTAAGACCTTATCATGCCATGTGGGGGCGCATTGCGCAGGTGGCGGTTTATCCCCGCCTTTATCCAATCGTCCCGGATAACAAAGCCCCATCGGCATAATGGCGATTTGACTGTCGTCATAAAACGTCTCTTTATCCACCGCCAGCCAGTCGCGCAAACGCTCCCCACTTGGATCGTCCCACGGCACACCGCTTTCATGTACCTTTGTGCCCGGGGCTTGTCCGATGATTAGAATTTTGGCTGATTTTTGTGCCCGAATGACCGGACGCGGTCCCAACGGCAGGTCTTGGCACAAGGTACAGGCGCGTATTTCCTTGAGTAAGTCTTCCATATGTAAAGATCGCTTTTAAGAAAAAAATATTTATTAAGAGTTTGTAATGCTTTTTAAATTCTGAATGTCATAGTCGTAATTATTAATATATCTGGCAAAAGGATGACTATGCCACGGTTCTTGTGTACACCACGAATTAAAATCCCAACCAAGTTCAATTAAATGAGAAACAGCAAAGACAAATTCAAGCGTTTCGGTGAGAAAGCAAAAAGCATTAATGTGTTTGTCATAATCGAAATGAGACCCTCTACCATGCACAAAGTGGTTTCTACATAATACGGCTTGCTTACAAGCCAGATACAAATCAGGGAATCTTTTAGGTGTATTTTTTGTTATAATATCAGCTCTGAAACATACTTTATCGTTTAAGCTTGCTGATTTTAACAGCCCCAAATAGCTCAGAATTCTGTCTTTTGAAACATTACCTTCTGGAAGGCTTTTAATTGTTTCACGACATTTGCTTATTGCTGATAAAGTATTTTCATCTAAATTATTTTTTTTAGGAGCATACGTTTTAGGTAGAAGATCGAACATGTTTGCTGCACCGACTATTCGATCAATCGTGTAAGATTTGTTATAAAAAGAACTGGCAAAACGGTTTCGAGTTTTACCTAAAACGCGGTGACTGTTTAACCATCCAGACATTACTTTGCAGAATGCATCTTCTTTGCATTCAGGGGTTAAAAGGATGTCAGAGAAACTGGTTGGTTCTGTTTTACCGATAATTCCATTATTGATGTTGCCACAATAGACTTCAAATTGGTTCTCTACTTTTACGCGTTTATCTTCTAGTTCAGCTTCAATCCATAAGTAACGTTGCTTTTTCCCCAAGCAAAGTTCGAAAAAACTATGAAGTGAGTGTAACGCTTGTAATGCCTGAAAGATCGTTCGTGGGAATTTAAACTCTAAGCTTACTGCAATTTGATTTTTTACATTAAACCCTTTGATACTAGGACCTTGAGTTGAGGTTCGGTTTTGAAAACTTATTGAACCAATATCTGTTTTGCATTTTAGGATTTCCCATACACCGCTTGAATAATAAAGCGTTGGATGTTTTCCGGTCTTCGGTTCAAATTTGTGTGGTTTCCAATTATTTTCTGCTGCGATTTTTAGATATCGTATATGATCTGTTTTAAGAATTTCTCTGAATTCTTCTTGAGTTGGATGAATATCCCCAAATAGACCTGATCCGATAAACAAACAATCTATGTTCTCAAAGTGATAGGTAATTTTTTTTATTTTTTTATCATCAGAGGATATGAACGATTCACCTATCAGAATATAATTTGGCAAGAAGTGTTGTTCATATTGTGCGCCTTCTCCCCAACGATACTGAGTTTTTCCTAAATTTAAGCAATCTATTAAAGATGCTTTAGATCCATCTTTTAAGGTGCCATGTAAATCTATAAATTCTTTATCACTTTCTCCCCAAGGCTTATTGTTCAGAACTTTAAGGGAGTTTGTTTCTTCAGATATGGTTAAACGACCAGTCCCAATACCATCTTGAGGAAAGTAAAGATCATCATAGTTTGCTTTTGAGTTAAACATTAGTGTTTACTTTTCATTCTGTCTTAAAATGTGAGCATTTGATCCACATAAGCCGGGACAATTTGGCTTGCGGGGCCGTAGATGGTTTCTTGAAACTGGGTGGCCCCGTTGGATGGATCGAGATTCAGTTCGACCGTATGACAGTGACCCAAACCGGATACGGCTTGTACAAAACCAGCAGCGGGATAGACGTTGCCGGATGTACCGATGGACATAAAAAGATCAGCATCTTGCAAGGCGTCGTAAATATCATCCATCTGTAAGGGAATTTCACCAAACCAGACCACATGGGGGCGCAAACCACCGATTTCGGCACAATCGAGACAGGGGGTGTCGATATAGAGATCCTCTTCCCAAAGATGCAAAGCGCCGCAATGGTTACAGCGGATTTTCATCAATTCCCCATGCATATGAATAATATCTTTTGATCCGGCAAGTTCATGCAGATTATCGATATTTTGTGTGACGATCAGGACACGTCCGGGCCAATCGCGTTCCAGTTTGGCAAGGGCAAGATGGGCGCGATTGGGTTGAGGTTTCTCACAAACCAATTGTTTACGCCGGGCATTGTAAAAGGCCTGCACCATTTCGGGATCACGTTGAAATGCCTCGGGGGTGGCAACATCTTCCAAGTTAACTTTTGACCAGATGCCCCCTTCGCAACGAAATGTATCCAGACCCGATTCACGTGAAATACCCGCGCCTGTCAGGATGACGATGGTGCCTTCTTTGTCGATACGTACATTCATGGTTGCTCCCAAATTCGTTTGAATTCATATTAGGGGAAAATGAAAAGGGAGAAAAGTGTGGTTAAAGTCCTGTTTGTCTGTCTGGGAAATATTTGTCGCTCCCCCACTGCTGAAGGGGTTTTTCGTGATTTGGTGAAGCAAAAAGGCTTGCAAGACCATATTAAAACCGATTCTGCGGGAACCGGGGATTGGCACGTGGGTAAAGAACCGGATAAACGGGCGCAAGCTGCGGCAAAGGTGCGTGGTTATGATCTTTCGGATTTGCGTGCCCGTCAGGCCAAACCGATTGATTTCAAAGAATTTGACTATGTTCTGGCGATGGATCGCAGCAACTATGCCCAACTGCAACAGATTTGCTTGCCCGGTTATGAAGACCGTTTGCATATGTTCTTAGGTTTCGATCCCAACAGCCCGGAAGAAGAAGTTCCCGACCCCTATTATGGCGGCCCGGCCGGGTTTGATTATGTTCTGGATTTGGTGGAAGAAGCCTCAAACGGTTTGTTGCGCGATATTGAACGGAATTATCTTTAACAAACCCGGTTGCGACCTTCATGTTTCGCGCGGTAAAGGGCTTTATCGGCGCGTTGCAGGATATCTTCGATCCGATCCCCCATTACGTTATCTAGCATGGCCACACCGATGGAGACAGTGAGTTTGATCGGTTCATTTTTGTCGCTGACCAGATCAATATTTTCAATACCCTGGCGCATACGTTCGGCAAGTATATAGGCCCCTTCGCGGTCTGTATCGGGCAGGAATATACAAAATTCCTCCCCACCAAGGCGACCAATGACATCAATGTCGCGCAAGATATCACGACTGGTATCGGCAAAAGCTTTCAGAGCCATATCACCGCAATTGTGACCAAAGCGGTCATTGACGGTTTTAAAATGATCAAGATCGAGCAATAAAAGCGACAAGGGATTGCCATTGCGTCGGCTACGTTTAATCTCACGTTCCAGCAAAGTGGTAAAATGGCGACGGTTGCTCAGCTCGGTCAACGGGTCCGTATTGGCCAGTTTGCGTAACCGTGTCGCCATACGTTTATGTTCGGTAATATCGACATAGGTTGAAATGAAGCCAAAGGGTTCCCCATCAATATGCAAAGGCTTGCCGGTTACTTGTAAAGTATGTCCATCCGGTCTGGTGCGTTCAAATTTATGAGGTTCAAATTTTAAAGAGGCTTGAACGCGCAGTTTAACATGTTGTTCTGGGTCACCGGGACCATATTCCCCGCGAATGGCATTATAGCGGATCAGATCTTCATATTTCATCACCGGCTTCTTAAGGTGGTCTGGTAATTTCAGAAGGTCGAAAAAGGCATTGTTCCAGAAAACAATATTCAGATTTTCGTCTGTTACGGTAACGCCTTGATCCATATTGTGCAGCAAGGCGCGTAAGTAACCGGAGGTGCGCATGGCTTCTTCTTCAGCCTTTTTGCGATCGGTAATGTCTGTATAGGTGGTGATCAGGCCTTGATCGACCCAAACGCCCCTGATTTCGAGAATGGTGCCGTCAGGTCTTTTGCGTTCAAACACATGATCAATGCGTTTTTTAGCCTTCTCAATTTGTTCGGCAATGACAAGGTCGGGATTATTTTCCCCATATTCCCCGCGCTGTGCATTAAAATGCAGCAACGTTCGTAAACTGGGCAGCCCGCCATGAAACAGAGTATCGGGAAAATCGAGAACTTTTTTAACCATTTCATTGCAAATCAGCATTTGCAGGTTGTTGTCAAAAAAGGTCACCCCGCTGGGAAGGTTGTCGACAATGGTTTGGAACCGTTCGCTATCTTTGCGCCGTTTATAAAGCAGGTAAAAGGCAATCATTACCATTAAGCCGATTAAAGTAATCCCAATGGCGCTGGAAAGAGCCTGATTTTGGATGGGGGCCGTGGGAGAAAAGAGCCAAACGGTCCAGTTCAATTCATCCAAAGAGACCTTTTTGACAAAATATTCATTATAATTGATCCGATAGGTATTCAAACTCCCGTATTTTGTATCGGAAACATGATTTTCAAGTGTTTCAATCTTATGGATGGGATATTGGCGCGTGCGCGAAATATAGCGTCGATCATTTGCGGAAATGGTCGACAGGGATTTTAACTCGAACGTTTTATTGGAACTGAGAAAGATAATATTGCGCTCATCCGCGATGAAATAATCGCCATCCATGTCTTTGGTAAATTGCTGGATATGGCGCAGATCGATCTTGATGACGATAACGCCGACCGTCTCACCACCATTTTTAATCGCATGGGCAACATAATACCCCAGTTGATAGGATGTAATTCCAACCGCGAGAAAACGACCGGTTCCTTTTTCCAACGCGTCTTTGAAATAGGGGCGGAATGAATAATTCTTTCCGACGAAGCTGTGTTCCTGATCAAAATTGCTGGCGGCAACGGTCCGGCCGTTTCTATCCATTAAGAAGACGGTTGCGGTTTCAAGCTTTTGATTGGCTGTTTTGAGCAGATTGTTTGCAACATCTACATAAGACGGTACACCATTGGGCTGTAAAGCGGCAATAAGTTGGGGGTTTTGCGCAAGGATAGCAGCGATATAATCAACTTGATTGAGCTCTCGCTGTAGAAAGTCTTTATAAAGTGTGATGCGATGATTGAGGTTCTGGTCAATTTCTCGCGCCGCAGTTTCTCCGGTCTCGCGTGCCGCAAACCAGCCGAGACCAATAAGAAAGATTGCGGCCAATAAAAAAGATAAGCCGGTTATAATTTGCGATTTATGCTTCAAATGCAGACCCGCCAATTTCCTGTTACAATCGGACAACGTCAATATGATTTATTAATTTTATATTTTAACAATACCTTAAGCGACCAGAGATACAACCAAAAAGCATATATTTCTCTCTTGTTGTTTAAATCGATCCTTCTATACTGTCGCGCAAATTGATGTCTATGGGAAGATGAGGACAACATGGTGCAAGCAGACTTTGATGTGATCGGTATTGGCAATGCGATTGTCGATGTATTAAGCCATTCCAGCGATGCCTTTATCACGGAAAACGGGTTGACCAAAGGCGGCATGGCCTTGATTGATGCAACACAAGCGGATCGTCTTTATGAAAAGATGGGTCCGGGGGTGGAATGTTCCGGTGGGTCTGCGGCCAATACAATTGCCTGTTTGGCCAGTCTGGGGGCAAAAGGTGCCTTTATCGGTAAAGTCAAAGATGATGGTTTAGGCAAAATTTTTGCCCATGATATCAAGGCTGCCGGTGTGGATTTTGCCTCCAAACATGCCAGTGACGGCCCCAGTACGGCCCGTTGTTTGATTTTGGTTACAGATGATGCACAACGCACCATGAACACGTTCTTGGGTGCTTGTGTCAATTTGATGCCGGATGATATCGACCCGGATTATATTGCCCGTGGCGCGGTAACGTATCTGGAAGGCTATTTATGGGACCCAGATCATGCAAAAGAAGCGTTTTTAAAAGCGTCAATGGCAGCGCATAAGGCGGAACGCCAAGTCGCACTCAGCCTGTCTGATGCCTTTTGTGTAGATCGTCACCGTAAATCTTTTCAAGATTTGGTAGAACATCACGTCGATATTTTGTTTGCCAATGAAGACGAGATTAAATCCCTTTATGAAGTGGATAGTTTCGATGCGGCCCTGCAATGCGTGCGCGATAAATGCAGTGTTGCAGCCCTGACCCGTGGGGAAAAAGGGTCTGTAATTATTGCAGGCAATGAAATCCACGTGGTCGATGCGGAAAAAGTCGATCATGTTGTCGATACTACCGGGGCTGGTGATGCCTATGCGGCGGGTTTCCTGTTTGGTTATACCAAAGAATTTGATATGGGGACCTGTGCGCGTCTCGGTTCTATTTGTTCTGCCGAGGTTATTAGTCATTACGGGGCACGACCTGAGGCTGATTTGGCAGACCTTGCCGGTGCTGCTTTGTCCGCGTAATTTATGATACTTTTAAGAAAGCCCCTATGAACTGCGGTTTGTAGGGGTTTTTTTATTGCTGTTTTTTTATTTAAGCGTATAGTCCCGCGCAAATCATATTCCCTACAGACGGATTAAATTCATGGAACTTCGCAATATTGCGATTATCGCACACGTTGACCACGGTAAAACGACTTTGGTTGACGAACTTTTGAAACAAAGCGGCCAGTTCCGTGAAAACCAGCGCGTTGAAGAACGTATTATGGATTCCGGCGATATCGAAAAAGAACGCGGCATTACCATTTTGGCGAAATGTACGTCGGTTGAATGGAATAATGTCCGTATCAATATCGTCGATACCCCCGGTCACGCCGATTTCGGCGGGGAAGTGGAACGCATCCTGTCTATGGTTGATGGTGTGGTTTTGCTAGTGGATGCTGCTGAAGGTCCGATGCCGCAAACCAAATTCGTAACCGGTAAAGCCCTGAAACTGGGATTGCAGCCGATCGTGGTGGTCAACAAGGCTGATCGTCCCGATGCGCGCCCCTATGAAGTGCAGGATGAGTGTTTTGATCTGTTCAGTGCCTTGGATGCCAATGACGAACAACTTGATTTCCCGACGCTGTTTGCCTCAGGGCGTGACGGTTGGGCGGCCGAAACCCCGGATGGAGAGCGTACCAACCTGACACCGTTGTTTGATTTGATCCTGAAACATGTCAAAGAACCGGCCGGTGATCTGGATAAACCGTTTTCCATGTTGGCGACAACGTTGGAATCTGATCCGTTTTTGGGTCGTATCCTGACCGGACGTGTCCATACCGGGACATTTAAAGTCAATACCAACCTGAAAGCTATGACAGCAGACGGCGAAATCATCGAACAGGCGCGTGTCACTAAATTGCTGTCTTTCCGTGGTGTGGAACGTGTTCCGGTCAATGAAGCCCACGCAGGCGATATTGTTGCCGTTGCCGGTCTGACAAAGGCCAACGTTGCCGATACCCTGTGCGCCCCGGAATTGATGGAACCGTTGAAAGCGCAACCGATTGATCCGCCGACCCTTGCCATGACATTCTCGGTGAACGATTCACCGTTGGCGGGCCAGGAAGGGTCCAAGGTTACATCGCGTATGATCCGTGATCGTCTGTTTGCCGAGGCTGAGGGCAACGTTGCCATTACGGTCAATGAAACTGAAAATGCCGATAGTTTCGAAGTGGCTGGTCGTGGTGAATTGCAGTTGGGTGTTATCATTGAAACCATGCGCCGCGAAGGGTTCGAACTGGGGATTTCACGTCCGCGTGTTTTGATCCAGCAAGACCCTGAAACAGGTGAAAAGCTGGAACCGTTTGAAGAAGTTCAGGTTGATGTGGATGAAGAATTTTCCGGTATCGTGGTGGAAAGTTTGTCGATCCGCAAAGGTAAAATGACAGAAATGCGCCCTTCCGGTGGCGGCAAGACACGTTTGACCTTCCATGTTCCGGCACGCGGTTTGATCGGGTATCATGGGGAATTTCTGACGGAAACACGCGGTACCGGTATTATGGCGCGTACCTTCCACCATTTCGGTCCTTATGCCGGTCCGATCCCGGGACGTCGTAACGGGGTTCTGATTTCTATGGTTGCAGGTGCGGCTGTCGGTTATGCGCTGGCAAACCTTGAAGGACGTGGCCCGTTGTTCATCGGCCCGCAAGCCAAGATTTATCAGGGGATGATCATTGGCGAACATGCCAAAGGGACCGACCTTGAAGTTAATGCCATGAAATCCAAGCAACTGACCAACCACCGCGCCTCTGGTAAGGATGATGCCATTCGTTTGACACCGCCGCGTGTGATTACGTTGGAAGATGCCATTGCCTATATTCAGGATGATGAACTGGTGGAAGTGACACCGGAAAGCATCCGATTGCGCAAATTCCACCTTGATCCGCATGTTCGTAAACGTGCAGAAAAAACAGTGGGTTAAACAAAAGTTTTTCCAAGTTGATTTAATTAAATCGCCGTGTTTGTTCTTTTGAGAATGAGCGCGGCGATTTTTTATTTTTATCCATTTTCAATGGTGGGTTTAAGCCTGTTTGGAAAGCTTAAAAGAAAGGTTGACCAGTTGGTAAAATTATTCCAAAGGTATCTGCCAAAATAAGAATAAGCGTAGAGATCGAAATGAACCGTCTAAAAGCCAACATTCTGCTGCTCATCACAGCGTTGATCTGGGGCACTGCTTTTGTTGCCCAACATACCAGTATGGAAAACATCGGCCCGTATTATTTTACCGGGATCCGTTTTACATTGGGTGGGCTGGTTGTGTTGCCTTTGGCTTTGCGTGAATTGTCGAAATATCGCCAAAGGGGTGCTGAGGTTAGTCTTAAAGACTGGTTGGGCATGGCGCTTTGTGGGGTGTTTATTTTTACGGCTTCGATTACCCAACAAATCGGGATTTCTATGACCTCGGTGACCAATGCGGGCTTTTTAACCGGGCTTTATGTGCCGTTGGTTCCCTTGATGTTGTTGGTTTTCTGGCGCAAACTCCCCCATTGGTCAATCTGGCCATCGGTGGTGGGCTGTATGGTCGGCACATATTATCTATCAGGTGGCAACCTCAGCGGGTTAAGTACCGGGGATTTCTGGATGATGGTTTCGGCCATTTTCTGGGCTGCTCAAATCATTACGGTCGGGTTTGTCGTTCGTAATTGTTCGACCCCGGTAATGCTCGCTTCCACGCAGTTTCTCGTATGTGGCATGTTGGGTTTGACGGGTGGGTTGATCTTTGAAGAATTCAGCATGGCCAATGTAATGGCGGCAGGATTTGAAATTTTTTATGCAGGCGTCTTGTCTGTTGGTATTGCCTTTACCTTACAGGCTGTGGCCCAAACTTATACAGGACAGGCAGACGCGGCTATTATTATGAGTGGGGAAACCCTGTTCGCTGCCCTTGCCGGTGCTATTATCTTAGGCGAACGCTTGCCTGTTGAGGGTTATTTCGGGGCCGCAATTATGTTTATCAGCATTCTGTCGGTTGAACTTTTACCCCTGTGGCGGCGTAAAACGGCATAATGCTTGTCAATTGCGCCTAAAAAGGCCATCTTCATGGCATGTCGGAAAATGAGAAAAATGTCGGTTTGTTCGTAACCTGTCTGGTAGATTTGTTTCGCCCGACCGTTGCCTTTGCAGCCGTAAAATTGATGGAAGAGGCAGGGTGTTCGATCTGTGTCCCAGAACGTCAAACCTGTTGTGGTCAGCCCGCCTATAACACTGGCGATAATGATGACGCCAAGGCAATGGCGCAAATGGTGATCGAAGAATTTGAACAATTCGATTACGTTGTCGCGCCCAGTGGGTCTTGTGCTGCGATGATCCGGGTGCATTATCCGGAATTGTTTGCAGACTGTCCCGACTGGCTGACACGCGCCCAAAATCTATCGACCAAAACCTATGAACTTTTAACTTTCCTCAGTGATGTTCTGCATGTGGACAAGGTCGAAGCCGCCTTGGACCGTACAGCAACCTATCATGACAGCTGTTCGGGCCTGCGCGAATTGGGGATCAAAAAGCAACCCCGCAAACTGTTGAACAGTGTTGAGGGGCTTGAACTGGTGGAAGCCGAACAAGCCGAACGGTGCTGCGGGTTCGGTGGGACATTTTGCCTGAAATTTTCCGATATATCATCGCGCATAACCGATGATAAATGTGATGATTTGCTGAAAACTGGCGCGCAAACCGTTTTGGGCGGTGATCTAGGCTGTTTGATGAATATTGCCGGACGGATGACACGACGTGGGGAAACGGTAGAAGTGCGCCATATTGCAGAGGTTTTAGCAGATATGTGTGATGAGGTGCCGCCAATTTCACAGGGAAAGGGCTAAACCGATGAAGCTGAACGCCCATAATTTTAAAGAAAATGCCAAGAAGGCGTTGAAAGATGATGATCTTCAGGCTTCCTTGCAAAAATTGGGAACCGGTTTTCCGTTAAAACGTTTGGCGGCGATGGATCGTTTGCCGGAATTTGAAGATTTGCGCGATCAGGCCCGCGATATTAAAGACCATACGCTGCGCCATCTGGACTTCTACCTTGAACAATTTGAAAGCCGTGTGGTGGAAACCGGCGGCAAGGTCCATTGGGCGCGCGATATCAAGGATGGGCGCAAGATCGTCTATGAAATTTGCGAAGCGGTGGGGGCAAAAACCGTCACCAAAGGCAAATCCATGATCGGCGAAGAAATGGCGATCAATGAATATCTGGAAGAAAAAGGCCTGATCCCGATTGAAACCGATCTAGGTGAATATATTATCCAGTTACGCAATGAACCGCCCAGCCATATTATCGCACCCGCCATTCATTTGCGCAAAAGCCATGTGGAAGAAGCCTTTCGCAAAACCCATACGGAATTACCGAAAGATCGTAATCTGGACGCCCCTGAAGATTTGCTGGTCGAAGCCCGCACCATGCTGCGCAAAAAATTTATTGCCGCCGATGTCGGGATTACGGGTGCGAACTTTATGGTGGCGGAAACAGGTTCAACCGTTATCGTAACGAATGAAGGCAATGGGGATCTGACGCAGACGTTGCCCCGTGTTCATATCGTGCTGTGTTCCATTGAAAAAGTTGTACCGACATTGGAAGACTGCACAACGTTACTGCGGGTTTTAGCACGTTCGGCCACGGGGCAGGAACAATCGGTCTATACGACCTTTTCCACCGGGCCACGCGGGGAAACCGACCCGGATGGGCCGGATGAATTCCATGTGGTCATTCTGGATAACGGGCGTTCGCGTATGCTGGGCCATGACACGCACGATATGTTGCGCTGTATTCGCTGTTCGGCCTGTATCAACCATTGCCCGGTCTATCAAAGTGTTGGCGGTCATGCTTACGGGTCGATCTATCCCGGACCAATGGGCTCTGTTTTAACCCCTGCTTTGCATGGTTTGGAAAAATCATGTGATTTGCCCAATGCCTCGACCATGTGTGGGAAATGTGAAGAAGTCTGTCCTGTCCGTATCCCGATCCCGAAGATGCTGCGTTCCTGGCGGAAAAAACAATGGGAAGATGGTCCCGTTCCGACTCTGCAACGATTGGCTATGAACTGGTGGGCTTGGTGGGCACTGCGTCCGAAACTCTATCACAAGGTTGCAGGCTGGAAGATGCGGATTATGGGCTTTATGGGCCGAAAATCCGGTCATATCAAGGCGTTACCTATCAAAAACGGCTGGACGGAAAACCGTGATTTCCCGGCACCGGAAGGCAAAACGTTCCAACAACGCTGGTCTGAAAAAGGGGGGCGTCGTACATGAGTTCACGTGATTATATTCTGGGGCGTATTCGTTGGTCACTGGGGCGCGGCGCGATGGAACGCGAAGATGATTTGAGCCTCGTTGAACGTCTTTCCCAACCCAAGGCCAATTTAATCCCGAAACGTGGCAGCGGCACGCCTAAACAACAGATCAGTCTGTTTGTGAAAATGGCAAAAGAAGTCAACGCGACTGTGTCCCGTCTGAAATCTTTGGATGGTGTGCCGCGTGCTGTAGCAAAATATCTAAAAGATAATGATCTGGGGACGGCAATCCGTATTGCCCCTCACCCTGATTTAGAAAATCTGGATTGGTCGAAACTGCAAACAAGTTTTGGCCCCAGTGCGGGCGATGATTTAAATGGTTTGGTGATGGCTTTTGCCGGTGTGGCAGAAACAGGATCCCTTGCGCTGACATCGGGGGCACAAAGCCCGACAACACTGAATTTCTTGCCGGACAATCATATTGTTGTGTTAAAGGCCGATGATCTTGTTGGCGATTACGAGGCGGTTTATGCCCGTCTGCGCCGCGAAAGCAACAGTGCGGACTTTATGCCGCGTGCCCTGAACTGGGTGGCGGGTCCATCGCGCACGGCTGATATTGAACAAACTTTGTTACTCGGGGCGCATGGTCCGCGCAAACTGCATATTTTGTTGGTAGAAGACGATGGGCCAGAAGGATAAAAAATATATAGAAGCCCCACAAAAGCGTCACCGCGGGCTCAGTGTGGGCGAAGCGCAATTGTGGAAAAAAGTCACCGATGATGTCAATCCCCTGCCCGGTCGTTTTGTCGATCTGGACGGCGCGGACCCGATCCCGGAACCGGTGGCGACACGCCCGTTCCCGGATACGGCGGTGCCCTTGCCCACCCATCGCCCAGATGAATCACATAAACAGTTTCATCATTTGGAACATGGCAAAGCCAGCGGCGTGGACAAACGTACCATGGAACGTTTGCGCCGGGGGCAAATGGCGATGGAGGGCCGTCTTGACTTGCATGGTATGACGCAGGATCAAGCACACGCTGCTTTGTTGCGTTTTATGAACTCGGCCTTTTCACAAGGCAAACGTTGCGTATCCGTTGTGACAGGTAAGGGAACGCAATTAAATGGCAAAATCGGTGTTTTGCGGCAAATGGTTCCGCATTGGTTGAACCAACCGGGTTTGCGTTCCAAAATCATTGCTTTTACCTATGCCCCTAAAAATGAAGGTGGCGAAGGTGCGCTATATATTCTTTTGAAACGCTGGCGTTAAGTGTTTTTGGCAATAAACAGGCGTGTTTTGTTGGTCCATTCCTCTGTAAATGCATTACAGGCGGTATAATCTTCAATTGAAGGCACTTTCTGAGCTGTGCCTACCATTCGGAAAAATTCGATCATCAGCGGTTTTGATTTGATTTTGTTTTTCTTTAAAACAGTTTCCGTTGTTTCAGCAATTTCGAAGACAGATCTCAAGAAATGAAATTTTTTATAGACTTCCTGTGTTCTCTCCGGGCTGGATTGCCAATCTTCTTTTGCATAAAGCTGTGTTAAATGGGGCACTGCGCCATGACAGGAAAAGTCGATACAGCCCTGATACCCTCGCTCACTCAGTTCGGTGTGAACGCTACAACTGAGGCAATCATCAAGATGTTTACAAGGAACATCTTTTTCTTTGTCATACGGGAAATAGTCCTCTTCTTTAAACTGTAGTGCGATACAACAAAATGCAGCACACTTAGCGCAATCGTAATCAAATTTGGACATTAGAGCGTACTCATTGAAGTTTCGTTTCTTCTTTAGAATATACAGGACTATTTTAAAAATTGCCTAATTTGAACTGGAAAAGAGGGGATATATAGTATATTCCTTTCACAAATTAACTGGATATAAGCTAATATTGTGACACCGTTTGGCGAGAAAGTACGTGAGCTGCGAAAAAAACGTGGCATTTCACTGAAGCAAATGGCGCAGGACCTTGAAGTGTCTTCTGCCTATTTGTCGGCATTGGAACATGGGAAACGGGGTAAACCCGGTCCGGGTTTTGTAATGCAGGTTGCTGGGTATTTTAATTTAATCTGGGATGATGCCGAAGAATTGAAAGAACTGGCAACCCTGTCTCATCCGCGTATTGTCGTGGATACGGTTGATCGTTCTGCAAACGCAACGTTGCTGGCAAATTTATTGTCGCGCCGCATTGGTCGTCTGGACGAAGAAACAATTGCTGAATTAATTGCCCGCATTGAAGAAACAATTCCAAGCTAAGGATCGGGGAGAAAAGAATAATGAAAAAATTGCTTTTGGGGACGGCCTTGTGTCTGATCAGTTATCAATTGCACGCCAATGAAGCGCGTTATTCAAGTTGGTCAGACCCCAATAAAGAGGTGAGCCAAAATACCGATGCCTTGAAGAATATGATCCGGGAATTAAATGATTTGGTGAAAGAAGCCGAACAAGCCCGTGCTGCAGATCCCCGTTTTTTGCAGGATTTGAAAAATTTAACCCATCGATATGGTGCGCCGGCTGTGCCCCGTGTGGCCTTGCAAGATGATTTTGCCGATGGGAACTTTACGGAAAATCCTGTCTGGCAGGTGGTTAGTGGGAAATACTGGATTGAAAAAGGCTATGGGCTGCGCTCATTTGTCGAAGGATCCTCAGCCACATCAAATGCAGAAAGTTCATCCTCACACAAAGTTTCGAAAGAAGAATTGCTGATTGGTGTTCTGGGGGCTGTTCTGGGTGGTAAAACCCAAACGCAACCACAGGAACAGGTGCAGGAAGCCTCTGTAGCTTCATCTGCCGAAATTTATACAGATCAAGCCATTTCCAATAGTTTCGAAATTGATATGGATATGTCGAGTTGGGTGGCAGCAGGTCATTTGGAATTTGGCCCATATCAGGGCACCGATCGTCAAACCGGATATCGTTTGGTTTATCAAGGTGGGCAATCCCCTGCCCTGCAATTGGTGCGCCATTACAGCAATAGTGCGGCTGTCGTTGCACGCTATGATATTTTAAAGCTGGAAGATCAGAAAAATCACAAACTGGTGTGGAAACGTGGGTCTGGTGGACGGATCACGGTGCGTGTGGATGATACAGTTGTGATTGATGTGAACGATCATAGTTTCAAGGATGATTTTACCGGATTTATTTTGACCAATAAGAAGGGTGATTTCACCGTCAAATCCATTTCCATATTGAATGCGCAGTAATATTTGACCCTGTCTGTTTTTCCTCGCATAAAGGGAAGAACAGAATAAACGGAAAGGCCCGAAATGAACAAAGTTGGTGTTATAGGTGCCGGTGCGTGGGGTACGGCGCTGGCCTGTGCGATGCAACGCGCAGGCAATGAGGTTTTATTGCAGGCTTATGAGCCGGAAGTCGCCGAGGCGATCAATCGCAGCCACGCCAACCCGATTTATTTACCCAACACAAATTTGAATCCCAATATTCGTGCGACATCGGATTTAACAGATATCATCGGCAGCGACGTGATTTTGATGGTTGCCCCGGCCCAGCATGTGCGCGCAACCTGTCAGGCCTTACGCCCGATTTGGAAAAAAGGCACGCCTTTGTTGATCTGTGCCAAAGGGATTGAACTGGATAGCGGTTTGATCATGAGCGAGGTTGTTGGTGAAGAATTACCGGATGCGGAAATTGGTATTTTGTCCGGTCCGACGTTCGCGATTGAAGTTGCCAATGCTTTACCGTCGGCCTGTACCTTGGCGATGAAAGAAATGGACCGGGCCATGATAATGGCCAAGGTGGTGGGGTCCAGCCGTTTTCGGATTTATGCCAGCGACGATATTGTCGGCGCTCAGATCGGTGGTGCGGTGAAAAACGTCTTGGCGATTGCCAGTGGTATGGCATCGGGCAAAGGGTTTGGCGATAATGCACGTGCGGCCTTGATCACGCGGGGGATTTCTGAATTGACCCGTCTGGGTGTGGCCAAGGGGGCAAAGCCGGAAACCCTGATGGGCCTGTCCGGTATGGGGGATTTAACACTGACCTGTAATTCCATGCAATCGCGTAACTTTTCCCTTGGTGTCGCCTTGGGACAAGGGGAAAAACTGGAAGATATCCTCAAAGTTCGCAAAGCGGTGACCGAAGGGGTCTTTACCGCGCGATCTGTGTGTAAACTGGCCGCCAGCCTGCATGTGGACATGCCGATCTGCAAGGCCGTAAACCGGATTTTAAATGAAGGCGCCGACATTAATCAAGTTGTCGATGACCTGCTTGCCCGTCCCTTTAGAGAAGAGATTTAAATATGCTGTTTGTTGTAAAATGTGTTGATAAAGCTGACCATTTGCAAGTCCGTTTGGATAACCGCCCCGCCCATGTGGATTATTTGAAATCCTATGGCGATAAGTTATTTGCCGCAGGTCCGACATTAAGTGACGAAGACGATCAGATGAATGGTTCGGTGGTTATTCTGGATTTGGACACCCGAGCAGAGGCTGAAGAATTCTGTGCCAATGATCCTTACGCAAAAGCCGGTCTGTTTGAATCCGTAACGATTTCTAAATGGAAAAAAGTTCTACCGGCTGAATAAGGAAACAGGTTGCCGTGAACTACTGGCTGGTAAAATCCGAACCTGGGTGTTGGTCTTGGACGGATCACGTTCAAAAAGGCGTGGAACCGTGGGACGGTGTGCGCAATTTTCAGGCTGCGAAATATATGAAAGCGATGGAAGTTGGTGATCTTGCCTTTTTCTATCACTCACAAAAAGAAAAGGCCGTTGTCGGTGTGCTCGAAGTTGTGACAACGGCTTATCCTGATCCCAGTGATGAAAGCGGACGTTTCGTTTGTGTTGATTTCAAAGCTTTGCACCCCCTAAAACATCCTGTTAGCCTGAAACAAATCAAAGACGACCCGCGCCTTGCGGATATGGCTCTGGTGAAACAGGCGCGTCTCTCTGTTCTGCCGGTTGCGCCGGATGCGTGGGAATTGATCAATGCCTTGGGAGGCTTATAAGAATGAGCGAGCATAAATTATGCAGCATTCACGAAATTGAAGACGAAGACAGCAAAGAATTCTTTGTTACACGCGGCGAAAGCGACCAATCTATCTTGGTGGTGAAAAAGGATGGGCAGCTTTCCGTCTTTATTAATAATTGCCCGCATTTGGGGATTCCCATGAACCTGGAACCGGATCGATTCTTGGATATGGAAAAGAATTTCATCATGTGTTCGACACATGGGGCCCTTTTTAAAATTGAAGATGGCGAATGCGTATATGGCCCTTGTCTGGGTAAGAAGTTAGCCCCCGTTCCTTATGAAATAAGGGGGGAAGAACTCTTTGTCCCCAAAGACTTGTAAGGCTTTTACCACAAAGAGAGTAGGGATTTCCCCTAATGCCTGCTCCGGTAAGACCAATTTTAAAACAATGTTGCGTCGACGAACAGTGATTTATTCACTTGTTTCGCGCTGAGTTTCTGACATAATCACGCGCAGTGCAATGCACACACGTTTAACCGAAGCACGAAAATACGTGCTCATAACAGACACACCTAGGGAGATTCGCACCAAATGTCCGACATTTACCCCGTCAACCCCGAGATTGCCCAAAAGGCACATGTTGACAACGAAAAATATTTGGAAATGTATAAGCAATCCGTTGAAAACCCTGATGCCTTCTGGGGCGAACACGGTAAGCGGATCGATTGGTTCAAGCCTTATACCAAAGTAAAAAACACGTCTTACGATACACACAACGTTGATATTCGTTGGTTTGAAGATGGCACGACAAACGTTGCTCACAACTGTTTGGACCGCCACCTTGAAACACGTGGCGATCAGGTTGCGATTATCTGGGAAGGTGACGATCCGTCAGAATCTGAAAACATCACTTATAAAGACCTGCATGAGCGCGTTTGTAAACTCGCCAACGCTATGAAGGCCCGCGGTGTTGCCAAAGGCGACCGTGTGACTCTTTATATGCCGATGATCCCGGAAGCCGCTGTTGCCATGCTGGCTTGTGCGCGTATCGGTGCGATCCATTCGATCGTATTTGGCGGGTTCTCCCCGGATGCGTTGGCAGATCGTTTGAGAGGCTGCGATGCAAAATGCTTGATCACAGCGGACGAAGGCTTGCGTGGTGGTCGTAAAGTGCCGTTGAAAGCCAATGCCGATGCGGCGATGGAAAAATTTGATGTGGAAACCTGTATCGTTGTGAAACGCACAGGCGGCAACATCAATATGAAAGAGGGTCGCGACGTTTGGTACGAAGATGTGACGGCTGCGGCATCCAGTGATTGCCCGGCAGAAGAACTTGATGCGGAACACCCGCTTTTCATTCTTTATACATCTGGTTCAACGGGTCAACCGAAAGGCGTTCTGCATACGACAGGTGGCTATTTGGTTTATGCGTCCATGACGCATCAGTATGTGTTCGATTACCATGAAGGTGATGTTTATTGGTGTACAGCCGATGTGGGCTGGGTAACCGGTCACTCTTACATCGTTTATGGTCCGCTTGCCAACGGGGCGACCACCTTGATGTTTGAAGGCGTGCCGAATTACCCGAGCGTTTCACGTTTCTGGGAAGTTTGCGACAAGCATAAAGTCAATATTTTCTACACTGCACCGACGGCTATTCGTTCCTTGATGCGTGAAGGCGATGAGCCGGTGAAAAAATGCTCACTGGACAGCCTGCGTGTTCTTGGTTCTGTGGGTGAGCCGATCAACCCGGAAGCTTGGAACTGGTACAATACCGTGGTTGGTAAAGGCAAATGCCCGATCGTTGATACATGGTGGCAAACCGAAACAGGCGGTATCTTGATTACGCCGCTGCCGGGTGCAACGGATCTGAAGCCGGGTTCTGCGACCCGTCCGTTCTTTGGTGTTCAGCCAGAACTGGTGGATAACGAAGGTAATCCGCTGGACGGTGCGACCGAAGGCAACCTGTGTATTGTGGACAGCTGGCCGGGCCAGATGCGCACATGCTATGGCGACCACGAACGCTTTATCCAGACGTATTTCTCCACATATCCGGGTAAATACTTCACCGGTGACGGCGCGCGCCGTGACGAAGACGGTTATTACTGGATTACAGGGCGTGTGGATGACGTGATCAACGTTTCCGGTCACCGTATGGGCACAGCCGAAGTTGAATCCGCTCTTGTGGCCCACCCGAAAGTGGCAGAAGCCGCCGTTGTCGGGGCACCGCATGACCTGAAAGGTCAGGGGATCTACGTTTATGTGACCCTGAACGCTGATGAAGAACCCAGTGACGAGCTGAAGACAGAGCTGGTGAAATGGGTACGCCAAGAAATCGGCCCGATCGCGTCACCGGATTGGCTGCAATGGTCCCCGGGCTTGCCGAAAACCCGCTCCGGTAAAATCATGCGCCGTATCCTGCGCAAGATCGCCGAAGACGATTTCGGTTCCTTGGGTGATACATCGACCCTCGCTGACCCGAGCGTTGTGGATGAGCTGATCGAAAACCGTCAAAACCGTTCAGACTAAGTTTCTGATTATTTGACAGGTTAAGCTAAAAAAACAGCCCCTTCTGTGTGATGCGGAAGGGGCTGTTTTTGTTTTGTGCGTTGTAGGTGAGGAATATTTAAACTATAATAGGGCCATACATTCCCGTATTAATAATAGAATTCCAAACTTTCTTCATTGCCTGTCCGGCTTCTTGGTCTACAAATAATGAAGATCGACTACCGTGGGGACACCCGAGAAAATATGGGCGCATGGTCTCCCAAGTTTCCCCATAATCAGAGTTCCGCCAGCAAGGAACTTCTGTTTCCAACATCATTGCAACAGCCAAACGTTTAGGTATCATGCCATCATCTTGCATATTTAGGTTCCAATGGCATTCAACTAAAACAGGTTCAGTACCTGTATCGTATAATTCAACGTTTAAGCGTTCAGCTGTGATGTCAAAAATATCACTGTTAGGAAAACTTTCAACAGAATGAATGACTTCTTGACTATTATTGTACGGGCACGTCACAAATCCATTCATGAAATGCACAGTATGCTTTAATCTTTTATATCCACATCGATTATTAGGTATGGTATTTGGGCAACGCTCATCCTGATTATGTGAAACCAAGGGATGCCATGACGGATAGGCGTCAACAACATTTCCTAGACGGTTAGTCAATTCTAAAACAAAGTCTTCACGTTCTCGTTTTTCTTTCCCTGTTAAACTATGGGGGACAAGGTTTTGAACTGCTCTTTCCTTACCTTTTATTATTGCTTCATCCGCTCTAAAAGCCATATCAACTCCTATGCATAAAATTAAATTATTACGCATAATAATTCAAAAACATGCGTAAATAAAGAATATTATGTGGAGTGTTATCCGCTGATTACTTGCGTAGACCTTTATCGTTTCAAATCACGATAGAAGTTCTCATGGCTTCCCAAGGCTAATAATTTGATGGTATCTGCTAGAGGTTCGTAAGCCAAAAGGGTCAATTGTTTGTTCATTTTAAATTTATAAACTCTGACACCGGCCAGATCTCCCATTTTTGCTTCGCCTGTGTTGGGAGCAGTAGCAATGGTGCGTATAGCTTTATCAAGCTCTTGCTTTTCCTGTTTATGCAGACGTTTGATTGCTCTTTTAAAAGTGGGTGTTTGAAGAATTTTAACCATTAATCAAAGCTATATTCTTCTGTTGCCTCTTCTTCACGGGCAATTAGAATTTCCTTAATCATGGCAAAGGGTAGATCGGGATTTTCTTCTGCGATCTTGCCCATTTGTGACCAATATTCAATTTGTTTGGGCAGGGATCGGTGATGAACTTTCCCCAAACGTTTTGCCTCGGCTACTAACTCTTCGGATAATTTCACATTCACAGACATAATAAACTCCAAAATTTAATTGGAGTTATTATAGTCCTTTTTGGACCTTTTCGGAACCTGATTATTCTTTTTTGAGCGTTTATTCCCGATGTCCATTATGAAAACGCAAATGATCCTCGATGAAGCTCGCGATGAAGTAGTAGCTGTGGTCATAGCCTTCGTGTTGGCGCAAGGTGAGGTCTGTGCCGTTTTCTTGTACGGCCGCAGCTAAACGTTCCGGTTTGAGTTCTTTTTCCAGAAAGTCGTCACTCAGGCCTTGATCGACCAGAATGGCTTGTGAGGCTTTGCCCTTTTTCAGTAATTCACATGCATCATAGTCTTTCCAGCTTTCGCGGTCATCGCCGAGATAATGTTGAAAGGCCTTTTGTCCCCACGGGGTCTGGGTTGGGTTGCAGATGGGGCTGAAGGCGGTGATGGAACTATAAAGATCCGGGTTTTTAAGTCCGATGGTCAAGGCCCCGTGCCCGCCCATAGAATGTCCGCTGATGAAGCGTTGTTTCGTAACCGGAAATGTCTTTTCAATCAAGGTGGGCAGCTCAGATACCACATAATCATACATGTGATAATGTGTGTTCCACGGGCTTTGTGTGGCATTCAGGTAAAACCCTGCCCCCAGACCAAAATCGTAAGACCCGTCCACGTCATCGGGGACATCGTCCCCGCGTGGGCTGGTGTCCGGGGCGACAATGGCAATGCCAAGTTCTGCCGCGATGCGATGGGCGCCTGCTTTTTGCATGAAATTTTCATCCGTGCAAGTCAGGCCGGACAGCCAGTAAAGCACCGGAACGGGTGACTTTTCGCTGGCTTGTGGGGGTAGAAAGATCGCAAAGCGCATGTCACAGTTCAGGCTTTTGCTCGGGTGGCGATATTGTTTATGCCACCCGCCGAAGCTTTTGTTGGTCGATAGATTTTCCAAGGTCATGGCAGGGTTATCCTTTTTATTTACTTATCGAAATGAATAACGCTGCGGATACTTTTGCCTTCATGCATCAGATCAAAGGCCTCGTTGATGTCTTCCAGCTTCATGGTATGGGTGATGAAATCATCCAGTTTAAATTCACCGGCGAGATAACGTTCCACATAATCGGGCAGTTCTGAGCGCCCTTTCACCCCGCCAAAGGCGGTTCCGCGCCAGACACGCCCGGTGACAAGCTGAAATGGACGGGTGCTGATTTCCTGACCGGCCCCGGCCACCCCGATAATCACGGACTCGCCCCAGCCTTTATGGCAACATTCAAGGGCGGAGCGCATAACATTGACATTGCCGATACATTCAAAGGAATAATCGACCCCGCCATCGGTCATATCCACAATCACATCCTGAATGGGTTTGTCGAATTTTTGCGGGTTGACGCAATCGGTTGCTCCCAGTTTTTTGGCAAGTTCAAATTTGCTTTCGTTAATATCAATACCGATGATGCGCGATGCTTTGGCCATTGCCGCGCCGATGATGGCAGACAAACCAATCCCGCCGAGGCCGAAGATTGCGACCGTATCGCCTTCCTGTACTTTGGCGGTATTCATAACCGCGCCCATGCCGGTGGTGACGCCGCAACCCAGCAAACAAACTTCTTCCAACGGGGCTTTGGGGTTGACCTTTGCCAGTGAAATTTCCGGCAGGACCGTATATTCGGAAAAAGTCGAGGTGCCCATATAGTGATAAATCGGTTTTCCATCTTTATAAAAACGGGTGGTTCCGTCCGGCATCAAGCCCTTGCCTTGTGTCTCGCGGATTTTCTGGCACAGGTTGGTTTTACCGGATTTACAGAACTTACATTCCCCACATTCCGGTGTGTAAAGCGGAATAACATGATCCCCAACAGCCACGCTGGTCACGCCTTCGCCAACCTGTTCAACGATACCGCCGCCTTCATGGCCTAAAATGGCGGGGAAAATCCCTTCAGGGTCTTCGCCGGACAGGGTGAAGGCATCGGTATGACAAACCCCGGTTGCCACGATCTTTACAAGGACCTCGCCTGCCTTTGGGGGCATGACCTCAATCTCTTCGATAGAGAGGGGCTGTTTCGGACCCCAGGCAATGGCGGCTTTACACTTGATCATGGTTTTGTCCTTTTCAAAGAATGAATGCGTTAAAAGGAGTATAATTGTTTCTGTTGGAATGATAATGTATAAAAATAACAAAACATTTTTACTAAATAGAAATAATGAAAGATTTTGACGGGCTTCTCGAATTTATCCATGTGGCGGAAACAGGTAGTTTTACAAGCGCTGCCAAGCGCTTAAGCAGTTCTGTTGCCCATATCAGTCGTCAGGTCGGCGCATTGGAAGACCGTTTGGGCGTAAAGCTGTTTCATCGCACCACACGCAAAGTCTCCTTAAGCGAGGTTGGGCATTTATATTTTCAACATTGCCGGCCCTTGCTGGATGGCCTGCGGGAGGCGGAACGCGCGGTTTTAAACCTTCAGGACAAACCTGTGGGCAAGTTGCGTTTTACGGCACCCGTGGCCTATGGGGAAAAGATTCTGGCCCCGCTTATCGGGGATTTTATGGCCTTGCATGATGGTTTGCAGGTTGATTTGGAATTGACCAATCGACAACTGGACCTGATTGACGGTGGTTTTGATCTGGCGATCCGCTTGGGTAAACTTGAAGATTCATCCATGATTGCGAAAAAACTGGCGAGTCGCACCCTGCATATCTGTGCCGCCCCCGATTATTTGAACAGATATGGGGAACCGCATACTTTGTCAGAACTTGAAAATCATAATTGCCTGCTGGGGACGTTGGATTACTGGCGTTTAACGGTGGAAGGCAAAGCGCGCAATATCCGGGTAAGCGGCAATATGCGCTGCAATAATGGGCCGACATTGTTAAGCATGGCACTGGCCGGGCGCGGGATTGTCCAATTGCCGGAATATTATCTGGGGGATGTGTTAAAGCGTGGCGAGATCGTGACGATCCTGAAAAATTTTCAGCCCGAACGTGAAGGTATTTGGGCCATCTATCCACCGAACCGCCATTTGTCTTCCAAAGTGCGAATTTTTATCGATTATTTGACGGAGAAATTGGCAAAACCTTTGCCTTAGAGGCAATTATTGGGGCGATTGTGTATCCATAAGCTTCTGGTCCAGTGAATCCATTATGGTTCTGGCATTTTTGGACCGTTTCGAAATGACAAAATAGGCGGAGTATTTAGAGATCAAATCAATATGAAAGTCATCGGGGGCCATTTGATTTCTTTTTATGGCATTTTGTATCGGGCGTTCATAATCCAGTAAATAATCCACATTGCCATTTTGCAATTGGCGAATAGCGTCCTGATGTTCAGCCGTTTCAAGGACGGTAATTTTATTTGTGGGGTCTTTTAAGAACTGAATGCGCCCGTCATAAGCATACCCCCGAATGATCAGAACACTTTTGCCCCGTAATTCGGATAGATCGGCAATATGGGGGCGATCCTTTTTATGATAAGCATTTAATGTAATATGGCTGACGGGTTGATTGCTGTAAAAAACATGATCACTCACATTGATATGATGGGCGGAAATGGTCATGTCTGTACGCCCTAAAATAATATTTTTGGCAAGGCGTGGTGGCGGCAAGGCCTTGTAAACCGGTTGCAGGTCTAACTTCCCAAGTTCTTGATCTAACAGGTCTTTCCATATGCCGCCCAGGGTGCCATCTTCGGCAATGGTGAAATAGGGTTCAAAAGAATAGACGCCGACCGTCAATACCTGTTTGCTCTGCGCAGGCGTGTGCCATGCCAGAAGAAAGACAAGAATGATGAGAACCCGTTTCATATAAAACTCCGAATAAGGGGTTGTTCGGACGGTAACGGTCTTTTCTTTTTATTGTTTTATATTCTAACAGTTGAATTATACAATTTCTATTATGCAGAAGTGTAATGATATAAATTCTGCCAAAGGCACGATATTTCGCATTGTACCCTTAACAAGTGCCCCTACATCTGGTATGAGGTGCGCCATATATTCCAACCCATATTATTTTGTAGGAGCTTGGGTCGTATCATGGCTACTCCCATCCGTCGCGCATTGCTTTCCGTTTCCGATAAAACCGGCCTTGTTGAGTTCGCTCAGGCCCTGGCTGACAAAGGTGTTGAGCTGTTGTCCACGGGCGGCACGTTCAAAACATTGAAAGATGCCGGTATCCCGGTGATCGAGGTTTCTTCCCATACCGGTTTCCCGGAAATTATGGATGGTCGTGTTAAGACCTTGCATCCTAAAATCCACGGTGGCTTGCTGGCCCTGCGCGACAATGACGAACATGTCGCGGCGATGGCAGAACACGATATTGCCCCGATTGATTTGCTGGCAGTGAACCTGTATCCGTTCGAATCCACTGTGGCGGCGGGTGCGGATTTCGATACCTGTATTGAAAATATCGATATCGGCGGTCCGGCGATGATCCGCGCAGCGGCAAAAAACTGGCAAGGTGTCTGTACCGTCGTGGATGTTGAAGATTACGCGCTGGTTCTGGAAGAGTTAAACGCAAACAACGGCACAACCGAAGAGTTCCGCAAAAAAATGTCGGCAACGGCTTATGCACGAACTGGTGCTTATGATGCAGCCATTTCAAACTGGTATGCCAAACAGCTGGAAATCGATTACCCGAAACGAAAAGTATTTGCCGGGGAATTGAAACAAACCATGCGTTATGGTGAAAACTCCCACCAGTCTGCAGCCTTTTATGTCACAGGCGAAAACCGCCCCGGCGTGGCAACAGCAGAACAGTTGAACGGCAAAGAACTGTCTTATAACAACGTCAACGATACGGACGCCGCTTTTGAGCTGGTGTCTGAATTTAAAGACGATACGGCTTGCGTGATTGTCAAACATGCCAACCCTTGTGGTGTGGCTGTTGGCGATAACCTGAAAGACGCTTACCTGCGTGCTTATTCGTGTGATACCGAAAGCGCTTTTGGCGGGATCGTGGCCTTTAACAAAACATTGGATGGTGCAACGGCAGAAGAACTGTCTAAAATCTTCCTCGAAGTGGTGATTGCCCCGCAAATTGACGAAGACGCATTGGCGATCCTGTCCGGTAAGAAAAATGTTCGTGTTTTGCAAACTGGTGGCATGCCCAATGCCGGCGATACGGCTGATATGGTCAAAACCATGTCCGGTGGTTTGCTGGTTCAATCCAAAGACAACCAGATTTTCTCCGACGACTTCAAGGTTGTGACCGAACGCCAACCGACAGAAGCGGAAATGAAAGACCTGCGCTTTGCCTTCACCGTTTGTAAGCACGTGAAATCAAACGCGATTATTTATTGCAAAAACAACATGACCGTTGGTGTTGGTGCGGGTCAAATGAGCCGGGTAAATTCTTGCCGAATTGCTGCTTTCCGGGCTGAACAAGCCGCGAAAACCGCAGGGGATTCTGAAAGCTGGGCGAAAGGGTCTGTTGTGGCCTCTGATGCGTTCTTCCCGTTTGCTGACGGTTTGATCGAAGCGGCTGAAGCCGGTGCCACAGCCGTCATCCAGCCGGGTGGTTCTATCCGGGACGAAGAAGTCATTGCCGCAGCCAATGAACGTGGCCTCGCCATGGTCTTCACCGGTATGCGCCACTTCCGCCACTAAGGCGAAAAAGGGTTTAAACCTAAAAACAGAAAGAGCCCGTCGGACAATGACGGGCTCTTTTTTTGTCGGCAATGGATGAAAGAGATTTCCATTGTGACGCTATCGTTTTGCATTTTCCATTTTTCTCCCCCTCCCCCTGATATACCGCCTTCCGTCATCCCGCGCTTGATGAGGGATCCAGTCAAATCAAAGGGTTTGTGCTTCATATCCGAGGCAGACTGGATCCCCGATCAAAGTCGGGGATGACGAAAAAGATGGGATACCGCACCACCTCTTTACTGTGCCGCAGCCTTTTCTGCCGCCAGATTTTTTTGACACTCTTCAATTATCCAATGGTCCACGGGATTTAAAATCCCTCGTTTTTCCATTGCTAGTACTTGATCCACTGCCTGCTGCCAACTCACCTTGCTGCCCGGTGTGCCAGCAAGTTTGGCATAACTTACCAAGAGATCGCGTTGCCATTCGGCATTTTCCGGATCGTGCTTTGCAAGTTTTAGGACAATCTCCAAGGATTTTTGATAGTGGTTCAGGGCGTCATCGGCCTTTCCTTTGGCGCGTAAGACATCTGCGATTTTATTATAGGAAACCGAAAGATCGCGTTGCCACTCGGCATTTTCCGGATCGTGCTTTGCAAGGTTTTGCCGAATTTCCAAGGATTTTTGATAGTGGTTCAGGGCGTCATCGGCCTTTCCTTTGTCGCGTAAGACATCTGCGATTTTATTATAAGAAATGGAAAGATCGCGTTGCCATTCGGTATTTTCAGGGTCACGGTTGGCACGCGCTAACATATATTGGTGGACGGTTTGTAAATTGCTGTGTGCGTCTTCTCGATCACCGACGAGAATTGAAAGTTTACTTTTTTCATCCAGCAAAACAAAATAATCACGATCTTTCGTATCAATAACGGACAGGCCTTGTTCAACGATTGCCAAGGCATTCTCTCGTTGAGCGCTGTTGATATAAAGGCGCGCAAGATAGATATAGTCCCATGCTTGGGCGTGTGGGGTCAGTTCCATCACTTTTTCAAACGCTGCGAGGGCACGTTTTCGGTCTACGCCATAGGCCAGTTTGCCGATGCGCCGCCATTGATTGACGGCTTCTTGTTGGGCGGTTTTTGCATTTTCACTGGCTTTTTGGGCTTGTGTTGCCAAAAGATCAAGACCGCCATCGATATTACCCTCGGCAATTAACGATAGGGCCTTTCGCTGTTCATCATCTTTGGTGTGAACAACCAGTTCTTTGACGGCTTGGTCGCTTTTTTCTTGGGCCTCACCTTCAATCTGGATCCCTTGTTGGGCCGCACATTTAATCAGACTGTCATTAATGCGTTTTTGGACTTCTTCCTGAATTTTGTGTAAACGTCCAAAATGGGGATTCGATGGGTCTTGAATATTTTCAAGCTGCTTGTTTAAATTGCTAGATAAAGTGAAGAGTTCAGAAACGGCTTGGTCTTTGATGTCCTTTTTTTCGAAAACTTTGAACAGCCGAACAATAACCCAAGCGGCAATGCCAAAAAGTATAACCAAAATTGCCAGAAGACTATCAAAGGCCCCTAAAATATCAGAGTAATTTTTGATTGTCGTGATCACTTCATTCCATAGACTTTGCTCTGCCATTTACCCTGCCCCTTATGAGTTGGGTTGATCTTACAAAACATGACATAAGGTTGCAAAATCTTTCTCCTTCCCTCTCGTCGTGATCCTGCTATTCTGTTGGGAATTGTTTTTTTGATTTAAGGGATTAAAGATATGATCGTAACGACAACCGATAGCATTGAAGGAAAATCTGTAACGCAATATTGCGGGATCGTTTCTGGGGAAGCCATTTTGGGGGCAAACCTGTTTAAGGATTTCTTTGCCGGGATCCGTGATGTTGTGGGCGGTCGGTCCGGTGCCTATGAAAAAGAATTTCGCAAAGCCAAAGAAGCCGCCTTGGCTGATATGATGGAAGACGCGCAAAGTCTGGGGGCCGATGCGGTTGTTGCGGTTGATCTGGATTACGAAGTTATCGGTGGCGATCAAAAAACCATGTTGATGGTGTCTGCCAACGGCACAGCGGTAAAGCTGGGCTAAGTGATATAATTTAAAAGAGAAATCCCGGCTTAAGGCCGGGATGTTTCTTTTCAGGATGTTCGTTTAACTGCAGCGGCGAAGAAACCGTCACCACCTGCACCGGGCAGGTTGCGATAGACATCGCCGACTTGTTCGAAATTGGCATGGCCTTTCAAGAAAGCCTTTAACATCAGCTCGCCTTCTTCGGGTTGCAGGGAACAGGTGCAATAAACGATGGTGCCGCCGACTTTTACCCAACGGCTTGCCCGGTGCCAAAGGGTGCCTTGAATATCAGCCATCGCCCGGATATCGTCTGATTTTTTCGTCCATAATCCATCGGGGTGGCGGCGCAAGGTGCCGGTTGCCGTGCAGGGCGCATCCAGCAAGATCGCGTCAAATTCACTGTCCGGTTCCCATTCCATCAGGTCTTTGGTCAGAATGTCGGCCTTCAGATGGGTGCGAGCCAGATTTTCTTCCAATTTTTTCAAACGGTTGGTTGATTTATCAACAGCGGTTACGTTTGCGCCAAGGGCCGCAAGTTGCATGGTTTTACCACCGGGGGCCGCGCAAAGATCCAGCACGGTCTTGCCTTTGACATCGCCCAACAGAGTGACGGGATGGGTGGCAGCCGCGTCCTGCACCCACCATGACCCATTGCCATAACCGTCCAGTTCCTCAATCCGCCCGCCGATGGGCAAGCGGATGCTGCCGTTGGGTAGAATTTCCCCGTTCAAACGCTTGGCCCAAATGGCGGCTTCGTCGTTATATTTTGGGGTAATGTCCAGCGGGGGTTCTTTGAGATGTGCCAGGGCAATGGCTTGGGCAGCCTCTTCACCATAGGCGTTTTTCCAGCTTTCGATCAACCAGATGGGGATGTTTTTTTCTGCGATAAAGGCCGGGGCGAATTCTTTGTCAGCTTGTTCACGATCAATCCGGCGCAGGACCGCATTGACTAGTTTTTTATACTGCATAAAATCGACCCGCCCGGTCAAAATTTGTGCTTCGGATAAAACCGCATGCGCCGGTACATGCATAAAATAAAGCTGGGCGACGCCAAGACGCATCACGTTCAGAATATCACGGGCCGCCCCTTTGGGTCGTTTTTCCAGACATTCATCGATTAAATGATCGATAAAACCCTTATGGCGCATGGTTGTGGTTAGAAGCGCGCGGGAAAAAGACTTGGCTTTCGGCGTGAGCTTATCCAGATGGGGATGCGAATTAAAAGCCTCGTCCATCGGGCGTTTTTTACCCAAAACCTGACAAAGTACATCATAGGCAATTCGGCGTGGCATAACGATCATCCCTTTATTTGTCTGAATGGCCGACTCTTAGTTTAAAAAGGCAGAGGGGACAAGTATATTAAACCGTTCACATCCTTTCATAGAAAATGCTAAGTAGATTAATGTCATATGTTGAGTCAGGGAAGTGTCCGATGTTTTTTGTCCGTTTCTTATCGTTTCTATTTGTTGTTATTACGTTTTCTGGCTGTGTGACAAATAATAACCTGCCATCTGATTGTAAGGGGGCACGGGCCCATACCGAGGAATGTGAAAACCTTGTGCGTATGGTGGTATATGGAAAAAAAGCGGCTCAATTTGCCGATCAGAAACAATATGAGCCAGCGATTGACTATTACAAAAAAGCCGCACAGTTGGCTTTGGCGTTCAAACCGGAACTCTATATGGAATATAAGCTCAATCAGGCGCTTTATATTCGTGAAAAAAGCAAGGATACAAACGTTGTTTATGGGTTGAAAAACGCTTTATCCGTCTTGCAACAGGTGGTTCCAGATCTGGAAAAGATTAAAAACGCTAAAACGCGCGCGCATTTCTATAACCAGTTGGGCGCAACACTCAGTGATTTAAGTGATGTTGAAGACGATATCAAATGGGCACAAGGCGCGACCAGTGCGTTTAAGGCCGCCCTTGATCAGATTGACCAAGCAGAGCATCCACAATTGTGGGCGAACCTGCATCATAGTTTGGGAGTCTCTTATTCATCTTTATATTATCTGGATCGTGATATCGCCAATTTAACATTGGCCAAAATGGCTTTTCAAGAAGCGTCTCAGGCTTATTCGCAAGAGAAAAATCTGGAACGTTGGGCCATGTCGATTAATGCGATTGCAGATATTGAAGCCATGCAAGCCATTGAAAATATGACAGAAAAGCAAGTCAAAAAGGCAACGGATGCCTATTTGTTGGTTTTGGATCGTCTAAAGGATACAGATTTATATTATACGTTAGCAACGTCCTTGCATAATCTAGGCATTTTGGTTCAAGAAGTTGGAAAAGCGCAGAAAAATATAGACTTTCTGAATCAATCCATTGGGTATTTTGATAAATCAATGGATTTTTATAATAAATCACGCGATTTAATGCCGTGGGTTTCAGCGCAATCCCATCAGGCCCGCTCTATGAAGCTGAAGGCGCAATTGACAGGTAAAAAGGCTGATTTTGAAGAAGCGGTTTCTTTGTATCGCAATGCAATTGAAACGTTGCCAAAAGATAAAGCCCCAATAATCTGGGCCAAATTACATCGCCAGTTAGGGTATGTTTATTCCAGTTATGGGGAGCAACTGTCCGACCCGAATGGGTTTGAATATGCGATTGGTCTGTATGAAACGGCCTTGACCGTCTATCAACGTGCCGACAATAAAACCGAGGAAGATAGACTGTTGCGTTTAATCGAGCGCAGCAAGCTGTCTATGCTGGAGTTAAGGGCCGCGTCTACCCCCAAGGACCCTTGATGTTATCATTCGTTTTTGTTTCAGGAATACGCGAACGGCTGGTGCGGCGCGTGGGTTGGGTTTGTGCCATTTTTTTGAGGGCAGCGATGCGGTTTTCCATATTGGGGTGGGTGGAAAATAAACTGTCGGTTTTGCGTCCATGCAGCGGATTGACAATAAACATATGGGCGGTTGCCGGATTATTTTCCGCCGCATGATTATCAATGAGGGAAGCCCCTTGATGCATTTTGTTCAAGGCACTGGCCAGCCACATGGGTTGCCCGCAAATCTCGGCCCCGATCCGGTCCGCTTCATATTCACGGGTTCTGGAGATCAGCATTTGCACCAGCATAGCCGCCATTGGGGCGAGGATCATAATTAAAATCCCGCCGATGGGACCGAGTGGATTATTGCGGTTATCACTGGACCCGCCAAAGAAAAAGGCGAAGTTGGCCAGCATGGAAATGGCCCCGGCGATTGTGGCTGTGATGGTCATAATCAAGGTATCGCGGTTTTTAACATGGGCGAGTTCGTGCGCCATAACGCCTGCGATTTCTTCAGGTGACAGCATGTTCAGCAAGCCCGTGGTGGCGGCAACGGCTGCATTTTCAGGATTGCGCCCGGTGGCAAAGGCGTTGGGTTGCGGATTTTCCATAATATAGACTTTGGGCATGGGCAAGTTGGCCCGTTTGGCAAGGTCGGCGACCATCTGGTAAAATTCCGGTGCGCTTTGGGCATCGACGGGGCGTGCGCCATACATGCGCAAAACCACTTTGTCGGAATTCCAGTAGGAAAAGGCATTCATGCCCAAGGCAATGACAAAGGCAATGACCATACCGCTTTCGCCACCGATCATATATCCGATCGCGAGGAACAAACCGGTCATGCCAGCTAGTAACAAGGCGGTGCGTGCGTAGCTCATAAGCTCTAATTCCATTGCAAAATTACTGAACACTGAGTATTTAGGGAGAAAGAACTTAAATCCGCAACCCCTTTGAGGTTCCGTCATGTCTGAATCATCCGAAAATAAGCCGAAGTTTACAGCAACCGACGTTGTGCGCAACGAAGATGGCCGCCCGATTGCCCCGCAACCGGCCCGTAAATTTGAAACAATGGCGGATCAGGAAGATAAACCAGCTGAAGTCGGTGGACGCGAGGGCCCCGACCCGACCCGTTTTGGTGATTGGGAAAAAGGCGGGCGTTGCGTCGATTTTTAAGGGCATCTTGTAGCCTGTCTTAGACTTGGTCAAATACACTTATTGGTGTGTAGATAAAATTATACTCGTTATGATATATTTCTGTTGTCGTCAGGATGGCAGGAATGATCAATGCGGTCAGTTTTCTTTTTTATCATATCAATGTGCATGATGTTGTGGGCACAGAAGGCTGAGGCCAGGGATGTTCTGCCCGGTCCGATCCGTGCCGAGGTTTTGCAGGTGATTGATGGCGATACACTGGATGTTCGTGCGCAAATTTGGCTCGGACAGTATATTCAAACCCGTGTACGGTTATCCCAAATTGATACACCGGAATTACGTGGGCGGTGCGCGGCTGAAATTGATCGCGCGCAGCAGGCTAAGAATGCACTGACAGACATTGTCAAATCTCGCAAAATCTGGTTAAAAAATATCCATTATGGCAAGTATGCGGGCTGGGTTTTAGCGCAATTGGAAACCGATCAAGGGGTGGAACCGGTCGCATTCCTGATCGAAAAGGGGTTGGCGCGACCCTATGACGGTAAAAAACGCCGTTCATGGTGTCCGTGATTTTTATTCCATCTTAACAGTCTTTGCGCTATCCCTAGTGCTGAATGTGACGCACGGATACGTTAATGGTTACGATTTTCAACCAATTTGTAGACTGGTTTTTAAAGCGCGAAGAAGGTACTGGCGAAGAAGGTCAGGGGCCGTTGGCGCTTATGCAGGATATCGGTGACGTCCATGTGTTAATCGCCGAGCCTGAAGGAAAATTTGCCAGTGATGAAGCCAAGGAAGCCTTGCTTCAAGGGCTTGTTATCCCCTTAAATGAACGTGTTGGGTTATCTGCGCGTCGTACGGCCCATGTTTTTAAGCGAACCAATAAAGGAACGTTGGAAAATCAATTTGAAGATGTTCTGCGGGATGGGCGCGCGTTATTGCAAAAAGAAGGGGCCGACCTGTTGATATGGGGCAAGGTGGAACCTGAATTACAGTCTGTGCGGTGGTATTTTTTAAGTGGTGTTGTAGGAAATGCCAATTTAGGCATGCCCGGTTTTGCCGAAAACTTGTTGGTGCCGTTTGAACCGGATATGGGATCACTGGATGTTTTGTATGCGGCTATTTTTGCAGCGTGTGTGCCGTCTCATCCCAGTCAGGCATTGAAGATCGGTGAACATTTATTGAATGCGGTTGATCCGTTGACCAAATTACCTGCCGGATTAAGCCCGCGTAAAACCAGTCAGCCGGTGAAGGTTTCCACAATGGGCATGTGTGCGGTTGTTCTGGCCAATATTGCGCGTCGCGCCAAGGAACTTGGCTGGTTCGACCCGGCCTTAAAAGCCTTTAAGACTTGGGAAGATTTGGTTGAAAAAGAAAAAACACCGCAGGAATGGGCCTTGGTCAATAATCATTATGGTTGGTTGTTTGAAGAAATGGCAACCCATAAGGAAGATAAGCAGGCGGTTGAACATATTGAACAGGCCATTCGCCATTTTGAAGGGGTTTGCACTGTTTTCACCCCCAAATCCTATCCGTTGGAATGGGCCGCTGTTCAGATGCGTATTGCGGGTATGTGCGCGCGCATGGGCCGTAGTTTGAGCGAGCCGGATTATCTGCAAAAAGCAGCACGTTATTTTAAAAAATCTTTGGATGTTTACACACAAAAACGATATCCGCTGAATTGGGCTGATGCCATGTCGCATATGGCAAAGGCTTTGATGTTGCATGGGCAAATGGTGAAAGGGGCGCAGTCACTGGAACAAGCCGGTGTGGCCTTTCAGGCGGTGTTAAAAATCTATACACCAGAAAAATATCCCGCCCAATGGGCGAATACGCAAAATAATTTGGGGGCAACTTTATTTGCCTTAGCCAAACGTGACCCGTCAACGGTGGCCTGGATTGAACATGCCCTGATGTGTTTTAACGAAGCGCGGTCCTATTATGCGGAAAACGGCAAAGTGCAATTGGCGCATGTGATTGATAAGAATATTTTGCGGGCACAAAGTCTGAAGGAACAGATTGAAGAAGATATTGAAAATGACTTGTTAAATTGAGTCAAATAAGCCGGAAAAACGCTGAATTCGTTATTTACCCTTCTCTGCCTTGAAGCTATGATGCCGCCAAGCTGAGCTTTGCATAAGGAAAACCTGAGAAAATGAAAGTCCTCGTTACAGGAACGGCCGGTTTTATCGGTTACCATCTGGCTGAAAAATTAATTGCCAACGGTCATGAGGTGGTTGGTATTGATTGTGTCACCGATTATTACGATGTTTCCTTGAAAGAAGCGCGTCTGGCTCGTTTAAAACGACATGCAGCTTTTACAGAAATTCGCGAAGATTTGGCCAATGCCGAGGCCATTATGCAGGCTTTTGCCGATCATAAACCGACGCATTGTGTCAATTTGGCGGCTCAGGCCGGGGTGCGATACTCGTTGGAAAACCCGGCAGCTTATACCCATTCAAACATTGATGGTTTTCTCAGCATTTTAGAAGCGTGCCGTCATCATCCGGTGGACCATCTGGTCTTTGCATCGACCAGTTCTGTTTATGGCGGTAATAAGAATATGCCGTTTTCCGAACATGACAGTACCGAACATCCCATGACATTGTATGCGGCAACCAAAAAAGCCAATGAACTGATGGCCCATAACTATGCGCATTTGTTCAATATTCCGGCAACCGGAATGCGCTTTTTTACGGTTTACGGACCGTGGGGTCGACCGGATATGGCATTGTTTTTATTTACCAAGGCCATTCTTGAAGGCAAGCCGATCAATGTCTTCAATCATGGTAATATGGAACGCGATTTCACCTTTGTCGAAGATATCGTTGAAGGGATCTTCCGCCTGTTGTCCAAACCGCCGCAAAAGGATGAAAACTGGGATGCCAAGAATCCGGATCCCTGTACCAGCGGTATTGGTCCTTACCGTATTGTCAATATCGGGAATTCGCGCTGTGAAAAACTGACACGCTATATCGAAATTCTGGAAGAAAAATTGGGTCGTAAGGCTGAAAAGAATATGTTGCCCATGCAGGACGGTGATGTTCCGGCGACCTGGGCGGATACAAGTGAATTGAATAAAATTACTGGCTATGCCCCCAATACCAGCATTGAAGAAGGCGTTGGTCGGTTTGTTGAATGGTATCTTGATTTTTATAATGTGGACGTATGATGCATAATCGTAAAATTGCCGTTATCGGCCTTGGATATGTGGGTTTGCCGGTTGCCGTTTCTTATGGGCGGGCCGGCTATCAAACCATCGGTTTTGATATTGATCAGGGGCGGGTTGCGGAACTGAACACAGGCTATGATCGCACCGAAGAAGTGGATGAAGGTGACGTTTTACACGACAGCCTGACCTATACATGTGATCTGGATGAATTGCGCAAGGCCGATTTCTTTATTGTGACGGTCCCGACCCCGATTGACGATGCGCATCGTCCCGACATGGGGGCTGTTTTGGCGGCATCGCGCACGGTTGGTTCTGTCTTGAAAAAAGGTGATATTGTTGTTTATGAGTCCACCGTTTATCCCGGTGCGACCGAGGAAGAATGCGTCCCGGTTCTGGAACAAATTTCCGGCTTGTCCAATCAAGGTGATTTTGCAGTGGGTTATTCGCCGGAACGGATCAATCCGGGCGATAAGCAACACCGTTTTGAAACCATTTTGAAGGTGGTCTCCGGTCAGGATGCAGACACACTGGATATTGTTGCAAAAGTTTATGAGTCTGTTGTGACGGCGGGTGTGCATCGCGCGGCGAACATCAAAACGGCTGAGGCCGCAAAGGTGATTGAAAATACGCAACGGGATTTAAATATCGCTTTTGTTAACGAATTGTCGCAAATTTTCGAACGTGTCGGCATCGACACCCATGATGTTTTGGAAGCTGCTGGCACAAAATGGAATTTCTTGAAATTTACACCGGGCTTGGTGGGTGGTCACTGTATCGGTGTGGATCCTTATTATTTGACGCATAAGGCCGAACAACTGGGCCATCATCCGCAAGTGATTTTGGCGGGGCGCCGTGTGAATGACCGTATGGGATATCATATCGCCATGCAGGCGGTAAAAATGCTGATGAAGCGCGGGCGCAAGGATGATCCGGTCGTGACCATTTTGGGTCTGACATTCAAAGAAAACGTTCCCGATCTGCGCAATTCCAAAGTTGTGGACATTATTACGGAATTGCAGGATATGGATATTCAGGTACAAATTACCGATCCGTGGGCAGAAAAAGACGAAGCCCATGAAGAATACGGTGTAACCCTGATTGATGAAAGTGATCTCGCGCCAGCCGATGTGGTGATTATGGCGGTATCGCATCAGAAATTCCTTGAGAAAGGCTGGGCACTGCCTGTTTCCTTGTTGAAAGAGAAGAAAGGCGCGGTTATTGATATTAAATCCTGTCTGGATCGCAATAGCTGCCCGGCAGATATCGAACTTTGGCGCCTGTAAGCGAGGCATCTGCCATGCAGCCTAAAGCCCTGATCGTTGTTTCGGAAGATTGGTATTTTTTATCCCATCGTCTTCCCTTGGCAAGACGATTAAAGGCAGAAGGCTATGATGTGGCGCTGGCTTGTCGTTTTTCCGACAAACGCAAAGAAATTGAAAGTCACGGTGTACGCTGTTTTTCTGTGAATTTTCAACGTGATGGCATTTCACCGCTTCAGGCCTTAAAAACGGTTTCGGCTTTGCGTGCGATTTATAAACAAGAACGCCCCGATCTGGTGGTCCATGTTGCCTTGTTTACCGTGCTTCTCGGTACAATAGCGGCTATTTTCTCACCGGCTAAAAAAGTATTAAACCTTGTCACAGGTCTTGGGTTTTCCTTTATTTCCAATAGCCTGAAAGCCCGTATTATTCGCACGGTTGTATCCGTTGCCTTTTGGGGCTTTGCCCGCACAAAAAAGGTCAATATGCTGGTGCAGAACCGGGATGATCTTGCCTTGATGTCGGGGTTTGGGTTTAGCGAAGATCATAATCTGTTTCTGGTGCGTGGTTCCGGCGTGGATGCGGTGCATTTTCATCCGGCACCTGCCCTGCCCCAGCCGCCTTTAATCACATTTGTCGGGCGTTTGTTATGGGCAAAAGGTGTGGGGGAGATAATAGAGGCTGCCCGGTTATTGAAAGAACGTGGACAAGATATCCGTATCGCACTTGTCGGTGATATTGATGCGCTTAACCCACAAAGTGCAACACAGGATGATCTGGCAAGCTGGCAAGCTGATGGATTGGTCGAATGTTGGGGGCGACGAACGGATATTGCCGATATTTATCGCCAATCCACCGTGGCGTTATTGCCGTCATGGCGCGAAGGATTGCCCAAAAGTCTTTTGGAAGCCGCGGCTTGTGGGCTGGCGATGATTGCAACCGATGTACCGGGCTGTCGCGAGATCGTACGGGATCAGGAAAACGGTCTTTTGGTCCCGCTTCAAAATAGCGTTGCATTGGCGAATGCGATTGAATGCCTCGCCAAGAACCCTGCCCTTTGCGCAGAGTTTGGGGCTGCAGCGCGTCGTTTTGTCGATGAAGAATTAAACGATCAGGCGATAATGGATAAAACCATGTCTGTTATTCATCAGATAACGGCTTAATGGGCAGAATTTTGGAGAAGTTATGCACTATCTGACCATTTTCATTGCTGTTCTTATCCTCAGTGTGTTGGCAACGGGTGGTGTGTTGGCCTATTTACGCCATAAGGCCATTCTGGACCATCCCAACGAACGCAGTTCCCATTCCATACCGACCCCGCGTGGCGGAGGGATCGGGATGTTAATTGTTATTCTGCCTGCGTTGATTGGGATTAACTTTTTCTGGGAAGACACTTTGGCAATTGCACCGTTTGCCTTGGGCGGTGCGTTTGTTCTGGCGTTATTGTCATGGCTGGATGATTTGCGTGATTTGGGGGCCGGGGTGCGTTTTGCGGTGCAGTTTATCTGTGTCGGGTTATGTGTCTTTTTCTTACCCCCCAGTGAGACAGGCTATATCGGGGGGTTTATGCCCGTATGGCTGGAAAAAATCCTGCTGGTTTTGGGGTGGGTCTGGTTTATTAATCTCTTTAATTTTATGGACGGGATTGATGGTATCTCCGGTGTTGAAATTGCCTCCATTGGGGCGGGGCTGGCCTTGTTCGGCTTTGCGTTGCATCTGGGTGATAGCTTTATTCTGACAGCCCTTGTTTTATGTGCATCTGCCCTTGGTTTTTTGAAGTGGAACTGGCATCCCGCCAAGGTTTTTATGGGTGATGTCGGGAGTATCCCGATCGGTTTTCTCTTGGGCTGGATGTTGATTTTACTGGCCGGGCAAGGCTTTGTTCTGATTGCGGTATTAATTGCGCTTTATTATATGGTGGATGCAACGTTCACCTTGATTAAACGCCTGCTGCGTGGGGAGAAGGTCTGGCAAGCCCATCGCGAACATTTTTACCAACAGGCAACACAAAAAGGTTTGCGCCATGATCAGGTTGCATTGCGGATTTTGGCATTGAATATGGTGCTGATTGCTTCGGCTTGGGTGGCTTATGACGTCACTTTATTGGGCGGACTGGCCTTGGCAATTCTAAGCGTTACTGTTTTGTTGTTCCATTTTAAAAAAGGATCGCAAAACGATGTCTAATATTCTGGTGACCGGGGCCACAGGTTTTGTCGGACAGGCTTTGTGTCAACACCTGTTGAGGAACGGGCATCGGGTTGTTGCGACTTATCGAACGCATAAAACCGATTTGAATTGTGACTGGCTTCAAATTGGTGATATGGATGGCAATACCGACTGGGCCGATAAACTCACCGGGATTAATGTTGTTATCCATCTTGCCGCGCGTGTTCATATGATGCAGGAAGGCGCAAGCGATCCCTTGGCGACATACCGTGCGATCAATCGGGATGGGACCTTGTGTCTGGCAAAAGCGGCACAATCCCAAGGGGTGAAGCGGTTTGTCTTTTTAAGCACCATCAAGGTAAATGGAGAAAAAACGCAAAAGGATCAGCCATTCAGGGTAGTAATTGATCAGTCCCCTGTTGACCCCTATGGTCTGTCAAAATGGGAAGCAGAAGAAGGCCTGCGCACCTTGGAACAACAGACAGGACTGGAAGTTTGTATCCTGCGTCCACCGTTGGTTTATGGTCCGGGTGTGAAAGCCAATTTCCTGAGCTTTTTGAAATTGGCAGACAAAGCTCTGCCGGTACCGTTTAAATGTCTGCATAATCAACGCAGCCTTGTAAATGTGGAAAATCTGGCGGATGCACTGATGATATGTAGCCAACATCCGAACGCGGTCCATAAAACATATTTAATCAGTGATGGGCATGATTTAAGCGTGGCTGACATGTTTGCCTTGATGGCGCAAAAACTGAAACGCCCTTGCCGGATGATCCCGCTTCCTGTCTTTGTTCTGAAAATATTGGGAAGAATAACAGGCAAATCAGCCGCAATTGATCGTTTAACACAAAGTTTGCAAGTTGATGGACAAACCATCCAAAAAGAATTGAACTGGACCCCGCCTGTTTCGGTGGAAAGCGGTTTTGAAAAGATGGTGAGTTGGTATAAAGGTTGAAGTCAGCCTGAAAACAAGGTACTTGAATTATTCGGTTTTTCTTTAGTCTGCCGGGATGTCATGGCGTTTACTTTTAGCAAAATACCCGGGCGCGGATGGGTTGCCCTGTTCCATGATCTGTTGATGACGGCAGTGTCGTTTAATGTCGCGCTTTATTTGCGACTGGGCAATGATTTCCATAATTATCTGGAAGTTGTGCGCACGGGTACGCCTATTTTGGTGACCTTGGCAGCAGCTGTCTTTTATCTGATGGGGCTTTATAAGGGAATTTGGCGTTATGCCTCCATGCGTGATTTGATCGCCATCACCAAATCCGCCAGTATTTTGATCCTGATTTTCGCGCTTGTGATGTTTATGACAACGCGATTGGAAGCCTTGCCCCGTTCTGTTCCTGTCATCAACTGGTTTGTGTTGATGGCTTTGTTGGGAGCGCCTCGTTTTATTTATCGCATGCTGAAAGAGCGTCGTCTGGATTTATCGAATTTAGTAAGCGACACCCCCAAAATTCCGGCGCTTTTGGTTGGGGCAAGCGATGGGGCGGATTTGTTTCTACGCGCTATTGAACGCAATCCCAACATCCCTTATCAGCCCGTTGGTCTGGTGGCAGAAAAAAAATCACGGGCCGGATTGGATATGTTGGGTGTTCCCGTTTTAGGGATGTTGGATGAATTGCCCGATATTATTGCCGACTTGGCAAAGAAGAATAAAAAGCCGCAACGCCTGATTTTAACGAAAGATGATTGGCCCGGTGAAAAAGTGCGTAAACTTTTGGCTTTGGCGGATGAGTTGGGAGTTCCCTTGTCGCGCTTACCTAAAATGACCGATTTGCGCAGTGGTCAAGTGGATCAGATTGAGGTGCGTCCCATTGATGTGGAAGATTTATTGGGGCGTCCGCAGAAGGCCTTGGATAAATCGCTGCCTAAGGATTTGATTTCCGGTAAAAAAGTCTTGGTAACCGGGGCTGGTGGCTCTATCGGGAGTGAACTTGTTCGCCAGATTTGTAGTTTTGATCCTTGCGAGATTTTGTTGTTGGAGGCTTCAGAATATGCGCTGTATACCATCGATATGGAAGTATCGCGCACCTTCCCGGATTTAAAACGGCAGGCCTTAATTTGTAATATCCGTGATCGTTATCGCCTGAATGATATTTTCGAAACCAATAAGCCGGACTTGGTGTTTCATGCAGCGGCCTTAAAGCATGTGCCTTTGGTGGAAGAAAACCCGGTGGAAGGGATTTTGACCAATGCGGTCGGCACCCGAAATGTTGCAGACGCCTGTGTTGCCCACGGTATTCAGGCGATGGTGCAAATTTCCACCGATAAGGCCGTGAACCCGACCAATATTATGGGGGCGAGCAAACGCATTGCAGAAAGTTATGCGCAGGCCTTGGATATCAAAAAAGCGGGATGCCGGTTCACGACCGTACGATTTGGCAATGTGTTGGGATCAACCGGGTCGGTTGTCCCCTTATTTGAAAAGCAGTTGCGCGCAGGTGGACCGTTGACCGTCACGGATAAAGAAATGAACCGTTTCTTTATGACGGTTCGCGAAGCGGTGGAACTGGTTTTACAAGCCGCCGTTTTGGCGCAAAAAGACAATGTACTGGATGGGAAAATCTGTGTTCTGGATATGGGGGAACCGGTTAAAATCCTTCATTTGGCGGAACAAATGATTAAATTATCCGGTTTGCAACCTTATCAGGATATCGATATTCAGTTCACGGGTTTGCGCCCCGGTGAAAAACTATATGAAGAGATTTTCCACGGGGATGAACCGCCAACCCCCTCTACCCAAGAAGGCATTTTAATTGCCACACCGCGTGTGCTGGATGCCGATATGCTGGCGCAGACATTGGATCGTATTGAAACCAAATGTCGCAATCGCGATACAATTGCTGCCTTGCATGTGGTCAAGGAACTGGTGCCGGAACTGGATCATCCGTTTTTTAAAGAACAGATTTAAAGACGTTTTTCTTTTTTATCTGCTGCGTTTGATCACAGTTTGCTGAGACGCCATTTGACACAAACGCCTTCCCCGCGCAAGGGACCTTGCATGACAATCTGATCGGTATGTCGCACATGACCGGGACGTGCAACATAGATACTTTCGCGAATATCAAGCTTGCCACCCTGTACCCGTAAATGCCAGCCGGCGCCATTGTGGGTTTTTAATAGAACGGCCTGTCCGTCTTGAACCAACGAGGCATGCACATCGGGATGCAGATGCAAACTGATGGCGTAGGTCGATCCACCCATACCGATTAATTTGTCTTCAACACGCAAGTCGGTGCCGGTTTTATTCATATAGACACTACGCTGATGGATCAGGCCGAAACTGGCTTGATAGGCATTGTGTTGGGCCTCGATCAGGACTTGCCCGTTATCTTCAAACCGTTGTGCCGATATGTCGGCCTGATAGGGTTTGATGCCGCCCCCATGCAAGACGTTGAAACAGTTTTTATCATCAACCGTTAAACAGTTGTGTGCGGCGGTCGCAGACAAGGCATCATGCCAGCTGGGGTCGCCACCGACGGCGCAGCCGCAATTGACCAGCAATCGTTCATTATCAGAACTGACTTCTAAACTGAGCGGGGCAGCATGACCGAAGGGATGTCGTTGGATATCCGGCGGCCCGGCAACGTCCATTAACAAGACAGTGCGTCCGGCTTCAATACGTTGATAACCGCTGTGGCGGGCATCGCTGAGCGGTTGGCCGATATTGCCGGTGCGGTCCAACAATTGATCAATTGCGTCACGCTGGCCTTCTTGGGAGCCATGAAACAAGGCAAATCCGCCATCGGTATGGCGCAATGTTCGGATCATGGGGGCCATACGATCAATATTCAGGCGAAAACGATCCGGGCATTCCTTGTGCAGTTCACTAAAAATATCCATGATTTCAAGGGTCATCTGCAAAACATCGCACAGTGTTTCAGCCGAACGTGAAATATGACCGCCATCGGCAAGAATTTGGCGATCCAGTTCTTGTGTGATGCGTTCTAGAACGCGCGGTGTTTTTTTCTCAAACCCTTTGATAAACAAACTGATGTAAAGTTGTCCGCGCAAGGCGCGCAATAACGTATAACCCGTTAAATCGTGAAAACGCGCGCGCGACAGGTGCGAGGCCTGTAAAGACAGGCTGCTTTTAAAATCACGGACAAAATCATCATCGGCACTGCTACAAAGCTTATCAATATTGGCCATCCAGTTGATCAAGCGTTCACCCATGACATCGGCACGCCATGCAAGGGGGCCCCAGACACCGTGAAGGTCCAGCCAGCTTTGGATATATTGGCGGGCAGTGACGATGGCATCTGCATCATTACTTTGGGCGAGATCGTTTAACCATGAAAAACCATGAACCCAGCTTTGCCAGGCAAGGTCATCTTGTGCTGTTGTCCAGGGATGGTCGCTACTTTTATAGGTCCGTCCGGCAAAGGGGAACTTCCCGTCTTTTAACAGCGCAACATTTTCCGGGTGGTTCACCTTCAGGTTATCAGGTAAGGCGATAATGTCCAACTGTGGATTTTTGCGCAGGGTAACCAGATAGAGCGGCGAGCGATAAAGCAAGGCGCGCGCTTTGTTCAACCCTTTTTGCCATATGGGTTGTTCGTGGATATTTTCTTTATGTTTCAATGACATAAAACCATCTCGGGCAAAAGAATGTGCGATGCAACAGAAATCACATTTATTACCTATCAGGTTCATCGAAAGGGCACAAGATGTGCGCAAAAAAAAGCGATCCGTCTTTTGAAAAAACGGATCGCCAAGAAGGGGATCTTGTACAAAAAATTAGATTTCCGGGAACCAGACGTCCAGAATGCCCAATTCCTCTAACTTCTGAACAACGACCTCTGCGGCTTCTTCTGCGTTCAGTTTGGAGCCATCCAGATGGATATCCGGGTTTTCCGGCGCTTCGTAAGGTGATGAAATACCTGTAAAGTTTGGCAAATCACCAGCGCGCGCCTTGGCATAAAGGCCTTTGACATCGCGTTCTTCGCAAATCTCCAGTGGTGTATCGACGAAAATCTCGATGAACTCGCCTTCTTCCAATAACTCACGCGCCATTTTGCGCTCTGATCGGAATGGCGAGATAAAGGATGTCAGGGTTATGAGACCGGCATCAACAAACAGTTTGGCCGTTTCACCGATACGACGGATATTTTCCACCCGATCGGCATCACTGAAACCGAGGTCTTTGTTCAAACCGTGGCGGATGTTGTCGCCATCCAGTGCATAGGTATGTTTATGCAGGGAATGCAGTTTCTTTTCCACAAGGTTGGCAATGGTGGATTTGCCCGAACCGGACAGACCTGTAAACCACAAGACACAGGAACGTTGAGCTTTACGTTCAGCACGTTCTTTTTTGCTGATATCAAGGGCTTGCCAATGCACATTGCTGGCCCGGCGCAGGGCATGGTCGATCATGCCGACACCGACAGTGGCGTTGGTATAACGATCGATCAAGATGAAACGACCTGTCCCCCGGCTATCCACATAGCTGTCAAAGGCAACATTACGGTCAAGGGCAACATTACAAATGCCGACTTCGTTGAGTTCCAATGTTTTGGCGGCGGCTTCTTCCAAGGTATTGACATTGACCTTGTGTTTCAGCTCGCTGATTTGCGCACCTGCCGTTTGAGTACCGAATTTAATCAGATAAGATCGACCGGGCAAAAGGGCATCGTCATGCATCCAGATGATCTTGGCTTCGAACTGATCGGCATAATCGGGACGGGATTTGACATCGACCAACATATCCCCGCGTGAAATATCAATTTCATCTTTCAAGGTGATGGTAACAGCTTGTCCGGCAATGGCTTCTTCCAAATCCCCATCCAGTGTGACGATACGATCAACGATGGAGGTTTGACCAGAAGCCGGAATGGCAATTTCATCGCCCGGTTTGACGCTACCGGCTTCAATCGTTCCGCTAAATCCACGGAAATCGAGGTTGGGACGGTTGACCCATTGAACAGGCAAGCGAAACGGTTTTTCTTTCAAATCGGACGCCACTTGAACGGTTTCCAGATAATGCATCAAGGTCGGGCCGTCATACCAGTCGGTTTGCGGGCTTCGATCAATGATGTTATCGCCGTTTAATGCGGAAATGGGAATGCAGGCAATGTCTTCAAAGCCTAAATCCTTGGCAAATTCACGATAAGATTTTTCAATATTGCGGAATGTATCTTCGTCATAATCCACAAGGTCCATCTTGTTGACGGCAACGACGATTTTACGAATACCAACGAGGGAGACAATATAGCTGTGACGTTTGGTTTGCGTCAAAATCCCTTTGCGACCATCGACAAGGATAACGGCCACATCGGCGTTAGATGCGCCTGTTGCCATGTTACGGGTATATTGCTCATGCCCCGGCGTGTCGGCAACGATGAATTTGCGTTTATCGGTTGAGAAAAAGCGATAGGCCACATCAATGGTAATGCCCTGTTCGCGTTCAGCCTGAAGGCCATCCAGCAGCAAGGCATAATCGATTTCCCCACCTTGGGTGCCAACTTTTTTGGAATCGGCTTCAAGGGCGGCAAGCTGGTCTTCAAAAATCAGTTTAGAATCCCAAAGTAAACGACCGATCAAGGTGCTTTTGCCGTCATCAACAGAACCGCAGGTGATGAAGCGCAACAGGCTTTTATTTTCCTGTGCGTTCAGATAAGCCAGAATGTCGTCGGCGATAAGGTCGGATTGGTGAGCCATTAGAAGTAGCCCTCTTGTTTTTTCTTTTCCATGGAACCGGCTTGATCATGGTCGATCAAACGGCCCTGACGTTCGGATGTGCGCGTCAGCAACATTTCCTGAATGATTTCCGGCAAAGTTGCGGCTTCGGATTCCACCGCACCGGTCAAGGGATAACATCCCAATGTGCGGAAACGCACGGATTTCATCATCGGTGTTTCGCCGTCTTTTAAAGGCAGACGATCATCATCGACCATAATCAACATACCGTCGCGTTCCACAACCGGGCGTTCTTTTGCGTAATAAAGCGGCACGATGGGGATGTTTTCTTTGTAGATATATTGCCAGATATCCAGTTCCGTCCAATTGGACAGTGGAAATGCACGAATGCTTTCGCCCGGTTTAACACGGGCGTTGTAAACGTTCCACAATTCGGGACGCTGGTTTTTCGGATCCCAACGATGATTTTCTGAACGGAAAGAGAAAACGCGCTCTTTGGCGCGGGATTTTTCTTCATCCCGACGTGCCCCACCGAAGGCTGCATCGAATTTATATTTATTCAAGGCCTGTTTCAGGGCGTCTGTTTTCATCACGTCAGTATGCATGGCGGATCCGTGGCTGAACGGACCAATGCCTTGCTTGACACCGTCTTCGTTAATATGGATCAACAGATCAAAGCCGTATTCTTGTGCAATGCGGTCACGAAACTCGATCATTTCCTTGAATTTCCATGTGGTATCCACATGCATCAGGGGAAAGGGCGGTTTGGACGGGTAAAAGGCTTTGCGTGCCAGATGCAGCATAACGGCTGAATCTTTGCCGATGGAATAAAGCATCACCGGGTTTTCAAATTCAGCCGCGACCTCACGGATGATGTGAATGCTCTCGGCTTCAAGCTGCTTAAGGTGGGTTAGATCTGTGGTATCCATCTTATATCCTATCTTTGGACACATGTAATTTGACAGCAACCTAGTGTGTTCAGGGATCAGAGTCAAAGATAAAATACATAATTTGTGTAAAATAAATTATAAATACATAAATAAAATGTTTAATAAGACATATAAGAAACCGCTAAACCATTTCAGTTATAGCGGTTTCTTTGGGTTTTAGGTAGCTTTTATCGCCCGGATTGGGTCAGGTCTTCTTCCGGGTAGGCACCGATATGGTGGATGGAAAGGTCTGCACCGCGGAATTCTTCTTCTTGTTCCAGGCGGATACCGACGGTTTTTGCCAAGGTGCCGTAAACGACAAATCCAGCAATGGCGGCAAAGACAACCCCGATGAGGGAGCCGACCAATTGCGCCATAAAGGTAACGCCGCCCATGCCGCCCAAGGCTTCCAGACCGAAGATGCCACAGGCAATGCCGCCCATCAGGCCGCACATGCCGTGTAAGGGCCAAACACCGAGAACGTCATCAATTTTCCATTTGTTTTGGCATTGTTCAAATCCCCAAACAAACAAGGCACCCGCAATGCCACCAGTTGCCAAAGCCCCGACAGGGTGCATGACATCTGATCCGGCACAAACGGCCACCAGACCAGCCAAAGCCCCGTTGTGAATGAAGCCGGGGTCATTGCGACCAACGATCAAGGCAGTCAGAATGCCGCCGATCATCGCCATCAGGGAATTTACGGCCACCAGACCAGTCACACCATCGAGACTTTGCGCCGACATAACGTTAAAGCCAAACCAACCGACACATAAAATCCACGAACCAAGCGCAAGAAAGGGAATATTGCTGGGTGGAATACCGATGACGGAACCGTCTTTTTTATAACGTCCCATGCGTGCGCCCAGCATAACAACAGCCCCAAGCGCGATCCAGCCGCCAACGGCGTGAACGACAATGGAACCGGCGAAATCATGGAAAGCTGCACCGAAGGCATTTTCAATCCAGCCTTGCAGGCCGAAATTACCATTCCAGACAATCCCTTCGAAAAAGGGGTAAACAAGGCCGGTTAAAATGGCTGTGGCCATCAATTGCGGGAAAAATTTGGCGCGTTCGGCAATGCCACCGGAAATAATGGCAGGAATGGCAGCGGCAAAGGTTAAAAGGAAGAAAAATTTGACCAGATCAAAGCCGCTTTTGGCGAATAAATCCCCCGTTGCCCCTGAAATAACGCTGGCGGGTGCCAAAAAGCTGACGCCGTAAGCGACCATATAACCGACGAAAAAATAAGCAACGGTTGAGACGGCAAAATCAACGATAATTTTGACCAACGCATTGACCTGATTTTTACGACGTACTGTACCAACTTCTAAAAATGCAAAGCCCGCGTGCATGGCGAGGACCATAATGGCCCCCATGAGCACGAAGAAAACATCTGCACCAATTTTTACGGTTTCCATAATTTCTCTACCTTAGTTTTGCCCAATGATCCCTGTCGTCCCAAAATCGAAAGGGATCTTCTGAAAATGAAGATTGCGCCCTTTTAATCAAGAATTGTGCCAGACGAGGTGCTTTTCGTGCGGGTGCTATATTTTCTGCCGATTCTTATGGGCATTTGTCTAAAAAATATGCAGGGGAAAATTTGCACAATTGCTAATCATATAGGCAGTTGACTGTCTATTTTTTAATCAAAATGCATTATGCATATTTTTTAATCTGAAAGGCTGGAGCTGAAAAAAGAAAGTCCCGTTACTCAATGAAGAGTAACGGGACGACCTTTGGGAAGGTAGAGATGATTGTAATCGAGGGCCGATTACATAGTTTGGGAGCCGCGACCGAATTCCGGATATGCTTCCATACCCAATTCAGCACGATCCAAACCAAGCTCCTCATCTTCAGCGGAGCAACGGATGCCAACTGTTGCTTTCAACACAGTCCAGACGATAGCAGACGCAACGATTACGAATGCACCGATAGACAGAACGCCGATCGCTTGAGTGACAAATGAGGTATCGGCATTGGTGGCCGGGACGATCATTGTGCCCCAGATACCGCATGCCAGGTGAGCGGAGATTGCACCAACAACATCGTCGATTTTCAGTTTATCCAGCAGCGGTACAACAAAGACCACAATAACACCACCGACAGCGCCGATCAGGAAGGCAGAAGCCAGTGTTGGTGTATCCGGGCCAGCCGTGATGGAAACCAAACCACCGATGGCACCGTTGAGTGTCATGGACAGATCGACTTTTTTGTAAATAACTTGTGTCAAAATGGCTGCGGCGATTGTTCCGCCTACGGCTGCCATATTGGTGTTGATAAAGATGTTGGAAATCGCAATGGCATCAGCCGCAGTCCCAAGGGCGAGTTGTGAGCCGCCGTTAAAGCCGAACCAGCCGAGCCACAGGATGAATGTACCCAATGTTGCCAACGGCAGGTTGGAGCCCGGGATCGGTGCAACGCGACCTTCAGCGTCATACTTGCCTTTACGGGCACCCAGGATGATCGCACCAGTCAGTGCACACCAGCCACCGGTTGAGTGAACCAGCGTGGAGCCTGCGAAATCGGCAAAGCCCATTTCAGACAACCAGCCGCCGCCCCACTGCCATGCAGCGATTACCGGATAGATGAAACCGGACAGGACGACAACGAAACCAAGGAACGGCCAGAATTTAATGCGTTCAGCTACAGTACCGGAAACAACGGACGCCGCAGTTGCAACGAAAACCATTTGGAAGAACCAGTCGGAAGAAGAGGCATACCCACCGGAGAAGTCGCCACCAAGTGCAGTTGCGTCATCCGGTCCCCAGATAGAGAAAGACCCGATAAAGCCGCCATCAACACCAGCGTACAGCAGGTTGTAGCCAACCAGATAGAACATAAAGCCGGAAACCGCGTAAAGAACGATGTTTTTCAGGCAGATGGTTGCGGTGTTTTTAGAGCGCACAAGGCCGGATTCCAGCATGGCGAAGCCTGCTGCCATAAACATGACAAGGAAGCCGCAAACAAGAAAGAGGAAGGTGTTGAGGATGTATTGTACTTCGGTTGTCGGTGCATCTTCAGCCAAGGCTGGTTCGATGGCGACGATCAGCCCCAGCAGGGCGATCCATGAGATTTTGGAGAATTTTTTCCACACAGTCATTATCAAAACTCCTTAAAGTGCTTCGTCGTCTGATTCGCCTGTGCGGATACGCACGGCTTTGGAAACGTCATAAACAAAAATTTTACCGTCACCGATGCGACCGGTTTCGGCAGAGGTGCGGATGGTTTCCACAACGCTTTCAACCATGTCGTCGGATGTAACGATTTCAATTTTGACTTTCGGCAGGAAATTCACGACATATTCTGCGCCGCGATAAATTTCTGTTTGCCCTTTTTGCCGACCAAAGCCTTTAACTTCGGAAACGGTTAAGCCATGCACACCTAATTGCGTGAGGGCTTCGCGAACATCGTCAAGCTTGAAGGGCTTGATGACGGCCATTACCATTTTCATTTTGCACTCTCCTAATAACGAGAAACTGAATAACTTGATTCAAAACAAAAGCTTACATGCTCTTGCTTCTTCTATTACAAGGACCGTGCCAACTTTTAAAAGCACATAAAAACAATGGGTTAGAATATAAGTTTAGAAAAATGATGAAATATTGCACAATCTAATTGCCTATAATTTAATCATTATAGCTTATATGTATAAAATTTAGGCAAATTTTTTGAAGCGTTTGTTTCAATTAAATATGACAAGCCATTCTCAATTGAATATCCTGTGGTTTCAATCTGAACGTTAAGAGCGCGAGCCCAATATGTCCGATGCATTTAAAGAGCTTTTCAAGCAAGGTACGAATTATTTCGCGCAAGGCCGATATGAGGAGGCAAAGCGTTTTTTCTTGGAAGCCTTGGCTCTTGATCCCTCTCATGCACCGCTGAACTATTATCTTGGGACGGTTGCCGAAGAAGAAAAAGATTTTGATCAGGCTGAAACCTATTACGAAAAAGTTCTCGCATGTGATCCAACCATGCGACAGGCCTATGTTCAATTGGCGCATGTCCTTTTCTTTTTAGGTAAAAAAGAAAAGGCGCTGGTGGTTTTGCGTGCAGCCGAAGAACGGTTTGAAAACAGTCATGATCTGACCTATATGCGCGGGCAGGTCGCCAGTCAGCTGTTTCCCGGTTGGCATCTGCCCATGTTGGCGGACCAACGCCGCAATGATCTTTATGAAGCGGCGATCAATGCGCAAGTTCGTCCCGGTGATGTTGTTTTAGATATCGGTACGGGGTCCGGTTTATTGGCCATGATGGCGGCGCGCGCCGGTGCGGCCCATGTGTATGCGTTTGAGGCCCAACCCATGATTGCCCAGTTGGCGCGTGATGTGATTGCACAAAACGGACTGGCAGATAAAATCACCGTCATTGCCAAACATTCAACTCAGGCAGTGCTGGGTCAGGACATCCCGCAAAAATGCGATATGCTGGTGACAGAAATATTTGATCGGGCTCTTGTTGGCGAAGGGGCCTTGCCCAGTATTGCGCATGCACAGGCCGAATTATTAAAACCGATGGCCCGTGTGGTTCCTCAAGGGGCGCGTTTATATGGGGCGTTAATCGAATGTGATCACCTGCAACGCTTTCATCATATCGAAACGGTGAATGGATTTGATCTCAGCGCCATGAATGTCTTATCGCATCCCCTTTTGTATAAAGAGGCGTTATTGGGCCCACAGGACAGCCCTTATCATCAGGTATTAAGCACGCCATTTTTGATTAAAGCATTTGATTTCGAACAACCGCTACCAACCCGTTTCAATACGTTGGCAACGGCGTCTGTTGTGAAAGAAGGTCAGGCAGATGCTATTTTATTGTGGTTTGAACTGCAATTGGATGCGGAAAATGTCTTATCAACAAAAGATCCTGCACCAGATAGCCATTGGCGAGAAGCTGCGCAAATTTTGTTGAAACGCCCGCAGCTTCAGATGGGAACCCCACTGGATATCAAAACTGGCTACAATGGATATTTTGATTTTCAGCTATAAGGTGAACCATTCCAAACTAGACATTGATGGAAAAAAATCCCATAAGTTTGGAACGGTTTGAGCGACAAAAAAAGGATTCCCATGTCACAACATCTGAAAACGGACGTTCTGATTGTCGGCGGCGGATTGGTTGGCGGTCTGGCGGCTTGTGCGTTGGCGCGTGGTGGGGTCGATGTGGTGGTTGTCGATGCCGATGACCCAAAAACCCTGTTGAATGCCCAATATGATGGTCGATGTTCAGCGATTGCCCGGTCTGTTTACAATGCGTTTGTCGCCCTCGGTCTATGGGAACATATGGAAGCGGAAGCCGGTGTCATCGAAGATATCCGCGTAACCGATGGTCAATCACCGTTATTTTTGCATTTTGACTCCCTTGATCTGGTTGGGGTGCCGTTCGGTTATATGTTGGAAAACCGTACGGTGCGCAACGCTCTGTTAAAAGTCGTGCCAAAAATGGATCATGCGACCTATCTGGCCCCGGTGCGTGTGGAAAAACTGGAACGTAGTGCGGCCAAGGTTGATGCGGTTTTAAGTGATGGCACAACGGTTGAGGCAAAATTGGTTGTTGGTGCCGACGGGCGCGGATCATGGGTGCGCCGCAGCGCCAATATTGACCTGACCAAATGGTCCTATGATCAAACTGCGATTGTGACAACGGTGGAAACGGAAAAACCGCATTTGAATGTGGCACAGGAACATTTCCTCCCTTCCGGCCCGTTTGCCATTTTGCCGATGCCGGGCCATCGTAGCTCAATCGTCTGGACGGAAACCAGCCGCAATGCCCCGGTGATGATGGGGCTGAACGAAGAAGCGTTTCAGGCGGAACTGGCGGAACGCTTTAGTGATTATCTGGGCGAGGTCAAGGTGGTGGGACCGCGCTGGTCTTATCCATTAACCCTGCAATTTGCCAAACGATCCATTGATCAACGTCTTGTTCTGGTGGGCGATGCGTCCCACGGTATGCATCCGGTAGCGGGACAAGGATTCAATATGGGCGCGCGCGATGCCTGCGCGTTGGCTGAATTGATTATTGAAACAAAAACACTGGGTCTGGATATCGGGGCGGGTCGTGTGCTGGATGATTATGATCGTTGGCGCCATTTTGACAATCACCTGATGCTGGCCTCCACTGATGCGCTTGTTAAATTATTTTCAAACAATATCGGTCCGGTGCGTTTTGTGCGCGATGTTGGGCTGGCCTTGGTTGAACAAATGCCCTTTGCCAAAAAATTCTTTACCCGTTCTGCAATGGGGCTGGTCGGGGAATTACCGCAGATCATGCAAGAGCGTGAGGCCGGATAATGTGCGGCATTGCCGGATTTTTCACCCCTGATGCGGTTGTTACACCAGAAGAAACTTTTGCCCTGTCGCAAAAAATGGGGCAGTCGCTTTATCATCGCGGCCCTGATGGCGGCGATAGTTGGATAGATGCCTCCTGTGGTTTGGGGTTGGCCCATCGTCGTCTGGCCATTATTGATTTAAGCGAAGCCGGACACCAGCCCATGACGTCTCATGATGGGCGCTTTGTCATGGTTTATAATGGTGAAGTCTATAACGCCGATGATTTGCGTCCCGAACTGGAAGCCCAAGGTCATCAATTTAATGGTCATTCCGATAGCGAAGTGATTTTGAACGGTTTTGCCCAATGGGGAATTGAGACCACGGTAAAGCGCTTGATCGGTATGTTTGCCATTGCCTTGTGGGATAAACGCGAACAGTGCCTTTATCTGATCCGGGATCGTTTGGGGATCAAACCGCTTTATTGGTATTTAAACGATAAAACCCTGTTGTTTGCGTCAGAACTCAAAGCCTTTCACCACCATCCGGCTTTTGAAAAAAAGATAGATCGCCAATCGGTAAGTTCTTACCTGCGTCATAACTGTATCCCGGCGCCTTACAGCATATATGAAAAGACGCAGAAATTAAGGGCCGGGCATCTTCTGCGCCTTGATCGTGATTTCAATCCTTCAATCCGGGCTTTCTGGTCTATGGATGATGTGGTGGGCCAAGATCAAACGGATATGAGCCGTGTTGAAGCGGTTGAAGAATTGGAAAAACTCGCCCGTGATGCGGTCAAACGACGCATGGTTTCCGATGTACCGTTGGGGGCATTTTTGTCCGGCGGGATTGATTCTTCTTTGGTGGCGGCCTTGATGCAGGCGCAATCCAAAAATCCGGTCAAAACGTTTTCGATTGGGTTTGAAGACCAAGGGTATAACGAAGCTGTTCATGCTGGCGAAGTTGCCAAACATTTGGGTACGGATCATACCGAACTGTACGTGACAGCGACAGAGGCACGCGATGTTATCCCGTCCCTGCCCGATTATTATGACGAACCTTTTGCTGATTCTTCGCAAATCCCGACGTATCTGGTGTCGAAAATGACGCGTGATCATGTCACGGTGGCCCTGTCCGGTGATGGTGGGGATGAATTGTTTGGCGGCTATAACCGCTATTTTCTGGCACAAAAATATGCCAAGACGATTTTTGCCCTGCCTGCAATGGTGCGCAAAATCGGGGCTGGTACGTTAAATGCCTTTCCGCCTGCTTTTTGGGACGGGGTTTTTAATTTTGTTCCCAAATCAAAACGACCAGCGCAGCCGAGCAATAAGGTACAGAAACTAGCCGGATTGTTAGGCGGTGATCTGGACGATCTTTACCCCCATTTGGTCAGCCATTGGGGGGAACCGGACAAGCTGGTCAGTGGCGTAACAGAACGCCGTGATGGCCCGATCTGGTCTGAACACAGTAAAAGTCTTGTGCCTGATCTGATTGAACGGATGCAATATCTGGATGTTCTGACTTACTTACCCGATGATATTTTGACCAAAGTGGACCGGGCGAGTATGGCGGTTTCATTGGAAGCGCGCGTTCCATTGCTGGACCATCGTCTTGTGGAATTTGCCTGGCGTTTGCCAAAAGACTTCAAAATCCATGAAGGGCAAGGCAAATGGATTTTGCGTCAGGTTCTTTATAAGTATGTCCCGAAAGAATTGATCGAACGCCCGAAAATGGGCTTCGGCGTTCCCATTGATCAATGGCTGCGCGGTCCCCTCAAGGACTGGGCGGGTGATTTGTTACATATGGAGAATGATTTGCTGGATAAAGAACTTATCTTGCAAAAATGGCAGGAACATCAAAGCGGTCAGCAGAACTGGCAATATCACCTGTGGGATATTTTGATGTTGCAAAGCTGGTGCGCGCGCTGGAAATAATATATTCCAGCGCTTTCTTAGAGTGACTTATCCGCGTTTTAGATAGTTTGGCGTATCCATATCAATGGGTAGGATGCTGATGGCGACATCGTCATCGACCAGATTGGCGATACGGTCAAAAACGCATTTTGTCATATGTTGTTTTTGTTCGTCGGTGCGCCCAACAAACAATTTAAAATCCACATGGACAAATAAGGTATCACCGCCGCCTGTGATAAAATGTTCCACCGGCAAGGCGCGGGCCTTAATGGCCGGGGGGGTAAAGAGGCCTGACTCATCGGCACCATTCCAGACTTCTTGTACTAAATTCTGGATGTCGATTTTCTTTTCCAATGGTTTTGCGTATGAAACGACCAAATGCGGCATGGGGGACTTCCTTATTTTATGTTTCGGTTCGTGCGGCTTTTTCGTCCAGGCCGGAAATACCTTCGCGTTTGGCGAGTTCGGCCCAAATTTCTTCAGGCTTCACACCCGTTTCCGCCCAAAGAACCAGCAGATGGTAAAACAGATCAGCACTTTCTGAAACAAGTTTATCATTGCCTTCGCTCAGGGCGGCGATCACACATTCCACGCCTTCTTCCCCGACTTTTTGGGCGATTTTATTGCGCCCTTTGGCAAAGAGTTTGGCGGTATAAGATTGGCTGGGATCCGCGCCTTTGCGTGCGGCAATGGTTTGATAAAGCTGGTCAAGTACGGTTGCGTTTGTCATTGGTCCAGCCTCACCGCAATACCGGCTTTTGCCATATGTTCCTTGGCTTCACGGATTGTATAGGTCCCAAAATGGAAGATGGAAGCGGCAAGAACGGCTGAAGCATGGCCTTCTGTCACCCCTTCGACCAAGTGATCCAGATTACCAACACCGCCCGAAGCAATAACCGGAATGCGTACCGCATCCGCAATGGCGCGTGTCAGTTCCAGATTGAAACCGATTTTCGTACCGTCACGATCCATTGAGGTCAGCAGGATTTCCCCTGCCCCATAGGCTTCCATCTTTTTGGCCCATTCCACCGCATCAATTCCGGTTTCCTTGCGTCCACCGTGGGTGAAAATTTCAAATTTATTCGGCCCGACAGATTTGGCATCAATGGCAACGACGATACATTGTGCACCAAATTTTTCCGAGGCTTCTTTCACAAACTCAGGTCGCGTGACGGCTGCGGAGTTAATTGAGACTTTATCGGCGCCCGCCAACAACAATTTACGGATATCATCCACAGTGCGTACCCCGCCGCCAACCGTCAAAGGCATAAAACACTGTTCTGCGGTGCGACGAACCACATCATAAATGGTGTCGCGATTTTCATGTGTGGCGGTGATATCCAGAAAAGTCAGTTCGTCCGCCCCGGCAGCGTCATAGACCTTGGCTTGTTCCACCGGATCACCAGCATCGATCAAATCAACGAAATTAACGCCCTTGACCACACGTCCGTTTGCCACGTCCAGACAGGGGATAATTCTTACTTTCAGCATGGTTTTCCCTAGCCTTTCAATACTTTCATGGCTTCTGCCACATTAATTTTCCCATCGTAAATGGCCCGACCGGAAATGGCTCCGTCCAGATTGGCAACACCTTTTTCCTTGATGGTGTTAATATCATCCATCGAAGAGACCCCGCCGGACAGAATAACCGGTGTGGAAATAGCAGCGGCCAGTTCGTTTGTGGCGTCAAGGTTTGGACCCTGCATGGCCCCGTCACGACTGATATCGGTGAAGATGATGGCTGCAACCCCGGCATCTTCAAATTTAAGCGCGAGGTCCAATGTTTTGACTTCAGAAACTTCCGCCCAGCCTTCAACGGCAACATAGCCATCGCGTGCATCAATACCGACGGCAACCTGACCGGGGAAACGTTTACAGGCTTCGATAACAAAATCGGGATCGCGCAGGGCAATGGTGCCTAAAATAACACGTGTAATGCCAAGATCGAGCCAGCGTTTTATCGTCTCAAATGTACGAATGCCGCCACCCAACTGGGTTTGGGCTTTACCGTCAACAGCGGTGACAATCTGGATGACAGCATCTTCGTTAACTGGTTTGCCTTCAAACGCGCCGTTGAGATCGACAATATGAACCCATTCACATCCATCTTTGACAAACTGGGCGGCTTGTGCGCCGGGGTCGTCGTTAAAAACGGTTGCCGCATCCATTTCGCCACGCAGGAGGCGTACGCAATTGCCGTCTTTAAGGTCGATTGCAGGATAAAGGTTCATCTCAGGGTTTCCACTTCAAGAAATTGGTAATGACTTTCAGGCCGATGGCTTGGCTTTTTTCCGGGTGGAACTGGGTGCCCACCATATTGTCCTTGCCGACAACAGCAGTCACATCACCGCCATATCCAACGGTTGCCAGTTGGTGCGCCGGATTTGCTGTTTTAAATTGATAAGAGTGTACAAAATAGACATTCGCATGCGGCAAATCGGCCAGCAGCGGGTGGCTGTTGTCTTCAAAGCTGAGTTCGTTCCAGCCCATGTGCGGGATTTTCAAACTTTGATCGTCCGGTTCAATGGCGACGACTTCGCCGTCAATCCAACCGAGACCGTCACAAGTGCCATGTTCCAGCCCGCGCGTTGCCATCAATTGCATACCAACGCAGATCCCCATAAACGGTTTCCCCTGTTGGTGGACGGCTTCGTTTAATGCGTCCAGCATACCATCGACGCTGCGCAGACCCTGTGCGCAATCCCCAAAGGCACCAACACCCGGCAGGACCACGCGGTCTGCGTTGCGGACATCGTCGGGGTTATTGGAAACCAACACATCAAGGCCAAGGTCAGCCTCGCGTGCAGCACGTTCAAAGGATTTTTCAGCCGAGCGCAGATTGCCCGACCCATAATCAATAATGACAACAGACATGATCGTCTTTTAGCCCATTTCTATTCTGTTTGAAGTGTGGCGATATAGCTGCGTAATGCATGATCGTACGAAACGCCGCTGACCACATCTTCTTCCACAAAGCCACGCTGTTTTAATGTCCAGCGCGCCAGATCGTTAGCATATACACCTACCAACAGATTGAAAGCGATATTGACCACAGCTTGCCCGAAAAGATCAAGCCCAAACAGGCCTAAAAGCAAACTAATCACGATGGAAACACCGAAAATCCCGGCACTGACCCACCAATAGCCTTTGACCAGTGACCAGAGTACGGAAAAGATAAAAGCTGCCCAGTTAAAGCCTTCTTTGACAAGACGGATATCAGGGGCCGGATCGATGCCGTATTTTTGAATGTGGACGGTATAAAGCTTCATGGCTTAAATTTCATCCATAGATTTCCAGCGGGGCTGACTTTTGACCCGTTCAATCCAGGCTCGCACATGGGGATAATTGTTCAGATCAAACCCACCTTGATGGGCCACATGGGTGTAGGCAAATAAGGCAATATCAGCAATGGAATAACGTTCCGCTACAAAGAACGTTTTGTCTTTAAGATGGTTTTCCATCATATCCAGTGCACCATAGCCCTTTTCCCACAATTGCGGCAAGCGTGGATCTTCTTTTTGGGTTTTGCCCAGATAATGCATGGCATAACGGGCCACCGCGATTGCGGGTTCGTGGCTGTATTGTTCCCAAAACAGCCATTGAAACATGAGCGATTTATCAAAATGATCCATTGGCATATATTGGGTTTCATCGGCGAAATGCAGCAAAATCGCGTTGGATTCTGAGAGAACCATGCCCTCATCCAATACCATTGTCGGGACTTTGCCCAACGGGTTAATGGCTCTGAATTCAGGTGTGCGGCATCCATCACCGGCGACGTCGACCTCGATAACATCAAGATCATAGCCAAGTTGATGCATCAGCAAGCGCACTTTATAGCAATTGCCGGAACCCTGATCGGAATAAAGGGTTAGTGTCATGGGGTGATAACCTCCCAATTCTATGTTAAAGCGCGCCTTTGGTGCTGGGGATTGCGTCAGATTTACGCGGGTCGATTTCAACGGCTTTGCGCAATGCACGGGCCAAGGCCTTGAAACAGGCTTCGGCGATATGGTGGTTGTTATCGCCGTCAATCATGGCCACGTTCATGCTGATCCCGCCCTTGAAAGCAAAGGACTGGAAGAAATGTTGAAACATTTCCGTATCCAGTTCGCCCAAGCGGTCCTGGCTGAAATCAACTTTCCAGACCAGATAGGGACGGTTGGACAGATCCAGCGCGCAACGCACCAGTGTTTCGTCCATCGGGATATATTCACTGCCGTAACGCGTAATGCCTTTGCGATCCCCCAACGCTTGGGAAAAAGCTTCACCTAAGGCCAGCGCCACATCTTCGACCGTATGGTGCGCGTCGATATGGAGATCACCTGTGCAGCGGATTTTCAGATCAATCAGGCCGTGGCGAGACAGTTGTTCCAGCATATGATCGAAAAAGCCGATCCCGGTTTGAATGTCATACTCGCCGCTGCCGTCCAAATTCAGTTCAACAGCAATATCGGTTTCAGCGGTCTTTCGCGCGACGGATGCAGTGCGCATGGTCTTTGATCTCCACGACTTAATAAAAATTGGATATGGGACGCTTATACACCAAAATCCTTAAGGGTTAATGAGTTTATTTGTGAAAACACGAACGAAAATATGGTGGTCTAAAAAGAGGCAAGACTTGACAAAACGTTCAAATCCGGCCAAATCCGCAAGCATGTAATCAAAAAACGGGATAATTCCATGTCACAAGATCACAAGTTCCCCGGTTGGCGCGGAACGACTATTCTTTCCATTCGAAAAGGCGACGAGGTCGTTATTGCCGGTGACGGTCAGGTCAGTCTGGGTCAGACTGTCTTAAAAGGCAATGCACGCAAAGTTCGCCGTTTGGCCGGGGGTAAGGTCATCGTCGGTTTTGCCGGTGCAACGGCGGATGCCTTTACCTTGTTTGAACGATTGGAAGGCAAGCTGGAACAATATCCCAACCAGTTGACGCGCGCCTGCGTGGAAATGGCCAAAGACTGGCGCACGGACCGTTATTTGCGCAAGCTGGAAGCCATGATGATTGTAGTGGATAAAGATGTTTCCCTCGTTTTGACCGGAACCGGCGATGTGTTGGAACCCGAAGACGGGGTGATTGCCATTGGATCTGGGGGGAATTACGCCTTATCGGCCGCGCGTGCGCTGGTGGATCGCGAAGATATGAATGTTGAAGAAATGGCGCGCAAAGCGATGAGCATTGCCGCAGACATTTGCGTTTATACCAATAACAACCTGACTGTAGAGACTCTGTAAATTATGACAAACTTCAGCCCTCGTGAAATTGTTTCGGAACTAGATCGTTTTATCATCGGTCAAAAAAACGCCAAGCGCGCGGTTGCCGTTGCCTTGCGTTCGCGCTGGCGTCGTCAGCAGTTGGAAAACCCGATGCGTGACGAAGTGTTACCGAAAAATATTTTAATGATTGGCCCGACCGGTGTCGGGAAAACGGAAATTGCGCGCCGACTTGCTAAGCTGGCACAAGCCCCGTTTATCAAAGTGGAAGCCACCAAATTTACCGAAGTCGGCTATGTCGGGCGCGACGTGGAACAAATGATCCGCGATCTGGTCGAAAGCGCCATTCATATCGTTTCCGAAAAGATGAAAAAAGACGTTCGGGCCAAGGCGGAAATTGCCGCAGAAGAACGTGTTTTGGATGCTTTGGTGGGCGATAGTGCTTCGGCTGAAACACGCCAGAAATTCCGCGTGATGTTGCGCGAAGGCAAGCTGGATGATCGCGAGATCGAGTTGGAATTGGCCGATAATTCATCCCTGTCCATGCCGACAATGGATATCCCCGGTATGCCCGGTGCACAAATGGGCATGTTGAATTTAGGCGATATGTTTGGCGATGCCTTTGGCGGTCGTCGTAAAAAACGCAAAGTGACGGTTGAAGACAGCTACGGTCTGCTACTGGATGAAGAAGCCGATAAATTACTGGATAACGATAAAGTCGTTACCGAAGCCCTGCATTCTGTTGAAAATAACGGAATCGTCTTTATTGATGAGATTGATAAAATCGCAACACGTTCGGACAAGGCAGGCGGTGATGTGTCGCGTGAAGGGGTGCAGCGCGACTTGCTGCCCATGTTGGAAGGTACAACGGTGACCACCAAACACGGCACAGTCAAAACCGATCATATCCTGTTTATTGCCTCTGGCGCGTTCCATGTGGCAAAACCCAGTGATTTATTGCCGGAATTACAAGGGCGTCTGCCCAACCGTGTCGAATTGTCGGCTTTGACACAGGAAGATTTCAAACGAATTTTGACGGAACCGGAAGCCAGCTTGATCAAGCAATATGTGGCTTTGATCGGGACCGAAGATGTCACCTTGGAATTTGATGACGGTGCAATAGACGAAATTGCAACGCAAGCCGCAGAGATTAACCAGAATGTGGAAAATATCGGAGCACGCCGCCTTCACACTGTTCTGGAACGACTGTTGGAAGAAATCAGCTTTACTGCAACGGACCGCAGTGGAGAAGAAATTGTTATCACACGCGAGATGGTGAAGGAAAGCGTCGGTGAGTTGGCAAAAGACACCGATCTTTCCAAGTTTATCCTGTAAGCCGCTTTTAAGTCTGACGGAAAAGGGCCTGTGTATATGCGCAGGCCCTTTTTTATTTGCGCTTTATGCCTTTTTCCCTCCGGCATAAGCCGCTTTGGGGGCATCGGGGTCCAAGGGCCAGCGCGGACGTGGGGCAAAATCCAGTGTGTCGCGTTGTCCAGCCTTGAAAGCCTCCAGTCCAGCCCAGGCGATCATGGCCCCATTGTCTGTGCATAATTTCAAGGGCGGGGCGACCATTGCCATTTTATGTTTGTCACACATTTGGCTCAGGCGTTCGCGAATGGCCTTGTTAGCAGCAACGCCCCCGGCAACCACCAGCGTATTTCCGCTTGGATAATCGTGTTTAAACATTTTAATGGCACGTGTGCAGCGATCAACCAGTGTGTCAGCGGCCGCAATTTGAAAAGCCGCGCACAGATCGTTTAAATCTTCGTCTTTGAACGGGCCGGGTGGCAATTTTTCTGCGGTTTGGCGTACAGCCGTTTTCAGGCCGGAAAAGGAAAAGTCACAACCCGGTTTGCCTTTCATGGGGCGTGGCAGGCTAAAACGTTCAGGGTTTTCAGACAAGGCGGCAGCCTTTTCCACATGGGGACCACCGGGATAACCCAATCCCAATAATTTAGCGGATTTATCAAAGGCTTCGCCCAATGCGTCATCAATGGTGGTGCCCAGACGTTTATATTTACCAATGCCTTCCACAGACAGAAGCTGACAATGCCCGCCGGATACCAGTAATAAAAGATAGGGAAATTCAACCTGTTCGCTGAGCCGCACGGTGAGGGCGTGACCTTCGAGATGGTTGACGGCGACAAAGGGCTTGTTATGAGTAAGGGCAATGGCTTTGGCGGTCATTACCCCGACAATGACCCCGCCGATCAGACCCGGCCCACCCGTGGCGGCGACACAATCAAGGTCGTCAAAGGAAACATCGGCTTCACGCATGGCTTCATCAACAATGCGGTCGATATGGTCCAAGTGGGAACGTGCGGCAATTTCCGGGACAACCCCGCCATAAGGACGATGTTCATCCAGTTGGGATAAAACCACGTTGGATAGAATGCGTGCGTCTCCATTGGCCTGATCGGTTACGACGGAGGCAGCGGTTTCATCGCAGCTTGTTTCAATGCCCAGCACTATCATCGAAAAACAATCCTTTATGGTTTTGTTGTTCGCCCGTTTTAGCCCTCGCCCGCTTAAAAGACAAATGGCTTTTGACCAAACACAGGGTTTTTAGATGTAAAAAGAATTATGGATTTTACATGATTTTTTGTCTTAAAGATGTCGTAATTGTCTTGTAGGCAGTCTTCAACGTTACAGTTTACTTAATTCAACATTTAGAAATAGAGACTTCATTATGTCGGATCAGCCCAAAATCGTTATCGGAACCCGTGGTAGCCCCCTTGCCTTGGCACAAGCGCACGAAACACGTGATCGTTTGCAGGCCGCACATGAAGAACTGCGCGGAGAAGGCATTATTGAGATCGAAGTGATTAAAACCACAGGCGATATGATTTTGGACCGCCCGTTATCTGAAATTGGCGGTAAAGGCCTGTTTACCAAGGAAATCGACAATGCGCAGCTGGAAGGCCGTATTGATATTGCAGTGCATTCCATGAAAGATGTTCCGACCTGGTTGCCTGAGGGTATTGATCTGCCTTGTATTTTGCCACGCGAAGATGTGCGCGATGTTTTTATTTCCAATAAAGCCAAATGTCTGGCTGATTTGCCGGCCGGTTCTGTTGTCGGTTCGGCTTCCTTGCGTCGTCAGGCCCAGATCAAGGCCCTTTACCCGCATCTGGAAGTCATTACTTTTCGCGGCAACGTTCAGCGCCGCCTCAGTAAATTGAACGAAGGTGTTGTGGATGCGACTTTGCTGGCCCATGCCGGATTGCGTCGTCTTAAAAGCGAAGATGTCATTACTTCTGTGATTGAGGAAGACGAGATTTTGCCCGCTGTTGCACAAGGGGCCATCGGGATCAGCTGTCGCAGCAATGATGAGCGTATGAAAAAATATCTCGAACCGTTGCACTGTGCGCAATCTGCAACTCGTATCGAAGCAGAACGGGCGTTGCTGCGCATTTTGGACGGGTCTTGTCGTACCCCCATTGCCGCCCTTGCGGTTTTGGATGGGGATGAGATTGTCTTGCGTGGATTGATTGCAAAACCGGATGGCACAGAAGTTTTAACCAATGAAATGCGTGGTCCGATCAGTGACCCGGATGGATTGGGTACAAAAGCGGGACAAGAGTTAAAAGACCGTGCTGGCGCAGATTTTATAGCGGAAGCGACGCAAGCCTAGTACACTCCCCAATAACGAGTTTTTGACTCAAATGGGGATTGAAAGGGGTTTAACATGCGTTTGTTGGTCACGCGTCCGAAAGAAGATGCCGCCTCCCTCGTTACGCTTTTAAAGGAAAAAGGGCACGAAGCCGTCCTTTTTCCTCTGCTGGAAATTGTGGCGGAACCAGACGGGGAAAAGCAGCTTAAAGATTATAAAGTATCTGATATTCAAGCCCTGTTGGTCACCAGTGCCAATGGGGTGCGTGCGTTTGCACAAGTTGATAAACGCCGTTCTTTTCATGTCTTGGCTGTGGGGACAGCCTCGGCTGAAGCGGCACGCGCTGTTGGGTTCAAGCATGTTGAAAGTGCCGAAGGCGATGTTATTTCCTTGGAAAAGCTGGTTCGTGAAAAATGTAAGCCAGAAAAAGGAAAGTTGTTACATATCGCGGGTTCCAGCGTTGCCGGGGATTTAAAGGGTCTGCTTGAAAAAGATGGATTCGATTTTGATCGGGCCGTTTTGTATCGTGCTGATAAAGTTACGCAGTTTAGCGATCCGTTAAAAGCAGAGATCAAAGCCGGAAAGATCGATGGTGTTTTGCTGTATTCACCGCGCACAGCCGCCTCTTTTGCCGAGCTGATTGAACAAGATGGTTTGAAAAACGACATAAAAAACATGCTCGCCTATGGACTTAGTGAGGCGGTTGCGTCAAAAATCAAACATCTGGCATTTAAAGATATAAAAATTGCGGCCACGCCGGATCAGGAGGCCTTGCTCAAAATCATTGGTGAACCCGAGGATGAGAAGATGACTGAGAAAAAAGACGATAAAAAAGCAGCTGATCCGAAGGTGATCGATGTAAAAGCCGAAGAGGTAAAAATTAAAGAAACGGCTCAGAAACCCGAGACACCAAAAGAAGGCACAACAAAGCCGGATGACAAAAACAAACCGGGCACGGCCTCTAAAGATGCGAAAACACCACCCAAAACAGAAGACCCGGTTGAAAAAGCGCTGAATGCGAAAAAGAACGAGCCCGTGAAAAAGAAAGGTTCATTCAAGGCCAAAGCGATTGCCGCCGGCGTTTTGATTTTGGCTGCAGGGGGGACAGGGGCCTATTTCACACAAAATATGTGGGTGCCGAAAATCAAAGCCCAAATTGCCGAGACATTGAATATCGAAACAGCCTCGATGCAGACACAAGTGTCGGCTGAAGTGATACAAGGTCTTACAGATCGAATACAGGTTTTGGAAAATAAGCCTGCACCTTCTGTACAATCGGTTGATGTTCAACCCTTGTTAGATCGCATTGCGGAACTTGAAAACAGCCTTAACAGTTTGAAAGAAAGCGTTTCCACTATTCAAATTGGTAATGGTAGCGAAGAAAAGTTAGCAGAATTTAAAGAGCTTGCGGCCCGTCTGGAAGCCGTGGAAGGCAATGAGGTACAGGATTTAACCCCCTTGCAGGAAGAAAATCAGCGCCTCAGCCAACTGGTGCAGGAATTGAATGTTCGCCTAAGTGATGTGGAAGCTGCACGAATTGAAGCACGCAGCAGCGGGGAAAATGCCCAAGCCCTGATTGCGGGGCTAAGTGTCCTGCGTCAACGTTTGCAAACCTCCACCCCTTTTAGTGCGGAATTACAAGCCTTGTCCGTTTTGGCCCAAGGTGATGTGGTTTTGGAAGAAGCTGTGCAGAAATTGCAGGATCATGCAGAAACAGGTCTGGCGTCTTATAGTTCCCTGCAAGCCTCGTTTGAAAAAACCGCCAATGACGTTGTGCGTGCCAGTGCTGTACCTGAAAGTGCTGGATGGGTCGAACAGACGGTGAAAAATATTACGTCATTGGTGACGATTCGCAACGCACCGGGCAATTTGGACGGCGAAGGCCCGCTGGGAATTGTCGCACGCGCGGAACATAATGTGCGCGCTGGTGATTTTACCGGGGCGATTGGGGAATTGCGTCAGTTGCAAGGTAAGCCGCTGGAGGCCGCAACCCCGTGGATTGATGCGGTGGATGCGCGCCTAAAGGGTGATGAAACCCTGTCGTTGATCCAAGCCCATATCTTGTCCTTACTGGCAACAGCAGGGGGACAGGGATAATGTTTAGCCGCATTGTTAAATATATTGTGTTGCTGCTGGTGCTGGTGGCAATCGGGATTTGGTTTGCCGAAAATCCCGGTCATGTTTCCATTGAATGGCAGGGTTTGATTGTCGATGTACCGATTATTCTGGCCTTGATTGCGACTTTGATTGTCATCGGGGTCTGCGCCTTGATCTATCGCGGTTGGTTGTTTATGCGCCGCAGTCCCAAGGCATTTGGCAGTTATCGAAAAGAGCAGCGCACCCATAAAGGATATGACGCTCTGACCAAAGGCATGGTTGCGGTTGCCGCCGGTGATACGCAGGAAGCGCGCAAACATGCCCGTAAAGCAGACAGTCTTTTGGAAGACCCGTCCTTGACCATGTTGTTATCGGCGCAAGCCGCACAGTTGGAAGGGGACGATAAGGCAGCGACCCGTTTCTTTGATGAAATGTCGCAAACCAAGGGGATGGAATTTTTGGGTTTGCGCGGTTTGTTGAATCAGGCCATTGCGCGAGGTGACAATGAAGAAGCCTTGAAACTGGCCAAACAGATGTATCGTTTAAAACCGAAAACCGAATGGTTGTCGCGCAATCTGTTTGAACTGCAACTGGAAAAAGCACAATGGGCAGAAGCCGAAAATACCTTGGCTGGATTAATCAAGAATAAGCAGGTTGATGGGGATAAAGGCACCCGTCAAAAAGCGGTTCTGATGGTGGAGCGCGCCAAACAGGCAGAGGCTGAAGGCCAGATTGAAGCCGCCATAAAATTGCTGGGTCAGGCCTTGAAACTGGATAGCGCCTTGATCCCGGCAGCACAGGAATTGGCCCGCTTGTTGGCACAAACCAATAAGGTCCGTAAAGCCATCAGTGTGATCGAAGAAATGTGGATGCGTCATCCTCACCCTGCGCTTTATGATCTTTATCAGGATTTACAGGGGGAGCCGGATGCCTTGAAACGGGTTCGTCTGGCCGAAAAATTAGCAGGTAAATACCGTCAACATGTGGAAAGCCGTGTGATTATCGCACGTGCCGCCCTTGAGGCTCAATTGTGGGGAGAAGCGCGGGATGAGTTGGAAACCTTGTTGATCGAAGCCCCAAGTGCGCGTGTTTATGCCTTGATGGCCGAATTGGTTGAAACTGAAAATGGGGATCTTAGCGGGGCGCGTGAATGGTTGCGCAAAGCAACCGAAGCCCCGTCTAATCCGGCGTGGGTGTGTGACAGTTGCGGGGATGTGAGCGCCCAGTGGTCTGCGGTTTGTCCGAAATGTCAGGGCTTTGATACCCAAAAATGGCAAACACCCCCACAGGCCAGTGTGGCACAGATCGAGTATCAAACAGAGGCGAACAAACCCGTCGTTGTGTAAAGGGTGGGTTTACCCACGTTTTCATGTGAATTTACTGCGTTTAGTTAAAGACAAAGCCAAGGTGATTTGCTAAAACGATTTTTTTACCAACTGGTCAAGGATTGGACCGCACCATGACGATCACACTTGCCCCGATGGAAGGGGTTGTTGACGTCCATATGCGCGATATGATGACACGCATCACCGGGTTTGATCTGTGTGTGACCGAGTTTGTGCGCGTTTCCCAAAGTGTTGCTCCACGTGAATGGTATTTAAAATATTGCCCGGAACTGGATCAAAATAGCCATACTCCTAGCGGCACCCCCGTGCATGTGCAATTGATGGGGGGGGAAGCCGATGTCATGGCTGAAAATGCGGCCTTTGCCGCCCATGACTTAGGGGCCATCGGTATTGATTTAAATTTTGGCTGTCCGGCGAAAACGGTCAACCGCCATATGGCGGGGGCGGCTTTGCTGCAATGGCCTGAAAAACTGTATGAAATTACATCTTCGGTCAAATCTGCGTTAAACGGCGCGGTGCCTTTGAGCGCAAAAATGCGTTTGGGTTTTGAAGATAAATCATTGGCCCTTGAAAATGCACAGGCCTTGGCAAGTGCGGGGGCTGAGAAACTGACCGTTCATGCCCGCACCAAGCTGGAAGGGTATAAAGCGCCCGCCCATTGGGAATGGATTGCCCGTATTCGCGAGGTCGTTGATATCCCGGTGGTGGCCAATGGCGAGATTTGGACGCCCGAAGATGCGCTGAAATGTCGCGAAATCAGTGGATGTGAAGATATTATGATCGGGCGCGGCGCGATTGCCCGTCCTTCGCTGGCGCGTGAGATCAAAGGCGGCGAGTTTGCCCAATGGCCGGAAGTCCTGGAATGGCTGCAAATTTATTGTTCTTTGATGATGGATACCAAACGACCCAAATGGGGGGAAGGTCGTATGAAGCAATGGATTAAACTGTTGGGCCGGACATATCCGGAAGCCAAGACCCTGTTTGATCGGGTGAAAACCCTGAAAGACCCGAAGATGATTTATAATCTGGTTGGTATGCAAAAGGGTGAGGTCAAACATGTCGCCTGAACATTTGCGCCTTGAGTTACAAGGCATTACCAAGAAATTCCCGGCTTGTATTGCCAACGATCAAGTGAATTTTGAGGTGAAGCCCGGTGAAATTCATGCCCTTTTGGGGGAAAATGGTGCGGGCAAGTCTACTTTGGTGAAGATGATTTACGGCATTATGCAGCCCGATGCCGGTCAGATCCGATGGGAAGGCAAGAACGTTCAAATTGACAACCCGGCAATGGCGCGAAAGCTGGGGATTGGCATGGTCTTTCAGCATTTTTCTTTATTTGAATCCATGAGTGTTCTTGAAAATGTCGCGCTTGGCATTAATGAAAAGGGTCCGCTTAAAGACCTTGCCAAACGCATCATTGAAGTTTCTGAAAAATACGGTCTGCCCTTGGACCCGATGCGCCACATTCACACCTTATCGGTTGGCGAACGTCAGCGGGTTGAGATTGTGCGCTGCCTTTTACAAGATCCCCGTCTTATTATTATGGATGAACCGACCTCGGTTCTCACTCCGCAAGAAGTTGATAAATTATTTGTGACCCTGCGCAGTTTGCGCGAAGAAGGCTGTTCCATCCTTTATATCTCTCATAAGCTGGATGAAATTAAAGCCTTATGTGACCGCGCCACCATTTTGCGGGCGGGCAAAGTTGTCGGTTATTGTGATCCGTCACAGGAAAGTGCGCGTTCTATGGCGCAAATGATGGTGGGCGAAGAAATCAAAATTCCGGCGAAGAAAGAAGGGGTGCAGGCAGGTGATGACTGTCTGGTGGTCAATAACCTGTCGATGTCGTCCGGTGATGTGTTTGTTGCTGATTTGGACAGTGTGTCTTTCAGTGTTAAATCCGGTGAAATTTTCGGAATTGCCGGGGTTGCAGGTAATGGGCAAAACAATTTGCTGTCTATTCTGGCTGGGGAAAGATTATGCCCGGATGATCGATCTATCTTGATGAACGGGCGATCGATTGCCCATTTAGGTCCGCAAAAACGGCGCAAGCTTGGTTTGGCCTTTGTCCCGGAAGAACGTTTGGGGCATGGCACGGTGCCGGAAATGTCTTTGGCCGATAACACGGTTTTGTCCGGGCATGGGGTATCTGATCTGGTGCAAATGGGCTGGTTGCGGTTTTCCAAATCGCATGCGCTGGCGAAAAAGATCATTGATGCCTTTGATGTGCGTACAGGCGGTTCAAAATCCGAAGCTAAATCCCTGTCCGGTGGCAATCTGCAAAAATTTATTATCGGACGGGAACTGTTGAAAAATCCCAAGCTGTTAATCGTTGCCCAACCCACATGGGGGGTAGATGCCGGGGCGGCGGCGGCCATTCATCAGGCCTTGATGGATTTGCGCGATCAGGGGTGTGCAATTTTGGTGGTTTCACAGGATTTGGACGAACTGTTTGCCATCAGTGACCGGATTGCGGTGATTTCCAATGGCCGTTTATCACCGGCACGACCCAGTCACGATATGTCGGTGGAACAGGTTGGTTTGCTCATGGGGGGCATGTTTGATCAAGTGGATGAATGGGACGAGGGTGCGCAACGATGATTAGAATTGAGCCACGTCTCAGTCCCTCCAAAATCATGGTCTATGGGGCACCGTTATTGGCGGTTGGTCTGACTTTGGTTGCCGGGGCGTTGTTGTTTGGCGCGTTGGGCTATAGCCCAACAAAGTCTATGTACTTATTTTTCATTGCACCTATTAGTGATTCTTATGGCTTAACCGAGCTTTTCCTTAAGGCAACGCCTTTAACATTATGCGCGGTTGGCTTGGCGGTTGGCTTTCGGGGCAATGTCTGGAACATCGGGGCCGAAGGGCAATTAACGATGGGGGCAATCGCTGCTGGGGCAATTGCGGTGACATGGCATGACAGTACCAGTTTCCTGCTTTTACCGATTATGATGATTGCCGGGGTTCTGGGCGGTCTGGCATGGGCGGCGATTCCAGCCCTTTTGAAAACACGCTTTCACGCCAATGAGATTTTAACCAGTTTGATGCTGACCTATGTAGCGTCACTTTTTCTGGGGTATTTGGTCAATGGACCGTTGCGTAATCCAGAAGGTTTTAACTTCCCTGAATCGCGCATGTTTGGTGATGCCGGCCTGATGCCTTTGCTGGTGGAAGGGTCGCGTTTGCACATCGGGGCGTTGATTGCCCTGTTTATTGTGTTGCTGGCGTGGTTGATCATGAGCCGTACCCTGATCGGGTTCCAGATCAAGGTGGTCGGCCTGACACCCTTGGCGGCGCATTACGCCGGGTTCAGCCCGAAAAAAATTATTTGGATGAGCCTTCTACTCGGCGGTGGTCTGGCTGGTTTGGCGGGCATGTTTGAAGTTGCCGGCCCCATTGGACAGCTTCAGCCGGTTATTTCACCCGGTTATGGGTTTACGGCTATTATTGTTGCTTTTTTGGGGCGTTTACATCCGGTCGGTATTTTATGTGCCGCCCTATTGGTGGCCCTGTCTTATCTGGGTGGGGAAACGGTTCAGATGGAATTAAGTTTGCCCTTGGCGGTTACGGGTGTTTTTCAGGGGATGTTATTATTCTTCCTGCTGGCTTGTGATGTTTTAATCAATTTCCGTTTTGTGTTGGGCAGCAAAAGAAAGGCCGTGTCATGATCGGGTTTGAGGTTGAAACGCTGATTGCGATTTTGCTGGGAGTTGCACGCGGGGCGACACCGCTTGTTTTTGCAGCGATCGGGGAATTGATTACGGAAAAATCCGGTGTGTTAAATCTTGGTGTCGAAGGCATGATGCTGGTGGGTGCTGTTTCCGGTTTTATCACCGTGGTTGTGACGGGCAGTCCGGTTCTGGGTTTCTTTGCCGCCATGCTGGCGGGGGCATTGTTGTCCAGTTTATTTGCGGTGCTGGTTTTGTTTCTCCATACCAATCAGGTGGCGAGCGGGCTGTCTCTGACCATCTTTGGAATCGGTCTGTCAGCCTTTTTCGGTTTGGGGTATATCGGTACGCCGATTAAAGGATTGCAGGCGATTCATATCCCGGGTCTTAGTGAAATTGCGATCATCGGGCCGTTGGTGTTTGGCCACGATATCATGGTGTATCTGGCGTTTGTTTTGGTGGCGGCAACGGCTTGGTTTCTTGGAAAATCGCGCTGGGGTATGATTTTGCGGGCAGTGGGTGAATCCCATCATGCCGCCCATGCCATCGGCTATCCGGTTGTGGCGATCCGATTTGCTGCGATTTTATTTGGCGGGGCCATGTGTGGTTTGGCCGGGGCTTACATTTCACTGATTTATACGCCAATGTGGGCGGAAAACATGACGGCGGGCCGGGGCTGGATTGCTCTGGCACTGGTGGTTTTTGCCACATGGAAGCCGGGACGTGCCTTGATCGGGGCTTACCTGTTTGGGGGTGTCACCATCTTGCAGCTTAACGTACAAAGTTTGGGCGTGGATGTTTCTGCGCACTTGATGAATATGTTGCCTTATATCGCAACGATTTTAGTTCTCGTGCTGATTTCGCGCGATGAAACTAAAATCAGACTGAATGCACCAGCCTGTTTGGGGAAACCTTTCCGGGCTGATGGATAAATGACTTGGGAATGAGAGACGATAAAACAATTAAAACTGTTTGCTGTATGCGAAAGGATGAAACGAATGTCTAAAAAACTTCTGGCGGGTGTTTTGGGCGCTGCGGCCCTGATGATGGGTGCAGCTTCGGCACAAGCTGACGAACCGGCGAAAATCGGTTTTGTTTATGTGTCACCGATTGGTGATGCGGGTTATACCTACCAACATGATTTGGGTCGCAAAGCGATTGAAGAAAAATTTGGCGACAAAATCAAAGTTAGCTTTGTTGAAAGTGTGGCAGAAGGCCCGGATGCCGAACGTGTGGTTATGAATTATGCAAAAAGCGGCTATAAAGCTGTTTTTGCAACATCATTCGGCTACATGAACCCGACGTTGAAAGTTGCCAAACGTTTCCCGAAAGTCGCGTTTGAACATGCGACAGGCTATAAACGGGCGGCAAACGTCAATACCTATCAGGCGCGTTTTTATGAAAGCCGTTATCTGACAGGTCTGGTGGCCGGTTCTATGACAAAATCTAATATTATTGGTTATGTTGCCGCCTTCCCGATCCCGGAAGTGGTGCGTGGCATTAACGCCTTTACCCGTGGTATCCGTGCAGTAAATGACAAAGCGCAAGTGCGTGTGATCTGGACGAATTCCTGGTTTGACCCGGGCAAAGAACGCGAAGCCGCCGATACCTTGATCGGTCAAAAAGCCGACGTTCTGACCATGCATGCGGATAGTCCGGCCACCATTCAGGCGGCAGAAGACGCCGGTATCTATGCAATTGGCTATAACTCCGACTTTGCGAAATTTGGTCCTAATTCTCATCTGACATCCTCTGTGACCAACTGGGCACCTTATTATGTGAAACGTGTGGGCGAAATTCTGGATGGGTCCTGGAAAGGCAATCAGGATACATGGGAAGGACTGAGTGCGGATATGGTACAAGTTGCGCCGTTCCACAAAGACGTTCCCCAAGATGTGCGTGATCGTGTTGAACAAGCCAAAGCCGACATTATCGCGGGTAAACTGCATCCGTTTGCAGGCCCGATCAACGATAACGAAGGTAAAGAGCGTGTGGCTGGCGGTCAAACCATGAGTGATGGCGATATGCTGGGCTTTAACTGGTATGTCGAAGGCGTTGTCGGTAAATTGCCGAACTAAGCTGTCTTTTCCAGATTTAATGAAAAAAGGACCGGTGGACTTGCCTGCCGGTCCTTTTTTATGTCTGTTACATTCTGTTACGAAAAACCTTCTTATATGCAATCATTCTGTTACAGCAAATGGGTTATCTTTAGGTTGCGTGGAACTCTAGAGGACTTAAGTGTTATGGAACAGAAAACCAAATATTCTTTTATCTTACGAAACCTGCACATAATCGGCGGGCTTGTCTTTGTTGCGGCTCTTGTTTTAGGGATTGTCATGGAAGATATGGCGCGGGGGCCGGAAAAATTCCAACTGATGTTTTTTCACAAAAGCCTTGGATTGGCTGTTCTGGGATTGGTTGCCCTCCGTCTTTTAGAATGGGTGCGTAGCGCACAACCTGTTGCCCTTGAAAGCCATGCGAACTGGGAAGTCTGGGCCGCAAAGCTTGTGAAAATTGCCTTGTATATCGTGATGATTGTCTTGCCGATTTCCGGAGTGCTCATGTCTTGGTTTAAAGGTTATCCTGCGGCCTTCTTCGGCCTGTTTGAACTGGCCCCGATGGTCGAAAAAAGCAAAGACCTAGGCGAGCTGTTTGAAAGCATCCATAAAGCAATGGTCCCCTTGACATTTGGACTGCTGGGTTTGCATGTAGTGGGAGCTCTGAAACATCACTTTATTGATCGCGATGAGACCCTTGTGCGTATTTCTCCCTTTTCCAAAGGGTGATCATAGCTTAAAATCAAAGCAGGTTGCCGAAGTAGCTCAGGGGTAGAGCAACTGATTCGTAATCAGTAGGTCGGAGGTTCAAATCCTCTCTTCGGCACCATTGTTTTTCAATGAGTTATGTTACGTTATATACTTATTACTGTAATATGGACATAGTCGTAATAGCGCTAGCTGTAGCGGGTCGGCGTTTTTGCGAGTCATTGACAATCAAATTGCAAGCAACTTAACTCTCGTTTTAAACACCGTTTGAAATAATCAATTCTCTCGCCTGTGTGGCTCCTTTCTGAGAGACGGAATAATTCAGGCTGACTTCTTCCATTTCGAACTTAGCGAATATTTCCCTGATCTCAGGCACGTCATTAATGGACAGAATGAAACGACCTTTAATATTGGCCAGCATGTCAGCCAATCGTTCGAAGTCGGCCCGTTCAAACATACCTTTGCCATAGTCCTTTTCACCACCGTGATAAGGTGGATCAAGATAAAAAAGAGTCTCATCGCGATCATATCGTTTGATCAGATCCTGATAAGACAAACATTCAATGACCACACCAGCCAAGCGGCTATGGATATCATCCAGCATCGGGCCGAGGGTTGTGATGTTGAACCGTCCGCCCCGATCAGGTGACACCCCGAAATTACCTGTTACTTTTCCACCAAAGGCGAGGCGTTGCATATAAAGAAAGCGACCAGCACGTTCAAGATCGGTCAGCGTCTCAGGATCCGTTTGCCGCAAGCGTTCAAATTCTGCGCGGGATGATATCTGGAATTTAAGGGTTTCCATAAACTGCGGGTAATGACGCTGCAAGATGCGATAGAAAGTGGCCAGTTCTTTATTGAAGTCGTTAATCACCTCTGAGCGAGGACGAAGGTTGCGGCGCAGAAAGATCCCGCCCATGCCCACAAACGGCTCAACATAGGTTTTATGATTAACCTGATTGATCTTTTCGATGATTATTTTGGCCAAACGGCTTTTGCCACCAAGATAAGGCGCGGCGGGTTTAGTCGGTTCTGTCGGCATTAATTCTTTAGTCATTTTTTTATTCCATATTAGCCCCGCTCGATCGAGCAGGCGGGGCGGCTTATGTCGTGAGGGCGCTTTAGTGTCCCCTCGGTTCAGGCTGTTGGCGCAACCTGACCCCCGTCGTTACGAGGGCTGTTTTTTGGGCAATTCGGCCTCTACTTGTGACGTGAAACCGCTTTCCCTAAAACTGTGAATAATCCGGGTAACAATCCATTCTCCGTCGATTGTGTCATTGCCAATTTGAACATTGATTTTTCCTTCCGCTCTTATTTCCGGGCGACCTTTATATGTGGAAAATCTGAACGTGGCCGTTCCCCGATTGAAAGCGTCCAGCTTTGATTGGGCGGCTGTTTGGGCTTCCTCAGCATTGGCGAACGGTTGACGCAATGTGAAAGTCGGTTCATCACTGCCAACTTGTTCATAGACCTTTTTCGCCCCGGCTTTGTCATTCCAGAATGCCTTGACCGATTTATATTTGCCCCGATCGGCAGAACGATATGATCCGCTTGACAGGTCTGTAATGGCGATAGGAATAACGGGGAGTTTCACGCCGGAAGCCGACTTTGCTTCACCCTTCGGCACAAAGATCAGACGATTCATAACAGGTTTTGCAACCGCATCATGCTGTTTGGCCAAGCGCGTTAGAAAATGCAAATCACTTTCTTCGGTTTGATCAATGTGCGGATAATGAATATCGGCGAGGCTTTCAGCAGCTTTGGGCTGCAAGCCATGTTCACTCGCGATGGTTCCCAACATATCTGCAATCGTTTTATCATGCCAAGCGCGTGATTTCGGCGCTTTGAGGCTTTGTTTCATATTGGCAGCTTTTGCCGGAATGATGAGACGGGCCGGTGCAATCTCAATACCGATTTCGTCAACCGTATAAGTGCCTAAAGAAACCAGTCCCGTTTCCTTATAGCCTAAACGAACATCCAGCTCGGCACCGCTTTTAGGTGCAGCGATTTTGCCATCCCGGTTGTCCAGGGTAATTTCAATATTATCACTTTTAAACCCGGCCTCGTCCGTAACCCGGATGGAGATTAACCGATCTCGGATCAGGGCCGTTATGTCTTGGCTATTGGCTAAAATCTGAAAATCTGGAATCATGTTGCACCACAACGTAGAGAGATAAATGATGGATAGAAAAAATATTGATCTTTTCAATGAGTACACTGCTTTAATATTTGCTCGCCTATATGAAACCTTTCCACTAGATCAACACTTCGATCCTTTTAAAGAACTTGGGATTAACGAAGCTGAGTATCAAATGTGTGACAAACCGCTACCGCGTGAAGTACAGGTTTTTTACGCTACAATTACTTGGTTGAACCAAACGGGATATATCGCTGGTGATGGTTCTGAACCTTGGTATTTCGTCGGACGTTTAACTGCAAAGGGACTAGAAGCCATGAAAGCTGTTCCTGCTTCTATCGATTGTTCTGAACCGATTGGAGAAAAACTACTAGAAGCCGTCAAAGATGGTTCAACCGAGGCAGGAAAAAATCTGGTCGCTAAACTTTTGACAGCGGCTTTTCAGCATTTTCTGTAATAATGCTCATTGCCTTCGGGTTCATCCGGTTCATAAGACGCTCCATGATCTGATGATATCCGGCAAGACCGCAGGCCATAACGACAGCCAAGAACATCACATCCATACGCTCAAAGAAACTCTTTGGTCCTTTAGTTTCCAGAAGATCGACAATTTCACCGGCGAGGGCGCGATTTTCTTTTGTAGGTTTATAATTCATATCGTGGATCATAATTTTCTCCTTTAATCCCAAAGTGAAATCGTTTGAACAGTGGTCTTTGTTTGAATTTCCGGTAAAGCTATCTCAATGCCACCGTCAAAGATCGGCCCTTTATTGGCCAGTCCCGGATTGGCATCCAGTACCTGTTCGACAGCACCGGATTGCTGTGCGTAGAATTTCCAACAGATATAATCCAGCGTATCGCCATCCTTGGTGATGTAGGTTGCACTCATTCATCTTCCCCATAAGCGATCAAGGTGATTGAGAAATCCTGCCGTCGCGGAATACCGTTGGCATCCAAGTGTTGCTGGCGCTCAGAAATACGTTTGATGCAGTACTCACCCCAGACAAAGCCCAACCCATCCACTAAGGTGAGCGGTTCCCCTTTTCCGGCTTCTTCCCGCATCAAATTAATCTGGCCCAAGCCCCCTTTGAAATAAGGATAAATGGTGCCTTCCATTGAAATCGTTTCTTCACCGGGACCGAGGTATTCTTGCGCCGGAACGCGCCCCAGACGTTCCTTTGAAGCCCAACGCCAGTTATGCACCCGTTCAAGTGATTTATAAGTTGCGCTCGGTAGGGAATAACGATAATCGCCAAGGGCCATCATTACTTTAGTCATGTAGAGCACCTCGCTGGCTTTCATCAATTTTGCGTTTTACGGTTTGGGCAAGTTCATCCGCATCTTGTTCCGGCTGCTGGGTAATGTGGAATGTATTGTTTTGGGTGTGACTGACTTGTGTTGGCCCACTTGCCGGAACCGCTGTCATGTCAATCGGTGTAGGTAAAGCCATTCCGGCCAGCTCAGTTGGATTTCCACCGCCAAGGGGTGTCGGCATATTGTTTTGCGCTAACTGAGTTTCTTTTTCATCATCAAGAAAAAGCTTGCCGATTTGCTGGCCTAAAAAATCACCGCCAAACCCACCAACGATACCGCCGATAATGGAGCCTATTGCCGTCCCAATAACAGGAACAACAGACCCTAAAGCCGCCCCGGCCATAGCCCCTGCTGCCGCCCCGCCCAAATTACCTACGTCTTGACTGATGGCGGCGGCTTTTTCTCCTTTGCTCATATTGTCATTTGACAAGGTGGAGCCGATTGCCAGTCCTCCGGTAACGACGGCACCGGCAATCCCCAGCTTACCGCCGGTGCTTTTCAAGATACCTTTAAGGCCACGCCCTCTTCGACGCTTGCTTCCCCCGGCTTCTATATCCGCTGCCATCCCCGCCATTGCCACGCTGTTTTTCAAGCGGGTAAATGATTTACTGGCCCATGCAGACGCCACAACCAAACTTGACATGGCCGTTACAACCGGAGCCATTGTCATGGCCAAGGCACCAACGACACCTAATGTTGCCATGATCCCTGTTGTCAAAGAGCCGTTCCCTTCAACAAAACGATCAAACCAGTGAACGCCCCTTTCGACAAGAGGGATCAGCTTTTCCAGAATTGGAACCATCGCGTGCCCGAGTTTTTCTTTAATAATTGACCAGCGTTGCTCCATGACCGCCAAACGGGCATCCATATTGCGATCCATGTTTTTGGCCATCGATGCGGTATGCTGAGCACCCTGCATCTGGGCCTTTTCAATTTCCTTTGCAGCTTGCCGGAATTTATCTTGTTGCCCCCAAAGCCCTTTGAAGAATTTAACGGCTTCGTCTGAACCGAAGGCTTCCTGAATTTGTGCGCCGATCTCGGTGCTATAGTCGTCACCGAAGGCTTGTTGCATTTCTTCCAAAAGGTCCGGCAAAGAGCGTAGATTGCCGTTTTCATCCAGTGTATTGATTGCAAGGCCGAGTTTTTCAAAACGTTCCTGTGCTTGGGCGGCGGTTCGCTCAACCGCTGCCATAGAGGTACCGGATTCACCGGCTGTCATTTTTTGCTGAAGCAAACCAAGCGCGGTGAACTGGTCAGCGAGGCTTACACCGGATTGCGCCAAACCGGATCCCATTGACTCAATTGCCTGCTGCATCTTGGTGCCGTCTGTTTTGAACTGTTTGACGGCAGCAGACAGCGAGGCAGATAAAACTTCACCAAACTGAGTGTCGCTTGTCGTGGCATACAGACTTTCTTTAAAGGATCCATAGGACGTGGCAAAAAGTGATGTCATTTGACCGACATTGGCCTTTGTTGCCTTGGCTGTCAGTGCGGCCAGCCGGGTCATATCGGCGACCCCCGTATCCGTCAATGAAGAGATGCCTGATTTAATATCATAGGCGGCAGAAACAAAGCCTGCTGTATTCATACCTGCAAAGGTCGTCGCCATTGCCTGACCTGCCTTCACGATGGAGGCGGTATCCTGAATGTCTAAGGACTGAAGTTCACCCTTTGCCCGTTCCGTAGCGCGCATTTCATTGAGCGGATCAGCCACCATCCCCATTGCGGTTTGCCCAACATGCTGTAATCCAGCCCCGACAAGAGAGACGTTTGCCGCACGTTGCAAGGCACGATCATAACGGGCCTGTGCCGCTTCCATTTTTGCCCCGGCCTGAACCATTTTTTCCATTTTTTTGGTGGTGCGGTCCAGATCATTCGCGACCTGTTTTTGAGCATCGCCAAGCTTCCGGGTGTCAAACCCGGCTTCACGAAGTTGCGAGCGCAGTTGTTTAAGTTCGTCTTTCTGACTGCGATGACTTTGGCGCAATTTATCGGAACGTTTGCGGGCTGCATCGAATTGCCTTTTCAAGCCAGCCGTCGGTTTTTCCGTTTTGGCCATCTCCCGACCAAGGCGCGCCGTTTCTTCACGCGCCCGATCCATTGCCGCTGCTGTTTGGCCTAACTTACGTTGTCCAGCCTCCAAGCCCTGAAGCATTTTACCCGTTTTGCCAAGGTCGTTTAGCGCCCTTTGGCCCGTCATCATTTTTTCAGACATCTTTTCAGATACGGAGGCCATCTTTTGGGCCGGACCTGAGAACTGGTCGATTGCCTGAATGAGAAGTGACAACTTAAGGTCAGTCATGCTATACTTCCTGCTATGAGGTACTTAACGGTTATATGGGCTGCAATGCCCTTGGTTCTTTCTGGGGCGCTTGCCCTATTGATTGCCGGTGTCTTGTTTTATGTGATGCAGCCAACCGGCATTATTTTGGCTGTCATTTTTTCCGGGATCCTCGGCGCGGTCTCTTTCCTGTTTTTAAACTGGATGATCGGTTTGATTTTCGAAGCGATTGAGGCCGTTGCCGGGACGTTTAAACACTCGATTAAATCGTCATAAACGCCCCAGCAACTTCACCCTTTCTTTCGCCAACTTGTGATATTCAAAGAGTTCATCAAGTGGCAAATCCATCAGGTCAGGCATTGGCCAATGCAGAACAACGGCCACATCCGCCATTATTGATCTGAGCTGTCCTCGGATGAACTCTCGCTGTCCTGATGAAACATAAAACCCGCCAATTCTTGATCCAATGCGTTAAAATCCGCTGCATCCATCCGTCCAACTTCATCGGGAGAAAGAGAGCAGACGCGGGTGATAGCAATTCGAGAAGCTTGTAGGTTTGTCTTTGCATTCTCCATTGCTTCCAGATCACTGAAATTCAACCGACGCAAATCTAGGCGCTTAATTATAGAACCATCATCGCGCTTAAATGGATGTTGTAATTCAAAGGCATTTACCTGAACCGTTGGGTGAAATTTTTTCATGTCTTAAACGTCCTTTAAATACCAAGGGCAGCACGGTCGGCTGCAAGTTGATCCACACCGCCGACTTTAAAGATCGTATTGATCGCATCGATCTCGATCAATTCCGTGCCAGCGATAGACAGTTTGAGGTAACGCGCTGTAAAAGACAGCTTCAATTGAGTTTCCCCGCCGGGTTTCCATTCACCGGAGTCAAGCTCGGTTAAAAGGCCGCGCATTTGATAGATGACGGCTTCGGCATCGGCCCCAAAGCCTTGCGCACCCCGTAAGGTGAAACCTTTATCGGCCTGACCAAAATGTTTATAGAGATCCGGAGCCATTTCTTTCATCGTCAGAACGAAAACAAGCTTTTCCGTTTGACCAGTTGAGATATCCACCGGAGCAACCATAGCCCCGTCGATAAACTCTTCAGTTTTCAGTGTCAGCTTGGGCGGGGTACCGGCGACAACTTTACCGACGTAACCGACCCCATCGACATATGCGGCGAACTTCCGCAAGGTTTTAGGCAAATCAGCCATGTTTAGTCTCCTTTATGCAGCTACTTTTTTGATGAGTTCTTCGTAGTAGCCATTGTTGCGATGTGCGGTGAATGTCAGGCGTTCCAACGGTGCAGGTGGTTCGATATCAAAATCGATATAGAGTTGCCCGGCTTCCATCGTTGAGGCGGTGTTGAGTTCCGTATCCAGCCAGACGGTCCCACCGAGTAAAGCCCCGCGTGCGATCAGGAAGTTCAGGTAATTTTGAACACTTTCCATGATATCCAGCAGCAATTGCGCGCTGAAGGGACGGTCCATTGCCCAAAGCATAGCGGCTTCGATAGATTCATAGATCATATCGGCGGTGCGACGTACCGACAGGAAAGCCCATTTTGGATCCATTGAGGTCGTTCGGTTCCCCCAGAGGCGATAGCCGTTTTTATTGACGATCGTTGCGATCTTCTGTTCATTCAGATAGTTCGCTTGTGAGTTCACGTCAGACAGGCTGAATTGCATCGGGCGCGTAATACCGCCGATCCCGAAGATTTCTTTGTTTGATGGTGACCACCAGAACCCTTTTTCCTGATCTGTTCGTGAAATCACACCGGCAACTGCCGCACTGGCGGGCATATTGACATAGCCTTGCGCCTCGGTGTCCCATAGTTTGATACCGGGTTCCACAAGATAGACGCGAGGCGAGCCAAAATCACCGGCCATTGCCACGGCATCTTCATCTGTTGTACCGGGACCGTCACCAATGGCAATGGCGCGGGCTGAATTAATAATCCCTTCCAGTTCCGCCATGACCGGGTTTTTGGCACCACCGGGCCGCTGGCTGGTAAAGCCCGGTGCGATATAGAGGCGCGGCTCTACGCCAAACTCACTTTGCGCCCCTTTAAAGGCGTGGACACCACTCATAGAGGAAGCCGAACCGACAACATTGGTTAGCGTTGCATCAATGTCTGCACCTTCTTCAACACGCGTGATAACCGTCATGGCCCCGGCCTGTTTATAAATCAGGTTCATATTATCAAGCAGGGTGCCAAGACCGTTGCCGGTCGCATCAAGGGCGGCGGCTTTGCGCGGTTCATTTTTTAGAAGAACCGGCTCATTCAATGGAAAAATGTTCGGGTCGGCATCCGGCGCGGTGCCGATGATGCCAATCACGGAGGATTTGACGGTCTGGATCGGACGCGAACCGCTGTCGTCTTCCAGTGTCTCAATGCCGTGTAAAAAATCTAGGCCCATTTATTTGTACCTTTCGAAAGTGGGGAAGTTAGCGGATCAGCCATTCTTCGACGGTGTCGGAGATATCGCGCAATTTGACCCAGTTCGGGGCAGTCTGTTCGCCTTTGAGGATAAAGACCTTGCCAAGAAGGGCGACTGTGTCCCATTCGGGGCGGTCTGTGCGCGGGATGTAGTCGAGGTTTGGATCAAAATCAGGATTAAGTTTGCGCCGCGTTTGCGTTGAATATTGCGCATCATCGGGGACTTGAATGTCAGCCGGTAGATTATCAACGGCGTGGGAATGAGGGATCGTTCTTGTGCCTGTCACAATTGTCTTGTTGACCATAACGGGTTCGGCATGAAGAACAGCTTTGTTATCGTCATCAAGAACCGCGACGCCGTTTTCATCAAAGACGGGATAATATGTGTATTTGTATTTTTTTGAAGTAACCGGCACCGTGACCAAAACAGCCTTGCCATCCTGAATTTCAGTCTTGGTAACATTTTCGGTCACCTCGATATAATCGTGAATGGTAACTTCGGCTGTGTCTTCGATAACTTCGTCCCACTGGACAACTTGATAGTCTTCAAAAAGAGGCGCGCCGAATACATCACTGAGGAATTTTTCTTTCCAGCTCAAATCCCCCGCGTCACCGATAATACCGGCACGGCGCGTGATAACACCGATGGGTGTTTCGCCGCTCTCGGTTTGACGGATTTTACCGTTATCAAGTGTAACAGACCAACCTGCTCGGTTTTCTTCATCAGGGTTTTCATCGCTATATTCAAACAATTCTGCGTAATCGGCTGCGGGTGTAGAAACAGCCCCGTCGATCTGGATATTGCCTGTATCGGTGAAACGAATTTTACAATCCGGGGTACCATTGTAGTCAGCAACGTACTCGGCAAAACTGTAAGAACCACTCGCCGGGCGCATACAACGCAAATATTGAATGATATTTGCGAAGGATTCATTATCTGCGGAGACCAATGACGGTGCCCAATTGGCATTATCATTTGAAATAATCTGCGTATGTTTATCGCCGATGGTATGGACATGGAGTGAAGATTGAGGGGCATCCGCTGCACCATCAATGCCAATATTTCCAGTGGCGCGATCAATCGAAAACGGTGTGGCTTTAAAATATCCATTGTCATCAAAAGCGGTGATGAAAAAGTTTGAGCCAACATTGCCACCTGTTTCAGGAGCATTGGATGCCCCCCAATCCCAACGCGGAGAACCATCCGTCGTCACACCAAAGTATTTGAAAAAACCCGCCGGAGCATTGGTTTTCACGTAACCGTTATATAGGCCATTACCCCCTGCATTGATCGTCTGACAATTGAGCGTTGTTGCTTCAATTGTATTTACATATCCAACAGCATAACGTTTATCAGACCGCCCAAGAGAACCTGTGCTATTAAAAGCCGGATATGGCCCTTGGGCGGCAAATTCTGTCATGGTGTCGTTGTTGCCGGTGACTTCTTCGGTCAAAGCGGTAACAGCGGTGGTCAATTCGTTGACGGCATTTTCAATCGTCATTATTTAATCTCCAACAGTTTCATGCGTTTGTGCATCTTGATTTCACGGTGCATGGTTTTGACCAGTGCAGTCGCCATACGGATCAGTTCGGAGGCCATCGAAAGATTGAGCGGCACCCCATCACCTTGAATAGTGATTGAATTTGCGGGCAGGGCGTTGACAGCCAGATCAAATTTAAGAATTAGTTGCCCATCTTTTGATTTGAACGTGAGGGTGCGCCCCGGCTCACTCCAAACCGCGAGCAAGACACCGTCAGACGTTAGAAACCCGACTTCGCGGACATAGAATTCCTCCGGTCCGTCTGCCAGCATTTCAAAATGGATTTGCGCACCATCAATTTTTGAACTGGATGCAAAAGGCACCTGCAAATGTGGTGAGGCCAGTGCGGTTTGTGTGGAAACGGGTTCGTAGCTGGCATCGCCAAAAACGATATGGGTCAGTTGAACGGATTTATTTTCCCCGACGGCATCCATAACCGCTTCCAACCCGGCTTCGGTAATAACAGGAATTAAAGTCGTCATGTCAGCTCCATAGAAAATTGACAAATGCTCAACCCGCGCACGGTACAGGCGGTATTGAGCGATGTAAGGGAGGAAAGCGGTGCAAGGGCCAGTTTTGCGGACGTGCGTTCAACACTGTTGATCTTGGTGAGTGCCGCCACGTTGATCCCGTTTGCACCGTCTAAAGCGGGTAATTTTGCACGGGCCGATGTTTGTACGGTCGAAAGAACCCGGCTTGCACTGGCCATCGTGATCCCGTCGCGAAACAACGCACCGAGACGTAAGGAAAAAGTCCGCGAAACAGGTTTCGTATTTTCAATCGCCTTGATCAGTTGTGCGAGCAGTTCAGCCGATAAAATCGTATCGTTATCTGGCGTCAGATTTTCGTGAGACCATGCTGTTACTTTAAAAGTGCCCGGTGTGCTGCCGTCCTGCCACCATTCAACCAGATCCACCTGAACGCCAAGGGCAGACATGGCGCGTTTAACCGCACCGACGGTGCCTTTTAAACGGTGAATAACGACACTTTCGGCAATCACCTGCCGCTTGACGTTTTCCGGCCAGTTTGATGACCAGTCGTCAACACTCAGCGCCCAAGCAAGCCAAGGCAAAAGCTCAACAGGGCAGAGCCAAGGGTTCCAAAGTTTGGCAATCGGCACGTCAACCCGACTGATAAACTGAACCGTTGTTTCCAGATCCAATTCAAACTTGGTGGCGTTAGGTGGCAATAAACTGGTCATTTATGCACCTGCCATGCTTACAGTGACGTTGATGCAATAAGGAGCCTCGGTTGGCCCTGCCACAATATCGGACCAATCGCTTAAATTTACTTTCTTCACCCCGGTTGGTCGAAGGGCCGCTTTAATTCCGTCATCCACAACTTCACCGCCAAGGCGATGTTGTTTTTGAATATATGTGTTCAAGCGGTTTTGCGCTTCGGCAAAAACCACGGACTTATCCGGGCCATTATAAAAGGAAAGTTCCGCAACCACAGAATATTCCAAAATACCGGCACTTTGCAGGGTGACTTGATCGCCAAGGGGGCGCACGTCTTCATCATTCAGTCGGGCGGCAACCGTATCCAAAAGCTCCGAACTCGCCGTTCCGTTCCCGGTGTGGGATAAAACAGTGACCGTGACTTGGGCCGGGCCTGAGTTTTCAGCCAATACGTCTTTCACATCCCCTGAAGCCGATCCGGCATGAAACTCATAAGCCCCACGCGGACCGGCCACACTGTATCCTTCAGGGGATTGAGCAATGCGTTCGCGGAAATCGTCGTCACTTTCCATTGTTGGGGCAATGGGTGGTGTGGCATCCGGGTCGCCGGGATCAATGACCAGACGTTTTAAATGAAACGGAACCGCAAGATGATCAAGATCACTGCCTTTCGAAAAGGCAACCATAACGGCGCGCACACCGTCATTGACCTCTTGTCGGTTGCCCATCGCCAGATAGGATGCAACTTCCATATTTTTGACAGAAGGGTCAGCTTCAGATTGAAGGGCGGTTGTTTCCGGGGATAATTCCGCAAACTTGTCTTTGGCCGTTTGCAGGATAGATTCATAATCCACATTCTTGATTGCATCCGGTGCCGGAAGGTCTTGTAGATTGATGTCGGTATAAGTGGTCATTTGATCCGCACCCCTTCCAGTTTAAGCATTTGCTGACGCTCTTTGTCGTAAACGTCTAAATCCAGAACCATCGCGCCTCGGCTCATCTGGGCAACGAAGGCCCGGCTGAGCCGGATAACCGGCAACCAGCGTTTCAATGCAACGGCGGTGGCGGCGTAAATCTCAATTGTTGTGCTTTCATTCAGCGGCGCGTCAATCAGTTCAGGCAGGCGTGATCCGTAATCCCGGCGCATAACGCGGGTACCGATCGGCGTGGATAGAACGTCCTCAATGGATTGAATGAGGTGTTCGGTACCCGACAATGCCTTTCCAGAACTGATGGACATGCCTTGCATAAATTAAGCCTTTGCCTTGGTTTTGCTGCTCGCAGCGTCTTTGAGTTTGATCTTGCCTTCCAACAGCAAGTATTTGGCCTGCTTCGCCGTCAACTTGACGGTTGCGTCCTTTTCACCAAGGCGCGGGATCTTCACCAGAAGGATGTAATCTTTGGTGTTTGGTGTCATTTTAGTTCTCCACTCGAAAGGCGTTTACCCCTTGGGCAACGCTTGAACCACAGGCGACGGGGTCTCCGATCCGCCCGATTTGTTTTGCGTTAATGCGAAATTCTGCCGCCCCGGCAGCTAACACGCTGGCGTGAGGCGGACAGGTTGCGCAGCCATGCGCCGACCACGCATGGGTTTGTAAATGCACCTCAATCCCGTTGATGCGAAAATGTGGTTCGCCTTGGGCACTTGGGCGGGGCGGATAGCAACCGTGTCCGGTGCAAATATGTCCTTTTAAAGTGACTGGCGGCATGGCTTATCCTCCCACCGTCCAGTCAACATCCGGCGTGTTGACCGTCCAACCGGCATTCGTGATTTCCAAAGTGGAACCTCCGACTGTGACAGAGAACTTGCCGCCTGCCGGAATGGACAAAGAATAGATACTGGATGCACGGTCATGCTCAATCACCGTTCCATCCTTGAATTTTGTGCGGGTGATATCGACCGCATTTGCCGGGGCCGAGTGCGCGGTTTGGTAAAGGGATTTAACAATAATACCTTGTGTCAAATCACCGTTTGGGCTGAACACGAGAACTTGCTCATCCACTTCAAAAGGCTTCCATGTCTGGTCAAGACCGGCGCGCTCTACACCCCAATCCAACCAGCCGGTTTTGATGTCACCAATCTGTACACGGCAACGCGGCGGGGTGTATTCCGCTTCCACGACCTTTCCGATCGTCACCATATTGGCGAGACGGCGTTCCAGTTCCGTAATCTGATAGAGGGCTTCTTCGAGAGCTGACATCACTCACCCCCAACGGTGATGAGTTCATAATCATCAATATGATCCTCACCGATTTCAGGGGACTGGCCGACATAAAGACCGGAGGGCAGGATACCGCTATCGGCAAATTCATTTTCACCGAAACGGATCTTTTGCGTCCAAGCGATGCCCCACACTGAAACGTTTCTACGTCCCAATTTTTTAGAATGTAGGTTTTGTGCCTCACCGACTGCCTCTTCCTCAATGGGAAACAAGCCGCCAATATGACCCTTTTCAGCTTCAGGAAGATCAAACGTTTGTCCTGGCAAAAAGGTGATAATATCTTCAACGATATTGAGTGCTGCCTCAGTGCGGGTCAGCCCCTTTTTATCATCTGTGATAAGAAAGGCGGCAAACTTGACATCACGGTCAATCTCTCCAGTCCCAACGGCCTTGCCTTTACTCATTGCCAAGATCGCAAACCGCAAGGCAGGTGCCTTGATTGCCATATCAGTCAGTTCTTCAACGGAAAAACGTCCGGGATGGATATCGATATGATCACTCATGTCTGGCAAGCGTTGTTGGAACGCTTTTTTAATGGCTTCTTGAAGGTTGACGAGTTTCATGACAACGCCCCTTCAATAAAGCTCTCAAGAGCACCTGAAATTTCTTTTTTGTTATCTTCAGATAAACCTAAATATGGACGTTCAGGAATATCCTTACCAACTTCTTCGCCGCCAGCATGTTGAATGGCGGCATAAACCAAAGGGGAACCGATAGAAACCGCATTGTTTTCTACAAAGTTATCAATGCTGTCGATCAGATCGCCTTCACCTTCAAGCAAGCTATGTCCACTGTGACGGGTGTTGGCGTACTGATCGGACCATTCAACCCATGCTACCCCGTCCGGGCTTTCTTTCTCTTCAGAAAGGCGTCTGCGTGTTTGACTTTCAACCAGAGCACCAAGGTCACCAAGAAAGTCTTTTTGAACATCTAGGCCAGCAAGTTTGTTCAAACGTTCCTGAAGAATTGCCTCTTCTTTGAGATCATACTCAAAACGAATACCAACCATTAAAGCCCCCTCATTTTGTCACGAGTGAACAGACGATCAGGTCCGGCCAGAACGACTGGCTTGGGCGGTCGGCTTTGCTGTTTCGGTAAATCAAGAGCGGCTTTTCCGTTTGCAATCCGGTTCAAATGAGAAATTGAATTGTTGTATTGATCCTTCAGATCATCGGTCATGGCTGGGGTATTAAGGCACAGCTTATAAAGTGCGATCCAGACGCATAGGTCTTTAACAATCTCGGGCACTATCGGCAGGGGCAAAGGATAACGCACAGCTAGATAGCTATCGATTTCGGCTGAAGCAGAGGTCAACGCACTATCGATGGCGACGGTGTCGAGAATATCATCACCGTCGCGATCAGCAGCGACGAACAAAGCGTCCTCTCCGACTTTCGCGATCATATCTTGCTGGGTTGCATACATTAAAGGCTCGTTAGATTAAGGTGAAAAGGGTGCCGGTCTTTCCCGGCTGTCAGGCTCACATAATGAGTGGCGCCACCCACTCTGCTGAGGATTCAGTTTTTGAAGTCCACGTCCTTGAAAACAGCGAAAGCCGCATCGCGAACATCACCGCTCACGTTCGCATCTTCAACACCGAGAGCTTTCAAAGCCTCTACGACCTTGTCCACGGTCGGCTTGCCTTTCTTCTCAAAGGCAGCGGTTGCCGTTGCCTTCAAAAGGTCCAGAGAAGAAGCCAGCAAAACATCACGTTCTTCTTCTTCAAGTCCATTCCAGCTTGGTTCATCCATTCCGGATTGTTGTTGAGCGAAGGCAACAAGCTCACCAAGCTGCAGATTGATCTTGTCTGCGATCTGAATGACGGCGGGAAGACTGGAGGAACCGACCAAGGTTGAAACGGATGACATTTCCGGCTCAATGGATGCCCCATCCACATCACGGACGATGTTCAAACGGGGATCGGCATCAAACAACCCCAATTGTTCTTCCGTGAATTCGCTAACTTCATACGATGTCGCTTTAGCTGCATGAAAGATGCCGCCGCGCCAGTGACCTTTTGCAGAAAGGGATGCCAGAGTGATCGTTTTTGCCATGTCATTCCCCCCTTACTTCAACCAATCAGTTTCCATGAGTTCAACATCCTCGAACCAGATATTGGACTCACCACCATTGATCAGCGGAGCCTTGATGACCTGACGACCAGCAGCCTTGTTGCTTTTGCCAACAACAAGAGTATCCGGCCCCAATCCCAGCGGCTCGCCTTCACTATCAACCAGAACCGCAGCCATAGCATCTTTGGCGGCCTTATAATTGGCTGCGGTCAACGGCTGTTTTGAACCATAGACGAACTGCCACAAGCCATAGCCGACATTGCAACGACCATCGACGCCATACAGGTATTCATCACGCATGAAGACGTGATCGTTTTTGGGGTCTTCAATAACCGTGAATTTAAACTTTTCACGTTCCTGATAGATGATCGGCTTCAACGGCAACTTGTTGATCATCAGGAACCATGCATCGCCAGTTCCACCGCCGAAGTTCGAAACTGTTTTAGTCCCGCCATTACTGTCTTGGACAGGATGATCAGTATCAACAAACGCCTGCCCATCGTAACAAAGGCCAGTAAAGGCGTTTGCCAAAGCCTGAAAAACAAGCTTATTCGGAAAATTAGCAACTCGGTTGCCTTGCATTTCAAACCGAGGACCGTAGAGGCCCAGATTGTCATCCGCAATGTCCGTGCGTTGAACACGAACTGTATTTTCGAATTTTTTGTTTTTGATTGCATAATCCCAAGCCGCCAATTGCTTGAGAACGCGCTCACCAACCCATTCACGAATTTCCGGCCAATCGCCGAGCCATCCGTAGTCATTTTGTCCGGTGGTTGACAAAACCTTGGTTGCAATTTTTTCCCAGTCCGGCGAACTGACACCAGCAATGCCTCTTTGGAAAGCCGCATTGAACGTCCGGTTCAGTGCGGTGATATTCGTGCCGTTAATCAGCATGAAATTAATCCTTTTCGAAATTTGAAACGCGGCCTTAAACCGTTACCCAGACACCGTGGTCATCGATGTCGTCGATTTTTCCAGCCACAGATCGTGTTCCTGTACCGTCATTGACAGCGACCGTTTCATCATCAACGATGTAGGCTGTGCCACCGATATCAGCTCGCGTGATCACGTCCGTATCGTGGTTGTTGAAGCGAAATGTGCCTTTGTCGGTATGGGCGGTTTGGTCACCATCCAAACCGTTTGAATTGTCGACTGTTTCCAATGCGCGGCCACGGCTAGTCAACCCGACAGCTGTTGAACCCGGCACGAGAAATCCGTTTGCGTTCAGAGCGGTAAGAGCCCCTGCACGGATAACAGTACCGGCAGCAACAGGATCGGCGTGATCAATGCCGCCACGAGACGGTGTATTGCGATCGGCGTTCAACATTACGCAATCTCCTTATTGGCAACACGAAATTCGTCTTCGGTCAGTCCCATTTGTGAACAGAGTTCTTTTTCAAGACTGGTCAACGTATCCGACTTGTTCGGCTCTTTGCCTTCCAGCCCGGACGGCGCACCGATAACCGGCGCGGCCTTAATAAAGTCCTTGAACTTATCGAGACCACCTTCGGAACGGCACTGTTCGCGGTAATAGTCGGCAGTGGACGGAACGATCTTGCCGTCGGTCAAAGCCTGATCGATGACACCATCAATCTCTTTGTTGCGATCGGCACTCTCCAGCTCGGCAATACGTGCCTGAGAAGAGTTGAGTTCCTTTTTCAAAGCATCATGGTCCGCACGGGGAACGAACTTTTCAAGGTCCGGGCCTTTTTGCGAAGCATTCAATGCCTTGTCGCGGTCATCCTTAATCGCGTTGATCGCACCGAGGATCTGATCCTCATTTGCACCATCAACCAATTTAAGAGCCGCACAGACCTTTGAAAGATCCATTGACATCTCCTGAGTTGGTGTTTCAGCACGATTAAGTGCTTTCAATGACGTGAGATTAGGCTGACCGACGAGACCGACTGAATCGATACCGCCAATGCGTCGTTTGCCATCCTTGGAAAAGAGAAGCACTGGAGACAGGAAGCGATATTCCTTGTCCTTCACCATTTGGCTGCCTTTAGGCGTCCAGATCACGCGGCCCCAAACAGACCCACCGTCACGAACCTCCATCTCCTCGACCCAAGCTGCAGCCGGTGCCGGTTCTCCCAGAGGGGCCTTGTGCTCGGTCGCATGTTCATAGTCGATGATCAGAGGGCGGTTGCTTTCTTTAAAGAAATTAACAACTGCATCAGGTTGGTCGTGGAACCATTGCCGTTTGTCGTAACCGGTGATCAGCGGTCCGGCAGGAATGAGTTCAACCCATTCCGGTGCGTTCCCGGTTGCATCGGTGTTAAGTGCAATGTGAAAATTGGTGCTTGTGCTTTTCTGTTTCATGGGGTCATTATGGTGACAGCCCGCTGAAACCTAGACGCGGAAGCACTTCCACCCCAACAGTTAATAGGGTTTGTTATGAAGATTGATTACGACTATCTGAAAGATGATCTATTTCCATTATTTCTCGCGGATGACATAATTGAGATTCCTTACCCAACGGGTTTTGAAAAATTGCGGAGATCTAAAGGCAGCAGAATTTTTGACTTCCACTTTGGTCTCCTGGAGGATAAGGGCTATGTTACTAGTCGAGATAGTGCTTCTAAAGAAACCAGGGTTGGTACACTGCCGCATACTGCTAGGCTTGTTGCTCGTTTAACTTTTGATGGTCAAGAGTTCGCTGAAAATTTAACAGCTGCAAAACCAGAATGGCTTGATAAAATCAAAGGTCAGGGCTTAAATGTGGCAAGTGATGTTTTAAAAAACCTTATAACAACTTATCTTACTTCTTCTCCCTCATAGCCGCTCCTGCCCCTCACACCCCTTTAAAAAGCCGTTTAAAGAATTTGCCCCAAACGTCATCGGTAAAAATTGCAACGCGCCTACAGAGGCATTAAAACGGCTTTTCTAATTGGTCAAAAATTTTCGTACTATCTGCTAATTTCTTCGCCAATACATCAGCCCTTGCCTTTCCCGGATTATTGTCCCACCCCGGATCAATACCTTTGGGGACATGTAGAACTTCACCAGTTCGCTCATTTGTCCATTTCACAGTGTCTATGGTTGGGGTACCAATTTTTAAGCCGCGACGTTTAACTTCGGCAGCACTGATCTGGCGAACCCGACATTTACATCCCCAGCCATTGGAGGGCATCCAGACATCCCAAATTGGATCCTCAATTTCTGCAACGGTACCAGCCATTGCCTCATGCTCTTTGCGGTGTGTTTCGCTTGGCCCTAATTCATAAATGAAATAAGGCAACGCTTTTTTTGTACGTAAGGCTCGTTGGTATTGCCCAGCCGATCTAGCCGTTCGGATATTTGCCCGATAAATGGCTTTTAAACGTCGAGGGCTTCCCAATTGCGCCTTTATGATTTCACCTGTCAAAGGATCTTTCATCATTTCTTGCCCCCACCATCCAAGCTTTTGAAGGGTTGGAGTTAGGTCTTTCTTGAATTGTTGAAAGGTTATGCCGTTTTCTATGGCCTGTTCAATCGCCTCACGGATCGCGACAAGTATGTCCTTTTCCATAGCTTTGGCCACTGTAAAGGCAAATGCGTGTTCGTCTCCCCAAACATCCTTGTAGCTGAAGCCGATCTTCCAGCCTTTTTGTTTGATGTAATTCAGAACTTCTGGAGATGGTCCTTGGCCAAAACTGAAACCCGGCTTTTCATGTTCAGTCGGCATCGGCATCCCCTGCAACATATGCTTTAAAGGTGGCTGCTGCCAAACTTCGGATCATGGTTTCCATATCCATTTCCAAACCGCGTAACCCCTGAAGGACATCTTCGAAATTTTCCGAGTTATTGAAAAGCTCTTCGATCGGATCAATAACCGGCTGCATTTGCGCTTGCCAGTTTTCAAGTCCAAGCTCTTCGATTTCATCATCAATGCTGACAGTTTTTTGAGAACGGTTTGCCGCCTTTTCCATATCGGGCTTAGGTGCCGAGGCTTCCTCAGCTTTCTTACCGATGACTTCATCGCCTGCTTGAGGGTCAGAGAAACCAAGTTTGGCCCGAACCTCCGAGGCTTTAACTGTCAGCCCCTTGTCTGCCAACTTGTCCAGTGCTTCAATAATCAGCGCGATATCTTCAGGCTCAAGCACCGGCATAGAGAAGGTCGGATAGGATTCCTGTGCGCCGAAGTTAATATCAACAAAAGCGCGAATTAAATCCCTATTGATCGTCAAGGCAAGCTGGCGGCAGTCTGATCTTAAAATGTCACGACGCACGTCTTCCTGACTGTCTTCATTGCCAAGCTTACCCGGAGTTCCCTCAGAGCTGGCCGTTTGTCCGAGAACGCCTTTGGAAATCTGGCGATCCCACCATTCAGCGGTTGATTGGAAAACGGCAGCGCCATTACCGGCACCACCTCCCTGAGCAGCCTGTTCAAAGTCAATGCGCATGCCTTCAGGCAGGATCGCCGCCGCATCAGTGCCGATATTAGCCACCGCCTGGACAAGGACATCAATGTCATCCTGCGTTGCGTTAGGACCGTAACGGCCAAGGCGCAGCGGCATCCCGAAGACTTCCAAAAATGCATGCCAATCCTTGACCGTATAGCTTTTACACATGAAGGCCATCGCCGCCAATCGAGCCAAACCACCACGGATCGGCAAACCGGATTTAAGGCGGGGAATGTGGGTAATGAACCGATACGACGGTAAGAGAATGCCGAGCGGATTACTTTCATCAATTAAACGGATCTGTTTGCCTGTTTCCCGGTCCCACGTGAAAAAACGAGGATCGCGGTATTCATATCGTTCAACGGTCCAGAACCGGCCACGCTTCCAAACGATTTCGGCGACACTGTATCCTTTGGCCAAGGCATCCAGAAGATCGTCAAGGATTTCAACAAAGTTGGGGTCATGCAGGATGTGGGTGCGAACCGCATCCGCAATTTCTTTGTCCTTTGGCGCATCGGATGCCGGTTCAATTGCCATCTCAACACTACCGATCGCACGCTTGCGGGTACCCAATACCGACTGATAATGTATTTCGCGTTCTTCCATTTCTTCAGCCAGCACGAGATAATCATGGGCATCACCTTCAGCAGCGGCACGCATAATCGTAGCCAGTCGGTCCGGGGTCAGGCCAGAAGCAACGGTCGGCGACCAAGCATTACGAACGCCTGTCAAACTGGGGGCCGCAATCTCTTTTGTCAAAGATTGACGTTTAATCGGCAGGCCATCAGGCCCGTAAAGAACAACCTTTTTATTGTCCATCATAGAAGTCCTTTGCGTGCGTTAAAACCAGCGGTTAACCGGATATGGCGATCCAGTCCGTCTTCACTCGGCCTCACGGCTTGATAAGAATATGGTTGATACTGGGTCTGCGCAGCCTGACAAGCCAAAGCACCCGCCCAAAAACGATCAGCGTGCCCATCGGCATCACTGTCTGCAACGAAACGAGGAATACCTGTTTCCCCAGTGGTTTTCTTAATTTTATGGAGATCGGCCCGAAGTTCCGGACGCGCAGCAGGAATGCGAATTTTACGATCATCAAATGTTTGCTTGATGGTTTGTGCCAGCATTTGCTTATTACTGTTCGTGAACAGTAAACCTTCAACTCGTGTGGCACCATAACGGCGAATAGCGTCTTCAACCGGCTTTTCACCCATGCCAGTTTGGTCCATCATCAATCGAAGCATCCGATAATACATAACGAGGCGGTCCATTTCCGCATCCTGTGACGCAAAACTAGCACGCTTCAATATGGAGATTTCCCGAGTCCAGAGCACGTCACCGACTTGCTCCAGAACCCAAGCAACCCACAAATCGTTTCTGGCCGCAATATCGTTCCCAATATAAACCGGACCGCCTGCATAAAGTTCAGGACGTCCAGCTAAAGGGTGCTCAACGGATGAAATGAGATCGTAATCAAGCCAAGCCGATGCGGCATCCAACCAGTGCAGCTCATATTCCTGCGACCAGACATCATCGTCGCGCAAGGCGGACTTAAGTTCCTGAATGTTACGAGGGAGCCCCTGATCCACAGCTTTATAAATGTCCGTGATATGGCGGCTCCAGCCATCTTCATCTGGAGCTGGAGTGTTAAGACCGCGCGCTTCCCAGCCGGGGCCTCCCGTCATCAAATCATAGAACTTATTGCCTTTTCCTTTAGGTGTAGAAACAACCCGTAATTTGAGGCCACCTTTAGAGATTACAGGGAAAAGCGCACCCCAAATTTCACGACTATCAGCATGAATACCAAATTCATCAAGAAGCACATTGGCTGAAAAGCCCCGCGCCGTATCTGGGTTAGCGGGAAGAGCTGTAATGCGTGAACCTGACGGGAATGTAACCTCAAGAGCTTTGTAGGTCGCTGTTATACCTTTGCCTTTATCTACAACATAGTCATATTCTCGCACTTCCGGATCCCGCTTGTGTTTCAGGACCGCGTTGTAGACATGATAAAACGCTTTAATCAGCGGTTTGATTGCCTCATCCATAGCTTCCTTAGACTGACGCTCCCCACGAGACAGGATAACCCAGCGGGTTCTTTTTCCTTCGATTTCATGGTCAATACAGTCTTCAACGATCTCGGCGCAGGTTGTAAATGTCTTACCTGACTGGCGGGAGAACATACCGATCTTGAAACGGCTTTTGTCTTTCAACCAAAGTCGCTGATATTTGTGAAAGTCGATGACTTTATCTTGAGAGTGGTTGCTTTCTGGGATCATTCATCCCACCCCATAATGCGTTTTGCCTCAGCTGCAGCTTCACGACTATAGTCTCCAGCTTCAACAGCATGTTCAATCTTGGAAAGCTGCTCTTCACGCATCTCTTTTTTGATTTGGGCTGCCAACTTTTTCTGAGACACACTTGACCTTGCCAGATCAGCGACAGATCGGGTTAATTTGTTGATGTCGACCTTTTCAGGATCAATCTCAAAATCAATCAGAAGCGTGAAGACCTTTTCCTGCACAAGACGGATCAGGGCATCGTTGACTGCCCCGTCTTCATCTGGGCTGGCTTCGACTACAGCCTTGGCCTGTTGAGTGATGGTTTTAAGGCTTCGCACCCGATCTTCAAAGTTTTGCCCCCAGCGATGAACTGCCGACTTGCTGATTTCAAAGCCAAGTTCCTGGAGCCATGCAGACAGCTCGGCATAATCACGAAACCCATCGGAGATCAGCTTCTTTTCCAACTGCTCACGCACTTTAGTTGGCAAGGTGTCAATTTTTGAACGAGGTGGCATTGCTTAGGCCCATTGTTTGGGACGAGCAATACCGGCCGGACATGCGATCGTGTATTCCACCACATCAACACCGACACCCGTCAAGGCGGCTGCCCAGACCGGGGTTTCTTCGTTCGTCAGTTCAATCAGTTTCTTATCGCGAAGGTAATCAAGTTCCCTGCGCAATTGAGCCGGAGTGACCGCTAGAGAAACATCTGACAACGCTCTGAAGATCACAGTTTCAGAGACACTGGTCGGGCGACCAGCATCCAGAATGCGTAAAATCCGCCACCGGGTTTCTTCCCGGTTTGCCTTTTCGAGATCAACTTCGTGCATGCACCCAATCCTTTATTCCGTCGAGCTTTTCGTTAAGTTTGTCCATTTTTTTATCGATCACAGTTGAGAAACGGATCCAGTCTTCCCGTTGGACAAATCGGTTGGGCAAATCCGTTTCAAGATCATGTAGTCGGGTTTCAAGTTCACGGCGGCGGGCAGCTTCTTTTTCCATATCGCTTTCGATATCGTCGAATTTCTTATCCATTCCAGCCACAGAGCGAACGATGAAATACCGGATGATCCCAACAAGAAAAGCGTTCCACGCGATGAATATAGCAACAAAAACGGCGATCATTTCCCAGTCCATACGCGCCGCCCTCCTTTGAGAAAGCGGCAATATTCCTTGATAGAATGATCTTTAAGCATTTGAACCGGATAAAAGCCGTCAAACCCTTCTTTCCACGCCGTAAACAATTCAATGCTACGATCCAAAAAAACTTGCCAGAAATTAGGCTTCAGGATGATCTGCCCTTTGCGGTCGATGTAACAAAGGGTTCCGCTATGACGGTAGCCAAGCACAAAGAACGGCAACATGGGCACAACATCGGCCCCGTTGATAAAGCGCATATGCTGACCGGGGTGACGATTGGCCACGGCTGCACAAAATTCAGTATCACCAACACGAGGGCACCCAAAGGTCATAAGGCCGACTGGACGACTTTCTCCGATCCTATTTGCAGCAAGAACGGCAAGTGCGCCACCAAGGCTATGACCGGTCATCATCAGATATTGACTTCCCGAAAGATCGGCAATCGCCTGTTCAACATCATCCCAAATTTTATCCAAAGCTTGAGAAAAGCCTCGATGAACGCGACCGACACGACCTTGAGCAGACAAATCACGTTTGCGGATTTTAAGATCGGTTAGAATATCGCGTGGATCTTGTAGCTCAGTTCCGCGAAACACAACGATTACCACCTGATCATCATGCACCATAAAGGCTTGCACGCCATCACGATCAAAAAAATGAATGCCTGAATAGCCAAAAGCGGAAACGGCCTGCTCAACAACATCATTGTCATCATAGGCCAGCTCGGCCAGAGACGCATAACGACGCGCTCTGACCATCAGTGTGGGACTGGCCAGTTCCATTACAAATTCCCTTGAATTTGCGCATGAAGTTGGTTGACATGGGTTAAAAGTTCCTGCCATTCATCCCCGGTAGGGTCTCGACCTGCCTGATCAAGAGATCGCATCTGCCGTCGCACATGAATGGCCTCTTTACCCAACTTTGGGGCCTGTGTAGCGAGTTTGAAAACCGATGTTTTTAGATCAAGGCCGACAATACTGATCCCATCTTTTGCAGCCAGAGCGGCGGCATAAAGACGCAAGGCTGACCGGGTCTGGTCAAGGGCCAAGGTCGTATCTTGACCGTTAAAGGTAACATCACGCAAACTTTCAATCGCCGATCGCGCCGAAAGGTCTGCATTGCGAAATTCTTCAGAGGGCTGAGCAAGGGTGGCCAGACCTTCGTAGATCAGAAAAGCGCGATAGGCACGAAGATCGGCTGTTTCAGCCGGGCCGAATACTTTATCGCGGACAGTGTCACAGGCTGCCAATCCGACAACCAACGACACGCAAAGAACCGCAAGAGCCATAAGGCTCTTAATGGACTTGGACATGAAGAAACTCCTGTGAGTAAGCACGGTTAAGCCAACCATTGAGGTATTCAGCCAGATCCGGGCGGCTGTTCGTCAGCGAGCGATAAAAACCGGCAGCTTCAGAACACAACGCCCCATGCATAACGACAGAATCAAGAGACGCAATCGCTTGACGGCTGCGAGAACCGATCAAACCATCAACAACCAAATTAGGGCCGTCAGCAGCGCGCACAGCACGTTGCAGGCACTTGTGCGCCTGAAAGCTTCCCATGTTGATTGAAAGGTCTACGGCCTTACCGGAAACAGGCCACGGCAAGTCGCCATAGCGGTATTTTTCCCACCAGTGATGGAAATAAATTTTACCCGCCGCCTCCAAGGTCATTGCCCGGATGTCGTCGGCATCGATGTCACCATCGAAGTCAAGATCGCCATCCATGAAGCCGTCGCCATCCAGATCAAGCAAACCAGCTTTCTTCAGAAAACGAAGGGAAATCCCGAAATTGGTAATGCCGCCCGGATCACTGGCGCGATCGGACAAGCCACCTTCATGTTTATGAATAATCGGAAGTACGTTTGTGTCGAAAGAAAACATGCCTGCAACCTCAATGTAATAGGTGCAGGCATCATGCTCGGATTATGGGGGCTAATCAGCGCGGAAGTACTTCCGGTCCATCTCTTCAAAGAGGTGTTTCAGGAGCATTTACCAGAGCGTTGGATTTGTCAATGCCCGTCTTATTAGTCATCTTCCGGGTCTGAAAACAAATCTGATTGTTTTTCATCACCATACGGTGCACGGACCATTCGAACCCAGCGTGAAGTGACGCCAAACTCTTTTGCAACCTTATTGGTTGAACCCTGTGCACGGGCAATGAGGGACTTCTTAGATTTATAAAAAGCGGCATTAGGGATTTCCACCCATTCACGACCGCGCATTTCTGACATCACTTTTGCAGCATCTCTGCCGACACATTGGACAAGCCAATGATCATCGGCAAGTCTGGTAGACCCTTCCGGTATATATTTGCGCTGTCCGCCATAATCAGCCGCCAATCGCAAGGCAAGACCGACTGACGTTGCTCTTGCAAATTCTGCAAGCAACGGCGGCAGCCCTGCGATTGATTGTTGCTGATTATCGGTCATTTTTTAAATTCTGCTTTCTGACGTTGGGAAACGCTGTGTTTCAGTTCAACGATAGCCATAACGGTTGGCTTCAGATCGTCGGGTGCATTGTCATAATCATGCCATTTGTTCAGGCTTGGCAGCATGGCTCTTGGGATTAATTTCCAATTCTCAAGGACTAGGTTCTGTTTGTCTCCGTCCAGGCATTTGAGAACCATACCTTCCGGGATCGGACCGTTTGCTTGCTCCCATAAATAGCGGTGCTTAAGCACATAGCGACGTTCAAATCCTGTGTGTGGGTTGGTTTCTTCTATGCTGATTTCAACATATCCATCCTTGGAAACACGCTCATGCCCTGCAAACTTAGTGTTGTGGGGACGTTGCCCTTTCTTGAACCGGGTGCGTGCGCTGTTCGGGTTATAGGGCATTTTCTTACCCTTGTTCGCCGGAACACTCCCCTTGGAATATTGACCTGTCCTGCCAGTGTACCAACCATTACGCTTGCAAAGGCTGCGAAGATTGTCCTTGGAAACCTCACTGCGACCAAAAACTTTCACAAATTCAGCATGAAGCTCTATTCTCGGCATCTCTTTACGTGCCTCAATCCAGCTTAACTCTTCTTCGCTATAGGTTATGGTCTTGCGGGTCATTAGTTGATTTCCTTGGGCTGTTGTAACATTGGAAGGTTTTCAACGGCGTCTCGTCCATATTCGGCGGCAAGCTTACACGCATCCAATTGAACCCGAGCATTTCCTACAATTTGATCTGCGACACCTGCAACAGCCTTTGCACGTTTGATTTCTCTGTCGAGTTCCTCGCCTTTCAAATCTTCATCGCCCAGACGTTCGATCTGCATGAAAAGATGGTCATTCAGGTCTGTAAGTCGGTTCTTCATCTTGTTTTCTCCTACTCAGCGCAGTTAACGCACTTCTGAACACCGGGAATTGCCTGACGACGACCTTCAGGAATCTGGTCATTGCAAACAATGCAGTGAGTGGCTGATGGACGTTTCGAACTTGACCCTTTCAAAGTGGACAGGGCGCGTTGCAAATGTTCTTGTTCGAGTTTTTGAGCGTGATCGACTTGATCCATAGTTGGTGTTGTCCTTAATTAATTCAGTGTTGGTGTAAAACGAATAATGTCAGTCGGTTCGCATCCAAGGCTGGCCGGGCAGAAATCAGGAAATGCCCAACCGCGACGAATGTGTTCCTTAACAAAATCTTCAACGGTCATTTCACCGCCATTTTCGGAAAGGAGGATTTCAATGCGCGTTCTGATCACCAATGGATCTTTTTCCTTTTTCATTGCGCGTCCCCCTGTTCGCGGATCTTCTTGCCAAAATGCTCAATCAGCCGATCGGCAACGTCAGCGTCCAGCATGGTGTAAGAAATCCGGCAGGGTGAATCTGAGAACTTGGTGGCGTAAATCGACAAGCCACCTGTGGTCTTATGATCTGAAATCTTGCGCCATTGGGCTTCCAGAACTCGCGCACGACCATTGTAAACGGTGGTTGGGCCAGCGTTTGTATGGACAATATATCCTTCCCAGCTGACCTTGGCCTCACGTTCTGCCATCTTCTTGAGTGACTCGATGACCTTATAGGCTTGTGATTCCGTCATAGCCTGAAGCGGGAACGTCACATTTTCATTGCCCTTGGCACCGAGACAGATGCGCTTTGCATGATTCTCCAAAGCTTCTTCCTTCGGATTACGAACGACACCAAGGTGATAAAGGGAGAGCCACAATGCACGGGCCTTTCGCTGTACCTTGCCATCAGCCAGACGTTTACGTCCTGCACGTTGCGGTACCTTTTGGGCCTTCTTGGTCTTAAATCCAGCCTCTTTCATCAAAGACAGAGCATCTTCCAGTTCAGCAAAAGTCAGTTGCTTTAAAGATGTTTTCCCAAAGTTCTGTTCAAGCCAGTCTCGGTAAAATTCTGTCGCCCAGCCAAGATCGTTTCTGCCAATGTTGATTTTTGCATACATCCCCCGACGTTGAGGACTGACTGTTGCTTTCTTCGTTGCAGCACTCATTTTACGCCTCCACTAAACATATCACTTTGATTACCCCAAGCGGCCCAACCGGGACGCTTTTGACGGGCGAATAGCTCACACCGGAAAGCACCCGGCCAAAGGCGTTCAAGAATTTCATAAACGTCATCTGGTTTTCTGGAATGTTCGCGTACTTTGGCTGAAATAATATTCTGCTCTTCAAAAGTCTGGATGGTGTTACGCAATCCGCGATCAGCAATAACCGGCTTGCCACGGGTACCAATCAGAAATGGTTCACAACAACCCGAACGCAGAATATGGCCTGTGCTGAAATGCTCTTTTCCATGCTTGGTCCACTTGAACCATGCACCGCCTGTAGCAACGTTAAAGCCCCAATGGCGCATAATTGTCGTTGCATTCCCCATGTGGGACCATGTTGTCCACATGAACAAAAGGCAACTTTTTGCTGCCAACCCGGCAACCGGCATTGCCGCAATATCTTCAAGGCTCATGCAATCGTAAGGGCGATCTTTTGGATTTGTATCGCCCCAGACATCAAACGGCCATGCTGGATCCGCAAGGATGACACCATAGGTATTTTGATGCAGTGGGTGAAAATACCATCCCAAGTCATCGGCAGGTTCCCAGCCAATTAAAGCCCCTTTAAATGGGAATTCATGAGTATTTTTAAGCCACGACATCATGTGCATAAGGTTGGCAAAGCCATCATTTCGGGCCAACCAGTCAATCTCCTGCATGGAAAGCTGCGCACCATTGAGAAAGAAATTGCTTTCAGTGATGAAAACCGGCTCGTAACGATCACACTTCACATCTTCTTCGATGATTTTCTCACAAGCGGAGGTGCGCATACCGGTATAAAGCTGCAACATATCTCCTTTTTTCGCATGAGGACGACCATCAGCCCGGTCAATGCGGATCGTGTGGCGCTTCTGGCCGGACTGAATCATCGGCACAAACTGTTTTTGAAAATTAAACGCGACCATGTTTTCTCATCGCTCCTTTCAGTGCGTGACGGCTAACGGCTGCGGTCAGCTCCGACCAAGTTCCACCAGCTTCAATAAATGTCATTACGACTTTTTCAGCGTCCCTGTAGTCAAAGTTGTCAGGGATTACCGGGGCGCTCAAAGAGTCTAACGCTTGTTGACATGCCTCTCTTAATGCCCGACGAGCACGGGCATCACTTTGACGAGACGCACAGGCCAAAGCACAATCACAAAGCCGTTGCAGGGCTTGTTGGTGGCTTAAAGGCTGTGCGTCTTGTCGAGACATTTTTCACCTCATCCGTTCACTGTTTCGCTTTCGGCAATCGCACGAACAACATCAATGACCCGTTTGCGGATAACTGGATCCTGAAGACGTGAGAAGGTACGTACCAATTCCAAAGTTTGACGACGGTGAAGCGTTAGATGTTCTTCAGGAATGTCGCTTTCAGCCGTTTCGCCCATATAACCGGGGAAACTCTCACGCACACTTTCCGGCATATCTTCAAAGAAGTATGAGATCGGCACATCCAAGACGTTGCCAAGCTGCCAGAGCTTGCTTGCCGATACACGGTTGGCACCGCGCTCATATTTCTGGATCTGTTGAAAAGTCAGGCCAATGCTTTCCCCCAATTTACCTTGGGTCATACCCATAAGTGTGCGCCGCAGTTTGACACGTTGACCAACATACACATCGACAGGATGTGGCATGTCGCTCCCACGGGTGCCGGGTAATGGTGTCTTGTCTTTTCCGTCTAAAGGCATTAGATTTCTCCTTATCAATTTGAAAGAAACGGCCTGTTCGAAGCTCCAAAATCGGCAGGCCGTTTTATTTGAGATTAATCGTCTGTCAGAAGCGCCTTGACTGTCTTGTCGAGGTCACTGTCTGCAGGTTTAACAAACGGGGCATCGCCGCCACCGCTTAATGAAACGCCGATGGCGCTCAATTCTGTACGTGTAAGATCGTTCATCGCTGACTTGATCGGCTTTTCTGTCACACTAATCAGGTCAGTTGCTTTTTCTGGAAGCTTTTCACGAATGCGTTTAACAACCGTAGCATCATCAAGATATTCAATCTTTCCCTTGCTTTTGGCATAGCCACAGCGGATGCCGTGCAACGTCTGAGACTTGGGTTTTTCAAACAGGTTCTTATTGGCCTGCACCTTCAGTTCAAGAGCTGATGTCAGGGCATTGACCTTCTCTGCAGCCTCGCGGATACCAGCCATATGTTTGTCGCGAATTTCCGCTTCATCGTCTGTATAACGGCCCAAGGCATTTGCCAGTTCAAGACGCGCCTTTGAAAGTTCTGCACATTGGTTTTCGAGGTCTGCGAGTGTTGTCATTTTATTTACCTTCTAAGTGTTTTTTTGGGAAAAAAAGCGTTCTTCAGCCATTGCCATTCACGCTTGAGATACCTGCGTAGTTTGCACATCTTGCACCTCATTGAGTTTGTAACAGGCAAGGCACATACCACTTGCCAAATCCAAGACCTCGGATGTGACCGGGCCTTTATGGTGATCAAGTAAAATTGCTGTCATGCGCTCTTCAAAGGCATCCATAACCTTGGGAGTGGATACAAAGCGATAGGTGTCCCCTTTAACATCGACAATGGCCGCAAATAGTGGGGCTGTATTGGGGATGTTGAGGATCAATACAGTACGGGTTTCGCCACTCCTGACGGTGCCGATCTGGTTGAATGCTTTCACCAAGTAGGTCACGCCATCACAATTCACTTGTGCTTTTGTCCATGCGCTCATGCGGAATCCTCCTTAGCTAAAAATCGTTTTAGAAGCCCGGTGTGCTTGAATTTCCGGGCGTGCTGAAATGCTTCCTTAAAACTAGGTTTATCCCAAAATTCTAAAACCACAGGCCGATCCATCACGGCATCTTCCTCAGAAGGGTAATAGCGAATGTGGCTACCAACGGGTGCGGCAATACGGGCGATTATCACATCGCACTCAGACAAAGCGGAAACGCTCATGACACTTTTCCTTTATGGGGGATGATGCCGCGCAAATCGATTGGAACTATTTCTGATTCCTGTTCGGTATGTACGAGCAGATAACAAGGGCGCTCCAGCTCCAACGCAGCTGGGGCTGAAATCTTTTGAAGTTGTTCGGCTACTAACGCTGCTGTGGCGCGGAGCAGGTTGGGATTTTGGGCACTAAGGGCCTCAGCTAAAGCGCCTGACAAGTCTTCAAGTTGGGCAGAAAGAGTGCTCATTTTTCTCTCCATTGCTTACAAGCTTGGCAAGCTCGTGCCATATGAATACGAAACCCATTGAGGCGATTGCCTGCCTTGGCATGGCTTTGGTTACGCAAACAGGTTTCCAGCGTAATTTCATCACCTTGAAAAGGGCATGTAACAAAGCTGCTCATCAGAGAGGTGCGAACCGTAGTCTCCATCACCTCATAGTTTGGCCCTGTCTTTTTGCCCAAAACCAAAGAGATCGTGGCTGCAGACTTTCCAAGGCGCTTGGAAACCTGCCCCTGACTGGTCTGGTCAACTTCATGGGCGAGAACCTCAATCCAATCCGGCATATTTTTCCAAGCAATGTTTGCTTTTTGAACTGCGCTCAAATCACTCATAATTTGACCTCCTTCACATCTTCCCAGACCACTTTCTTGGTGTTGGGATCAAAGAGGCGCTTTGTCTTCTGAATTTGCGGTGCCTTCGGGCCGATATCCTTTGAGCGCACAAAGGCATATTTCGCCAAACCGGGAAGCCCCTTTTTGTGCGGCAACACGCGAATGCAGGGCAAATGCTGAATGAAGCCGAGGTATGTTTTTGCTGTGTTGTCCGCTATCGGGCAGTCGTCGGTAGCCGCAAACAAGGCCAAATCCTTATAGGTAAACGGCGCGTTCTGCATACGGATGGTGCGCCACATGTTGTTGACTGCGGAAACATTCAGGATGATTGAGCCGTCAACACGAACACGCGGTGCCTCAGCGCCATAATCCTTGATCAAACGATAAGCTTTGGCCTTCTCAATTGGATCAATCTCTTCAACGATGCCAGCCTTGATCAGACACTTGATATAGTCCGTCACAGTCTTGCGATGGGCCTTACAATCCAACAAAACCCGAATGGTAAAGCTATCTCGGTTTTCGCGGATCAGCTTCCAGATACCGTCGCGGGTGGGCGGATAATCCAGTTTTGCCAATTCACTGACTGGTTTGCGTCCTGCCCCCATATCAGTCCTCGCTCTCAATAGAATTGATTTGCTTGTCTTCAATTAAATCCCAACCTGAGATCACGGCGTGTTCTTCAATCTCATTAAACAGATTGACCGCACGACGGGCTGATCCATGAATGCGTTTGCTAATGGCTTCAATTGCTGTATTTGAAAATTCCAAGTTCGGACAAATAAGCTCAGACAAAGCCCCGATATCTTTCAGGGAAAGGGCTTCCGCTTTATCTTTCTTCAAAATACGGGAATAAACACGCTCCCATTTTCGAAGTGAATGAGGCAGGTTTTGCTCTCCAATCAAGATGATGGAAGTCCCGGCATCTGCGCATTTTTTGTAAATATCGCGTACCAGTTCGATTTTTTTACGCTCAACAAGAAAATCAGCTTCATCAATAAACCAAGGCTTACGAGGATGATCGGCAAGGAATTCCCCGATCTCAATCACCCCTTGGTGAAGGCGCTTATTATAGCTTTTCCCTCTGGATATCAGGCCGAGTTCCACCATTGTGGCTTCAATGAAGTCCTTCTGGGTCATTGTGGAATCACATTCAACATAATATCCGTCGAATTTATTGGCACAGTAGTTCGCAGCCACTGATTTGCCATAGCCAGCCAACCCGCTAAAAAGACCAAACCCCGGTGAACCGGGTTTCCGATCCACTACGGCAGAACAAACTTCCGCCAGTTTTGTTACGTTGTTGAGTACTGCCATACTTCGTGTCATAATAACCTCTCAGTTTACTGTTCAACCCGTTGCCGACTTCCTCTCGGCGCGGGTTTTTCTATGAGCCTTGTTTGGCCCCATGCTTGTCCTGCCAAATCAGCAGGCGAGCTTTCCACTCAGCGATAGTGCTATAACGCTTGAACCAATCCAGTTCCTTCGCGTCAACGGGCGCGTCGGCTTCCAACGCAAGGAACACTTCAAGCCCACGTTCAAAACGTTCTTGGGCTTTTTCTTCCTTGGTTTGGACAACTTTGCGGCTGTTGAAATCGATCAATTCCGCTTCAATCTTTTTCTGTTTGTCAGTGAGTTCCGGCCCCGGTGCCACTGGATCCGCCTTCATGGTGCCTTCTTCAACGCGGTGCATTTTGACCACCTTGGCATCCATTTTAGGCTTTTCAGCCATTTGCGGGATAAGATCGGCAATCTCTTGACCTGTCATTTTGACGTGGATGTCTTTAAGAGCCTTGATATGCTTCTGCCATTGGCGTCGTTTTAATGAATGGCTTCGTGCATCATCAACACTGTAGAAACCAGCCATTTCAAGAACACCAGCAAAGCCGAGATAAGAACCGTCCAAGTGGTAAATATGAAGACCATCCAGCAAGTTTTGCGGATCAAAACGGGCGATAACTTTGTGACCTGTGTGTTCGTGAAGGAAATTGTCAAAGTACCGATTGCCCATAAATTTAATGGTGCCATCACGCTTACTGACTTGTACCCCTTCTGCCGCCAACAACCACATGCGTCGTTGCTCTGGCGTAGCTTTCCTAATCGGTGCATTCTTGTAAGAGGCCCGAAAAGTTTCAGCAAATGAGCGTCCATTTGCCGTTTGTGTTCGACGGCCTTTACGCTCGTTATGCTCAACGATACCGTCTTCGACAATGGCCAGAAACTTATCCAAAGGAACAGCCTTTGGCTTGTAATCTGGTTTGTTCACGGGACTATTACCTGCCCATGAACCAGCTAAGGCCGGATGTTTTGCAATATTGTCACAAAAATCACGGAACCCCCGTTCAATCGGCTTGGATTGACCGGAATATGGTTGTGTCCAATGAACATTAACACCTAAATCAGTCAAAATTCCGGTAGGATCATCTTCACGTATTTTGAAACGGAAACGATTTTTAATACCGCCAGTCAACCACTTTGAAGCAAAGTTTCGACCATTATCGAGCGATATATCTTCCATAATTCCGAATTCTTCAAACACATCTCCTAATGCCAGTCTGAAAGCTTCTTTATTTTCGGATTTATCAACTCGCCAAGATAAAAACATTCCAGAATAAAGGTCTTGAATCGCAGTCATACAGGGGCGAAGAACTTCGCCATCAGGCCATTCAACCCAAACATCCCATCTATGACCATCGGCGTTGACGGCTTCCAAAGCATGAAAAACTGAGCGATCACGCTCTTGTGCCGGAAACATCTGTTTAAGGGCTTCTTTCCCGTACCTGCATAAAACTTGAACGGGCTTGGAAACTTCCTTATCCATTCGGCGCTTCAAGGTACGGTCAGAAGGCAAGGTCCAACCTTCCTTCTCGGCAACTCGATCCAACCTTCGAAAGCAGCTCTCGAAGGTTGGTCGTTCTGCGCGAAGGTAATCTGATTTGATGATTTCCCATGCTTCAGCAGGGCATTCCGCTTTACGTGAGACACCGGCATGACGTGGCGCGAGGTAAGGCAACCAGTCGCCCTGTGCAACATATTCAACGCTTTTAAACCAACGATAAATGGTTGCCGCATTGATATTGTTCTGCATGCCGATCAAGGCCACGGCGGCATTCTTGTTCATTCCACCACGGTGCAAATCCATGACCTTCTGAATAATCACCAGCTTTTCACGAGCCTTGTCTTTTTTCTTTTCAGGCAAACTGTCAAAGAAAGTCCAAGCATCATTTCGGGCCAAATCGGCTTTGCGAGGTTGTTGAACCTGTTCACTCAGTTTGATCAGTTGAAGCTGAGCAATATTCGGCAATACTGTATAATGATATTCCCATCCACCACCGCGCCCTTTACGTTTACGAGCCAACAAATCACCCGCCATATTTCGACGTTCTTGCCATTTGTTGTTCTCAGCAAACTTGTTAATGCCACGTTGTGTTGTTGGCAAAGCAGGTAGTTTCAATTCAGATATCTCAACTGGGGTAAACCATTCTTGCTTCATTTGCGTTTCCCCCGAAGTTGGGTAATCCGGCGTTCCAATTCTTCTTTTTGTTCCAGATAAATGGCTTCCTGAACGGTGCCTTCATATTTTTTTGGTATGACAGCAAGGCCAAGCTCATCCGCAATCATGCTAAGAAGCCGGGAATCTTTTGTAACGGCCATTAACGCAACAGCCCTGACCAAACTAATGTTGTGTTTCTCTCGCGCTTCCGAACAATAAGCCGACAGCATGTTTTCTGTGACATCCTGTTCAAGCCACTGGCTCATTTCTTCGGCTATAACACCCCGGTCAAGCGGCATTTCGTCACGGTGCTTGGCATCAAACAAAATGGTCCGGATTGCTTTCGCAATTTTCCCGCTAAGCGCGGCAGCACGAACTTGTTCATCTTCAAACCGGGCAATTTCTAACGTTTCCGGTCGCCAGTTGAGCAAATCTAATGTGCTTTTATCGCCGCGCAGTTTTACCATTACTCAGCCGCCTCCGCTTCGGGACGGATGATCAAATTATTATCTTCCAAAACATCCAAAAACTTGTTTTGCGCCGTTTTGGAAGATCGGTTCCATAGCTCGATTAACTTTTCGAACTCGGCTTCTTCTTTATTTTTTGGTGGCTCAACATGCCCTTTGATATCTTTAACCGCGCCACCTACTTTGGTGGACTGACCGCCAACGATGCGTTCAACAACTTGTGCCTGAAGCATTGGGTCACCCAGCTTCGCAAGTTCCAAAAGCTCTTTTTGATTTTGTGCGAGTTCAGATCCGATAATACGTTTACGAAGATCGACCGGAATGCCCTTTGCAATCTTCACAGCGCGTTCAATTGTGCGCTTACCAAGCCCTGTGCGTTCGGCTGTGTCGTTTGAGAACGACATCGTGTCGTTCTCATTCGTCTGACCGCTACGACTACCCTGTGCACCGTTCTTTGTTTCAGGGTGCATCTTTTCATAAACGTCTTTGCGCTCAGAAAGGAAAACAGCGCGATCAAGCGGATTCAATTCATGGCGGATTAGGTTTTCATCAATCTCAATCAAACGGGCTTCTTCCGGCGTAATATCCTCCCAAACCTGTGAAGGAATACGCTCAAGACCGGCTTGCTTTGCAGCTTCAAAACGGTGGGCACCCGCAATCAGAAAAAAGTTTACCTGATCAGGGTTATCCTCCAACTTTTCTGCACCCACAATGATGGGGTTCAGGATTTCGCCACACTGTTTGACTGATTCAACGATAGTAGCCACATGATCCGCACTAACAGCGCGTAAACGCTCAGGTACGGTGACCTTGTCCAGATACACATTATGGTGGCCAACAAACTTACCGGGCATAAATAACCTCATTTAAAAGAGAGACCGGACGGTTTACGGGTAGAAAAAACCGTCCGGCCAGTTGCAGGGAGGCTTCCCATGTCTGGGAGACACGGGAAGTGTGGCGGGGCGTGACCGGGGGCAGGATCGAGGGCTGTCCCATTTCAACACCCCGCCGTTTTCCCTCTTGAGTGTGAGAGTCCGACCAAAAACACCCAAAAGAGGAAAGCCAATCGGTGACTTTTTCACCGAATTCGGATATAGAAGAAGATGCGGAGCGGTGTTGGAAGCACTCGCTCCGCTTATTGCCACCTGCAAGAACTAAAGGAACAGGAGACAAATCAGTGTCTGATAAAGATGAAATCTTGGCCAAGTTTGGCGACACGTTTCGCAAAGCGGCAGAACATGAAGATCTTGCGCATTCAATAATTGGGCAAGCCGCTTGCGATCTTTTAGCAAAACAAAAAAACGTATCTGCCCAAGACTTAATAGCCCATTTTGAAGAGAAAATAGGACAGTCCTCTTCAGCAAAAGGAAAAGGAAAGCCGGAATTAGATTTAGCTCGTGTTAGATGGGAAGGTGCCATTTCTATTTTGACCTCCCTTGGCGACGCATAACGCATTGGGCTGCGAAATAGACAAGCTGTGCGATTTCACTGTCAGCCAGTTCATTTTCCCGAACGAAATAATCCAGATAATCAGCAGCTTTGCTCCCGGATTTTATGGCGCAAACCAATCCTGCAATTGCAAGGCTGTCAGCATCTGCATTTGGACACTCCAATTTAAACCAGTCCAACATCTCCTGAAAACCCGGCCCGAAAGGATGTTTTGTACCGCTGTTCATTTTTGCGCTCCTTTTTGACTTTTACCTTTTGGATTGAAACGTCTATAATTGGCAGCAGGTTGAGGACGAAGACGTTTTCCGTCATTCCCATAACGTGAAGGCCAGATTTTCTGTGGTGAAACTTTAAGGATATCCGCAATGGCTTTTTCACCTTCTGCAACGGGGACGGATATAGCTTTTGAAGCTGTGCCTTGAGGTAAACCATTGTGAAAGTCGATTGCGATTAGGACACCATGTCCACGCTTTTTGAGTTCATAAACGATTTTATGCCGAGGCCAGTCTGACAATGGTCTTAATCCTTAACTCGCCGATCTTGACGGATCGGTATTTTTTGAATGTCAATTTTCTCAATTGAGAAAAATATACTCAAATAGTGCGAACTAATCAACCAAAAAAGGCGAACACTCGTGAATGAGTCTAATTCATTGATTAAAGAAGGGTTTTCAGACCGGCTTCGAGCCTCCATAACAGGGAGCAACAACTCATTCGCCGAAAAGTGCGGATTTGGCGAGAGCTTGCTTCGTAAATATTTAAATGGTGAATCTTATCCAGGTATCGAAAAGGCTGCTCAAATAGCAACCGCAGCTGGCGTTTGCCTTGATTGGCTGATAATGGGTAGAGGGCCAATGCGCTCTGAGGATGCTAGCTATGCTTACCCTCTTGAAGGGTATAGAGAAGATGAGGGTTGGATAACATTTCCAATTTATGACGCTCATGCTGCAGCGGGAGCAGGGAACATAAATAAACCTCGTCTACCAACTCCTGGCATTGCTTTTGATCCGGAACTATCCAATAACTTATTCCATACTCCAAAGAATACGCTTGCTGGCCTATATGTTACTGGCGATTCAATGGAACCAACCCTATATTCTGGGGATGTATTGATTGTCGATATGAGCACCAACGAAATTGTCGGTGACGCAATTTACGTGCTTGTAGTTGACGAAGGCTGTATAGTTAAGCGAATTCAGCCAAGGACAGATGGTAAAATAGTGTTGAGCAGTGATAATCCTAATTATCCTCCGGAAATCATTGAACCAGAGAAAAAAAGCTTTTTAAAAATTTATGGTCGAGTTGTTGGAGCACTCAAAAAATTCTAGAAATTCCGTTCCAAGTTAAATTTTTTAAGAACTGTTCCCTTATTGGAATATAATCAATATAAAACAATGTCTTACATTAAACATGGAACAGTTTATTAAACTTGGCCCGCCAATTCCATGTTTAGACATTATCGCTCAATTAAAATATGATTAAAGGGGCCTTAATCGCCCCCATTGCTGTTTTATTGCATACTTGCAAAACGGTTGTCGAAACCGCCGTTTTTGGCCTTCACTCGCATTTTAATAAACACCACTTTATAAAAAACCTCAATCGCCGCACATCCCTTTATTTCCGCGCCCTGTCCCGATTAGTCCCACCTAATCCCGCCATATCCCGCTTACTCGCATAATCATTGTCCCCTAACACTAGCCATATATTGGCGGGATGCTTCTTCTTGGAAAAGGAGTTAAGGCTGATGTCTGCGACGGTGTTATGTGGATTGATCGGGCTGTCCGTCAAGGTGACACGGATGCACAATTGATGTTAGCAGCCATGTAAATATGACAAAAACTCAATTGATAGATTGACACACACCGAATTTGGGCGCAAATGATCCCTTTAGTATTCATTCGCGATCGCGCAATTCCGCTGAAAGCTCAGCGTGACAATATCTCGAAATTGAAAATAATTTATTGAATGCCCCGCCTGCGCTCCGGGATGTTAAAAATGCCGAAGTTCATCCCTGTGTCGAAATAGGATGTATGCGCGGCCGAAAGAAACTTTATGCAATCGAAAAATTTTGAGGCGCTAGGCCTGTCTGAACCATTGTTGCGTGCACTGCGAGAACAACAATTTGAAACTCCTACGCCCATTCAAGAACAATCAATACCTTCTCTGTTAGAAAAATGCGATTTGTTGGGGATTGCACAGACCGGTACTGGCAAGACGGCAGCCTTCAGTCTTCCCATTTTGCATGAACTTGCCGAAGATTGGGAACCGCCTGCGCCCAAGTTTCCCTTAAGTATCATTCTTGCTCCTACCCGAGAGCTGGCAATTCAAATTGGCGAATCGATTGAAAGCTTAGGGCGCCATCTCCCTGTTCGACATACGGTTATTTTTGGGGGTGTTAGCCAAAAACGTCAGGTTAGCGCACTTCAGCGCGGTGTTGATATTGTCGTTGCGACACCTGGGCGTCTTTTAGATCTGATGAACCAAGGGCATATTTCACTTAATCACATTTGGCATTTTGTATTGGACGAAGCTGATCGTATGTTGGATATGGGCTTCATCCATGATGTTAAAAAAATCATTGCCGCACTGCCAAAAGAACGCCAAACCCTGTTCTTTTCCGCAACTATGCCCAAAACGGTTTCTGGACTTGCCAGTAGTATACTGCACGATCCCGTCCGTATAGAGGTGACACCGCAATCAACACCGGTTGAACGCATTGCCCAAAGTGTGTACTACGTGCCCGCGGCTGATAAAAATGGATTGCTAACCAATATCTTAGACGATAAGTCCATAAATAAAACCATCGTCTTTACGCGGACGAAACACCGGGCCAACCGGGTGGCACAACAGCTTGATAAGGCAGGTATCACGTCAGCCGCTATTCATGGCAATAAATCGCAAAGCGCACGGCAAAAAGCACTTAAAAACTTCAGTAGCGGTGAAGTCCGTGTTTTGGTGGCGACAGATATAGCAGCACGAGGGATTGACATCGACAATGTCAGCCACGTCATTAACTTCGAGCTTCCGAATATCGCTGAAGATTACGTCCATCGTATCGGTCGTACAGCAAGGGCCGGGGCATCTGGTGCTGCAATTTCTATGTGTGATCCAAGTGAACAAGCTTACCTTCGTGATATTGAAAAACTGATGCAACAGCAACTTGATGTTTTAGGTGGTCAACCGTCTCAGGACGAGCCCAAACCGACTAAGCGGGGTTCTCGAGTGTCTCCGAACCGCCGAGCGAAGTCAAAACGGTATCGAGGTAAGCCTAAAAAAAGCGCAGCGTAAGTTTTACTGAACATATGACATCACGAAATCGGAGTGGCTTCTTTCTTAAAATTGGCAGATGCTGGCGAGAACGACATTTTTCTGTCAGATGAAGATGATGAATTATTCTCTAAAGAGAAGGAAAAGTTATGGGATCAGGATCAACACGACCAAACACTGCAGATGATAAAATGATCGCGGCCATTGAACGCGGCGATCAGAGTGACTTTCAAGACAGCAGACCGCCAAAGGTTAAGGACAATACCCTTATCAAATCCAAAAAAGCACAAAAGCAAAAAACGCTTGATAAAACAAAAGCTTTGAAAGCGTTGAGGCTGGCTGCAGAGAAAGAAAAGAAGGCTAAATAGAAGCCGAAGATTTCTTTTTGCTTTGGGTTCATAGCGGACATTTAATCCATCACAGAGTTTGTCCGTTCTCGGCCTTGATATTTTGTCCGGTGATGGAAAGGGCCTGCAATAACATTAGAACAGTATCGGCGATATCTTCTGGTGTCGAAATACGTTGTAACGGAAGTTGACCGGACAAGGCATACATCTTGTCTTCATTGCCTTGCCACCACCGGGTTTTTATGGCGCCCGGCATAACGGCATTTATACGGATATCCGGGGCTAATGCCCCTGCCAATGGCTTTGTTAGTCCATCATTGCAGCTTTGGAAACGGCATATGGGATTGACGACCCAAAACCGGTTTTTCCAGCAATACTGCCCACATTGACAATTGCGCGCCCAATGCCAGTTGCGCCGCCTGTAACCACGGCAATTTTACCATCCATTGGACTGAGCATTTACCGACAAGCTGATCTCCTAATTTGTCCAAGCCTTTTAAAAGGTAAAGGGGTTTGCGAGGACGGGAAGGGCAAAAACTGCAAACGCGGTTTTATGCAACTACAGCTGAATCCAGAGTGTTTAAAAACCCTTAAATTTTGTCTGCGCATGTAGGTAACACTTTTTTTACGAAAAAACAGTATGTTGTAAGGAGCTTGAGGCGTGCCTTGAACGTTAGACTTTCTGCGACATGGATGTTTTTTACCGTAAAAACAACATTCGCAGTTGATCTTAACGGGCAAAGGCTCACATAATGACAAATAGGCAATAAAAATGTTGGAAAATTCAACGCATGTCCATCAGGGGGCATCCGATCCGTCGGCGTCATCTTTTTCACGTGGCGCAGACAATGATAAAGAACAAAATGGCGATGTAAAAATGACTGAGACAAAATCAAAAGCATCGAATTTGAAACATTCCTATACCATTCCCTGCACCAGTCAATTTCGGGATCGGGTGTCAAAACTGGCAGATCGCAAAAAAGTGAATGTGGCGGATCTTGCTCGTTCCGTTTTGTTGATGGTCAGTGATGCTGACATATCTGATTTTGCTGATCCGGGTGATCCGGACCCCCAAGATCGTGAAACCGTGATCCTGAAATCAGGTCCGAGCAAGGGACGACCGTGGCGACGCAAGCCTCGCCTGCAAGTTCGTATGGCGCCCGGTTATGATGCTTTGTTCATTCGTAAGGCACTCAACTTGGCATTGCATATGGAGGAGGGGAAGGCACAGGTGCGCATCGATACCCCAGAAACCATAGAGCAACGCCAGCGCGAGATTGAGCGTATTCGTAAAGAGGCGCAAGAAGCGGCGCAAACAGAACAGAAAAATCATCAACTGCCCGAAACGGTTGAGGAATTGGAAAGGCTTCAAGCCATTGTTTCTGTGTTATCGTTTGAACCGTTACGAGATGGTGTTCAGGATCGAAGTGATGCGTTGCATATTCTGGGTTTCCCACCAAGGACCTATCCAAGCCGCATGGAACTGCGGGCCCGTTTTCGCATGCTGGCAACAATTCACCACCCAGACGGGAAGTATGGCAGCCATGAACGCATGAGCCAATTGAACCAAGCGATGGAAGTTTTGCGCTATGCAAGCTGACTTATCCACAGGGTTGTGGATAAATTTTCTTTTGCCGTTCTGTTTTCGGAACGGCATTTTTTTTGGTAGGATACTCTAATAAACTACACTGATTGAAAGGTAGAATAGATGCAGCGACCTCGTCTTTTTGTCACCAGAAGATTGCCGCAAGATGTGGAAAATCGACTTATGGATACATTTGAAACCAATTTATCCACAGGTGAATTTGCCGACAATTCAGAAAAGTTAATTCAACATAGTCAAAATGTAGATGGTATTTTATGCGCGCCTTGTGATCAAATCGGTGCCGATTTGATTGCAAAACTACCGGACCGTATTCGCATCATTTCGACATTTTCCGTCGGCTATGAACATGTGGATGTTGCGGCTGCGAAAAAACGCAATATCGTGGTAACCAATACCCCCGGTGTTTTGACCGACGCAACGGCCGATATTGCATTGTTATTGATCTTAGGGGCGACCCGTCGTGCCTATGAAGGTGAACGCCTTATTCGGGAAAATAAATGGACAGGTTGGGTTCCGACCCAATTGATGGGAATAGGGCTTCAGGGCAAGCGTTTGGGTATTTTAGGTATGGGGCGTATCGGACAGGCGGTTGCCGTGCGTGCCAAAGCGTTTGGCATGGATATACATTATCATAACCGTCGTCCGGTTGCGTTTGATGCGACCTATCATGAAACGGCGGAAAGCTTGTTGGCACACAGTGACGTCCTGTCCCTGCATTGCCCTTTAACGCCTGAAACCAAGGGGTTTTTAAACGAAGAAGCCATTGAGAAAATGCCGCAAGGGGCTGTGGTGGTGAACACCGCCCGTGGCCCGGTTGTGGATGATGACGCCTTGATTGCGGCGTTGAAAAGCGGTCGTTTAAGCGCGGCCGGACTGGATGTCTTCACCGGGGAGCCAAACTTGCATGCTGGCTATCGTGACCTGCCCAATACGTTTTTACTGCCTCATTTGGGCAGTGGCACGGTGGAAACACGCAACGCGATGGGCTTTTGTGCTCTGGAAAACCTTAAAGCATTTTTTGAAGGAAAAACGCCGCCTAACGTGGTGGCGTAAACAAAGAAAAAGCCCTCTGTCATCAACTGCAGAGGGCTTTTTTTATGTGCGCAAGAGGGCTATCCCCTTAGTACATGTGCTGACCACCGTTGATGGACAGGGTTGCACCTGTGATGAAGTCGCCTTCATCAGCAACCAGGAACAGTACGCCACGTGCGATATCGTCGGCACGACCCAAACGGCCCATCGGGATTTTCGCGATAATTTTTTCAAGAACCGCAGGCGGAACTGCACGAACCATATCGGTATCTACGTAACCCGGTGCAATGGCGTTAACGGTGATGCCTTTGCCTGCGCCTTCTTGAGCCAAGGCTTTGGTGAAGCCGTGGATACCGGATTTGGCAGCAGCATAGTTAACCTGACCATATTGCCCGGCTTGACCGTTAATAGAACCAATGTTGACAATCCGACCGAAGCTACGCTCACGCATGCCGTCAATAACACCGCGACACAGGTTGAAGCAGGAGGACAGGTTGGTTGCAATAACCGCTTCCCAGTTGTCCGCAGACATACGATGCAGGGTGCCGTCACGTGTGATACCGGCGTTGTTGATCAGGATCTCAACAGGGCCGAGGTCGGCTTCAATTTTCTTGAGCATTTCCTGACAGGCATCAAAATCGCTGACGTCACATTTATAAGAAGCAATGCCTGTTTCTTCTGTAAATTTCTTTGCGGCTTCTTCGTTACCGCCAAAATTGGCAGCGACGGTATAACCGGCTTCTTTAAGGCGTTCAGAAATTGCGCGGCCAATACCGCGCGTCCCACCAGTTACGAGTGCTACACGACCCATCTGTTTCTTCCTCTACTTTTTTAGTCCACAGTTTTTTTGTTCTGAAAAGACCGAAACTCCCCGATCTTCAATCTTGGCATTGTGGGGACATTAATGGCATAAATCCACCCCTAATTTTGAAATATTCAAACTTTATCGTTTTGCATAAAAAAAACAGCTCTTCCCATATAGAAAAGAGCTGTTTTTCAATAGTTTATCAACGTTGTTCGCTTGTTTAACAAACGATCATCAGTTGTGACTTAGGCGCGTTCTACACACAATGCTACACCTTGACCGCCGCCGATACACAGCGTTGCAATCCCTTTTTTGGAATCGCGGCGTTTCATTTCGTGCAACAGGGTGACAAGAATGCGGTTGCCGGATGCGCCGATCGGGTGACCAATGGCAATAGCACCGCCATTAACGTTGACTTTATCAGTGTCCCAGCCGAGTTCCTTGTTAACGGAAATAGCTTGTGCCGCAAACGCTTCGTTGGCTTCCATCAGATCGAGATCGTCGATAGACCAGCCGGCTTTATCCAATGCTTTGGTGACAGCCGGGATCGGGCCTGTCCCCATGATTTTCGGATCAACACCGTGGGTGGCCCATGCTTTGATGGTTGCCAGCGGTGTCAGGCCGCGTTTGTCAGCTTCTTCCTTGCTCATCAACACAACAACGGAAGCCCCGTCATTGAGACCGGAGGCGTTACCAGCTGTGACGGAACCGTCTTTAGAGAAAGCCGGGCGCAGTTTACCAAGGCCTTCTGCGCTTACGCCTTCTTTGATGAATTCGTCTTTGTCAAAAACGATATCGCCTTTGCGATTTTTGATGGTTACCGGGACGATTTCTTCGTCGAACTTACCAGCAGCGCGTGCGGCTTCGGCTTTGTTTTGCGAACCGGCGGCAAAAGCGTCTTGCTCTTCGCGTGAGATTTGGTACTTGTCCGCGATATTTTGCGCCGTTGTCCCCATATGGTAGTCGTTAAAGGCACACCACAGACCGTCTTTGATCATGGTGTCTTCCATTTTAGCCGGGCCCATTTTTGTGCCGTTGCGAAGATGCATAACGTGCGGAGACAGAGACATGTTTTCCTGACCACCGGCAACAACGATATCGGCATCCCCCATCAGGATGGCTTGCATACCCATGGCGACAGAACGTAGACCGGACCCACAAACCTGATTGATGGTCATGGCGGTGGACTCTTCCGGGCAACCGGCAAGAAGGGCGGCTTGGCGTGCCGGGTTTTGGCCCTGACCACCGGTCAAAACCTGACCCATAAAGACTTCCTGAACGTCTGCAGCATCGACGCCTGCGCGTTCCAACGCGGCTTTGATTACCGTCGCGCCCAATTCGTGCGCGGGGACGCTGGCAAGGCTGCCGCTAAAGTTACCGACCGCTGTACGGGCTGCACCAACAATGACCACTTCAGTCATACTCAATGTCTCCTAAATATAATTATTATTTCCCCTGCAAAGGGCGGATAAGCCGCCGCCTCGCAGGCCAATAGGGTATAGAAGCAAGACGAATGGTCAAGCAATGATTGTGCGAATGCGAAATTAGAATTGTTATATAATTATTTTTCTTGTGTTAAGAGCCACTTAGCCAAGGGGGTATAAAGCCCCCGTTGCGCGTTGCGCCCAGTCATCATGCCGATGTGCCCGGCTTTTACGGTTTTGACCTGACGGTTCGGTAGTTTTTGGGCCAAAGCATGGGCCGATTCCGGGGAAACGATTCGGTCGTTTTGTGGGATCACGAGATAAGTTGGATGATGAATTTCCCTCGGGTCAATAAAATGTCCATCGATTTCCCAAATACCGCGTCCGGGTTTGTTATCAATATACCAACCAAATAGACAGTCACGCGCAACATTTCCGACCAAGGGGACGCCATCATTGATCCAGTCTTCCATTGCGACAAACTTTTCGGCCGTGCGACTTGCGGGATCCATTTTAGAAAATTCCATAAACTTTTGTAGAATTTGGTAGGGATCAATGGCGGCAAACAGGCTTTGGATCATATCGACGGGTAAAAGCCCCAAAGTTTGTATGAGACTTTCCAATTGAGGTTGAGCGCAGCGCATAATATGGGCATGGCGAGAACTGCCCGCGTGAAAATCCCACGGTGTCGCCAAAAGGGCGAGGCGGTCAATTTTGTCCGGTTCCAAGGCCGCCAATGCAGTGCATAGAACACCCCCCATACAATATCCGATCAAAGTGACGGGGCGATTGCATTGACGATGGATTTCAGTGACGGCGTTGTTCAGGCGTTCAAGGATATAGTCTTCCAGTGTGAATTCTTTTTCTGCCGCACCCGGTTCCCCCCAATCCAGTAAAAAACAGCGGATACCTTTGTCTGCGAGGCTGCGCATCAAGCTGCGTTTTTCGCTGAGATCAAGAATGTAGGCTTTATTGATCAGCGACGGTACGGCAAGAACGACGGGGCCGTTGTCGGGACCGCCGTAATCCAGAAGACGTGATGCGCCGTCCCGCCATAAAACCGGGGCTTCGCTCAGGCAGCGTTCATAAGGGTGTTTGTGATAGGCGCGTACGCCCGCCAGAAAATGCTGGGCCCGTAAAAAGGCTTCCGCATCAAGGGCAGCGCGAAAAGAATCTTCAGGATAGGCCGAAATTTGGTCAGTCAGGCTTTCGGCCTGTATTTTCAAGTCGGGACTCCAGTTCATGGACCCGCTTTTCAAGCTCGTCAATGCGGCGCGACAGCTCATCCATGTTGCGCTCAGTGTGCTCAGGTGCAGGGGAAGCGGACGTGGTCCCACCCGTTTGGGCGGTTGTGAACGGGTTTGTGCCATCTTTGAATTGCTCTTTCCAGCTATCAGCCCAGTTTCCCATCCAGCTTTGAATTTTTTCCGGCGTATCCAGTGTTTTCATCATTTCGCTGGCTTGTTGATTGAAGACTTCGCCTAATTTAAGACTGTCTTCGACAGCGCGTTCTGAAGATTGGGAAAGAAGCTGTTTTTGCCAAAGGTCGAGATATTGTGCGGCGAGATCGTGGATCTTGTTATCGGAATCACTCATTGCTTTTGTTGTCTCTTTTTTGCCGTTATGCAGCAACGCTGCCGCAAAAAGTTACTATAGGGACCGGATAAAGGTCAATTATTTGGTGATTTTTGTAATTTTTTTCACAATACTGCAATGCGATACTTTTGTGTGCAGTGAATTCGCGTTATGGTACAAGGCTATGGGGAGACCTCCACATAATATATATGTGAGAGGGCTTGGGACTTAAAAAAAGAAGATATGATATGGCACAAACTGAAGATAAAGAAGCACCGATTACGATCAAGAAGTACGCCAACCGCCGTTTATACAACACCGCCACCAGCAGCTATGTGACGCTGGACCATCTGGCACAGATGGTAAAAGAAGGGACCCAGTTTGCTGTTTTTGATGCAAAAAGCGGAGATGAAATCACGCGTTCAGTTCTGACACAGATTATTGTGGAAGAAGAAGCCAAGGGCCAAAACCTGTTGCCGGTCAGCTTTTTGCGTCACCTGATCAGCTTTTATGGTGATAGCTTGCAAGGACTGGTGCCCAGTTATCTGGAACAATCGATGCAATCTTTTGCCACCAATCAGGAAAAGATGCGCGATTATATGAAAGAGACAATGGGGGGATTAAACCCGTTCGGTTCCTTTGAAGAGATGAACAAGCAAAACATGGTGATGTTTGAAAACGCCATGCGCATGTTTGCGCCGCAATTCTATAAAGAAGGCGAAAATAAAGAGACGGACGCAGGCCGGAAAACGGATGAGAAACCGTCTCAATCGGCTGAAAAAGCAGGCGATGATCTGGAAAAAATGAAAGCTCAACTGGAAGCCATGCAGCAGCAGTTGAGCAAACTCAGCGAAAAATAAATCCAACTTAAATTTTAAGACTGCATGCGTTCAGAACGCCTTTTGCTATGCGCGAAAGGCGTTTTTTTGTGATCACATTTTGTTGCAAAGGTTGCCTTTGGGCTGACAGTCTGCTGTTTTGATTCTATACTGAACCACTTTCTGTATCTGAATTGCAGGTAAATACGCCCGTGGCCGTTACTCTTGAAACCAAAGCACTTGTCCCCACCGTACCGGCGGGACCCTTACGTGCGCGTGGTCGCAATCAAGAAACTGTAACGGATGCGTCTAAAACGCAGAATTCGGCACAGGCTTTTGTCAATAGCCTGCCGGCAGATGTTCGCAATAAAATATCGCGCCCCTTGCGCGATGGCGTGCGTCATGACAAATCAGAAGAAGCCACGCAAGAACAGGAGACACAGAAAAGCAAGGCGCAACCTGCCGATACAGGTCAGGCGCAGGCGCTGAATGAGGGGAGAGATAATAGATCTTATTATTCAAGCCCGACATTCATTGCCAATTTGACAGTGCTGCAAGCGCAACAGGGATATGGGGCTGATCCGCAAGTACCCCTCGGGGCAGCGCGTTACAAAACGTCACATCAAGCTTACCTTGATGCCGGCGCGCAACCTGGAGGAGAGTTCAATGCAAGAGAAGACTCCATAAAGAGTGCGGAACGCGAAGAGAAGATTATGATCGTGCCTCCGGTCATTTCAACCGTAAATTTTGTTGCATAATTGTTGAAATATTTTGAAATATTTTGACAGAAAATATTTTTGAGATGCTCTAGAACGCCCTTGGATCATAAATATTTTGCCTTGCAACAGTTATTTCTTATATATTGTAAGGCGAAATATTCTAGAAATATTTTCTTGCAAAATATTTTTGTCCGGTATAATCATTGATAGAAATCCATAATAAACAAAGCGGAATATTGGTTGAATAAGGAGATCACTTTCATGTCCGATGCCGTCGAAAGCAAAGTCGCAAACCGTGCCACAGATACGGACCGTCATGTAGGCGCACGTATTCGCGAACGCCGTATTATGTTGGGATTGAGCCAACAACAAATGGCCGACATGATCGGCGTTACCTATCAACAGGCGCATAAGTATGAGCGTGGGATCAATCGTATTTCAGCCGGTCGCCTTTATGAAATTGGGCAGGTTCTGAAAGTTCCAGTCGGATTTTTCTTTGAAGGTCTGGATGAAGAAGACGAAACAGAGATTGAACTGACGGACCGTCAGCGTATGTGTCTGGAACTGGCACGGAATTTCTCTCATATCAACAATGATCGTCATCAGGACGCACTCAGCCAATTGGCGCGTGCACTTGCTGCTGAAAAAAAATAAAGCAGACGGATTCTAGGTTTTGAACGTTGAGCCGGGCGTGAAATGTTTTCGCGCCCGGTTTTGTTTGTCTGGAAAATACAAGAAATGACTGCTATATAATCGGTAATTTTATTAATTTCGGCGCACTAAACTTGAAACTTTGGATAAAGTTTTGGGTAAAATTGACAAATGTCATGGGCGAACGGCCCTGTTTTTGGGATATAAAGCCGAGCTTTCGAAATTGTATTTAAGGAATCGCGAGACACATGACCTCTCAGACTGTTTCCATTGCCATCACCGGTGCCGGTGGGGCGGGTGTAATGACGGCGGGCCAGATGCTTCTGGACGCTGCTGCAAAAGCCGGCCTTTATGGCCTTATGACACGTTCCAGCGGACCGCAAATTCGAGGTGGCGAAGCCGCAGCCTTTATTCGCTTGTCCAGCGAACCCGTGGCCTGCCCGGATGATCACTTTGATGTATTATTCTGCTTTGACTGGATGAACGTAGATCGTTTTGCTGCCGAATTACCCTTGCGCAATGACAGTGTGATTATCGGCGATGCGTCAGCAGGTGAAGCCCCGGACGTTTTGAAAAACAGCGGGGCGCGCATGGTTCTTGTGCCGTTAAGCGATACGGCAAAAGAAGTCGAAGGCGGTCGTCCCAATATGATCGGTCTGGGGATGCTGGGCGAGATTGCCGGTTTGCCCTTGGACGCGTTGTCAGCCATTTTGACAAAGGTGCTGAAACGCAAAGGTCAGGCGGCATTGGATGCTTCCATTGCCGGGGTGAAACGCGGGATGGAAGTTGCCGGTGAATTGGAAGCCGAGATCGGTATCAATTTACATCTGGCGAGCAAAGACAGTGAAGCGACACGTTGGTCATTAACCGGGAACGAAGCGGCCGGAATGGGGGCCATTCGCGGCGGTGTTCGTTTCTGTGCGGCTTACCCGATTACACCGGCGACTGAAATTCTGGAATGGCTTGCCCCCAATCTGGAAAAAGTGGGGGGAACTCTGGTTCAGGCCGAAGACGAACTTGCATCTGTCAACATGATTATCGGCGGCTCGTTCGGGGGCGTTCCTTCGATTACAGCAACATCTGGTCCCGGTCTGGCTTTGATGACCGAGGCGCTCGGTTTGGCGGTTTCAGCCGAAATACCCATTGTTGTGGTGGATGTGATGCGCGGGGGGCCCAGCACGGGGATCCCGACCAAATCCGAACAAAGTGATTTGAACATTGCGCTGCATGGTTTACATGGCGATGCACCCCATATTGTAACGGCACCGAATTCCATTTCAGACTGCCTGTTTACAACGCAGTGGACCGTACATCTGGCGGAGGCCTTGCAGACAACGGCAATCGTTTTATCCGATCAGTCGTTGGGTCAGTCGCGCAATGTCATTGATAAACCGGCGGATTTGGCTTTTGTGGCAAAACGTGAAGTCGCCCCGGCCCATGTGGTCGACTACAAACGCTATGCCCTGACCGATAGCGGCGTTTCGCCTATGGCTATTCCGGGCACACCGGGTGGGGAATATGTGGCAGACGGTCTGGAAACACAGGAAAATGCCCGACCCAGTTCACAAGCCGAAGACCATTATGCCCAGCTTGATAAGCGCGAACGTAAATTGACCGGGTTCGATTACGGCCAACATTGGGCGGAAATTGAAGGCGATAGCGATTTTGCCGTTATTACTTTCGGGTCGGTTACAGCCCCGGTACGCGAAGCGATCAAACGATTGGAAAGCGAAGGTCAAAAGGTTAAATTAATATCCATGCGTTTGCTGGCTCCTGCCCTGCCTGATCGTTTCAATGAAGCAATGGCAGGTGTGAACAAGGCATTGGTCGTGGAACAAACACATTCAAAACAGTTCTATCGTTACCTGCGCAGTGAATTTGATCTGCCGAAAGACACAACTGTATTGGCGAAACCGGGACCGCTGCCGTTCCGCCCTAATGAAATCGTTACTAAAATCAAGGAGCTGGCATAATGGATCAGGCTGTTCAACACAAACCGTTGACGTTTAAAGACTATAAGTCCGATTACAAGCCGGTCTGGTGTCCGGGATGTGGCGACTTTTCTGTTTTGGCCTCTGTCACCAAAGCCTTGGCGGAACTGCAAGTCGCGCGTGAAAATTGCGCGGTGATTTCCGGTATCGGCTGTAGTTCTCGTATTCCGGCTTATACCAGCGTTTACGGGTTCCACGGTATTCATGGTCGCGCGCTTGCCGGTGCGACAGGCCTAAAAGTGGCCCGTCCTGATTTGACCGTTATTGCCACAGGCGGTGACGGGGATGGATTTTCCATTGGGGGCAACCATTTCCTGCATGCTTGTCGTCGCAATGTGGACATGACCTATATTGTGATGGATAACGAAGTCTACGGCATGACCAAAGGGCAAGCCTCACCGACAACAGCATCGGATTGGGAAGGTTCCAAACTGACACCGCATGGGACAGGGGTTTCCCCTTTCAACCCGTTGGCCGTTGCGTTATCTGCCGGGGCGGGTTTTGTGGCCCGTGGTTTTGCAGGGGACCCGAACGGATCGGCGAAACTGATTACACAAGCTATTCAACACAAGGGATTTTCTTTTGTACAAATTCTCAGTCCTTGTGTGACGTTCCGTCCCGAACAGACGGAATGGAAAAAAATCATCCGCAAAGGCGAAATTTCGGAAACCAATGCTTTGGCTGAAGCAATGGCATTTTTGGCAACCGATGACGGGTTCAGCACAGGCGTTCTTTATGAGACGCAGCGCCCGGTTTATGCGCCCAAACAGGAAGAGAAATATAGTGTGAAAGATATTGAAGCCAGTTTTGAGCTTTAAGGTTTTTACATAACTGGAAAAAGGGGCGGCAGACATCATATCTGCTGCCCTTTTTTTGTTATGGGTTTTCTGTTTGTTGTGGTGAAACGGCAGACCCGGCGAGCAATCCACCGTCAATATTGATCTCGCTGCCCGTCATGTAACTTGCTTCGTCACAAGCCAGCAACAGGCAAACGGCTGCAACTTCGTCCGGGGTGCCAAAACGTTGTAAAGGTGTATCCGCGACAAAGGCTTTTAGGCGTTTGTCGCGTTCGGGGCCTTCTCCCAACATGGGATCCCACATGGGGGTAAGAATGGCACCGGGGTGAACGGAATTACACCGGATGTTCAATCCTTCCTGTGCGCAATAAAGCGCAACGGTTTTGGTGTGATTGCGTATGGCCGCTTTGGAGGAGGCATAAGCCGCAGCCGCCGGGATGCCAACCAGACCGGAGCGTGACGATATATTGATAATCGACCCATTGCCTTTTTTACGCATGGCTTGAATGGCGTAACGACAGCCTAAAAAGGTACCATCCAGATTGACGGCGTGAACGGCCCGCCAGTTTTCAAGTGTGGCATGTTCAGGGTCATGGGCGACAAGATTGTCATCAAAGCCCGTGATACCGGCATTATTGACCAGCACATCAATATGCGGATAAAGATCGGCAAGTTGTTGCCAGTGGGCTTCTTGCGAGACATCCAGTTCAAGGGCGATGCCTCCGATTTCTGCCGCGATGTTTTGTGCCCGCTTAAGCAGACGGTCGGTGACGATAACTTCGGCGCCTTCATCGGCAAAAGTTCTGGCAATGGCGGCACCGATACCGCGCCCGGCGCCTGTAATGACGCAGCGTTTGTTTTTAAGACGATGCATGGGATCCTCGTGAATAAAGATGACCCTTACCTTAGGTAAGAGCTTAAAAAGTAACAGGGTTCAGCAAAGCTGCGTTACTTGTTCACGGGACCGACTCCTTGGGTGGACATAAAAAAAGGATGGAACGAGAAAAACGTTCCATCCTTTTAATTTAACAGAATTTGTTTTAGTCGAATAGACAGGAAACAGATTGTTCGTCATGGATCCGTTTAATCGCTTCCGACAGGATCGGGGCGATGGAAATATGACGAATGTTGCTGGCGTCAATGACCGGGTCTGTACCTTGGATGGAATCTGTAACGGCCAGTTCCTTTAGGGCAGAAGAGGTAATGCGTGAAACCGCACCACCAGACAGGACACCATGCGTGATGTAGGCAGAAGCGCTTTTGGCGCCGTTTTCTAACAGGGCTTGCGCTGCATTACATAAAGTACCACCGGAATCGACGATATCATCAATCAGAATACAGTTTTTACCGTCAACATCACCGATGACGTTCATAACCTCGGATACACCGGCGCGTTCGCGGCGTTTGTCGATGATGGCAAGATTACAGTCCAGACGTTTGGCAATGGCACGTGCGCGAACCACACCGCCGACATCGGGAGAGACAATCAACAGGTTTTCTGTATCGTAATGTTGCGCGATATCGCGGGCAAAGACCGGAGCGGCGTGCAGGTTATCCACCGGAATATCGAAGAACCCCTGAATTTGACCGGCGTGCAGGTCCATTGTCAAAACGCGGTCCGCACCGGCAGTGGTAATCAGGTTTGCAACCAGTTTTGCGGAAATCGGCGAGCGCGGGGCTGATTTACGGTCCTGACGGGCATAGCCGAAATAAGGAACAACAGCAGTGATGCGACGGGCCGATCCACGACGCGCGGCGTCAATGGTGACCAACAGTTCCATCATATTGTCGTTTGCGGGATAAGACGTTGGTTGAACGATGAAGACATCTTCACCGCGAACGTTTTCGAGAATCTCAACGAAGACTTCCTGATCGGAAAAACGTTTGACGCTGGCTTCGGTGAGAGGGGTGCCAAGCTCTTTACAGATTGCTTCGGCCAGAGGACGGTTTGCGTTACCGGTGAGGATTTTCATGTGAAAACCTAGTCCATGATGTGGTGGGCCCGAGTGATTTCGCGCCGAACATATCAATGCGTCACTTTGATGTAAACGTCTTATTAACGATCTCGATCATCTTTGTGAAGGAACAAAGATATTTCAACGCGTGTGGGATTGTCAATAAGGGGCAATGAACCGTCGGTTTCGCCGTCCGGGCGCTGCCGTTGTACCGATTGAGGTGCGACTCCGGTCAAATTGGGCTTCACTGCGATGGCGTTCGACCATTAATCCAATACTCTGGACGGCAGCGCGTGAAATTTCATAGGCCAATCGGCCCCACGGCTTGTTCAAACGGCCTTCATCCAGTTGATTGTTCAGTTGTGCCCGGCCCAGCTCATGTCCGGTTGGATCTTTGACGATCCAAGCAATTTTGATGCGCTGTTTGCCTTCAAAAGGATCAAGGGCGCGCACCTCTGCATCCAGAATGTATCCGTTTTTAGACGGCTTACTACGTACTAAGGCCCCGGCTTGGCGTAGGGTCAGGGTCATGGCCTTTTTCAAGGCATTTGCGCCATCTCCCGGTGCTCCGTCGATTTTATCGATGAAAAACACAACGTCTTGATCACGTACAGCCAGTTCGACCGCTTCGCGTTCCCGGTTATCTTGTAGATAACTTGCAAATTCATCGGCGGCAGCTTCGACCAGATTGTCGATCAGGGCTTGATCACCATATTCCCAACGGTGACGATCCACATTTATCGGTTGGGAATATTCGAGTTTTTCGCCGCTTTCGCGTTTGGCAAAGGTCCAGTAAATCGCCCCTGTTATATGAGGGTTACGACGGTTACGTTTAATGACCACTTGTCCCCGAACTTTATAAGACGGGTTGGTAATCAGGTTGCTGGTTGAGGGAATACCGCGCGCGCCCAGACTTTCTGCAAGGCTGTTTCCCATAATCTGTGCTAATGGTTTGGCGATCCCTTCAATCGGTTGAATGAAAATCGTTCCCCCATCGCGCAGACGCAGGCCGGACGGGTCAAACCCGGTTCGGCTATGGCGTAGCGGTTGCGGGGCCTGCGTACAGGCAACCAGTATCAAGACAAGACTGAGGGCAAAAAGACGATGGAACATGGCGGTGTTATGGTTCTAAATGACCATGACGCAGGAAAACATCAGGGCCGCGAGGCTTAGTAACATCATCATCACAAGATAAGGCATTATTCTGCTTCCAAGCTAATAACGGAAATCTGACGTCCATAGTCCGGTTCGTTTCTATGGGTGGCACGACGGTAGCTGAAGAAACGTTCTTCATCCGGGTAAGTATCGGCCAAGGATGCCTGAATACTGGCCAGTGACAACATTTCCAGACGGGATTTGACAAACCCCGGCAGGTCAAATTGATAATGCCCTTCGCGCTCTGCGTCTGTGAACCAGCTCTCAAAGGACGGGTCCTGATTGAGAAAAGTTTTACGAAAACCGGCATCAACTTCATAAGAGGCCTGATGAATGCAAGGACCGATACAGGCATGGATGCTGTCACGTTTGGCCCCAAGATCAATCATGGCCTGAACCGTGTTTTCCAGCACCCCGCCAATGGCCCCTTTCCACCCGGCATGTGCGGCACCGATAATGCGGTTTTCACGATCGTGAAACAGGATGGGGGCGCAATCGGCTGTTAAAATCCCCAAGGCAATCCCCGGCTTGTTGGTAACAAGGGCGTCGACTTCGGGGCTGCGTTCACGTGTCCAGACCTGATCGACGCTATGGACACGATTGGAATGAACCTGTGCCGCACTGAGCAGGTCGGAAATCCGATTGCCGAGACTTTGCACCACAAGGGCGCGGTTGGTCATAACATCAGACAGACTGTCTTTTGAACCCCACGCGCAATTCAACGAGTCATAAAGACCTGTGCTTAATCCGCCGATACGGGTGAAAAAGCCGTGGGTTGTCGTGATGTTGTCGGCTGTTAAAAAGACGGGGTCTTGGCTCATGTCACTTAACCTTCTTCAAAGGCAGCCGGGGTGGGCTGATCGGGATGGGTCGCACATAATACTTTGAATAATTTACCCATTTCTTCAGGCGCTGTCAGGCGTTTGTGGGCGGCGATCAGGCTGGGGCGTTGTGTATCCTTGGCATGTTGCAACAAGGTCTGAAACCGTTGGGCAATGCCAAGGCGTTCCAAAAACAGGCCCTGGCCAATCGGTCCCCAGACTTTGGCCCCGCCATCGCGGAAACTATGGGCCAATGTGGCAAAATCCACATGCGCGGTTAAGTCCACGTCACCGGGATGATCCAGAACGGGGGCGTATTGATGATTTTTCAGGGCTTGCAGGGTTTCGCCAAAATCCGGTTGGGCGTAGCCATAATCAATGGCTAAAAAGGCCCCGCCTTGTTCTTTGATCCGTTGCCCCAAGCCATAAGCCACCGATTGTGCGGTGGATGAAATTTCAAACAAGAAACCTTGATCGCCCTTGTCTTTTAAGGCAGGGGGCATCAGGGCTTGGGCGGCTTGATCACTTTGCAGGACAAAACGCAATCCTGTTCCATCGGGGTCAAGATCGATAAACCGTTCTGCCCAGCCCTTTTCACCTTTTTCAAACTGGCGAATGGGCAGGGCATCAAAAAATTCGTTGGCGATGAAAATTGCAGGGCCATCGGGTAAATGGGTGAAATCATCATGCCATTGGATATCCAGCCCGCTATCTTGCAAGGTTTCTTTCTGGCGGGATTTCAAAACGGGGCTGATTTCCACCAGATGCACACAAAGGGCCTCATGAAAGCCGGGTACCGCACGGCTGGCGCGTAAGGCATCCGACATCAAGGTGCCGCGCCCTGGTCCCAGTTCTACAAGATGGACTGACGCGGGACTGCCCATTTGCTGCCATGTAATCGCAGCCCATAAACCAAGCAGTTCGCCAAAAGCCTGAGAAATTTCCGGGGCGGTCGTGAAATCACCTTTGAGCCCAAACGGGTCTTTTTTCATGTAGTAACCGTGTTTGGGATGGCACAAACATTCTGCCATAAAATCGGATACGGAAATTGGACCGGTATTTTCGATGCGCTGGCGCAGGATTTTCAACAAGGACGTCATGCGCGTTCTGTCCCCTTTTTATTTTGCCCGTCGATATTTTGATGGCGCAAGGCATAGATTATGAACCCGACCCCAATGATGATCATGGGCACGGATAGCCATTGTCCCATCGTGGAACCGCCGCTTAAATAGCCGATTTGCACATCGGGTTGGCGTACCATCTCAACGATTGAACGGGCGATACCGTATCCGGCAATGAAAACCCCCATAAAAAGACCGGGTGACTGGCGCAAACGTTCACGGCGCGACAGGATGAACAGCACAATAAACAGGATGAGGCCTTCCATCAGGGCTTCGTATATCTGGCTGGGGTGGCGCGGGTTTGGTCCGCCGTTGGGGAAGATGACCCCCCACGCGACATCGGTTTCGCGCCCGAATAACTCGGCATTGGCGAAATTGGCAATCCGTCCGAAAAACAACCCAATCGGTGCCCCACAGGCCAGCAAATCCCCAAAGCTCAGCATGGGCAGTTTGTGTTTTTTACAGAATAAAATCGCAGCAACAACCACACCAAGGAACCCGCCGTGGAAAGACATGCCGCCTTTCCAGACCTGTAAAATGGCCATCGGATTTTGGCTGAAATAGTCGAAATTATAAAACAGCACGTACCCGGTACGACCGCCTAAAACAACGCCGATTGTTGCCCAGAACAGAAAATCGTCAACTTGTTCGTGGGTGATCTGGCCGGGGAAAGATTTGGTTAGAAACTTGATATACTGCCAACCGCCGACCAGACCGACGATATAGGCCAATGCATACCAGCGAATAGCGATGGGCCCCAGTTCAACCGCAATGGGATCGATCATGGGAAAGGCAATGGCAAATGTCATCTGATGTAATCTCTTTCTTTCGATAAAAAGAATGTTTTTACGCAAATGCGTCGTTGCAGGTTGTATCAACCTGCTTGGGATTTACTTTAGCGGTGCGGATTGTCTTTACAGAGATAGTCTTGAACGTAGCGCCGCACACCCTCTTCAAGCTCCGTAAAAGGTTTATCGTATCCGGCAGCGCGTAACTTATCCATATTTGCCTGTGTAAAATATTGATATTTATCGCGAATATTTACAGGCGTGTCGATGTAATGAATTTTCGGTTCCATATCCAACGCCACATAGACTGCGCTGGCAAGGTCTTTGAAAGAACGGGCTTTCCCGGTTCCCACGTTAAACAGGCCACAAACGTCTTGATGATCATAAAGCCAAAGGATGACATCGACCACATCGCCAACCCAAATGAAATCACGCAATTGTCCGCCATCTTCATAGTCCGGGTGATGGGATTTAAAAAGACGACACATTAATTTTTCAGCCGCATCGGGATAGACATGGGCGACAACGCTTTTTTGCCCGCCTTTGTGATATTCGTTGGGTCCATAAACGTTGAAAAATTTCAGCCCGGCCCATTGCGGTGGTGTGGTGCCGCCTTCTTCGGTTGTGCGTGCGACGGTGCGGTCAAACAGATGTTTGCTCCAACCATAGGCATTGAGAGGTTCAAGACGGGACAGGTCTTTGCGGTTTTCAAAATCATCAAAACCATGTTCCCCGTCGCCGTATGTCGCAGCGGATGACGCATACAGGAAACGTACTTTATACTGAGAACACCAGTCCCACAGGGCGGTTGTCAGACGGAAGTTGTTGTCGATGATTTTATCTGCATCTGTTTCTGTGGTGGCAGAAATCGCGCCCATGTGAAAGATGGCTTTAACATCGTCCTGATATTCCGCTAAAAAAGGAAACACATCGTCCGGGTGGATAATGTCATAGAGATCGCGTTTGGCGAGGTTGCGCCATTTGACGCCGTCACGCAAACGATCCACCACGACCAGTTTCTCGTTCGGATAACGTTCTTCAAGGGCTGCAACGATATTCGATCCGATAAATCCGGCACCACCGGTAACAACAAACATGGATATCATCCTTACTTTAACATGAGCATTCTTGCGTTCTCTTATAGGGCGATCAGAGGTATGGCTTCAAGCAAGACTTGCGCTGAAAAGAACTCATGGCATAATGCGCCACCGATTCGCCCCTATAAAAAGGAAAAGACTCATGCAAAGCAAAAACCGTATTTTCGATGATGTTGCCAAGGTTGCCAGCGGTGCCGTCAGCACATTGACAGGTGTGAGAGAAGAAATTGATGGGCTAATTCGTCAACAAATAGAACGAGTTATGGCAGAAATGGATGTTGTGCCCCGTGAAGAATTTGATGCGGTCAAGGCGATGGCAGCGAAGGCACGCGCTGAACAAGATGCGTTAAACGTGCGCATTGCGGCGTTGGAAGAAGCCTTGGAAAAAGCAAAAAAATAAACAAGTTAGCTTGGAAATAAGGGGACCCACGAGTCGCGGATTTTCATACCGCGTTGGTCCACAATTTTATCCACAGGAATCTTTTTTTCGAATCCAAGAGGCCCTTGCGCAGGGCCTTTTTTATTGTCTAGGTTCACCCTCAACGACAACGAATTAAAAGATTTTTTGAGTTATGAACTTTCTTGAACAGGTACAAGCGGCAGCACCGGATTACGGTCTGGATATTCTGGAAAACCTCGCCGAAGAACGCGGATGGGTTCTGGAACATTTAAGTAACGGTGATCTGGTGATGGAAAGCGCAGGCGATAACTGCACTTATTCCCTCCAATTTACATGGAGCGCACCTTATCAGTGTTTGCATCTGACCTGTTCTATGGATATGTGCCTGCCACAAGCCGCAGGTGGGGCCGTGAACGATTTGTTGGCAACGATCAATTCAAAGCTATGGATCGGCCACTTTGCCGTTATGGCCGGGTTTAATGCACCAGCCTTTCGCCATACCATTATGATGAACGGCACATCCGAACATAAAGCGCGCGAACTTGAAGATATTATCGAGATTGCGTTGGGCGAATGCGAACGTTTTTACGCGGCTTTCCAATTTGCTGCGTTCCACAATATGCCTGCCCAACAGGCGATGGATTGCGCCTTAATGGAATGTGTCGGGCAGGCCTGATTTTCCTTTTTGTCTAATCCCCGCCAAACAGGCGTTCAAAGAAACCTTTGACTTGTTCGACCACTTCGGGAGCTTCATCACCCGGTAGAGGTTTTTGGGGAATGTTTTCGTGGGCGGTGCGCATGATCTGGCCCCACAGGATTGCAGGTAAATCGCCACCACTGACCCGCTTCATGGGTTTTTCATTATCGTTACCCATCCAGACGCCAAGGATAAGGTCAGCGCTGTAGCCGATAAACCAGGCATCACGAAAAGACTGCGAGGTTCCGCTTTTGCCGCCTAGACTGCGTTCGAAATTGGCCTTTTTACCTGTGCCTGTTTGCATGACGGCTTTCATCATGTCGTTGATTTCACGAATATGGCGTTCTTTGACGATACGCCCTGTGCCCCCACCGCTGCGCTGATAGAGAATCCTCCCATTGGCATCTTTGATGCTTTCAATACCGAAGGGGAAAACACCGAAACCGCCGTTGGCAAAAGGACCATAAGCGGCGGTCAGTTCCAGCAGGTTGACCTCGCTGGCCCCCAATGTGATGGCAGGTTGCGCCTTTAAGGGAGAGGTAATGCCCAAACGATGGGCTGTATCGGCAACTTTTGCAAATCCGACCTTTTGTCCGATTTGGGCGGAAATGGTATTGATGGACTCGGCCAAGGCCGTACGCAAGGTAACAGGGCCTTGATAGGTCTTTGAATAATTACGTGGTTTCCATTTCCCAATGGCAAAGGGGCCGTCCTTCAAGGTATCGTCTGCGTCCATACCGTTTTCCACACCGGCAAGAAAGACAAATGGTTTGAAGGCGGAACCGGGTTGGCGTTGGGCTTGGGTGGCACGATTGAACTGGCTTTGTCCGTAATCACGCCCGCCAATCATGGCCCGCACCGCCCCATCCGGTGACAAGGCGACGACTGCCGCTTGTCCAACATTGCGTTTTTTGCCATTTTTCTTGAGGAAAGCGCGGCTTTTACGTTCCGCCATCTTCTGTAACTCAAGATCCAGCGTGGTGACAATGGTCAGATCTGTATTCATCGGTCCGACAAAATCACCGACCTGCTCCATCACCCAATCGGCAAAATAGCGTGCAGACTTATGTGGTTTTGCCGCGCTGATGATGCGTTCTTTATGTTTTTGGGCCGCGCGTGCTTGTGCCTGTGTCAAATACCCGGCATTTACCATATTGGACAGGACGACAGCAGTTCGCTCTTTGGCAAGATCAGGATTGCTGCGCGGGTTATATTTGCTGGGGGCTTTTAACAATCCGGCGATAAGTGCGGATTCGTAAAGGGAAAGATTGCGCGCTGATTTTGAAAAATATTTCTGCGCGGCGGCTTCCACACCATAGGTGCCTGCGCCGAAATAAACCCGATTGAGATAAAGCGTGAAAATTTGATCTTTGGTGAATTTATGCTCCAGCCAGAAGGCGAGCAACAATTCCTGTACCTTTCGTTTGATGGAACGTTCTGGCGATAAGAACAGGTTTTTGGCGACTTGCTGGGTTAGCGTGGATCCGCCTTGGCGAATTTTACCGGAGACAATATTGGTCACAATTGCACGTCCCAATCCGATGATATCCAGACCAAAATGGTCGTAAAACCGGCGGTCTTCCGTGGCCATAACCGCTTGGGGCAAGTAGTCGGGCAGATCGCTGATTTGGATGGCTTCACCGTAAAGGTCCCCGCTGGTGGCAATAACGCTGCCGTTTGCTGACAGCAAGGTCAGGCCGGGGCGGCGTTCCACGGCGGTGGCTTTATCCACATCGGGCAGATCATAGGCGTAATAAGCCAAGATAGCTGCCAGCAACAGTCCCATCCAAATGGCGATGGTTGCCAACCACATGAACAAACGCTTGAGGGTCCAAGGCTGTTTTGGTGTGGGGGACGATTTTTTTTTCGTGCTTCGGCGTGCCTTTTTTTTGGGGGCCGTTTTTTTCTTTTGTGCGCTCATGGCAAAAGCTATGCACCATTGTGGGTTAGAAATCCATTAATAGAACATATAATTAGGCGATTTTTTGATTTTCCAACCGCTGATTTTCTGTGCATAATGTATTTAAACGTAAAAGCAAGAAGTTCCGTGAAACAGGTTCTGAGTACTTATGTCTGAAGACGAATTAGAAGAGAAATCAAAAAAACCGTTGATCGAGGCAATATCGATTGTATTGCCCCCGAACGTCAGCGTGGATAAACAAGTCAAGGGGCAGATCATTCAAGGTGTGAAGGCTGCGATTGCCTTGCTTCAGGAAAGTGATTTGTTGAATCGCGACTGGTCCTTTGATGATATTCTCAATGAACCACAAAACCTGAAACATCTTTTTCAAGTCTATCGCGACAATATGGACCTGTTCAGTGAAACAGTGGTCGATAAAGCCGGTGATCCGATTGTGGATGAAGTCACCGAAACCGCCTGTGGTGTGACGTTACAACAGGTACAGAAATTATTGGTTTCAACGGCAGCGCGCCGTTTTTTTATTCGCAATGATGGCGAGATTGTCACGAAAAAACAGAAGAAAAAGGTCAAATCCATGATCTTTTTCACCAAGGAAGTGACGGTCACCAAGAAAGTGCGTTTAAAAGAAGGTGCCAAAAAATTTGATGCCATGCGTCGTGTGATCGGATTTGACTGGCAACTTGATTTGCTGGAATTTTATCGGGATCACTTGCCCTATGCGCATTTGCTGGTGCTCAATGATGATGTTCTTGTCATTAGGGATGAAGCCGCCGGTCATGCGGTTGTCGAAGTCCATCACGAAGATTTCAAAAAGGTCAAAGAGGCTGTCGGCGTTTATTTCCGCAATGTGGTGGCTCATGGTGCAGATGCGATTCCCGGTATTCTTTATTGGCGCAAAGATCTTGTGATGTCTTTTATTAAGGCAATGGGGGAAAAGGCATGGGATTTCTTTAAACGCGACAAGGCTTTTTTCGATCATTGTACAGAACTGGATAATGCCCGCATCGGCATTTACGGCGATACCCTGACCTATATCGCACAGGAAAACCTGACGGAGATGAACCGCTTGAATTTGGATCGTCTGGACGGGACCTTGACCGCCTTTCGTGAAACATTTGGCGATAAGGTTAGCGAAGTCTTGGGCGAACCCATGCTGTCGGTTGATATCTTACGCCCGACGGTGGATAGCTTTATTCATTTGGAAGCCAAGGATAATGAACAGTTCAACATGGGATGCCGCGCGGCGGTCCATTCCCTGAAGGACGAGATTCTGACTTTTGTCGCAGAAGCCGGAAAGAAACGGGTCAGTCAACCTCCTGAAGATGAGGCTGAAGACGACTCCTAAGGGGTAAAAATGAACAGATTACCATTTACCTTCATTAAAGAGGCGATGGATATGAGACCAAAGGCGTTTCAACCCTTTAGATTTCCCCGGTTTGCGGCGTTTTTCCCATTTGCGGGTTGGATCATGTAGTCGTCTGTCATCGCCCGTGTGTTCAACACCGGGAGTTTCTGAAAGAACACAAAAATATCCAGCATTCCGATAACGAATGTTTATGTCCATTTCACTTAGGCAGCCTTCATAATTGACTTTTTGGTAATCAGATAATCTTTTAATACCTGGGTTAAAAGAAAAAGCGCCCCACTCATAGTTTGCAGTTGGAATGACTTTTCGGAATTTATACTCTCCAACTTCTTCAATTTCACCAAAGGTAAAATAAGTAATATCACGATTTAAATTTTCTGCTGAACGTAACCAAACTTGCGTAATGTTTGGGTTGCTATTAAGGATTTCAAAAGATTCTTCAATAAAACCCGAGCGCATGAATTCCCAGTCATCTTCGCAATGGAAAATATAGGGTGTATCGACTGTGGCATAGGCATCCACAATGGATTTAATCTGGCCTTTTTTGGTCTCGTTCGCCCAAATTTCGTAGCGATCACCAAACAGTTCGCGGACTTGGCGATAGACGTCTTCATCACAAGAATCTTCTGTGATAATGCCGCGTTTGATGGGGTAGGTATTGAATTTCTCAAATGTTTCGATTGTCGTTTTCAACAGATCGACGCGACCACAACTGGTCAAGATGAAAGTAACTTCAGGCTTGCTCATGCTTCCCTACCCGTATGTGACAAGACACCTTCTTGTAACAGGTTTATTTCTTGAGACAAACCATAAAGAATCGTTTAAAGGGCAGAAGGGTTTTGCCGTCAGAAAGTGCGGGATAAGCTCGTGCAATATGGTCCCGATGACATTACCGAGACCGCATCCCAATCACAATGGTTTGCGGGTTCCATTGCGCCATTAGATTTCCTTGGGTTGTGGCAGCACAAGGCGGAACGTGGTGCCTTGTGCACCGGTTTGTTGCAGGGTTAAATCACCGCCATGTGCGTGCATGATGTCGCGTGCAATGACCAGTCCCAGTCCGGTCCCCCCGCGCCGTGCCGATCCGGCAAAGGGTTTGAACAGATTGGTTTTGGCTTTGTTGGGCAGGCCGGGGCCATTGTCGATGACGTCAATGCTGCTGTTTTCGTTTGTCAGTTCCACATGGGTGGCCCCCATTTGCAGGGCATTGCGCACCAGATTGACAAGCACGCGGCGCAATTGGATTGTATCACCTTCGGCCTCAGCCAGTTCATCGACATGGTTTTCCACCTGCGTGGTTTCGTCATGCAGGTCTGCCACATGGGCAATCACTTCATCGACCAGATCGTGCAGGTAAAAAAGTTCTTTATCCAGTCTGGGGGTGGAATTTGCGACATAATCCATCGTCTGAGCACAAAGGTCGATGGCTTGATCAACGGTTTGACACAGTTGTGGGGCCAGTTTCTGGACTTTTTCATCCGTACTGCTTGCGATTTGATCGGACATCAACATGGCTTTAGACAGGCTGTTGCGCAGATCATGGTTGATCTTGGCAACGGCCGATCCGATAGAAGCCAGTCGGTCTTTTTGGCGCAGCAGTTTTCGCAATTCGCCTTGCATGGCGTGAAGTTCGGCTTCCGTTTGGCCAATTTCATCATAGCGATTAGACGGGACGATGATGGTTTTTTCATCTTCGGGGTTTTCGCGAAAATCTGCCATATTGCGGGCCAACTTGCGAATTGGGCGCACCAGAAGACCATGCAGGCTGATATAGACCAATACCCCGGTAATCAGGGATATCACCAGCGACAGATTGAGGATACGCCGTGAATAATCTGCCATTTCCATGCGCAAGGGGGCTTCATCCAAAATAACCTCGATGCTTACCTCGGCGTTGCGCGGGCTGGGGCCTTTAATGCGTAAAATTCGATTTTCCTTTTGAAACAAGGTCTCAAAGGCATCCATGACCATAGGGATCCAGCTTTGATCCGCCATGTTGATGTTCAAATCGGTTTTGGGCGGCATATCCTTGGATAAAACCAACATACGTTTATGACCTTCCACCAACACAATCCCGTAAGCTTCGGCATGTTTGAGAAGAAGGTCACGTAATTCATCATTGACCATTTTATCCGGTGCAGCTTCCAGTGATAAAACGGCCAAATGCGCCTTTTCCATATGATCCAGCAGATAGACTTTGCGATAACGCGCAATCGACGGGATATAGATAAAGGCCTCAGCCAGCAGGATGAAAATCGCCGTCAGGATCAAAAGTCGGGCCGAGAGGCCAAGGTTTATGGCACGTGTATTCTGCATGGTTTCAATTTACCCGAAACGCAGCAGAAAGCGGATAAACTTTTTGGTCTTCTCGCTGAATAAAGAGGGGGTAAAGAAACTGCCCGCCGCCCGTTTGGAGACTTCGCCCAGCGTGGGATAGGGTGTAATCATGGAAGCAATTGCCCCGATTTTTAATTTTTGACCGATCGCGAGCACCCAAACTTGAATGAGTTCCCCTGCACTTGGTCCGACAATGGAAGCACCTAAGATCCGCCCTTTCTTGGTGGTGGTGACCTTGATTAATCCGTGTGTTTTGCCTTCTGTACGTGCCCGGTCATTTTCGCTGAAAGGCCAACGCAGGATGCGGATTTCGTCATGTTCTTTGCGTGCGGCGTCTTCATTTAAACCGACGCTGGCAAGTTCGGGCTTGCAATAGGTGACCCAAGGCAAAGCATTGTAGTCAGCTTTGGCAGGTAGCCTGAACAAGGCATTTCGAATGATAATACCTGCGTCATATCCGGCTTTGTGAGTAAATTGCAAACCACCGGTCACATCACCAATGGCGAATATTTTTTTATTGCTGGTTCGCAGGCGCTCATCAATGCGAATGCCATGATTGTCATAGGCGACATTTGCGGCTTCCAGGTCAAGGCTATCTGCATTGACTTGACGACCGGTGGCGACCAACAGGTGGGATCCTGTGTAAATCTCGTCCCCTGTTTTGACGACGATTTCGTCGTTCAGTTGGGTGATGTTTTCAACCGATGTCTGTTCAACGATATGAATACCGTCTTGTTGCAGGCGGGTGCGGACAAAATCCACCAGTTCGGGATCATCCTTGGGCATCATGTGGGAACGGATTAAAATGGTGACGTCTGCCCCCAATTGGCGATGGGCTTGTGCCATTTCAATACCGATGGGACCGCCGCCTAAAATAATCAGATGTTTTGGTGTTTCTGTCAGATTGAAGATGGTTTCGTTGGTCAGGTAATCAACATCGTCCAATCCATCAATCGGCGGGATAAAGGGGCGCGACCCTGTGGCAATCACAAACCGTTTGGCTTGGACGGTTTTACCATCGGCACTTAATGTTTGCGGGCCAATAAAGCGGGCGGTCCCTTGAATGACCTGTACGCCCATGCCTTCAAATCGTTCAACGGAATCATGGGGCGCGATACCATTGATAACACCGTGGACATAATCATGGACTTTTTGGGGATCAATGGCGTTTAAGGTGGCATCAGTGCCGAAGGTGCTTGCCTCGCGGACATGCTGGGCGGCATGGGCCGCCCCCAACAGCGCCTTGGAGGGAACGCAACCATAATTCAGGCAATCGCCCCCCATCTTGGCTTTTTCAATCAGAACAACCTTGGCCCCCATTTGCGATGCCCCTGCGGCAACTGACAACCCACCGGACCCGCCGCCGATGACGCAAATATCGGTTTTGATAATCTCGCTCATTGTGCTCTCCGGTTTTTAATTTTTTTGTAGACTACAGGGACCATTGCCAATGCAGCAAGGCCGATAATGGGGGTAAGGATTTGCGGGCTGAAAATAATGCTTAAATCCGGTGTCTGGCCCGCATCAAAAACAGCGCCTAAGCCACTGCCGACGGAGGCATAGACAAAGGCCCCGGGGATGATGCCAAAGAACGTACCGATGATATAAGTGCGCAACTTAACCCCCAAAAGGGCGGGAACAAGATTAACCAGCCAGAAGGGAAACAAGGGGACAAGGCGTAAAACCAGCATGTAGCTCAGCGCATCTTCTTGAAAGCCTTTTTCCATACGGTTTAACGATTTGCCGACTTTGGCATGGAAAAAATCATAAAGGGCATAACGGGCCAGCAGAAAAATACCAATGGCCCCGGCCGTGGCCCCCAGGACAATATATAAGGTGGCCTCAACTGTCCCGAACAGAAACCCACCGCTTAAGGATAACCAGATCGCACCGGGCAGAGAAAACATAACAGCGATATGGTAGGCCAGAATAAAGCCGAGAATCGCCAGAATATAGTGTTCCTGCGTCCAGTCTAAAATGGCTTGGCGATTGTCGCGCAAGGTATCAAAAGAAAGATAATCCGCACCGCCAAAGACAAAAAAGGCCATGAACCCGCTTGCGATAATCAGCAAAGGTATGATGTGAAGCTTTTTCTTTTTTGAAGGGGGTGGGTTTTCTATTGTGTTCATTCTGATCGGCGCAGTCATTTGTGTTTCCTTGGGCTTGTTCTCTTGTCTCCTATTCTAGCGTTCTTTACAAGTGGGGCCAGTCACGCTTGCGTGAGGGGGATGTGATTGGCGGTTGAATTTTTAAATTCAAATGCTGTTCTGTTTTAAAATACGATGATTGAACGTAAAATAATCGATGGTATGATTTCTGTCTGGACCGCCGTTTTCTTTCCCATTACAAACATGGCATGAACACAAACTCGCCAAACGTTTATAGCATTTCGCCTCATGTATCCTTTGCGGATGCATTGGTGCATGGCGTCATGGAAAAATTTGGGGAAAGGCCGGAAACCTTGTCCCAGGTCACATTGTTGTTACCGACGCGGCGGGCCTGTCGCACGGTGCGCGATGCTTTTTTGCGCTATGGCGACGGCAAGGCCATGTTGCTGCCACGTATGCAGCCGATTGGTGATCTGGATGAAGATGAACTGGCCTTGACCGGCTGGCAAGATATCGGTGGTTTAAATGCGATTAATCCCGCCATCGCACCCTTGCGCCGCCAAATTCTTTTGACCCGTTTGATCCTTGGTTTTGAAAAAGAAAAAACGACCGCCGATCAGGCCGCACAATTGGCAAATGAATTGGCAAGCCTGCTGGATCAAGTCCATACCGAGGGGCTGAATTTCACCGACTTACAAAGCCTTGTGCCGGAAGATTATTCGGAACATTGGAATATCACCCTCGATTTTCTAAAGATTTTGACGGAACACTGGCCGTCTATTTTAGAAAGCGAAGGGGTGTTGGACCCGGCGCAACGGCGTAATCGCCTGTTGGCCGCACAGCGTCAGGTGTGGGAAAAGACCCCGGCAAAACATCCGGTCATTGCCGCCGGTTCAACTGCGTCTATTCCGGCGGTGGCGGACTTGCTGGCCTGTGTGGCCCGTATGGAAAACGGCATGGTGGTTTTGCCGGGCCTTGATCGGTTTATGGCAGATGATGATTGGGATAACCTCGACCCCAACCACCCGCAATATGGATTGCGTCAGTTATTGCGCCGTATGCGCACGGCCCCGCAAGAAGTCCGTGATTGGGGGGATTTTGCCTTATCCGGGGCACATCCTTTGCGCGCCCGTTTGTTAAGCGAAGCCATGTTACCCGCCGCCAGCACCGATAAATGGCGAACCATGACCCATCCTGCCAATGGTCTTTTGGCCGGGGTGGAACGTCTGGATTGCCCGACCCCGTTTGAAGAAGCCGGGGCCATTGCCTTGATGTTGCGAAACGAGTTGGAATTTACAGGCAACACAGCTGCCCTTGTTACCCCGGATCGGAACTTGGCGCGCCGTGTCGCGTCTGAATTGCGTCGATGGCAGATTGAGATTGATGATTCGGCTGGTATTCCGTTGCAACATAGTCCTGTCGGGGCTTTTTTGCGTTTACTGGCCCAATGTGTTGCGGATGATTTTGCCCCTGTTGCCTTGTTGGCCCTGTGTAAACACCCCTTTAGTGCCGCCGGGATGGACAGCAAGGTTTTTCGCCGTCAGGTGCGACGGTTGGAACTTTATAGTCTACGTGGCCCCCGTCCGACAGGCGGGCTGACCGGTTTACGCAGTGCCTTGGAAAAACGCGAAGCCGATTGGCGCAAACGTACAAAACGTCTCAGTGCACATCAGAAAAAGATATTGGATGAACTGAACGGTCTGCTGGATGCGCTGGACAAGGCCTTTCATCCGTTTAGCAAAGTGATGAAGCGCAAAAAAACCGATATCCTGAAACTGGTGGAAAGCCATATCCGAGCCGCTGAACAAATGGCCAGTATAGATGTGGAAACAGGTGCGCAGCGCCTATGGGCCGGGGAAGCGGGTGAAACGTGTGCCGATTTTATCAGTGAATTGATTGAGGCCGCAAACGGGTTTGGCGAACTGGATTGTGCCAGCTACCCTGCCCTGTTTGATGCGTTGTTGGCGGGCCGGGCCGTTCGTCCCAAATTCGGAGCGCATCCGCGTCTGTCGATCCTTGGTTTGTTCGAGGCCCGTTTGCAGCAGTTTGACCTTGTCGTGCTGGCTGGATTAAACGAAGGAACATGGCCGCCCGATACCACCGCAAGCCCGTGGATGAGCCGCCCGATGATGCGCGATTTCGGCTTGCCGCTGCCGGAATTCCATATCGGGCAAACCGCCCACGATTTCGCCCAGCATTTTTGCGCCCCGCGTGTGGTGATTACGCGTTCTGAGCGTGTGGATGGCACACCAACGGTGCGTTCACGCTGGTTGCGTCGTCTGGAAAATAGACTGAGTGGGACGGAACTGGCAGAGGATTTCAAAGGTAATGCAGGTTGGCTTTCCATGCAGGCTGCCCTTGATTATGTAGCAAAAATTCAGGCAGTTGCTCCGCCCGCCCCGCGCCCGCCGGTGAGTGCGCGTCCGCGTCATCTGTATGTAACGCGTGTTGAAGAATGGATGCGTGATCCATATGGCCTATATGCCAAAGAAATATTAAAAATCAGGAAACTAGACCCGATTGATGCCGATCCCGGCGCGGCAGATTATGGTAATATTATACATGAATCATTAGAAAAATTTATGGATAAGTACCCGCGTGACTTACCGGATAATGCCGTAGAAGAACTGCGTGCGATCGGGCGGGAAGTTTTTGGTGCAGAACTGGAAAACCCCGGTATCTGGGCGTTCTGGTGGCCCCGGTTTGAACGGATTTGTGATTGGTTTGTGGCACAGGAACAGGATCGTCGGGCCTTGATCGCCAAAAGTTATAGCGAGATTGAAGGCGGCCTGACGTTTGAGGCGCCGGCTGGCCCCTTTACCATTTCTGCCAAGGCGGATCGGGTTGATCTGTTCAAGGATGGGGAAATCGCCATTATTGATTATAAAACCGGGGTCCCGCCCACCAAAAAAGAGGTGGAAGCCGGGTTTGCTCCGCAATTGCCGTTGGAAGCCGCGATTGCAATGGCAGGCGGGTTTGAGCAGTTTGGCCCGCGCGATGTAAAAGAATTGGAATTCTGGCGTTTACGTGGCGCACAAGAAGCCGGTAAACGCCAAGCGGCAACCGATAATCCGGCGCAGACGGCGGCGGATGCATTGGAAGGCTTGCAAGGACTGGTCGCGGCCTATGACCGGATTGAAGCGCCCTATGGATCGCGGCCCAATCCTGAAAATGCTCCGAAATATTCTGACTATGAACATCTGGCCCGCATCAAGGAATGGTCCACGGCTGCGCAGGAGGGAGAGGAATGAGCGATCTTCTGGATCCCAATGTCGTGCAGCGCCAAGCATCTGATCCCAAGGCATCCGTCTGGGTGGCGGCGAATGCGGGGACCGGTAAAACCAAGGTTTTGACCGATCGTGTGTTGTCATTGATGGTGACGGGAACCAAACCCCATCATATTTTGTGCCTGACCTTTACCAAGGCGGCTGCGGCTGAGATGTCCAATCGGATTGCCGATAAGCTGGGACAATGGTCGGTGATGCCGGATGCTGATTTGCGTGCAACACTGGGGGAATTGTTAAGCCGTAGCCCGAGTGAAAGCGAATTTGTGCTTGCCCGTCAATTGTTTGCTCATGTGCTGGATGCACCGGGGGGCATGCAAATTCAGACCATTCACGCCTTTTGTCAGTCTTTGTTGCGCCGTTTCCCACTGGAAGCCGGATTGGCCCCGCATTTTCAGGTCATGGATGAACGCAATGCGGCGGAATTATTGAAAAAAGCGCAAGACGAGGTCATGCTGGATGCCCGATTGGGCCGCACGCCGGAACTGTATGATGCCTTGCGTCTTGTTACCTCGCAAATTCACGAAACGGCCTTTCCTGAATTGATCGGGGCATTGGCGGGGGCGCGTGGTCGATTGCGCCGGGTGTTAGATCATCATGGTGGGGTGCGCAAACTTGTCGCGGTTCTGGCGGATCGGATGGACCTGCAACCCGGTGATACGCCTTTGCGCATTGTGGATCAGGCCTGTGATCAACATAGTTTCGATGCATTGGGTCTGCGCATTGCGATGGAGGCTTTGCTCAATGGCAGCAAGGGCGATATGGAACGCGGGCAAATGCTGGCAAAATGGCTGAGTTCCACACAAACTGAGCGTTTGGCGTTTTTTGAGGCTTATCGCGATGCTTTCCTGACAGGAAAGGGGGAGCTGCGCAAAACCTTGATCACCAAAGGGGCAGCGGCGGATAGCTTAGGGGCCATCGATGTCTTGACGGTGGAAGGCGAACGGATGTTGCGCACCGCACGAAAAGTGCGTGCGGCGGTGACCCTGCAATCCACCCATGCCTTGTTGCGGATCGGTAAATCCCTGCTGGATTCCTATGATCGCCAAAAACGCAACCAAGCGGTACTGGATTACGATGATTTGATCCTGAAAACCCGTGATTTATTGACCCATGAGTCGGTGCCGTGGGTTTTATATAAGTTGGATGGGGGCATCGAACATGTTTTGGTCGATGAAGCCCAGGATACCAACCCGGACCAATGGCGGGTGATTGAAGCCTTAACACAGGAATTTTTCGTCGGTGACGGAGTCCATGATGGGGAAAACCCCCGGACAATCTTTGCCGTGGGGGATGTGAAACAGTCGATCTACAGTTTCCAAGGGGCTGATCCGGCAGAATTTGACCGGATGAAACATCTATTCGCTGATCAGGTTCCGAAATCACAACGTATCTGGCGCGAAGTGCCCATGACCATGTCGTTTCGATCGACACGGGCGGTGTTGCAAGCTGTTGATGCGATTTTTAAAGACCCAAGCGTGGCGCAAGGTGTCGAAATTGATGATGCCATTCGACATGATGCGTGGCGTCAAAGTGATGGCGGACTGGTGGAAATCTGGCCGCCGATCCGCCCGAGTGCCGCCACACCGGCGCAACCGTGGAAACCGCCGGTGGAACGGCTGCAAGTCGATAGCCCACGCGCCCGTCTTGCCAAATTAATCGCCAAGCGCATTCAAGAAATGGTTCTGTCACATGAGTTGTTGGAGGCCAAAGGCCGTCCCATCCAGCCCGGTGATATTATGGTACTGGTGCGCAGGCGCAGCGGTTTTGTCGAAGAACTGGTACGCGCCTTGAAAGAACTGGATATCGCGGTGGCCGGGGTTGACCGGATGGTTCTGGGCGAACAAATCGCGGTGATGGATCTGGTGGCGTTGGGGCGGTTTTTGCTGCAACCCGATGATGATTTGCAATTGGCTTGTGTCTTGAAAGGACCGTTGCTGGGCCTGAGCGACGAAGACCTGTTTGATCTTGCCTATAAACGTCCGGGCAGTTTGTGGTCGGCTTTGCGTGATAAGGCTAAAAGCGATTTGCGTTTCCATACGGCCCATAATTATTTGGCGGATTTGATGGCGCGTACCGACTATGTCCGTCCGTTTGAATTGTTTACTTATGTGCTGACGGCGCTGGGCGGGCGGCGCAAGTTGATTGCCCGTTTGGGGGTGGAAGCCGAAGACCCGATCAATGAATTTCTGGATTTGGCCCTGAATTTTGAACGTAGCCATGCTCCTGCACTGGAAAGTTTTCTGGCATGGTTGGAAACAGGGGATACAGAAGTCAAACGGGATCTGGAACAGGCCAGCCAGAATGCGGTACGGGTGATGACGGTACATGGAGCGAAAGGCCTGCAAGCGCCCATCGTCTTTATGCCCGATACCATGCAGGTGCCCAGCAAAGGATCAAAACTGTTGTGGCCCTTTGATAAAGAAATGGGAACCGAGCTGTTTATCTGGCCGCCGAAAGCGGAATTTTTTGAAGAGATTGCAAGTGCTGAAAAAGACCGCCTTGCCCAGAAACAGGATGAGGAATACCGTCGTCTGTTGTATGTCGCGCTGACGCGGGCTGAAGATCGGCTTTATATCTGTGGATGGGAAACCAAACGGGCGGCCCCGGCGCACTGTTGGTATAATCTGGCCCGCGAAGGCTTGAAAGAGGTTGCGGACAAGCTGGATGATGCGTTCCTTGAATCGTGTGACGAAATCGATGAAAGCGAGATTTTGCGTCTGGTTTGTGCACAGGAAAAAGAAGCCAAAGTGGAAAAAGGACCGGACCGCCTGAATGTGGTGATCGAATCTTTGCCACCTTGGGCACGTAGCAATCCCAAATCGGAACCCAGCCCGCCCCGCCCCCTTGCCCCGTCCCGCCCAACCGAGATGGAACCGGCAACGCGTTCGCCCTTAGGCGATGATCATGGTTATCGTTTCAAACGCGGGAATATCATTCACGCCCTGCTGCAAACCTTGCCGGAATTACCAGAAGGGGAGCGCGAAGAAGCCGCGCGTACCTATCTGGGAGGGGCAGCGCATGGCTTAAGTGTGGCACAGCAGGATGAGATTGCCTGTGAAACTTCGCGTGTTTTATGTGATGATGATTTTGCGGATGTGTTTGCACCGGGATCACAGGCCGAGGTGCCGATTGTCGGGACGGTGAATGGACGGGTAATTTCCGCGCAAGTGGACCGACTCCTGATCGGGGAGCGTGAAGTTGTAATCGTTGATTACAAAACCAACCGCCCGCCGCCGCGTTCAGTTAAAAAAGTTCCGCAAATCTATATCAATCAGATGAAGGCCTATCGTGCGGCTTTACAGGCAATTTATCCAGACAGATCGGTACGTTGTGTGTTGTTATGGACGGACACGCCAAGGCTGATGGAGATACCGGAAAATATGCTGGAATAGCTTTTTTATAGTTTCAGGTGACTTGACGCGCAGGCATGGCGACCTTAAATTCAGAGCCACGCTATTTTTTAAAGCCTTACCCAACTAGGATAAGACAATGACCAAAAAGATTACAGACGACAGCTTTGATGCAGATGTCGTAAATTCCGATAAACCCGTTCTGGTCGATTTCTGGGCCGAATGGTGTGGCCCGTGTAAACAGATTGCACCGGCACTGGAAGAACTGTCCGACGAACTGGGCGGCAAAGTGACCATTGCGAAAATCAATATCGACGAAAACCCCGGTACACCGTCTAAATTCGGTGTGCGCGGTATTCCGACATTGATGTTGTTCAAAGACGGTCAGGTTGCAGCCACTAAAATCGGCGCACTGCCCAAGAACAAATTGCAGGAATGGATCGAGTCTGTCCTTTAAGACAAACGCCGATAAAAATGCATAAAAAAGCCGCCGGGTATAATCACTGGCGGCTTTTTTAATTTCAGTGGTTTCAGTCAGTTACGCTTTCAGTTTGTAGCCTGTCTTGAACATGCGATAAGACAAGATCCATAAGAAGGTATTGACCCCGGCCATAACCAAAATACCCGTGAGGATATTACTGTCGGCATGACCGATAAACCCGGCACGGAAACCGTCGATCATGTAGAAAAACGGGTTTAAATGTGCAAGAAACTTACCCAATTCCGGCAAACGTTCGATGGAATAGAAGGTGCCGGACAGGAAGGATAGCGGGGTCACCACAAAGTTGGTAACCGCTGCGATATGATCGAATTTCACCGACCAGACACCGCCAACAACCCCAAACAGGGACAGCATCAAGGCGCCCATGAAACCGTGATAAAGAACAAGGGCGGCATTTTCCATGCCCATCGGGACAAACAGGCTCATCACCGCAACAATCAAGGCCCCGATCACCAGCCCGCGGGTGGTGCCGCCCATTGCAAAGGCAAAGGTCAGCTCGTGCGCGGTCAAAGGTGGCATCAGGGTATCAACGATATTGCCCTGAACTTTGGCAATCAGAATGGAACTGGAAGTATTGGCAAAAGCATTTTGCGTAATGGCCATCATCACCAGACCGGGGGCGAGGAATTCCAAAAACGGAATGGACCCGATGTGTTCAACCGAGCGACCTAGCGCAAGGCTGAAAACAGCAAGGAATAAGAGGGTGGTGACCAGCGGGGCAAGCAAAGTCTGGGTATAGACTTTTAAGAAGCGGCGCACTTCGCGTGAATAAAGCGTCCACAGGCCCAGCCAGTTTCCGGCATTGGGATTGACTTCAGTGGGATGCATAAAGGATTCTCTTTTTGGCTAAATAAATTTATATTTGTTGTATCAGATAAATGACTGCATTCTAAGTGAGATATGTCACAAGATAAAAAAATTCCAAGGCCATTGACCAAAGAGTCTCTGCGTCACAAGGCGTTACGCTACATTGATCGTTTTGCCACATCGCGTGAAAATTTGCGCAATGTGTTAATGCGCCATGTCCAGACATCAAACTATTATCACGAGACTTCTATCCAAGACGGGATCGACTGGATTGAAGACTTGTTGAACAAGTTGGAAGCAGCAAATTTTATCAATGATGCCCGCTACGCCGAGGGACGCGCCGGCGCTTTGCATCGCAAAGGTACCTCTCAACGTGTGATCCGTATGAAGTTAATGGAAAAAGGCCTATCTGAGAACCATATCGCGCAGGCTTTGACGGCTTTGAAGGAAGAAACACAAAGCGAAAATCTGGAACGGGACGCTGCCCTCGCCCTTGCCAAACGGCGCAAGCTCGGCCCTTACCGTTTGCCAGAAAAACGCGAGGCCTATAAAGAAAAAGACCTCGCTGCAATGGCCCGCGCCGGTTTTTCCTACGACCTCGCCCGCGATATTATCGAGGCTGAAAGCGTGGAAGATTTGGAACGATAAGGACGCCACCCCCGCTTTGCAGGGATGGCGATCATGAGGACTTATTTAAACGTTGCCAGATAAGCGGCAACATCTTTGCGATCTTGTTCGTCTTTCAGTTTGAACGTCATTTTACTTTTAGCTTTGGCATCGCCGGTTTGGTCGCGCAGGAAATTGGTGGGGTTTTCAACATAGGTTGCAATCAGGCCTGTATCCCATGTGAGGTCAAGAGCTTGCATGCCTTTTGAATATTTGAAATCTGCAACGCTACCGGCCTTACGTCCGACCACACCAAACAGGTTCGGGCCGACTTTGTTTTTGCCACCTTGTTCCGCCGTGTGGCAGGCCTTGCATTTTTTAAAAACAGTCTCGCCTTTTGTTGCATCACCACCGCTTATGGCATTGCTGAGAGAGGCGGCAGCACTTTTGGCGGCGTCGGTGGCTTTCCCGGCCAGTTCTTCGGCTTTGTCGGCAACTTTGCCGGCATCACGTTGCATGTTTTCCAGTGCTTCAGCCGGTGTCATATCAAGGTTTTTATCATCGCTTTCAGCTGTGGCAGCGGGTTCTTCCTTGGGGGCTGGTGCCGGGGCGGGCGCTTTTGTGGTTTGTTCAACGGTTTTTGTTGGCGCGGGGTCTTTCTGTTCGGCCTTTTTGTCTTCGTCACCGCAGGCCGTCAGAATGAGGGCGGTTGTCAACAGAGCGGGCAGAGAGATAAGAGAACGCATAATTCTTTCCTTTGTCTATAGGGGGGGGAGATATTCATCGGAAATAAAGACTGTGCACGCTATGACGGCGCTCACAGGTTAACCATTTTAAATGAGATGTCAGACCAGAATATTCAGATAATAGCCGCGCGGGACATCGTCGCGCAAAGGCTCACCTGAGGCAAGCAGGCGTCGCAGGCGTTCAAGCGCACCGCGAATGTCGGGGCCGTCGCGGCGGGTCGTTTTGGCAATACGGACGCGTTCTTCCCGGTCTGCACCGTAAGAACCGCGATCACCGACGACCGGCTGGGTCGTTGACCCGGATATGCGAATATCTGAAGACATGCGCTTATTCTAACAGCTGTTATTGAAAATCGCCATACACGATTTAGGTGATATGGACGTATTCTGACGTTTTGTAAATGGCGGGTACCGTCTGTTGGTCCTTGACTTCCATAAACCGCCGTAGCGTCCATTCCACCGACGGGAACGCAAGGTCATCCCACGGGATATCGGCCCAATCGAACAGGGCGACTTCCAGACTTTCGCTCCCGGCTTCAAAAAAGGGGCTTTGCATGGGGGCACGATGCATAATCATAACGTGACCAACCTGCGGAACCTCGTAAATACCGATGATATCCTGAATATCTACATCGACACCGGCTTCTTCTTTGGCTTCGCGGGCTGCGCCTTGGGCGACGGTTTCGTCCAGTTCCATAAATCCGGCGGGGAAAGTCCATTTGCCATAAGATGGTTCAATGGCACGTCGGCACAGCAGGAATTGATCTTCCCACGTGCAGACAGCACCGACCACGATGCGGGGATTGCGATAGTCGATAAATCCACAATCGGGGCAGACAAGGCGTTCGCGATCATCACCTGCCGGGATTTGTTTTATGCTGGGGCCAGTTAATTTTTGATCAGACATGAACGCATTTTGCCCTTTTGATGGTTTTAAGGCAATATGTGTTTGCAAATGCATATGAAGTTAGAAAACACGTTTGAAGTTAGAGAAAAAAAATTTATGTTTTTTAAAACAAATGAATCCCATCCCTTGCCCCATCATCCGTTTAAAGCCTGTATTGCGCCACGCCCCATCGGTTGGGTCAGCACGGCGAATCGGGATGGGGTCGGCAATGTTGCGCCCTTTAGTTTTTTTAATGGTATAGCGCAAAATCCACCTCAGCTAATGATTGCGATTAATGGAAAATCACCTCACGCAGAACGCAAAGATACCTTACAAAATATTGAAAATACAAAAGAATTTGTTGTAAATATTGCAACGTATGACTTGAAGGATGAGATGTTTCGCACGGCCGCACCTGAACACCCTGACATGGATGAAGCGGAGCTCGCAGGTCTGGAGATGATTCCCTCCACCTTAATTAAACCGAAAAGAATTAAAAAATCACCGATTCATCTGGAATGTGTTTTGACCGAGATTATCCCGCTTTTGTGTGATCACGAGTCAGAACGTAACACCGCAATCTTTGGACATGTGGTTGGCATTCATATTGATGACGGGGTTTTGGTGGATGGTAAAGTTGACTTGAAAAAGGTCAATCCGATCTCGCGATTGGGCTATAAAGATTACGCAACTCTGGGCGATATCTTCCAATTAGATGCACCTTGGCGTAAGGGATGAAGATGAGGATACAAATGTATCCATACAAAAATTTTCTTGTCAGATTTTCTTTTTTTCGACAAGGTAGGCACCTTCAAACAACTTACGGCATTATTTAGAGAGCTTTAAAGTCATGGCATACGATTCAAACAACATTTTCGCAAAAATTTTACGCGGCGAAATCCCTTGTGAGAAAGTGTATGAAAACGACTATGCGCTTGCTTTTAAAGATATTGCCCCGCAAGCCCCTGTACATACTTTGGTCATCCCAAAAGGCGCCTATGTCAGTTTTGACGATTTCAGCGCCAATGCGTCCGACGTGGAAATTGCCGGATATATCCGCGCAATCGGTGTGGTGGCCCGCGAAGCCGGTGTGGTGGAAAGCGGTTATCGCATTCTATCGAACATCGGCGAAGATGGCGGACAGGAAGTCCCACATCTGCATGTTCACATCTTTGGTGGTCGACGTCTCGGCACGATGGTCAAACCAGCAAACAAATCATAAGATTCCTTTGTTTTTTTCAGGGGATCTTCCCCTGAAAGATAAAAAAATTCAGCAATGGGGAAGTCCGCTTTTCACAGGAGGCATTCTCCATGTCGAACCTTTCTGATATTTCCCGTGGCCTGATCCTGATGGCGTTTGGCATGGTGGTGATGAGCATCATGGATGCCATCGTCAAACATCTGACCGATAGCATCAGCGCACCGCAAATTCTGTTCTTTCGCTCGTTTTTCGGACTGCTGCCTCTGTTGATTATTGCATGGCGCAAAGGGGGGGAACGGGCCGTTTATACCCGAAAACCGCTGGTCCATATGGTGCGCGCCGGATTAGCCGCGGTTGCCTTTGTGTCTTTTACCATTGGCCTGCGCGAGATGTCGCTCGCCAATGCTTTGGCGATCAGTTTTGCCGCCCCGTTTTTTGCTGTCTGTTTTTCCGCCCTTTTAATGGGGGAGCGGGTTGGGTTTCATCGTATTTTCGCATTGGTTGCCGGGTTTGGCGGAGTGGTCATTGTCCTGCAACCTGATGACGGTATTTTGGGGGATGGCAGTGGCTATTTCCTGCTGGTTGCCGTGACCTATGCCTTGGCACAGGTTATTGCCCGCAAATATCGTGAAACGGAAACGGGACTGAGTTTCAGTTTTTGGACAATGACAGGCATGACCATACTAGGGGCTGTGAGCATGCTGTTCTATTGGGAAGAGATGACACCCGAAATTTGGGGCTGGGCCTTTGCAATGGGGATTTTTGGTGGACTGGCGGCCTATTGCATGACGGAAGCAGTGCGTGCTGCCCCCACTGTTGTGGTCAGCCCAATGGAATATACGGCCTTGATTTGGGGGGCACTGTTTGACTGGATGTTCTGGCAGGTCTTCCCCGAACAGGCGACGATTGTCGGCAGTCTGGTGATTGTTGCCAGTGGTATTTACATTTTATGGCGTGAACGTTCTTATAAAGAGGAAATAAAAATCTTATGAATATTCGTACGATACAAGAAGGTGATTTTGACCAATGGCTTGTTTTGTGGCAAGGCTACCTTGATTTTTACAAAGTCGATTTGGGGGAACTACAAAACCGCGCCGTCTGGATGCGCCTGATGAACGAGGCTGATCCGTTGCAGGGATTTGTGGCCGTTGAAGATGATCGCTTGATCGGTTTTGCCCATTTCTTTTTTCATGGCACAACATGGTATCAGACATCTTATTGTTATCTGGAAGATTTGTATGTGGATCAGACGGTGCGTTCCCGAGGTACCGGGCGGGTCTTAATTGCGGCCTTGAAAGAAGAGGCCTTGTCAAAAGGTGCGGCAAAGCTTTATTGGCATACGGACAAGCAAAATGAAACCGCACAGGGACTTTATAACAAAGTCGCGGTTTTAACCGATTTCATTCGTTATGATATTGCCTTGTAGCAATAGCCACTAAACTGTCATCCCCGACCCTAATCAAGGGCGGGGATGACAAAAAAGGTCTTTGCCAACAGTTAGAAAAGGCCTTCCAGCCTTCTTTTTTGTTATCCGTAAACGATTTGGGCAGCTTGGGCGAGGTCTTCTTTGATATCCTCGACATCTTCCAAACCAACAGACAAACGCAACAGGCCTTGGCTGATGCCCAAGTGCAAGCGTTCGGCCTCGTCCACTTTTGAATGGGTGGTCGTGGCCGGATGGGTGATTTGGGATTTGGTGTCACCCAGATTGTTGCAAATCTTGACGAGATTCAACGCATTTTCAAAGGCAAACGCCTTATCCTTGCCGCCGTCCAGTTCAAACGACAGCATCGGGCCACCTGCGCGCATTTGCTTCATCGCCAGTTTATGCTGGGGATGGGCCTGCAAACCGGGGTAGTTGACTTTAGCGACCCCTTTCAGGTTCTCCAGAAAACGCGCCAGCAAAGTTGCGTTTTCGCTATGCTTCATCACCCGGATGTCCATTGTTTCCAGACCTTTAAGCTGGGTCCAGGCGTTAAACGGGCTCATCGCCGGTCCGGTATTGCGGAAAAACGGCATCATTTCATTTTTCAACAGGTCTTCGTCGTTAAATAGAACCGCGCCACCCAAGGTCCGACCCTGACCATCCACATATTTCGTGGTGGAATACACAACAATATCTGCGCCAAATTCCATCGGTTTTTGTAAAATCGGTGTCGCGAAGACGTTATCGACAATGACACGTGCACCACTGGCATGTGCCAGATCACACACGGCCTGCATATCAACAATATCCAAGGTCGGGTTACTGGGTGTTTCCAATAAAACAACGCGGGTCGGTTGCTTTAAGGCCTCTTCCCATTGATTTAGGTCGCCGCCATCCACCAGAACGGTTTCAATACCGTAACGCGGCAGGATGTTGTTCAAGATAAAGAGACTGGACCCGAACAAGGCGCGCGAGGCTACGACACGGTCACCCGCCTTCAGTTGCGCCATCAGGGCGGTATTGATCGCCGCCATGCCGGTTGCAGTTGCCAGACAGAATTTTGCCCCTTCGATCATCGCCATTCGTTCCTCGAACATGCCGGTCGTCGGGTTGGCAAATCGGGAATACTGATAGCGTTTGATCTCTTCTTTGAAAGTTGCTTCTTGTTCTTCGGCCGTTTCATAAATATAGCCGGAAGTCAGGAATAAACCTTCGCTGTTTTCATCAAAAGCAGAACGTTGAATACCACCATGCACCAGCTGAGTTGCCGTGCGCCAGGTTTTGTTGCTCATTGCTTTCGTCCTTTACGTAAGGTCAAGTTAGGGGAAAGGCCTTTTACACCGTTGACGAAAGCAGTACAAGAGGCCACATTCTAATATAAATACTCTCTTCTGACGATAAAGGCACCTCATGTCCGATTTTAAAGCCACCGACGATCTTTTCTTTTCCCGCTTCGAACTGGATCAAGCTCAGGTTGAAGCCAGCGTCACCAACGCACTGAACGGGGCTGATGATGGGGAGTTATTTCTCGAATATCGCCAAAGCGAAGCCCTTGGCTTTGATGATGGTCGCCTGAAAAGTGCCAGTTTCGATACCGCCCAAGGGTTTGGCCTGCGCAGTGTCGCCGGTGAAGCCAGTGGCTATTCCCATGCTTCCAATCTGGATCAAGGCGCAATTGATCGGGCCTGCACAACCGTTCAGGCCGTTCATAGTGGTCATAGCGGCACCATGAGTGACGCCCCGCAAGGCACCAATAAATCGCTTTATATCGATGACAACCCGATCAACCTTGTGCCGTTTGAAACCAAGGTTAAATTGCTGGAAGAAATTGATGCGTACTTGCGCAGTAAAGACAGCCGGGTCAAGCAGGCAACCGCCTCCATCGCCGGATCGTGGCAAGCGGTGCGCATTATCCGCGCAGATGGCACACAGGCGGCTGATATCCGCCCGATGGTGCGCCTTAATGTTTCTGTTGTTGTGGAAAAAGACGGCAAAATGGAAAGCGGTTCGCACGGCTTTGGTGGGCGTACAACTTATGAAGAATTTTTCAAAGCAGGGCGTTGGAAACCAGCCTGTGATGAAGCCCTGCGCCAAGCCCTTGTTAATCTGGACTCCGTTCCCGCCCCGGCAGGGGAGATGCCTGTGGTTCTCGGCCCCGGTTGGCCCGGTATTTTATTGCATGAAGCCATCGGTCACGGGTTAGAAGGCGATTTCAACCGCAAACAGACATCGGCTTTCGCAGGTCTGATGGGGCAACGCATCGCGGCCCCCGGCGTGACGGTCGTGGATGACGGCACCTTGCCTGATTTGCGTGGTTCCTTGACCATTGATGATGAAGGCACCCCGTCGCAAAATACCGTTTTGATCGAAGACGGCATTCTGACCGGATATATGCAAGACCGCATGAATGCCCGTCTGATGGGGCAAAAACCCACCGGCAATGGTCGTCGTCAATCTTACGCCCATATGCCCCTGCCGCGTATGACCAATACCTATATGCTGGGTGGGGATAAAGACCCACAGGAAATCATTTCTTCCGTCAAGCGCGGACTATACGCTGTGAATTTTGGTGGCGGTCAGGTCGATATTACCTCCGGCAAATTCGTCTTTAGCTGCACCGAAGCCTATATGATTGAGAACGGTAAAATTGGTGCCCCGGTCAAAGGCGCAACCCTGATTGGCAATGGCCCGGACTGCCTGACCAAAGTAAAAATGATCGGCAATGATATGGAAATCGACCCCGGTGTCGGCACCTGCGGCAAAGGCGGACAAGGCGTGCCCGTCGGCGTGGGTCAACCCACCCTGTTAATTGACCCGATCACGGTCGGTGGCACAGATATGTAAGGACTTCCCCCCATGAACCTCAGCGGAAAAATTATCGGACTTTACGTTGGTAAGGTCGAAGAAAGATGGCCGGACAAAGCCCCCTCGGCCATTGCCAAAACCTACACGGACGGACCGCTTGAACTGGATGAAAACGGTTTTCTGCGTGATGAACAGGCAGATTTGAAAGTTCATGGTGGCCCGGAAAAAGCCATTCACCATTACGCCAGCGACCATATGGGGTTCTGGCAAAAAGAACACCCCGAACAAGTTGAGCTGTTTGTGCCCGGTTGCTTCGGTGAAAATATCGCAACAACCGGACTGACGGAAGAGAACCTGTGCCTGGGGGATATTCTCAGTTTGGGAACGGCAAAGGTGCAGGTCTGCCAAGGTCGCCAACCTTGTTGGAAACTGACAAAACATATCGGTATCCGCAATTTCGCCCTGCAATTTCAGCAAACCGCGCTGACTGGCTGGTATTATCGTGTTCTGGAAAATGGGCAGGTCAAAGTCGGTGATACAATGGACCTTTTGGAACGTCCTTGCCCGGACTGGTCGATTAAACGGCTCATTGAAGCGCGCTTCAATTCCAAAATTGATGCAGACACCGCGCAGGAACTCGCAAGTTTGGATGTTTTATCAACAAGCTGGCGCACCGCTTTTGAGAAAAAAGCCCAGAAGGGATATGCGGAAGACACAGGTCCACGTCTGAAGGGATAACAAAACAGCGCTGTCTTTATTTGCAAAAGGCAGCGCTGTTGTTCTTTTTAATCTTCTTTGCGAATGTGATTGAGGAAGGCTTTGGCCTCTTCACCCAGATCATCAGACAACTTGTTCAATTGTTTGACCGATCCTGCCAAATCCTGTGAAGACTGTCCAACTTCAATCGCGGCTTCATTTACATTGGCAATGGTGGAAGAAACCTGACTGGTTCCCGCCGCTGCCTCTTGCGCATTCAGCGAGATTTCCTGTGTTGCGGCTCCTTGTTGTTCAACAGATGCCGCAATTGTAGCCGAGATTTCATTAATCTCGCCAATCACACGGGCAACTCCATCCATTGCCTCCACCGACTCGTCCGTGGCAGACTGAATATTGGCAATCTGATCGGCAATATCCTGCGTTGCACGTGCCGTTTGATTGGCAAGGTTCTTCACCTCCCCTGCCACAACAGCAAAGCCTTTACCTGCTTCGCCTGCACGCGCGGACTCGATCGTTGCATTCAGCGCCAACAAATTGGTTTGTTCGGCAATGCCACTGATCAACTGCACAACTTCCCCGATTTTATCAACCGCGTCGGCCAGTTTGCGGATTTTATCATTGGTATCGCTCACCTGATCACGCGCCCCTGTCGCCACTTCACTGGCATGGGACACCTGATTGGTAATGGAACCGATGGAAGCCGTTAATTCTTCTGCCGCTGCCGCCACAGTTTCCGCATTACGCGTTGCCTGATCGGCCATATTGGCAACTTCGCCTGCCTGATTTTGGGCATCCGAAGAGACCTCGTTCATACGTTCTGCCGCCACATCCAGATTGCGGGTGAAATTCCCCAGATCATTAGCGATGGAACCGATGGATTTTTCAAAATCATTCGCCATCTTCTCAGTTTGCAAACGGCGTTTTTCCACCAGTTGAGTTTCACGCAGTTTTTGTTCTTCCAAATCCTGCTGGCGACGCTCTCGATTTGTTTTAAAAGTTGTAATCGCCTTCACCATCTTACCGATTTCATCGACCCGCTTGGTTGTTGGGATTTCAACGTTGCTGCGCCCTTCGGCAAACTCATTCATAATATTGGTCATATGTGTAATCGGAGTTGCTACCGATTTTGCACTCAGTAAGGCAACGACAGTTAAAATGGTTCCCAATAACAAGGTAAAGACAACCATCGTCATCGCAATTTGATCTCCACGGGCAATCACGGCATCAATGGCTGTATCCACTTCCAATACACCGCGCACATCGCCCAATTTCCAGTCATCTTTGGGTGTATCAGGGCGGTGATTGTGACAATCCACACAGGCTTCTGCCGACATGATATCTGCAATAGCAACCCGTACGATTGTCTTCCCGTCTTGTTCAACGGTATTTACAAATTTCAGGTCCTTGTTTTTAGAGATTTTATCCCAGGCTTCTTTTTCAAAAGCATCAAGTGTACGGTCCGCCCGATTGGGAAAAGGAAAAGCGCTGTATAGGCGCATAGTCGTGTCTTCTTTGGACAGCAACTCACTCATATCATGAATAAATGTTGCCGGTAGGGGCACGCCATCTTCCATTGTTTTATGGTCGACACTCGGAACCAAGCTACTTTCAGTCAGAATTTTTTGAATAACGTTTTTTGTATAATAGCCCCGAATCGCTTTAAACTGATTAACCGTCTGTGTGGCAGAATCCACCGCATTCTCAACGGCATTGTCCCGCATCATTCCAGGAACGACAAAAAACATTAAAACCACTGCCAATATGGCAGCAACGGGCACAGGAAGGACAATCTTCCATAAGATACTTCTAGAAATCCAACCCACAATCAGCTCCTCTTCAAGACATCTTCCCCCCACTGTTACAGCGGAAATGCCTATAAAGCTAAATAGGTGGGAACTGGGCGATGACTTATCAATTATAGATTTACCACACCTTATGCATGTAAAACATTAAGATGTAATCAATCTTGTAGTCTAAAGCTGTGATAAGGGGATTAACTTTGGTTAATTTTATCCCAACGAATTTCTTCGCGCGCGATAGATTCTTCCATAATATGACGATAGATCGATTCTGCCATATCCGGGTCCATTGCATTTTCTTCAGCAAAATGGCGCACACGTTCCACAATATATTCGATACGCGAGGGAATGCGGACATCCCCGCGCGTTTCTTTAAATTGTGCAGCCTGAAGCACATAGCCGATCCGTTCAGCAAGCAAACCGACGATAATTTCGTCCAGGCGATCAATATTGTCGCGTACATCTTGCAAAGAATGACAGGTAACGGCTTTGGGCATTTTAATCTCTTAGGCTATTCAAATTAATAGGCGTGATCTTTAAAGACCTGATCAATATCACCTTTCCAGCGGGTTTCAAACTCTTTGAGCATAATTTCCGCCTGCGTTTGACCGGATTCCGCGATTGTGTAAAGCGGCTCAAGAAATTTACTTTCATCCTGACCCTGACTATTGACTACACTGCGACGTTTCAAACCGCCTTGAGCTATATCAAGCACATCCATCGCGATATCGCCAATGGTTTGCCCCTTAAATTCAGTATTCAGGGCTGTATAGGGCACACGTTCACGCAAATATTCATTATCGGCCAGTGACCAGTCTTTCACCAGTTGTTCTGCTTCATCCAGTGCCTGATCATCATAAAGAAGACCAACCCAGAATGCGGGTAGCGCACACAGACGATTCCACGGTCCGCCATCGGCACCACGCATTTCCAGAAACTTTTTCAAACGGACTTCGGGGAAAGCCGTTGTCAGATGATCTTCCCAATCCTGTATGGTCGCGCGTTCCCCCGGCAAGGCTGGCAATTTTCCTGCCATAAAATCTTTAAACGACTGACCGGACGCATCAATATATTTACCGTCACGATAAACAAAATACATCGGCACATTCAGCATATAATCCACATAAGATTCAAAGCCGAAACCGTCTTCAAAGACAAAAGGCAGCGTTCCACAACGATCCGGGTCCGTATCCGTCCAAATGTGGGAGCGGAAAGACAGCAGGCCATTGGGTTTGCCATTGCGAAACGGTGAATTTGCCCAAAGCGCTGTTGCAATCGGCTGCAAGGCAATAGATGTACGGAACTTGCGCACCATGTCTGTTTCAGAAGCAAAGTCCAGATTAACCTGCACCGTGCAGGTTGCCTTCATCATGTCCAGACCAAGCGTGCCTTTTTTCGGCATATATTCGCGCATGATCTTGTATCGCCCCTTGGGCATCCACGGAATATCGTCTACCGACCATTTGGGCTGGTAACCCAATCCCAGAAAACTGACATCCAGTTCAGCCGCCACTTTCTTGGCCTGTTCCAAATGCGTCCCAACTTCTTTACAGGTTTGGTGAATACTTTCCAGTGGCGCACCGGACAATTCAACCTGTCCCCCCGGTTCAAGGGTCACCGATGATCCATCATTGCCTTTCAAAGCAATGATATTGCCGGCCTCAAAGACGGGTTCCCATTCCGGGAACTGGGACATATTTTCCAATAGGGCGCGAACGGATTTTTCACCCTCATAGGGCAGTGTCTTCAGGGATTTCGTACAAAAGGCGAATTTTTCATGTTCCGTTCCGATCCGCCAATCGGATTTTGGTTTACAGCCGCTGGCAAGATAGTCCACCAATTGTTGTTTATTTTCGACGACAACGGATTTGTTACCCATTTTCAGGTGTCCTTATCAAACTTCTTTTTTTATCTTTCCCGAAGTGGCGTTTGCCAATCTCCGAGGACGGATTGCCAACAGCTAAGTGCTGCCAAGGCAGCCGTATCGGCCCGTAAAATACGGGGACCAATACTTAGCGGCGTAACAAACGGCAGTTTCAGCAAAAGGTCAAGTTCGGATGGATCGAAACCACCTTCCGGCCCCACCAAAATAGCAGCCGGTTCCCGTGAATCTGCATTCTGTAAGCCAAGATTGATTGCCGGTGCCCCACCCTGTTCATTCAGCACAAAAAGTCTGCGTTCCTGCGGCCAATCTTTTATCAGCTGCGCCAAAGATACGGCTTCTTTGATAGCGGGAATGTTAAGTCGTTCACATTGCTCGGAGGCTTCGATCACTTGTGCGTGAAGTCGCTCCGTATTAATGCGCGAGGTAATGGTCCGCTGTGTTATCACAGGGACAAGTGCCGCGACTCCCAACTCGGTTGCTTTTTCAACGATAAAATCCATACGTTGTTTTTTAATCGGCGCAAACACAAGCCAAAGATCAGGACAGCCATCCTGATCCCGTGTTTTATCTTCAACTTCGATCAAACATTTTTTCTTACGCGCAGAAACAATCCTTGCCTGCCATTCCCCATCACAGCCATTAAAAACAGCTACGCGGTCTTCGGCCTGCAATCGCATGACATTATTCACGTAATGGGCTTGGTCTTCGCGCAAATCCAGCTGATTGCCGGTTGCAAGGGCACCATCAATAAATAAGCGGATAAGGTTAGCCATCTCTTCCCAAAAAAGCCAAGCGGCCCACAGACATCCCCGAGGGCCGGACGCATTCAATGATTTTTTATATCCCTAGCTGGTCACAAGACCAAGGGAAAAGCGTCATAAAAAGAAAGGCTTTTTAAGAACAGGCTTTGTGCATGGCTGCATAAGCCGCCGAAATCCCTTTTAGGGAGTAGGTATCCGTGGTTTTTGTTCCGCGTGTGGAAATGCCAACGGCGTTCATGGTGGCGCCCGCTTTCATCATTTTAACCAAACGCTGATCATCTTTTGATTCGTAGGTCCACGCCGTCTCGCCAGAAGCAAACAGTTTGAAATTTGCGCTGCCAATCGTGACCTGAACATCCTTGGATTTATCCAGTGGATAGCCTTGGTGGAAGCTGACAACATCCTTCAGCCCTTCGGACTTGCGGATGGTCACCAGAACGTAGATGTCCCCGCGCTTATCCGTATGGCTCGCCTTGGAAGGCACAGATGCAATATAACAAACGGACGCATTGGATTTTTTATCCGCAAAAACATCCCAGTCACCTTGCGGACCCAAAAATTCAAAACCGGCAGCCCCTGCCGTCCATGAGAGCAGCAGCGCTGAAAGAAGTGTAAAAATGTAAGTAAAATGTCTCATGGTTCTTATGCTGGCAAAAGACCCTTAATAAATTACAAAGATTCCAAAAAAATTTGCAGCGCACCCTAACCACTACGGCCAAATAGCCGTTCGATATCCTTCAGTTTCAATTCCACATAGGTGGGACGGCCATGTTTGCACTGGCCGGAATGCGGTGTGACTTCCATTTCACGCAACAAGGCGTTCATTTCATCCAGCGTTAAACGACGCCCGGCGCGGATGGACCCATGACAGGCCATCGATCCGCAAACATCCATAAGCCGATCGCGCAATGACATGGCTTCATCAACCTCCGCCAGGCTATCGGCAACATCTTTGACCAGTCCTTGAATATCCACCTTCGCCCCGAGCATGGCGGGAATTTCACGCACAACCACCGTCCCGGAGCCAAAGTTTTCAATCACCAGTCCCAATTCTTCCAATTCTGTCGCGCGGGCAACCAGACGGTCGGCATCAACAATATCCAGCTCCACCACTTCGGGGATCAACAGGCCTTGGCGTTTGACACCTGTTGCTTCCAGATCTTTTTTAATGCGCTCATAGACCAGACGTTCATGGGCAGCGTGTTGATCCACCATAATAATGGCATCCCCGCTTTGGGCGACAATATAGGTTTCATGTAACTGTGCACGCGCCACACCCAAGGGATATTGTTCCCCTGCAATATCATAATTCGTATCCGAAGATTCGCGTCGGTTGGCTTGAAGGGGGGCATCCAGTCCGCTTAAAGGGGCCTGAAACTGTGCTGCTGCCTCGCGCAGACCTTCGCTGGGTGCGGGCATAGGGTTATAATGGGAAAAACCACCACTCGTGCCTTTGGATGTAATCGCACGCGCCATTTCCACCGCTGCCGGGTCCATTTCACGCATATGCGGCGCCTGCATAGCTGCCAATGCGTCTTCAGCAACCGTGCTAGACGCCAAATGCCCTGCCCCGTTCAACGCTTGTCGCAAGGCGCTGACAATCAAGCCGCGCACCCCTTGAGCATCGCGAAACCGCACTTCGGCCTTGGCTGGATGCACGTTGACGTCCACCGCACGCGGTGGCAATTCGATAAACAGAGCCAAAAGCGGATGACGGTCATGGGCCAAAAAATCACGATATGCCCCGCGCACGGCCCCATAAAGCTGCTTATCTTTCACCGGACGACCATTCACGAAGAAAAATTGTAACGCATTATTGCCCCGGTTCAGCGTTGGTAAGCTGACATGCCCGGTCAAACGTACGTTGTCGCGTTCTGCATCGATCACAACAGAATTATCACCGAATTCACGGCCCATAATCGCCCGCAAACGATCCAGCATCGCCGCAAACAATTCGCCCTGACTGGAGGGCAAATTTAAAAGGGTGCGCACACTATCGCTTAGGGTAAAGGCAATTTCAGGGTGGCACATGGCCAGACGTTTCAGCATATCAATGCCGTGATTTAATTCCGTGCGGGGCGCTTTTAAAAATTTCAGGCGCGCCGGTGTTGCAAAAAACAAATCACGCACTTCCACACGTGTCCCTTGGGCATGGGCAGCTGGTTCCGGTCCATCGACCTCGCCACCTTCCACACGGATACACCAGCCGTTTTCACTGTCTTTGTTACGCGACGTAATTGACATTCGTGCCACAGACCCGATTGACGGTAAGGCCTCTCCCCTAAAACCCAATGTGGCGATATTGAATAAATCTTCATCCGGGATTTTCGACGTCGCATGACGCTGCACCGCCAGTTCCAATTCGTCGGCATTCATCCCGGACCCGTTATCACTGACCGATAAAAGAACGCGTCCACCTTCCTTCATAACCACGTCAATGCGGGTGGCCCCGGCATCAATGGCATTTTCCACCAGTTCTTTCATGGCAGAGGCCGGACGTTCCACAACCTCCCCGGCGGCAATTTGGTTGATTAGGGTTTGCGGCAGAAGGCGGATGCCCATCAATCGTATTCCTTCTTCAACAGTTTCATATATTTCAACAAGCCTTGCGTCGAACAATCATTGCCCATAATCGGGGCTTCCCCGGTAATTTGCGGGGCGAGATCACGGGCCAATTCTTTCCCCAACTGCACCCCCCATTGGTCAAATGAATTGATATTCCAGACGATCCCCTGCACAAAGATTTTATGTTCATAAAGGGCCAGTAATTGTCCGATTGTGAACGGCGTAATCAAGGGCAAAACCAGCGAATTGGTCGGCTTATTACCGGGAAACGTCATATGGGGGGCCAATTGGTCAATCCGTTCGGCACTCACCCCTTTTTTCTTGAGTTGTGCGCGAACTTCTTTTTCCGTTTTCCCCCACATCAAGGCTTTGGTCTGCCCCAAAAAATTGGACAACAAAATCGTCTGATGATCCCGCAAGGGGTGATGATTATTCGCCACCCCGATAAAATCCATCGACACATCCCATTTGCCTTGATGCAACAGCTGAAAGAACGAATGCTGCGCATTGGTGCCTGCATGCCCAAACACAATCGGACCCGTTTGATAATCCACCGGACGTCCCTGTAGATCAACCCGCTTGCCATTGCTTTCCATATCCACCTGTTGCAGGTATTGCGGAAAACGCGTCAGATACTGGTCATAGGGTAAAACCGCGTGCGTGGACCAACCAAAGAAATTTGCATACCATACCCCCAACATCGCCATAATAATCGGGATATTATGTTCGATGGGGGAGGTCCGAAAATGTTCATCCATCGCAAATGCCCCTTCGAGCATTTCCTCAAACTTATCCATGCCCAACACCAGCGCAATCGCCAGACCGATCGCTGACCATGTGGAATAACGTCCCCCGACCCAATCCCAAAACGGAAACATGTAATCGGTATCAATCCCGAAATCACAGACTTTCTCTTCGTTGGTGGAGACCGCAACAAAATGATGACGCACCGCGTCAGTGCCTAACTTCTTAATCAACCAGGTGCGCGCTGATGTTGCATTCAGCAAGGTCTCCTGTGTGGTGAAACTTTTGGATGACACAATAAACAAGGTGGTTTCTGCATCCAGTCCACGTAAGGTTTCCACAAGGTGAGAACTGTCAACGTTGGAAATAAAACGCGGTGTCAGATCATCGCTCTGATAGCTACGCAATGCCTGCAAAGCCATAATCACACCCAGGTCAGACCCGCCGATCCCGATATTGACGATGGTACGAATGCGTTTTCCGGTTACACCCCGCCAACGCCCTTCGCGCACATCATCGCAAAAATGGCGCATTTTTTCCAAAACGTCCCGGACCTCGGGCATGACATCGTGACCATCGACAATCATCGCCCGATCAGAACGATTACGCAGGGCGACATGGTAAACCGCACGGTCTTCCGTCGTATTGATATGTGCGCCATTGAACATACGGTCGCGCGCTTCTTCCACGCCGCAAGAACGCGCGAGATCCCCCAACAAACCCATTGTTTTTTCAGTAATACGGTTTTTGGAATAATCCAGCAACAACCCGCTGGATCGTTCGGAAAACCGTTCAAAACGGCCTCGATCCTTTTTGAACAAGTCGCGCATATGCACGTCCTTGATCTCTTGATGATGATCCAAAAGGGCTTGCCATGCCGGGCTATCTGTCAGGGCGCTCATGAAAAAATCGTCTTGTTTGCTGTCTAAAAAAACACCCTAGACGTTTTTTTTCAAAAAAGGAATCCCCGATCTCATAGATTTCAGGTCTTCCAATACCGCCAGCAACGCGGGAATAACGACCAGAACCAACAAGGTTGCCACCATCAGGCCGAAAACCATCGTAATCGCCATTGGAATTAAGAATTGGGCCTGCAAGCTGGTTTCAAACATCAAAGGGGTCAGCCCGCCAATAGTTGTGGCAGAGGTCAAGATAACGGCACGCAACCGTTCAATCGTGCCCCGCGCAATCGCTGTCATTGCCTCTTCGCCCATATCCTGATGTTCTTTCACCGTCGATACCAGAATAATGGAGTCATTCACCACAATGCCACTTAAGCCGACCAAGGCCACAAGACTGAGGATCGTCAAATCATATCCCATGATCAAATGACCGAAAGCGGCCCCGACAAAACCAAACGGGATAACCGACATCACTACAATCGGTTTGGAATAACTGGCAAAGACCCATGCTAAAATAATATAAATCGCACTGAAGCCAACAACCACGCCACTTAACATATCGCCAAAGGTCCGTTGCGTTTCTTCCGCCTTGCCGGCAAACCCGATTTCTACCTTATGTTTGGCCGCGATTTGATCCACGTCATCGCGCTGCAATGCTTCGATAATGCGCCCGGTGCTGGTTGCCGATTTATTCAGTTCCCCCGTGATGGAAACCTGACGGGTGCCATCTTCGCGTTTGACAGTTGCAAACCCGGTTTTGGTACGCAAGCGAACCACTTGGGTCAAGGGCACTTCTGCCCCTGAAGGACTGCGCAAGTATAAGCCATCCAAATCCGTTTCATTGATATGATTGCGATCAAACTGGACACGGATCAAAACCTCTTCATCCCCGCGTGGAAAACGCTTCGCCACCGCACCGTCAAAATTATCACGCACCTGTCGGGCAACATCCTGTGTGGTAAAGCCCAAGGCCTGCCCATGTGGTGTCAGTTCCAGAATGGCTTCTTCCTTGCCATAAGGCAGATCGTCTTCAATCGCCGAAATACCGGGATAGCGTTTCAGCAGATCCATCACCTCATTGGAGGCCTGTTTTAATCCATGAATATCGTCACCATTGATACGAATATCCACATCACGTCCCGGTGGTCCCGCTTGAACCGGGATCAGGGTCAATTTGATCAACCCGGGCTTTTCATCCAGTTTTTCGCGCCATAAATCCAGAAAGGTTGCTGTGCGAATATCGCGTTTATCTGAGGAAACAAGTTCAACATAGACCCCGCCGAGATGATCACTGCCCAGACTGTTCTTGCCACCAATACCACCGCTGGCTGACGTTTTTGCGCCCACCTTCGTCACATGGGCGACAATCAATTTACCGCCCAGTTCCTCATTTGCAGCAAACATGGCGCGTTCCAACTCATCCACCATAATCTGTGTTTGGCTACGCGGTGTCCCGGCAACCATTTCCACATTGGCAAAAATCCGCTCGGCTTCCGGTCCCTTAAAGAACTGGAACCCCACACGACCACCAACCAGTAAACCAACGGCAATAATTAAAGAGGCAACGGCAATTGCCAATGTCCCATAACGGTATTCCAAAACCCAAGCCACCAAGCGGGCAAAATGTTCATCGCGAAACCGATTGAACCTTGTATTAAAGGCTTTGCGAAAACCGTTGGCTTCTTCCGGCTTGCCTTTTAAAGCATGACGCATATGTCCGGGTAAAACGAGGAAACATTCAATTAAGCTGGCAATAATCACCGCAATAGAAACAAACGGGATCGCGGCAATAATCTGCCCCATAATATCGGAAATGGCCAACAACGGCATAAAGGCCGCAATTGTCGTCAGAGACGAGGCAAAAACAGGCGTCAGCATACGCAATGCCCCGCCTTCAGCCGCTTCGGCCGGGGACAGGCCCCGCCGGCGCAATGTTTCGGAATGTTCCCCCACCACAATGGCATCATCCACCACAATCCCGATGGCCATGATCAGCCCGAACAGACTGACCATATTGATGGTTTGCCCGGACAGTTCCATCACAAACATGGTCGCCAACAACGAAACCGGAATGCCCGCTGCCACCCAAAACGCCACGCGGGTATTTAAAAACAAAAACAAAATCGTCAAAACAAGGATCAAACCGCTAAGACCATTTTCCAATAACAGATCAATGCGGTCCTTAATCAGATTGGCCTGAATTTCGTACTGGTCCAAACGCAGATTTGGGGGCAGGGTGGGACGAACATCGTTCAAAAATTTTGTAACGATTTTATCGACATCCAATGCATCCGCCGTTGTCGCCCGTTTGACCAACAATTCAACCGCGCGCGTTTGATTGAAACGGACTTCGACCCCGTCGGCATCAAACTGTTCACTGACGCGGGCAATATCGGACAATTTAATTTTTTCACCGTTTTCACGCGCACGCACTTCAATTTGTGCCACACCCTCGGCTGTTTTGACTTCCCCCAATCCGCGGATTTGCTTGGCCTGTATTCCGCCTGTTTCACCCGCAGGAATATCTTGTGAAATCTGTTTAATCCGTTCTGCAATATCACCAATGCTCAAATCCAGTCGCCGCAATGTTTCCGGCAGGACATCCACCCAAATTTCTTCATCGCGCGCACCTGCCAAATCAACCTTGTCAACGCCACGTTCCAGCAATTCATCACGCAAGCCTTTGGCAATCGCTTTCAAGGCAGACTCGGGATAAGGACCACTGACCAGCAAACGGGTAATCGGCTCGTAACGCACAACGCGGTTGATCACGGGTTTTTCGCTGTCTTCGGGTAAGGTGGTGACCCCGCCAACCGCCGTTTCCACATTAGAGAGCGCGGTCTGCATTTCGGTTCCAGCCTCAAATTCAATGGAAATAGAGGCCAGCCCCTCATTTGAGGTTGATTTCACATGTTTGACACTGTCCAGAAAACGCAGTTCCGGTTCCAATGCCTGTATAATATTGGAATCGACATCTTCTGCGCCCGCCCCGGACCATTTCACCGAAACCGTGACTACATCAATCCCGAAATTTGGGAAAAACTGGACATTCAGGCGCATTAACGAGACAACGCCCAGTAACAGCATTAATAACATCAACAAGTTTGGTGCGGTTCGATGGCGTGCAAACAAGCTGACCGGATTAAAGCGGCTTTCATTATGGCCCATCGTCATTTGACAAGCACCTTCACACCACTGCCCATTTCTGCAAAACGGGTAATACAAACCTGTTCATCGGCTTGCAGACCTGTGGCAATCAACACGTGTTCACCATCCAGTGCGGCAATTTCAACATCGCGTTTTTCCAAACGGCTGTCTTTGACGACATACACATAAGCCTCGTCATGGATGGCCTGAACAGGCAGGGACACAACCGATTTATATTCTTCATCCGGCACATTGACCTGTACAAACAAACCGGGACGTAAATCCGTATCCAGTGTCAAACCCGATAAGGCTGCAAACACGTTGCGCCCCCCGGTTGCGGCATCAACACGGGCATCAATACGTACAATCGTTCCTTCAAATTTTTCCACAACCGTTCCGCGGCGCACCGAAATTTCAACCGTGCGCCCCTTTAACGGTGTTTGCCGGGTCAAACGGGCATAGGCTGTTTCGCTGAGATGAAAACCGACTTCCAGACGTTGCAAGGAAATCAAACGGGCCAAGCGATCAGATGTGGAAACCTGTTTGCCTTCGGTCACATCCGTCTGTGTTAAAAAGCCGTCGAACGGTGCTTTTAATCGGGTGTCTTCCACATCGCGTTGCGCTTTGCTCAGGGCTATTTTCGCTTTTTCAACGGCAGAGGTCGCCTGCACAATCTGGGACTGAAAACGTGCAATTGTTTGTTCGCGGACCAAGACATTCTGGCGACGGGTGTTCAAATTCAATTGCGCATCATCATGGGCTTTTTTACTGACCGCGGATCGTTTCAACAATTGACGCTGACGGTCCAGTTCCCGGGCGGCTAAGTCCACCTGCTTTTTGTCAACAGGCAGTAATTTTTCCTCTCCGCTCAACATGGTTTGCAGTTCAACCAGCTTGGCCTCGGCTTCGTGCAAATCAGCGCGGCGTTCCTGCGCGGTGGCGACATAATCAAAATCATCAATGCGGATTAAAACATCGTCCGCCCGAACGGAGGCCCCATCACCCAAACTATCGGAAACAGATATGACCCGACCGGAGACTTGTGCGCGCAATTCGGCTTCCCGCCCGGCGCGGATTTCACCAAAACTGCTGACCCGTGGGCGGATATTTTCAAATTGCACGGTTTCCACCGCAACGGGCCAATACCGTTCCTCAACCTCCATCAAAGGCGTTTGCGGTTTGGTTGCTTTTAAAATCGCAAAGACGCCAATGCCTATTAAAATTGCAACCAATGGGAAAATGGCTTTTTTGTATCGCTGCCAAAGCTCCATACCCGATTACCTTTATGTCAATTGAGGGGGGGGGATCCATTTGTAATTGAATGTATATTACCAAATGATAAAGTAATTCACAATTGATGATCGTCAACTCAACTACAATAAATCCGCGATTTTATAATCAGGCATCTGTTTGCGGACGTTTATTCACCAGCGGGGGAACATGGCGCAAGACGCGCTTGGCGTTATCTTGTACGGGGGTTGGGTTCTTCTTTTTCGGTTCGAGCAAATCTGTCCCATCAAACGATTTATGAGAACCATTTAAACGGCGTTGTTCCACCGCATCCAAGGTGCGTTGTACCAACGGGTCACGATCCGGGGAATGGACACAGGCGCGCAGATGCACCCGAACAATCACATCCACACGTTTATGTAACGTGCGCGCACGACGATGGGCATCCAGCCACAGAATGTAGGCTGATAACGTCCAGGGATGGACGGGGAAAGCCTTCAATCTTCGCTGTACACACCAGTCTTTAAATTCCAGCCACTCCTTGCGGCGGTGCGGCGCATTCATGGGATGTTGTCCTGCTTGTTGTGTCAGTCTGCGTCTTAAGCGGGTATATGGCATTTCTCACGCTGCCTTAACACAAGGCCGCAAAGCGTGCCAAAAATTCCGAGAAGAGTCATTATAAAAAATGCCCCGCCGGAAAACAGTTCGTAAAAATAACCGACAAACAGCAGCGATATACCGGCCCCAACCCCAAAAGCCGATGCGCCGTATAAACTTTGCGCTGTCGCAGAAAAATCAACGCTAACCGTACGTGAGATAAAGTTCATCGCCCCCAAATGCATGGCGCCAAAGGTCAAGGCATGAAGGATTTGAACCAGACATAAAACAATCACATCAGGGTCATTTGCCAGAACGGACCAACGCACAACACAGGCGATTGCAGCAAAAACCAACAGGCTGGCGGCCCCAAAACGATTCCCGATTCGCCCGCCAAAAATAAAAAAGACCACTTCCGCCACGACCCCTTCAGCCCATAAAAAGCCGATAAACGCATCACTGTAACCTTGTGCGCGCCAATGTAGGGTTGCAAATCCGTAATAAAGGGCGTGGGAACCATGAATACAGGCCACAGTTGCCATGAATGTCCGAAATGTTTTGTCTTTCAACAAGGTGCGCACCGGACGCCCTGTTCGTCCCAAGGGCATGGCGCGCATATCGGGTAAGCCGAGGGTGGCCAAAAACGTCAAGGCAATGGCGCCCAATATGGTCCAATAGATAATACCGACATCGCGCCCTTCCAAGACAAAACCGAAGCCGAAAGACATGACGATAAAACTGATCGATCCCCACAGACGCAGCCGTCCATACTGGATATTTCCCCCGCGTGTTGCAAGTAAGGTTACGTTATCGCCAAACGACATAAGCGGTGCCCAGCTGATGCCATATAAGAGCGAAATGATAAACAGGGCATAAAAACTATGGGCAACGAAAAACAATGCAAAACAGAAGAATGAGCTGGCAAGAAACAGCAACATCAAGCGTTTTCGTTCCCCCAGTTTATCGCCCAAACTGGCAAATAAGGGGGAGAAGACAACTTTGCCCAAAACAGGGATCGCCGTTAAAATGCCGATTTCCACCCCCGTCATGCCCCGGGCCTGTAACCAGACGGGCCAATAGGGCATCATGCAGCCGATCACAAAAAATATTGCGATATAAAAAGACGACAATCTGGGGGCCAGAAACGTCATCCCGGCAGGCCTCACTTACACACCTTTCCAGCGTTCAAACAAATTATGTTCGATATCAAACTGATCCAGTGCCTTACCGATACTTTGGTGGATAATATCCTGTACGGTCTTCGGTTTGTGATAAAAGGCAGGGACGGGTGGTAAAATGGTCGCGCCCAAATCTGCACACCGCGCCATCAATTCCAAATGCCCCTTATGCAAAGGCGTTTCGCGCACCATCATCACAAGGCGACGACGTTCTTTTAAACAAACATCCGCCGCGCGGATCAACAGATTGGAATTGTCCGATGTGGCAATGCCCGACAGAGTTTTAATCGCACAAGGCGCAATAATCATTCCCTTGGTTTTAAATGATCCACTGGAAATGGCTGCGCCCATATTTTTGGCATCATAGACAACATCGGCCAAGGCTTTGACTTCATCCAATGTCACATCGGTTTCCAATTGCAGATTAATTTGCGCGCTGTCACTGACAACCAGATGCGTGGGATGCCCGATATCTTTCAAGGCACGCAGCAGTTCCACGCCATAAATCACACCGGATGCACCCGATATGCCAACGACCAAGGGCAATGTCATTTTCAACCTCTTCTAACAGACGGGGTAAGGGTTTGAATATTTAACCATACTTTTGCCATAGTTATAGAGAAAATACCCAACTAGGGAAATGAGTTATTCTTGACTTTTTAAGAAAAACACCCTACAAATGAGAACATAACGGGAAAGTTGCTTATTTTGAGGGCTTTTTCGTGTTGATTTTGCGCCTAAAAGGCGGAAATCACAAAAACGTGACCATGAAATCGTATTGCTTAAAAAAGGATATGACCATGACTGTGACCTACTTCACTCTCCTCTTGCAAAACTGACGTTACTGTACCTGTGCATGAATAAAGTGCACCGGAAACAACAAACATATTTTTTAAAACACGTGCTTCGTTTTTAGCGTGTCCGGCACACAACAAGGTTTATTTTTCGACCATCAAGTTGCGTGTCACTGTTGTAAGAATAGGGAGTTATCAAATGTCCGTATCGACTGTAAATCTGCCCGCATTGCCGAGCGATTCCGGTGACAGCTTAAATACCTATCTGCGTGAGGCCTGGAAGTTTCCCATCCTGAGCGCGGACGAAGAATACATGCTGGCGAAACGTTTCCATGACAGTGGCGATGTTGACGCCGCGCATAAGCTCGTGACCAGCCATTTACGTCTCGTTGCAAAAATTGCAATGGGCTATAAAGGCTATGGCTTGCCGGTCGCTGATTTGATCAGTGAAGGCAACGTGGGCCTGATGAAAGCCGTTAAGAAATTCGAACCTGAAAAAGGCTTCCGCCTGTCCACTTATGCCATGTGGTGGATCCGTGCCAGTGTGACAGAATATATTCTGCAAAGCTGGTCAATGGTGCGCCTTGGGACAATGTCCGCACAGAAAAAGCTGTTCTTCTCGTTACGTCGAACCAAAAGAAAATTGTCAATCATTGACAATGGGGAACTGACGGATGAACAGGCGGCTGCAATTGCGGAACAAACGAATGCAACCACGGACGAGGTCATGCATCTTAACCGTCGTTTGTCCACACGCGATATGTCGCTGAATGCTCCGCTGTCCATTGATGAAGGCGGCGAACATCAGGACCTGTTGGAAGATGATCGACCGAGCCCGGAAAAAATTGCATCTGACACACAAATGCACACCATGCGCAATGAACTCGTTGGGCAGGCGCTGGACGAATTAAACCAGCGTGACCGCGACATTTTTGAACGCCGCCACCTGTCCGAAGAACCGCCGACCCTTGAAGAACTCGGGACGGAATACGGCATTTCACGCGAACGGGTTCGCCAATTGGAGGCACGTGCCTTTAAAAAGGTCAAAGAATTTATTCTGGGCAATAGCCTTGCCCCGCAATTGACCTAATCACGGGACATTTACAACAGCCTCTCCTATTCGTTGTGGTAGGTATCCAACTGCGTTGCAGGATGCGATATCTACCACAATATATGGATTTGCTCCCCTCACATTAATGCTTTACACTTCCTGCACATTATGGGCATTACACCTTTAAGGTGTCTGGGGAGACTATGCACGACATCAAGCTGAGGAAACGGCTGTTCTTTCGCCAAACGCGAAACGCTATTCTGGCTGCACTGGGTTTAGGTGTCATCCTTTCCATTGGACAGATTATTTTTGATTTCCGTGCCGAACAGGAACATATTGATAAAACTGTTCGTCAGGTTCTCAATACTTCCAAAGAATCTGCGGCTCAGGCGGCTTACGGTCTGAACGAGGAACTGGCCACACGCGTCATCAACGGCTTGTTCGAATATCGCCCCATTCGCTTTGCACAAATCAACGACGATTTTGGACGGCAACTGGCGTTTAAAGAACGCCCGGCGACCACCCATAATCTGGAATGGCTTGGTCCTTTAATGGATGCCGGGTCCAGTCTATACACGGTTCCATTATATATCAAAGAACAGCGTCAAACCGTTATTGGTGAAATGCGTGTCAAGGTCGACAGATTTTTGATTGCACAGAATTTCATTCAGCGCGCCGGTTTTGTTGTCTTGCTTGGTATTTTACGAAACACCATCTTGGCGGTCGTTTTCGGATTTTTATTTTACTTTACGCTGGGTAGGCCTGTGATGATGGCCTTAAACGGCATGTCAGGCATTGACCCTCAAAACCCCGGGCGGACAAAACTTACCATTCCCAAGGGCCATCGTGAAGATGAAATCGGTCTGCTCATCACCAAACTCAATACCGTTCTGGAGGAATTTCAAGAAACACTTCTTCAACGCTATTACGCCGAAAGCCAACTGAAGAAAAAACAACAGATGATCGCCGTACTCAATCAACGCTTGGAAGAACGGGTACGCCAGCGCACCAGCGAACTGGAAGCAGCCAATAAGGAAATGGAAGCCTTCACCTATTCTGTTTCCCATGACCTGCGCGCCCCGTTACGGACCATTTCCGGCTTTAGCGATATCTTGCAGGATGAATATGGCGATCAACTGGATGATCAGGCCCGCCATTATTTGGACCGGGTGAGCAAAGGGACTGAACGTATGGATCAATTGATCAACGATCTTCTCAAGCTGTCGCGCAGCACCCGTGGTGAATTGCACCGCAATGATGTCAATCTGTCCAAACTGGCGCAGGAAATCTTTGAAGATCTGCTGCATGCCACCCCACAGCGCGATGTGGAACTTCATATTGAACCCAATATCCACGCACAGGGGGATAAAAGATTTCTCCGTCTCGCGTTGGAAAACTTGATCTCGAACGCGTGGAAATATACCTCAAACGAAGACCTGAGTGAAATTAGTTTCGGCAGATTAAAACAAGATGGCGATATTGTTTATTTTATCTCCGACAACGGGGCCGGCTTTGACATGGCCTATGCGGAAAAACTCTTTTCCCCGTTCCATCGCCTGCACACCAGCAAAGAGTTCGAAGGTACTGGCGTTGGCTTGGCGACCGTTCAGCGCATTATTCATCGTCATGGCGGGGATATCTGGGCACAAGCCACGCTGGGCGAGGGCGCAACCTTCTTTTTTACTCTTCCCGCCAATGAGCCGGATTTACTCAATGATGGCAATCAGGATTATGCTATTTAGGGTAATTTAGCACAAATCTAAACTTCTCACTTTTGAATCCTTCTAACCCATTTGAAGGATGCGGCTTAAGATTGAACAATCCAAAATACAACCAACTTAAAGAAGGATACAATCCCCAGAGGTGCGACGATGACCACAATCCTGATCGTAGACGACGATCCCATGATATTGGAAAGTACCCAGCTTTATCTTGAAAGCCACGGTTTTGATACCTTATGCGCCCATGATGGGGATGAAGCTTTTGAACAGATAAATGCAAATCGTGTACACGTCGCCCTTGTCGATATCTTTATGCCCAAACGAGATGGCTACCAATTTATTCTGACCTTAAAAGACAGCCTTCCGATTATTGCCATGAGTGGTGTCACCTCCAGTCGCTTTGAACCGCTTGAATTTGCACAAACACTGGGAGCCTCGGCTACTTTATCCAAACCATTCGAACCTAAAAAATTGCTGCATACCATTGATCATCTTTTAAATACGGCTCATTAAGTAAAAAAACATTGTTCGACTATCGAACAGTTAATATAGTAACGAATAAATCAAATCTATATTAACAGGGACTACCGTGAACATAAGCTTTCAGGATATTGAATTCCAAACCCAGCGTATGCGGGCCAAACATATCATTTTGCACGAAGACAATGGCAAACCCACGCTTGTATTTTTACATGAAGGTCTTGGTTGCCTTGAAATGTGGAAGGATTTTCCCGAAAGACTCTGCCAAGAAACCGGACTAAACGGTTTTGTCTATGAACGGATCGGCTTTGGTCAGTCTTCCCCCCTTGGCCTTGTCCCCAGACCCATTGACTATCTGGAACGCGAAGGCCGCGACATTTTACCTGTCGTTCTGGAGCAAGGCGCCATTCAAAATCCACTGCTGGTCGGTCACAGTGACGGTGGATCCATTGCGTTGATTTATGCAGCCTTCCACGCCGATAAACTCTGCGCTGCCATTACAGAGGCCGCGCATGTTTTTGTCGAAGATATTACGATTGACGGTATTGTCGAGGCTGGAAAAATATATTTCAAAACTGACGACCTCAAAACCAAACTGGCACGTTATCACGGCGACAATACGGATAAAGCCTTTCGGGGTTGGCATGATACATGGCTCACGCCCGAATTTCGCCATTGGAATATGGAAAACCTGCTGGCCAATATCACCTGTCCTTTGTTGGTCATTCAGGGGATTGATGATGAATATGGCAGTCAGTTACAGGTTCAATCTATAGTTGAGAATTCAACTGGGCCCGCGACCCCTTTTATGGTTCCAAACTGTGCACATATCCCACACTTTCAGGCAGCAACCCCTGTTATGCAGGCGATGAAGGATTTCATTAACAAAATCGTCTAATCACTTGCATTTCAATATTTTTTTAGGCAAAGTGTTCCAGCTTCACATGCAGGAAACGTTATAGGATGTTCAGATCACAGCTTACGATACGCGCCATCGTCGGACATACGATCCTGCCTGTCACCATTGCCCTGCTTCTTACATTCTTTCCGCTAAGCCAAGGGGTTATGGTTGAAGGATCGCAAGCCTTCTTTGATTTTTCTCCGTCTCATTCTCTGGGATATCCTATCTTTCTGGCACTGATTGGCCTGATTACGCCCGAACATATGGACATTGCTTATGTACAAGTCTGGGCTTATGCCTTTGCTGTCTTTATATTGGCGCTTGGTATCTGTCGCGTCAGCACCAATCATTTCTTTGCTTTGTTATGCACGCTGTGCCTTTTGTTGAACCCCTTTATCCTGAACGCACATTTTGTCATCCAGCCGGACTCGCTTTTTATCAGTACAAGCCTGATGATTTTGGCCTTTTTGCTGCATGCCATTGCCTCACACGGTTTTTTTGCATTATTTGGCTTTGGTCTCAGCATTGGCGTCGCCATTGCCCTGTGCCCGTTTGGTCTCGCCTACCTTCCTTTATTGATTATTGCGCCTGTGCTTTTTTTGCGCAAAAACCATTGTTCTTTTGCCAAAGCGTTTCTGGTGCCCGCTCTTTCCTCTATCGCCCTGATATCGTTTGAGGCCAGTGCGTATCACAACCTGCACACTGATCAGGAATACAGGCCGGCAGCAGGCAGCGTTTTTGCCAATGCTGCCTTGATGAACAGCAATCAGCAATCGCCTTATGCTTCAAAAGACCCGCGTACGACCTTATGGGAAAGAATAGAACAAGACCTTCAAGGCATCCGTAATGAGATTTGGCAGGAAGATGATTTTAAAACACGCAGTAACCTGTTGCTTTCTCAACAACACTATTTAAGTGAGAATTTTTCTATCAATGCGCTGACCCAAGCCGGTTTTATGCTTGATAAGTCCGTTGATGATATTCGCATGGATATCGCATCGTCGCGCATTGTTCAGGACCCGCTGGCATTCTTAGAAATTACACTGACCCATTATCGTCGTATATGGACATCGGACAATATGCTGTCTTATCCTTTTTGGGTCATCAGCTTAGTGACCAGCCTCATCGGTCTATGGTCATGGATCAGAGGAAAACCGTTCAACGGCGCTTTTGCCTTGGCCTTTATCAGTGCCTTCGCCGTTCAGTGCCAAACCATCCTGAGCGCCCATATGGGGATTGGCCCCCCTCACCCGTTGATGTTTTACAGCCCGTTGCTCAGTCTCAATGTGATCGCTCTGATGCTTGGTTTTTATATGGCCTTTATCAATCCACCGCGCACAAACGGCTAAGAAGATCAGCGGCGCTTTGCGCATCACTGACGATTGATTGCGCCCCACAAGCCATCATCAGATTATCCACCAGATCAAAATCTTCAACCATCAGACCATTCGGGTCCACTTCATCCCCGTCTCGCTTCTCAAGATCGTTATAAAAGTCGCGTGTGCGTGCCAGATACGTTGATTGTGTATTATATCCCACAACAGGCAGGCCTTTTGCCACGGCATATCCCATTTCAAAAGCGGTTCCCCCATCCATGCCCGGCCCCCGAAAAGCCTGCATATCCGCCATAACACCAGCGCAACTGTCAATCAGTTTGATATTGGCCTTGTAGATAGCACGCGCAGCCTGATGTTTGCTTAAGTTTGAAATATCCAGCCCTGCATCCATAGGAAAAACACCTTCCAAACCATATTGCTCACAAATCACTTTTAATTCTTCGCTATGCGCAATCGGGTCGGGATAGAAAACACCGGGGCCTGCCAAATAAATACGAATGGTCATGTCTCGTTCTTTCAAAACCTAGGCTGTGTAAAGCAGTGTGACGCTCCATCTTCCACGCGTCAAACATTCATAAAAATGTCATTTGATTTTCTTATTAATTCGATTATTGTCGAAATATGGAAGTTAATGATGCAACCGAGATGCTCGGCGCGCTGTCTTACGAGGCACGTCTGAGAATTTTTCGCTATCTGGTTCGACAAGGACCGGACGGGGCAAGTGCTGGCAATATCGCCGGTGCGTGCGAAATTACCGCCTCCACCTTGTCCCATCACCTGAACCAGATGCGTAACGCCGGCCTGATTGAACGCACGCGCCAGTCGCGCTCCCTTATCTACGTTGCAAACTTTAAAACGATGACTGCCCTGATCGACTTTCTGTCGGACGAATGTTGCAACGGGCAGTCCGAACTCTGTCGATCAACAAAGGAATAAACAAAATGACCCTGCGTGTCGCAATCAATGGTTTTGGGCGTATGGGCCGTTTGGTTCTACGCGCCGGATGGAACAATCCCGATCTGGAATTTGTCCATATCAACGAACCCAAAGGCGGTGTGGAATGTGCCGCCCATCTGCTGCAATTTGACACCGTTCACGGTACATGGAGCAACGATATCTCCCATAATACGAACAACATCATCATTGATGGCAAATCCCTGTCTTTCTCTGAAAGCACCACGCCGGAAAAACTGGATTGGGCAGCAATGGGGATTGACCTTTTACTGGAATGTTCCGGCAAATATCGCACAGATGAATTGCTGCAACCCTTTCTCGATCAGGGGATCAAAAAAGTTTTGGTCGCTTGCCCGGTGAAAACGGATGGGGCCCTCAATATCGTTTATGGGGTCAATCATCATCTCTATGATCCGGTAAAACACCATATCGTCACGGCAGCTTCCTGCACCACAAACTGTATTGCCCCGGCAATTAAGGTCATCCATGAAAATATCGGTATTGAACGTGGGTCCATTACCACCATTCACGATGTCACCAATACACAGATTATGGTCGATGCCCCGCATAAAGATTTGCGCCGGGCACGATCGGGGCTGAACTCCCTGATCCCGACAACCACCGGGTCTGCAACCGCTATCACTGTCATTTACCCGGACCTGAAGGGAAAACTGGATGGTCACGCGGTCCGTGTCCCCTTACTGAATGCCTCGTTGACCGATTGTGTCTTTGAATTAAAACGCACGGTCAGCGCAGACGAGGTCAACGCCATGTTTGCCGAAGCGGCAGAAGGGGAACTGAAAGGCATTCTCGGATACGAAAGCCGTCCGCTGGTGTCCTGTGATTTCACCAACGATCCCCGATCTACCATTGTTGATGGTCCCTCGACACTGGTTGTCGATGGCACCCATTTGAAAGTCTATCTTTGGTACGATAATGAATGGGGATACGTCGAACGCATGGTCGACATTGCACAGATGATGGCACAACAGGCATGACGGATGTAAAAAACTATGCCTGCGTTACCGCCAGTTATTGGGGGTTCACCCTCAGTGACGGGGCGTTGCGCATGCTGGTCCTGTTACACTTTCACCATCTTGGCTATACCCCGCTAGACCTTGCCTTTTTATTCTTGCTGTACGAGGCAATGGGCATTCTCACCAATTTTATCGGGGGATGGATCGGGGCGCGTTTTGGTCTGCGCCTGACCTTGTTTGTCGGACTAAGCGTGCAGATTTTTGCTCTGATCATGCTGTCGTTATTACAAGCAGACTGGGCAATGTCTTTGTCTGTTGCCTATGTGATGGCCGCACAAGCCCTGAGCGGGATTGCCAAGGATTTGACCAAAATGTCTTCCAAGAGTGCGGTCAAACTGGTGGTGTCTGACGAAGGTTTGCTGTTTAAATGGGTGTCCTTGCTGACGGGTTCAAAAAATGCCTTAAAAGGGATTGGCTTTTTTCTCGGTGGGCTTTTACTGGAAACATTGGGGTTTCAACTGGCCTTGTGGGTGATGGCGGGTGTATTGGGTTTTATCCTTCTTATCGCCCTAAACCTTATTCATGGGGAACTTGGAAAAGCCAAATCAAAAATCACGGGTAAAGACCTTTTTTCCAAATCCCGTGAAATTAATATCCTGTCTTTTGCCCGTATCTTTTTGTTCGCATCACGCGATGTGTGGTTTGTGGTTGCCATTCCAGTGTTTTTTGCGGAAAAACTCGGATGGAATTTTAATCAGATTGGTTTTTTCATGGCCGCCTGGATTGTCGGCTACGGCATCATTCAAGCCTTCGTTCCCCGCCTGAGTAAACAAACCACAGATGCCCAAAGCGGTGCGCAAGCCGCAATGCTCTGGGGGTTTATCCTGCTGATCTTACCTGTTTCCATGACGTTGGGCTGCCTTTTTCTGCCCGATTATATTGTCTGGATCCTCATCAGCGGTCTTTTGATTTTCGCCCTTGCCTTTGCGGTGAATTCTTCTTTGCATTCCTATCTGATTGTTTCTTTCAGTGATGCAGACAAGGTTTCTCTGAGCGTTGGGTTTTATTATATGGCAAACGCAATTGGTCGCCTGATCGGTACCTTACTGTCCGGTCTGGTTTATCAATGGGCGGGGCTGGAAGCCTGCCTCGGTGTATCCGCCATAATGGTTCTTATTGCAGCCAGCAGTATGATCTTGTTGAACAAAAAACCGTCGCTTCAATCCAAAGGAACATAACCGCGTTTGCGCATACAATCGCCCACCAGTTGCGTCATTTTTTTGCCAACCTCAAACTGGCGCATACGTTCATCATAGGCACTGAGCCCGCGATCAGCGTGATAGTCTGTATCCAGACCAAGGTAACGTTCCGCGGCACGTTGGCAACGGCGCTGATCACTGCCCCATTGTTCAGACGGGATGGTTTTATGCTGCCAATGGCGTGTTGGCGTTGTCATGCACCCCGCCAATACGCCAACAGCAAGAAGAACAAACAGGAACTTCATTTCTTATACCAACTTCACTGTGAAATCAGGTAAACCTTCGATTTTACAGGTCATAACATCCCCTGCCTTTACCGCCCCGACACCCGCCGGTGTTCCGGTAAAGATGATATCACCGGGCAACAGGGCATCATAACTTTCCAGATGCGCCATAATTTCTTGCACATTATAAATCATTTGGCCCAAGTCACCTTGCTGGCGGACTTCGCCATTCACAGACAAACTAATGGCACCCCGGCTTACATCCCCGCATTGGTCCGCCAATGTCAGTTGCGAAACAGCTGCTGCTCCTGTGAAGTTTTTCGAGGTATCCCACGGCATACCGGTTTCTTTTGCCACCGCCTGCACATCACGTTTGGTAAAATCAATTCCGATGCCATAGGCATAGACCTCGGCATTTTCACCCAAGGCAACAACCAGTTCAACTTCGTGATGCAGGTCATTTGTCGCGCGCGGATAATCAATCGTTACCTCATCCACGCCTGCTGCAACCGCATGGGCGGACTTTGAAAAAAACTTGGGTTTTACTTTTTGCGGATCCCCGCCCATCTCCCGGATATGTTCGCCATAATTTTTTGCAACACAATGAACGCGACGAATGGGGAATTCATTCACAGTTCCGGCAATTTTTAACGCAGGTGGGGTCCAAAGCGGCAGAACGTAACTCATTATAAACTCCAAAGCTGGACAGACGGGTAAACGGGTTATATGTTTGTATCCATAACATTTAATCTAAAACCATCCGAGAGGTTTTTTGGTGTCTGATCTTGGTACGAAAAATCAAAAAACAAATATTGGCCCTTTAAATGAGTTGATGACCTATCACCTGCGCCGTGCACAGGTTTCTTCGTTCAACAACTTTTCAGGGGCTATGGGCGAGATTCAGGTCACACCCGGCCAATTTGGCGTTCTCACTTTGATCGCCAGTAATGAAGGCATGTCACAATCCGCTGTTGCCCGGTCTTTAGGGGTCGAACGTTCCACAATGGTTGCGGTCATTGACGGGCTGGAAAATCGTGGCCTTGTCATTCGTAAACCCTCCCCGACGGATCGCCGTTCCAACGCCTTGGTCCTCAGCGATGAAGGCCAACAGGTTTATGCACGCGGGTTAGAACTGGCAAAAGAAAGCGACAAAGTTACCACCAGTGGTCTTAGCGAAGAAGAAAGCGTTCAGTTGATTACACTGCTTCGCAAACTCAACAGCGCCGCAGGTCTTTAATTTGCATCTTAAAAAGATGCTTTATTCTGGCAGCTCATTGACCAGACCATAAGCATAGAGGCTGGCGGGAACCGATTGAATACGCACATGGCGGTGATAACCCGTGCGCACCATATTGTGCGTCAGCAGCAAGGTGTCTTCTTCGCCATTACAATTCAAACGTACAAATTCTGTGACCGTCTGGGGACCCTCACCAAAACCGGATAATTTTTGCTTCCAGTCCATCTCAATCACCAGATTGGGTTCCGGGGCACGCTGTTTTTGCATCGCCAAATCCTGAAAACCGACCAGATCGATCTTGCCCCCGCGCCAACTGGCGTAAGTCAGCGCCGAAATACGTTGGCTGGCCCCCAACCATTGCGTATAGACCGCTGTTTCCACCAGACGTCCATAAACATCGTCATTGGGTAAAACAGGGCCAAAAAGGGCGGCATACCAACTGGGCGAGGTAATATAAACCTTAAAAGAGACTGCGCGCTGAAACCGCTTGGCATTTTTATCCACCCGATGCAAACGTCGGATCAACCAAGCAGATTCCAGAAAATCGAGATATTTGCGCAAGGTATTTTTGGCAATTTTGGTTTCACGCGCCAGTTCTTCAATACTCACTTCAAGTGCCGTATTATAGGCGAGCAAGGTAAAAAGATGGGACAGGCCCTTTAGATCGTTAATGCCAAAAAAGGAGGCCGTATCTTTATGTAGCAAGCGTTCAATCATGCCGTCGCGTACAAAAAGCGGTGAAGGCGCACCTTGCATTTTCCCAAGAATACTCTCAGGAAAACCACCGTAGTTAATGTAATAGTTTAACTCACGATTGAGCGCAGACAGGTTTGACTGGTTAAAAGCCAACCTGTGCTGTGCAGGGTCACCGCCAAACAATTCTTGTTCACGCCCGCGAAAGCGCAAAAACTCTGCAAAACTGACCGGTGGTAAAACCGCTACGTCGTAACCGGGATCTTTTGCTTCAATTTCTTCTGCCAACGGAACACCCGCCGACAATGCTGCCACGATCCGAACTTGTGGAAAATCTTTTGCGACTTTTTTCAGATCGGTTTCCCAATCCGCAACATATTGCATATCATCCAAAAAAGCATAAAGCGTCTTGCCTTCTGCGGTTTCAGCGTTGCGTTCTAGGAACAGCTCAATAATTTTATAAAAGCCAATATCCCAATAGGTCGGGGTACTCAGTGAAGCCAATAAGACATGTCGGGGCGAGGCACCACCTTCGATCAAACGCGCAACCATCTGGCGGACCATAACGGTTTTACCAACACGGCGCGGACCGGATAAAACAACCGCACGCCCCATATCGCCTTGCTCAACCTTTTGGGCAAATTGTTCAAAAAACAGGCGTTTGGATGGTTGTTTAAATTTGGGGGGCGCCTGATCATCCAATGCCCACCACGGGTTATCAAACAATAAGCGGTTTTTGACCGTCTCAACCCCGTACGTTTCCATATTGCAGATGCCCCAACCTGTTTCCTAAACCTTTATTATGCCAAGAGAATACGCAAGCTTTTACCTAAGCGCAAGGCAATGATCTTAGAAAGTCTGTTTCGGCACTCGATTATAGCCATTCATAAACCGTTGGTAGTTTTTTCTATAAATCAAATACTTGTGAAGCTTGAAAAAACTAAAAATCGCCATCTCAGATACGGTGAATACAATAAGGAATCCAACAAACGCGAGAGCAATAAACCCTTGTTTCCAATCAGGGCAGAGAACGATTAGAAAATGAGTATAAAGGTTCAGCAAACAAAACCGTCATCCCGCGCTTGATGCCGGGATCCAGTTGTCACTCAATAATCTCATAGTGTCTTTCAACGTTTATGGTGACGTCTCCCCAATATGAACTCTTGACCCTATTTTGATGTTTATTAAAGGCATCTCTATCAACAAATTCTTCATAAACATCAAATCTGTTGGGGTTACTATCGCTTTTCGTGACCTTGAACGTTAAGCACCCTTCTTCATCAAGCGTGAGCTTAGTATGTGTGGGAAGTTCTCCTTCTACCGCTTGTAAATCTTCATCAGATACAACGATAAATCCCTTGAGAATAATTTTAGACACTTGTGCTCCTTGCAACGGCAATATTCATCATGTGACCATAAATAAAAAGGGGATGGTTTGCCATCCTTCGTTTTCACAAGGATGCGAACGTTTAGGCGCTGCGAAAGAGGTGAAGCGCCACCTTAAAAAAAGATGGCGCAGTTTCTCCGTTAAGCTTCGCCGCGTGCCGGATAGCCTTTTGAAAGGATGAAGTCCAGATTTGCCAACAGGCCAGACAAGTCCGGGCGTAAAAACGGCATGGTTTGGATATCGGCAAAATAAAGTGTTTGATCTGGGCGAACCATCAACAAGCCCGGTTCTGCAAAAATTTCAGGTTCCTGAACACCTGTGGAGGTTACACCGATCCCGTTAGACACAAACAGGCCCAATTTACGGGCCGCTTCGATGGATAGGCCGTAGCTCATGGGAAGATTGGCAATATCCCATTCTTCAACAGCCATTTGCGCGCGCTCTTGTGTGTCCGAACTGGTCACCAACAGATCAATGCCGCGTTCCTTCAAACCGTCCACGAGTTTTGTCAGTTTGCCCAGATACATTTTGCATAAGGGGCAATGATAACCACGATAAACAACAATCATGGTAAAATTTTCCGGGGACCGTTCAGACAAGCGCCATGTGGATCCATCCATCAAGGTAACAGCAAAGTCGGGAACTTCTTTACGGGGGGTGATCATGTTCAAACTCCTTTATTGAATGATCGTTCAAAAATAAGTCAAAAAAATAATTTGTAAATTCACATCCTTGTGAACAGCGACTTAATCCAAAATTTTCAAGGCCAAGCGGGTCGTTGTGGTCAGGGTTTCCTTGCTGGTGGAACTTTTTGCCAGAACACGTAAGCCCTGCACCGTGCTGACCAGAAAACGAGCAATATCTTCCGGGGCCTCATTCGTTTTAAATTCACCGCTGGTTTGACCGTCCTGCACCACATCACAAAATGCTTGGGCAATTTCAACCAGATTATCCTGCACCAACCCTTTGGTTTGTGGGTCGACTTGTGACATTTCCACCGCACTGTTGGACATGAGGCAGCCGAGCTTTCGTCCTTCCCCTAATGAAAATTCGATTAAGTCATTGAAAAATTCTTCCAGTCTGGGCCGCGCCGGACCGGGGGACGCCAGCTTGTCCAGACGTTCCCGCACGACCGTGTTGCGATAATGCTCGATCGCATCTAAGAACAATTGGTGCTTATCCCCAAAACAGTCGTAAAGCGAGCCCGGTTTCAAGCCCGTTGCGTTCTGGATATCCATCATCGACGTTGCCCCGTAACCTTTTTCCCAAAACAAGGTCATAACCTGAGTAAGAACGGTTTCTTTATCAAAGGAACGTGGGCGAGCCATAATCTGATATCCATTAAATGAATGATCATTCAAGAATAAAGGAAAAGATTTTCAGAATCAAGAGGGTTGTCTTTCATTCTACACTTGGCTTCTTTTCGCGAAATGGTTTAAAACAACAAGAAGAAGCCAATCATATGAGTGTAAGCCCATGTCTTTACCCAAAAATCCTGTCGTGATCATCCCTGCGCGTATGGCATCGGAACGCCTGCCCGGCAAACCGTTGGCCGATATTCATGGCGACCCCATGATTGTCCATGTTTGGCGCCGTGCGATGGAGGCCAAAATCGGCCCCGTTTTTGTCGCCTGTGCGGAAAAAGAAATTGCCGATGCTGTCATTGCAGCCGGGGGCCACGCGGTTTTAACCCGCCCGGACCATCCCAGCGGGTCTGACCGGGTATACGAGGCTGTTCAAGCCATTGACCCGGACGAGAAATATGATGCGATCGTCAATGTCCAAGGTGATTTACCGACACTGGACCCCGAAATTGTACGCAAAGTTTTCGCCCCATTGGGTAAAGAGATTGTCGATATTTCCACACTTGCTGTAGAAATCAGTGAAGAATCGGAAAAGACCAATCCGAATGTTGTCAAAGCCGTGGTTGGGTTTGAAGACGGCGCAAACGTAGGGCACGGACTTTATTTCACCCGCGCCACCGCGCCTTACGGCAACGGCCCGCTTTACCATCATATTGGTCTTTATGCTTTCCGCCGGAACGCTTTGCACCGTTTTGTCCATCTCGCCCCCGGTGTGCTGGAACAACGCGAAAAACTGGAACAGCTGCGCGCCCTTGAAAATGGGATGCGCATTGATGTCGCCCTCGTTGACACCGTCCCCTTGGGCGTTGATACTCCCGAGGATTTAGAACGCGCACGCGATGCGCTTAAATAAGAAATAGGTAGAGAAAAACAAATGTCTGATTTGTCCCGCCCGGTTGATCCGGCCAAAATTATCGCCTTTCAGGGCGAACATGGTGCTTATTCGGATTTGGCATGCCGCATGTCACGCCCCGAAATGACAACAATGCCGTGTCGGACATTTGAAGATGCCTTTAGCGCGGTACGTGACGGTAAAGCCGGGCTCGCCATGATCCCGATTGAAAATTCGGTTGCTGGACGGGTTGCTGATATCCATCACCTGTTACCGGAATCCGGCTTGCATATCATTGGCGAACATTATCAACGCATCAACCATCACCTGCTGGCTGTTCCCGGTACAAAACTGGAAGACGTCACCGAAGTTTACAGCCATGTGCATGCGCTGAACCAATGTCGTGATTTCTTAAAGGAACATAAGATCACCCCCATCGTCGCCGTCGATACCGCCGGGTCTGCCAAAGAAATTGCAAAAACCGGCGACACCACCCGTGCGGTTATTGCCTCGGAACTAGCCGGTGAGATTTACGGACTGACATCGCTGGCGGCTGATATTGAAGATGCTGAACATAACACCACCCGTTTTGTCGTGATGTCCAAGGACGCAATTGTCCCGCATCCAAAGGCTGGTATGTCCGTTACTTCTTTTGTCTTTCGGGTTCGCAACGTCCCTGCTGCCCTGTTCAAGGCCCTGGGCGGATTTGCCACCAACGGCGTGAATATTACCAAGCTGGAAAGCTATATTGTGGACGGCAGTTTTGTTGCGGCTCAATTCTATGCCGATTGCGAAGGCCATCCCGATAACCGAAATCTGCGCCTTGCCTTGGAAGAACTCGAGTTCTTCACCCAAACGGTTAAAATTCTCGGCGTTTATCCGCCACACCCCTACCGTTTACAGCAAAAAATAACCGATGAATAAAGCAAAACCCGGATCAAATCCGGGTCAAACCGGGTTCAGGCTGATAATTTTTTCTGTTTGAAAGACAGCAGAAGGTCTTCCAGCGCAAGGGGTTTGCTGTAATAGAAGCCCTGTATGAGATCGCATTGGCGTTCTTTCAGATATTCGGCCTGCCCGGCATTTTCCACACCTTCAGCCACGACTTTCAGGTTCATGCTTTTTGCCATTGAGAGTATGGCTTGGGTCAAGGCGGCATCTTCGCTGTCGCTGAGGATATCGCAGATAAAAGAGCGATCGATTTTTAAGGTCGTGATCGGGAAACGTTTGAGATAACTGAGAGACGAATATCCCGTTCCAAAATCATCAATGGAGAGAAGAACGCCGAGGTCACGTAGTTTGCGCAAAGTTTTTAAAATCTCGTTCTCGTCTTCAACCAGCAGGCTTTCGGTAATTTCCAGTGTCAATTTACTGGCGGGCAGTTGGCTTTCTTTTAAAACATCTTTTACCAACCCATAGATATCGCTGCGCATAAACTGACGGGAAGACAAGTTGACACTGACCCCGATATTTAAGCCTTCTTCCTGTTGCCAGTGGGCGGCATCTGCACAGGCTTGACGTAAAATCCATTCCCCCATCGGGACGATCAGGCCGGTATCTTCGGCGGCCGGGATAAATTTTTCTGGCGTGATCAATCCTTTTTCCGGGTCATTCCATCGCACCAATGCTTCGGTTGACACAACGGTCTGGGTATGGGGATCGACAATCGGTTGGTAATGTAACAGGAAGTGCTTTTTATCCAGTGCCTTGTGAAGGGCCACTTCCAATGTGTGGCGTTCTTGTGCGCGACTGTTCATTTCCGGTGTAAAGAATGAATAGGTATTGCGCCCCATCTCTTTAGCCTTGAACATGGCAGCATCGGCATTTTTGAGCAGGTTTTCACTGCTTTGGGCATCGTCGGGAAAGAAAGTCGCGCCAACAGAGGCAGAAGTATAAGCGGTATTGCCATCCAGAACATAGGGCAGACTGATGCATTCCAGCAACCGGGCCAAGAGGTGTTGCAGATCGGGATCATAGTTGGCTTCGTTAATGATAATAACGAATTCATCCCCGCTTAGGCGTGCAATGGTGTCGCTTTCACGGAAAAGAGAACGCAATCGTTCTGCCACCTGACGCAATAATTCATCCCCCAGCAGGTGTCCAAGCGTATCGTTGATATGTTTGAAATTATCCAGATCCAGGAAAAGCAGGGCCACGCGGTCTTTACTGCGTCGGGCCATATTGATGGCATGGTTCAGGCGTTCTTTGAACAGATTACGGTTGGGTAAATCGGTCAGGGAGTCGTAATTGGCCTGATAATGAATGCGTTCTTCCGATTTTTTCCGGCTGGTGATGTCGGTAAAGAGGGAAACGCGTTGCAAAACCTCGCCGTCATCATCATAGATTGTAGAAATAGACAGCCATTCTGGATAAATCTCACCGCTTTTGCGCCGGTTCCAAATTTCGCCCTGCCATGTTCCGGTATTTTGCAGGTCGAGATACATTTTCTTGTAATAAGCCGCATTGTGATGACCAGAGCTGAGAAGGGTCGGTGATTGACCGAGGACTTCACGTTCCGGATAGCCGGTGATTTTGCTAAAGGCCGGGTTTACCATTTGAATGATATCGTCTTTGTCGGTGACCATCATGGCTTCGCTGGCGGTTTGGAAAACGGTTGCGGCCAATTGCAATTGATCCTGGGCGCGTTTTTGTTCGGTTAAATCAACACGCACAACAGCGTAACCACCTTGATGCATATGGGTGTTGGCACTCAGCATCCAGTTTCCATCGCACGTCAGGTCCAATGTGCTCCCGTCTTTCTGTAACTCGCTTTGCAACAGGAAACCGACTTCTTTTTGGGTGTCTTCAAATTCCTGCCAGCTCATCCCTTTATAAAGTCGATTTTCCAAGGGTTCGTGCAACCGTGCAAAGGTTGAATTCCAGAAAACAAGTTTTTGGTTTGGGCCAAAAAATGCAAATCCTTCGGACATGCTGTCGACCGCATCTTCAAATAATTGGGCGGCCTCCTGGGCGCGGTGACGTTCTTTTGTCCAGCGGACAATCATATAGGCCAGCGCAATGAAAATAAGAACAGCTACACCAAACAAGATATAACGATATCCATTGGACAGATTTTGACGCTGGGTTTGAACGGCATACAGATGAGAGATAAACTCATCGATTGCCTCATTGCTCTCGTTCGCCAGCACGTTATTCAGTAAAGCCGAAATATCCTGTGTGAGTTCAAAGCTGCGTTGCAGATGATGGATGACAATTTGGAAGACATGTTCACGATCAAGCGTGTCGTTCAGTTCATGCAATATGTCTTGTGTTGCCTTAAGGCGTTGGCGATTGGGAAAGAGCTGAAAAGCCTGCAATTCCGTCATGGCTTGCAGGGACTTGAGCGCGATTTCGCTGGATTGTTTATCGACGTTCATGCTCAGATATTTTAGCAGGAAATTGCTTGAATTGCGGGCGAGGGCAACCTTGGCTTTCAGACGTTCAAGCTGATCAATGCGTTGATCAATCACCGCTTCCAACTTAGTGAATCGTTGGGTTAATTGTGATGGCAACTGTTGGACAGATTGTTGCAAAGACAGGCGTACTTCGGACAACTGGCGGACTGTTTGTACGATATGGTCGAAATGTACAAGCCGAAAACTGGCGGCTTTCAAGGCATGTTCGTTTAACTGGGTATCCAGTTGTTTAACCTGCAAAGCCTGTTGCATGGTTTGGGATAAATGTGCAATTTCATCGGCATCGGATTTGAAAAACTGGAAAATTGTACCGATGACAATTCCGAGAACAACAAATAATAGTCCAATGGTATTGGAACGTTTCATCGTGTTTCCTCATGGGGGAAAGGTCCGCTCAGCGAGCCTAGAAACGCCTGAATATCCTGATTATCTGATTTTGAGATGGTGTAACCAAGTTGATAGCGCGCCATAATGTCAATGGCCTCGCCCAATGTGGCAACACTGCCGTCATGGAAGTAGGGGGCAGTATGGGTAACCATGCGCAGGCCGGGGACCTTGAAGACATATAAATCACGCGTGTCTTTCGTCACATTGTAACGGCCAAGGTCTTCGGGCTGAGCGGTGTTTTCCTCATTAAAATAAGGAAGAAAAGCCCCTATGCGTTGAAACATATTGCCACCCACATTGACCCCTTGATGGCAGGTAATGCAGCCATATTCCTTAAACAGTTTGTAGCCGTGTTTTTCCTGTTCTGAAATGGCATTGTCATCACCTCGCAGATATTGATCAAAGGGAGAATTGGCGCTTACCAGTGTGTATTCATAAGTTTGAATCGCATCGGCAATGGTGTCTTCGGTAATGCCTTCTCTATAAACTTCCTTGAACGCACGGACATAATCCGGCTGGCGGCGCAGCTTGGCGATAACGTCTTTCCAGGTTGCACCCATTTCAATGGGATTGGTGATGGGGCCTTTGGCCTGTTCACGAAGATTGGTGGCGCGTCCATCCCAAAATTGCGCAAAATTAAAGCGACTGTTGATGACGGTGGGGGCGTTCATAACGCCCTTTTGCCCTTCTATTCCAGTTGAAGAGCTGCTTGCCTCGGCCCCGGAACGTGTAACGTCGTGGCAACTGGAACAGCTTAATGAATTATCACCTGATAAAAGAGTTTCGTGAAACAAGCGTTTGCCAAGTGCAGCTTTTCTGAGGGAAACATCATGTTTTAGCGGAACAGGTAAAATCGGTTCTTCTTCGCGCGCGAAGACAGGGTCCGCCGAAAATGCAGTTTTTACGTGCATCGCAGTGCAGAGCAATAGAACAAGCAGGCATGCGCTTTTAAAAAGCGGTACGCGTTTCATCGGCAACTCGTCGTTTTTATGTTAAATGTTCATCCTTTATGATGAAAACTACGCCTAAAGGAGTAGTATTCAAGCATGAAAGACAACCATTACTTATTTTCCGCGCAATTTAAGAAAAAAAGCAGCATAAATCAACCGCCAAGTTAGGGCGGTGATGATTAAGGTTAAATAAATGACCCTTTTGGGATGCGGATTTATTTTTGGTCTTCGCGTGCAACCGCGCGCCAGCCGATATCGCGGCGGCAAAAGCCTTTTTCCCAATCAATTGCATCAACGGCTTTATAGGTTGTTGCCTGCGCCTCACGGACGGTTTGACCGCGTCCTGTTACGCCCAGTACACGTCCGCCGGTTGCCAGTATTTTGCCATCATCGGCTTTGGTACCAGCATGAAAGACAAAGGCATTTTCGATTACGTTGGCCTGATCAATGTTTTTGATCTCGGTACCTTTTTCATAAGCCCCTGGATAGCCTTGCGCTGCCATAACAACGACCATTGCGGTTTCATCATGCCAGTCGAGTTGAATATCATCCAGCTTGCCTTGGGCGGCGGCATCCAAAGCTTCTAACACATCTGACTTCCAACGCATCATAAGGACCTGACATTCCGGGTCCCCGAACCGGATATTATATTCCAGAACCGTCGGTACGCCGTCTTTAACCATCAAACCGCAGAACAGGACGCCTTTATAAGGGCAGCCTTCTTTTGCCATTGTTTTGATCAGGGGCGTAATGGCGGTTTCCATGATTTTATCGCAAATTTCAGGTGTCGCAATCGGGGTTGGGGAATAGGCGCCCATACCGCCTGTATTGGGTCCCTTATCCCCGTCATATGCTGCCTTGTGATCCTGTGCCGCGGCCAAAGGCAACGCGCGCTCGCCGTCAATCAAGGCAAAGAAACTGCATTCTTCGCCTTCTAGAAAATCTTCGACGACGATTTCGTTACCGGCATCGCCAAAAATTTTATCGCCCATCATGTCATCAACGGCTTTTTCAGCCTCGTCAACCGTTTGGCAAATAATCACCCCTTTCCCGGCGGCCAGTCCGTCGGTTTTCACAACGATAGGGGCACCATTTTCACGGATGAAGGATTTTGCCGCGTCTGCCTCTGTAAAACGGCCATATGCGGCGGTGGGGACACCGGCTTTGGCGCACATGTCTTTCATGAATCCCTTGGAGCCTTCCAGCACGGAAGCAGCAGCACTGGGGCCAAAGGCACGAATGCCGGCTTCTTCCAGTTTATCAACAAGGCCGAGAACCAAGGGCGCCTCGGGACCGACAACGACAAGGTCAATTGCATTATCCTTGGCAAACGCGACCAGCGCGTCGATATCTTCCCCGCCAATGGCGACACATTCGGCAACGTCTGCAATACCCGCATTGCCCGGTGCACAAAAGAGTTTGGACAGTTTGGAGGACTTGGCAATGGCCCAACACAAAGCATGTTCACGACCACCGGAACCAACGACGAGTACTTTCATAGCGACTTCCCACCTTCAATATGGATTTGCTGTTCACAAGTTGATCGTCTTGTACCATATTACCCCCCATGACTGACAACCCTTTTGCAGATGCTTTTGACACACCCGCTGAACATAACCAGCCGGTTTTTAGTGTCTCTGAACTCTCCGGCGCTTTAAAGCGGACGGTGGAAGATGCCTTTTCGCTGGTGCGTGTACGCGGTGAAATCAGTGGATTTAAACGCGCGGCCTCCGGCCATCTTTATCTGGCGCTCAAGGATGAAAACGCAGTGATGGATGCGGTGTGCTGGAAAGGTGTGGCGGCCAAACTGGATTTGCGCCCGCAAGACGGGATGGAAGTGGTTTGTAAAGGGCGCCTGACCACCTATCCGGGGCGTTCCAAATACCAGATGGTGATCGAATCGATGGAATTGGCAGGCGAAGGCGCTTTGCTGAAACTGTTGGAAGATTTAAAACGCAAACTGGCGGCAGAAGGATTATTCGCCCCGGAACGCAAAAAGAAATTGCCGTTTTTGCCCAAAACCATCGGGATTGTGACGTCGCCGACCGGGGCCGTTATTCGCGATATCATGCATCGATTAAATGATCGTTTCCCCCGTCATGTTTTATTATGGCCTTGTTTGGTTCAGGGGAAGGGGGCAGCCGATCAGATTGCAAAAGCTATTCGTGGATTTAACGCGTTGGATGGATCAAACGGTATCCCCCGACCGGACCTGTTAATCGTTGCGCGTGGCGGTGGATCATTAGAAGACCTTTGGTCCTTTAACGAAGAAATTGTTGTGCGTGCAGCGGCAGAAAGCGACATTCCGCTTATCTCGGCTGTGGGGCATGAAACGGATACAACGCTGATTGATTATGCTTCCGATCAACGTGCACCGACGCCAACAGCAGCGGCTGAAATTGCCGTACCGGTCCGCCGGGAATTATTGGCACAAGTGATGGACGATGCCGCCCGTCTGGAAAGCGCGATTACCCGAAATCTGGAAGATCGCCGCCTGCGTGTGGTCAGTGCAGGACGGGCCATCCCCAACCCACAGCGTCTTGTGGATGATATGACACAACGACTGGATGATCGAGTGGAACGCCTTGCCAATTCGATGGATAATTACTTGCAGCGCTATGGCATGCGGGTGGATCAATTGGCCTCTAAAATCCCGCAGCCGCACCAGCAATTACAAAATGCGCAAGACCGCTTAAGTGCGCGTACACAGGCGTTGATGTCGGGATATCAATCTTTTTTACAGAAAAAACACAGCCAATATGATCGCACAAGTGCTTTGGTACGCCGCAAGGCTGTGGATGACGGGATTGATCGTGCGCAACAGAAACTGGCCAGCTTGTCGGCGTTATTGGAGAGCTATTCCTACAAAAGCGTTCTGGATCGTGGTTTTGCCCTTGTCACCGATACGGCGGGTAATGCCGTGACTTCTGCCAAAGGATTGGAAGGCGGACAAGGTCTTGCCATTCAATTTGGTGGAAACGAACATGTTGATGTGGTGGTGGCCCATGACGGTGAAACCCCATCCCCATCCGCCCCGCCGGTTGCGACCAAACCTAAATCCAAGCCAAAACCCCAACGCCCAAAAACGCCATCGAAACAAGGAAGCCTGTTTTAATGCCTTTGACGTCTCGTATCCGACTATGTGTCCTTTTGTTGAGTTTCAGTGTTTTTTTGGCGGTGGGTGCGCAAGCTGCAACCTATTCCTTGAACGGGGCATTTAAACAAGGGGGATTGGTTTTTGGAACCGTGACACCGGGTAGTCTTGTCAGTCTGGATGCTACAGATATTGCGGTTTCCAAGGAGGGTTTGTTTTTGTTGGGATTTGGCCGGGATCATGGGGCACAAAGCCATTTGATGATTACATACCCCGATGGTCAGCAAGTCAGCGAAACGCTTAAAATTGCCAAACAGAATTTTAAAATACAACGTATTGACGGTTTGCCGAAAAAGAAAGTGACCCCCAACCCCGAAGCCGTTAAACGCATTCGTGCCGATAATGCGGCTGTCGGACGGACGCGTCAGACCTTTACACCTGAAACATGGTTTGCCTCTGGCTTTATGCAGCCGGTTGAGGGGCGTATCTCTGGCGTGTTTGGATCCCAGCGGATTTTAAACGGTAAACCGCGCAGTCCACACAAGGGGGTGGATATTGCAGCACCCAAAGGTACCCTAATTAAGGCCGATGCCGATGGTGTGATTTCATTGGTGCATCCTGACATGTATCTGATGGGCAAATGTGTGATGATCGATCATGGGCATGGCCTGCAATCCATTTATATTCATATGGATGACATTCTGGTGAAAGAAGGCCAGTTGGTAAAAAAAGGCGATCCGGTTGGGAAAGTCGGGATGACAGGGCGGGCAACCGGGCCTCATTTGCATTGGGGGGTCAGTCTGAAGGGGACGGCATTGGACCCGCAACTATTGCTAAAATAATTATTCATCTCCTTCAATTTAAATGGTATAGAATGCTACATTAGATTTTAATGGTGGATCAACCATTCTATCTGGAGACTGAATTTTTCAATGACGAAAATCTTGCTGGTCGATGATGATGAACAAATCCGGTTTGCGATGTCCGAAGTTTTGGGTGGTCACGGATATCATGTTCGGGTTGCAGAAAATGGCATTCAGGCCAGTAAAATTCTTGATGATGAAAACGTCGATGTTGTTTTACTGGATATTTTTATGCCCGAATGCGATGGGTTCGAGACAATCGGTCATATCCGCCAAAACCATCCCGACCTCAAAATTATTGCCATGAGCGGGTATGGCGATAGCGAGTTTGAACCCTTGCGTTATGCAAAAACGTTAGGGGCTGATGATGCGCTGGCAAAACCCTTTAGTGCGGAACAAATGGTGGAAATGCTGGTCCGTTTTGGCTGTTCGGGAAAGCCTTAAAATTCGAGTATGGAACTGTACAGCGCCAGTATAAGCAACATAAGAATAGCGGCGCCCCCAACCACACCCACAGCGAATAAGAGATTAATAACAGACCGAACCGGATGGGTATGGCGTTCTTCCTTTAACCGGGCGTGTGTGCGTTGTTCCGGGCCACCGACAATGGTCAGATAAAAACGTTTCGTGAAGAATGGAACAGACAGGCGAAGATTTAAACGATGCTCATTGGACCATTTCGCGGTTTCCAAAGCGTCGTTGATGGCATGGCGCTGCCAATCGTCTAAAGAAGCCACAATGTCCCCGTCTAAACGGCGATGAAGAAGGTGGTGTTGTGGATTCGTTTCATGTCCTGTTTCCAGCATCTTTTTTTGCCCTGTATGCCTATCCCCTTATAGGTAAATATACTCCTACAAAGCCCCTATTCAAAGTAGAATGCAAAAAAAACTGCATAAAATTTAGTCAGAAGTCATCTATTTACTTGTAAATTGGTATTTTTATCCTAGCCTTAACTTATGGGGAAAAATCCCCATATGTGTAACGACCCAATAAATGGGCTACAGGGATGAATGGAATGAATAAGACGCTTTCCAAGTCGGAACAGCAGAAAGCAGACCTCATAAATAAAGTTGCCAAGCTGATTAACGACAGACTACCAAAAAAAGATGCCGCAGATGCGGTAAAATTTGTTCAACAATTTTTTTCAAAAGTACCACCACACGATTTAATCGGACGCCAGGAAGAAGAGATTTACGGCTCTGCACTGGCGTTTTGGCGTTTTGCCGCCAAACGTAAAAATGGCGAGACGCTGGTGCGTGTCTATAACCCCAATCTGGAAGAACACGGTTGGCAGAGCGACCATACGGTCGTGGAAATCTGCACACCGGACCGTCCTTTCCTTGTCGATTCCGTCACCACTGCCTTGACGGAAAGCGACATGACAATCTACCTGACAATTCATCCCGTCATTACTTTGTGCCGTGACGATAAAGGTTATCTTGTCGGCACATTGTTTGAAGACGAAAAAATACCGAAGTCGTGGGGCGATACCTGCCAGTATGAATCCTATATGCTGTTCTTTGTGAATAGGCAGTCAGATAAGGACCAACTGCAGACATTAAGCGATAATTTAAAACATTGCCTGAGTGAAGGCGATGCCGCTGTGCGCGATTGGCAGGATATGCGCAAAGCCGCCCGCGATACGATTGATGGTCTGTCTAAAAAACTACCCGATGTGAACCCGGAAGAAGCCAAAGAAGTTTGTGACTTTATGCAATGGGTCCACGATGATCACTTTACGCTGCTGGGTGTCTGTGATTTTGATATCAAGGGGGATACGGTTGTTCCCGTTCTGGATGGGGCGCTGGGTATTCTGTCCAATCCGAAATCAAACATTTTGGATGAAATCAGTATTCTGGCAACCAGCCCGGCATCGGATAAGGGAAAATTTACAGAAGATTCATCCCCGCTGATGATTGTAAAAACATCTCATAAGTCGGTTATTCACCGCCCGGTTTATATGGATGTGATTTGTGTCAAACGTTATGGCGCAAAAGGCAAAGTGATTGGTCAACGTGTCTTTGTCGGCCTGTTTACGTCGGCGGCTTATAGCCGGGCACCTCACGACATTCCGGTTGTGCGTATGAAATCCATGCGTGTTATGGATCGGGCCGGTTTTAAACCGGGCAGTCACAACCGCAAGGCTTTTGCCCATATCATTGACACGTTCCCGCGTGACGAACTTTTCCAGATCAATGAAGATGCGCTTTATGAAATGTGCATGGGCATCCTCAATCTGCAAGAACGCCAACGGGTTGCGTTGTTTGTGCGTATGGACGACTTTTCACGTTTTGCATCCTGTTTGATCCATATTCCACGCGATAGCATGACGACGGAATTGCGCCAAGACATGCAGGCCATTCTGGAACGGGCGTTCAATGGTGAATTGAAGGCTTTTTATACCCAGATCGGCGATGCACCCTTGGCCCGTTTGCATGTGATTATCTCGACACCGGATGCGGGTAAGACCGACGTTGATCTGTATGAAGTTGAAAACCAATTGATTGAAGCTGCACGCAGCTGGTCCGATCATTTGCGCGATCAATTGGTGACGTCAAACGGTGAAGAAAAAGGGTTGGAACAATATCGACGTTATCGCAATGCTTTCCCGGCGGGCTATATTGAAACCCACAACGGCGCATTGGCAGTAAACGATATTGCCAAACTGGATGATGTATTGAAGACCGGTGAATTGCAGTTGAGCCTTTATCGTCCGATTGAGGCGGCAGGTAATGTCATCCGTTTTAAACTTTATCATCCCAATGGGGCGGTTCCGTTATCCCATGTTTTGCCGATGCTGGAACATATGGGTTTGCGTGTACTGGATGAACATCCCTATCCGGTCTATCCGCAGAATTGTGATTGCGAATTGATCATGATCCACGATTTCGGATTGACCACGGCCAGTGGCGGTGATGTCGATCTGTCGGCCATTCGTGAAAGTTTTCAGGAAGCGTTCCGTCACGTCTGGACGTCGCAAGTGGAAAATGACGGTTTCAACCGTTTGGTGATCGAAGCCGGGATCAAACCCTGGCCGGTGATGTTGTTACGTGCCATGTGCAAATATTTGCGTCAGGCCAACATTCCGTTCTCGCAGACCTATATGCAGCGTGCATTGGCTTCCAACCCGGAAGTAACGCGTTTGTTGGTTGATCTGTTTTATGAGAAATTTGATCCGAAGATCAAAAACGATCCTAAAAAGATCGATGCGATCCGTACGAAAATTCTGGAAATTCTGGATACGGTGCAGAATGCGGATGAAGACCGTATTTTGCGACGTTTCCTCAATCTGGTTGATTGCACGTTGCGCACCAACTATTTCCAGATGGATGAAAATGGCAAAGACAAGCCTTATGTATCCTTTAAACTGAACTCTAGGGAAATTGAAGATCTGCCTCTGCCGCGTCCGTGGCGGGAGATTTTTGTTTACAGCCCGCGGGTAGAAGGGGTGCATTTGCGCGGCGGACCCGTTGCCCGTGGTGGTTTGCGCTGGTCGGACCGTCGCGAAGATTTCCGCACAGAAGTTCTTGGGCTTGTGAAAGCTCAGCAAGTTAAGAATGCGGTTATCGTGCCGGTAGGTTCCAAAGGCGGCTTTGTCGTCAAACAACCGCCAAGCGAAGGCGGGCGTGAGGCTTTCCTGAAAGAAGGGATTGAATGTTACAAGACCTTCATTCGCGGCTTGCTGGATTTGACCGACAACTATGTGGCGGGCAAGGTTGTCCCGCCAAAACAGGTTGTACGCCATGATGACGACGACCCTTATTTGGTGGTTGCTGCCGACAAAGGGACCGCGACATTCTCCGATATTGCCAATGGTGTGTCTGAAGAATACGGGCATTGGTTGGGCGATGCGTTTGCTTCCGGCGGGTCTGTTGGTTATGACCACAAGAAAATGGGGATCACTGCCAAAGGTGCGTGGGAGTCGGTCAAACGTCACTTCCGCGAAATGGGCAAAGATATCCAGAATGAAGATTTCACCGTGGCTGGTGTGGGTGATATGGGCGGCGACGTGTTCGGTAACGGCATGTTGTTATCCAAACATATCCAATTGGTTGCGGCCTTTAACCATCTGCATATCTTCATCGACCCGACCCCGGATGCGGCAAAGTCGTGGGAGGAACGCAAACGTCTGTTTGATGAGGTCAAGGGCTGGGATCAATATGATACCTCCCTGATTTCTAAAGGCGGTGGTGTTTTCCTGCGTTCAGCCAAGAAGATTGAGATTACACCGGAAATTCGCAAGGCCTTAGGCTTGGCGGGGTCGGTTAAATCCTTGTCCCCGAATGACTTGATCCGCAGCATTTTAAAAGCACAGGTCGAGTTGCTTTGGTTTGGCGGGATCGGCACTTACATCAAGGAAAGCCACGAAAGTGATGCCGATACCGGTGATCGGGGTAACGATGCCATTCGCGTGGATGCAACGGAGCTTCATTGCAAAGTCATCGGCGAAGGGGCGAACCTTGGATGTACGCAACGTGGACGGATTGAATTTGCCCTTCATGGCGGGCGTAACAATACCGATGCGATTGATAACTCCGCGGGTGTAGATTGTTCTGACCACGAGGTGAATATCAAAATTTTGCTCAATCAAATTGTGGCAAATGGCGATATGACCATGAAGCAGCGCAACAAGATTCTGGAACAAATGACCGATGAAGTTTCCGATTTGGTCTTGCGTGACAATTACCTGCAAAGTCAGGCGATTACGATCGTTCAGGATCGGGCTTTGGATTTGCTGGATCAACAGGCGCGCTTGATGAAATATCTGGAACGCCAAGGCCGTTTGGACCGTGATGTTGAAGTTCTGCCCAATGAAGAAGTTTTGGCAGAACGTCAAGCGGCGCAAAAAGGGCTGACCCGACCGGAAGTTTCGGTCCTGATGCCTTATGCGAAAATCTGGCTCTATGACAAATTGCTCGAGTCCGATTTGCCGGACGATCCGCGTCTGGAAGAAGATTTGATCCGTTATTTCCCGACACAGTTGGGGGACATGTTTGAGGATCAGATCAAAAACCACATGCTGCGCCGTGAAATTATTGCGACCGGGATTACCAACTCTTTGATCAACCGTGTGGGCGGTAGCTTCCTGACACAAGTGATGGAAAATACCAACGCAACACCGGATGATATCGCGCGGGCTTATTTGATCACGCGCGATTCGTTTGGATTGCGTGACACTTGGGCGGATATCGAGGCGTTGGACAATAAAGTCAATGCCAAAGAACAAATCCGCATGTTGCAACAGGTCAATAAACTGATTGACCGGGGCACCAAGTGGTTCTTGCGCTATGGCGAAAAACCGTTGGATCTGGGTAAAACGGTTGAGTCTTTCTCAAGCGGTTTGCAAAAACTGGGTGATAAGCTGGAAGAGGTGCTGCCGAAGAATATTTTGAAAGCACATCTGGATCAGGCTCAGACCTTTATTGACAATGGTGTCCCGGAAGAATTGGCCAAGAGCGTTGCGGGCAAAGTGGTGATGGTATCGGGTTGTGATATCGTCGGCATTGCTCAAAAACGCGAAATGGATGTTGTGGACGTTTCCAAAATTTATTTCGAAGTCGGTTCACGCTTCGATTTGGGTTGGATGCGCGCCACGGGTGAGCAACTGGGTCTGAAAAACCATTGGCAAAAATTAGCTGTCGGTGCGTTGATCGAGGATTTGTACAATTACCAGTCAACCTTGACCAATATGGCGATTGATAATATTGCGGGTGACAAAGATGCGCTCAACGGATTGACGAAATGGATCGATGACAATCAAACTGTTGTGGACCAAACCGATCAAATGCTGGCGGAAATTAAATCCACACCGGGTATTGATTTTGCCATGCTGACCGTAGCGGCAAAACAGTTGCGCGATATGATCGCACAAGGCTGATAAGCTCCTGAAAAAAAAGACCCGCTTGTACTTAACAAGCGGGTCTTTTTCTTTATCTTATTGAAAAATATCAGATAAAATTTTAAATACCCCTTTACAGGCAGAAAATTCAGACTATCTCAAATAGAGTGAAACACAAAAGAGGAGCCTGTTTTCTACTTATTTTAAGGATAGCGCAGCATTGCTTTGAAAGGAATGCATGCGTTCAGATCATAAGATTTTTCAACAACGGCATGACTGAATAAAAGCATGTCCGCGCGGAGCCAAAACATTTAGGTTGAAAAATCAAGATCCACCCTCTGCGCGTGACGACGGATATATTTTTTGAGGCAGCCCACAGTGGCTTTTATGGCCCGTCTATCCGTCGAAACCTTCGTCAAAAACATGAAAAGCCGATATTGCACTTTCTCTGATGTGAGAGAGTTTGCAGGCGGTTTTAAAACGAATGGAGAAGTCACGTGACCCATAAAGAAACCTATATTCAGAAGATCAAAAACCAACTTGATGACCTTGAGTTTGAAATTGAACGCTTAAAGGATAAAGCGACGCAAAAACGTGCTCAGGTACATGTTGAATATTCTCGTCAAATGATGGAACTCAACGCGAAAAAGGAAATGCTGAACAAGGAACTTGAAGACCTTGCTATTGCTTCCGAAGATGCGTGGGAAGAGTTGAAAACCGGTGCGGATAATGCATGGCAGGATTTAAAAGAAGCCGTGGAACGTGCCCGCAATCATTACTCTTGAAATAGATCTGCAGCAAGTGATCACACGCAAGACTGTTGATTTTGAACAAGAGGATTTCACATGATTTACAAGATGAAAAATATAGCTGCATCAGGTTTCATTGCCGCAACTTTAACCGTACCGGGCATAATGTTTGCGACACCGGTAATGGCGGATGAAACGACCTATCAGCAAATGAGCAAGGAAGTCGATCAGGCTGTGAATAGTGTTGGTGAATATACACAAACCAAGCGTGATCAAGCCGCACAGAAAATTAAAGGTGCGATGAATAAAATGGATCAGGAAATTGACCAACTGGAAAATCAGGTGCGCGAGAACTGGAATGATATGACAGACGCGACGCGTGAAAAGACAAAGGCTGCCTTGAAAGATTTGCGCCAAAAACGGAACCAGTTAGGAGAACGTTTCGGTGAAATGAAATCCGGTACGCAGGAAAGCTGGTCCGAACTGAAAGACGGTTTTAATGAGGCGTGGAACGCATTTAAATCGTCGTGGTCTGAGGCTTTTAACTCCGCGCAAACGGATGATGGCAAGTCCTAATCCGTTTTAAGCTGATACCATGATGAAAAATGGCTGCGTTTTATGCGCAGCCATTTTTTTATTCAAAAACCGATAGCGGGGATTGTCGGCTCAGGTTTCCTGATCCAGATTTGCACCCGCTTCGTCATTTCCCGCTTCATAAGCCTCTGTTGTAGCGGATGAGGCTTCTTCACTCGGTGCGCTATCAGCTTGCGGGGCTTCATATTTCGGACCGCCTTTGGTGACGCCGACCATTGCGGGGCGCAAAAGACGGTCATGGATGACATAGCCATCCTGCATGACTTGTGCGACCAGACCAGCGGGCTGGCTTGGGTCGTTCACTTCGAACATGGCCTGATGCAGGTTGTGGTCAAACGGTTGACCCGCGGCTTCGACACGCTTGATACCAGCTTTTTTAAAGGCGTTTTGCAATTCGCGTTCAGTCATATCGACACCTTTGATCACATCGGTGTCTTTCATATCGTCCGGGGTACTTTCCAGGGCGCGTCGCAAGTTATCCGCAACGGATACCATTTCGCGGGCAAAATTGGTGACACCGTATTTCAGCGCGTCCTGTTTTTCGCGTTCGGCACGGCGGCGTATGTTTTGTTCTTCCGCGACAGCGCGCAACCATTTGCCTTTGGTTTCTTCCAGTTCCGCTTCCAACTGGGCAATGCGCTTATTTGCATTTGCGTCTTCGCCAAAACCTTGTACGTCCGCGTCCAGCGTGTCTTGCGGTGCGCCTTCCTCGATTGTAACTTCTTCGGTTACAGGGTCATTTTCTGCAGGTGTTGCTTGTGTGTTTTCGCCTGACATTTCGTCTTCTCTTCAATTTTATTCTAGCCAATCAATCGGCCGATTACCTTGGAGGTATAATCGACCATCGGAATAATGCGCGCATAGTTGATACGGGTTGGCCCGATCACACCAATTGCGCCGACAATCTTTTGGTGACCGTCGCGAAACGGAGCCACCACCATAGAACAGCCGGACACGTTAAACAACGGATTGTCCGACCCGATAAAAATTTGTACGCCATCTGCCCCATCGGCAAGGTGCAGAAGCTTTAACAGGGTTTCTTTGGTTTCTAAAGCTTCAAATAGGGATCGAATGCGTTCCAGATCGCCAATGGCGGCAATATCATCCAGCAAATGCGCTTGGCCCCGGACAATCAGGGAACCCGAATCGCTTGTCCCGCCTGCCCATTGTGCCATACCTGTTTTGACAACATGGCTGGTCAGTTCATCCAGTTGTGCCTGCTGGTTCTTGAGTTCTTTATGAATGTCGCCCAAACCTTCGGCCACGGTGCGTCCAACCAGTTTGGCCCCCAAATAATTGCTGGCTTGAACCAAGGCGCTAGGCGGGATGTCATGCGGGGTGTCGATGACCCGGTTTTCGACCACGCCGTTTTCCATCACCATGATGACAAGAGTGCGTCCGGGTGACAGATTGACGAATTCGATATGTTTCAGCGGAGAATCTGTTTTTGGGGCAAAGACCAGACTGGCGCACCCGGACAGGCCGGAAATCATGCCAGAGGCTTCGGACATTACATCTTCGAATTTGCGGCCCTTGGCAGAACATTCCTTATCAATGACTTTTCGTTCATTGGCCGGTAAGTCACCAATTTCCATAACCCCGTCGATAAACAGGCGCAATCCTTGTTCCGTCGGCATACGCCCAGCAGATGTATGGGGCGAATGTAAAAGCCCCAAATCTTCCAGGTCCGCCATGACATTGCGAATGGAGGCCGGAGACAAAGAGTTTTCCAGCAATTTTGAAACGGTGCGCGAACCCACAGGCTCGCCCGTTTGCATATAGGCATCCACAATGCGGCGAAAGATATCGCGCGATCTATCGTTCAAATTACTCAACATGAGGGAAATTTAGTCTCAAGAGGTCATTGCGTCAATGCGAGAGGCTATGTTAAACCGACTCAAACTTAATGACAGGCCCAATAGGATATTTGATATGATCACGATGGATGAAATTCAAAAAGTCACCGCTCACCTGCGTAAAACGTTCGGTAACGATAAAATTCGTATTCAACCACCGAAAAAACCGGAACATCCGACCGAAGTTTATATTCTGGATGAATTTATCGGCGTTTTGCACCGTGATGAAGACGAAGGCGAAGTGTCTTATGATCTGAATATCTCCATCATCGAAGAAGATTTACTGTAATGACCATACGTCCGTCCGGTCGCGCCGCCGATCAACTGCGCAATGTCAGTTTCGAACTGGGTTTCAGCAAATATGCAGAAGGTTCCTGTCTGGTAAAATTTGGGGATACCCATGTGTTATGCACAGCCACCGTGGAAGAAAAAGTCCCCGGTTGGATGCGTGGCAGTGGTGCAGGCTGGGTAACTGCGGAATACGGCATGTTACCGCGTTCTACCCATGACCGGATGCGCCGCGAAGCGTCCAGCGGGAAACAATCCGGGCGGACGCAGGAAATCCAACGTTTGATTGGGCGTTCCTTGCGCGCAGTAACGGACTTAAAGGCAATGGGTGAAATTCAGGTCCGTGTGGATTGTGACGTGTTGCAAGCTGATGGCGGGACACGCACAGCATCCATTACCGGGTCTTACGTGGCCATGTATGCGGCGTTTCAAAAAATGGTGGAAGCGGGCAAGCTGGATGCCATCCCGATGTCGGATGAAGTGGCAGCGGTTTCTTGTGGTATCTATGAAGGCGAAGCTGTTCTTGATCTGGATTACGATGAAGACAGTACAGCACAGGCCGATACGAATTTTGTTCTGACAGGCAAGGGCGGGATTGTTGAAATTCAAGGAACGGCGGAAGAAGATCCGTTCAGTCGTGAACAATTTATTCAATTGCTCGATCTTGCGCAAAAAGGCATCACCGAATTAAGTGTTCTACAACGCAAAGCCCTTGGATTGGAGTAAAGCTTATGACCCGCAAACTGGATGCCGGAAAACTTGTTATCGCCAGCCACAATGCGGGCAAAGTGCGTGAAATTCAGGAATTGCTTGCCCCTTATGGGATGGACGTTATTTCTGCTAAGGATTTAAATTTGCCGGAACCCGTTGAAGATGGGGAAACCTTTATTGCCAATTCCCTGATTAAGTCGTTGGCCGCGGCGAAAGCATCCGGCTTACCAGCTTTGGCAGATGATTCCGGTTTGGCAGTAAATATTTTGGCCGGTGCCCCCGGTATTTATTCCGCGCGCTGGGCCGGTCCACGCAAAGATTTCCAACGGGCGATGAAAAAGGTTCAGGACGCGATCTGCGAATATGACACCATCGAAGCCAAGGCTGACCGTGGTGCGGCCTTTATTTGTGCGTTGTCTATCGCCTGGCCGGATGGTCATACCGAGGTGTTTGAAGGCCGTGTCGAAGGCGAGATGGTCTGGCCACCGCGCGGGGAACAGGGGTTCGGGTATGACCCGGCTTTTCAACCTGTTGGGCATGACGTAACCTTCGGGGAAATGGAACCTGCTGCCAAACATGAAATCAGTCACCGGGCGGACGCTTTTCGTCAATTGGTGACCAACTGTTTTTAAAGAATCGTCATTCGCTGTTGTTCCTGTTTTTTCACTTCCTATATCAGCTTGATAAGATGTGGAGAATAAAATGGATAACGAGATAACAAGCGTTCTTGAATTTTGGTTTGGCAGTGCAAAACCTGAACAGATGGCGACCCACCGCGATATGTGGTGGATGAAAGATCGGGAAATCGATCAACAAATCATCAATCAATTCGCCGATCTCTATGAACAGGCGGCGAACGGTACGCTTGAGCATTGGAAAGAAGACCCGCTGGGCTGCCTTGCGTTGATCCTTTTGCTGGATCAATTTCCACGCAATATGTTTCGTGACAGTGCCAAATCCTTCGCCACAGACGAACAAGCCTTGGATGTCACACGTTATGTGCTGGAACGTGAATGGGATGCGGATTTGGTACTGGCGGCCCGCTTGTTTATTTATTTGCCGTTGGAACATAGTGAAAATGTCGATGATCAAAATGCGGCCGTTACCCTGATTAGTTCTTTGGGGGATGAAAACTATACGGACTTTGCCTTGCGTCATCGCGATATTGTCAAACGGTTTGGCCGGTTTCCTCATCGTAATAAAATTTTGGGACGCGAAGATACCAAAGAAGAGGCGGCATTTCTGAAACAGCCGGGCAGTGGTTTTTAACCTCTTTCTCCGACATGTTAAAACGTGTATGAAAGAGGCATGCAAAATAGTATCGACATAAACCGTACAGATATCGTGTATCACGGCTGGGTCGGGCAAATGCCGCGGGCCGTGCGTCCCTATTTGATTTTAATGCGGGCAGACCGTCCCATCGGGACATGGTTGTTATTGCTGCCATGTTTCTGGTCCTTGGCCTTGGCCTCCAATGGGGTTCCCAATCTGTATTTTGCGGTTTTATTTGCAATCGGGGCCTTTGTTATGCGCGGGGCCGGATGTGTGATGAATGATCTGGCGGACCGAAATTTTGATGGCAAGGTTGCTCGCACAGCAACGCGCCCTATTCCCAACGGAGATGTGAGCCCATTGCAGGCGGCTCTCTTTATGGGTTTCCTGTGCCTTATTGGTCTGGGGATTTTATTGCAATTTAATTGGTACACGGTTGTTCTGGCGAGTTTCTCGCTGGGGTTGGTCTTTATTTATCCGTTTTGCAAACGCTGGACCTACTGGCCGCAGGTCGTCCTTGGGTTGACCTTTAACTGGGGGGCCTTGGTGGGGTGGAGCGCCGTTGACGGTGTGCTGGCGTGGTCGGCGGTTTGTCTTTATTTTGCCGGACTATTTTGGACCTTGGGATACGATACAATTTATGCCCATCAGGATAAGGAAGATGATATTTTAATCGGTATTAAGTCTTCTGCCCTGAGATTGGGGGAGAAAACCGTACCAGCACTTTATTTTTTCTATACCATGACAACCGGGTTGGTCGTGTTGGCGGGCTATTTGGCGCAAACCGGACCTTTGTTTTATATCGGTTTATGTGCCCCGGTTGCCCATTTGATATGGCAGGTCAGAACAGTTGATATTCATGATGCCCCGACTTGTCTGATGATTTTTAAATCCAACAAATGGTTCGGTTGGTTGCTGTTAGGCGCTTTCCTGATGGGCAATATATCGCTTTAATCTATTTTGTGGTTTTGTTGTTTTCGTGCAAAAGCTCTGCGGCGCGCTCCATTACGGCTGCCAGACTTTGGCGAACTTGGGGCTGGTCAAGTTGCTGAAAATCCTTGAGCAATGAAATGGAAAGTTTGTTGAGAAGCGGATCAATATCTTCAAATTCCGCCAAGGCAGGTGTTTGATCGCCGGCTTTAAAAAAGTAATTCACATTTATGTTGAAAAACTGTGCCAGCAAAAAGAGCTTTGACGCAGGGATCGCGATTTGGCCTGATTCATATTGACCGATTTTGATGCGCGAGACGTCTATTTTCTGTCCTAAGGCGCTTTGCGTTAGGCCCGCAATTTCACGTTTCAGGCGGAGTCGACGACCAATGCCCCGATTGATAGGGTTTGGTCCTTGTGGGTCTTCAGACATGGTAGCTCCTTGGAATACACTAAAGAGGTGTATAAAGTAAAAAATACACCTCTGTTGTATACCATGAAAGCTAAGCGTGCCAACTGGATATTCATCTTTTAATAGGATTAGTAATAATTTTACTACTATTTAGTGTGCGCAAGGATGGGAGTGTTAAAGGTTTTCTTCTTCGTGCGGCGTTTCTGTCAGGCTATTGGCCAACGCACGCATAAATTGCCCCATGCGTTGACGCAATATATCATCGGGGATGCGGTGAAAATCATGTACTAGCGAAATGGAGTCACGCGAAGACAGCGGATCACTGTCAAAGGGTTCTGCATGCGGTTCGCTTAACCCGTAAGGGTCTGCGTGAGAGGCTTCATACAAATCTTCCGGCATTTCTTGAAAGAAGTAAGATACATCAACCCCGAGCTGGCGGGCAATTTTATAAAGGTTACTGGCGCCAATACGGTTGGTTCCATTTTCATATTTTTGAACTTGCTGAAAGGTAACGCCAATGGAATCACCAAGCTTGGTTTGCGAAATGCGTAACCCGACACGGCGTGCGCGGACACGGGAACCTACATATTTATCAATTGGATCAGGGCTGGTTCTTGGTGGTCGTCTGCTCATTGTTATCTACTCGTTTCTATTCGCACCATATTTTTAATTTTTATTCTTGCACGCGTGTGCAAACTCTCTCTTACACAATCCAGCGCCAGAATTTATTATATCGGCCTGTAGAAATACATTTCGATATAAAGATTTTTATAGCTGTCCAAGACTGTTTTCGTTAAAAACGATTAGAGATTTTCGTGATACACTTGTGGGCGTACATCGAAAGCAGTCTTAAGAAGAATTCAGAAACTCAGGGTGTAGAGTCTACAACCAATAGTTCGAAAATACCTCTGTTCAGCAGGCTTAACATATATTTAAATTGTTGGTATTGCAAGGTTTTCAATAGGTTGGAATATGAAAGATATCGGTCAGCGCTTTACGGAAATACGCAAGAATTTAGGTGTGACTCAGAAAGAATTTGCCGACCGTTTGGGGGTGTCTTTAGGGGCCGTTCAAGGCTATGAGTACGGAAAAGTTCCCAAAGGGGAAGTTTTGCAAACCTTGCTCAATATGGGATTTAATTTGAACTGGCTGGTTGATGGGCGCGGGACGATGATGCGTGACCAAAGTCAGGACGTGACACTGAACCGGATGTTGATGTGGAATGTTGCGTATTTTTTATGCAAACGACATGATACGGATGAGGACCCGGAACTATATGCTGATGCCTTTATGGAAATATATGATGCAATGGTACGTGACAGCGGTATGAAGAAAGAGGGTGAGGAAAGCGATATTTCAAACATCATTGATTTTTCCTTGCGACGGTTGGGGCAATAAAAAAGGATGCCTGCGCCAGTATCATCCGACGCAGGCACCTTAGCCCCTTAGTTTGCGCGATGGAGTTGACGTTCGGTCAGTTCGATCAGTTTATTCGGTTCGAAATGAACCATGCCGAACTCTGGAACATCGACGTTGTTGATTCTCCTATTTCTGGCAATCATACGCTTGAAACCAAGGCGTTCGTACCATCTCCAAATTTTGTTTTCCTGAAAAGCCCAGCAACATAAAGGGGCCAGACCCCGCTCAACCAAATATTTAGAAAGGGTACTGATGGCCAGATAGCTGACACCAAATGTCCGATATTCCGGTAAAACATACAGTGCATGTAACTCGCCTTTTGCACCGATCAACATATCGTCGTCATTGGGTTTGCACATGCAAAAGCCCACAGGTTTGTTGTTATCCTCAAACACAAACAGGGCTTCGTTTTTATTGGGGCGATCTTCGTCAAACCAGCGTTGCCATTGCTGGAAACGGTAAGATCGATCCCGATTGGACAAGACTTCCTCGGGCATAAAGCCATAGGCATGGCGCCAGCAAATTTCGTGAATTTCTGCAATGTCAGCGACATCATCTTGAGTTGCAACACGTATATTAAGCATTTCTATCTCCTTTTCTTGCTTAAGAGATAAAAATGTACAAAAAATATTATTGCATGGCAGTTCACAATCTATAATAATGTTTCAACGGTGGGTAAGAAGACTAGATATCTTTACTATAAGGTGTAATATGTTTGATCAAAACATTCAGGACGCATTGGCGAAGCTTGACGGAAATACAAAAAAGCGCAAAGTAAAACGCTCATTGGTTGTTTCCATTGCGGGAATCGCACTTATTTTTAGTGTGCTTGGTGGCGTCTGGGGTTATCAGCAAATGATGCCGACGGTTAGTATGGATCATTTGTCGCGTTTGATTATCGTGGCCTCACGCAGCAGTGATAACGATCCCATTCGTTTATTAGGGGACATTGAACGCCGCATGGGTAAGAAAATGGATAAACTGTCCAACGCGGAACGCGTTGATGCGGTGGCTTATCTGATGAACCACATTGAACTGCACCACAATCGTCAGGAATTGATTTCCTATTAATTCGCATGTGATTTCCTTTGTGAAAAGGGAAATAGATGGTAGCCAATACGGTGCTTTAGCGCTATGGTCGCGTCGATTTTATTCGGGTCTATCTTGAAGAACGATGCGCATTCTTTTTATTACTTCCACACGGATCGGCGACGCCGTTCTTTCCACAGGCATTCTGGATTTTTTGCTTGAACGTTATCCGCAGGCAAAATTCACAATTGCATGCGGTCCTGTTGCGGCCCCTTTGTTTGCGGCAACCCCGCAGGTGGAACGTGTTCTTATAATGACCAAAAAGAAACGGTCTATGCATTGGATCGATCTTTGGAAAGAGTGCGGTTTTACATGGTGGCACCGCGTGATTGATTTACGCAATGGACCGATCACATATCTATTCCCGACGTTGCGCGGGACGCATCTGCACCGCGATGACAAGCAAACACATCGGGTTGAATTGTTTTCCAATCTCTTAAAATTGAATCCGCCGCGTGGCCCGATTTTATGGACAAATGAAACACACGAACAAAGGGCAGATACGTTATTACCGACCGATGAAATGATCCTTGCTGTCGGTCCAACGGCGAACTGGCGGGGTAAAACGTGGCGGGCAGAATATTTTCTGGAACTGGTTCAGCGCCTGACGGCAAAAACAGGACCGTTTGCCGGGGCAAAAATAGCGCTGTTTGGGCATGTTTCAGAACGTGCCCAAGCAGAAAAGTTAATTGAAGGCTTGGATGAAACCCAAAAGATAGATTTAATCGGCGAACTTGACTTGCCAACAGTCTATGCCTGTTTAAAACGGTGTGCTTTTTTTGTTGGAAATGATAGTGGTTTGATGCATATGGCCTGCGCCGCGCGCATTCCCACGTTGGGCTTGTTTGGGCCAACGCAGGAAAAATTATATGGCCCGTGGGGGGCACATTGTGCAACAGTTCGAACGGCAACGCCATTTTTGGATTTATTTGGTGAAAATTTTGACCATGAAAAGACCGATAGTTTGATGGATAGTCTCAGCGTCGATATGGCATATGACGGGGCCGTTGAATTATGGCAGGCCTGCGCCTCAAAAGAAGGAATGTGAGAAATGTTTGATTTGGATAAAATCAACGAGACGGTTCCGTTTCTGGCACAATTGACCAGCGACAGCGGCAACGCCATGTTCGTTTATATCGTTTTACTGGGGGCCGGGGTGCTGGTTGGCATGCTGATTATGATGAAGATTCTGTTTATGAGCATGCGTCGTGCGGATGAAAAATGCCTGACACAATTTAATGAAATGCTTGATAAACAAGAATAAAGGCAACCTAAGGACGGCGAATTTCGACGCCTTCGCGAAAGATCGCGCATTGTTTAACCAGTTCTTTTGCCGATAAGGTCACACCGCATCGTGACAGGGCAAACAGCCAAAAAGCGCGGCTGAATTGGTTCATTCCCAATTCCCGTTTTGCCCATTTCCAGATACGCGATGTAATTTTTTTCTGGGCGGCTCTTATATGTATGGGGTCGAGCTGCGGATTGTCTTGCAAGTGATAGGCAAGGGCTAGGGTCGCATCATGCACGACTTGGGCATTATTATTCATAATACGTCCCGGTTCATCACGTGGTGAGGAACAGACAATATGGCGAACCTGTGCGAGTTTGCCATGTGTGGTCAGGCGGATAAACAAGGAATGGTCTTGCGAAAAGATCCGTTCATCACAGCCTTGGGCGCGATCAAACAAGTCTTTTTTGAACAGGCAATGACTGACGCGGGCGTATCCGTGTTTAATAACGCTGAGCAGGGAATCGTCAAAGGTAACCACTTCCGGGGTGGTTGGATCTTCGAAAACAGGTGTCTCTTCATGTTCCCCTGAAATGGCAAAGACAAAGTCGCTGTTGCTGTCTTGCAAGGTTTGTATGAGAAGTTGACAACAAAAGGGTGCAAGAATGTCGTCGGAATCGACAAGCTTGATTAAATCGCCACTGGCAGCCCGCACACCGTTGTTGGTTGCAATTGCGACACCTTGATTAAACTGATCGACAAGAACAACATTGGGTAGCCCTGCTGTCTCGGCTTTGACGATATCCCACGAATTGTCGGTGGAGCCGTCATTTACAAAGACATATTCGCGTTCAAAATCACCCTGTTGGTTTTTCAACGCGTCAATCACACCGGGCAGGAACGGAGCTTTGTTATAGACGGTTACAACAAAAGAGACTTTTATCATTGTTTTGATGTGGTTCCGGTGTGATGAAGAAAAAAAGCCGCCCCTGCGCTTAGACAAAGCCGGAGCGGCTTTTATTGGAATTACTGGATGCGCAAGACTTCGACGCCGGGCAATTCTTTGCCTTCCAACCATTCAAGGAAGGCACCGCCTGCGGTGGAGATGTAGGTGAAGTCATTTTTTGCCCCGGCATGATCAAGGGCGGCAACGGTATCGCCCCCACCAGCGACAGAAACCAGAGAACCGGCCTTGGTCAGTTCTGCGGCGGCTTGGGCTGCCCCGTTTGTACCGGCATCAAACGGTTCAATTTCAAAGGCACCCATTGGGCCGTTCCAGACGATTGTTTTGCAATTGCCAAGACGCGCTTTTACATCGGCGACGGATGCCGGGCCAACGTCCAAAATCATTTCGTCGTCATTAACCCCATCGGCGAGGTTTACGATGCGGTTTTCGGCATTGGCGGCAAATTCCTTGGCAACAACCCCGTCGATGGGCAGGACGATTTCACAGCCATTTTTTTCTGCCGCGGCGATGATGTCGCGTGCGGTATCTGCCAAGTCATGTTCACACAGGGAATTGCCGATGTTGATCCCTTTGGCATTCAGGAATGTATTTGCCATTCCGCCGCCGATGATCAGCATATCGACCTTGGCTGACAGGTTGTTGAGCACGTCCAGCTTTGTGGATACTTTTGCGCCCCCGACAAGGGCTGCCAATGGGCGTTGCGGTGCATCGAGTGCGCCGGACAAGGCTTCCAGTTCTGCTTGCATCAATCGACCGGCGGCAGAGGGCAGCAGGCGGGCAAGCGCCTCGGTTGAAGCATGGGCGCGGTGTGCGCATGAAAACGCATCATTCACATAGATATCCCCCAGTTTTGCCAGTTTTTCAGCAAAGGCTGTGTCGTTGTCTGTTTCTTCTTTGTAATAACGTAGATTTTCCAGCACACAGACTTCGGTATCGGAGAGGGAATTAACGACTGCTTCGGCTTCTTCCCCGATGCAATCGTCTGCAAACTTAACGGGCTTCCCAAGTTTGGAGGATAAGGCATCCGCAATCGGTTTAACGGTCATTTCCGCTACGCGCTGGCCTTTTGGGCGGCCCCAGTGTGTGATCAAAACAATACGTGCACCTTTTTGCATCAATTCAACGATGGTTGGTAATGTGCGGTCGATGCGCGTGCTGTCGGTGACAACACCGTCTTTCATCGGGACGTTCAGATCGGCACGTAACAAGACACGCTTGCCGGCCACGTCGTAATCGCTCAAGGTTTTAAACTGGGACATCTGAGTTTCCTTTACTCGCAAGTGCAAAAAAGTTTGCAGGCAATATACATAAAATTGGCTGAAAGTGAATTGTTTATAAACAATACAAATGATTGAGTTCGTTAGATGACGAGGTGTTGTTCTGTCTATTGTTCCTATGGTGATATGTTATGTCTGCCAATACAAAAAGGCACCTCTTGCTGTTGTTAAAAGGGCAAAATCAACTAAGTCTATGGAACGAATGAGCATTATATCTTTTATCTAAAATGCCAGATTTACAGCTCCTGGAGACTCTTATGCCTTATGTAAATGTCAAAATCCTGCAAGGTGCCTCACGTGAACAAAAGAAATATCTTGTTGAAGATATTACGAAAAGTTTAGTCGAACGCCTCGGTAAAAAACCGGAAACGATCCATATCGTCATTGATGAAATCGCAGATGAAAATTGGGGATTTAGCGGTATGTTGACCGATGATTATAAAAAACAATAATTCCCTTTTTGTTTGATGAAAAAAAGCCCTCTTTCGGATACTGGGCCGAAAGAGGGCGATATCAGTGCATGCTGAATGGAGGGATGCCGCTTCAGCGAGGTGCCTTTATAGTGGCGATTTTTTAACGCTACCGCATTGCGAATTATCAATTTCTAATTTTTCTCCCTCTCATAATTCCAAAATTATTCAGCAGGTGTTTTGTCGTGGACATCTTCATAGCCTGTGACCATCGCTTTTATATGTGCCCCGACCGTATGTCCGGTGGTGGTTAGATAGACATGCAGGATGATAAAAGACACCATGAAAAAGGCAAAGACCGTATGAATAAGTGCGACGATTTCCAGCGTTAGAATTTGGGCGACGGCCTCCGGCCATTGATTGTAAAACAGATAGAGCAAGCCGGAAATAATCAATCCCGGATTAAGGATCAGTTTTAATCCCAAATAGGCCAGCCTTTGCAAAGGATTGAGTTTCTTTTCCGGTGTTTTTTCATAAGGGGGTTCTTCCCCTTTAAAAATGCCGACGGTGTAGAAGCGAAAGACCTCTGCCATCTTTTCAGTGGTCGGGATGTAATTTTTCCATTCTCCTGTCGTGAAATGCCAGAAAATGGCAAAAGCCCATAAACCCAGCAAGACCCATAATAATGTGGTGTGAATGTCGCTCGCCTGTTTATAACTCAACACCGTAAAGGTGCCGTGAATATTGAAACCCGTGAAGGCAAGGGCAAGGACAAGTGCAGCCTGTGACCAGTGCCAAAACCGTTCAAATCGTTTGTACATCATAACACGTGACATGATTTATCCCTCCTTCTTGTCTTTGCGGCGCAGTACAAGGCGCAATAGGCCATGAACACAAACGCCTGTACCGGTTAAACCGATCATAATGAAGCCCAGCATATCCAATACATCGGATTGATCGCGTCTAGGCATGTAGAAACCGTTCAGGCCCGCCAAGCGTCCGTCTTTGGCATGACAGTCATCACATCGAAGCGCATCGCTTTTGGGGGCAACCATGTGGGTTTGGGGCCAGTGATAGGTGGTTTCCACAAATCCATAATTACCGGAATAGGGTTGACCGACATAATCGGTCCCGGCCGTTAAGGCCTTTTGCCAATCAAAATTGCGCCAGAAAGACGTGTCGTCTTTTCCAAATACATGATTGACGAGGAAGGTTTTAAGTTCTTTGTCATAAGGCTGCTTACCACGCATGACCTTAAAGGGCCAAATGCGGGCTTCGGGGTCATTGTATGAACCGCCGAAGGTATTGATCGGAACGGGTGGGTTGGCATCATCGATCTTTTCACTGCGCAGGGTATAGCGCATTTTGCCATCAAACCATGCATATTCCGGCACGACGTTTTCCGCCAGTTTGAAATCGCCTTTTTTGGAATTATAGATATCGTGACCGTGATCATCCTTGATGGCATAAGGTTTGCCGTCTTTCATTTTGCCGCCTTGTGACCAGTCCCACCACATTTTGGTTGGTACGCCACCGCGGGCAAATTCAGGGATGTGGCAGGTTTGGCAGGCAACTTTGTCTGTATGATCGTTCAATTTAGCTTTGGATTTATGGGGCGCCATCCCGTGACAAGACTCGCATGTCGCATGATCTTTATAATCGGCGCTGGCGATATCAATCCCTTTCGTATCCTTGGCGGTGGTTTCAAACCGTGATCCCGGAACATCATGCCCTTTCGGGTTATGACAGGTTGCACAGGTGAAATTGGCGCCGTCCTTGGACATATGCACGTCCAGTTCCTTGGGTGGATTGACGAGGGAGCTATCCAGATCGCCATGTTTCACCCCGTCACCGCCGCCACCATAGAAATGACAGGCCCCGCAGTTTGCGCGCGATGTTTCCCCGACATTTTGCGCGATTTTTTTCAAATCAAGATCAGGTCCGTATTTTGGATGTCCGGCACCTGTCGGGAGTTTTTTATAAATCCCGGTGGTGTCGTGACAGACCAGACAATCCACGTTGGTGCCTGCCGGATGGTCTTTGCGCATATCGGTCCAGTCGTATCCGATATGGCAGCTTGTGCAGCGTGGTTCGTTTGACGCAACGGTCCCGCAGAAGCTGTTGACGACTTCGCGCTTACCCAGTTTTTGTCCGTTCATATGATCGAATTGCCACGTCCAGTGGGTTGTTTTTTCCAGTTGTTTGGACGCTTCTGTATGGCATTCCAGACAGGCGGCTGTGACCTCCGGCCCGGTTTGAAAATCTTTTTGAAGTTGTTTGAATTGGGTGTGATCGGCTGTTGATGTTTTATCCTTGGTTGCCGCCCACGCGGGCGCCATCATCAATAGCCATGCAAACACACCGCATCCAAAGATGCGTTTGATTGACATGAAATATCCTCCGTCTGTTACTCAATGCCCGATTTTTTCGGGACTAATGGTATTTTCGACAGAAAGTATAAATTAGATTAACCTAATTCACATTGCGATTTATCAATTTGCGACAAATTACACGCCCTAAGCGTTGATACATTCAACGGCCCATGTGTTATCAAACAAGCTGAAACGGCTGATTGATAAGGTATCTATCTTTAGTTTCAAGGCATTGGCAGGTGAAAGGCCCAAGGCTTGAGCTGCAGCGGCGCGGATGGTTCCGGCGTGGGCCACGCAGACAATATGTTGTCCCTGATATTTACGCCCTAAATGGTTTATGCATTTTTCAACGCGTTGGCAGACGGTTGCAAAGCTTTCCCCATCGGGCGGACAGGTATGGGCCGGGTCATCCCAAAAAGATTTAGACGCGGGTTCTTCATCCAGTTCGTCCCAGGTCTTGCTTTGCCATAACCCGAAATTCTGTTCCATCAGTTCTTTGTAGGCCAAGGGTTTGATGGTCCAGTTTTTTTGCGCGGCAATGGCTTTGGCGGTTTTTTTTGTGCGTGACAAGGTCGACGTCACCCACAGCGCATCTTCGGGTAACAGGTCTGCGAGACGTTTGAGGCTATCGATATCTTTCAGGTTACAGCCGACATCGCGTTGTCCGTAAATGCGCCCCGGCATCATGGCTTTGACCGGGGCATGCCGGATCCAGTAAAAACGGGTGGGTTCCGGGAATGTACTCATAAAAGGGAGGCCAATGTTAAAAGCGCAGATATTTCGATAATTTGCTGGCTTGCCCCGCAGACATCACCGGTTTGTCCGTCGATCTGATTTTGTGCAATGGCTTTCCAGATCAACAGGGACAGTGCACAAACCGACAGGGTAATCCATCCCGCCATCCCCGGTGTACAAAGCAGAAAAAGTGCCACGCCAAGTCCAAGAGACTGACAGATAATCAACCCGGCGGGTTTTTCCATTGTTGCCGCCAGACCATCGCTGCGCGCAGGGTCCATCATATAGATCAACAGGGCCGGGGCAACGCGCGATAAACAGGCGGTACCGACGAGGGCAGCTGCGCCCAAGGTCCAGTCTTCAAAACCGATCAAGGCGCTGGTGCGTAAAGCGATGCTAAAAACAAGCGCAAGGCCGCCATATGCCCCCAATCGACTGTCGCGCATAATTTCCAGTTTCCGGGCCTTGTCCTGTCCGCCGCCAAACCCGTCGGCAACGTCTGCCAATCCGTCTTCATGTAAGGCCCCTGTTAATAAAACGGCGCTGAGAATCGCCAATAGGGCACAGGCGAGAGCGGGCAGGTTGGCAACATGTGCAAGACCAAAGACCGTGGCACTGCCCCCGCCAACGATTAATCCGATTAATGGAAAGGCGCGCAAGGCCCGGTTTAAGGCCTGTGGCGGGACGTCACCGTTTAAGCGCCACGGGATGCGCGTCAGAAAAACGACAGCCAATTGTATGTCGGCCGCCCACGCAAGGGGCGATTGGGATGTTTTTTCGAATGTAGAACTGGTATCGCTCATATCTTGCATGCTATGTGTGGGACGTAAAAAAGATTATTGATCTTATAGCGAACCATCTGCCTTTGGGAAAGAGAGTAAACCCCCATGAATACATTACCCCATGTTCAGTCTTTAAAAGATATCCGCGACGTCCTGAATGTTTTGCCCGCCCTTTCCCAAAATGCGTTGCAACAGGCACAGGCGCGTGAACCGCAATTGACCAAGCCGGAAGGTTCCCTGGGACGATTGGAAGAGGTTGCCCATTGGATGGCGGCATGGCAGGGCAGTTATCCCCCGCGTGTCAAATCGGTTCATTGTAATGTCTATGCTGGCAATCATGGTGTGGTTGCACGCGGTGTCTCGGCTTATCCGGCAGAAGTCACCACACAGATGGTGCAGAATTTTATTAATGGCGGGGCAGCCGTCAACCAGTTGTGTGCAACATTTGATGTGGATTTACAGGTCCATGAAATGGCGCTGGATCAACCAACTGCCGATTTTTCCCAAGGCCCGGCCATGAGTGACGCCGATTGTGCCGAAGCGTTCTTCTATGGCATGACAACCGTAAAAGACCATACCGATCTGTTGTGCCTTGGTGAAATGGGAATCGGGAATACGACATCGGCTGCTGCCGTGGCACATGGTTTGTTTGGCGGGAGTGCCGAAACATGGGTTGGGCGTGGCACCGGCGTAAATGATGACACATTGGGTAAGAAAATCGCAATTGTCGGCGAGTCGGTTCTGGTGAACAAAGATGCGATGACGGACGGTCTGGAAGTGTTGCGTTGTTTGGGCGGGCGTGAATTGGCAGCAATGGCGGGGGCCGTTGTGGCCGCGCGCCTAAAACGTATTCCGGTCTTGCTGGATGGATATGTCTGCACCAGTGCCGTAGCCGCCCTTGAAGTCACCTGCCCCGGTGCGCTGGATCATTGTCTTGTTGCTCATAATTCAGTGGAGCCGGGTCATCAGTTGATTTGTGAAAAAATCGGTAAAAAACCCCTGTTTGATATGGATATGCGCCTTGGGGAAGGCAGCGGTGCGGTTTTGGCTGTTGGTCTGGTGCGCTCAGCCGTGGCGTGCCATAACAACATGGCGACCTTTGCCGATGCAGGTGTGACTACAAAGGGCGCATAAATCAGGGGCAGCCTTACCCCCTTGAGGAATTATCAATGGGGCGCAGATCGGTCACACGCTTGGCCTTGCCTTGGGATCGTTCAATGGCCCCGGGGTCCAGTACGTCGATGGCTGCACTGATGCCGATATAGGATTTGATGTGCAGTTGCAGGCTGCGGGCGATATTTTCGCGTTGATCCAGATAGGTATCTGGGCGTAGTTCGGTTTTGACGGTCAGGCGGTCCATATGTTCGACCCGTTCGACCAGCAGATGATAGTGCGGTGACAGACGTTCATCGCGCAAAATCTGTTCTTCAATCTGGCTAGGGAAAACATTTACGCCGCGAATGATCAACATATCATCAGAACGTCCGGTGATTTTATCCATGCGGCGCATATGTGGACGCGCGGTGCCGGGCAGAAGGCGGGTTAAATCCCGAGTCCGATAGCGGATAATGGGCAAGGCCTCTTTGGTGAGGGAGGTAAAACACAACTCGCCAAATGCGCCGTCTTCCATCGGGTTTTCGTCTTTATCCAGAATTTCCGGCAGGAAGTGATCTTCCCAGATGGTCGGCCCGTCTTTGGTGTCCAGACATTCCATCGCCACACCCGGTCCCATGACTTCGGACAGGCCGTAACAATCCAGTGCATCAATCCCTAAACGGTTTTCGATTTCGACTCGCATTTCATTGGACCAAGGCTCTGCGCCAAAAAGACCAAGGCGTAAATTGGACTGTTTGGGGTCATAGCCTTGGCGTTCCATTTCATCGGCAATAACCAGACTGTAAGACGGTGTCGCCATTAAGGCATGAGGATTGAAATCGCGGATCAACTGAACCTGTTTTTCTGTTTGACCGCCCGACATGGGAATGACGCTGCATCCCAGTTCCTCTGCCCCATAATGAAACCCCAACCCACCGGTAAACAGACCGTAACCATAGGCGACATGGGCAATATCATGGCGGGTCAATCCGGCGGCGCGTAGGGACCGCGCCATAATGGTTGCCCATGTTTTGATATCTTGTCTGGTATAACCGACAACCGTGGGACGACCCGTTGTACCGGAAGAAGCATGAATACGCACAACCTGTTCCATCGGAACGGCGAAACTGTGAAATGGATACATTTCACGTAGGTCTTGTTTCGTCGTAAAGGGAAACAGTTTCAAATCCGTCTGGGTTTTGAGATCGTCAGGATGTACACCTTTGGCCTCACATTTTGCGCGATAGTGGGGCACATTTTGATAGGCATGGTTTAACGACCATTTCAGACGTTTTAACTGTAGGGATTCCAATTCGTCCCGACTTGCGGTTTCGATGGATTCCAGTGGTTCGATACAGTTTAAATGGCCGTCTTTCATGTGATTTTTCCTCCCCTAATCCCGACATAGGGGTAACACAGAAGAAGAATATCACAAGAAAATTATGGTCTTTTTTGTTATAAAATTTCTCAAAAATTACACTCTGCATAATAAAAGTAAAAACTTATTGTCTTTATAAGAAATGTTCCAAGTTTATGGGCTAGTAACCGATTGCCACACCTTCGCGACGAGGATCGGCGGCACCTTGTAAAGTGCCATCGGGCAGGATGCGCACCGCATGTAAGCCGCTGGTCATTTCCTTGATTTTGACAGAATGACCAAGCCGTTCAAGCTTCGCTTTTTGCTGTTCGGCCCCGGTGCCTTGTTCCAGCTCGCTCGCGCCATTGCGGTTGGTGAGGTGACCCCGGGCAAGGGCTTTATCCAGATCAAGGCCGTCATCTAAAATGGAAATCAAATTGCGGGTGACATAACCGATAATGCGCGACCCACCGGGGGAACCAATGGTAAGAACGGGTTTTTGTGTGGTTCGATCCAAAACGATGGTCGGGGCCATTGAACTGCGCGGACGTTTGCCAGCCTCAACCCGGTTGGCAACGGGCAGACCGTTTTTACTGGGTATAAAGGAAAAATCGGTGAGTTGGTTATTAAGCAGGAAACCGCCAATCATTTGGCGTGACCCAAAAGCATTTTCGATACTGGTTGTCATGGAAACGACCATGCCGTCGGCGTCAACGATGCTCATATGCGTGGTGGATAGGCCGTGTTCGCTGTCATCATTGGCCCATTTACGGGTAAACATGAAGGGGCCACCCGGTTCGGCTGGTGTGGTGACAACACGGTCATGCTGGATCTGAGTTTGTCGTCCGATGAGATAACTTTTGGATAAAAGCTGTTGTGTTGGTACATCGACGAAATCCGGGTCCGCGATATAATAATTGCGGTCGGCAAAAGCAAGCTTGGAGGCTTCCAGATATAAATGGTTGCGGTCAATGGTCGGTTTGGGATCGTTGTTGCGATCATATTGTTCAATCAGGCCCAAGGTTTGCAAAACGGTTAAGCCACCGGAGCTGGGAGGCGCCATGCCGCAGACTTTATATTGACGGTAGTCCAGACAAACAGGGTCACGTTCCACACTGCGATATAGCAATAAATCATCGGAACCAAGCAAGCCGGGGTTATCGGGATGGGTTTGGACCTTATCCACAATCCGGTCGCCAAGTTGCCCTATATAAAAGGACTCGATCCCACCGTTTTGAATTTGACGCAAGGTGTTGGCAAATTCCGGGTTTTTGAGAAGATAGCCAACCGGGTGGGCCATACCGTCTTTATTATAGAAATAAGTACGTGCTGTTGGATCGGTTTTTAGAAAACGATCCGCACTGACCAGTTTATGTAAACGTTCTGAGACGTTAAACCCGTTCTCGGCCAAATTTATGGCGTCGTTGAATAAAAGCTCCCAATCCATGCGGCCATATTTGCGATGGGCCTGTTTCAACATATGTAATAAACCGGGCACCCCAACGCTTCGCCCCCCGACGGCTGCGTCAAAAAAGCTCATTTTTGTGCCGTCTTTTTTTATGAATAAAGTGGAGTTAGCTTTGGCTGGGGCGGTTTCGCGTCCGTCGAAGCTGGTCAGGGCATTTTGCACAGGGTCGAACAGAAGTAAAAAACCACCACCGCCGATTCCCGATGATTGTGGCTCAACAAGGTTGAGAACCAACTGGGTGGCAATAGCGGCATCAATTGCGTTACCCCCTGCCTTGAGGATGCGATAACCGGCTTGTGCCGCATGGGGGTTGGCAACGGCAATTATGGCATGGTTTGCCGTAATTTGGGGCTTCTCAATGCGAATTCCAGCCGATTCAGGGCTGGCCCGGTAATCTTTCTGCGGGATGGGCGTACAGGAAGCCCCGAAAAACAGGCTCAGGACCAATGCGAAAACTGCCGGAATGCGAAGAGTATGTTTGAGAATGACCATATTGCCGTGAACCCAAGTAAAGCTATCTAGAATGTCTCTTAGAATGGGGGTATATGAAGAATAAAACAAGGATGTTTCTGTTAAAAATATCCAATAATCATAGGTTATATATTTAAATGTCTTGCAAATTTAGTAATAAATTTATCTATAGCAAGAATAGGGTAATAAGTATAAGTATAGTAGAAGTAAAAAATAATATTCGAGATTTTGATTGTATGCATATCTATGTGCCAAGTTACCAGAATTGGTACTTAAGTGCTAAAATGAAAGCCTTATAGATATCAACAAGATCATTGTGGAAATTTTTATTATTCCACTTTTACATTCAGTAGCAGATTATAATCATTATAAACTTATTATTACTTGGAAACTTTATTTGACTTAGATCAAACGCCTCCATATATTCGCCGCTATATTTCAAGCCTTCCAGCCCGCATTCTCGTATGTTTTGGGTGCGAGGTTTGGAAGCGGGACGTAAAGTCGTCGTTAAGGTTTGTGGGCGCTGGGGGGTGTCCACAAACCTGATACGTCGACAAGTTTGCGTTCAAATTTCGGGAAGAACAGGAGTTCGGCATGAACCAAGCGACCACAGCTACTGGCGCCTCCGACGTGGCATACAACGAGGACGTAGTCCGTAAGTTTGTACTTGCTGCCACATTCTGGGGTGTCATCGGCTTTATCGCCGGAACTTTCATCGCTTTTCAATTAGCGTTTCCGGCGCTGAACCTGGGTCTGGAATGGACGACTTTCGGTCGTCTGCGTCCGGTCCATACGTCGGCGGTAATTTTCGCCTTCGGTGGTTCTATTATGTTTGCAACGTCTTTTTACGTTGTGCAGCGCACTTGCCGCGCACCGCTTTTTGGCGGTAAGTTGCTGGCAAATTTAGTTTTTTGGGGTTATCAGCTATTCATCGTGATTGCTGCATCAGGTTATGTTCTGGGTGTTACTCAGGGCAAAGAGTATGCAGAACCGGAATGGTATGCTGACCTGCTTTTGACAGTTGTCTGGGTAGCGTATCTTGTTGTCTTTGCAGGCACATTGATGACACGCCGTGTTTCCCACATTTATGTGGCAAACTGGTTTTACCTAGCCTTTATTATTACTGTTGCGATGTTGCATCTGGGCAACAACATCACATTGCCGGTTATTTTCTTCGGTGGTGATAGCCTCGCCAAGTCCTACATCTGGGCTTCTGGTGTTCAAGATGCCATGACACAATGGTGGTATGGTCACAATGCGGTAGGTTTCTTCCTTACTGCGGGTTTCCTCGGCCTTATGTATTACTTCGTTCCGAAGCAGGCTAATCGTCCGGTATATTCTTACCGTCTGTCGATCATCCACTTCTGGGCGTTGGTGTTCCTGTATATCTGGGCTGGTCCTCACCACTTGCATTACACATCTTTGCCTGACTGGACGCAGACACTAGGTATGACGTTCTCCGTTATGCTGTGGATGCCGTCTTGGGGTGGTATGATTAACGGTCTGATGACGCTGTCTGGCGCATGGGAAAAACTGCGTACCGACCCGGTATTGCGCTTCCTGATTGCGGCTGTTGCGTTCTACGGCATGTCCACTTTCGAAGGTCCGGCAATGTCGATCAAGGCGGTTAACGGCTTGTCACACTACACAGACTGGACAATCGGTCACGTACACTCCGGTGCTTTGGGTTGGGTTGCATTCGTATCTTTCGGTGCGTTGTATTACCTTATTCCGAAACTTTGGGGTCGGACACGTTTGTACTCTCTGCGTTTGGTGACTTACCATTTCTGGATTGCGACAATCGGTATCGTTCTTTACATCACTGCGATGTGGATTTCCGGTATCATGCAAGGCCTGATGTGGCGTGCTTACGATGATCTTGGCTTCTTGCAGTACTCCTTCATCGAGTCTGTTGAAGCGATGCATCCGTACTACGTAATCCGTGCTTGTGGTGGTGTTCTCTTCGTACTTGGCGCTTTGATCATGGTTTGGAACTTTATCAAAACCATTCAAGGTGACCTGCGTACAGAAGACGAATTCGTTGCACCGCAATCTGCGGCAGCTGAGTAAGGGGATCGGATATGAAACACGAAATTTTCGAGAAAAATACGATCCTTTTGACGATCGCAATCCTAATTACCGTTTCTATCGGTGGTTTGGTTCAAATCGTGCCGCTTTACACAATTGACTCTACGATTGAAAAAGTGGACGGCATGCGTCCTTACTCTCCGTTGGAGTTGGCAGGTCGTAATATTTACGTTCGTGAGGGTTGCTACCTTTGCCACTCTCAACAAATTCGTCCGTTCCGTGACGAAGTTGAACGTTACGGTCACTACAGCCTGGCGGCTGAGTCCATGTACGACCACCCCTTCCAATGGGGTTCAAAACGTACTGGTCCGGACTTGGCTCGTGTTGGCAGTAAGTATTCTAACGCTTGGCATGTCGCGCACTTGATCCGTCCGCAGGATGTTGTGCCCGAGTCTGTTATGCCGCAATACGGTTTTCTGGCTAAAAACGAACTCACGTTCAATGATGCTGGTGCCCACCTGAAAGCACTGCGTGCTGCAGGTGACCCGTATACCGACGAACAAATCGCAGAAGCTGCGGCCGACTTCACTGCGCAAGCAAGTGGTGAAGGCGACGTTGATGCGGTTCTCACTCGTTATCCCAAAGCGGTTGTTGGTGACTTTGACGGTGATCCGTCAAAAATTACCGAACTGGACGCGCTCATCTCTTACCTTCAGATGCTCGGTACACTCGTAGACTTTACGACGTACAAGCCTGAAGGTGAGATGGCACGATAAGGGTGCAAGCGTGAGCTTGGACGATTTAGTCTCACTCGCACGACAGTTATGGGTCGTGTGGCTGCTGATCCTGTTTTTGGGGATTATTGGATTTGCCTTGTGGCCGCGCCATAAGGACCGCTTCGATGAAGCTGCCAATATTCCCCTTCAGGATGACGATTAAGGAGGTTACAGTGGCAAATGTGGAAAAGGACCCGGTGACGGGCACAAATACCACCGGCCATGAATGGGACGGCATTAAAGAATTGGATACTCCGCTGCCGAAGTGGTGGTTGACCGTATTCTATGCTTGTATCATTTGGTCTATTGGCTATTGGGTGGTTTATCCCTCATGGCCGACGTTAAACGATTACGCAAAAGGCGTTTGGGGCACTACCAATCGTCTGGAACATGCAAAAGAAATGGCTGCGGTTTCCCAATCGCGTGAAGCTTGGACAAGCAAGTTCGAAGGTAAAGAAATCAGTGAAGTTGCTGCTGATTCTGAACTGTTGAACTACGCTATGGCAGGGGGTCGCGTTATTTTTGCGGACAACTGTCAGCCGTGCCATGGTTCTGCAGGTTCCGGTGCGAAAAATTTCCCGGTTTTGGCTGATGACGATTGGCTGTGGGGCGGTACGTTGGATGATATCCAGCAAACTGTTCTTTACGGTATTCGTTCCGGTCATGACGAAGCGCGTGTTTCCGACATGCCGGCTTTGGTTGCTGATGAAATGATCACAGCAGCTGATGCTGATAAAATTGCCGACTACGTTATGAAGCTCGGTGGTCAAGGCGGATCTGATGCAGGCAAAGACCTGTTTGAAGAAAACTGCGCAGCGTGTCATGCTGAAGACGGGTCTGGTACGCAAGAACTGGGTGCACCGCGTCTGAATGACGGCATCTGGCTCTATCAAGCCGGTAAAGAAGGTGTTGTCGCACAAATCACCAAGCCTAAACACGGTGTTATGCCGTCTTGGGCAGGTCGTTTGAGCGAAACAGAGATCAAACAAGTTTCTATCTACGTTCACTCTTTGGGTGGCGGACAATAAGGAACGTTTGAGTTGATCAAACAAGAAAACGGCTGTCGTGAATATATAACGACAGCCGTTTCTTTTTTTTCTCTGAAATTTGGCAAATTAAGACTTTAGAATATTTTAATATAATTCTTTTCCTTGTAAACCAACGGTTTTGAGACGCTTTCAAAAACATAATTATTAAAAAAAATCTAATTTCGCCAGTGTTGATTGATGTTTATCAATTGCACCAAGGGGTGAACGAGAGTACAAAAAACACGAATTTTGCTGACGTATAATTGAATCGAGATTGAACGATGTCTGACGCACAACAAGCAGTAAATCAAGAAGCTCAGGAACCAGACGGGCACGGTAGTGGCCCGCTTTATGCTGAACGTGTTAAAGTACACCCTCGTATTTTTAAAGGCCCATTCCGGAAGTGGAAAACAATTCTGTTATGGGTTTTTCTGGCCATTTACCACTGTTCTGCGTGGTTGCGTTGGGATCGTGGGCCGGGTGTACCGGATCAGGCGATTTTGTTCGATCTGCCTGGGCGTCGAGCCTATATCTTCTGGGTTGAGATTTGGCCTCAGGAAGTCTACTACCTAACTGGATTGTTGATTTTGGCTGCGGTCAGTTTGTTTGCGGCGTCTGCTATTGCCGGACGAGTCTGGTGTGGTTTTGCCTGCTTCCAAACTGTGTGGACCGATCTGTTTATGAAGGTCGAAGGCTGGATCGAAGGGGACCGTAATAAACGTATCCGTCTTGATAAGGCGCCGATGTCGATGAATAAGTTGTTCAAACGTATTGTAAAGCATATCGTTTGGCTGGCGATTTCCGTTTTCTTCGCGATCTCGTTTTTATGGTATTTCAACGATGCACCGACGATTACCAAAGAGATTTTTACAGGTCAGATTGGTGGTTGGACGTTGGTGACCTTGCTGTTGCTGACGGCAATGACTTATATGATGGCCGGTTTTGCGCGTGAACAGGTTTGCTTCTACATGTGTCCTTATGGACGCTTTCAGGGGGTTATGACTGACGAAGACTCCTTGTTGGTGACCTATGAAGCATGGCGTGGGGAACCGCGTATGAAAGGCGCGAAAAATAAAGATTTTTCCGATCGGGGGCACTGCGTCGATTGTGGTTTGTGTGTGCAAGCTTGCCCGACGGGGATTGATATTCGAAACGGTCAGCAAATGGAATGTATCGGGTGTGGTCTCTGTATCGATGCCTGTAATGTGATGATGGACAATATAGGGTTGCCGAAAAACCTGATTTCTTACGACAGTTACACCAATATGGTGGCGCGTGAGCAAGGAAAAGGCAAACAGGTACATCTTATCCGTCCCCGAACCATCTATTATGCGGTTATTCTGACTGCGGTTCTATCTGTTTTGATGATCAGTCTGTCGATGCGTGATCGTCTTGAAGTGAATATTCTTCGTGATCGCGCTCCCTTGTTTGTGACACTCTCTGACGGCACTATTCGAAATGGTTATACATATAAAATTTTGAATATGGAATCGCAGGCGAAGTCTTATGAATTAAGCGTTCAGGGGCTTGAAGGGGCAACCATGACCATGATTGGTCAGGACGAAAAAGATCAAACGACCTTGAAATTGGATGTGAAAGCTGACCATGTTGGTAGCTACCGTATCTTTATGAAAGCCGGACGTCAGAGCCTTGGCGGGAAGTCAACGGATATTGATTTCGTGCTGAAGGATCTTGAAACCGGCGAAATTCATAGCCAGTCAACCGTATTCCGTGGACCATAATTTATGACTAAACAACGCGCACCGGGGTGGTGGTACCCTTGGATTTTCGTCGCTTTCTTTGTGGTAATCGTTACCGTGAACGGCATTATGATGTTTTTTGCCTTCGATAGCTGGACGGGATTGGAAACCAAGGACCACTATGTTAAAGGCCTTGCATATGACAATAACGTGAACGGTGCAAAAGCGCAGAAAGCGCTAGGCTGGACTGTCAAACTGGATGTTACTTCACTGGAAAGCAGTGGGGATAGCCGCAAGGTTGCCTATCAAGCGACTTTTCTGGACCATGATGGAAAGCCTGTTGATGGATTGAAGGCCCATGCGTTTTTCATCCGTCCGACAAGTGAAGGTCTAGATGTGGATCAACCGGCAGAAGTTATAGCTCCCGGCATAGTGGGTGGTGAAGTCATGCTGTCCTTGCATGGACAATGGAAAGTCCGTATTCATGCCGTTAGTAGAGGACGTCAATACCAGCTTGTTGAACGGGTTGTTGTAGAATAGTTTTTTGTTACTCTCTCCTTGTGAAAACAGGGGGAGAGTGCCTATTTTAGGGCTATTAATACCAAATCTCATAAGGCCTGTTATGACCACAGATTGTCTTCATTGCGGTGATCCGGTTCCTCAACACTCAGAAGGGGGCGCGGATTTTTGCTGTAAGGGGTGCCGAGGCGCCTATGAACTGATTAATGGGTTAGGTTTAAAAACGTATTACGAGCGTCGGGTTATCGACCCGGATGCTAAAGTTTTACGTCCTGAAGATGATGTGGTGAAAATTGACTATCGTGCCCATATCAATGATGAAAATGGCCTGAAGACCCTGTATTTAATGGTGGAGGGTATCCACTGTGCGGCCTGTGTCTGGTTAATCGAAACGGTTTTGGGTAAACAAGATGGCATCGTTCAGGCGCGTGTGAATATGTCAACCCGCCGGCTTGTCTTGAAATGGCGCGAAGAGGCTCTCGATCCCAATGATCTGATTGCCAAAATTTCGGCTCTGGGCTATCGGCTGGTGCCTTACGATCCATGTCTGTTAAATTCTGAAAATGAAAAGCAGGAAAAAGAACTGTTGCGCGCAATGTCGGTGGCAGGCTTTGCGGCGGCCAACGTGATGTTATTCAGTGTTTCCATCTGGGCAGGTTACAGTCAGGGCATGATGGAAAGCACGCGTGATTTTATGCACTGGTTATCCGCGCTTGTTGCTTTGCCCGCGGTTGCCTATGCCGGACGTCCGTTTTACCGATCAGCCCTGACGGCCTTAAAAGCGCGTCGTTTGAATATGGATGTTCCCATATCTTTGGCCGTTTTATTGGCCGCAGGTATGAGCCTGTTTCAAGTGATCAACGGGGCAGAACATGCATATTTTGATTCCGCCATCAGCTTGCTGTTTTTCTTATTGATCGGACGTTATCTGGATCGACGCGCGCGTGGTCGTGCCCGTGGTGCAGCGGAACATCTGCTGGGTCTGAATGCGGTGGCTGTTACGGTTCTGTCTGAGGACGGGAACAAGACTTTGTTGCCGCCCGAACAGGTGAAAGTCGGGATGGTTGTCCTTTGTGCCGCCGGGGAACGGGTGGCGGTGGATGGTCAAATTATCGACGGCATATCCGATATCGATACCAGCCTGATTTCCGGGGAAAGCGTTCCTGTGATGGCAAAGGTTGAAGATAAAGTTTTTGCCGGGACGGTTAATCTGTCGGCCCCGATAAAAATCCGTGTGTTGGCAACTGGCGAAGGGACACTTCTGGCAGAAATCGTCCGCTTGATGGAAGAAGCAGAAGCCGGACGGGCCAATTATGTGGCCTTGGCGGATCGCGTTGCACGTTATTATGCACCAGTTGTGCATCTGTTATCATTTGGTACCTTTATATACTGGTTTTTCTTTGCTGGTGTCGTCTGGAACGAAGCCTTATTGAACGCTATTGCAGTTTTGATTATTACCTGCCCGTGTGCCTTGGCCTTGGCAGTGCCGGTTGTGCAGGTGATTGCATCCGGGCGTTTAATGCGCCAAGGTATTCTGGTAAAAACAGGAACGGCGTTGGAACGTCTGGCCCACGTTAAAAACATCGTATTTGATAAAACCGGGACATTGACGTTAGGGCGTGCTGAACTGGTCAATAAAGAAAAGATTGCACAAACCGATCTGGAACTGGCAGCTGCCCTTGCTGGCACCAGCAAACATCCATTGTCACGAGCCCTATGTCGTGCACTTCCCCATATCGCGGTCAAATCGGGTGTGTTGGAAGTTCCTGGGTGTGGATTGCAATGGGAAAAGGTGCGCCTTGGCAGTCGTCAATGGTGTGGGCTGGCGGAGGCACCCTTAAGCGACGGACCGGAACTTTGGCTGGATAAAGGCGATGGTGTACCGGTTTGCTTGCAGTTTGCCGATCACTTACGTCCTGATGCCAAAGAAGTCGTTACCCGTTTACAGGCTTCATATCAAACGCACCTGTTGTCAGGTGACCGGGTGGAACCTGTGCGTAAAGTTGCCGAAGAATTAAATATTCAGGACTGGAAAGCACAATGCAGCCCGGCAGACAAATGTGAGGCGTTGACACATATGGAAGCCGCGTTGATGGTGGGCGATGGGTTAAACGATGCGCCTGCTTTGGCCGCAGCGCATGTTTCGTTATCCCCTTCAACCGCGATTGATGTGTCGCAAACCACGGCAGATGCGGTTTTTCAAGGCGATAAATTAAAAGCTGTTTTGGAAGTGTTGGGTGTGGCACGCAAGGCGGAACGCCTGATTAAGCAAAACTTTGGCTTGGCGTTTTTATATAACAGTGTCACCATCCCGCTGGCGATTGCGGGTTATGTAACGCCATTAATTGCGGCGGTTGCCATGTCGACCTCTTCTTTGGTAGTCATAGCCAACGCCCTTCGATTGAGTAAAGGAAAAGTGTCGTGACAAGTCTGTTATATCTTATTCCGGCCATGTTGTTGCTTGGCGGTCTTGGACTGGCGGGTTTTTTATGGGCACTGAAATCAGGCCAATATGACGATATGGAAGGCAACGCCAGCCGTATTCTTTACGATGACGATGATAAACCGTTACCGCCTGAAGAGAAAATTTAAAGGAAGCCGCTATGAGCAAAGCGACCAATACCAAACGTATCACATTAACCGATTTGGTTGCCCGTAAAGGGGCCGATCCCATTGTATGTCTAACCGCCTACACCACGTCTATTTCCCGTCTGATCGATGATCATGTGGACCTGATTTTGGTAGGCGATAGCTTGGGTATGGTGCTTTATGGTATGGACAGCACGCTGGGCGTCACGGTTGAAATGATGATTGCCCACGGTAAAGGTGTGATCCGTGGTTCGGACAAAGCCTGCGTCATCGTGGATATGCCGTTTGGATCATATGAAGAATCGCCGCAAATGGCCTTTCGCAATTGTTCGCGCGTTATGGCGGAAACCCGCTGTTCAGGTGTGAAGCTGGAAGGCGGCGTGGAAATGGCGGAAACGATTTCCTTCCTTGTGGCCCGTGGTATTCCGGTTGTGGCCCATATTGGTCTGACACCGCAATCTGTGCATGCTTTTGGCGGGTTTAAATCGCAAGGTTGGTCAGAAGAAGTCGCTGAACGTATTGTCGAAGATGCCAAAGCGGTGGCAAAGGCCGGGGCCTCCTGCGTGGTGGTTGAAGGGGTTGTGGAACCTTTGGGCGTGCGCATTACCAATGAAATTGATGTTCCGACAATCGGCATCGGGGCTTCCCCGCAATGTGATGGCCAAATTTTGGTGACAGAAGACTTAATCGGGTTGTTTGCCGAATTTAAACCGAAATTTGTTAAGCGTTATGCGCAGATGGATGAAATGATCACACAAGCGGTCATGGATTATCGCGGTGAAGTCCGTACACGTGCGTTCCCGGCGCCGGAACATTGCTTTGGGTATAAAGGCAATATGGGCCATAACAATCCCCCGGTGGCTGAAAAGAAAGAGGATAAATAAATGCAGATTGTGCGCACGATTGCCGATATGCGCGCCGTGGTCGCAGATTGGCGCGGGGCTGGCTTAAAGGTTGGTTTGGTGCCGACAATGGGGGCGTTGCATGAGGGGCATTTGACATTGGTGCGCACAGCCTTGGAAAAATGCGATCGGGTAATTGCAACGATTTTTGTAAATCCCAAACAATTTGGCGTGAATGAAGATTTCGGAACCTATCCCCGAACAGAAAAGGAAGATGCCGCGAAACTGGAAAGTGCGGGGGGACACCTGTTGTTCGCTCCCGATGTGGATGAAATGTATGGTAAGGACGGTGGCGTGACAAAAGTGTCGGTTGCCGGGCTTGGGGACATTCTAGAAGGCCGTTTTCGCCCCGGTTTCTTTGATGGCGTGGCAACCGTGGTTACCAAGCTTTTGTTGCAAGCTCTGCCGGATTACGCTTTTTTCGGGGAAAAAGATTATCAGCAGCTCAATGTCATCAAACGGTTTGCGGCGGATTTGAATATTCCGGTCATAATTGAAGGCGTCGCCACGGTGCGCGAACCGGACGGTTTGGCCATGTCATCTCGCAATGCCTATTTGCTGGATGAAGAACGCGCCATTGCGCCAACACTTTATCGGACAATCTCGGAAGTCTCAGAACGTTTCAAGGTTGGTGGAAAAGCCGAAGCCCTTTCGAAATGGGCGGCCCAGCAATTGTTGGATGCCGGGTTTCAAAAGGTTGATTACGTGGCAATTTGCCACGGTGATGATTTAACTTCTGAGGCAAAAAAAGGGGAGCCGATCCGTGTCTTGGCGGCGGCTTTTCTAGGAAAAGCCAGACTGATCGATAATGTTGATTAACTCTAAACGGCTTATTTGATCTGTGTATAGAGGAAGAAGCTCGTAATCATTAGCATTCCGATAAAGCCGATTAATGCCCATAACATCTTAGTGCCCTTGCGTATTATTCCTTATCTATAAAAGGATATGGGAAGGGGTGTTTTAAATTCAAGATAGATTTTTATTCATAATATTTCCCGTATTTGGAAGAAACCAAATTTTAAACTTTGTTTGTTAGTTTCTATACCAATGCGGAGATCAAATTTTTTTAAGGTAAAGACATGTACGGCACCATTAAATCAGAAGTGATGACATTCTTTCCATTTAGCAATGATGCGACCTTAATCGTGCTTGGTTTGCTGATTTGGCTTGTGACAGGTTTGATCTTTCGTTTACCGATGACGCGGCTGGTGTGCATTGCCCCGCTTATTATTTTGACGGTGGCGATCGAAGTTGCGGATGTCATGTTTCTTGCGCAGGCTCCGATCCGTGCCGTCAGTGATTTTGCAATCATGGTACTGCCCATTGTCGTCATTGTTTTTTTCCAGCATCAAGGCTGGGCGCGGGCTTAGGACACAAACAGGATGGTCGACTACCGCGATATAGAAAACTCGGTCAAGGCACTGGGGCTCTGTCTGCGCGGTGGTTTTGTGGACGAGGATAAAACCTATATTCTGGTCGGAAATACCGGATCAGATATCTGGAAAGAATTCGGACCAGCCTATGATGATTGGGTTGAACCCAATCCATTGGATGAGTGGACCAAACGTCATATCGACCCCATTGCGGCTGATTTTGGGGCAGAGGCACTCTATCCCTTTATTGGTCCCCCTTTTATGCCGTTTCAGAGGTGGGCGATGAAGGCAGACGCAGTTTTTCCATCCCCGATTGGTCCGCTTATTCATCCTGAATATGGCCTGTGGCATGCCTATCGTGCGGCGTTGGTTTTTGAAGAACCCGTGTCAGGCCTTCCGGTCCGTGAAGAGATTGCCTCTCCCTGTATAGCATGTGAGTTAAAGCCTTGCTTGGTGAGTTGCCCTGTCGATGCTTTTGTCGAGGGTACGTTTAAATTCCAGAAATGTTTGGATCACCTGAATAAAAAGTTGGAGGGATCCTGTATGCATAATGGGTGTCTGGCGCGACGGGCTTGTCCTATTGGGGCAGAATATAGATATCACCGCGAACATGCGCGTTTCCATATGGATAAATTTTTAAGAATAGATGTTGGCTGAACAGGTGCAGATCATGCCCGTAAGTTCAGACCGTTTTCCGCATCGCGCCCCGCAACAAGGGCGGCGGTGAATTTACTTTGATTGGCATAAAGCTGCGCTACAGCGCCAAAAGGTGTTGCCCCGGCCCCATAATTGTCCTGCATGGCATTGATAATGGGTAAGGATGATCCAAACGGATTTTCCAGCGGTCTGTAACTGAGCGGCAGGGGGCGATCGGGATAATATTGACCATCAATGATTTCCGCCTGAAACCCGACAGGCACGTGTCCGGTTCCGACCGTTGGGCGCAAAGGCGTTGCACCACCAACAAAGGCCCCGTACTGACTTAATTGCAATGTGGCATCAATATAACTCATGACAAGGAGTATTATAGCAAAAGAAACCGCGATTTGCTATGGACTCTCACGCGCAATAGAACATATATACTCACACTATGTCAGGATTACCCTTTATCAAGATGCATGGGCTCGGCAATGATTTTGTCGTGCTGGATGCACGTACAACCCCGATTGAGTTATCTGTAAGTCAGGTGCAGGCGATGGCCGACCGACGCACAGGGGCGGGGTGTGACCAGTTTATCGTGATGGAAACGGCGCAGCATAAGGATGCCGACGTTTTCATGCGTATTCGTAATGCCGATGGCAACGAGGTCGAAGCCTGCGGCAATGCTACACGATGTATTGCGCGTATTCTCATGGATGAAACGGGTAAATCCGATGTGGTCGTTGAAACGGTTGTCGGCTTGTTACATGCCAGTGCGGGTGAAAAGGGCAACGTGTGTGTCAATATGGGCCCGGCCCGTTTAAACTGGGATGAAATCCCCACAGCAGAAGAATGTGATACCCTGAACATGCCCGTGACCGTTGGCCCGTTGGAAGGTCCGGTTGGGGTCAACGTGGGCAATCCCCATGCGGTTTATTTTGTCGATGATTGTGAAACGATTGATCTGATGGCAGCAGGCCCGCATGTGGAAACGCATCCTTTCTTCCCCGAACGTATCAATGTGGAAGTGGTCAGTAAACTGGATGGGAACCGTCTGCGGATGCGGGTGTGGGAACGCGGTGTCGGTATTACACAGGCTTGCGGGACCGGGGCATGTGCCACGCTGGTCGCCGCGGTCCGTCGTGGTATGATCCAAGGACGCAAAGCCGAGGTAATTTTGGACGGTGGTCCGTTGACAATTGAATGGCTTGAAAACGGTGAAATTTTAATGACGGGTCCAGCGAGCCGTGCGTTCAGCGGATCGTTTGATCCGGCTGTTTATCCGGGGCAGGCGTGATCTGATGAGCGAGGCAAAGGTCGTCACACTGGGATGTAGGCTCAATACATATGAGTCTGAAGTGATGCGTAAAAACGCACGCGACGCCGGCTTGGAAAATGCGATTATTATTAATACTTGCGCGGTGACAGGCGAAGCAGTGCGACAGGCGCGTCAAACCATCCGCAAGATGCGTAAAACCGACCCCAATGCCAAAATTATCGTGACAGGGTGCGCTGCCCAGATCGACCCGGAAGCCTTTGCTGAAATGGATGAAGTCGATCGTGTGATCGGCAATAAGGAAAAGCTGGAAGTCGAAAGCTTTTTACCCGAGCGCACCGAACTGATCGAAGTCACCGACATTATGCAAGTGCGCGAAACGGCCAATCATTTAATTGATGGGTTTGATGGTCATACCCGCGCCTTTATCGAGGTTCAGCAAGGCTGTGATCATCGTTGTACGTTCTGCATTATTCCTTTTGGGCGCGGGCCAAACCGTTCGGTTTCCATCGGGGAAATTGTCGACCGGGTGAAAAATCTGGTGGAACGGGGCTACAAAGAGGTGGTCTTGACGGGCGTGGATGTCACCTCTTATGGGCCTGATCTACCGGGTAAGCCGACCTTTGGGCAGATGGTGCGCCGTGTGCTTAGTAATGTGCCTGAATTACCACGTTTGCGTCTGAGCTCCCTTGATCCGGCAGCGATTGATGCGGACCTGTTGGAGGTTATCGCACGCGAGCCACGTTTGATGCCGCATTTTCACCTCAGCCTGCAATCGGGTGAGGATATGATCCTCAAACGCATGAAACGCCGCCATACCATTGCGGATGCCATTTCCTTGTGTGATAAAATCCGCATGTTGCGCCCCGATGCGGTCTTTGGGGCGGATCTTATTGCGGGTTTTCCGACCGAAACGGACGAGATGTTTGCCACAACGCTGGAAACGCTGGATCGCTGCGGCATCACTTTTGCCCATGTCTTTCCCTTCAGCCCGCGTGAAGGGACGCCTGCGGCCCGTATGCCACAGGTGCCCGGTGCCATCCGCAAACAACGTGCGGCGAGAATTCGCGCCCTTGGTGAAGCGGCATTGGATGATTTTATGGCATCGCGTCTTAATAAAACGGTTTCGGTCTTGGTGGAAAAAAATAATGCCGGACATTGCGAACATTATTGCCCCGTGCAGTTGACAAGTGCCGCCGAAGCAGGCCAAATCGTCAGCGCAAAAATCACGGGAATTCAGGACGGAAGTCTTATCGGGGAAATCATATCACATGACTGAAAAAAAAGGCTGGTTATCCCGTCTTAAAGCGGGCTTGAGCAAATCTTCCAATAAATTGACAAGCGGGATTGGTGATATTTTCACCAAACGCAAGCTGGATGACGAGGCACTGGAAGAACTGGAAGACCTGCTGATTACCTCTGACATGGGTATTTCAACCGCTTCTAAAATCGTTCAAGGCATTGCGAAAAACCGTTTTGGCAAAGATATCTCCAGTGAAGAATTAAAAGCTGCTTTGGCAGATGAGATCGTCCCTATTCTCGAGCCCGTCACAAAGCCGCTGGATGTGCAAACCGGACGCAAGCCCCACGTGGTTTTGGTCTGTGGTGTGAACGGTTCGGGCAAAACCACCACCATTGGCAAGCTTGCCAAAATCTATAGCGACCAAGGTCTGAAAGTCATGTTGGCGGCAGGCGATACCTTCCGTGCCGCTGCCGTTGAACAACTGAAAGTCTGGGGGGAACGCACCAACGTGCCCGTCATTGCCAAGGAAACGGGTGCAGATGCGGCCGCCCTTGCCTATGATGCGGTGGTACAGGCACAGGCCGATGGATGCGATGTTCTGTTAATCGATACAGCAGGACGCCTGCAAAACAAGGCACACTTGATGGATGAGTTGGAAAAGGTCGTGCGCGTTATCAAAAAGGTCGATGAAACCGCCCCGCATGATACGGTCTTGGTCTTGGACTCCACAGTCGGTCAAAACGCCCACTCCCAAGTGGAAACCTTTGATAAAATCGTCAATGTCACCGGCCTGATCGTGACCAAACTGGACGGCACCGCCAAAGGTGGCGTGACGGTGTCTTTGGCAGAACGTTTCGGCAAACCCGTCCATGCCATCGGTGTGGGCGAGGCCGCTGAAGACCTGCGCCCCTTCGAAGCCCGCGCGTTCGCCAATGCGCTTGTGGGACTGGACGATTAGCTTTTAATCTAAGTGATTGAAAAGAAATATGATTAAGAGGGGGAGAGAATTATGTTCAAGATAACAACTTTAGGGATATTATTTCTTATATTTTTACTTCCTAAAGATGGTTTCTCGTCGCAACAGAGTGTGCTTGAGATGACTGAGCGTGATCAAGTGGAAACAACACATGATGCGCCAAAAGTGGTTTCGATATTGCGTACTGTTGTTTCAGGCATAGCTAACTCCGATGAAACGTATAAGAGGCTTCTTCATCAATTTCGTAAACTTCATCAATCAAGACCAGAAAAAGAACTTGTGCATTCTTTACGGAAATTAGCTGATATATATGCCCAACAGGGAAAAGATGAAATTGCACTTTCTCTCTTTATTGAAACGGGCAAGCTGGCAGAAGTAGAAGGTTTTGACAGAAGAGCAGACCCATTTTTTGCAACTTTGCTGTACCGGATTTCCAACTTATTTTTAAAGGAAGGAAATAAAGAGAAAGCTCTTCATTTCTTGAAACATGCGCAGTTCACTGCAGAATTTGAATTAGGCCAATGGCATGAATTGACCTTGCGCTATTATGATGAATTGGGTTGGCTTAATTATGAGGCAGGACAATATAAGCAGGCTTATAAAAATGCTTCTATATTCAGTTATATGTTGCGTTTACAAAAAGAGGAGTATCCGCTCTATGTATTTCGAACATATCATTTGATGGCCAATTCTTTACGAGAGAGTAAAGAATATTACGCTGCCGATCAAATGTATCAAATAGCATTTAACTTATTGGAAAACATCAATTCCAAGAATATTAAGGAATATGGCGCCTTATATGGTGATTTTGGTCGCTATTATTTACAGACTAAAGAATTTTCAAAAGCAAAAGAGATGTTACAAGCGGCACTTCCTTATGTTGCGTCTGTGCATGGGGCAGATGCTCCGCAGGTTATAAAGCTTCAAGAAGATATCGCACTTGTAGATACGAGAATTATTTTAGATACGCGTAAATATACAAACCCTGATGTTATTTTGTCTTATGCGGAAGAAGATTATAAAGTTTATCCAAAACGCGAAGAGATCCCCGAACGACATTTCAAGATGTTGTGGTGGTTGGCTTTTAATGGACGTGGTGCCTATCAAAGAACATTGCCGTTGTATCTGAAGACTTACTTTGATGAAACATACGACCCAAATGAAACGGAATTTAGTTTTTTAACAAGACTGGCAGATAGTTTTGCAGAACAGAAAAATTATTCTGAGGCTGTGATGGTGCAAAACTTGGCAACTTCTAGATTGGAAAAAATGAATCCGATGGCGAAAGAACTGCCGGAAGCCTATGGAAAGAGGATTTCTTATTTACTCTTTGCGGGTGAAAACGTTATGGCAAACCAGTTAATATTAAATTTACAAGAGTATGCGGAAAATGTTCTAGAACCTCAAAGTGATTTTCTAACAAACTATTTACAAACGGTGGTCCAACATTACCGAAACATTCAGGATTTTGAAACGGCGAACAAAATTGCAGAAAATATTTTGCTTCATCTGGAAAAAAGACTTGGATCGTCTAATCAAGAAACCGTTCAGCAGGTCATGGATTTGGCTGTTGGGCGGTGGGAAGAAAAAGAGTATGGACAGGCAGATTTCCTAGTTTCCAGAGCGTGGAGATCAATTTCCAAGAAACATTCCGATGATGCCGATTTGAAAAAACGACTGGATCAGACGATTGCAAAAGTTTGCACGGAAGGAATTTATTTTGTTGCTGAATATTTTGAATGTGTTCCGTATCAGCAACTTGATGAAATTGCCGAACGCTCTTTTCAAGAAAATAGAATTTTTCAATAAGGGCATGGGGGCCTTCAAGGCCGGATCATATCGATATGGGGGATGTTGTCGTCCAGATAGGTTTCTGAGCATGTTTGGAAACCATGTTTCAGGTAAAATCCTTCAAGGTGCTGTTGGGCCTGCAAGAAGACTTTTTGTTTGGGCCATAGGATTTGGCATTGATTCAAAGCCGTTTTCATAAGTCTGTGCCCTAACCCGTCTTTGCGATAGTCTGCATGGGTAATAACCCGACCGATACTCGGATAATCATATTTGACACCGGGGGGCAATAAGCGGGCATAGGCGATGATTTTACCATCCTGATATCCGATGATATGTTGCACGCTGTTTTGTGTGTCGTACCCGTCAAGGTCAGGAAAAGGACAGTTTTGTTCGACGATGAAGACATTGACCCGCAACTGCATAATTTCATAAAGCTGTTCCGTATTTAGATCGCAAAAAGCGAGACAAAACCAGTTGATCGTCATGGGAACCTCCTTTCTAAAAAAAGAAAACCCCGCACGGATCTGAACCGGCGGGGTTTTGCTTGATCGGTTTGACTTAGCGGGTCGGGACCGGTTCGTCACCGCTGTAGTCATAGAAACCACGACCGGTCTTGCGACCGAGCCAGCCAGCTTCCACATATTTCACGAGAAGCGGGCACGGGCGATATTTGGTATCGGCCAAGCCTTCGTGAAGGACGTTCATAATTGCCAGACAGGTGTCCAGACCAATGAAATCCGCCAGTTGCAGCGGGCCCATCGGATGGTTTGCACCCAGACGCATGGCTGTATCGATAGAGTCAACAGAACCGACACCTTCATAAAGGGTGTAAACGGCTTCGTTGATCATCGGTAACAGGATACGGTTTACGATGAAGGCCGGGAAATCTTCTGCAGAGACAGAAGTCTTGTCCATTTTGGCCGTCATTGTCTTGATCGTGTTGTAGGTTTCTTCATCCGTGGCAATCCCGCGGATCAATTCCACCAGTTTCATCACAGGCACCGGGTTCATAAAGTGCATGCCGATAAAACGTGCCGGACGGTCAGTAGAGGCCGCCAGACGTGTGATGGAAATAGAAGAGGTATTGGAAGCCAGCAAGCACTCCGGTCCGACAACTTCGCAGACCTGCTTGAAGATCATTTTTTTGATTTCTTCGTTTTCTGTTGCAGCTTCAATAACCAAATCAGCAGAAGCCAGAGCAGACATCGCGGTGGAGGTTTCGATCAAGGCCATAGCCGTGTCACGATCTTCGCCGGAAATCTTTTCTTTTTTGACCTGACGATCCAGGTTTTTCTTGATGGTGGCAACCGCATTTTCCAATGCATCCGCACTGACGTCGATCAGTTTCACCGTGAAGCCGGAAACGGCAGCGACATGCGCGATCCCGTTACCCATTTGTCCGGCGCCAATAACGCCGATCGTTTTGATTTCTACAGACATGGTCCCTCTTTTGCTGTCTGTTAAAGATAAGGCGGTTAGGCAAAGAGCCGGGGGTTAACCCAGCTCTTTTTCCAGTTCCGGTACGGCATCAAAGAGGTCCGCAACCAAACCGTAGTCAGCCACCTGAAAAATGGGGGCTTCTTCGTCTTTGTTAATCGCCACGATGACTTTGGAATCTTTCATCCCGGCCAAGT